>Ga0209062_1000041_pt1 | contig 510590 bp, 478 predicted proteins | sample Coa_R2_2_FD_187158 | JGI IMG/M metagenome (GOLD analysis project Ga0209062, IMG submission 187158) | Surface soil microbial communities from Centralia Pennsylvania, which are recovering from an underground coalmine fire - Coalmine... | ecosystem: Environmental > Terrestrial > Soil >... | reverse complement strand
CCATGGCTTCGGCTTCGTGCCGGTGCGCGGCCTGATCAAGGCCCAAGCCGTCGCCTTGTGGCATGCGCTCGCCCATAATCTCGTGACGGTTCAGAGGTTGCGCCTCCAACCCGCCCGCATCGCCTGAACCAGCGCCGACGAGGGCAGCGCGCGCCACTCGCCGGGGGGCCGCAGCGGACAGAGTCCCGACCCCCAAGCCTTTCCGCGGCGGCGTCTCGCGGCTGCGCCTCACTCGCCATGCGCCCAAGCTCGGCGATATAACAGGCCGCGACACCGCAATCGCCGCGAAAGGCCATTTCCTTCACACGCTCTTTCGCGGGAATGACAGGGCGTTACGCTCGTCCGGCCGCGCCCGAGAGCGTCGCGAGATTGACGCCGATTTTCGCCAACGCGCGATCATATTTCGTCGAAAAGTCGTCGTCGAAAATCAGGTTCGCATCGGCCGGACAATGAAGCCAGCCATTGGCGCGGATCTCGGCCTCGAGCTGGCCCGAGGACCAGCCCGCATAGCCGAGCGCCAGAACCGCCTTTTCCGGCCCGTCGCCCTTGGCGATCGCCTTGAGAATGTCGAGCGTCGCAGTGAGGCAAATGTCGTCGGCGATCGGCAGGGTCGAATTGTCGATGAAGAAATCGCTCGAATGCAGAACGAAGCCGCGGCCGGTCTCGACCGGCCCGCCGCGCAGCACTTTGATCTCGCCGGCCCGCCGCGGCAGCAGGATCGATTCGCTCTCGTTGACGATGCCGAGTTGCACCAGCAATTCCGGGAACTTCACCGCCGGCGCCGTCTGATTGACGATGATGCCCATCGCCCCGTCGGCGCGATGAGCGCAAAGATAGACGAGCGAGCGGGCGAAGGGACCGTCCTGCAGCGACGGCATGGCGATGAGCATCTGCCCATCGAGGTAGTCGCCGCCGGATTTTTCTGAACCTCGGACCATGGCGCCATGCTACGCGCGTCTGGCGGCATGTCAAAGCCGGCGAAAAGGCGGCGCGCCGATGCGGCGCCGGCCGCTCACATTTTTGTGTAAGCTTCGGCCCGTCACGCGGGCTATAGGGAGGGCGATGTTTGCGCTTCGCGCCCTCTTCTGCGTCGGCCTGATCGGCGTTTCCGCCCCCGCTTTGGCGGGCGACGCTTTCTCGTCAGACTGGGCGGCCAGCCTCAAATCGTCCGCCCGCCTCATCCTCGGCGACGCGGCGAACGGCCGCTTTCACGCCGGCGTCGAAATCAAGCTGGCGCCGGGCGCGATCACCTATTGGCGCAATCCCGGCGAGGCCGGCTTGCCGCCGACGCTCATTTTCGACGGCTCCGCCAATCTCGCCAGCGCCCGTACTTTCTTTCCCGCGCCGCAGCGGCTCAACGAAGGCGATGGCGAAGCGTTCGGCTATGACCATTCGGTGATTTTGCCCGTCGATATCGACGCTGCGGATCCCTCGAAGCCGGTCTCGGTCGACTTGAAGCTCAATTACGCCGTCTGCGAGAAGATTTGCGTGCCGGCCGACGCCAATTTGCAGCTTCGCCTCGGCGAGGGCGCCGGCGCCTCGCCTTACGCCGAGGCGCTGGCGCGCGCCCGGGCGCAAGTGCCGCAATCGCTCGATTGGGCGAGCCTTGCCGGCGAGGCGACGCTCGTTTCCTTAAGCGAAAAAGCCTGGCGGCTCTGCGTGGCGGCGCCGAACGACGCTATGCGCGACCTCTTCGTCGAAGCGCCGGCCCCCTGGTGGTTCGGCGTCGCCCGCGAAGCCTCGTCGCCGGCCGGTCAAGATTGCTTCCGCGTGACGCTCGAACAGAAGCCGGACGGTCAGAGCCTGCCGGTGACGGCGCAATTCACCGTGACCGGCGGCCGCGCGTTCGAGACCCAGACGGCGCTTGGGCCGCCCGCGACCCCGTAACCCGCGAATTTTCCGGTCGATTTGTCGAAGTGGCCATTGGCGGCGTCTTGCTCCGCTCACTCCAGCCGGCGCCTTGCGGATTGGTCTTTTCGCGATACATAGGCGCGGGCGCGGAAGGCGCGCCAAACCGGGGAATGAACCATGGCAATCAAAGTCGGCGACCGTCTGCCCAACGTCACGCTCCGCCTGATCAGCGAAGACGGGCCGCTGCCTGTCGCGACGAACGATTTCTTCGCCGGCAAGAAAGTCGTTCTTTTCGGCCTGCCCGGCGCGTTCACGCCGACCTGCCATAAGAACCATCTGCCCGGCTTCGTCGCCAACGAGCAGGCGTTCAAAAACAAAGGCGTCGACGCGATCGCGATGACTTCGGTCAACGATCATTTCGTCCTCGCCGCCTGGTCCAAGGCGACCGGCGCCGACGGCAAGATCAAGTTCCTCGCCGACGGCAACGCCGATTTCGCCAAGGCGACCGGACTCGATTTCGACGCTTCCGCCGCCGGCCTCGGCGTGCGCTCGAAGCGTTACTCGATGCTGGTCGAGGACGGGGTGGTGAAGAAGCTCAACATCGAAGAGGCGCCCGGCAAGGTCGATCTCTCCGGAGCGGAGCATCTTCTGGCGGAGATCTGAGCTTCAGTTTTCCCGCCGCCGCAGCCCCCTCCCGTACCCTCCCCCGCTTCGCGGGAGAGGGGGCCTAAGCGCCGCGCTTTAAATTCTCTCAGCCGCGCCTTGCGCAGGCGTGATCCTCGACGCCGAGGATCCCCTCTCCCGCGAAGCGGGGGAGGGTACGGAAGGGGGCAGGGGGGCGGGGGAGGGTACGGGAGGAGGCAGGGGGCTGGCGGCGGCTGCAATGGCGACTGAATTTTCGCCTATCCCTGTACCTTGTCAGTACCCCGCGCCGGCCCCAGCGCGCCAGCGCGGCCCTTGCCCAGATAAGGCGCCATGCCGTGGCGGGCGAGGGCGTCGGCGCGTTCGTTCATTTCGTCGCCGGCATGGCCGCGCACCCATTTCCAGTGGATGTCGTGACGCTGGGCGGCGTCGTCGAGCCGGCGCCAGAGCTCCTCGTTCTTCACCGGCTCCTTCTCCGCGGTCCGCCAGCCGTTGCGCTTCCACTTGGCCATCCACTCGGTCACGCCGCTGCGCAGATATTGCGAATCGGTGTGGAGGTCGACCGCGCAAGGGCGGCTCAGCGCCTCGAGCGCCGAAATCGCCGCGGTCAACTCCATGCGATTGTTCGTGGTCAGCGCCTCGCCGCCGGAAAGCTCCTTCTCGCGGTTGGCGTAGCGCAAGATCGCGCCCCAACCGCCGGGCCCGGGATTGCCCGAGCAGGCGCCGTCGGTCCAGATCTCGACCTTGCCGCTCATCGGAGGAGGCCGTAATCGCGCGCGGTTTTGATCGCAGCGTGGAAACGCATCTTCTTGAGATATTCGAGCGGGTCCTTCGGCACGACCTTGGCCCCGGGCGGCACGTTGAGCCAATCGACCAGCCTGGTCAGCATGAAGCGCAGCGCCGCGCCGCGGGCCAGGATCGGCAGCGCCTCGACTTCGTCAGGCTCGAGCCGCCTCACCCTTTCGTACTCGCCGATCAGCGCCCTGCCTTTGGTGATGTTGAACGAAGCGTCCGGCTCGAAGCACCAGGCGTTGAGGCAGATTGCGAGGTCGTAGACGAGCGCGTCGTTGCAGGCGAAATAGAAGTCGATCAGGCCGGACAAGTTTTCGCCGAGAAAGAACACATTGTCGGGAAAGAGATCGGCGTGGATCACGCCTTCCGGCAAGCCCGCCGGCCATGCTCGCTCGAGTTGCGCAAGCGCCTGGGCCGCTTCGCCCGCGAGGCCCGGCGCGACTTCGTCGGCGCGCGCTTCGGCGGCGGCGAGCAGAGCGGGCCAGCCGCCGATCGACAGAGCGTTGGGCCGGCTCAGCGCGAAGCCATCGCCAGCGCGATGCATTTTCGCCAAGGCTTCGCCGACCTTCGCGCAATGGCGCGCCGTCGGGCGGCGGATCCAGAGGCCGTCGAGGAACGTCACGATCGCCGCCGGCCTTTCCGCAAGCCGGCCAAGCGCCTCGCCCTGGCGGCTGCGCACCGGCAGGGGACAGGTGACGCCGCGTTGGGCGAGATGCTCCATCAGGCCGATGAAGAACGGCAGATCGTCCTTCTTCACGCGCTTTTCATAGAGCGTCAGGATATAGCGGCCGCTCTCGCAGACGAGGAGAAAATTCGAATTCTCGACGCCTTCGGCGATGCCCTTGAACGATTGCACCGCGCCGAGATCGTATTCGGCGAGGAAAGCGGCGAGCGCCTCGTCGGAGACTTCGGTATAGACCGCCAAGATCGGCCTTAGGCGGAGGCGGCCGGCCGCAGCGCGCGCGGCAACGGGAAGAACACGCTCTCGTCGGCGGTCGACAGGGTCTCGACCTCGATTTCGTAGCGCTCCTCGAACGCCGCGATCACCTCCTCGACCAGAACCTCCGGCGCCGAGGCGCCGGCGGTCACGGCCAGCGAGGAGATCGCGCCGAAAATATTCCAGTCGATATCGGCCGCGCCGCCGGCGAGCTGGGTCTTCTTGACGCCGGCCCGCTCGGCGACTTCGCGCAGGCGCTGCGAATTGGACGAGTTCGCCGAGCCGACGACGATGGCCGCCTCGACCATCGGCGCGGCGCGCTTGATCGCTTCCTGGCGATTGGTCGTCGCGTAGCAGATATCGGCAAGCGGCGGGCCGTGGATTTTCGGAAAGCGGCGCAAGATCGCCTCGACCACCTCGCGCGTGTCGTCGATCGAAAGGGTCGTCTGGGTGATATAGGCGAGGTCCTCGCCGTCCTCGAATTGCAGCGCTTCGACCTCTTCGACCGAGTCGACCAACGTGATCACGCCCGCCGGCAATTGCCCCATCGTGCCGATCACTTCCGGATGGCCGGCATGGCCGACCAGGATGATCTTGCGGCCGCGCTTGAAATGGACTTGCGCCTCGCGATGTACCTTCGTCACCAGCGGGCAGGTGGCGTCGATCGTGACGAGGCCGCGTCGCTCGGCCTCCTCCGGCACGTTTTTCGGCACGCCATGAGCGGAGAAGATGACCGGCGCGGGCGAGTTCGGCGCTTCGTCGAGCTCTTCGATGAAGATCGCGCCCTTCTTCTTCAGCGATTCGACGACATACCGGTTATGAACGATCTCATGGCGCACGTAGACGGGCGGCCCATAGATGGCGAGCGCCCGCTCGACCACGTCGATAGCGCGCACGACGCCGGCGCAGAAACCGCGCGGCGCGCAGAGGACGATGCGAAGCTTGGGCTTTTTCGACATGGCGCTCTGACCAAAGGGGCAAGCGTTGTTCCAGAGCCGCTCGCTCAAAGTCAAGGGCGAGCCGGCCAAGAGATGAGCTTTTTGCGCTGGCGAAATTTGGGCGACAGCCGTAAAAGCGACGGCCGACGTTAAGCGGGCGTCTTCTTCGTCGCCAATTCAACTTTTTGAGCGCCAGCCCGGGGGCCGGCCGCTCCGCTTCCCATTCGATCCGCGCCAAAGGGGCGCGCGACAGGAGCTTCGTCTTGACCGCCGTCTCCGCCGCCCCCCGCGTGCAGCGCGCCGTCTTCACCGAGGGTTCGACCCTGCGCCATGTCGCAGTGATGACGGCGACCGGATCCGTCGGCCTGATGGCGATTTTCGTCGTCGACCTGCTGTCTTTATTTTACGTCTCCCTTTTGGGCGATCAGGCGCTGAAAGCGGCGGTCGGCTACGCCAGCCAGGTTCTGTTCCTGTCGGTTGCGATCAATATAGGCCTGACTATCGCGATCAGCGCGACGACGGCGCGGGCGCTCGGCGCCGGCGACCGACCGGGGGCGCAGCGCCTGGCGGCGTCCGGGCTGGCCACTGCGGCGGCGACCGCTGCGCTGGTGGCCGCCGGGCTCTTCGCTTTGCGCGGCGCAATCCTCGACGATGTCATGCATGCTCAAGGTCCGGCGCGGGAGGTCGCCGACAAGTTCCTGGCCATCACGCTTCCGGCCAATGTGCCCTTCGCCGTCGGCATGGCCTTTTCCGGGCTGCTGCGCGCCGTCGGCGACGCGCGACGCGCCATGTATGTGACCCTGGCCGGCGGCCTGGTGACGGCGTTTACCGATCCGCTGCTGATTTTCGGCTTGGGCCTCGGCGTCTATGGCGCGGCCTGGGCGGCGGTGATTTCGCGCTTCGTCTTTCTCGGCGTCGGCGCCTATGGCGCGATCTATGTGCACGGCCTGGTCGGGCGGCCGGTCCGCAAGGCGGTGATCCGAGATTTCGCGCCGATCATGGGCATTGGCGGACCGGCCATCCTCGCCAATCTGGCGACGCCCGCCGCCGCGGTTTACACGACCCGCGTCTTCTCCGATTTCGGCGAGGCGGCGGTCGCGGCGATCGCCATCACCGATCGTCTCGTTCCCGTCGCGTTTGGCGTGATCTTCGCGCTGACCGGCTCGGTCGGCCCGGTCCTGAGCCAGAATCTCGGCGCGAAACTCATGGGCCGCGTGCGGCGGGCGCTGACCGAATCGTTCCTCCTGTCGATCGGCTATGTGCTCGCAGCTTGGGCGGTCCTGTTCCTGGCGACGCCGCTGATCGTCTTCGCCTTCAAGGCCGAGGGCGACAGCGCGCGTTTCCTGTCGTTCTTCTGCGCCGCCGGCGTCTCGGCCTGGCTGTTTATCGCCTGCCTGTTCGTCGCCAACACCGCGTTCAACAATCTCGGCTTTCCGGTCCTGGCGACGGCGTTCAACTGGGGCCGCGCGACTTTAGGGACGATCCCTTTCGTGACGTTCGGCGCGAAATATTGGGGCGTCGAAGGCGGCATGATGGGCGCGACCGCCGGCGCGGCGGTCTTCGGCCTCGCTGCGGCGGCGACCGCCTATTGGGTGACGGCGAGGCTCGCGAGACGGATCAAAACGGCATAAAGTTCGGGGCGCGTCGCCCAATGGCGACAGCGGCGAGGGAGGCGGCGGATGAACCTCAATGAGATCATGCAGGCGGCCCAGGGCGGTCAGGGGATCAACAATCTCGCGGCGCAGTTCGGGCTGACGCCGGAACAGACGCAAGCGGCCGTCCAGGCGGCGATGCCGGCTTTTTCGCAAGGGCTGCAGCGCCTCGGCCAGGACCCCAATGCGCTTGGCGGCGTCTTGAACCATATCGCCAGCGATACGCATCAGGGCTCGTTCGCGGATCCGTCCCAAGCGACCGCAATCGGCGGAAGCGCCGGCGGCGACGTGCTCGGCCAGATTTTCGGCTCGCCGCAGGTCACTTCGCAAATCAGCCAGCGAATCTCGCAAGCCTCGGGCGTCAGCCCGCAAGTCATCCAGGACATGATGCCGGTCATCGCCTCCATCCTGATGGGCGGCCTCTCCCATTCGATGCATTCGCAAGGCTTCGGCGGCGTGCTCGGTCAATTGGCGAACGCCATCACTGCGCCGGGCGGGCTCGGTTCGGTCCTCGGCGGCGGCGCGGGACAGTCGGGGCAGGGCGGCGGCTTGGGCGGCTTGATCGGCGGCGTTCTGGGCGGCTTGCTCGGCGGCGGCCAAGGCGGCGCCAATCCCCAGGCGTCGCAGATGCAGGAAGGCCTGAACAAGCTGACCAATATGTTCGAATCCGGCGTCTCGGCCGATCCGTCGCACGAGCAGGGAATCAGCGACATCCTCAACTCGCTCAGCGGGCAATTCGCGGGGAGGGCGCGCGGCTAGGCGAGCGACTCGGCGGGGCGGTCAAAATTCGATCAAGTCGGTCCGGGTGAGAGCGACCTTAGGACTGACGCCGGGCGCGTGGGTGAGATGCCAGGCGACATATTGTTCTGCGTACAATTCGGCCGAAGACACGCCGTCGACTGGGACGACAATGTTCATGCCGTGCAGCGCCGCGTCCGTTCCGGTGTCGAGCACGGCGCCTTCCGCGCTGGTGCCCGTAACGACAAGGGTCGTAATTCCTTTCTTGGCCAACAGCTCGCCAAGATTGGTCCCGAGAAATTTGTCCGGTCCTGATTTGACGATCGGGTCGTCGGGTTTCGGCGCGACTTCCGGCCGAATATCGCCGGGAGCGCCCGCGCCGGCGAGACTGTAGACGACGAACACCTTCCTTTCGCGCGCCTTGTCCAGCAGTTTGCGAACCGCAGGCAGGGAAGCCAGGCAGCGCGGCCGGGTCGCCTTGTTGCAAGGGCCGCTCGTCGCTTCATCATGTCCGTTGAAATCGAGGAGCAGCAGCGCAGTGGTCTTCGGATCGAGCGTGACCGACTTAAGCTCGGGCGGCGCCGGGACTTTCACCTTCGCCCAGTCGTCGATGACCGTCTGAGCGGCCGCGGGCGCAGCTCCGAAAGCCAGGGCGAGCATGATAACGGCTATTCGAGTTCTCATCGCGGCGAGTCCTCCTTTCTTGAATCGAGATCAGAGTCGACGAGGCCGATCGTACCGATCCCGGATCGATTTCGGCTTGGCGGAACGAACCAGAGTCCTTCGACGCAAACTGGCGCTCTACAATTCTCCCCGCACCGCTCCCAACGCGAAGGCGTAGCCCAAGGCGACGTCTTCGAGCTGGTCGAAGCGGCCGGACGAACCGCCATGGCCGGCGCCCATATTGACGTGAAGCAGAAACGGTCCGCCGGACGCGATTTCGCGCAGCTTGGCGATCCATTTCGCCGGCTCCCAATAGGTGACGCGCGGATCGGTCAAGCCGGCCAGAGCGAGGGTCGCCGGATAGGCGCGCGGCTCGACATTGTCGTAGGGACTGTACGACCGAATCATCTCGAAAGCGCGGCGATCCTCGATCGGATTGCCCCATTCGAGCCATTCTGGCGGCGTCAGCGGCAGACTGGCGTCGAGCATCGTGTTGAGCACGTCGACGAACGGCACGTCGGCGATGATCGCGCGATAGAGTCCCGGCGCGCGGTTGGCGATCGCGCCCATCAGCATGCCGCCGGCGCTGCCGCCTTGCGCGACGACCTTGTCCTGAGCGCCGAAGCCTTGCGCGACGAGGTGCTCGGTGGCGGCAATGAAGTCGCCGAACGTGTTGGTCTTCTTGGCGAGCTTGCCGTCCTCGTACCAGCGCCAGCCCTTGTCCGCGCCGCCGCGCACATGGGCGATGGCGAAGACGAAGCCGCGGTCGACCAGGGACAAGCGGTTGGTCGAGAAGGCGGCGTCGATCGCCAGGCCATAGGCGCCGTAGCCATAGACGAGCAGCGGCGCCGTGCCGTCGATCGGCGTATCTTTGCGATGGAGGATCGAGATCGGCACGTTTTCGCCATCGGGCGCACGAGCGAAGAGGCGCCGCGTGGCGTAATCGCCCGCATGGAAGCCCTTCGGCGCCATTTGGCGCTTGCGCAAGACCCGCTCGCGCGTCGCCATGTCGTAATCGTAAATCTCGCGCGGCGTCGTCATCGAGGAGTACGAAAACCGCATGACGCTCTGATCGAATTCGAAGACGTTTTCGAAGCCGAGCGAATAGGCTTCGGCTTCGAAGGCGACGCTGTGCTCTTCGCCCGTTTCAAGGTTGCGCACGACGATGCGCGGCAGACCCTCTTCGCGCTCGAGCCGCGCCAGAAAGCGCTTGAAGAGGGCGGTGCCGACGATCAGCCGGCCGGCTTTGTGCGGGATCAACTCGCGCCAATTCGCCAAGCCGGGCGCGGCCGCCGGCGCGGTGACGATCTTGAAGTCGGCGGCGCCGTCGGCATTGGCGCGGATGAAGAATTCCTCGCCGTGGTCCATCACGTCGTAGCGCAGGCCTGGCCGCCGTCTCTCGACCACCCGCGGCGTCAAGTCCGGGTCGTCGAGGTCGACGACGTGGCTCTCCGAGGAATCGTGGCCATGCACCGAGATGATCGCCAAGCGCCCGCGCCTGGTCGGCGAGACATTGATGAACCAGGCTGGATCGGCCTCTTCGAAAATGACGCGGTCGGCGCTCGACGGCTCGCCGAGCCGGTGGAGCAGCACCCGCCAGGGGCGGTGATTCTCATCGACTGCGACATAGAGGAAGGCGTTCGAATTGCGCGTCCAGACCATGTGGCCGGTGCAATTCTCGATGCGGTCGTCGAGGTCGGCGCCCGAGGCGACGTCGCGCACATGGATGGCGAAAAGTTCGGAGCCCTTGTCGTCGGCGCTCCAGGCGATTCTGGCGTGGTCCGGCGAGTGGCGCGCGTCGAAAAGCTGGAAAAAGGTCTTGCCGGCGGCGAGCGCGTCGCCGTCGATAAGCACCGCTTCGCGGCCGCCCGCGCGGGGCGTTCGGCAGACAATCCGGTGCTGGCCGCCCTGGCGGTAGCGCGTGTAATAAGCGTAGGGCCCGTCCGGCTGCGGCGGCTCGCTGTCGTCCTCCTTGAGGCGGGCGCGCATTTCGCGGACCAGTTCGCGCCTCAACCCTTTGAACGGCGCGAGAATGCGCGCGGAATAGGCGTTTTCGGCCTCGAGGTGACGGCGGATCGGCGCAGGCAGCCGCTTCGGGTCGCGCAAGACCTCGCGCCAGTTCTCCGCCTTGAGCCAGGCATAATCATCGATCCATTCGACGCCATGGGCGGCGCGGCGCTCGGGCTTCTTGATCGCCTGGGGCGCCGCCTCGGCGGGCAGGCTTTCTTTGAGTTCCGTCATGGTCCGTTCAAGCATGGCGCGGCTTGAAGCCGCAACTGCCGAGCTTTGTCCACCCCCGGCTCGGCGCATATTTGCCATGCATGACGTTCATGAGGAGCGCCTGGCACCCAATTATTGTATCTAAGCGGGACCGAGCGCATATTAGTAGAATTCGCTTGTTGAATGGAGCCGCGCCACAAGCGCGGCGAGGAGCGTCATGTACGAGCCGCCGCCGCACAAAAAGGAAAGTCTCGAGGCGCAGCACGCGCTGATCCGCGCCCAGCCGCTCGGCCTGCTGATCAGCCAGGGTCCGGACGGGCTCGAAGCCAACGCCATTCCTTTCCTGCTGGACGCTTCCGCGGGAAAGTTCGGAACCTTGCGCGCCCATATGGCGCGGGCGAACAAGCAATGGCGCGCTTTGCAGCAGGCCGACGAAGCGCTCGTCGTCTTCCAGGGGCCGGACCGCTACATCTCGCCAAATTGGTACGCAACCAAGCGGGAGACCGGCAAGGTCGTGCCGACCTGGAACTACGTCATGGTGCAGGCTCGCGGTCGGCCGCGCGTCATCGAGGATTCAGAATGGCTGCGCGCCCAGATCGAGGAATTGACGCGCACGCATGAGGGCCTGCGTCCCGCGCCCTGGGCCGTCTCCGACGCGCCGGCGGAGTTCGTCGCGATGCAAATCAAGGCGATCGTCGGAGTCGAAATCGAGATCGCCCGCATCGCCGGCAAATGGAAAGCGAGCCAGAATCGTCCCGCCGCCGACCGTGAAGGCGTGATCGAAGGCCTGACCGCCGAGGGCGAGCCGATGGCGCTCGACATGGCGGAGATCGTGCGTAAGGAGCGCGCCGGCTCAAACTGAGGTTGCGTCGGCTAGCCGATCTCCCGCAATTCCACGATTTCTCCTGAACCCGCGACCGGCCCCCGCGCGTGGCCTGATACGCGCCACGTCCCGTCCGCGCGCTCCAGCCGCAGCAGATGATAGGCGGCATGAAAGCGCGGCGCGCGCGACGCCGAGGAGGCGGACGGCGCGCCGATGATTGGAATGCGCCCGCCGACCGCCCGCGAAGCGGGCGATTTGAGAAAGACGATCGAGCTGACGTGATTGTGTCCATGCAGGACGAGTTCCGCGCCGGCGCGGGTCAACACGGCTTCGAGCGCGACGGCGTCGATAAGGCGGCGCATCGGCGGCGCGCCGGAGCGCAGCGGCGGATGATGGATCATGACGACCCGCGCCAGGTTCTTTTCGCGCGTTTCGCGGAGCATGGTTTCGAACCGCGCCACTTGCGCCTGCCCGAGCCGGCCCGTCGCCATCAGCGGTCCGGTCGGCAGGCCTGAGCAGAGACCGATCAGCGCGACCTGGCCGCGCACCCTGAGGTACGGAAACGCGGTCTCGCTTGGCTTGTCGCCTTCGACCCATGGTTGGAAAGTCGCCGCAAGATGCGGCATTGCGTCGCGCGTATAGGCGTCGTGATTGCCCGGCGTGAAGGAGACGTCGCGCGGCGGCCCGAGCGTCGAGAGCCAGGCCGCCGCAGCGGGGAACTCGGCCGGCAGGCCGATATTGAGAATGTCGCCGGTCATGGCGACGTGATCGCGCTTCTGCGCATTGAGGTCGGCGACGAGCCGGCCGAGCAGCTCCATGTCATGGGCGCGATCGCGGCCGCGCCGCCAATTGACATAGCCAAGCCCGCGTTTCCCCGCGAGCTGGCGCAAGGTCGGCCGCGGCAGAGGCCCGATATGCGCGTCGGAAAGATGGGCGATGGAGAAGGTCATCTCACCGCTCCCGACGACGGGAGAGGGGTCGGGAGCGCGAGGACGCGCGATTGGCGCATGGGCGTCACGCGTCGACGAAATTTCATCGTAAGAAGTCGGCGCGCTTCATTTTCAGACATCGTACCTTTCGACCCGGGCGCTCTGGCTTCGGGCGAGCCCTCAAGCCCCGCCGATGAATATGCCGGCCAGCAGCACCAGCACGCCGCCGATGACGACCTGGAACGCGGCTTGGAGGAAAGGCGTGTCCATGAAGCGGGCGCGGATGAAGGCGATCGCCCAAAGCTCGAAAAAAACGACGACGCTTGCGATCGACGTCGCGATCCAGAAGGCGTTCGGCCAAGAGTCCGGCACGAGGTAGGGAATGGCGTGGCCGAGGCCGCCGATTGCGGTCATCAAGCCGCAGACGCCGCCGCGAATGACCGGCGCGCCGCGCCCGGTGAGCGAGCCGTCGTCGGACAAGGCTTCGGCGAAAGCCATCGAGATGCCGGCGCCGATCGCCGCGGCGAGGCCGACGAGGAAGGTGCTCCAATTGTTGTGCGTGGCGAAGGCCGCGGCGAAAAGCGGCGCGAGGGTCGAAACCGAGCCGTCCATCAGGCCGGCGAGTCCTGGCTGGACATATTGCAAAACGAACATGCGCCGCGCCGTCTCGTCCTCCTTGGCGCGCACGCCCGCGGTCAAAGTCTTTTGCGTCAGTTTATGCGCGAGGTCTTCATGGCCTTGTTCGATAATGGCGAGCTCGCCGAGCAGCCTGCGCACGCCGACATCGGTCGCCTGTTCGGCGGCTTTCGCATAGAAGCGCGCAGCCTGGAACTCCATCGTCTCGGCTTGTTTGCGGATCGTTTCGAGCGGCAGGTTCTTGGTCAGCCAGATCGGCCGGCGCTTCAAGAAGCCCTTGACGTCCTCGCGGCGGATCGGCGGCAAATGCTCGCCGAACCGCTCCTGATACATCGAGAGGAGGCGGTCGCGATGATTGTTCTCCTCGATCGCCATTTCTTCGAAAATTTTCCCGCTATCCGGATAGCGCCCGGCCAGGTCCTCCGCGAAAGCCCGATAAATCCGGGCGTCCTCCTCTTCTGCGGAAACGCCGATGGCGAGGATTTCACGCTCGGAGAGGTCGGAAAAATTTTTCATGGCGCGGCCCCATTACAGATTATAATTATTCTAAATAGTGGAGCGCTGCGTTTCAATCCCGCCGCCCCGACGTCGCAAGCGCAAACCGTCGCAGGGCTAGCGCGCCTTCACGACGATCCTTTCGGCTGCGTCTGACGATAGTGCCGCAAGAACATCCGGATCGACTCGTCAACCACCTCCTCAGCCTCAACGGCGGCCCTTCCGCGACCTGTCATCCACGGCCAGAGCGAGAACTCGTTGAGCATTCCCATGAACTGGTGAGCCGCAAGCATCGGATTGCGGCAGGCTAGGACGCCCATACTCGTCTGATAGGCGAGATAGCGGGCGAGCCGCTCGGTCTGGGGCTCCATGACCGCGGCGAACTCCTCGGCGATCCAGGGAAACTGGCGGGAATCCGCCACCACCATTCGCAGAAATCCAAGGTATTCCGGGTTCTCGTGCAGGTCCAAAATGACGCGCGCGACGACGCGCAGGACGCCCTCGACGTCGCCTTGCGTCTCCAGGCCGGGGGGAAAAGCGTTTTCGAGCTGCCCCGAGACTTTGAGCAGCATCTCCCGGAAGATCTCCTCCTTGCTGGCGAACTGGTTGTAGAGCGTCCGCCGCGCCAGGCCCGAAGCTTCAGCCAACTCGTCCATGCTCACAGCGCCGAAGCCGCGCTCCAGGAACAGGCGCTGGGCGGCCTCGACGATCGCCTCCCGCGACCCGGCCCGTCGGACCTTCGCGACAGCTTCATTTGAACTTTCTCGAACCGGCATCGAAAATCCCTATTGCACTTATTGGTGCACAATAGTATATTGCACTGTGTAATGTAAAGCAAGGCCTAACGCGGCATAGGCGACGCTGCGCCGACCTCGCTCGCTCCGAGAACCCTATCCGTCGCCTCTCTGAAAGGCGAAGCCGATGTTCAAGTCTCAGATTCTCATAGCCGCCCTGATCGCCGCCTTAGTTGGGGCGTGCGAGCAGGCGAAGCCGCCCAGCCCGGTCGAAGCCCGGCCTGTTCGGACGGTCACTGTCGAGCGCCGCGCGGAGGGGGAGACCGTTTCGCTGACCGGCCAAATTCGCGCCAAGGACCAAGTCAGCCTCGCCTTTCGCCTCGATGGACGCATGATCGAACGGTCCGTCAATGTCGGCGACGTGCTGACAGCAGGCCAAGTAATCGCTCGGCTCGATCCGCAGAACCAGCAGAACGCGCTGCAATCGGCGCAGGCCAGTGTCTCCTCGGCCGAGGCGTTGCTCACCCAGGCGCGTCTAACTTATTCGCGGCAGCAGGACCTCTTGAAAAGCGGGTGGACGCCGCGCGCCAAGTTCGATGAGGCCCAGCAGGCCTTCCTCACTGCTCAAGCCCAGGTCGACGCGGCTCAGGCGCAGGCGCGGATCGCACAAGATCAGTTGGGCTACACCGTCCTGACCGCCGATGCGCCAGGCGCGGTAACAGCCGTGGGCGCGGAACCAGGCGAAGTGGTCAGGGCCGGGCAGATGGTCGCTCAGGTCGCGCGCCAGGGCGGGCGCGACGCCGTCTTCGATGTTCCTGAACAGCTCATTCGGAACGGCCCGCGCGACCCGGAGGTCGAGATCGCGCTCACCGAGGATCCGAAGGTCAGCGCGACGGGCCGGGTGCGGGAGGTTGCGCCGCAGGCGGACGCCGCCACGCGCACGTTCCAAGTCAAGGTCGGCGTCATAGATCCGCCGGAGGCGATGCGCCTCGGCTCCACCGTCACGGGCCGCATCAAGCTATCCGCCCCTCCCGGGGTGGAGGTTCCGGCTAGCGCGCTCACCGAGACGAACGGGCGCCCGGCAGTCTGGGTGGTCGACCCGCAGAGCAAGACCGTGTCCCTGCGCGGCGTCGAAATCCTTCGCTACGACCCGAACTCCGTCGCGATTTCCCAAGGGCTCGAAACCGGCGACGTCGTCGTCACCGCCGGCGTGCAGACGCTGCATCCGGGCCAGAAAGTCCGCATTTTGGGAGCCGTCTGATGAACCGCTTCAACCTCGCTGATTGGGCGATTCGGCATCGTTCGCTCGTCACCTACGTCATGCTCGTCATCGTGATTGCGGGATTCGGATCGTACCTCCGACTCGGGCGCAGCGAGGATCCGGACTTTACGGTCAAGACCATGGTGGTGCAGGTCGGGTGGCCTGGCGCAACGGTCAGCGACACGCTGCAGCAGATCACGGATCGCCTCGAGCGCAAGCTCGAGGAGACGCCGAACCTCGACTACCTGAAGAGCTACACGACCCCGGGACAGGCGACAGTCTTCGTCAATCTGAAAGATTCGACGCCCGCGGCTCAGGTCCCGGACATCTGGTATCAGGTGCGCAAGAAGATCTCCGACATCCGCTATGACCTGCCGCAAGGCATCGTCGGTCCCGGCTTTAACGACGAGTTCGGCGACACCTACGGCATTGTCTACGGCTTCACCGCCGACGGGTTCACTCATCGGGAGCTGAAGGACTATGTGGACGAGGTCCGCAAGCAGCTCCTTCAGCTGCCGGACATCTCGAAAATCGACGTCCTCGGGGCCCAAGACGAGCGCGTCTATGTGGAGTTTTTGCCCGAGCAGCTTGCGGGCCTTGGGGTCGACCGCGCCGCGCTAATCGCCGCCCTCAGCGCCCAGAACGCCGTGGCGCCGCAGGGTGTCGTGCAGACCGCCGACGAAAAAATCCTCGTCCGCGTTTCGGGCGCGTTCCGGTCCGAGCAGGACATCCTGGCCGTCAATTTCGTCGCCAATGGCCGGATGATGCGTCTGGGCGACATCGCCCGCGTCACGCGCCGCCCCGCCGACCCCGTGCAGCCAATGTTCCGCGTCAATGGGAAAGAGGGCCTTGGGCTCGCGATCGCGATGCGCAAGGGCGGTGACATCCTCGCCCTCGGGCGCAACATCGAGCACGCCATGACCGAGATCAAGGCGAGCCTTCCTATTGGCGTCGAGCCGACGCTCATCTCTGACCAGCCAGTCACCGTCGAGCATGCGGTGGCCGACTTCATGGAGGCGCTGTGGGAGGCCATCGCCATCGTCCTTGGCGTCAGCCTGGTCGCCCTCGGCCTGCGTGCAGGCGCCGTGGTGGCGCTCTCCATCCCGCTCGTCCTGGCGGCGGTGTTCATGACGATGATGTCGGTCGGAATCGACCTTCAGCGCATCTCTTTGGGCGCCCTCATCATCGCGCTCGGTCTGCTAGTCGACGACGCGATGATCACCATCGAGTCGATGGTTACTCGACTCGAACGAGGCGACGAAAAGGAGCAGGCGGCCGCTTTCGCCTATGGCTCGACCGCCTTCCCGAGGCTGGCCGGCACGCTGGTCACGATCGCGGCGTTCGTCCCTATCGGTTTTGCCCACAGCGCCGCTGGCGAATACACCTTCTCGATCTTCGCCGTCGTCGCCATCGCGTTAATCGCGTCGTGGTGCGTCGCAGCCCTGTTCACGCCTTTGCTTGGCGTCTGGGTGCTCAAGAAGCCCAAGCTGGCGCATGAGGAGAAGCCCGGCGCGATCATGCGCGTCTTCCGTAGGTTCCTCGTTCTGGCGATGCGAGCCCGTTGGGTCACAATCGTCGTGACGCTCGCCCTGTTCGGGTTGGGGCTATACGGCATGCGCTTCGTTCCACAGCAATTCTTTCCGCCGTCGGATCGTCCCGAACTCCTCGTCGACCTGCAACTGCCCGAGAACGCGTCCATCTACGCCACAAAAGACGTCTCGGCCCGACTGGACGCGCTTCTGAAGGACGATCAGGACGTCGATCACTGGAGCACTTATGCCGGGCGAGGCGCGGTCCGGTTCTACCTGCCCCTGAACGTGCAGCTTCCGAACGACTTTTTTGGGCAGGCAGTTGTCGTGACCAAGGGACTCGAGCAGCGCGAACGCGTAAAGGCGAAGCTCGAGCGGGCGCTGGCCGCTGATTTCCCGAACCTTGTCGGGCGGGTCTACCCGCTTGAGCTTGGCCCGCCGGTCGGATGGCCGGTCCAATACCGGGTGAGCGGACAGGAGCCGGACGAGGTGCGGACAATCGCCGCGCGAGTAGCCGAACTGGTCGGGTCGGCCCCCGGCGCCGAGAACGTCAACTATAACTGGATGGGATCGGCCCGCACTGTCAGAATCCAGGTCGACCAGGATCGGGCCCGCCTCCTGGGCTTGAGCTCGCAGGAATTGGCTCTGGCTGTGAACGCAGTCGTTTCAGGCGTCACGGCCACGGAGATGCGCAGCGGGATCTGGCTCGTCGACGTCTTGATCCGGGCCTCCGCCGAGCAGCGCGCCTCGTTGTCGGCAATCCGCGCGCTTCAGGTTCCGCTGCCGAACGGCAAGGCCGTTCCGCTGAGCCAGATCGCCTCTGTCGAGTACGGGCAGGAATATCCTATCGTCTGGCGTAGGGACCGGCTGCCCACCGTGACAGTGCAGGCCGACCTCGCGCCGGGTACGCAGGCCGCGACCGTCGTGCAGGCGCTCGCGCCGCGGATCGCCGCGATGAACGCCAGCCTGCCGAGCGGCTACCACGTCAGCGTCGGCGGAAGCGTCGAGGAGAGCGACAAGGCGCAGACGTCGGTCATCGCCGTCGTGCCCATGATGCTGGTGATTATGCTCACGGTGCTCATGTTCCAGCTTCAGAGGTTCAGCAGCATGTTCCTTGTGCTGAGCGTCGCTCCCATGGGCGTCATCGGGGTCGTCGCGGCCTTGCTGCTCGCGAGTAAGCCCCTGGGCTTCGTGGCGATCCTCGGCGTGCTCGCGCTCACCGGCATGATCGCCCGCAACTCGGTGATCCTGATCGACCAGATCGAAGCGGACAAGGCGAAGGGCCTCCATCCCTGGGACGCGGTCGTCGAGGCCACAAGTCACCGATTCCGCCCGATCTTGCTCACGGCCTCCGCAGCGATCCTCGGGATGGTTCCGATCGCGCCGACCGTCTTCTGGGGACCTATGGCCTATGCGATCATGGGAGGACTGGCGGGCGCTACGCTACTGACCTTGATCTTCCTTCCGGCTCTCTATGTGGCGGTGTACCGGATCAAGCGGCCTCAGCAGAAGGCCGGCGAGAGCGCGGACGCGATCGCCGTCCGGGACGCCGTCTTGGCCAGCCAAGGCTCGTGGATGAGGCCGGCATGATTACGGACGAAGCGCGGCGGGCGGAAGTTGACCTCGGTTCATTCGCGAGGGGACCCGCCCAAGGCCGGCTATCCTGGGAGGAGACATGTACGTCGATCCGCCTCTTGTGACTTCGGCGTCAGCTCTCTTGGGCGCGATGATCGGCGGCGGCGCGTCGCTGGTCGGGGCCATCTACACGCAGCGCGCCCGAGATCGGCTTCAGCGACTCACAGGCGAGATCGCCAAACGCGAGGCGGTCTACGCCGAGTTCGTGATGAGCGCGTCGAACCTGCTTCTGGAAGCGTATATTCATGACGACATCGCCTTGAGAGGCGAGGAGCAGAGGCTGATCGGACTGATGAATCGAATGCGCCTCTTCGCGTCGCCCGAAGTGGCGGGCGGGGCGGAGGCCGTGCTCCGAGCCATCGTCGACATCTCGTTGAAGCCAAGCGTCGAACTCCGGCAACTCGCGGCGGCGGCATTGTCCAAGAGTCTCGAACCCGATCCGCTTTTGGCGTTCAGCCTCATTTGTCGCGCCGACTTGGACAAAATGCGCCAAATGGCGGCTTGAAGCGATGGCTCAAACGGCGACCAGAACTATGGCGCGACGGATGCGCGGCCAGCGCGCCGCGGTTATCCTTGGATTGCCCGTCTTTTGGTCCTTTCCCGCGGAGGCGGAAAATCGGAGAACCGCAGCTTGAGGTCGGCTCAACGCTTGATTCCGCTTTTGCGGGAATGACATAGAACGCGGTGATGAGCGATCGCCCGAAATCCCTCGCCGCACGCCTGCGCTCGCGCGTCTTCCATCTTTATTTCGTCCTGACGCGACCGATGACGCTCGGCGTGCGCGCGGCGGTGTTCGACGCGGAGGGCAGAGTGTTTCTCGTTCGCCACACTTATGTGCCGGGCTGGCATTTTCCCGGCGGCGGCGTCGAGCCGGGCGAGACTGCGCTCGACGCCTTGACGCGCGAGCTTCTCGAGGAGGGCGCGATTGCGCTGCACGAAGAGCCGCGGTTGCACGGCTTTTATTTCAACGGGGGCGTTTCAAGGCGCGATCACGTCGCGCTTTACGTGGTGAGGCGCTTCGAGCAAAAAGCGCCGCCCGCGCCGAACCTGGAAATCGCCGAAACCGGATTCTTTGCGCAAGACGCCCTGCCCGAAACAACCAGCCGGGCGACGCGGGCGCGGCTTAGGGAAATCCGCGAAGGGGCGACGCCGGCGCGGCTTTGGTGAGGAAACGTCGGCCGCGCTTAAGGCTTGCGCGGGCGTTCGGCTTGGATCGCCGCCTCGTGGTACCAACCCTCGCCGAATTCGACGCGCGGCGCTTGCGGCGCGCGCTCAGGCGAAGCTGGCTGGCCTGCTGTTCCGGCGCGGGCGAGCGGCCGGCGCGGAAACGGATAAATCTTGGCGGACGGGCGCGAATCCGGGGTCATCGGACGTCTCCTCTTCTGGGCGCGCAACTCCGTGGTCTGAGAAATGGTTCGACACGAACGAACCTACAATAGCGCAAACGCACATGATTCGCGCGAAGTGCTTCAAATAAAATCACGAAATGCCTGAAATATAGGCAGTTCGCCGCTTGGCGCGTTCATCGGCGCCGCAAGGCGCTGATGAATCGCCGCGCCGCTTCTGGCATGGAAAATGCTGCCCGACCAAGCCGTTGACGCGCATTCGCGATTCTCCAACGCGCGATAAGCCCGAGATGAGGTTTGAGAGGCAGGCAATGACGAAGTACAAACTCGAGTATATCTGGCTCGACGGCTATACGCCGACGCCCAATCTCCGCGGCAAAACGCGGCTTAACGATTTCGACAGCTTCCCGACCCTGGAGCAGCTTCCGCTTTGGGGCTTCGACGGAAGCTCGACCATGCAGGCCGAGGGCCACAGCTCCGATTGCGTGCTGAAGCCGGTCGCCGTCTATCCCGACGCCGCTCGCGTCAACGGCGCGCTGGTCATGTGCGAAGTGATGATGCCGGACGGCAAGACGCCCCACCCGTCCAACACGCGCGCGACGATCCTCGACGATCCGGGCGCCTGGTTCGGCTTCGAGCAGGAATATTTCTTCTATAAGGACGGCCGTCCGCTGGGCTTTCCGCCGAGCGGCTATCCGGCGCCGCAGGGGCCCTATTATACCGGCGTCGGCTATAAGAATGTCGGCGACGTCGCCCGCAAGATGGCCGAAGAGCATCTCGACCTATGCCTCGCGGCGGGCATCAACCATGAAGGCATCAACGCCGAAGTCGCCAAAGGCCAGTGGGAGTTCCAGATTTTCGGCAAGGGCTCGAAAACCGCCGCCGACCAGATGTGGATCGCCCGCTACCTGCTGCTCCGTCTCACCGAGAAATACGGCGTCGACATCGAATTCCATTGCAAGCCGCTCGGCGACACCGACTGGAACGGCTCCGGCATGCATTGCAATTTCTCGACCGCCTATATGCGCGAAGTCGGCGGCAAGGACTATTTCGAGGCGCTGATGAAGGCGTTCGAGGCGGCGCGCGCCGAGCACATCGCCGTCTATGGGCCGGACAACCACATGCGCCTCACCGGCAAGCACGAGACCGCCTCGATCCACCAGTTCAGCTATGGCGTCGCCGACCGCGGCGCCTCGATCCGGGTGCCGCACAGTTTCGTCAACAATGGCTATAAGGGCTATCTCGAGGATCGTCGCCCGAACTCGCAAGGCGACCCCTACCAGATCGCCTCGCGGATTTTGAAGACGATCGCCTCGGTCCCGGCCGAAAAGAAGGCCGCCGCTTGAGGGGCGCGACGCGGCGCCGTCTTCGACGGCGCCGCGGTCCGAACCTTTGACCAATCAAAAAGCCGCGCCGGATCTCCCCGGCGCGGCTCCTTTTTGCGTACCTCCGCGGCGACGCTTACTCGCCCTTCTTGGCCTGCTTGTCGCGCGCCTTGAGGGCGGCGCCAAGGATGTCGCCGAGCGAGGCGCCGGAATCGGCCGAGCCGTATTGAGCGATCGCCTCCTTCTCCTCGGCGACTTCGAGCGCCTTGATCGAGACGGCGATCTTGCGCGCCTTGCGGTCGAACTGGGTGACGCGGGCGTCGACCTTCTCGCCGACCGCGAAGCGCTCCGGCCGCTGATCGGCGCGGTCGCGGGCCAGTTCCGAGCGCTTGATGAAGGCGGTCAGGTCAGTGCCGGCGATTTTGACTTCGACGCCGCCGTCCTTGATCTCGATCACCTCGCAGGTGACCACCGAGCCTTTGCGCAATTCGCCGTCCTCGCCGGTCGTCTTCGGCGAATAAGGATCGACGGCGAGCTGCTTGACGCCGAGCGAGATGCGCTCCTTCTCGACGTCGACGTCGAGAACCTTGGCGTGGACCACGTCGCCTTTCTTATACTCCTCCATCGCCTGCTCGCCGGGCTTGACCCAGTCGAGATCCGAGAGATGGACCATGCCGTCGACATCGCCGTCGAGGCCGATGAACAGGCCGAACTCGGTCTTGTTCTTGACCTCGCCGGAGACTTCCGAGCCCACGGGGTGCTTTTCGGCGAAGGCTTCCCAAGGATTCTGCAAGGTCTGCTTCAAGCCGAGCGAGATGCGGCGCTTGGCCGAATCGACCTCCAGCACCTGAACGTCGACCTCCTGGCTTGTCGCGATGATCTTGCCAGGGTGGACATTCTTCTTCGTCCACGACATTTCGGAGACGTGGATCAGGCCCTCGATGCCGGGCTCCAATTCGACGAAGGCGCCGTAATCGGTGATGTTGGTCACGCGGCCCTTGAGGCGCATGCCGACATGGTACTTGCTCTCGATCGCATGCCACGGATCTTCGAGCAATTGCTTCATGCCGAGCGAGATGCGGTGCGTCTCGTGGTTGATCTTGATGATCTTCACCTTCACCTGCTGGCCGATGCTGAGCACTTCGGTCGGGTGATTGACGCGCCGCCAGGCGATGTCGGTGACGTGCAGCAGTCCGTCAATGCCGCCGAGATCGACGAACGCGCCGTAATCGGTGATGTTCTTCACCGTGCCGTCGATGACCTGGCCCTCGACCAGATTGGCGACGATTTCGTGGCGCTGCTCGGCCCGGCTCTCTTCGAGCACGGTGCGGCGCGAGACCACGATGTTGCCGCGCCGGCGATCCATTTTCAGGATCTGGAACGGCTGCGGCACGTTCATCAGCGGCGCGACGTCGCGCACCGGGCGGATGTCGACCTGGCTCCGCGGCAGGAAGGCGACGGCGCCGTCGAGATCGACGGTAAAGCCGCCCTTGACCTGGTTGAAGATGACCCCTTCGACCTTCTCGTTCTTCTCGAAGGCCTGCTCCAGCTTGACCCAGCTCTCTTCGCGCCGCGCCTTGTCGCGCGATATGACGGCTTCGCCGAGCGCATTCTCGACGCGCTCGAGGTAAACCTCGACCTCGTCGCCGACATTGGGCGCCGGCTCGCGGCCGTGATTGGTGAATTCCTTGAGGGCGACGCGCCCCTCGGTCTTCAGGCCGATGTCGATAACGGCCATGTCCTTTTCGATCGCCACGACCTTGCCCTTGACGACCGAGCCTTCGAAGGCCTCGTTGTCGCCATAAGTCTCGGTGAGCAAAGCGGCGAAATCCTCGCGCGACGGCGCGTGGGCGGATGTATCGGTCATTTATTCTCCTAAAAAGCCCAATCGGGCGGCGCCGGCTTGGTTGGCGTTGCGGGTCGCTCGACAATCGCCGGAGGGGGCCAAAAGGCCGCTTCACCGCTAAAAAGGCGGGCCGGCGCGGCCGGCGTCGTGAGCGAGGTTCAGCGCGCTTATCGCCTGAAGCTCAAAGCGCGGCTGGTGAATAGCAATATGGGAGCTTTCCGGCAAGGCGGCAACGGGCGAGCGTAACCGGATTGCTTTCGCCGCGCCGCCGCGCTCGGCTAAATTCTTGTTCAGCGCCTGTCGAAATCTCGCGAGGCCAAACGACAACGGTTCAGCGGCGCATCACGCGCGGCTCATTGAAGAGGAGAACCGCCATGCAATATCTGCTGCTGATCCATACGAGCGAGGCCGGCTTCGCCGCGATCCCGAAGGATCAGCTTGAACAAGCGCTTGGCGCCTATACGGCCTATACGGAAGCGCTGCGAAAGGCCGGCGCTCTGGTCAACAGCAACCGCTTGCAGCCGGTCGCCGCCGCCACGACCGTGCGCGTCGCCAATGGCAAGACGCAGGTGCTTAACGGCCCCTATGCCGAGACCAAGGAGCAGCTCGGCGGCTATTACCTGATCGAGGCGCCGGATCTGGACGCGGCGATCTCCTGGGCGGCGCGCTGCCCAGGCGCATCGCACGGCGCGGTCGAGATTCGGCCGGTCTGGGCGATGTAAGTCCGAACTCGGCGCGATGAGCGACGAGAGGCAAGCGCATGACGCCGCAGCCGCCGCAGCGCGGCGCAGCTACGGCCGCCTCGTCGCTTATCTGAGCGCGCGCACGCGCGACGTCGCGGGGGCCGAGGACGCTTTGTCCGAGGCTTTCGCGGCCGCGCTGGCGGATTGGCCGAAAAGCGGCGTGCCGCGCAATCCGGAAGCCTGGCTGCTCGCCGCCGCGCGACGTCGATCGATCGACGCCGCCAGGCGGCGCCGGACCGCCGCCGAAGCGAGCGGCCATGTCCAATTGCTGGCCGAGGAGATCGCGGCGATGGCGGAAGAATCCGCGCCCATTCCCGACGAGCGCTTGAGCCTGATGTTCGCCTGCGCCCATCCGGCGATCGAGGCCTCGATCCGGGCGCCGTTGATCCTGCAGACGATCCTCGGCTTCGACGCCGCAACGATCGCCTCGGCCTTTCTCGTGTCGCCGGCGGCGATGGGGCAAAGGCTCGCCCGCGCCAAGGCGAAGATCAGGCTCGCCGGCATCCCATTTCGCACGCCGGAGCGCGAAGCCATGGCCGAGCGTCTGGACGCGGTTCTCGCCGCAATCTACGCCGCCTTCGCCGAAGGTTGGAGCGACCCGGCCGGGGCCGAGGCGAAGCGGCGCAATCTCGCCGAAGAGGCGATCTGGCTCGGCCGGCTGGTCGCCGAGCTCTTGCCAAACGAAGCCGAAGCGCTCGGCCTCCTGGCGCTCATGCTCTATTCCGACGCGCGGCGGCCGGCGCGCCGCGACAAAGACGGCGAATTCGTGCCGCTCGGCGAGCAGGATCCGCGACTTTGGGAAGCCGGGCTGATCGGGGAGGCGGAGGATCTGCTGCGGCGCGCCCATCAGCTTGGCGTCATAGGCCGCTACCAATTGGAGGCCGCAGTGCAATCGGCTCATGTCGCGCGGCGGCTCGGCCGGGGCGTCGACTGGCCGGCGATCGTCGCGCTTTACGACGCGCTGTGCGGCCTGACCGGCTCGCCGGTCGCGGCGATCAACCGCGCCGTGGCGCTGGCGGAAACGCAAGGGGTGGTCTCGGGCCTCGCCGCGCTCGACGCCATCTCCTCGGACGCCCGCCTCGCCGAGTATCAGCCTTATTGGGCGGCGCGCGCCGACCTGCTGGCGCGAACCGGCGACCGCGCCGCCGCGCAAGAGGCCTATGATCAAGCGATCGGCCTCGAGGCCGATCCTGCGGTGCGGCGTTTTTTGCAGCGGCGGCGGGCGGCGCTGTAGAATCTTTCGCCCCGCGAAGCGGGGAGAAAGATTTGCCCGCGCCGAGCTCATGACCGCCGAACCTTTCTCTTCCCGTCTCTCTCGCATCGACCACGCCTCCGAACATGGCGCGTGGCGGATGGCGTTCCTTCAGCCGAGCGCCGCCCTTGCCCCGTATATCGCGCGCTTCACCGCCTATCGGGAGCGCGACACCGCCTTCACCCGACGCGCCGAGCCGCCTTCCGGCTTGGCGACGCTCGTCTTCAATCTCGGCGAAGAATTGCGCGTCGAGCATCCGGTCGCGACCTTCAACGCCTATGGGGCGGGCGGCGCCTTTTACACCGGGATCAGCAGCACGACCGCGATCACCGAGACGGACCGCGCGCAAGAGGGCGCGCAGGCCATGCTGACGCCGCTCGGCGCGCGGCTGCTCGTCGACCTTCCGCTCGCCGAAATCGGCGACCTTCTGATTGATCCGGCCGACCTCTTCGGCGCGCCGGCGCGGGAGACAATCGGCCGGCTGATGGAATTGAACAGCGACGAGGCGCGGCTGGCCCTCCTCGAAGAAGCGGCGGCGCGGCGGCTCGCCCGCGCGCGCCGGCCGCCGCCCGCCGATCTCGCCTTCGCGGCTCAGCGCCTGCAAGCGACGGGCGGTCGGGTCGCCGTCGCCGCGCTCGCGGCCGAGATCGGCTGCAGCCGAAAACACCTTACGCAGCGCTTCTCTCGCGAATTCGGCGTCGCGCCGAAGCAACTCGCGCGGGTCTTGCGCTTCGACCGCGCCCTGCGGCAAGCGCGCAGCGGCGCCGTCTCGAGCCTGGCCGAACTGGCGGCCTCATCCGGCTATTCCGACCAGGCGCATCTAACTCGCGATTTCAAGGAATTCGCCGGCGCTCCGCCAGCCGCCTTCATGCGGCGCATGCTGCCGGACGAAGGCGGATTTGCGCTGTAGAGCCCTCGCGCGACTCGAGAGAAGGGAGACGCCGCTCGGGTAACATTTCTTCAAGACCGGCCGTGTCGATCCACTTATCGTGTCGCCAGACGAGGAGGACGCGTTCATGGATCAGTCTCAGACCAGAGCCCGCACCGAGATCATCCCCTACATCTTCTACCGCGACGTGCCGGCGGCGCTCGATTGGCTCGCCCGCGCCTTCGGGTTCAAGGAGATCATGCGCGTCGGCACGCCGTCGGGCGGCATGCATGGCGAAATGGAGCTCGACGGCTGCAAGATCATGATGGGTCAAGGCGGCAAGCAATGGGGGATGATCAATGCGCGCGAGGCGGGAGTCGCGACGCAGGGCGTCTTCGTCTACATCGCCGACGTCGACGCTCATTACGAGCGAGCGCGCGCCGCTGGCGCCGAGATCGAGAAACCGCCGGAAGATCTATCCTACGGCCGCTCATATACGGCGCGCGACCTCGACGGGCATCCCTGGTTCTTCACGACGCCGCCGTCAGCCTGAGCCTTTGTCCAGGCCCCGCAGCCGGCCGACAATGCCGGTCGGCGCGAAATAGACAGCGAGGATGAACATCAGGCCGAGCCACATCAGCCAGCGGTCGGGATGGAGCAGGCCGGCGGCGAGGGTGAGTCCAGCGCCGCTCGCCGCAGCGGAGAGCGCGCCGAGCAGGCCTTGCAAATAGTTCCGCGCGACGACGAACAGGGCCGCGCCGACGATCGCGCCATAAAGCGAGCCCATGCCGCCGATCACCACCATGACCAGCACGTCGAGCTGGATGGAGAGGTTGAGGGCCGTATCCGGCCCGACATAATGCTGCCAGATCGCGCCGAGCGCGCCGGCGAGCGTCGCGACCGCCGCCGAAAGGCACGTCGCCAAGGCTCGGTGGTAGACGATGCGATAGCCGAGCGCTTCGGCGCGGAACGGATTTTCCCGGATCGCCTGCAGCACGCGGCCGAATGGCGAGTTGACGACGCGCAGCAGCGCCAGGAACAGAACCGCGCAGGCGATGAAGACGAGATAGTAGCTGAGCACCCGGCCGTTCAACTCCACGCCGAAGGCGCGGCCGCTGATCAGACGAAAGCCGGGGCGCAGAATCTCGGGGACTTGAAACGACCGGCCGTCCTCGCCGCCGGTCAACCAATCGAGCTGAGAGGCGAGCACGTTGAACGCCGAGGCGACCGCGAGCGTGACCATGGCGAAGAAGATGGTTTGCACCCGCAGCGAGAAAAGGGCGATGGCTAGGGCGAGCGCGACCGAGACCGGCAGCGCCGCGACGATTCCGAGGATCAGCGCGCCCCAGCTCGGGCCGAGGCCGTAAAGCGCGATCGCCACGCCATAAGCGCCGACACCGTAGAACATGACATGGGCGAAGGAGACAATTCCGGTATAGCCGAGCAGGAGATCGTAGGAGGCGACGAGCAGCGCGTAGACGAGAATCGTCGCTGCGACATTGAGCGATTTGGCGCCCGGAAAAAGGAACGGCGCGATCGCCAGAATAAGGACGATGACGGCGAGGAGCGCGACGAGCGCGCGGCCGCGCGGCGGATCGCCGGAAAGGATCATCATCGCCCGCCCGCCGGATAAAGCCCGCGCGGCCGCCACAGGAGCACCGCGACCATCAGCGCGATATTGGAGACGAGCGCGAATTTCGGCGCGAGGAAGCCGGCGTAATTGGCGACCAGCGCGACCAGGGTCGCGCCGAGAAGGCAGCCGCCGATGGAGCCGAGGCCGCCGGTGATGACGACAATGAAGATCAGCACGGTCAGGCTTTGGCCGACAGAGGCGTGGACCTGCTCGCGATAGAGCGCCCATAGCACCCCGCCAAGGCCCGCCAGAGCCGAGCCGGCCATGAACACCGCCAGGAACAAGCGATTGATACGGTAGCCGAGCGCCTCGACCATTTCGCGATTTTCGACGCCGGCGCGGATCAGCAGCCCGATCTTGGTGTAGTTCAGCGTCAAGGTCAGCCCGACGAAGATGACGAGACCGACGACCACGGCGAGCAGCCGAAATTTTTCGATTGCGGCGTCGCCGATATGGAAGGCGCCGCGCAAGCTCGTCGGCAGGCCGAGCGGAATCGTGTCCGGGCCGAACAGCGCATAGAGCAATTGCTCGACGACGATAAGGCCGCCTGTCGTGACGAGAATCTGCTTCAAATGCTGTCCGTAGACGGGCTGGATCAGCAGCTTCTCGAAGACCAGGCCGAGCGCGCCGCAAACCGCGGCGGCGACGACAATCGCCAAAAGAATGACGCCGAGATTGAGCGCGAGCGAATCGGCCTGCGACCAGAGGATCAGCGGCGCGAAGACGAGCGTCGCCATATAGGCGCCGATCGAAATGAAGGCGCCATGGCCGAAATTGAGCACGTCCATGAGGCCGAACACCAAGGTAAAGCCGGAAGCCATGGTGAACAGCATCAGGCCCATGGCCAAGCTGGCGAAGGTCAACGTGATGAAGGTCGAGGTCGAGCCGATCAGTGGGGCGGCGATCAGCGCGATCAGGAACGGGGCCAGCGCCGGCGCGAAGTCTATTTTCGGCCGCGGCAGCGCGGCGCCTGTATCGGTTGTGGCGCTCATTGATGGGCGTCCAACGAAAGGCCGAGCAAACGGTTTTGCAGCGTCGCGTCAGCCGCCAATGAAGCCATCGAGCCGCGATGGACGATACGGCCATTATCCATGACTCGCACGTCGTCGCCGACCTCCTGCGCGACCCGGAAATTCTGCTCGACCAGCAAAACGGTGACGCCGGCGCGCTTGATCTCTTTCAAACAATCGATCAGAGCGCCGACGATGGCCGGCGCCAGGCCCTTGGTCGGCTCGTCGATCAACAGCAGACGCCGCGGCTCGACGATAGCGCGCGCGATCGACAGCATCTGCTTCTGGCCGCCCGACAGCGAGCCGGCGCGGGAAAGCCAGAACTTCTTCAGGGCCGGAAAGAAGCCGAAAATCCATTGCAGGCGGGAATCGTCGAGCGCGCCGTCGCGCGCGGCGAGGATGAGGTTTTCGCGCACGGTCAGTCCCGAGAACACCGCCATCGTCTCGGGCACGTAAGCGATTCCGGCGCGAGCGATGGAGGGCGTCGGCAGCCCGGCGATGGGCTGGCCCGCAAAGGCGACTGAGCCCGCGGACGCGCGCCACAGACCCATGATCGTGCGCAAGGTCGTCGTCTTGCCGGCGCCGTTGCGGCCAAGCAGCATCGTCGTCTTGCCCTCCGCCGCCTCGAAATCGACGCCCTGCAGGATATGGTAGCGGCCGATATGAGTGTGCACGCCGCTGAGGCTTAAAAGCGCTGTCATGACGGCTGCGCCTTGGCGAGGCCGAGATAAGCTTCCTGCACGATCGGCGAGGCGATGATCTCGGCAGGCTCGCCGTCCGCCATCAGCCGGCCGTTGTGCAGGACGATGATGCGGTCGGCGAGCGAGCGCACGACGTCCATCTTGTGCTCGACGAGCAGAATGGTCTTCGACGCCTCTTGCTTGAGCCGGGCGATGAGATCGAGCACGACCGGGACTTCGTCGACGCTCATTCCGGCGGTCGGCTCGTCGAACATGAAGATGGTCGGCTTCAGCGCGATCATCAGCGCGACTTCGAGCTTGCGCTGATCGCCATGTGACAGGGCAGCCGCCGCGGCGTTGCGGCGCCCGGTCAACGCGACCTCTTCGAGGATAGCTTCGGCGCGGCTGACGAGATCGCCGCGCAAGCGCCAGGGCCGAAGCATGTCGTAATGCACGCCCTCGGCCGCCTGAACGGCGAGCCGCACATTCTCGGCGACGGAAAGGCCGGGAAAGAGATTGGTGAGCTGAAAAGCGCGGCCGACGCCGCGGCTCGCCCGCTCGGCGGGGCCGAGCGAGGTGACGTCATGGCCGTTCAAGAAGACGGCGCCGCTGGTCGCCCGCAATTGGCCGGAGACGAGGTTGAAGTAGGTCGTCTTGCCGGCGCCGTTCGGGCCGACGATGGCGGTGAGCTCGCCGGGGCGGAATTGGCACGACACCGCGTCGACGGCGACATGACCGCCGAAGCGGATCGTCAGGTCCTTGGTTTCAAGAGAGACCGAATTTGACAACGGCCGAGGCCCCCTCCCGTACCCTCCCCCGCTTCGCGGGAGAGGGGGCCCTTAACGCTCGTGTACTTTCTCGCCCGTCGCGAGTAGACGTAAGCCAGAAGTTTAGGCTCCTCTCCCGCGAAGCGGAGGAGGACCTGCCGAGTCACCTTTTGTTGCGGATCGGAACGGTCATGTCCTCGGGCTTGATCTCGTTGACGAGTTCGAGGTCGGCCCAGGGCAGGTTCGGATCGACCCTGACCTTGAAATGGTACATGGACTGCATCGCCTGGTGATCCTCCTTGCGGAAGGTCATCTTGCCTTTGGGCGTGTCGAAATCCATGCCCTCCATGGTCGAGATCAGCTTCTCGGTATCGGTCGATTTCGCCTTTTCGACCGCAGCGACTACCGCCATCGCAGCCGCGAAGCCGCCGCAGGTGAAGAAATCCGGCGGCGCATTGAAACGCTTCTTGTGCTCGGCGACGAGCCAATCATTGATCGGGTTCTTCGGCAGGCCATAATAATAATAGGCGCCGCCCTCCATACCGGGGAAACGCTTATAGGCGGCTAGAGCGGGCAGAATGTTGCCGCCGGTCGACAATTCGACGCCGTACCGGCCGGGATCCATGTCCTGCAGCTTGTCAAGCGGGTCGCCGCCGCCGGCCCAGATCACCCAGATGATTTTGCGGCCTGGCTTGTCTTTGAGCGCGTCGAACAAGCGCTGGCCGACGGCGGTGAAATCCGTCGTGTTGATCGGCGCAAATTCCTCGTCAACCAGAGCGGCGCCGGTCTTGGCGAGCGCTTCCTTGAATGCGGAGACGCCGTCATGGCCGAAGGCGTAATCCTGACCCAATGTCGCGATGGTCACGCCCGGCTTGCCGATCGCGACTGCGTTCGAGATCGCGTCCTGCGACGAGTTGCGCGCCGTGCGGAAAATGTATCTGTTCCACTTGTCGCCGGTGATCTGATCGGCGACCGCCGGCTCGACGATGAGGATTTTCTTATGCTCCTCGGCGACCGGCAGCATGGCGAGCGCGGCGGCGGAAGAGGACGTGCCGATGGCGATGTCGGCGTGATCGTCTTCATACGCCTCGGCGAGCGCGGCCTTGGCGAGGTCCGGCTTGGATTGGTCATCCTTGAGGATGATGTTGATCTTGCGCCCATCGACCGTCATCGAGCCCTTGGTCGCGTATTCGAAACCAAGACGAAGTCCGGTTTCGGTCTGCTTGGCGTAGGCTTCGAGCGGGCCAGTGCGGCCATAGATCAGCGCGACGTTGAGGTCGTCGGCGAAGGCCGCGCTGGCGACGAGCGCGCCGATCGCGACGGCGAGCCCCGTTATGAGCTTGTTCATGCGCCCTCCCCGGCGAAACGATAGGTTGGGAAAGCGCGTCGTTCAGCGCCTTCGCCTTGGGGCTAACGGCCCGGCGATGCTGAAGATGTAGGGCGCCCTCCAATGCAGTGCACAATGGAGAAGCGGCGCCGGACCGTCAAGGCGGCTGCGGCGCGACATCTTCGCCGGCGCCGCCTCGCCGCCCGGCGCGGCGGCGCGAAGCAGGCTGCCCTGAGCGAGGGCTTGGCGTCGCTCGGAAGGCTGGCGAGGCGTTAGACTCCGCCGGGCGGAATGAAGGCGCACCAGAGATAGATGTCGCCAAAGACATTGGCGCGCTTGTAAGGCGTCACGCGATCAAGACTGGTCGCCGGGCGATAGCAAAGATGGGCGCGATGGGTTTCGCCCGCGGGCGCCTCGTCGCCGGGGATCGGCAGGAAGGTGATCCGATCCGTCGGGATCTCGACCCATTCATGTTCGCGCGTCAGGAATTCGAATGTTCCGCCGCTTTCGCGATAGACGGTCGCCGAGCAATCGTCGGCGCCGCAGCAGAGCTGGCCGTCCTTGCCAGTGATGCCAGTGTAAATTCCATGGCTGATCGCCGGGGTCGTCGCGAATATCGCCGCCCCGGCGCCGGCGATCGCGCCAAGCCAGCAAAACGCCGCGCTGATCCATGCGGGCCGAGCCCGCGAGGCCCCAACGCGCTGGTGCTCGATCTGAGGGAGCAAAATATGTTGCGTCACCGCCACACTCCGACATCTTCGCGCTAAAAAAATGAATTGCCGCGGTAGACGTGGCGATAACGTCGAACCGCGGCCCCCTGCTCGGCGTTATGACTGCAAAATGGGCGCGTTTGTTCCCGGGGCCCGGAGCGCGTCGGGGCGAACAAAACGGGGGCGAAACCGAGGCCGTCGCGGCGCCGAATTGCCGTTTCTGCGGTTTCTGGTGTAACCCTCGCCCAAGCGCCGTCGGCCGCTTTCAAAAAGCGGCGCATCCCGTAAGCGCCGGTTCAATGGTGAATAATGACGCGTCCAAACACGCCGCTTCTCGACAAAATCCACAGCCCGGCGGACCTGCGCCGGCTCCCTGAACAGGATCTGCGCGCGCTCGCCGACGAATTGCGCGCCGAGACGATCAGCGCGGTTTCCATCACCGGCGGCCATCTCGGCGCCGGGCTCGGCGTCGTCGAACTGACCGTGGCGCTCCATTATGTCTTCGACACGCCCCGCGATCGCCTTGTTTGGGACGTCGGCCACCAGGCCTATCCTCACAAAATCTTGACCGGCCGGCGCGATCGGATCCGCACCCTGCGCCAGGGCCGCGGCCTTTCCGGCTTCACCAAACGCGCCGAAAGCGAATACGACCCGTTCGGCGCGGCCCACTCGTCGACCTCGATCTCCGCCAGCCTCGGCATGGCGATCGCGCGCGACCTCGACCGGCGTCCGAACAATGTCATTGCCGTGATCGGCGACGGCGCGATGTCGGCGGGCATGGCCTATGAGGCGATGAACAACGCCGGCGCGCGCGAAACGCGCCTCATCGTGATCCTCAACGACAACGACATGTCGATCGCGCCGCCGACCGGCGCGATGTCGGCCTACCTGGCGCGGCTCGTCTCCAGCCACACCTATCGGACGATCCGCGACGCCGCCAAGCAGCTCGCCAAGCGCCTGCCGAAATTCATCTATGACAGGGCGCAGCGCACCGAGGAGTTCAGCCGCAGCTTCTTCACCGGCGGCACGCTGTTCGAGGAACTCGGGTTTTTCTATGTCGGGCCGATCGACGGCCACAATCTCAACCACCTTTTGCCCGTGTTGCGCAACGTGCGCGACATGCCTGACGGGCCGGTCCTGGTTCATGTCGTGACCCAGAAGGGCAAGGGCTATGCGCCGGCGGAAGCGGCCAAAGACAAATATCACGGCGTCACCGCTTTTGACGTGATCACCGGCGCGCAGGCCAAACCCAAGGCGAATGCGCCAGCCTATACGAAAGTCTTCGCTGAAAGTCTGGTTAAGGAGGCGGCGAGGGACAAGAAGATCGTCGCCATCACCGCGGCCATGCCGTCCGGCACCGGGCTCGATCTGTTCGAAAAAGCTTATCCGGACCGCACTTTCGACGTCGGCATCGCCGAGCAGCATGCAGTGACTTTCGCCGCCGGCATGGCGACGGAGGGCTATAAGCCGTTCTGCGCGATCTATTCGACCTTCCTGCAGCGAGCCTACGACCAAGTCGTCCATGACGTCGCGCTGCAGAATTTGCCGGTTCGCTTCGCCATCGATCGGGCCGGGCTGGTCGGCGCGGACGGGCCGACCCATGCCGGCTCGTTCGACATAACCTATCTCGCCTGTTTGCCGAATTTCACCGTCATGGCCGCGGCCGACGAGGCCGAGCTCGTCCATATGGTCGCGACCGCGGCGGCGCACGATTCTGGACCGATCGCCTTCCGTTATCCGCGCGGCGAGGGCGTGGGCGTCGAAATGCCGGAGCGCGGCGAGGTTTTGCCGATCGGCAAGGGCCGGGTGATCCGACAGGGCTCGCGCATCGCCATCCTCTCGCTCGGCACTCGTCTCGCTGAGGCGCTGCAGGCGGCCGAGGATCTTGGCGCGCGCGGCCTATCGACGACGGTCGCCGACGCTCGCTTCGCCAAGCCGCTCGACCGCGATCTCATTCTAAGGCTCGCAGCGGAGCATGAATTGTTGATCACCGTCGAAGAAGGGGCGATCGGCGGTTTCGGCTCGCATGTCTTGGGCCTGCTCGCAGCCGAGGGCGCTCTCGACCGCGGGCTCAAGATCAGGACGATGGTCTTGCCCGACGTGTTCCTCGACCACGACAAGCCCGAGCGGATGTACGCCCAAGCCGGGCTCGACGCGAAAGGCATTGTCGCGACGGCGCTCAACGCGCTGGGCGCGGCGGGCGAAACGGCCGAGCGGGTCAGGAGCCGATCCGCCTGAACGCCGGCAATTCCTCGTCCCGGTCAAACGGGCGGGGATTTGTCGAATTGACTTATCTGCTTCGCCGCCCCTATAAGGCCGCGCCGCGAGCTCCGCGGTGAGATTTTCCCCGGCTTGCCGAGCCCGCTTAAAGCGGTTTCGACGAGGACCGGGCAGGGCCTATTGGCTGACGGCCTCAAGCGGCTTTGGAGAATAAACGTGAAGCGGACCTATCAACCGAGCAAGCTCGTTCGCAAACGCCGGCACGGATTTCGCGCGCGCATGGCGACGGTCGGCGGCCGCAAGGTGATCGCCGCCCGCCGGGCGCGCGGCCGTAAGCGCCTTTCCGCCTGACCGAGCCCTTACGCGGCGTCGCGCCGCAGAGGGTTCGATGCGCGAGAATCAAGCTTCCGTTTCGCCAGAGAAGGGCGCCGAGCCGGCGCCCTTCGGCCGTTTGAGGAGGCGCGCGGAATTCCAGCGCGTCGCGCGGGGAAGCCGCTGGCAGAGCGAGGCTTTCACGTTGCAGGCGGCCAAGCGCGGCGACGAAGCGGCGCAAGGCCCGCGCATCGGCTTTACGGTCACGCGCAAGACCGGCGGCGCGGTCGAGCGCAATCGGATCAGGCGGCGGTTGAAGGAAGCGGTGCGGATTGCGGAAAAGCTTGATGCCAAGCCCGATCATGATTACGTGCTCATCGCGCGACGCGGGGCGCTTTCCCGGCCGTTCGATCTCCTACGCGCCGATTTGAACCGCGCTTTCGCCGCCATCCACTCAAGAAGCCCGCGCGCTTTACGCGACAGAGACCGCTAAGAGATGAACAGCGAGGACAACCGAAACCTCATCCTGGCGATCGCCCTGTCGATCCTGGTCCTTATTGGCTGGAATTATTTCTACGGCGCGCCGCTGCTGCAAAAGCAGCAGCATCAGAGCGAGACCAGCGCCAACGCTCCGGTCAACCCGACGAACGGCGCGCCGCAACCCTCGAGCGCGGCCGCGCCGGTCGGCGCCGCGCCGGCCGCAGTCAAGCCGGAGACTCGGGCCGGCGCTTTGGCCGCGGGCAAGCGGGTGGCGATCGACACGCCGAGCCTCGGCGGCTCAATCAATCTGACCGGCGGTCTGATCGACGACGTCATCCTCAAGAACTACCGCGAGACCGTCGACCCCAACAGCGCGAACATCGTCTTGTTCTCGCCGCAGGGCGGACCGGACCCGTACTGGGCGGAGACCGGCTTCGTGCCCAACGAAGGCGCTGGAATTAAATTTCCGACAAGGGACACCGTTTGGCAGGCGGATTCCGACAAATTGACGCCGGAGCGGCCAGTCACGCTCAGCTATGACAACGGCGCCGGCCTCGTCTTTCGTCGCACCATCTCTGTCGACGACAAATACATGTTCACGATCAAGGACGCGGTCGAGAACAAAGGCGGCGCGGCGGTCGCGCTGCATCCTTACGCGCTCATTCTTCGCCACGGCACGCCGAAAGTCTCGGGCTACTCGGTGCTGCACGAAGGCATGGTCGGCGTGGTCGGCAACAGCTCCGTGCAGGAGATCACCTATTCCGGCATCGAGAAAGAGACCAATCACACCCGAGAATTGAAGGGCGACGGCGGCTGGCTCGGCTTCACCGACAAATATTGGGGCTCGGCGGTCATTCCCGACCAGTCGGCGCCGGTCGACGCGCATTTTTCGGCAAGCGGCGCCGCCCCGGCGATCGATTATCAGACCGACTATGTGATGAACGCGCGCGACGTCGCGCCTGGCGCCACGACGGAGGTCACGTCGCGCGTTTTCGCCGGCGCGAAGGAAGTCGCGACGATCGACAATTACGAAGCGCAGTTCGGCATCAAGAAGTTCGATCTGATGATCGACTGGGGATGGTTCTATTTCATCACCAAGCCGCTCTTCTTCTTGATCGATGCGATCTACAAGATCGTCGGCAATTTCGGCGTGGCGATCATCTGCGTCACGATCCTGGTCAAGCTCGTCTTCTTCCCGCTCGCCAACCGCTCCTATGCGTCGATGGCCAAGATGAAGGCGATCCAGCCGCAGATCGCCGCGCTCAAGGAGCGCTACCCGGAGGACCGCGTCAAACAGCAGCAAGAGCAGATGGAGCTGTTCAAGCGCGAAGGCGTCAATCCGGTCGCCGGCTGTCTGCCGATGGTGATCCAGATCCCGGTTTTCTTCGCGCTCTACAAGGTGATTTTCATCACCATCGAGATGCGTCAGGCCCCGTTCTTCGGTTGGATCAAGGACCTTTCTGCGCCCGATCCGACCAACGTCTTCACGCTGTTCGGCCTCGTTCCCTGGAACCCGACCGTGATTCCGGTCTTCGGCCATTTCCTGATCCTCGGCATCTGGCCGCTGATCATGGGCGTTTCGATGTTCGTCCAGATGAAGATGAATCCCGAGCCCGCGGATCCGGTTCAAAAGACGATGTTCTCGTGGATGCCGGTGATCTTCACCTTCATGCTCGGTTCGTTTCCGTCCGGCCTGGTCATCTACTGGACCTGCAACAACACGCTGTCGGTGATCCAGCAATATGTGATCATGCGCCGCGCCGGCGTGAAGGTCGAACTGTGGGACAATCTCGCCAAGCTGTTCAAGCGCCGGCCGGGCGAAGGAGCGGCGCCGTCAGATCCGCCGCGGGTCGAGCCGGCGCGCAAAGAGAAGACGCGCGAGCGGACCGAGGGCCGCAAGAAGCCCGGCCCAAGCGATGCGGCGGAGCGCGCGGCCTATGGACGCGAACGCGAAGCCGAATAGCGACGCTTTCGAGGCCGGCCGCAAGCTCTTCGCCGGGCCTTGCCAATTCGTCCATGCGGCGGCGCGGCTCGAGACGCTGCCGCCAATCGGGCCGCCCGAAATCGCCTTCGCCGGCCGCTCGAATGTCGGCAAGTCCTCGTTGATCAACGCGCTGACCGGTCGGCAGACCTTGGCGCGGACCTCGCACACGCCGGGCCGCACGCAAGAGCTGATTTTCTTCGATCTCGCCGGCAAGCTGCTGCTCGTCGACATGCCAGGCTACGGCTATGCGGCGGTCGGCAAGGAGAAGGCCGCCGCCTGGGGCAAATTGATCCGCGACTATCTTCGCGGCCGCGCGTCGCTTTTGCGCGTCTTCCTGCTCGTCGACGGCCGGCATGGCTTCAAGGACAAGGACGTCGAGATGATGACGGCGCTCGACGAGGCCGCCGTCTCCTACGCGGTCGTCCTGACCAAGGCGGACGAGATCAAGCCGGCCGAGCGGGCCGCGCGGGTTGAAAGCGTCGAAGCGGCGCTGAGCAGGCGTCCCGCAGCATTTCCGAACGTGCTCGTCACCTCGGCCCGCCGGGGCGACGGCGTCGGCGAATTGCGCGAGCATGTCGCGAGAATTCTAGCCGAGCGCGGCTTTTAGGCGATCCATTCGTGGCGTTGTCGCCGCGGCGCGGATTTCGTCCCGTCGCCGGCATTAATCTATAACCATCAAAACGATGTTTACCCAGCATAACGGCTCAGCTAGTCTCTAACCAAACAAAGGCTTTTGGGAGGTTAGAATGCCGCGCTTCGCCGCTCCCTGGTTTGTTGCTTTTTTCCTCGTCGCCGCCGGCTCGTCCGCGTCGGCTCAACTCGCCGGACAGGAAATTCACATCGGAATCGGCGGCCCGCTCACCACCGGCTCGGCGACTTTCGGCGTCGAAATGCGCCAGGCGGTCGATCTCGCCGTGGCCGAGAAGAATGCGGCCGGCGGCGTTCTCGGCGCGAAGGTCGTCGCCGACGCGGCGGACGACAAGGCGGACGCCGCCGAGGGCGAGAAAGTCGCCAAAAGCTTCTGCGACGGCCCGGCGCTTGGCGTCGTCGGCCATGTCAATAGCGGCGTCACCATCGCCGCATCGAAAGTCTATGCCGGCTGTGGCCTGCCGATGATTACGCCGATGTCGTCCAATCCAGCCGTGACCGAGAACGGCCTGCCCAACGTCTTCCGCCTGACCAATCGCGACGATCGGAAGGGGCCAGGCCTCGCCGCCTACCTGATCGAGAAGATGGGCAAGCGGCGCGCTGTGGTCGTCGACGACGGCACGGCTTACGGCAAAGGCCTCGCGGACAGTTTCGTCAAAGGCTTCGAGGCCAAAGGCGGCGCTGGCGTCGCGCGGCGAGCGGTGAAGGTCGGCGACACGCAATTCGCCGATCTCGTCAAAGCCTTGCCCAAGGAATTCGACGTTCTCTTCTTCGGCGGCATCAGAGAAGGAGCGCTGATCTTGAAAGAGATGCGCGCCGAGGGGTTCAATCAGCTGTTCGCCTGCGGCGACGGCTGCTGGGACGTCAAGGGCTTCATCCTGCCCGCGGTCGGCGCCGCGGGGAAAGGCGAAGGCGTGCGGATTCTTTCCGCCGCGCCGGCCCTGGGCAAAGTGCCAGGCTCCGCCGAATTCGCCGCCGCCTATCAGGCCAAATACGGCCCGATCTATAATTACGCCGCCAATTCCTACGATTCGGCGCGCGTGCTGATGGCCGCGATCGAGACTGCGGCCAAGGCGAAAGGCGCCATGCCCGCTCGCGCCGACGTCCTTGCCGCGCTCAAAGCGATCAAGCTCCAAGGGATCGCTTACGCCAATCCGGTCGAATGGAGCGACAAGGGCGACAACCTCGCCGCGGTGATCTTCGTCAACAAGGTCGTTGGCGATCGCTTCGAGGAGATCGACCAGATCGGGCGGTAGCGGCGACCGTCATTGCCCGGAAATGTCATTCCCGCGTAAGCGGGAATCCAGAATCGCCGCGCTTGAAAGCTTGCTCGGCCTGATTCTCGCTGCGCGGGATGACATGGAGAATGAAAGCCGCCGATTGACGCCGCCGCCGATTGTCGCGAATCTTTCGGCATGGGCGTGGTCTATAATCGACTCGCCGGCCAGGACGTCGGCCGCATTGCGGCGTTGAGCGACGGCATCTTCGCCGTCGCCATGACGCTGCTTGTGCTCGACATTCATCTGCCCGAGACGAGCGGCGTTCATTCCGAGGCCGAGCTTTGGGCCGGCCTCGTCGCCCTCGCGCCGCGACTCGTCGCTTGGCTCATGAGCATGATGACGCTCGGCATATTCTGGCTCGGCCAGCAGACGCAGCTCAATCACCTTCAACGCGCCGACCGCAATTTGAGTTGGCTGCATTTCGTCTTTCTGGCGGTGATTACGCTGATGCCCTTCTCGACGCGGCTCTTGGCGGAGTTCTTTTCCTACCGCGTCGCCTTCTTTCTCTATTGGGCGAACATCCTTTTCGCCGGATTGGCTTTGATGGCTTGCTGGCTCTATGCCGAGCGCGCCCGGCTCGTTCGCGTCGACGCGCCGCCGGAAATCGCCGGCGCGATTTGTAGGCGGATCATTTACGCACAGGCGCTTTACGCTTTCGGCGCCGCGCTCGGCCTCGTCCATGTCGGTCTGGGCGTCGCGTTCATCCTGCTCGTCCAACTCAATTACGTGATCGCGCCGAAGCTGCCGATTTTGTACAAGCTGTGAGCGCTGACCGCTCGCACGGACTCAAAGACGTTCGTCAATGAAACTTGTTTTCCTGCATGGCGCGCCCGCCACGGGTAAATTGACCGTCGCAAAGGCGTTGCTTGACGCCATATCAGGCCGACTTTTAGACAATCACGCCGCGATCGACTTTGCGCGAACGATGTTCGACTTCGGCGCGCCTGGATTTTGGGACCTTGTTCATCAGGTTCGGCTTTCGGCGCTCGAACTGGCGGCGCGACATGATGTCCCGCTGGTTGTCATGACGTTTTGCTATTCCGAGCCGACTGACCGTCCATCGTTCGAACAATTCGAAGCGCTCGTGCGACGGAACGGCGGCCAGTTGCTGCCCGTTTTCCTTTATTGCTCCGATGAGGAAATCGCGCGACGAATCGCCAATCCCGACCGGATCGAGCGACGGAAAACCGCGTCCATGGAGGCGCTGAACAGCTTCAGGCTCGTCTACAACGATGCGCCCGTCCCGCGGGGCGGCTGCCTCAAATTGAATTCCGAGATCAGATCTGCCGCTTCCACCGCGGAGGAAATAATTCGCAGCTTCGGACTGACGCGAAGCAATGCACGCGAGCTTGACAAAGCGTCGCGCTGATTCTTAGCCGGCCGCAGGCTCGAGCCCTGCCTCGCGCAACGCCGTCGCCTGTCGATTCGCCGCCTCTTCTACCGCAAAGCCCTCGATCGCCGCTTCGAACAGCCGATGAAAGTTCAGCGCCGCGCCGAGCCGCAAGAAGACGCCGCCGAGGCCGATCGCGGCGCGGTCCATGAACACGAATTCGCGCGGCACGGTCAGGGGCCCCTGGGCCTTCAGCGCCTGATGCACCGCGAAGGCTTCGCGTCTGCCATAATGGCTGGGCTTGACGCCGTCGGCGATGGTGCGGACGCGGTCGTCGATCAGCGGCCCATAGATGAAGCGCGCCCAGATGGTGAGCGCGTCGATGGTCTCGCGCTTCAAGTTCGCGAAGCCCCAGGTCTCGTAGGCGTGTACGATGCGCGCCCGGTCGTTCGACTTCAGGCCTTCGTACAACTCGACGACGCCGCCGACGAAACTCGCCGGGAATATCCGGATGCAGCCATAATCGAAAAGATTGACGCCGGCGATCTCGTCGCCGCTCGCGACGATCGTATAATTGCCGAGATGCGGATCGCCGTGGATGACGCCGTAATGCGAGAAGGGCCGCCACCAGGCTTCGAACAGGGCGAGGGCGATGGCGTTGCGCGTCTCCTGCGGCGCCTTCTCGAATTTGACCAGCTTCTCGCCGTCGAGCCATTGCATGGTCAAGAGGCGGCGCGTCGACAGCGCCTCGACGATGCGCGGCACGCGCACCATCGGGCGATCGGCGAGCATGAGGCGATAGAGCGTCGCGAGCTTGGCTTCGCGAGCGTAATCGAGCTCCTCGCGAACCCGCGCGCCGATCTCGGCCGCGATTTCGCGCGTGTCGATCGCCGGTCCCATACGGCGGTGGATTGAAAAGATCAGATCGAGATTGGCGAGATCGGCTTCGACCGCGGAGGCCATTTCAGGATATTGCAGTTTGCAAGCGAGGCGCTCGCCGTCCAGCGCCGCCGCGCGATGGACTTGGCCGAGCGAGGCGGCCGCCGCGGGATGAAGATCGAATTCGGCGAAGCGGCTGCGCCAGTTCGGGCCGAGCTCGGCCTGCATGCGGCGCTTGACGAAAGCGGCGCCCATTGCCGGCGCCTCGGCTTGCAGGCGCATCAATTCTTCAGCGTAATCGGGCGGCAGCGCTTCAGGGATCGTCGCCAGCATCTGGGCGACTTTCATCAGCGGCCCCTTCAGCGAGCCGAGGGCGCCGGCCAGCGCTTGGGCTTGGCTGCGCGGGTCCTGGGCGCCGATGAGCCGGTTCGACGCGATGCGAGCGGCCAAAGCGCCGACATTTGCGCCGACGCGGGCGTAGCGCGCCGCCCGCGCCGAAAAACGATTAGCTTCGTTGTCTTGCATGTACGTCCCGATTTATCCTCCCCCGCGAAGCGGGGGAGGGGGACCATGCGAAGCATGGTGGAGGGAGCTCCGGCCTATCAGGATAAATCCCAACCGCCGCGGCCCCCTCCACCGGCCTTCGGCCGGTCCCCCTCCCCCGTCTTCGACGGGGGAGGAAGTACTACCCCATTCCCTCCAACTCCCCGATCATCCGCTCGATCAGCGACAGGCCGATGCGCCAGAAGGACGGGTCGCGCGCGTCGAGTCCGAACGGCTTCAGCAGCTCGGAATGGTGCTTAGTGCCGCCCGCCGCCAGCATAGCGAGGTACCGTTCGGCGAAGCCCTCGCGCGCGTTCTCGTAGACGCCGTAAAGCGAATTCACCAGGCAGTCGCCGAATGCGTAGGCGTAGACATAGAACGGCGAATGGATGAAATGGCCGATATAGGCCCAGTACGTCTCATAGCCGGGGCCGAGCTTGATCGCTGGGCCCAGACTGTCGGCCTGAACGCCCATCCATAGACGGCAGATGTCGTCCGAGGTCAGCTCGCCCTGCTTGCGCTCGGTGTGCAGCCTGCGCTCGAAGATGTAGAATGCGATTTGCCGAACGACGGTGTTCAGCATGTCCTCGACCTTGGCGGCGAGCATCGCTTTGCGAGTCGCCGCGTCGCTGGTTGCGGCGAGCAGCGCCCGGAAGGTCAGCATCTCGCCGAACACCGAGGCGGTCTCCGCCAGGGTGAGCGGCGTCGGCGCCATCAACGCGCCGTTCGGCGCCGCCAAAGTTTGATGCACGCCGTGGCCGAGCTCATGAGCCAACGTCATCACGTCGCGTGGCTTGCCGAGATAATTGACCAGCACGTAAGGATGCGCCGAGGGCGTCGTCGGATGGGCGAAGGCGCCGGGCGCCTTGCCCGGCCGAACCGGCGCGTCGATCCAGCCTTCGTCGAAGAACCGCTTGGCGATGTCGGCCATGCGCGGCGAGAAGCCGCGATAGGCCTCGAGCACCGTGTCCCGCGCTGCGGTCCACGTATAGATGCGCTCCGGCGCGTCCGGCAGCGGCGCGTTGCGGTCCCAATGATTGAGCTGGTCCTTGCCGAACCAGCGCGCCTTCAATTTGTAATAACGATGCGAAAGCCGCGGATAGGAGCTGGTCACCGCGTCGACTAGGGCTTCCACCACTTCGCGTTCGACGCGGTTGGCGAGGTGGCGCGAATCGGCGATGTCGGCGAATTTGCGCCAGCGGTCGGAAATCTCCTTGTCCTTGGCGAGCGTGTTGGAGATCAGCGTGAAGATGCGCAAATTGGCGCCGAGCGTCTCGGCGAGCGCATGGGCAGCGGCCTCGCGTTTCGTTTCGTCCGGATCCTGCATCTTGGCCAAGAGCGGCTCGAGCGTCAGCTCTTCGCCCTCGAATTTGAAGCGTAAGGAGGAGATCGTCTCGTCGAACAGGCGATTCCACGCCGCGACGCCGCTCACCGACTTCTCCAGGAAGAGTTGCTCGAGCTCGTCGCTGAGCTGATGCGGCCGCTCGCGCCTGATGTCTTCGAGCCACGGCCGGTAATGGGCGAGCGCGGAACTTTCGAGCGCGGCCTCGATCAGCTTGTCGTCGAGCCGATTGAGCTCGAGTTCGAAGAACAATAAGTTGCCGGCGATGTCGGTCGCCTTCTGCTGGACGTCGCCATAGAACTTGGCCCGTGCCGGATCGCTGGTGTCGCCGGCATAGACGAGGCCGGCGTACGAGACGAGCCGGCCGACCAGGTCCTGCATCGATTCGTAAGTTCTAACCGCCGCGGCGAGCTTGTCGCCGGCGGCTTCGCTGCGCGCAATCTCGGCCAGCTTGCCGCGATAGGCTGCGGCGAAGGATTTCGCTTCACTGGCGGCTCGCCGCGCGTCCTCGGCGAAAGCCGGCGAATCCATGCCCGAATAAAGATCGTCGAGCCGCCATTCCGGCAAGGCGCCGAGATCCGGCTCGCCGGCGGCCGCGTTGCTCGATTCGGCTTGAAAGGCTCCTGCGTGCTTCAAAATCATTGCGGCCTCGTCATCGGTGCTCGGCCTATATCGGCCATTGCGCCGGCGCGTTCAACGGGCGGCGCAGCGCCAGCGGGGCGCCAAAATGGGACGCCGTTAAGGCGGTGTTTACTGCGTTCGCGCAGCATGCGCCCGAAACAGCGGCCGCCGCCGCGACAAGGGAAGCGCTGATGGCCGCTTTGGTTCTGATAGTCGACGACGATCCGATTCAAAGGCGGCTGTTGGAGGCGATGATTCGGCGCTTCGGCTATGAAGCGGAGACGGCCGAATCAGGCGAAGCCGCGCTCGCGCGGCTGCAGGCTTCGGATCGTCAGCCGGTCGATCTCGCGATTCTCGACTTGGTCATGCCTGATCTCGACGGGATGGGCGTGCTCGAGCGCATGCGCAAGAGCCAGATCACGGTTCCCGCCATCGTCCAGACCGCGCATGGCTCGATCGAAGCCGTCATTTCGGCGATGCGCGCCGGCGCGCTCGACTTCGTCGTCAAGCCGGTCGGGGCCGAGCGCCTGCAGGTCTCGATCAAGAACGCGCTGCGCGTCGACGCGCTCGAGGACGAGTTGCGCCGTGCGACCCGGCGCAACGCCGGCGAACTGAGTTTCCGCGACATCGTCACCAAGTCAGAAAATATGAGCCGCGTGATCCGGCTCGCCGAGCGCGCCGCCAAATCGAACATCCCGGTCCTTATCGAAGGCGAATCGGGCGTCGGCAAAGAATTGATGGCGCGCGCCATCCAAGGCTCCTCCGAGCGGCGCGGCAAGCCGTTCGTCGCGGTCAATTGCGGCGCGCTGCCTGAGAACCTGGTCGAATCGATCCTTTTCGGCCACGAGAAAGGCGCCTTCACCGGCGCGACCGAAAAACATATCGGCAAATTCGCCGAGGCGAATGGCGGCACGTTGTTCCTCGACGAGATCGGCGAACTGCCGATGGACGCCCAGGTCAAATTGCTGCGCGCCCTGCAGGAGGGCGAGATCGATCCGATCGGCGCCCGCCGTCCCCTCAAAATCGATATTCGTCTCGTTTCGGCGACCAATCAGAACCTGGTCGAGCTCGTGCGGCGCGGCCGCTTCCGCGAGGATCTGTTCTACCGTCTCAACGTCTTTCCGATCACGATTCCGCCGCTGAGGGCGCGGGCGCAGGACGTGCCTGATCTCGCGCGACGCTTTCTCGCTCGTTTCTGCGCCGAAGAGGGCAAGCGAATTCGCGGCCTTTCGAGCGAGGCGCTCGCCTTGCTCTCCGCCTACCAATGGCCCGGCAATGTGCGTCAACTCGAAAACGCCTTGTTTCGCGCCGTCGTGCTCGCCGACGGCGATGAACTGACCGCGGCCGAGTTTCCGCAAATCGCCGCGCAGGTCGCCGGCTTCGACGTCCGCATTCCGCCGATCGCGGCGCCGCCGGCGCCGGTCGAGCGCGCCGAGCCGCCGGCCGCCGAAAATCCGCCGCCGCTGTTCGAGCCGCGCGATCCCAATGTGCTGCGAATGCTCGATGAATCCGGCGACGTGCGCAGGCTCGAAGAGATCGAGGCCGAGGCGATTCGATTCGCGCTCTCTCATTATCGCGGCCAGATGTCGAAAATGGCCCGTAAGCTCGGCATCGGGCGCTCGACCCTCTATCGCAAGATGAAGGATATCGGCGTCGAAACCAGCGAGCCGGACGACGGCGCCGACGACGCCGCGGCTTGATCGCATAGATTTGCTTTACGGCGATTGGCCGGCCGCCGCGAAAGCCGTTAGGGTTAAGGCAAAAGCGCCGGGGCGTGCGCGCTGAGGTTTAAAGAATGAGACGAGGGGGCTGGCTCGCCGGAGTGGCGTCGCTTTGCGCATTGGCTCTGGCGAGCAGCGTCAGGTTCCTCGTCAGCGCGCAGGCGGAAGAGCTGCGCGCTGCGCCGGCCTTCGTCGAGCCGGAATTGCCGCCTGCCGGCGACGATGCGCCGCCCGTCGCGGCGGGCGAAAGGAGCGAGGCTCCCGCGAGCGCCGCCCGGCCCGCGTCGAACGACGTTTCGCCGACGGCGCTGAGCGCCGGCGGGGCGCCGTTGCGCTCGAGCGACGCTGAAACGGCGAGTCCGCCGACAAGGACGGATCCCGAAGCCGTGGTCGCGGCCGACCTGCTGTCCGGCGCGACGCCCAGCGACATCGCTGCGGCGATCGAGGCGCTGCCCGAGGCGGACAGCGGGAAAAGTCCGATCGAGGGCATGCCCAGCCGGGCCGCGACGCGGGACGCGCTGGAGCGGTTCTATCTTACGCGCGGCGATATGCCGATCTTCACTGAAGCCAAGGGCGTCAGCGCCGCGGGCCGGGCCGTCATCGGTCGACTCAATCGCGCCGGCGAAGACGGGCTCGATTTGTCGAATTTCGTCCTTCCCGATCCGAATGTTGCGATCGAAAGGCCGGCCGATCTCGCCGAGGCGGAGCTGACGATCGCCGAAGCGATCGTCGCCTACGCGTTTCAAGCGAGCGGCGGGCGCATCAATCCGGCGCGGATTTCGCCTCTGATCACCGCCAAGGCCCAAATCCTTGACGCCGAGCGCGCGCTCGAGACGGTCGCGGCGGCTGAGGATAAGGATGCGGCGCTCGTCGCGTTCAATCCGCCGCAGAAGGGCTACCGCGAGCTGCGCGAAAAATTGGCGGAGCTTCGCGCCGCCTATCCCGAAGCATCGGCGAATTTGCGCCGCCGCCCGCGAAAGGGTCCAGACGGCGAGAACAAAAGCGGCGCGGCGCTGATTCAGCCGAATTTCGACCGTGCAGGCGCCGAAGCCGCCCGAGGCCAGCCGACCCGAGTGGCGACCGCGGCCGTCGGCCTCGCGCGGCTCGACCCGGGATTAGCGCAGGCGCTCGCCGGCCGTGGCCCGCGCGCGCTCGAAGCCGACCTTCTCGCCAATATGGAGATGTGGCGCTGGGAGCCTCGGAACATGGGCGAGGAGCGGATCGAGGTCAATGTCGCCGATTTCACGCTGCGCCTCCTCAAGGGCGACGAGATGCTGCATTCCGCCCGTGTCGTGGTCGGCAAGCCGGATACGCAGACGCCGGTCTTCTCGAATACGATGCGCTACATCGTGATCAATCCGTCATGGAGCGTGCCGCCGTCGATCGTACGCAAGGAGATGCTGCCGAAACTCGCCGAGGATCCCGACTATCTGACCCGTATGGGATACGAGGTGACGTGGCATGGCGACAAGATCAGCGTGAAGCAACCGCCGGGCGAAAAGAACGCGCTCGGCCGATTGGCCTTCATGTTCCCGAACGAACATTCGGTGTACTTGCATGATACGCCGTCGCGCAGTCTGTTCGGCGCAGCGCGGCGGGCGTTCAGCCATGGCTGCGTCAGGGTCGATCAGCCGATCAAGTTGGCCGAGCTCGTCATGGGCGGCGCCTGGAGCGAACAGCGCTTCCGCGCGCTGATCGGCGGCGCAGAGCGTACCGTGTTCCTGCCCCATCCGTTGCCGATCCACATCGAATATTTCACCGCCTTCGTCGACGAGGAAGGCGAATTGCAATTGCGGGAGGACCTCTACGGTCATATGCGCCGCGTCGAATCGGCGCTCGGCCTCGGCTCATAAATGCTTTAGAAAAGTCAAGATTGAACCTCTCGCCAGAAGCCTCTACAACAGGGCGCTCCGGCGTTTTTGGAGCAATTTCGATAGAGTGTGGCTTTAATAGCACAGACGACAAACCGAAAAGCCACACATCACGTACGAGTCAGTAATCCAGGCAGCCGAACAGCTTCCTGGAATGGGGTTAAGTCTCTGATCTCGTTAAAAAAGGGGCAGGTTTGCCGAAGTTGCGAGCCTTGTGCGCCGCTGTTTGGGGAAGGAGGGCGTTCGTCGGCGTCGTCTCTGCGCCGATGCTCGCGTTATTCGCGCTGGCGCCGAACTCCACTGAATCGGCCAAAGCCAATGGCGACACGCGCACCCTGGTCCTGAGCGAGCCGCATACGAACGAATCAGGTTCGTTCACCTACATGGTCAATGGCTCTTACGATCCGGCCGTGCTCGACAAGCTCAATTGGTTCTTGCGCGACTGGCGTCACGACGAGCAGACCCGGATGGATCCGCGGCTTTTCGACATCCTTTGGGAAGTCTATCGCGAGTCGGGTTCAAGCCAACCTGTCGAAATCCTTTCCGGCTATCGCTCGCCGGAGACCAACGCGATGCTGCGCCGACGATCGCGGTTGGTCGCCGAACATTCCTTGCACATTCAGGGCAAAGCGGTCGACGCTCACTTTGTCGACGTGCCGACGGAGAAGATCCGGGAAATCGCCATGCGGATGCAGGATGGCGGCGTCGGCTTCTATCCGATTGGCGTGACGCCCTGGGTCCATATCGACAGCGGCTCCGTGCGCTCGTGGCCGCGCATGAGCCGGGCGGCGCTCGCCCGCCTCTTCCCTGACGGCAAGACCGTGCACATCCCTGCCGACGGCGTGCCCTTGGCCGGCTATGAGCAGGCGCGGGCGGAAATCGAGGCGCGCGGCGGCTCGGTCTTCGCCGCCTCCGCCTATGCCGGGCGCTCGAAGAGCCTGTTCGCCATGCTGTTCGGCGGCGGCGAGGACGAGGGCGACGAAGAGGCGGCGGTGGCGCCGGCGACGACCGACAATCCGCGTGGCCGCGGCGCGGTCATGTCGTTCGCCGCGGCAAGTCCGCAACCGCCGGCCGGCTCGGCTCAGCCCGACGCGGTCAGCCTCGCCAAGCGCGATTTGCCGAAGGGCGAGACGTTCATCGGCCCGGCGCCGGCGAACACGGCCAAGCCGACGGCGACGGCTGCGGTCGATCAGCGCCAGAGCGATGATGCGGACGCCGCGACAGTCGCCATTCCCAAGCCGCCGCGCCGGCCGAGCGCTTTCGCCGCCGCGCTGGGTTACGCGCCGGCGCCGATCCCGCCGACCCGGCCGGCAGAGTTTGCCGCGCTGCAAAGTCCCAACGCGCAGAAAAACGACGCCACGGTCGCTTTGCTGACGCGCAAGCTGCCGACGGTCATCACGCGCGGCCTGGGCGGCTCGCTGCCGCAAAACGCGCTCGCTCTGGCCGATCCCGGCGCGCCGCAATCGCCTGAGCGGATCGCTCTGCTGGCCAAGGCGGCGGCTCTCTCGGCGGCCCTGCCTTCGGCGCCGCCCCTGACGCCGCTCCAGCGGGCGGCCCGTCTCTATGCGCCGCTGCCGCCGATCGGCCCGCTCAAGCCGGCTTTGATTGCGGCGAAGATCGGCCCCTCCGATTTCGGCGTGATGATTGCGCCGAAAACTCCGACCGTCACTCTCGGACAGGCGAAAACGGGCTCCATTTCGGTATCGCCGCGCGCCGACGCCTTGCGCGTCGCTTTGGCACCCGTCGCCGAGGTCGCCGCGGCCTTCGCGCCGGCGCCTCCGGCCGATCTGCAGGTCGATGCGTTCGCGCCGCCGAACGCCGGCCCCCCTAATTCGGTCGAGAGGCCGCTCGCCGGCGCGCAGGATTTGCGCGGAACCGACTGATTTTTGCCCCCGACGTCGGAGCCTTCGTCGGCGTAGCCGACCGCCCGGTCGACCTGAAAATGCGTGATCAGGCCCGGCTCTCGCGCGAGAGCCAACCGCTCGCCGTCGATTTTCCGGACTATTGCGGTCGTTGTGCGCCGCGCAATCCGCCGCTGACCGCGATCGCGGTTATACAGCGGCGGATCGATCGTGCTCGGTCGCTCTGCACGCGATCAGGCGCGCGACAGCGCGTCATGGCGCCGGTCGGCTCGCGGTCCCGCAAAAGCGGCATCAACCGACCAGGCGCCGGCGCCGGCGGCGGCGAAATAAAGAAAGGCGAACGAATAAAGGATCGCCAACTCGCCGTGGTTGAGGATGGGGAAGAAGCCCATCGGCGCATGCGCCATGAAATAGCCGACCGCCATGTAACCCGAAAGGACGAAGGCCACCGGCCGCGTCAGCAATCCCAGGACGATCAACGCGCCGCCGACCAGCTCCATCAGCCCGGTGAAGATCAGCATGGCGAAAGGCTCGCCAGGCGGGACCGCGCCGGGAGGAAAGCCGAGAAGCTTGCCTGTGCCATGCTCGATGAAAAGCAGGCCGACCATGATGCGGAAGAGCGCCTGAATGTAGGGCGCCCAGCTGCGGGGCAATACCGTCAAATCCATCTCGTCTCCCTTGTCCATCTCGTCTCCCATGCGCGCCGGCGGCTAAACTGAACCGCCGACGGCGCGCTTCTGTTCGAACAATCGGCGGGCGGAAACGGCGCCGTTATAGAATCTGTGCGATTTCCTCAAAGGAAAACCGCGGGCTGCGCGGGAACAACTTCGCGTGATCGCCATAGCCGATATTGATCAGGACGTTCGATTTGAAGCGCCCGTCGGGGAAGAACTCGGCGTCGACCTTTTGATTGTCGAAGCCGGTCATCGGGCCAGTGTCGAGACCGACCGCGCGCAGGGCGATGATCAGATAGGCGACCTGCAGCGTGCCGTTCTTATGAGCGATCTCGCGAAGCTCTTCGGCCGGCAGCCCGCTGAAATAGGACTTGAAGTCCGCGTGCGGGAAGAGGAAGGGCAGATGCTCGTAAAATTTCAAGTCGTAGGCGGTGAGCGCCGTCACCGGCGCCGACATCGTCTTGTCGACGTTGCCGGGCATGAGGAACGGCCGGAGGCGCTCTTTGGCCGCTTTGGACTTCAAGAACAGGATGCGCAGGGGCGACTGGTTGGCGCTGGTCGGCCCCAATTTGGCGATGTCGACGGCGCGGCGCAGCAAATCGTCAGAGACTGGCTTGTCGAGGAACCCATTATGGGTGCGCGCCTCGGTGAAGATTTGCGCCAAAGCCGCGTCGTCGATCGGCGCGTAGGCATGTTCGATCTTGGTTTGGACGGTCACAAGAGCCTCCGTGGATGAGAGACTCTAAGATGGACCGCCCAGTAATCATTTCAACCGAGGAAAAAGTGTTGTTATCGATCTATTTGATCGATGGATCGGCCCAGAGCAATCCATCCGCGCGCGGCCCGCCGATGAATTGCTTCTCGCCGAGCAAGCATCGGTCGACGGCCTAGGTCCTGGCGCGAGCGGCCCTGAGCGCGTTGGTCCACCAGACGAGCTCGTCGAGCATCGCGTCGGCCGTCGACTTAAGATAGGCGAGTTCGGAGATCGGCTTGCCCTCGCGCCATACCGCCATGAAATCAGCGCCCGCGATGTGAACGCCGGTTCTTGTCGGCGCCATTTGCAGCTCGACGCAAACGAGGCGCAAGCTTTCGACCGCTCTGGCCCCGCCGACGCCGCCATAGCCGAGAAAAGCCGCCGCCTTGCGGTTCCATTCGACATAGGCGTAGTCGAGCGCGTTCTTCAGCACGGCCGGCACGCCGTGATTATATTCGGCGCAGACGAACAGGTAGCCGTCGAATTCCGCCACCTTCTTCTGCCACCGCTGGCCGATTTCGTTCTGGGTCGGGGCCCAGGCGTTGGTGGCGACCTCGTCGAAAAACGGCATCGGATAATCGCGCAGATCGACAATTTCGACGTCCATGTCGCCGCGCTTGCTGGCGATCTCGAAAATCCAGTTTGCAGGCTTCTCGCCGAAACGGACGGCGCGGGTCGTCGAGATGATGATCGCGATTTTCGGATTGGCCATTTCGAAATCCCATACTGATGTCGGATATTCCGAGACAATACCCACTCATGCAGTTGAAAGCGGCGGAAGTCTCGTTGCAACCGGCAAAATAATGGCGATATGTATCGGCGAAGCCGATGGACGGAGCAGGGCATGATCGACCCGTTAACGCTTGACCAAATGCGTGTCCTGATCGCCGTCGTCGAAACCGGGAGTTTCTCCGGCGCGGCGCGCCGTCTTGGCCGCGTGCAGTCGGCGATCAGCCAAGCGGTCAACACGTTGGAGGGCGTGCTCGGGGTGACCCTGTTTGACCGCAGCGGCAAGACGCCGGCGCTCACCGACGCTGGCGAAGCCATCCTCAAAGACGCGCGGCGGCTGATCGAGGGGGCGCGCAGCCTGAAGGCGCGAGCCGAGAGCATCGCCGCCGATATCGAGCCGGAGCTGACTCTCGCCGTCGACGCTTTCTTTCCGACGCGCCCGCTCATGGCGAGCCTCAAGGCGCTCAACGATGAATTTCCGCGAATGCCAGTCTCGGTGTTCACCGAGGGCCTCGGCGGCTCGGAGCAGCGGCTGCGCGACGGCGTCGCGCGCCTTGCGATCTATCCGGTCATTCCCATCGCCGCGCGCGACCTCGCGGCGGAGTTCTTGACCGAAGTCGCGCTCATTCCGGTCGTCGCCGCCAATCATCCGCTCGCGGCGCTCGACGGCCCGATCCCGCGCGAGGCGCTCGAAGCGCATGTGCAGCTCGTCCTTACTGACCGCACCGCGCTGACGCAGAATCTGCAAGCCGGAATTATCGGCCATCACATCTGGCGTTTCGCCGATCTGTCGACGCGGCTGGAATTCCTGCTCGCCGGTTTCGGCTGGTGCAACATGCCGGCGCATATGGTGATCGACGATATCGAAGCCGGCCGGCTGAGGCGGCTGACGCTCGCCGAAGCCGACGCGTCGCTGCTTCGCGTCCCCATCCATGTCGTGCGGGAGCGAGGACGCGAAGTCGGCCGCGCCGGACGCTGGCTCATCGAGGACCTGCGTAAGCGCCTCGCCGGCCCGGCTTGTACCGCGCACCGGCAGGAGCTGGAGGAGAAGCTCGGCGCCTCCGCCGAAGACGAAGGCGGTCCGCGGGCGCTGGTGGCCTAACCCCTTACTGCGCTGAAGCGCGCGTCGTTGTATGCCCGCCAACGCGCATGCCGACCAGGCCCCTTTCGGTGGCCTCGATTCAACTTCCGTACAGTAGCGAGGCGATGCGGCTCTCGCCGATAACGCCAAACGTACGATTCGCGAAGTCCCGAAGGACCACAGACTGCCGGCTTGAAAAGCATGGATTTCGGCGGCTGCGATCCGAGCGGCCGCGGGGGCGCGCGGCCAAACGCGACAATCCCGGCACGCCGCTTGGCGTCAACAGCAAGCTGCTACGCCTCGCCGCTGCGCGCCTACATCGCTCGCGGCAGAGCCGTCACGAGCCGAGGAGTGGCTGACCTTGCGGCAAGTAAAAATAGTACGGCAGCGGCTATCGCTCAACGTGATCATCGGATAGGTTCAAACGACAACTCCATCGCGGAAGAGCGCCGGTGCTTGCCCGATCACAGGAACTATCGCAAAGAGTACGAGTATCGCAAAGAGTACGTCTAGGCGCGCGGACGACAATCGCCGCTGCCGCGGGATTTGCCTTGGCGGCGGTGATTTTCGGCCCAGCCACGGCTGGCGATCCCAATCCGGTTCCGAAGGCGCCGAAGGGCGATCCCGCCATGCTGGCGGCTTTTGCTCGCGCCGCGGCAAGTCTCGACGAATTCTTCGCCAAATGGCGCAGTCCGCCGCCCGGTGCGCGCGGATTTACCGTCAAAATCGGCCTGATCGATACGCCCACCCCGCCGGGCTACGCGCTGGTTCGGCCCGGCGCCGCCTCGGCGGCCATCGTCGAGTGGTTCTGGATGCACAATCTGCGCGTCGATGGCGCGGGCTTCGCCGCCGAAATCGGTAACGACTCCGAGACGCTGCGCAACGTCTCGTTCGGCGATACGATCCATTTCACGCGGCTGGACATTGGCGATTGGATGTATTTCCAGAACGGCAAAATCATCGGCAATGCGACCGCGTGTCCAGCGCTTGCGCACGCCTCGGTCGATGAGCGGCGCCAGATGAAGGAGCAATACGGGATCGCCTGCGACTGAGGGGGGAAGAATTTTAAGCTGAAGCGGCCGCCAAACTCGCCGTCGGCTCGCGGCGGGAACCCGCCGCCGTCGCTCGCGTTCCCATCCGGCCGGGGAGAGCCGAGATGGACGCTGCGTCGGAACAGAAAGAGCGCGACAAAGTCTGGGATTTGATCAAGGACGCCCATTCCGCCGTTCTCGTCACGGTCGGGCCTGACGGCGTGCTGCAATCGCGGCCGATGGGCTGTCTGCAGAAGGCGTTCGACGGCGTCCTCTGGTTCCTCACCTTTCGCCATTCGGAGAAAATAGCCGAGATCGCGACGGACGAGCATGTCCTCGTCTCCTACGCCGATCCAGCGAAATACGAATACGTTTCGGTGACCGGCCGCGCCCGCACGGTCGACGATCCGGCAAAAATCAAGGAGCTCTGGACAGAAGGCCTACGCGTCTGGTTTCCGGACGGCCCCGACAATCCTGAACTGACCCTGATCGTGGTCGAGGTCGACGAGGCGACCTATTGGACCAACGCGGCGTCTTTAGCGACCTACGCCTGGAAATATGTTCGCGCCGCCGTGACCGGCGAGGGGGCGAAGGGCGAAGAAATCGTCGACACGAATAAGGTCAGGTTCTGAACCGGAAAAAAGCGGCGCGGCTCTTTCGCCACGCGACCGCGCCGTGCTATGGGCCGAGCATGCGGATTTTGCGACGACGATCCTCGCGCCGATGAGCCGATGAACCGGCGACCGTCGTCCATTCCTGTTTTTGGCAATCCCTGATCCGCTATGCCCGACATTCCGCTTTTGCTTGAAGCCGAAACGCCTGCTGACTTTGACGCGATCGAACGGCTTAACGAACGCGTCTTCGGCCCGGGCCGCTTCGCCCGCACCGCCTATCGCCTGCGCGAGACCACGCCGCACGACCTGAGCCTCTCCTTTATCGCGCGGGTCGGCTCGCTGCTGGTCGGCGCCAATCGCATGACGCCAGTTTTTATCGGCGAGGCGCAGGCTTTCTTGCTCGGGCCGCTGACCGTCGAGCCGGTCTTTCGCTCGCAAGGGATCGGCGAAGCCTTGGTGACGCGCTCGCTCGAAGCGGCGAAGGCGGCGGGCGCGAAACTCAGCATCCTTGTCGGCGACGAGCCGTACTATTCGCGCATGGGCTTCAAGCGCGCGCCGCCCGGCCGCCTGCAGATGCCGGGCCCGGTCGATCCGGCGCGGCTGCTCTATTGCGAGATCGCGCCGGGCGCCTTCGAGGGCGTGAAGGGGCGGGTGCGCGGGGCGTAATCGGCCCGCTCCTTGGAGCGGGAGACGAGGCGCCGCGCCTTCAGCCTACAACGCCCTTCTCGCGGAGCGCCCGAATCTCGGCTTCGTCCAGCCCCAGCTCGGCGAGAACGGCGTCGCTGTCTTCGCCCAGCGCCGGCGCGGCGCGGTCGGGGATCATCGCTTCGCCGTCGACGAGCATCGGCGCGCGCACATTGGGGACGAACTTCGCAGCGGCGGCCTTCGAAGGCAATTCGATCCGTAGCCCGCGCGCGCGCGCCTGCGGATCGTCGAAGACCCGAGCGACAGTGTTGATCGGCCCCGCCGGCACCACCGCTTTCTCGAGCGCCGCCAGCAGCTCGGCCGCGCGAAAGGTCCGGGTTCGCTCCTCGAGAAGCTTGATGAAGGTCTCGCGGTGAGCGATGCGGTCGGCGTTGCGCTTGAATCGCTCGTCGTCGGCGAGCGCCTCGACGCCGAGCACCCGGCAGAGATCGCGCGTCTGGCGGTCATTGCCGGCGGCGATGATAATATGGCCGTCGGCGACTTTGAAGACTTGGTACGGCACGAGGTTGGGATGGGCGTTGCCGAGTCGGCGCGGCGAAACGCCGGAGACGAGGAAGTTCAGCGCCTGATTGGCGAGGACGGCGACCTGCGCGTCCATCAGCGCCATGTCGATATAGGCGCCTTCGCCGGTGACGGCGCGGCTCAGCAGAGCCGCCTGGATTGCGACGACCGAATAGAGGCCGCAGAAAATATCGGCGTAGGCGACGCCTGGCTTCTGCGGCTCGCCGTCCGGATCGCCGGTCAAATCCATGATCCCGCCCATGCCTTGGATGATGAAATCGTAGCCGGCGCGTTGCGCATAAGGGCCGGTCTGGCCGAAGCCGGTGATCGAGCAATAGACGAGCCGCGGATTGATCGCCCTCAGGCTTTCATAATCGAGTCCGTATTTGGCGAGGCCGCCGGTCTTGAAATTCTCGATGACGACATCGGTTCGCTCGGCGAGCCTGCGCACCAGGTCTTGCCCGTCCTTGCGCTCGAAGTCGATCGCCACCGAGCGCTTGCCGCGATTGCAGGAATGATAATAGGCGGCGTCGCCGCGGCTTTTATCGGCGGCGGCGACGAAGGGCGGGCCCCAGGCGCGCGTGTCGTCGCCCTGTCCGGGCCGTTCGACCTTGATCACGTCGGCGCCGAGATCGGCGAGCGTCTGCCCCGCCCAGGGGCCGGCGAGGATGCGCGCGAGTTCGAGAACTTTGAGGCCTGCGAGCGGTTTCAATCGAGAAGTCCCAGGGCGATCTAGCGCGACGGCTTTCGCGCCAGCAGCAGCAAGCCTGCGCCTTCGTCGTCGGTCCGACGCGGCGCGCCGAACAGGCGAAAGGCGAGGTAGCCGCCGATTTGTGCGATCACCGACGCGGCGTGCCAAGCAATGCCGCCGCGGAAATGAATGTCGGCGCATTTGATCGGCGACAGGCGCGCCATCCAATACATCGCGCCGTCGGCGTCGCTCCAAGGCGCGTTGTCGACGCTCTCGACGATCGCGCCGGCGCTTGTCGCCAATTCGATCAGCGCCGGTTTCGTCCACCAGGTCAAATGATGCGGCGGCGCGTTGACCATGAAGTTGGGAATGCGGGTAAGAGCGGAAGGGACATGCGGGGCGCCGATAAAGATCAGCCCGCCCGGCTTGGCGGCGCGCATGATTTCGGCGAACAGCGCCTTCGGGTCGCGCACGTGCTCAATGACCTGAAAGCAGCAGACCGCGTCATAAGAGGCCTCGTGCTCGACGAGATGTTGCGCGAGCGTTTCGTTGCGCACGCCCGCGATCGCGGCGCCGTCGCCGAAATTGGGGTCAAGGCCGGTATAGTCCGCCTGCGGCGCGCATTGCCGGAAACCGCCATGGCCGCAGCCGACGTCGAGGACGCGGGCGCCCGGCGGAATATGCTTGGCCGCTATCAAGAACTCCTGGCGAATCGAGTCGCCGGTATAGAGCCGCCATTTCTCGTACCAGGCGTAGAGCTGCTTGTAAAAGACCTGATCGCCGTCGCGCGGCGGGTCGAAAAAATAGAGGCCGGTGGGCGATTCCCAAAGTCCGAAACGCTTGACGTCGCCGAAGCTGGAGCGTGCGTCAGTCTTGAACACGATACGCCAGAGGTCGAGGAGCAACCGCGCCGACATCGATTGTACCTGACGGACGGCGGGTCGGCCTGTGATCGGACAAAGCGGCGGAGCGGTCGCGGCGGAAATAGAAATCTCCCGATCGGTTCGGCGGCGCGGCTGACAGGCGTCCGCCGCCCGGCCCGCTTATGAGCTTTCCGCCGGGTAAAGGCAATTGCCGGCGGCTTCGCTCTCCGCCGATGCGGTTGGAGCGTCGCGTTGCACGCGCAAGACTCGGCCGGTTTTGTCGACCGTGTAGCGAATATGGGCCCAGGCGATGCGCGAGGCGAAAAAACTCGCGCAAAGCAGCCCTGTCCAGAGCAGCGGCAGGGGCAGAAGGGTCAGCGCGAACAGCCGGGTGAAGAAACGGAAAGCGCGCGTATCGACGACGCCGAGGCGCCGGCTGGCGTAGAGCCGCAATTCGGCGCTCAGCCAGTCCAGGGCAGCAAGCGCAATGAGCGTCGCCAAGGCCGCGCCGGCCTGCGGCGCTTGCGCTGCGGCGGCTGCGATGAGCAGGAGACGAGCGCAAAGGTCGGCGATCGCGATGAGAACGGCCGCGCTCCATAGGGCAGGGCGGTAGAGCTTCAGATATTGCAATTGTCGCCGCGCGAAGGCGACGAGGCGGCGGGGCTCGGGCTCCAGCGGCGTCGGCGCGCGCGCGGCCTGGCGCGCCCAGACGCGGAGGCCAACTGCGGAGGCGCGCGAGCCGATCGGCAGATCGTCGAGGATTTGCCCGGCCAAGGTCGACGGAAGGTCAAGCGCGGCGAGCGCCCGCGCGGTCACGGCGATGCTGCCGCCCCAGATCAGCTTGGTCGCCGGCGGCCGCGGCAAGACGCCGATGCGGCGGTCGAGCGCAGCAACGAGCGCAGCGAAAAGGGTCGGGCGCGTCGGCGTCAGCCAGCGATATCCATTGACGAGATCGGGACCGCCTGCGGCCAGTCCTTCGATCAGCGAGGCGACGTACCAAGGCTGCGGCCGGATGTCGGCGTCGATGAGGAGGACATATTCGTCTTCCGGCCCAAGCGCGTTCAGCGCGGCGACGATATTGGCGCATTTCTGTCCGCTGGAAGCGGTCTGGCCGGCGACCACGAGGTCGATCGTCGGCAGGACGGTCGTCGCCTGAACGGCGCGAACCCGCTCATAGGCTGGATCAGTCTTGGCTTCGACCGCGACGATCAGCCGCCGCGGCGGCAAGCTCTGCCTCTTCAAATCCGCGATCAGGCCGTCGAGGCCAGGCAAGGGCCCGGTCGCGGGCAGGATCACAGTCACGGCGGCGCGCGGCGCGGAGGCCGGAACGCGGAAGCGGCGCAGGAATTGAATCGCGAAGCCGACCGAGACGAAGGCGGCGAAAAGAGCGAAGGCCGCGGCGGCCGGAACAAGCGAATTCATGGCGGTGAGGCGCTGAAAGGCTGCGCCCTATCGCATGGCTCCGCGCGCCGGGCAATGGGCGAAGCCGCTACATGGGCGAAGCCGCTACAGGGGCGAAACGCGAGCTCGTCGCCGTCGGCCGATCCCCACGCCGTGACGAGCGCGCCAACTCTCGGTAAATTGCGCCTCCCGTCTTCGAAGCCAAGATTCAAAGGAAACGTCCCATGTCCTCGATGCAACGTTATGTCGGCCGCGGCGTCATCGTTACCGGGGGCGCCTCCGGCATAGGGCTGCGGGCGGCGGAGCGTTTCCTAAGCGAAGGCGCAGCGGTCGCGCTCTGGGATGCGGACCAGGCCAAGCTCGACGCCGCCAAAGCCTCGCTCGGCGCGAAGGCGCACATCTTCCGGCTTGACGTGACGAGCCCGGTCGCCGTCGAGGAGGCTGCGCTCGCCTCGAACGACGCGCTCGGCCGCATCGACGCGCTCGTTTGCTCGGCCGGCGTCGCCGGCAAGAACGCGCTCGTCGTCGACTATCCGGTCGACGAATGGAAGCGCGTGCTCGACATCAATCTCAACGGCCTCTTCTACTGCAACCGCTATGTCGCGCCTCACATGGTCAAGCGCGGCTATGGCCGCATCGTCAATGTCGCTTCGATCGCCGGCAAGGAGGGCAATCCGACCGCTTCCGCCTATTCCGCCTCCAAGGCGGCGGTGATCGGCTTCACCAAATCGCTCGGCAAGGAGCTGGCCAAGACCGGCGTCACCGTCAATTGCATCACGCCGGCGACGGTGGAGACGCCGATCCTGCAGCAGGTGAGCCAAGCTCATATCGATTATATGCGCTCCAAGATCCCGATGGAGCGCTTCGGCACGGTCGATGAAATGGCGGCGATCATCTCCTGGCTAGCGAGCGAGGAGTGCTCGTTCACGACCGGCGCGGTCTTTGACGTGTCCGGCGGAAGGGCGACGTACTGAGAAGCGGGCAGGGCTGGCCTGCGTCTCCTCGGCGCCCGCGGGAGCCGGATACGCCTTAATAAGCTTGTCAAGCGCAAGCCTCGCCGATCATCGCCGCGACCGTGATCGCGGCGAGGTCCTCCCCCATCGGCGCGATGATCTGCACGCCGCGCGGCAGGCCGTCCGGCCCGAGCCCGACCGGCGCCGCCGCGGCGGGCAATCCAGGACCGCTCGCCAGCGACGACCAGACGAGGAAATCGAGGTACGGACGCTCGGCGCAGTCGACGATCAGCTTGCGCTTATGAATGTCCGGCGCGTGATCGTGCCGGATCGGGCCGACCGGGGCCGGAGGACAAAGCACGACGTCGTAACGCTCGAAGAATCGCGCCCAATGCGCTTGCAGCTTACGGCGCCGCATTTCGAGCTCGCGATACTGGCCCGGCGTGATGCGCACGCCGCGCGCCTGCAGCGCCTGATGCGAGAGATCGCCGCGCTTGTAACGCGGCGCCGTCGCGGCGATCTTGTCGCGCACAGGCCCGGGCAGGCCCCAGCCGATCGCGGCGTGATTGTAGAGGGCGAAGACTTCGAAGACTTCGCTGAATGCAAAGCCCGGGCGGGCGCGATCGTCGATTATCGCTCCCATCGTTTCGAGGCGGCGCGCCGCTTCTTCGACCTTGTCGCGGACGCTTTTGTCGGCCGGCGCAAAAGGATCCGTCGCCCAGAGCGCGACGCGCAGGCCCTTCGCGTTCGTAAACCGAGCCGGCTGCAAGCGGACCGGCCGCTCGGCGTGGCGCGCGCCGGCGATGATTTCGAGCATCAGCTTGAGGTCGCCGGCTGCGCGCGCCATGGGCCCGGCGACCATACAATCGACGTCGCGTTCGGTTCGCTTGTTCGGCGGCGGCGGCATTGTCCCATAGGTCGTCGCCAGACCCCAACTGGTCTTCAGCCCATAGAGGCCGCAGCAATGGGCGGGCCAGCGGATCGAGCCGCCGAGGTCCGAGGCCAGTTCAAGCGCCGACATGCCGGAGGCGAGCGCGGCCGCCGAGCCGCCCGACGATCCGCCCGGCGAGAAGTCCGGGTTCATGGGATGATTGGTCGCGCCGTAAAGCGGATTGAACGTCTGAAAATCGGAGGCGAGGACGGGCGTGTTGGTCTTGCCGAGGATGATCGCGCCCGCCTTGCGTAAGCGCGCCACGGTCGGCGCGTCCGTCTCCGGCCGGCGATCCTTGAAGGCCGGCGCGCCGGCGCTGGCCGTAAATCCGACCGTGTCGAAAGCGTCCTTGATTCCGATCGGCAGGCCTTCCAGCGGCCGCGCCTCGCCTTTCGCGAGGCGCTCGTCGGCGCGGACGGCCGCCGCCCGCGCGGCTTCTTCGTCGACCGCGCAAAAGGCGTTGAGCTTCGGGTTGAGGTCGGCGATGCGGGCAAGCGCCAAATCGACCAATTCGCGGCTCGATATTTGTCCCGTCCGGAGTCTTTCGAGCAGTGATGCGGCGGATTCGAGGAGAAGGTCGGTCATGCAGCGCCCAAACAGGGCGGCAAGCTCGCCCGCGCCGCGGCAAAAAGCAACAACGTGCCGGCCGGCTCGCGCCTCGGCGCGCGAAATGCTATCTTAAACGCCATGACTGTTCACGTGACGCGCGCCGCCGAGGGCTTGGCCCGCCGCGCCTTCACCATCGCTGATCTCGAGTTGATGGCGAAGGTGGGCGTCATTGCGCCGGACGAACGCCTGGAGTTGATCGGCGGGGAGATCGTCCCGATGTCGCCCAAGGGCTCGCGCCATGAAGCGATCAAGATAGCCCTGAACCTCCTCTGGGGCCGGCGCTGTCCTCCGGAATTCGCCTTTGCCCCGGAAACGGGCTTGCGGCTCGACGAGCGCAACTACCTCGAACCAGATTTCATCGTCTTCGAGCGCGCGCGGCTGTCCGTCGAGGTGAAAGGGCCGGACATTCTTTTGGCCGTCGAGGTCGCCGATTCGTCGCTCCGCTACGACCTCGACCGCAAGCCGCTGGTCTATGCCGGCTTCGGCGTGCGCGAGCTCTGGGTGATCGACGCGGCGAGCCGCGTCGTCCACTGTCACGCCGAGCCTTCGCCGGTCGGCTACAAGCGCATCGAGGAGCGCAGCAGCGCCGATCGGTTGACGCCGCTCTACGCGCCCGCCGCCTTCGCCTTCGCGCTCGACGAGCTGGAGCGGGCCTAAGCCTCTAGGCAGAATTCCGCTTCTGCGCGTCTGTCGCGCGGCGAGGCGATCGTTTCGTCAGGGTCGACGATCGGCGTCCGCGCTGCTATTGCCCCTAGGCATTCATCATTTCGCATCGACCGTAGACGAGGCCTTGATGCCGATCGCCGCCATCCTGTTCGACAAGGACGGGACCTTGATCGATTTCGACGAGACGTGGGGACCGGCGACCTACGAAGTGATGCGCGCCCTCGCCAAGGGCGACGAGGCGGCGCTGCGTCGCCAAGCCGAGGCGCTACATTTTTCGCTCGAAACGCGCCGTTTCCTCGGCACCTCGCCGCTGATCGCCGGCTCCTCGGCGAGCTACGGCTCGTTGTGGGGCGAGGCGCTCGGCCGCAGCGATTTCGAAGCGCTGAAGCGCGAGATCGACGCGCTTACCGCGATCGAGTCGTTGAAGAGCCTGTCGCCGATCGGCAAGCCGGCCGACATATTAGGCGTGCTTCGCGGTCGCGGCGTGCGGCTCGGTCTCGCCACGAATGATTCGGAGGCGAGCGCGCGCCGGCAGGCGGCCGCGCTCGGCCTCGACGGCTTACTCGATTTCGTCGCCGGCTACGATTCCGGCCACGGCGGCAAGCCCGCGCCCGGCATGGTTCTCGCTTTCGCCCGGCATATCGGCGTCGCGCCGAGCGACGTCGCGATGGTCGGCGACACGCTGCACGATCTGCGCGCCGCCCGCGCCGCTGGCGCGCTCGCCATCGCCGTGCTGACCGGCCCGGCGGCGATCGCGAACCTCGCCGACGAAGCCGATCACGTCCTTGATGACATCGGCGGGCTGGCGGGCCTCATCGACGCCCTCGCCGCCAAAGAGCGCGCCGCCCTCGCGGCTGGATAGCGCCGCCGGCATGCAATCCTGCGCCTTTGCGCCGCGTTAAAGGCGCATCGGAGAGAGCGATGCCCAAGGAACGCGTCGAAACGGCGGATTTGGCCGAAGCGCCTGCGGTTTCGTGGCGGGGGCTGAAAGCCGCGGCTTGGGCGATCGGGCCTGGGTTGATCGTCATGCTCGCCGACACGGACGCGGGCAACGTTGTCGCCGCGGCGCAAGCCGGCGCCCAGTGGCGCTATCGCCTGCTGCCGCTCGTGCTGGCGCTCACCCCGGTTCTTTACCTGGTTCAAGAGCTGACTGTGAGGCTCGGCTTGTTCACGGGCCGCGGCCATGGCGAATTGATCCGCGAGCGCTTCGGCCTCGGCTGGGCCGGGCTGTCCGCGGCGAATTTGGCCATCGCCGCGTTTGCCTCGATGATCACCGAGTTCTCGGCGGTCGCCGGCGTCGGCGAGCTCGCCGGCGTTTCGCGCGGGGCGGCGCTGATCCTCGCCGCCGGAAGTTTGCTCGCCGTCGTCGCGACCGGCTCTTGCCGTCGCGTCGAACGGATCGCGCTGGCGATCGGCCTCGCCGAACTCGCCTTTTTCGTCGTGGCGTGGACGGCGCGGCCGCACCCGGACGTCCTCGTCCGCGACGCGCTGAGCCAGCCGTTCGGCGACGCCAGGTTCCTGTTCATGGCGGCGGCCATGATCGGGGCGACTTTCAACCCTTGGATGGTCTTCTACCAGCAATCGGCCGTGATCCAGAAAGGCCTATCGCCGCGTCACTATCGCCTCGCCCGCGCCGACACCGCGATCGGCGCCGTTCTGACGCAATTGTTGACAGCGTCGGTTTTGGTCGCCGCGGCCGCAACCCTGGCCTCCCGCGGCGCGGAAACCGGGCTTTCGAGCATTGGCGAGATCAGCGAGGCGCTGGCGCCCCTCTTGGGCGGCGTCGTCGGGCGGGTGGTCTTTTGCGTCGGCGTGCTCGGGGCGGCGATGGCGGCGGCGGCTGTCTCTTCGCTGGCGCTGGCCTGGGGCGTTGGCGAGGTCGCCGGCTATAGCCGATCGCTCGACGACAGTCCGCTCGACGCCAAATGGTTCTATGGATGCTATGCGGGCTGCGTGGTCGCCGCGGCCGCCTTGGTTTACGAAGCGCCCGACCTGGTCCGGATGAATGTGGCGGCGCAGGCGCTCAACGCCTTCCTCATGCCGTTGACGCTCGGCTTTCTCGTCGCGCTCGCCGCCACCGCCCTGCCGCCGCCGCGACGCCTCCGCGGGTTCGCGCTGGCTGGGCTCGTCCTCGTGTTGGCGCTGGTTTGCGCGTTCGGAATCGCCGGCGGCTTGTTCGGCCTGTTTTAGCCCAAAGTCGCGTCTCAGCCTGCCGCCCGCGCGCGCACCAGGTCGCGGGCCTCGACGAGGAGTTGGTCGAGCGAGGCGAGCTTGCTCGGCGGCAGCCGGCCGATCGTCTCGGCGACGAAGCTCCGCTGGCAGGCGATCGCCTTTTCCGCGGCCGCTCGGCCCGCCGGCGTGAGATAGATCGCATGCTGGCGCTTGTCCGCGGCGATCGGCCGGCGTTCGACCAAACCCGCGGCGACCAGCCGATCGATCAGGCCGGAGATGTTCCCTTTGGTCACATAGAGGCGCTCGGCGAGGGTCTGCTGGCTGATTCCTTCCTTTTCGGTCAACGTGGTCAGGACGTCGCATTGCGGGACGGAGAGGCCGAGACGGCGCAAGCGGTCGGCGACCGCTATCCGCATCCGGGTCTCGAGCCGGATCAAGTGGAACCAGACCCGCACCGCTTCGGCTTCGCCGGCTTCTTCGTTCATCCGCTGGCCTCTCAAGGGCGCAAAGCGCCAAAACCCGGATGCTAATGTCCTAGCCGCTCACGGGCAATTTGCCATGCGCCGCGGCGCTCGGCATGTTACGCTCAAATACGATAATCCGCGGCTAGGCCGCGGCGACAGATAAAAGCCGGCAGGGAGGGAGACATGCTGGGATTGATGCAGGATTGGCCGCTGCTGCTGCACAAGATCATCGATTTCGCGGCGGTCCAGCATGGCGGGCAGGAAGTGGTGTCGCGGACCATCGAAGGTCCGATTCATCGCGAGACGTACCGGGAAGTTCGTGCGCGCGCCTTGAAGGGCGCGCAGCGCCTGGCCCGCGACGGGATCAAGCTCGGCGACCGCGTCGCGACGCTCGCTTGGAACAGCCATCGCCACCTCGAGTCGTGGTACTCGATTGTCGGTATCGGCGCGATCTATCACACCGTCAATCCGCGCCTGTTTCCCGATCAGATCGCCTGGATCGTCAATCACGCCGAAGACCGAATCGTAATGGTCGACCTGACTTTCGTGCCGCTGGTCGAAGCTCTGGCCGACAAGCTGCCGACCGTCGAGCGTTACATCGTGTTCACCGACGCGGCGCATATGCCGCAAACGAAGTTGAAGAACGCGGTCCCCTACGAGGAATGGCTCGCCGAAGCCGACGGCGATTTCCGCTGGGTCGAGTTCGACGAGCGCACCGCCGCCGGCCTCTGCTATACGTCGGGCACGACCGGCAATCCCAAAGGCGTGCTCTACTCGCACCGGTCCAATGTCCTGCACTCGATGGCGGCGACCGGCGGCGACGGGCTGCAGGTGTTGGCGAACGATACGGTCCTGCCGGTCGTGCCGATGTTCCACGCCAACTCCTGGTCGCTCGCCTTCTCCTGTCCGATGAAGGGCGCGAAAATGGTCATGCCGGGCGCCAAGCTCGACGGCGCCTCGGTTTACGAGCTGCTCGAGAGCGAAAAGGTGACCTTCACCGCCGCGGTGCCGACGGTCTGGCTGATGCTGCTGGACTATCTTAGGAAGAACAATCTGAAATTGTCGACGTTGAAGATGGTCGGCATCGGCGGCTCGGCTTGTCCGCCGGCGATTATCCGCGCTTTCGAGGAAGATTACGGCGTCGAAGTGCGTCACGCTTGGGGCATGACCGAAATGAGCCCGGTCGGCTCGACCGGCGCGATGAAGCCCGCGGTCGCTCATCTTCCGCGTGAGCAGATTCTCGCGCTCAAGGCCAAGCAGGGCTGGGCGCCGTTCGGCGTCGAAATGAAAATCACCGACGATCAGAACAGGGATCTGCCTTGGGACGGCGTCACGTTCGGCCATTTGAAGGTCGCGGGCTTCGCCGTGGCCAAGTCGTATTTCAAGGGCGAAGGCGGCGAGATCCTGGACGAGAACGGGTTCTTCGATACCGGCGACGTCGCAACCATCGATCCGAACGGCTACATGCAGATCACCGATCGCGCCAAGGACGTGATCAAATCCGGCGGCGAGTGGATCTCCTCGATCGACATCGAGAACATCGCGGTCGGCCATCCCGACGTCGCCGAGGCTGCGGTGATCGGCGTCCGTCATCCGAAATGGGACGAGCGCCCGCTGCTGATCGTGGTGCCGAAGGAAGGCAAGAGCCCGCAGCGCGACTCCGTCTTAGACTTCCTGAACGGCAAAATCGCCAAATGGTGGATGCCGGACGACGTGCAACTCGTCAAGGAAATCCCGCATACCGCGACCGGCAAGATCAACAAGATGAAGTTGCGCGAGACTTTCGCGTCCTATCGCTTGCCGACGGCGTAGGGCGCGTCCCGTAAGGCAGGGAGCGGCGCGCATTCGAGCGCGCCGCTGTGTCGGCTGGGGGGCTAAGCCATGCATAATCTGGCCGGGGTCGCGGGCGCCGGCGCGCCAGCCGCGGCCGACGTCGAGCCGCGCTTTTTCGGCGACGGCCGCCGCTTCGTACGCCTCCTCGTCAGAGGCGGCCTCCTGCAACTCGTAACCTTCGGCTTCTATCGTTTTTGGCTACTCACCGACATCAGAAACCATCTCTGGTCGGGCACTTCGATCGACGGCGACGCGCTCGAATATCTCGGCCGCGGCCGCGAATTGCTGATCGGCTTCCAAGCAGCAAGGCGGCGCCATCGCGCTGTTCGCGTCGCATCCGCTGACTCAGGATCGCCTCGCCGCGCTGAAGGCCGCCGACGCGCCGGTCAGCGGACCCGAGCTGCTGAGCGAAGAGGAGTGGCGCGCGCTAAAGGGGATTTGCGGCTGAAGTGAGTGCAGCAGGGGCCAAGCGAGTTGAAGCCCAAGGCAAGTACAGGCGCCGGAGGTCCTTGCGCTTGATCCTGGGTCCCATCGACGCGGCGGCCTCAAGGCCGAGCCGCCGCGGCCGCTCGCCAAAGTTGCTTGGAGGTACGCTCGCCGACGCCGACCCATCGCGCGCGAGCCTTGATTCCGCCCCGCGTCGAATGGCTCCGCGACGCTCGTCACGAGCCGCTCTCCAGCCTTTGACGGCCAGCCCCTCACGCTTGGTCCGCTCGCACGCGGCCTTTGGCCGCCTCGCCAGGCTCCCCGTTTGCGTCACCGCCCTCTTGCTCTAGAAGCTCGGGCCATGCGCCGCCTGATCATCGAAGAACCCTATTCGATCGCCGCGATCTGGAGCCGCAGGGTCGGCGTCTTCGCCCTGGCGGTAGCCGCCGTCGCCGTCATCCTGTCTCGGGTCGGCGCCGTCGATCCGCCCGGCGCCTTGGCCGTTCTCGGCGCCGCGCTCCTTCTTGCCTGCCTCGCCGGCCTGCTTGCGGCGACCGCTTTCGTCGTGATCTGGCGCACCGGTCGGCGCGGCGCCGGCCTCGCTTGGGCCGGCCTCGCTATGGCGCTGCTCATGCTGGCCTATCCGGCCTACCTTTCGTTCAAGGCGATTTCGCTGCCGACCATCAACGACGTCTCGACCGACCTCGACAATCCGCCGACTTTCCTGATGTCGGCCAAGGCGCGCGAGGCGCGCGGCAACCGCACGCCGCCAGAGCCGTCCGCCGAGACGAAGGAGGCTCAGCGCCGCGCCTATCCCGGAATCCAACCGATCATGGTCGATCTCGAGGCGAACGACGCCTATCGCCTGGCGCTCGACGTCGCCAAGCAAAGCCATTGGCGCATCGTCGATGCGGTTGCGCCGAGCGTGCGCGAGAATGTCGGCCATATCGACGCCATCGCCGGCTCGCTGGTGATGGGCTTTCCCTCCGACATCGCCATCAGGATCAAGCCGTCGGCGACGCAGACGCGAATCGACATTCGCTCCGTCTCGCGCGTCGGCCGCCACGATTTCGGCGACAATGCGCGACGAATCCAGAAATTCGCCGCCGCCATCGCCGAGGCGGCGAAGGAGAGGTAGCCCCTTCAGATCAAGCAGGAGAGCTGGCGGCGGGGATGCGGCCGCCGAAAGCTTATACGCCAGTCCGTACTGCCCTATACCGCCCCTCCAAGTCCGCCGCCCGCTCCGCCGCGACCAGTCCGCGCTGGACGAGGTCCTGCAAATGCGCAAGCGTCGACAGCTTCGCCGCGCCGATCAGCCGCGCGTCCAGACCGACATAGATCGCCGCCACGATTTGGTCGATCGTCGCATCGCCGGCTTCGACTCGCGCCAGGATCGCGGCCTCCCGCTGGCGCCGGTGATGGGCGAGGCCGCGCAGGTAGCGTTGCGGGTTATGCACTGGCCCGCCATGACCGGGCCAGTACACGCTCTCGTCGCGCCCCCGCAATTTTTCGAGTGACGCCATGTAATCGCCCATCGAGCCGTCCGGCGGCGCGACCACCGTCGTCGACCAGGCCATGACATGGTCGCCGGAAAACAGGCTGTTCTCTTCGATCAGCGCGAAGCAGAGATGGTTGGCGGCGTGGCCGGGCGTCGCCACCGCTTCGAGCGTGTAGCCTTCGCCGACGACGCGCTCGCCGTCTGCGAGCGCATGGTCCGGCGCATAGGCGAGATCATGCGCGGCGTCGAGGCCCTTCATCTCGCCGGCCGGAGCGGCGGGCGTGAAAGGCCGCGCGCCGAGCACGGTCGCGCCGGTCGCCGCCTTGAGCCGCGCCGCCGCCGGCGAATGATCGCGATGCGTATGGGTGACGAGAATATGCCGGACGCTCTCGCCGCGCACGGCCTCGAGCAGCGCGGCGATATGGGCTTCGTCGAGCGGGCCGGGATCGACGATCGCGACCGAGCCGCGGCCGATGATGTAAGAGCAGGTGCCGGTGAAAGTGAACGGCGAGGCGTTGCCTGCGATCAGACGGCGGACCAGCGGCGAGACGCGCCTGACCTCGCCGGCTTCGGCGTCCGCCGAATCGAAGATCAAATCGTCGTCATCGTTCATGACCTGTCCTTTTCGGCCCGAAGCGTCCGCTTGTTCGTCGCGGCGGCGTCCTCTATAGGCTCGCCCAAGTCAACGTCGCCCAAGTCAAGTCGCCCAAGTCAAGCGCCGGCTTGCGTCCGCCGCGGCGCGCCAAAGGGGAAGCCATGAACGACAATCGCCGCCAGACGCTCGCCGCTTTCCTGTGGCCTGAACCTGCTGCCTCGCGGGCGCGCTTCGCCGCTCTCGCCGTGATCGGAACGCTGGCGCTCGCCGTCTCGGCCAAGGCGCAAGTCCCGTTCTATCCCGTGCCGATGACCTTGCAGACCCTGGTCGTCCTGCTCATCGGCGCGGCTTTCGGCGCCCGGCTCGCCGGCGCGACCGTGGCCCTTTATCTGCTCGAAGGGATCATCGGCCTGCCGGTCTTCGCCGGCGCTTCGGCCGGCCCGCTCTACATGGCCGGGCCGACGGGCGGCTATCTTGTCGGCTTTCTCGTCGCGGCGGTCGCGATCGGCTTCTTCGCCGAGCGCGGCTGGGATCGTTCCGGGCCGCGGCTCTTCGCTTTGTTGGCGGCCGGCCATGCGCTGATTTTCGCTTTCGGCTTTTCGTGGCTCGCGGGCTTGATCGGACCGGAGAAAGCTTGGGCGGGCGGCGTCGCGCCGTTTATCGCCGAGACAATTGTCAAGACGGCGCTCGCCTGGGCTCTGATCGTTGCGTTCTGGCGCGCCGCCATGGCGCTGCGCGGCCGCGTCTGAGCGATGGGCGAAGCCAAGGCGTCGCGGCCGCAGCCTTTAGGGCGCGACGCTTTCGCCCGCTTCGTTCCGATCGTGACGCGCTGGTCGGATAACGACGTCTACGGCCATCTGAACAACGTGGTCTATTATTCGCTGTTCGACACAGCGGTGAACGCGCTGTTGGTCGAGGCGGGCCTGCTCGATCCGGCGGCGAGCCCGGTCGTCGGCCTCGTCGTCGACAGCAATTGCTCGTTCTTTTCGAGCCTCGCCTTTCCCGATCCGATCGAGATCGGCGTCACGGTCGAGGAGATCGGCCGCTCCTCGGTGCGTTACCTGCTGGCGGCCTTCAAGGCCGGCGGCGAAAAGGCGGCCGCGCAGGGGCGCTACACGCATGTCTATGTCGATCGGGCGACGCAAAAACCGACGCCCATCCCCGACCGCCATCGCCGCCTGATGGAAAGCTTGAAACCTGTCGGCTGAATCAGCGCAACTGTCCGAAAGGGGAGAGGATATTGCGCCGTCAGCGCCGATCAGCGTCCGCCCCAGCGGTTTCGCCATCCCCAGCCGTACCTTCGAGGACCAGAGACCAAGCGTAGCAGAACCAAAAGAATTATCGCGCCGATCGCCGCGTTGACGATGAGCGCCACGATCCCCGTACCAAAATGAAGGCCGAGCCGCGGCAGCAGCCAGTCGCCGATGAACGCTCCGATAATCCCGACGATGAAGTCGCCGATAATTCCAAACCCGCCGCCGGCGACGATTTGGCCGGCAAGCCATCCGGCGACCACGCCGACCACGAGGATGACGATCAGGCTTTGATTTGAGAGATACATGTTCGCTTCCGCAACTCGCCCCTGGTATAACGCCAGCGCTGAGTAAAACGTTCCCCTCCTATGCGTGACGTTCGCCGTCGCCCGCCGTCACGGCGACGCCGGCGCCAAAAGCGCGGGCGAACGCCAAGCGCGCTCAAGCCGCGCTTTCGGCTTGATCGTCGGGGCAAGATGAGGCATAGGACCGCCTCCGAATTACGAGCCCTGGGTCGCTCCCGGCGGCGCCTCCAAGTCACCGGTGACTCGATGAAAGTTCGCAACTCTTTGAAATCGCTGCGCAAGCGCCATCGCGACAACCAGCTCGTGCGGCGCAAGGGGCGGGTTTACATCATCAACAAGACGCAGAAGCGCTTCAAAGCGCGCCAGGGCTGACGACGCCTTTCACCTGAATGTGACGGCCGGCCGGGGGCGCGGCTGCCGAAGCCTTTTGACGAAGCGCCGCCGCAACGCTTAGTCTTGCCGGCATGACCCGTTTCGGTCCGTTGCTCGCGCTCGCTCTTGTGCTGGCGCCGCCTCTGGGCGTCTCCTGGACCTCGGCCGACGAAACGCAGAGCTCGCCCAGCCTTCCTGGCCTGTCGCCCGCGCCCCCGCGCGGGACCGGCTCCGACGCCGCGCCGCGCGGCGGGCAGCCGCCGCAGGGCCCGTCGTCGCAGCCGGCCAAGCCCGGCGAATCCGCGCAGGCCGATGCGCCTCACAGCCGCGCCGACACCCTCAACGAGCTCTACGCCCGGCTCGCCTCCTCGAAGGATCCCGAGGAGACGGCCGGCTTGATCGGCGCGATCGACCGTCTCGAGCTCGAATCCGGCTCGGACGCCGGCGATCTCCTCATGGCTCGCGCCATCGCCGCAATGGGCGCCAAGGATTACGACGTCGCGCTCGCCTTGCTCGACAAACTCGTCGATCTGCATCCGGAATGGGCCGAGGCCTGGAATAAGCGCGCGACCGCGCGCTTCCTCGCCGACGACGAACGCGGTTCGATGGCCGATATCGCCCATGTGCTCAAGCTCGAGCCGCGCCATATCGGCGCTCTCTCAGGTTTGGGCGCGATCCTCGAACGCGAAGGTTTCCGAGACGACGCGTTGCGGGCCTATCAGCGCGCGCTCCAGATCGCGCCGCAGCTCGAATCGCTGAAGAACAGCGTCGACCGCTTGAGCAAGGCCGTTCAGGGCGAGGATTTGTGACGGCGATCGGCGTCGCGGCAATTGTCGCGATCTTTGCCGTTCTCGGCCTCTTCACCGCAGTCCAGGCAAGGCGCATCGAGCGCCGCTTTCCGCCGGCCGGCGAGCTCGTCCCGGTCGAAGGCGGCGCGATCCATGTCGTCGAAGCGTCGGCGCAGGGCGAAGAGCGCGGCGTCGTACTTTTGCTGCATGGCGCGTCAGGCAATCACGCCGATATGATGGCGGCGCTCGCCGCGCCGCTCTCGGCCCTCGGTTTTCGCGTTGTCGCCGTCGACCGTCCCGGCCATGGTTGGTCGACGCGTTTTTTCGGCCGCCGCGCCTCGTCGCCGGCTGTGCAAGCCGAACTCATCCGCGCCGCCTTGGCGGCGCGCGGCGTCGATCGCGCCATTGTCGTCGGCCATTCGCTCGCCGGAGTCCTTTCGCTCGCCCTGGCGCTTCAAGCGCCTGAATTCGCGCGCGCCCTGGTTCTGCTAGCGCCGGTCAGCCATCCTTGGCGCGGAGGCGTCAGTTGGTACTATACGGTCTCGGCGGTTCCGTGGCTCGGCCGGGCGTTCCGCTGGCTGGTCGTGATGCCGGCGGGACTTTTCGCGCTCGGGCCGGGCGTGCGCGGCGTCTTCGCGCCGAACGTCGCGCCCTTGGGTTATGCGGAGGCGACCGGGTTGAAGCTTGTGCTGAGCCCGCGGCGTTTCTGCGCCAACGCCGAGGACGTCGTCGACTTGAAGGCCTTCGTCGTCGATCTGGTCGGGCGGTATCCGAGCGTCGCCGCGCCGGTCGAGATCGTCGCCGGCGCGCGCGACGGCGTCGTCTCGGTCGAGCTTCATTCGCTCGGCTGTAGCCGCGACATCCCGGGCGCGGCGCTGACGTTGCTGCCGGGCGTCGGGCATTCGCCGCATCACGCCGCAACGGAGGAAGTGGTCGCCGCGATCTTGCGGGCCGAGGCGCGGGCCGCGGCGAGCGAGACGAGAGTAGGCGAGTTGCGGGTCGCAGCGGCGGGTTGATGCTCCGGCCCGGAGAGGGACGCAGGTCAGTCAGCGCTTCGCGGGCCGCCCGCCGAGAGCCGTCGTCGCCCTGGCGCCCGCTTCCGCGGCGCGCCTCAAGCACGTATCCATATCCTCGCCCTTGAGGCGCGCCGCGAGGAACGCCGCGAAGAACGCGTCGCCCGCGCCTGTCGTATCGATCGCTTCGACCCGCGGCGCCGTCGCCCGCCAGCGCTGCAAGCCTTCCGCTCCGTCCGCAGCCTCGCAGCCCGCGGCGCCGCGTTTGAGCACGACGAGCTTATAGCGACTGACGAGCGCCGCGAGCTGCTCGTCCGTACTTTCCGCGCCGGTCAGGACGCGCGCTTCGTCCTCATTCGGAAAACACATATCGACGCCCGCCGTCCAGGCGAGGAAGTTCTGCGGCCCGATCTCACGCAAGAATTCGCTCGAAGCCGGATCGACGGAAGTCGGGACGCCGCGCGTCTTGGCGCGAGCGATGAGGTCGATCATCGCCGCGCGCGGGCCTGCCGCGACGAAGGAATACCCCGAAATATGAACGTGATCGACGCCGTCGAGCAGCGCGTCGGGAATGTCGCGCGCCGTCAGCCCGTCATTCGCGCCGCGATCGGTGAAGAAGCTGCGCTCGCCGGAAGGGTTGATCAAGGCGACGAGCCGCCCCGTCTCTTGCGTCGGATCGGCGGCAAGCCGGGCGTCGACGCCAGCCTCGGCGAATTGCGCGATCTGCGCGTCGCGATCGGCCGCGCCGACGCGGCCGACGAGCCGCGCCTCGACGGCGAAATGCGCGAGCCAGGCCGCTTGGTTGGCCGCCGAGCCGCCCGGCCGGACACGGATCGTCGCGCGGCGGTCGGCGCCGACCGCGATCGGCCCTTCCGGCCGCACGATGACGTCGATCATCACGTCGCCGACGACGAGCGCGCGGGGCATTCAGGCTTTCAGCCGCGCCAATTCGACGGCGACTTGCGCGGCGAGCGCGGCGTTGGCCTCGACCAGGGCCATATTGGCTTCGAGGCTTCGCCCGCCGGTCAATTCGACGAGGCGGCGCAACAGGAACGGCGTGACGTCCTTTTGACTGATCCCTTGCGCCTTGGCCTCGCGCACGGCCTCCTCGATCCGCGCCTCGATCTGGCCGGCGTCGAGCGCATGGGCTTCGGGGATGGGATTGGCGATGAGCAAGCCGCCGGGACCGATCTCGCGCTGCAGGCTGATCATCCGGGCGAGATCGTGCAGCCCCTCGCAGCGATGATCGAGCTTGACGCCGCTCGAACGCGCATAGAAGGCGGGGAATTCGTCGCAGCGATAGCCGATCACCGGCACGCCGTGGGATTCCAGATATTCCAGCGTCTTCGGAATATCGAGGATCGATTTGGCGCCGGCGCAGACCACTGCGACCTTGCTGCGCGAAAGTTCGACGAGATCGGCCGAAATATCGAAGGTTTGCTCGGCGCCGCGATGAACGCCGCCGATGCCGCCGGTGGCGAAAATGTCGATTCCCGCCAGCGCGGCGATATACATCGTCGCAGCGACCGTCGTGCCGCCCGTCCCCTTGCGGGCGAGAACCGCGGCGAGGTCGCGGCGCGAAGCTTTGACCACGCCGCCGGACAGGCGAGCGAGCCGTTCGAGCCCCGCTTTGTCCAATCCGACAACGAGCCGGCCGTCGACCGCCGCAATTGTCGCCGGCGTCGCCCCATGCGCCCGCACGATTTCTTCCAGCTTGAGCGCGGTTTCGAAATTCTGCGGGAACGGCATGCCATGGGTGATGATGGTCGATTCCAAGGCCACGACCGGGCGGCGCGCCTCGATCGCCGCGGCTGTCTCCGCGCCGATGTCGAGCAGGCGGGCGATCGTCATTGGAATTTAAGCTCCCTTTTACGGCGCGCGATTGCGATTTGCGTCTTATCAGCTTGGGCGCGGCGAACCAACGCGCCGAATGAACGGCGCGTTCCGGCGAGCGGCTGGTCTAATCTCTTAGCGGCCCGCCGCGCCGCATGGTATTCAGGGCCGCTTTTGAGGCTCGAGGCGGCGCGCGATGGACGAAAAGAAAGCAGATCATCTCAAGAGCGTCCCGCCGAGCCTGAAGGCGGCGCTGCGCCGCGCCCGGGTCGAAAGCGCCGAGCAGAGCCACGCCGTCGCGGAGTTACGGGAAGCGGAGATCGCGCGGCTCGAAATCCTCGAAGAAGCGATCCGCCCGGTCCTCGACCAGGCGCCCGACGACGTCGATATTTTCGACCTCGGAATCTCTTATGGCGAGCGGCCTCGCTTGTTTATCGACATGATCGGCTTCGTCGAGATGGCGCATGACAAACGCGTCTATCGGTTTCAACAGAATACGCGTCATGGCCGCGCGATCATCGCCGAGAGCGAGCGTGTCGAGCGCATGGTCGAGGCGATCGCCGATTACGTCGCCCGAAGGCTGGTCGAGCGCGAGCGGGCGCTTGCTTCGGACTGGCGCAGCGAGGCGGCGGGGCTCGAAGCAGCGAAAGCCAAGGGCGCGGAGGGCGCCGGCGCGGCGGAGTTTGCGGCGGACGCTGGCGCGCAAGAAAGCACGGTCGGCGATCTGTTCAGAATATTCTTCATGATGTTGGGCGCGTTGACGTTTTGCGCGATCGTGGCGCTCGGCGTCGGCATGCTCTGGCAATCATGGGGCCGCGCGCTATGGAGCGCGCACTTTGGGACGCCGCCGTTTTAGCGATTTGCGCATCGTCGAGCGCTGCTTAGGCCTGAACTTTCTCGGGCCGCGGACGCCTCACGGCGCGCGCCACGCCAGCAGTCGCCGCTCGGCGATGTTGAGCGCCAGCGCGCCGACAAAGCCGACCGCGCCGAGCAGGATGACGCCGGCGAACAGGTCGGCGGAGCGGAACATGCGCGCCGACAGCAGCACCCAATTGCCGAGGCCGTTGAGGCCGGCGATCATTTCGCAGACCACCGCGAGGATCAGCGCCACGGTCAGGCCGAGCCTCAGGCCGGCGAGAATGTCCGGCAGCGCCGAGGGCAGGGCGATCTTGAAAATCACGGCGGGCCGCGACAGGCGCAGAGCGGCCGCGACTTCGTAGAGCCGCGGCTCGACCGCAGCGAAGCCGTGGATCGTGGCGAGCAGCATCGGCCAGATCGCGCCGAAGGCGATCACGCCGAGCGCCATAGCCGGGCTCAAGCCGAAGACGGCTATCGCGACCGGAATGATCGCCGAAGCAGGCAGCGGCCTCAGGAATTCCAGGGTCGGGGCGATGAAGGCGCGGGCTTGAGACGACGCGCCGATCAGCGCGCCGAGCGCGATTCCGGCGATCGATGCGAGCAGCCAGCCTTCGATCATATGCTCGATCGTGCCCATCAGCTTGGCGCCGAGATCGCTCGCCGCCAGGCCGTGAACGAGCGCCGTAAAAGCGCGGTCGGGACCCGGAAGGTACACGGGCGACACGAGCTTCAGGTTCGCGACGATTTGCCATAGCGCGACGAGCAGCGCGAGAACGACGACGCCCAGGAGACGGTCGCGAAGCGATCTCATGGCGCCTCCGCGACCTGCGCGGCGCGGCCGAACAGCCTTTGCTGCGCCAAGACCAGCAGCGCGTTGAGCGCGAAGCCGACAAGGCCGATCCAGACGAGATAGGCGAGCATCAGCTCCGGCCGCAGCGCCTGGCCGGCGGTCATGATCCCGGCGCCGAGGCCGATCGGATTGACCGCGATCTCGACGGTCACCGCGACGATGAGCGCGACGCCGGCGGCGAGGCGAAAGGCGACGAAGATGCGCGGCAGCGCCGCCGGGACCACGATCTTGACGACCCGCGCCAGCGGGTTGAGCCGTAGCGCGCGGGCGACTTCAATGAGGCGCGGCTCGACGCCGGCGACGGCGGCGCGGGTCAGAAGCAGAAGCGGCCAGACGCAGGCATAGGCGACGATCGCGATTTCGAGCCTGTAGCCGAAGCCGAGCGCGACGAGCGCGATCGGCACGAGCGCGACCGAGGGGATCGGCCGGGTCAGTTCGATCGCCGCTTCGAGCGCGCGGTTCAGCGCCGGGACGGCGCCGAGCGCGACGCCGAGGCTCAAGCCGATCGCTCCGCCGACAAGCAGGCCGGCGAAGGCGCTGGCCAGCGTATCGCGCGTCGCAATCAGCAGCGAGCCGTCGCTCAGCGCTTCGAGGAAAGCCGCCGCGATCGCGCTCGGCGGCGCGAGACTGTCGCTCGGCCCATGCGCCCGCGCGCCGATCTCGGCCATCACGATCAGCGCGAGGGGAAGCGCGAAGGCGCGCGCATCGACCTTCATCGCTCGGCGCTCTTGATGAAGTCGTAGAGTTCGCGGCGCAAGCGCAGGAATTGCGCCGCTTCGCGCGTCGCGACTTGGTCGCGCGGCCGCGGCAGGTCGATTTTCAGCTCGATCCCGACCCGGCCGGGATGCGGCAGCAGACCGATGACGCGATCGCCGAGATAGATCGCCTCTTCGAGATCATGGGTGACAAAGAATATGGTCGCGCCGCTGGCTGCGGCGATGTCGAGCAACTCGTCTTGCAGTTCCTGCCTCGTCATCGCATCGAGCGCGCCGAACGGCTCGTCCATCATCAAGGCGATCGGCTCTTGCGCGAGGCAGCGCGCGATCTGCAGGCGCTGCTGCATCCCCCCTGACATCTGCGATGGGTATTTGTCGGCGTGGTTCGGCAGGCCGACCTTGGCGAGCAGAGCGCCGATGCGCTGAGGCCGGGCCTTACGCGGCGTTCCCGCCGCTTCGAGCGCGAGCGAGACATTGCCCGCGGCGGTGCGCCAGGGCAGCAGCGCCTTGCCGTAATCCTGGAACACGATCGCGACGTCGCGCCGCGGCCCTTGCAGTGGCGCGCCGTTGAAGGCGATGGCGCCGGCGCTCGGCGCGAGCAGGCCCGAGGCGAGACGCAAAGCCGTGGTCTTGCCGCAGCCGGACGGGCCGACAATGCAGACGATCTCGCCCTTGGCGATCGAAAGGTCGATCTTGTCCAGCACCGTCTTGCCGGCGAAGGCGAGGCTGACGCCGGCGAACTCGATGAGCGCGTCGCGTCCGGCGCCGCCGCGCCTCGCATCTGCGCCCGCAAGCCGCGCCGCGCCGAGCTCTTTCGTCGCGGTCTCAGCCGTCATCGGATCGACCCCGTGGATAAACCAGAGCCAGCGTCGAAGCGAGATGCGCGGCGAGCTTCGCCGTCGCTTCTTTCGCGCGGCGCGACAGGACGAGCTCGGCGAGCTCTTCGTGGTTTTTGATGAATTCGCTCGGCTCTTCGAACGAGCGCATCATCACCCGACGATACCGGTACGCCTGGTCGTACAGATCGGAATGCGCCTTGAGCATGCGCGGCGAGCCGCAGGCGGCGATAAGCGAGGTATGAAAGCCCTTGTGCAGCGCGTCGAAATCGGCGCGGCCTTCGCGCAGGCCGGCGCTGTTTTGCTCGGCGTAGCGCCGCAGCCGATGCAAAGCCGCGACGATGGCGCCTTCCCAGGCGCCGTCGCCGAGCGCCATGCTCAGGCGCAACGCCTCGCATTCGATCAAGCTGCGCAGACGGGTGATGTCTTCGAGATCGGCGCGCGAGACGTCGCTCACGCGGAAGCCGCGCTGGCCGATCGCGACGATAAGCCCACGCGCGACGAGACGCGACAGGCCCTCGCGGATCGGCGTCGCGCCGATCGCGTAGCGCTCGACGAGATCGGCGATGGCGAGCCGCGCGCCCGGCGCGAATGCGCCGGCGACGATGTCGCGCTCGACAAGGACCGCGGCGCGCTCGCTGAGCGTGTCGCCCGCCGTCCCTCTGTCGAGTGCGATTTCGTTCATTTCAGCACGATCTTTGTCGGGTCGACCGTCCCTTGCAACATGTTCTGCTGCTTCATGACGTCGAGCCACCAGACGAAGCCTTCCGGCTTGAGATCGGGCGCCGAGACGCTCGGCCGGTTCATCTTGACGATATCGAGCGGTTGCTTGGTGAATTTCGAGATCGACTCGCTCGCCTTCTGGCGATCGTTGTTGACGATCTCGGCCCCCTCGGCGATCGCGGCGCGGAAGGCGGCGACCGCCTCAGGGTTCTTCTCGGCGAAGCTGCGCGAGGCGACATAGGAGATGATCGGCTCGGTGCGGCCGAGCTCGGCCGCGTAATGGGCGGCGACATAGCCGATCCCCGCCGCGTTGAAGCGCGTCACGAAAGGCTCGGCGGTGAGAACGGCGTCGACGGCGCCGGATTTCAGCGAATCGCCCTGAGTCGGGAAGGTCACCTCGACGAAATTCACGGATTTCGGATCGACGCCCTTCTCCATCAGCCATTTGACGAAGAGCACTTGCAGGAAGGCGCCGATGCCGGGCGCGCCGACTTTCTTGCCGACGAAGTCTTTCGCTTCGTGGAGGGACGCGCCGTTGCGCGCATAAGCGGCGACGGCGTTGTTGGCGATCGGGTCCATGACCGAAGCGCCCGCTATCGCGACGAGATCGAGGCCGCCGTCCACCGCTTGCAAGAAGACGGTCGCGGTCGGCCCGCCGATCTGGATGGAATCGGACACGATCGCGGCCGGAATGTTCGAATTGATGCCGATCAGCACCATCTTCGCGTCGAGCCCATGCTTGGCGAAGAGACCGGAATCCGCCGCGACCATGGCCGAAGCGCAGTCGGAGGTCGCGGTGCAGCCGATGGCGATTTTCGTCTGAGCGGCCGCGCCCATGGGCGCGAAGAGCAAGAGCGCCGCGGCGGCGGCGTAAAGGTTCGGCAAGCTGGACATTGATGATTCCTCCCGATGACGGATCGGCGCGCCGGCCTCTTGAAAATCGATAAAATTTAAGATCATATATTTTATGACTTGGCAAGGAGGGGCCGCGTGAAGCTTGCAACCTTTCGCCGTGACGGCGACGAACGCATTGGCGTCGTTCATTCAAGCGACTCGCGCGTGTTCGACCTCGCGGCCGCCGCCGCGCGCGACGGCGCGGCCGACCCGGCCTTCGGATCGATGCTCGCGCTGATCGATGCGGACGATCGCGGCCTCGACGCGGCGCGCGCCCTCTTCGCCCGCCGTCGCGACGAGATCGATCTCTCCTACGCGCTCGCCGAGGTCGACTTGCGCGCGCCGCTGCCGCGACCGCGGCAGATGCGCGACGGCATGTCCTTCGAAAAGCATATCCGGCAATCGTCGCGCGGCGCCTATGCGGCGGCGATCCGACGCAAGGAAGGAGAAGAAGCGTTCAAAGCCGCAATGGCGGCGCCGCTTGAAGATCTCGCGCCGGTCTATCGGCAAGTGCCGATCTACTACATCACCAATCGCCTGATCGTCGCCGGGCCAGGCGCGACGATCACATGGCCGCGCTACAGCGAGGAAATGGATTACGAGCTGGAGCTCGGGATGGTGACTAAACGCACTCGGGCGAATATCCCGCTCGCCGAAGCCGGCGCGCATATTTTCGGCTACACGATCTTCAACGATTTCTCGGCGCGCGATCGCCAGCGGCTGGAGATGCAGGGCCGGCTCGGACCGGCCAAGGGCAAGAGTTTCGACGGCGCCAACGTCCTTGGGCCTTGGATCGTCACGCCAGACGAGATCGGCGATCCGCAAGCGCTGAAAGTCGCGGTGCGCGTCAATGGCGAGACGCGGGCGGAAGCGACGACAGCCGGCATGCTCAATTCGTTCGAGCAGATTCTCGCTTATGCGTCCCAGGACGAGACGATTTACGCCGGCGAGTTTTTTGGCTCCGGCACGGTCGGCAATTGCTGCGGCCTCGAGACCGGGCGCCTTCTTCAAGACGGCGACGTGGTCGAGCTTGAAATCGAAAAGATCGGCGTGTTGAAGAACAAGGTCGTTCGTCGGGCGTGAGGAGCGTCGCGCCGCCAAAAATGGAGAAGAGGATGGGCCGCCGCTTGATCGACATTTCCGTGCCGCTGCAGAACGACGTGCCCGCCGATCTCGGCCCTGGGCCGAAAATCTCTTACATCGATCATCAACAGGGCCTGCCGGCGATGTTGGCGCTCTTTCCAGGCCTGAAAGCCTCCGATCTTCCCGACGGGCAGGGCTGGGCGGTCGAGCAAGTCGCGCTGTCGACCCATAACGGCACGCATCTCGATGCGCCGTGGCACTTTCATCCGACGATGAATCGCGGCGAGCGCGCCGCAACGATCGATGAAATTCCGCTCGACTGGTGCTTCCAGCCCGGCGTGAAGCTCGATTTCCGCCACTTCGACGACGGCTATGTCGCGACCGCCGCCGATGTCGAGGCCGAGCTCGAGCGCATCGGCCACGAGCTGAAGCCGCTGGAGATCGTCGTGGTCAACACTTCGGCCGGCGCGAAATACGGCCGCCCCGATTATGTGCCGTCGGGTTGCGGCATGGGCTACGAGGCGACGATGTACCTGCTCGAGCGCGGCGTGCGCCTGACCGGCACCGACGCTTGGAGCTGGGATGCGCCCTTCGTCCACACCGCCAAGAAATACGCCGAGACGAAAAACGCCACTTTGATCTGGGAGGGCCACAAGGCCGGACGTCATATCGGCTATTGCCATCTCGAGAAATTGCACAATCTCGAAGCGCTGCCGTCGACGGGGTTCACCGTCGCGTGCTTTCCGGTGAAGATCGAGCGCGCCTCGGCCGGCTGGACGCGGGCGGTCGCGATCCTCGAGGAGTAGGACGTACCATCCTCCCCCGTGGAGCGAAGCGGAACGGGGGAGGGGGACCGCGCGTAGCGCGGTGGAGGGGGCCTCGGCGGTTCGGACTATCCTGATGCGCTGCGCCCCCTCCACCATGCTTCGCATGGTCCCCCTCCCCCGCTGTGCGGGGGAGGAATTGCTCCGCGCTGCGACGCCGCGCTATATTCATCAAAATATAGGCGGCGCTGTCGCGCTCCGCCGTACTCGGAGGCGAGGCGTTCGGCGTGGAGCAGGGTTCAGGATTCAATACGCTCCTGGCGCCGTTTTCGCCGCCGGAATGGACCGCCATCCTCCTCTCGTTGAAAGTGGCGACGATCGGGGCCGCAGCGAGCCTGCCGTTCGGCGTCGCCATCGCCTATCTCCTGGCGCGCCGCAGCTTTCCATGCAAGACTCTGCTGAACGGCCTCGTCCATCTGCCGCTGGTCATGCCGCCGGTCGTCACCGGCTGGCTGCTGCTTCTCGGGTTTGGCCGGCAAGGGCCCTTCGGCCGCGCATTCGAATCTTGCTGCGGCCTTGTCTTCTCCTTCCGCTGGACCGGCGCAGCGCTCGCTGCGGCGGTGATGGGATTCCCGCTGATGGTCAGAGCGATCCGCCTGTCGATCGAGGCGGTCGACGCCCGGCTGGAGCAGGCGGCTCAAACCTTGGGCGCGCCGGCGCCGATGGTGTTCGCGACGATCACCGCGCCGCTGGCTTTGCCGGGGATCGTCGCCGGCCTGATCCTCGCTTTCGCCCGCGCGATCGGCGAATTCGGCGCGACCATCACCTTCGTCGCCAATATTCCCGGCGAAACGCAGACGATCGCCACCGCAATCTACAGCGCGACGCAAATTCCCGGCGGCGAAGCCGGTGCGGCGCGGCTTACAATCGTCGCCATCCTCATCGCCTTCGCCGCGCTGGTCGCCGCGGAAATCCTCGCGGCGCGCGTCTCGCGCGAAGCGATGGATCAATGATTTCGATCGAAGCCCGCCACCGCCAGGGCGATTTCGCGCTGGAGGCGAGCATCCGCGCCAAGGGCGCGACCCTCGCCCTTTGCGGCCCGTCGGGAGCCGGCAAGACCACCTTGCTCAACATCGTCGCAGGCCTGTCGCGGCCGCGCGACGGCCGCGTCGAGGTCAATGGCGCCGTCCTGCTGGATACGAGCGTCGGACTCGACCTGCCGCCGCGCCGCCGCCGCGTCGGCTACGTTTTCCAGGAATTGCGCCTGTTTCCGCATCTCAAGGTCGAAGCTAATCTGCTCTATGGCCGCCGCTTCGCGCCGGAAGACGGCCCGAGCGTCGATTTCGACCAGGCCGTCGATCTGCTCGGCCTCGGGCCGCTGCTGACTCGCTGGCCGGCTCGCCTGTCGGGCGGGGAAAAGCAGCGCGTCGCGATCGGCCGGGCTCTGCTCGCCAATCCGCGCATTCTGCTGATGGACGAGCCGCTCGCCGCGCTCGACGACGCCCGCCGGATGGAGATCCTGTCCTACATCGAAAAGCTGCGCGACGTTTTCGCCATCCCGATCGTTTTCGTCAGCCATCGCCTCAGCGAAGTCGAGCGCCTGGCGAGCGACATCGCGGTTCTCGACCACGGGCGCGTCGTCGAGACGCGCTCGCTTCAATGAGCGCAAACGGCTCCGCTTCAAACGGAGCCGAACGCTCTTTCCGAGGTCGGTCGAGGCGCTACGCCCCGTGATGAATCTCCCGGTCCTTCGTCTCAGGTACGAAGATCAACCCGACAATGAAGCTCATCGCGGCGACGATGATCACGTACCAGAGGCCGGAATAGATGTTGCCGGTCGCCGCCACCCAGGCGACGGCGATGGGCGGCAGGAAGCCGCCGAACCAGCCATTGCCGATATGATAGGGCAGCGACATGCCGCTATAGCGGATGCGGGCCGGGAACAATTCGACCAGCGCCGCCGCGATCGGCCCATAGACCATCGTCACCAGGATGACGAGATAGAAGAGCACGATGATCATCAGCGGCATGTTGATCGCGGCGGGATCGGCGCCCTTGGTCGGATAGCCGGCCGCGGCGACCGCCTCCGTCACCTGTTTGGTGAAGGCGGCCTTCTGGTCGCCGAACGCCTTGCCGTCGAGGGCGGCGCCGTTGAACGAATCGAACTCCTTGTCGCCGACCTTGACCTTGGCGACGCTGCCCGCCGGCGCGTCCTCCATCCGGAAGTTCACCGACGAGGCGATCAGCGCTTGGCGGGCGATGTCGCAGGAATTCTTGAAGACGCGGCCGCCGACCGGATCGAACAGCAAATTGCAGTCGTTCGGATCGGCGACGACCGTCACCGGCGCGCTCGCCAATGCTGTCTCGAGCGCCGGATTGGCGGCATGGGTGAGGAGGCCGAACGCGTAGTGATACGTCACCGCGCCGAGCAGGAATCCGGCGAGCAGGATCGGCTTGCGACCGATACGGTCCGACAGCCAGCCGAAGAAGACGAAGCCGGCGGTGGCGAGGACCATCGCGACGATCAGGGCGATGTCGGCGGTGTTGGCCGGCACTTTCAGCGTCGTCACCAGGAAGATGCGAGCGTAGAATTGGCCGCCATACCAGATCACCGCCTCGCCCGCCGTTAGCCCGAACAGCGCGATCAGCGCGACTTTGGCGTTGGCCCAAGTGCCGAACGCTTCCGACAATGGCGCTTTGGAATGGGCGCCCTCGTCTTTCATCTTCTGGAAGATCGGCGATTCGGCGAGCTGCAGTCGGATCCAGATCGACACGGCGAGGAGGACGATCGACAGGAGGTAAGGAATGCGCCATGCGCCGGCGAGCGACGGATCGGCGAAAGTCGCCGGAGCGACGCTGTTGCGGACGGCGAAGACGATAATCAGCGACAAGAACAGGCCGACCGTCGCCGTCGTCTGTATCCATGACGTGTAATAGCCGCGCCGCCCTTGCGGGGCATGCTCGGCGACATAAGTAGCCGCGCCGCCATATTCGCCGCCGAGCGCCAAGCCTTGCAGCATGCGCAAGGCGATCAGGATCGCCGGCGCGAGCCAGCCGATGGCTGCGTAATCGGGGGTGAGGCCGACAAAGAACGTCGACAAGCCCATGATCGTCATGGTGATCAGGAACGTATATTTGCGGCCGACCATGTCGCCGATCCGGCCGAAAACGAGCGCGCCGGCCGGCCTGACCAGGAATCCGGCCGAGAAGGTCAACAGCGCGAAGATGAATTGAGTGTTGGCGTCGAAGGCCGAATAAAACGCCTTGCCGATCTGAACGGCGGTCCAGCCATAGAGATAGAAATCATACCATTCGAAAACCGTGCCGAGAGACGAGGCGAGGATCACCATTCTCTCGTTGCCGGTCATTGGACGAGTGGCGTCCACTGACCGCGCGCTCGCTAACGCCATGTGCGTGCCCCCCTTCGCGCGCCGCCCAGGCGGCGCCTTGGTCATGAAAAGGCCTTGTCAGCGTCCAAAAAGGCGCGGAAAGCCCCTTCACAGAACCGTGATCATCGGCGAAATCGGGGGTTTCGTCGATGGCCGGCGTATAGGACTTTCGTTGGGGCCTTCGGGCGGCGCTTCGCCGGCTGCGTTGTGCGCTGCGCCGCAATCAGTTAGGCTGCCTTAGGGCTAATTCAGCCCTCATGAGTCGACTGAAATGTTGGCTCTCGCGGCCCCCATCACCATATCCGATTCCCGCCTCGAAACGGGCGCGTCGGAGCCCAACAAGACAGGCCGACCCATGGATTTCCTCAAGCCACGGTTGATCCCCATGAACCGCCGTCGCCGCATTTATGAAGGCAAGGCCAAGGTCCTCTATGAAGGCCCGGAGCCGGGAACCCTAATTCAATATTTCAAGGACGACGCCACCGCCTTTAACGCGAAAAAACACGAGGTGGTCGACGGAAAGGGCGTTCTGAACAACCGAATTTCTGAGTATTTATTCCAGAATCTCAATGACATAGGGGTGCCGACCCACTTCATCCGCCGGCTCACCATGCGCGAGCAATTGATCCGGGAAGTGGAGATCATCCCGCTGGAGGTCGTCGTCCGCAATGTTGCGGCGGGCTCGCTCTCGACGCGCCTCGGCATCGAGGAAGGCACCCAATTGCCGCGCTCCATCATCGAGTTTTATTACAAGAACGATGCGTTGAATGACCCGATGGTCTCCGAAGAGCACATCACCGCCTTCGGCTGGGCCGCGCCGCAAGAGATCGACGACATCATGGCCTTGGCGATAAGGGTCAACGACTTCCTGTCCGGCCTCTTTCTCGGCGTCGGCATTCGCCTGGTCGACTTCAAGATGGAATGCGGCCGGCTTTGGGAAGGCGACAATATGCGCATCGTCGTCGCCGACGAGATCAGCCCGGATTCGTGCCGGCTCTGGGACATCAAGTCGAACGACAAGCTCGACAAAGACCGTTTCCGCCGCGACATGGGCGGCATGATCGAGGCCTATATGGAGGTCGCCCGCCGCCTCGGCGTCATGCAGGAAGGCGAGGTTCGGCGCGCCGCCGCCGGGCCGAAACTGGTCAGTTAAGCGGCTTGCGCTCGCTGCGCCGTTTCACTTCTTTCGTGACCTTCGAGTTTCCTTAGTGATCTTCGTGTTGCAATAAAACGAAGATCACAAAGAACGCGCGAAGGACACGAAGTTTCTCGTCGTATCACCCGATCGTCTTGGCGAGAAATTCGAGCGTGCGGGTTCGCGCTAGCGCGGCCGAGGGCGCGTCATAGCTTTGGCGCTCGTCGCAATTGAAGCCGTGGCCGGCAGGGTACGTGTAGACCGGCAGGTCGGGATGAGCGGCGGCGAATTCCCTGACCCGGGCGATCGGGATGTGCGCGTCCTGCTCGCCGAAATGCAGCATAGTCGGGACTTTCGGATAGTCATCCTTCGCATCGAGAATCCGGCCGCCATAATAGCAGACCGCGGCGGAAATATCGGGTAAGCGGCTCGCCGCCACATAGGCGAGGGAGCCGCCGAGGCAATAGCCGACCACCGCGACTTTGCCGCCCTCTTTCGCGATCGGAACGGCCGCGGCGACGTCGAGCAGCATCTTTTGAAAATCGGCCTTGCCCATGAGCGCCATGGCGGTTTGGCGCTCCGTATCGCTATAACCGAGATCGACGCCTTTTTGCACGCGATCGAAGATCGCCGGCGCGATCGCGAGGTATCCTTCCGCCGCGAAGGAATCGGTCACGCCGCGGATGTGATGGTTGACCCCGTAAATTTCCTGGACGACGACAATTCCGCCGCGCGGCTTGCCGGCCGGATCGGAGCGCCAGGCGCTGATCTCGACGCCGTCGCTCGCCTTCAAAGTGATGAACGCGCCCATCGCGAGACTCCTGATCGTACCTCAACACGGTCATTGCGAGCGAAGCCGAGCAATCCGTTCATGAGGCTGCGCCTCGTGTCGCTTCGCCGTTTCGCTCCTGGCAGGGACGCCATTGCTACGCGCGCGCCGACCGCTCCGCGGTCCACAGGCCGGCGACGACTAGGCACAGCGCCGCGGCATGGTAGAGAGCGAAGGGTTCGCCCAGCACCGCCACCGCGAGCAGCGCGCCGAAAATCGGCACCAGATTGACGAACACGCCAGCGCGGCTTGGGCCGATCAACTGAACGCCGCGAATGAAGAAAATCTGCGCGATCAGCGACGGGAACAGGGCGACATAGGCGAGGACCGCGAGTCCCTTGGCGCTCGGCCAGAAGAACGCGCCTTCGGCGATCTCGAGCGCAAAGAGCGGCGCCGAGGTGACGAAGGCGACGACCGCCATCGACGCGAACAGGCCGATGCTGGATACGGCGGGGCGCTGCCGCAGCAGCAGAATGTAGCCGGCGTAAAGCACCGCGGCGACGATCATCATCACGTCGCCGAGATTGAAGTCGAGCGTGCGTAAAGTCGCCCAATCGCCGCGCGCCGCGATGACGACGACCCCGGCCATGGTGATCAGAACGCCGACCGCTTGCAGCAGCCGCAGGCCAATCCCGAAGAAGCTCCATGCGCCTATGACGACGAGGCCCGGAATGAGGCCCTGTAGAATCGATATATTCACCGCGCTGGTCCGATGCGCGGCGGTGTAGAAGAGCGCGTTGAATGCGGTGAAGCCGAACACGCTGGCCGGCGCAATATAGCGCCAGCGCGGGAGAATGAGCCCGAGATCCGCGCTCAAATTCGCGCGAGCCGCGATCAGCAACGGGATGCAGGCGACGCCCCAGCGCCAGAAAACCAGAGCCATGGGCGAAATCTCGCCGACCGCCAGCCGGCCGGCGACCGAATTGCCGCCCCACATCAGCGCCGTCAGGCCGAGCAGCAGCATCGGCGAATTCCACAGCAGATCGAGCAACGAAGACCGCGCGCGGGCTTCGGCGTTGGTCATGGAGCGCATTCTCTCCTTCGCGCGCAGCGACAGGCCTGTCGCAAGCGGGTCGATCATCCCGCTTACAATCTGTTGCACAGGCAAGGCAATCTTGCCGCGGGCCGGCATGGCTGAACTGCGCTGGGCGCGGCGCATGCTGGCGGACGGCTTCGTCCTCCCTTGACCCAAAACAAAAGCGGCGCCGGAAGGGCCGGCGCCGCGAAGGGTAGAGAGCCGAGCGCTGAGAGATCAGTATTTGGTGACGATCGGGGCCGCCGGAGCGTAGAGCGGCGTCTCGCTGAACCGCCAAATCAAACCGACGCGGAAGTCCGAAGATGCGAGCCGGTCCGTCGAGATGTAATGGACGGAGCCGCCGCAATTGCCGACGCTGAAGCCGCCGCCTGCGCCGGTGCCGTTCAAGCAATGCGAGGCCCCGGTTTTGGCGCTCCCGTAGTCGAGGTACCGGTAGCTGAGTTCGAGCTTGAGATTTTGCGTGACGTCGAAGTCGAGGCCGGCCATCAGCGCCCAGGCGAAATTGTTGGTGACGCCGTTGCTGAAATAGCCGCCGGTGGGGAAGCCGGCACCCGGCGTCGTACCGGACGGATTATAGGCGAAGCCGGTGTCGGTGACGCCGTTGAGATGGTTCTGCGCCCAGCCGACGCCGGCGCCGACAAAGGGCGTCACGCACCACCAGGTGCCGAGATCGATATAGCCGTTGGCCATCAGCAAGTATGACGAGAGATTGCCGCGGTAGAAATCGGCGAATTGGGTCGCGGTGGATGGAATGCCGACCTGCTCCAGCGCCTGGAAATGGGCGAAGTCGCGATATTCGCCGGTCACATCGAAGCGGAGCCAATTGTTGACCTGATAGCCGACGCCGACGTCGAAAATGCCGGAGCCTGAAATTGTCGGATTGGAGAAACTGTCGAACGCGTCGGCCGGCAAGCCGATCAGCGGATTCGGCGTGTCGGTGAGCTTCGGCGTCGTCATGTTGACGGCCATGCCGATATCGCCGCGCAAATACCAGCCTGAGAACTCTGCCGGCGCCGGGGCGGCGGCCTCGACGGGCGGAGCTGGCGGCAAGAGATCGGCGGCCTTGGCGGCGCTTGTCGCAGCGAGCGCGACGACGCCGGCGATTAGAAGGGCTTTCAAGCTGCCCATGACAGACTTCCCTCGTTCAGCGCGCATGGCGGATGCGCTCGATGAGGCAAAGTCTCATGAAGTGTTTAACAGCCGCTTAACCCTAATAATTGACCTTAATTCCGGGTTACGCGGCTGCGCCGGACGCTCCAAAGCGGCAAAGCCGTACGATCGTCAGAGCTGATAAAACATTGCTCGATCCCGACGGCGCGGTGCCAACCCGCGTTCCGATCAGTATATGCCGATGATCGACTTGCCCGCTTCGGTTTAAGCCGCCGCTTCGGTCAGCGCTTCGCAAACCTCGTTGACCACGCGCTCGACAAGCGCGCGGTCCTCGGCCTCGCCCATGACGCGGATCACCGGCTCGGTGCCGGATGGGCGGATCACGAGGCGGCCGTTCTTGCCGAGTTCGTTTTCGGCCGCCGCCACGGCGGCGATGACCGGCGCGCGCTCGAGCGGCCGCCCGTCCTTGTAGCGGACGCTGCGCAAGATTTGCGGCAGCGGCTCGAAACGATGGCAAATTTCGCTGACCGGCTTGTTCTCTCGCCGCACCACGGCGAGGAGCTGCAGCGCCGCCACCAGGCCGTCGCCGGTCGTCGCATAGTCGGAAAGGATAATGTGGCCCGATTGCTCGCCGCCGAGATTGTAGCCGAGTTCGCGCATCCGCTCGAGCACGTAGCGGTCGCCGACCGCGGTGCGCTCCAGAGCGAGGCCCAGTCCGCCCAAATAGCGCTCCAGCGCCAGATTGGACATGATCGTAGCGACGATGCCCGGCTTGGCCAGGCGCCCATCAGCGCGCCAGCTTTCGGCGACGACGGCCATCAATTGATCGCCGTCGACGATGTGGCCCTTCTCGTCGGCGATCAAAACGCGATCGGCGTCGCCGTCGAGGGCGACGCCGATATCGGCGCGCATTTCGCGCACCTTGCGGGCGAGCGCCTCCGGCGCGGTCGAGCCGACTTCGTGATTGATGTTGAATCCGTCGGGCTCGACCCCGATTGAAAAAACCTCGGCGCCGAGCTCCCACAGAGCTTCCGGCGCAACTTTGTAGGCGGCGCCGTTCGCGCAGTCGAGGACGATCCGCAGGCCGTCGAGAGACAAATTACGCGGCAGCGTGCGCTTGGCGTATTCGATATAGCGCGCTTGCACGCTTTCGATGCGCTTGGCCCGGCCGAGATCGCGCGACTTGGCGAGGCGCGGCGCGATTTCGAGATCCATCAGCGTCTCGATCTTCGCTTCGACCTCGTCGGAGAGCTTATAGCCGTCGGGGCCGAACAACTTGATGCCGTTGTCCTCGAACGGATTGTGCGAGGCGGAGATCATCACGCCGAGATCGCAGCGCATCGAGCGGGTCAGCATCGCCACCGCCGGCGTCGGCACCGGGCCGAGCAAGAGGACGTCCATGCCGACCGAGGTGAAGCCGGCGACCATGGCGTATTCGATCATATAGCCGGAAAGGCGGGTGTCCTTGCCGATGACGACGCGGTGGCGATGCTCCCCGTTCTGATAGGCGAGCCCGGCGGCCTGGCCGACCCGCATCGCGACTTCCGGGGTGATTTTGCCGTTGGCCCGGCCGCGAATGCCGTCGGTGCCGAAATATTTGCGCGTCATTCTTGTTAAACCTTCAGGCGCGGCCCACTGACCGCTCATCTAACGCGAATAGACGCAAAAATCATTCAAGAATGATTGCCGCCGAACGGCGGAATTGGATTAGCCCTTTAGCGCGCGCTCCCGCGTAATCGGCCCGACAACGAGCTCAGCCTCGATTGCGCTTACCTGGAAAATGGGATCCGAAGCCGCCTCACGTCGGCTGCGGCTCCAACCCGCCCGGCGCGGGCGGCGGCGAGGGCCGCGGCTTGGCGGTGGCGGGAACCGCAGAACCCCGGGGCGGCGGCGCCTCCTTTTCCGAGGTCTCGCGCACCGGCGGCCGGCCGTGCCTCAAAAGGCCGTCGATCTCTTCGCCGGTCAAAGTCTCGTACTCCATCAGACCTCTCGCCAGCGTTTCGAGGTCGGCGCGCTTCTCGGTGAGAATGCGGGTCGCTTCGGCAAGGCCCTGCTCGACCAGCCGACGCACTTCCGAATCGATCTTCTGCGAGGTCGCCTCGGAGACGTTCTGCTGGCGGCCGACCGAATAGCCGAGAAAGACCTCCTCCTGGTTCTCGCCGTACATGACCGTGCCGAGTTCGTCCGAAAAACCCCAGCGGGTCACCATCGAACGCGCCAGCTTGGTCGCCTGCTCGATATCCGATTGCGCTCCGGACGTGACCTTGTCCTTGCCGAAAACGATCTCCTCGGCGACTCTGCCGCCCATCAGCACGGCGAGCCGCGAGGTCATCTGCTCGTAGCTCATCGAGAGCTTGTCGCGCTCGGGCAGCTGCATGACCATGCCGAGGGCGCGGCCGCGCGGAATGATCGTCGCCTTGTGCACCGGATCGGTCGCCGGCACGTTGAGCGCGACGATCGCATGGCCGCCTTCATGGTACGCCGTCAGCGTCTTTTCCTGCTCGGTCATGACGAGGGTGCGCCGCTCGGCGCCCATCATGATCTTGTCCTTGGAATCTTCGAACTCGGCCATGGTGACGATGCGTTTGCCGCGCCGCGCCGCCATCAAAGCCGCCTCGTTGACGAGGTTCATGAGGTCCGCGCCGGAAAAGCCAGGCGTGCCGCGCGCGACGACCTTCAAATCGACGTCCGGCGACAGCGGCACTTTGCGCACATGGACCTTCAGAATCTTCTCGCGGCCGACCACGTCCGGGTTGGGAATGAAGACCTGCCGGTCGAAACGACCTGGCCGCAGCAGCGCCGGATCGAGCACGTCGGGCCGGTTGGTCGCCGCGATGATGATGATGCCTTCGTTCTGCTCGAAACCGTCCATTTCGACCAGCAACTGGTTGAGCGTTTGCTCGCGCTCGTCGTTGCCGCCGCCGAGGCCGGCGCCGCGGTGCCGGCCGACCGCGTCGATCTCGTCGATGAAAATGATGCAGGGCGCGTTCTTCTTGGCCTGTTCGAACATGTCGCGCACCCGGCTCGCGCCGACGCCGACGAACATTTCGACGAAATCGGAGCCGGAAATCGTGAAGAACGGGACATTGGCCTCGCCCGCGACGGCGCGCGCGGTCAACGTCTTGCCGGTGCCGGGCGGGCCGACCAGCAAGACGCCGCGCGGAATGCGGCCGCCGAGCCGCTGGAACTTCTGCGGATCGCGCAGGAACTCGACGATTTCCTGCAGGTCCTCCTTGGCTTCGTCGACGCCGGCGACGTCCTCGAACGTCACCCGACCATGAGCCTCGTTGAGAAGCTTGGCCTTGGACTTGCCGAAGCCCATGGCTTTGCCGCCGGCCCCTTGCATTTGACGCGAGAGGAAAATCCACACGCCGAGGAAGGCGAGCAGCGGCAGGCCGTTGACGAGCAGCGTCATCAGCCAGGAATTGCCGTCCGAAGGCGGCTTGGCGTTGATCGTGACGTTCTTCTTATAGAGCGTATCGACCAATTGCGGATCGTTCGGCGCATAGGTCGAGAAGGCGCGATTGTCGGTAAAGCGGCCGGTGATTTCGGGCCCGGCGATCGTCACTTCGCGGACATGGCCCTGATCGACCTCGGTCAGCAATTGGCTGAAAGAGATTTCGGTCGTCGGCGTCTTCTGGCCGGGACTCTGGAAAAGGGTCACGAGCGCCAGGACGAGCAAAAAAATGATCACCCAGAGCGCGAAATTACGGATATTCGGATTCATCGCCGTCCTGTCGGCAGCGGCCCAGCCTACGTCGAGAGGCGGCTATGCTGCGTTAACCTATCATCTAGGCCCGCCGGCCCCAAATGCCAAGGGAGCCGAATTGTCTGAATTCATCGTGAAGAAGTTGAGCAAAATTACGGTTTCGGATTTCGCCTCGGCGGCGCCTTGTCGATCCTCAGCGCTCCTTTCGCGGTCAAACGCAAACTCAAGCCGCCGAGCGTGGTCCTAAACGCTTCGCCTGCCGCGACTTTGCCATACAAAGCTTCGGCAAAGGCCTCGATCTGCTCGAGGCGAACCGCCGCCGCCTGCGCCCCGCCGGCGCGGCGGATCGCGCGATGAAGCAGGCGCAACGCGACCTCTTCGGGCTCTTCGAACAGCGCTCTCGCGTCGAGAGCGTCGCTCGCCTCCAGCCCCAAACGCGCGGCGGCCATTTCGGTTGCGCGGCTGACCGTCTCCTCGATCCGCGCCGCCCGGCGCGACAGGCGGGCCGCCTCGCTCGGCCCAAAGCCCTCCTCGGCCAGCAGCGCGGCGAGGCGGCGCAGGCGCGTTCTGGCGAAGCGAGGATCGTCATTGGCCGGATCCTCGAAATAGGCTTCGCCATGCGCGCGGCAATAGGCGACGAGCTCGCTTTTCCGCAGCGATAGAAGCGGCCGCGCCAGGACGAGGCCGTCGAGCAGCGCAAAAGGCGCCATGCCGCGCAATCCCGCAATGCCGGAGCCGCGCAGCAGACGAAACAGGATCGTCTCGGTCTGATCGTCGGCGTGATGCGCCGTGACCAGGCGATCGGCGCCGATCGCCCGCGCCTTATCGGCGAGCAGGCGATAGCGCGCCTCGCGGGCGCGCTCTTGAATGCGGCTCGACGGCTTTTCCCCGCGCCATTCGAGAATGTGGTGGGCCAGCCCGCGCCGCTTCGCATGCTCGCCGACAGCTTCCGCTTCGGCGCGCGCCTCCAGGCGAAGGCCGTGATCGACAGTCGCCGCCTCGATTTTCGGCCGGCCCGGCGCTTTCGCCCACTCGGCGGCCATGACCATCAAAGCGGTGGAATCCGGCCCGCCGGACACGGCCAGAAGCAGGCGGCGGGCGTCGGCGAGAGGCGCGAAAAGCTCCTCGATCCGCCGGGCGTCGACCGGCGCGACCGCCGCCGGCTTGCGCCTCAACAATGATCCTTTTGCATTTCGCGCTCGACGCTTCGCTTGATCGAAGCCGAGGCGCTCGGAAAGCGTCGGCCGACCTCGCCGAACGTGGCGCAGGCCTGCTCGTTATTGCCGAGCATGGCGAGCGACTGGCCGAGCCGGAACATGCCCTCGGGCGCGCGCGGCGACTTGGCGTAGTCGGTCGAGAGCTTCAGATATTGCTCGGCCGCCTCGCGCGGGCGCGAACGTTGAAGATAGCTCTCGCCGAGATAGAAGGTGGCGTCCGCCGCCAGCCTGCTGCTCGCATTATGCGCCAGGAAGGCCCGGAGCTGGCTCTCCGCCTGCTGGTATTGGCCAGAACGGTAGGCCTCGATCGCCGCGTTGAATTGCTCCTTGGGATCGTCGGCAGGCCCGGTAATGCCGGAGATGACGGACGGCGGCTCGGCGTCGGAGAGCGGGCCGGTCGGCGTCGTCGAAGCGAGGTTTGCGCCGGGATGGGAGAGATCGAGCGGCGCCCCGACCGGGCCTGGCGCTTCGAGCGGCGCGCTTGGCGCCGTCGCGCCGAGCGGCCGGGGCGCGCCCGCCGCGCCCGGATCCGTCGCCGGATCGAAAGCGTCATGCCGCGATTTGGCCGCGCTCGGCTCGACGGCGGGCGGCGGCGCTGCGGCGGCGACGGGCGCCGGCGCCGGCGCGGGGAGAGCCGAACTCGCCGCCGGCGCGGGCGCGGTCCTCGCGCCGTTCGCTCCGTTGAAGCGGAATTCGACGTCTTCCTGGAAGCGCTTGAGCTGCTCCTGCAGCCGATGCTGCTGGTTCTGCAACTCCTCGATCGCGCCATTGGCGGCGCGCAATTCGTCCTCCAGCCGGTTGATGCGGACGACCAGAGCGGCGGCGTCGCCGGACTCGGCCTCGGGAACGCTGGCGGGCGGCAAGCCGTTTTGCGCAAAGGCCGCCTCCGGCGCGATCGTGCTCAAAAAAATCAACGTCGCGAAGGCGAAGCCGACGCGAGGGGAGGAAACGTCACATCTCAAAGCCGCTGACCCCCGAAGTCCCGCGCTTCCCAAAAGCGCGCGGGTCCCTAGCATGAGGCGACAAGTTCAGCCAGAAATTGGGCGAAGCTTGGGCCGAGGCGAAGGCGGCGGCGACGCCTCTAGGAGGTCGGCGCGCCGGCGAGCACCGTGACCGCGCGCCGGTTCTGCGACCAGCAAGAAATGTCGTTGCAGACGGCGACTGGGCGCTCCTTGCCGTAGGAGATCGTCTTCATCCGCGACGCCGCGACGCCCTTGGCGACGAGGTAGTTCTTGACCGTGTCGGCGCGCCGAGCGCCGAGCGCGAAATTGTATTCGCGCGTGCCGCGCTCGTCGGCATGGCCCTCGATGGTGAACGTGTAGCGGCCGTAGCGGTTGAGCCAGGCCGCCTGCTTGTCGAGCGTCGCTTGGGCGGTGGGCGACAATTCCGTAGAATCCGTGTCGAAAAAGACGCGGTCGCCGACATTGGCGGCGAAATCCTGGTACGAGCCCGGCGCGCCGGCCGCGGCCACGCCGCTCAGGGCGTCGTCTTGAGAGTTTTTGGCGCAGGCCGCGAGACCGAGACTGAGACCGACGGCTAGGGCCGCCCCGAATTTGAATGCGCGCGCGCCTTTCGACCCCTGCATGACAATACTCCTGACCCCAACGCCCCTTAAGGCGACGCTTAGGCTCGAACGGTTAAAGGAAGGTTCTGTCAACCTTGCGAACGCGTTTACGCAATGTCGTGAATTTTCGGCAAATCGGGCGATGGTTAAGCGGGCGTTAATGGCGGCATTGCGGCGGCTGCCGCCGCGACGTTCCGCAGCAGGCGGAAACTACTGTCGTCGTTTGGCCTTGAATTCGTCGCCTCCGCCTGCCTTAAGCGGAGGGGAAGGGGTTGTCATGGCGAATCCGAAGCGTCCCAGGCTGGGGCTGATCCTGCTCGCGACGCTCTTCTTGGTCGAAGCGTGGGTTTGGGACGCTTTCGTCGCCGTCGCCCGCTGGCTGGTCGCTCTCATTCCCTGGGCGGCGTTCAAGGCGCGCGTCGTCGCCTGGATCGAGCGGGCGCCGATTTTCGTCGTCCTCGCGATCTACATCATTCCGTTGTGTATCATCGAGCCGCTCAAAACGGTCTCGGTCTATGTCATGGCGACGGGCCATTTCGCCTTCGGCGTGATCGCCTTCATTGTCCTGCAATTCCTCACCGTCGGCGTGGTCGGGGTGATTTTCGACCTCACGCGCGCTCGGCTCCTGACCCTTCCCTGGTTCGCCTGGACCTATGATAAGGTTTTGATTTTCCATAATTTCGCCCACCAGATCGTCGCGCCCTACCAAGAGGCGGCCAAGCGCGAGTGGCGGGCCTTCCGGCAAAGGCTGCGCGATTATCGCGCGCGATTGGCCGCGCCGTCGAAATGAGGCTTGGCGTTCGCGGCGCGCGGATGGGCCGAGCGATAGGCCTCCAGCAATCTTGCGCTGTCCACGGCGGTATAGATCTGGGTGGTCGAGAGCGAGGAATGGCCGAGCAATTCCTGAATGGTGCGCAGATCGCCGCCGCGCGCCAGGAGATGCGTCGCGAAGGAATGGCGCAAGGCGTGCGGCGTCGCCGAATCGGGCAGGCCGAGCGCGCCGCGTAAGCGGGCCACGGCGAGTTGAAGGATCCGAGGCGAGAGTTCGCCGCCGCGCTGGCCGACGAAGAGCGGCCCGTCCGGCTTCAGGATGTAGGGACAGACCTTCAGGTAATCCTCGATCGCGGCGCGGACCGGCGCGATGACCGGAACCGTGCGTCGCTTGCGCCCTTTGCCGATCACGGTCAGCTCCTCGACGCCGTCGACCGGGGCGTCCTTGCGACGGAGCGACAGCGCCTCGGCGATGCGCAAGCCCGCGCCATACAGCAACGCGATCGCGGCTGCGTCGCGGGCGATGATCCAGGGCTCGCGCGCTTCGCCCGCGCGGGTCTCGACATCGGCCATGGCGCGCGCGTCGGCGGGGCTCAGCGGCTTCGGCAGGGAGCGGGCGATGCGCGGCGCGCGCAACGCGAAAAAGGCCGAGGCGCGCGCTCCGCCCTGGCGTTCGAGAAACCGAGCGAAGGAGCGCAAGCCCGCAAGCGCGCGCATCAGCGAACGGCTCTGAACCTCGGCGGCGCGGCGCCGCGCGAGGAAGGCGCGCAAATCCGCGGGCGCGATTGCGGCGAAATCGGCGACGCTGGGCGGCGCGCCGTTGCGCTCGGCGAGAAAGGCGAGGAACTGGCGCAGGTCGCGGCCATAGGCTTCGACCGTCTTCGGCGAAAGATCGCGCTCGCCGGCGAGCGCTCGCAGCCAGGCGGAAATTTTCTCCGCAAGATCGGGCGCGGCGGGGAGGGCGGCGGAAAGAAGGTCGGCTCTGGGCGACGAACTCATATTGCGAGATTGCGCGAGGAATCTTAACCGGGCGTTCAGGCGTCCCTTCTTGGCGCTCGAGCGCCAAGCTCGCGCAAGGCTGCTCGAGCCTCGAGAACCGATCCTCTTTCGCTTCACCCGCCGCCCAGCAGATCGATCAGCGGCGGAATCAGCGGCGCGTCGGCGGGCGGCATCGGATGATCGCGCAGTTTCCCCGGCCTGACCCATTTCAGCGCCTGGCCCTCGCGCGCGACCGCCAACCCTTCCCAGCGGCGGCAGACATAGAGCGGCATCAGCAGGTGGAAATCGTCGTACCTATGGCTGGCGAAAGTGAGCGGCGCGAGGCAGGGCTCTTTCACGATCAGCCCCAGCTCTTCATGCAATTCGCGCATCAGCGCCTGTTCCGGGCTCTCGTCCGGCCCGACCTTGCCGCCCGGAAACTCCCAGAGGCCGCCGAGCGGCTTGTCCTTCGGCCGCTGCGCGATGAGCACGCGATGGTCGGCGTCGATAAGCGCCGCGGCGACGACGAGCAGCAGCTTCATGGCGGCGCGCTCGCCGCCGAAACGGCGCGCCGCAAGCGCTCCGTGTCATTCCCGCGACGCGCAGGGCTGTCGGGGGAAAGGCTGCGCCTGGGCGGAGCTGATGATTTGCTTTCGACACCGCGGCGCCACGCCGCCCGATCGCCGTCAACCCGCCATGGCGCCTCGAAGGTACGCGCGAGTCGATATCCGCCCATGAGGCGCCATGGCGGGTGCTCCGCTGCGCTTCGCCCCTGCGGGTGACTGCGATCGCTCGGCGCGGCTATTGGCGACCAAGACGTTTTGCTGCCGAAACCGGCCGTATGGCCGTTTCGGTCAGCAAAACGTCTTGGTTGCAAAAAGCCGTCGAGGCGGGCGCGGGTCAAGGCTCGCGAAGCGCAGCGGAGCGACCGGCGAAGCCGGCTCGGCCTTGAGGCGCGCCCGCCTCGATGGCGGCGCGGTGTTTGGGATTTGCTTTCTTGAGCGTGCTCGATTTCTGAGTTTCTACAATCAGAAGCCGGCGAAGACTCTCGATATCGCCTTGTTTTGCGAGGGCGGTCCGATTTTACCATCATTTTCCCCGGACAGCCCTGCGCTTTCGCGGCAATGACGCCGGAGCGCGGCGCTGCGTGGATGGCCGGGACAAGCCCGGCCATGACCAGGAAGGTACAATCCATCATCACGACCGATAGTCGCCGTTGATCGCGACGTATTCCTTCGTCAGGTCGCACGTCCATACTTTCGCCGAAGATCGGCCGATGCCGAGATTGGCGGTGATGACGATCTCGTCGCGTTTCATGTAAGTCGAGACCGCATCCTCGCTATAGTCGGGATCGCGCGCGCCGCCGCGGGCGACGCGGATGTCGCCGAAGGAAATGTCGAGCTTGTCGCGCTCGGCCGGCTCGCCCGCTTTGCCGACGGCCATGACGACGCGGCCCCAATTGGCGTCCTCGCCGGCGATCGCGGTCTTCACCAACGGCGAATTGGCGATCGACAGGGCGATCCGCTTGGCGCTCTTCTTCGACGTCGCGCCCTCCACCCTGACCTCGACGAATTTCCGCGCGCCTTCGCCGTCGCGCACCACTTGGTGAGCGAGGTCGAGCAGAACCTTGTCGAGCGCGCGCTGGAAGGAGCGCAAGCGCGGGTCGGCCGGATCGGAAAGGGCCGGGCCGCCCGCTGTTCCGGTCGCGAACAAGAGCAGCGTGTCGGACGTCGAGGTGTCGCTGTCGACGGTGATGCAATTGAAGGAGCGCTCGACCGACTTGGACAGCATCGCCTGCAGCGCCGGCGCCGCAATCGCGGCGTCGGTGAAGACGAACGAGAGCATCGTCGCCATGTCCGGAGCGATCATGCCGGCGCCTTTGGCGACGCCGTTGATCGTCGCCTCGATCTCGCCGACCTTCACCCGCTGCGTCGCGATCTTGGGGTACGTATCGGTGGTCATGATCGCTCGCGCCGCGTCGGGCAGGGCCTTGGCGTCCGCCTTGTCGACGAGCGCATCGATCACCGCGGCGATTTTTTCGCCGTCCAGCGGTTCGCCGATGACGCCGGTCGAGGCCATGAAAACCTGCGACGGCGACGCGCCGATTCGTTTCGCGGCCGCTTCGCCCACATGCGCGACGGCCTTGGCCCCGACGCCGCCGGTGAAAGCGTTGGCGTTGCCGGAATTGACGATCAGCGCCCGCGCTTCGCCGCCGGCGAGATGGGTCCGGCACCAATCGACCGGCGCGGAGGGACATTTCGAGCGCGTGAACACGCCGGCGACCTGCGCCGGCCGGTCGAAAAGCGCCAGCATCACGTCGGTCCGCCCCGCATAGCGCACGCCGGCGGCGATGGTCGCAAAACGTACGCCGTCGATCGCGGGCGGCGTCGGATAGGATTTCGGCGCGAGCGGCGACAGCTGGGTGGAGGCGGCCATGTCGGTTTCCGGGATCGGAGGGGGCGGGCGGCAGGGGGATAACCGGAAAGGCGGGCGCGGGCAAATCGGCCTGAAGGATAGCTGGAGCTTCTCCCACCGGCCCATCGGCAAAAGCTCTTGCTGGCGATCCGGGCGCAGCCCGGCCTTGCTGCGACCGGCCCTTAGGCCGTTCGCGGCAAGGCTTGCTGCGGATTGCGGCCGTCTCTCGTTTCGCTACACTGATCGAAAAGCCAATGTCGCGAGCATCCTTCGCTGCGGATTGCGGCCGTCTCTCGTTTCGCTACACTCAGATTGACGAATTGGAGCGGGCGAGAATCGCTGCGGATTGCGGCCGTCTCTCGTTTCGCTACACTCCGCGCGACGAAATGATCCTCAGGCGGCGCGCTGCGGATTGCGGCCGTCTCTCGTTTCGCTACACTGATAAGCAGCAAGCCCTGTTCTTGTTGGGTGCTGCGGATTGCGGCCGTCTCTCGTTTCGCTACACTCTAATTCTTTCCCAGGCCCACGATCCGACGGCTGCGGATTGCGGCCGTCTCTCGTTTCGCTACACTCGTGACGATTGTCACTAAATCCGGTTCACTGCTGCGGATTGCGGCCGTCTCTCGTTTCGCTACACTAACGGCCGCCTCGATGCCGGCGTTGATCGAGCTGCGGATTGCGGCCGTCTCTCGTTTCGCTACACTAGCCCCGCCTAGCATAGTCCCCGGCGTCGTGCTGCGGATTGCGGCCGTCTCTCGTTTCGCTACACTCGAAGTGGCGTGAGCGACAGTGAGTTCGTCGCTGCGGATTGCGGCCGTCTCTCGTTTCGCTACACTGGGCCGGAAGATCATCGTGTCAATCGACAAGCTGCGGATTGCGGCCGTCTCTCGTTTCGCTACACTACACACGGCGCGCCCTATACCGATTGCTTCGCTGCGGATTGCGGCCGTCTCTCGTTTCGCTACACTGAATACCGTTCAATTCGTCGTATCCGAGTGGCTGCGGATTGCGGCCGTCTCTCGTTTCGCTACACTACAGGCTTGGACGTAACGCGCTTCAGCCGCGCTGCGGATTGCGGCCGTCTCTCGTTTCGCTACACTCCATCAGCTGGGGGCCTGCATCAGGGGCCCGCTGCGGATTGCGGCCGTCTCTCGTTTCGCTACACTCCGTCGAGAACGGCTTATCTCGAAACGTCCGCTGCGGATTGCGGCCGTCTCTCGTTTCGCTACACTTTCCACAACGACGATCCCGCTTGCGACGGGCTGCGGATTGCGGCCGTCTCTCGTTTCGCTACACTGGTGTTTCCCGCCGTCGTCACGGCGGTAACGCTGCGGATTGCGGCCGTCTCTCGTTTCGCTACACTGCGTCCTTTGCGGCGGCCCGTTGGATGTTCGCTGCGGATTGCGGCCGTCTCTCGTTTCGCTACACTTCGCGGTCGGTCATAGTCCTGCGTGAAGGCGCTGCGGATTGCGGCCGTCTCTCGTTTCGCTACACTGTGCGACGAAACGGAAAGCTCGATCTGCGAGCTGCGGATTGCGGCCGTCTCTCGTTTCGCTACACTAACGTCGGCAGGCGAGCCAACCGTTTATGCGCTGCGGATTGCGGCCGTCTCTCGTTTCGCTACACTAACGGCTCCAGCGCCTCCCGCGCGGCGGCGGCTGCGGATTGCGGCCGTCTCTCGTTTCGCTACACTGGCGCTGACCGGGACGATCAACAGCCTGCAGCTGCGGATTGCGGCCGTCTCTCGTTTCGCTACACTTCGCAAGAAGGGCGTCAATGTCACCGCCCAGCTGCGGATTGCGGCCGTCTCTCGTTTCGCTACACTGCGCTGTCATTGGCCGCCCTCCTGATAGCCGCTGCGGATTGCGGCCGTCTCTCGTTTCGCTACACTTCAGCAAGGCGCGATGATCCCGAAGCGGCAGCTGCGGATTGCGGCCGTCTCTCGTTTCGCTACACTCGGCGTTCGTGAACACGTCGAGGCCGATCAGCTGCGGATTGCGGCCGTCTCTCGTTTCGCTACACTCTCGTCAAGAGTCAATGGCTTGCTCAGCGCGCTGCGGATTGCGGCCGTCTCTCGTTTCGCTACACTCAACGCCGTCGTCAAGAATGGCGGCTACCCGCTGCGGATTGCGGCCGTCTCTCGTTTCGCTACACTTCCCTTTGCGCGTCGGCTTGCGTCCCTTGCGCTGCGGATTGCGGCCGTCTCTCGTTTCGCTACACTGCCTTGCTCGCAACCCGCTGAAATAACAGCAAAAACAGCGGGCAGAGGCATCAAAAAAGCTCCAATTGGGAGGGCGAAGGTTCTGCCTTCGCCCTCCTTTTTCCCCAGAACACCCGAATCCGCGAGAACTGTCGGTCGGTGATCGTCAGGAACCTCACCTCGCCTGCCGGCGGCAGTCTTTGGCCCATTCGCGCGATGTGGACCTCGCAGTTCTCGATCGAGGCGCAGTGGCGCGAATAGACGGAATATTGCATCATCGTGAAGCCGTCATCGAGCAGGTCTTTCCGAAACCGCGTGTAAGCCTTCCGCGCCGCCTGCGTATCGGTCGGCAGGTCGAACATGGCGATGACCCACATGCTGCGCCACCCCCAGGGCAATTGCGGAACGGGCGGGGCCTGCGCCATGCGTTCAGCTTTCCTCGTCGAACAGATCCGGCCCGAGGGGTAAGCCTTCGGGCAAAGCGAGCTTTCGGTCGTCCGAAGTCAGAGCGCGGCAAAGCGAAGCCGCGCTCGCCTGCAGAGCGAGCAAGAGCGGCGACCGCCGACCGCCGACGAGAACGGTCTCGTTGAAGAGCGAAAGCAGCGCCGCGCGCGTGGCGCGGTCGTCGAGCGTTGGCGCGCCGCCGTCGAGCGTCATCAGCTTGACCCGCCAATCGACAAAGGGCCGATAAGGCTCGAGCAGATCGTCGGCGAGGCAGAAGGGGTTACCGCGATTCTTATGGAACACGCCGAGCGAGGGGATGAGACCGGACGCGACGATCGCTCGCGCCGCGGCCGCACGAACCACCGCATAGCCGTAGTTCAGCGCCGCGTTGATCCCGTCCGCGGCTCGGTCGCGGCGAAAGTCTTTGCCGAACAACAAGGGCCAATAGCGCTGCGCGCCCTGCGCCTCGAGATTGTCGGGATCGCCCGAGCGCACGCGCCGCGCCATTTCGGCGAGCCCATGGCCGTCGCCGGCGAAATGCGTGAGCACGCAGGCCTGCTGCGAAAGTTTCGCCGAAACGAGGGCGCGCCAGATTTGCTTGCGCGTCGGCTCGGAGGCCTCCACCTGCGCCCGATGCCGCTCCGTCTGGACGTGATGCGCGTCGAGCGGCAACATCATGCCGGCGGGGAGATGGTCTCGGCCGCTGATCATGACGGTCGCGCCGGCGGCGAGGAGCTCGACGAGCACGGCCTGCGTGTAGCTCGCCCGCCGGTCGTCGACGATCAGTACGCCGATGTCCTCGATCGGCACAGTCGCGGGTTTGGCTTCCGGCCGCTCAATGACGAGCTGGCGATGCGCGACCGAAAGCCGCGTGCCGGGCGTGGCGATCTCGACCGTCTTACGCAACATGACGCAAACTCTTACAGCTCACGCTAACGCAAACGACGCTGCTGCTAATCATTCGCCGGGCGTACGCGGCCGATCGGATCGACGGAAATCTTTCGTCCACCCCGCTGAATGATCCCCGACGGCGCTGGAAGGAACTCCTCGCGTTTCCCGTCAACGCCGAGGCGCTTGGCCTCAGTCAACGTAGAAGGTCTTGCGTCGGTGTGTCGGGTAAGAACGACTTGTCCATTCGCCCAAGCGCCTTGGACGATCCAAACGCCTTCCTTGTCGCCGGACGGAAACAGAATTGCCTCCCCAGGCGATAGCGACATTAGGAAGGCGGCTCCGTCGCCGCGGTCTCGCCGAATCATCGGTTCGCGTCGCGAGAGTCTCGTGATCGCCTCCCATAAGGGGACCGTATCGAAGTCAATATCCCCATTTGACAAGCGATAGATCGCAATGTGGTGGTTGTTCGAAGGATCGACAAAACCATTGAGCGCAGGTCTCATAAGGTCTTTCTGTTGTGTTGTCATAACGCGGACCTTACGGACTTCAGGGCCCTCAACACTCATTCGCGGGTAGGGAGGATAAGCTTTTTTAGGATCACCGCCCGCGGCGTTCAAATGTGTGGCGAGAACTTGCCGCACGCCTGCGTCACGGACGACGAATTTGACCGTTCTGGTAATTTGTTCTGGCCGTTCGAGTTTCAGCGCCTCGAGGGTAAGGGTTTGGACATCTACTCGTTTGACGTAGACCCCCAGCGTCGTTCCATTCTTGAGGATGTCCTCTTTTGCGTAGCCAACCGGTTTTTCATCGTGCAGCGGTCCAGAAACTTTTTTCCGCACGCGGTGAGAGACGATGACTTTTCCGATCGTTGCTTCAGCGTCCTGGCGGATTGTCGGCCAAGGCGCGGTCGGCAAATCTGCCTCGGACGGCTTGCGCGCAAGGCCCTTTCGATGCAAGCCCTCTATTTCGAAATAGTGAGATAACTGCTGTGTGTCATTGCGATGCGTACAGGCGACGACGAGCGCGTCGATGGCGTGATGCAGGTGGTTTGCGCGCGTCTTCTTGCCGCCCTTGCCCACAATGCCAATGTCGTTGAGCTTCCAAAGTTTTCGCAATTGTGCGGTAGCGCGACCCGTCACTGCCTCGACATTAACAGGAGATTGAAGCCCTTCGTCGGGCCATAGACGCTTTAGCATTGCCATTGCTTCGCGCGCTGCATAGGCAGTATCGACGAGCTGTCGCTCGGTGAAATCCGCTTTTATCGACTCGGCGACAAAGCGCCTGATTTTACCAGGCGACATGGCTTTGTCGCGCGCCAAGGCGTCGAGATTTTCTTTGACAAGCATCCACTGATGGGGCTTGTCCCGGAAGTACTCGAACGGCGTTCGATTTCCCTTTGCAATGTTAATGTCGCGGCGGCAAAGCGTTTTGTTGCGCAACCCATCGTCGAATGAAATTGAGCGCGGCCATATATGCTCGATTTCGAATCGACCTGTTCGGAACAGATCGTCGAAACAAATCTTGTCCAGCGTGTATGGACATTGTTCACGGCACTCTTTCCAGAGCAACCACTTGTCAATATCGTCGCTCAATGGGTTCGGGATGCCCTTCGAGACGAGATCTTTTTGCGCCTCCTCGCGCCGTCGTTCGTTCGCACGCATGCGCTTGGTCCGCTCTTCACGCTCGGCCTTCGAGAGGCCTATCTGGCGCGCGAGTTCGATGCGGATGCGGTCAGGCTTGCCGTAGACTCTGATCAGGTTGTTAACGACTTTGCGTAATTCATTCTGGACGCGAATGACGGTCGGATTGCGCAACGAAGACAGCCTTCGTTGCTCATCACGGTCTTTTGGAGAAGGGAGTTCGTTAAAGAACTCCCCGGTCGGCCGCTCGCGGTCCGGAAAATTGGCGTCGCGCCACGCCTCCCACTCCGGCGAGTTCAGAAGCGCGCTGAAGCGGTTGCCCGCTTCGAGTTCGGGCAGCATGATTTCCAACGCCTTGGTCGAGAACGGCTCCCAGCCTTGCGGGAAATGTAGTTTCGCGAGGGCCGATGCTTGCTCGCTTGACGTGCCGAACTCGCGGACGAGTTTGGCCGCGACTTCGGCACGTCGAGTCGCACGCTCCTTTTCCGGTCGAATAACGATGCGCCGCTTTCCAATTTGCCCTCCGATTTTGCCGTAATCAGCCTCTCGCAAGGCTTCTGGCAGAAAAGCGCGCAGCTCAGATTTGTGTGGGTATGAGTCCCAATCGGGCTCAAATATCTTCATGAGGCCCCGCTCAACGGCGTTTCCCTTCAGGCTGCCTTTTTCATCGCCGTATTCGAGGTTGAACTTGACGTATTTGGCGCTCTCACCGCGCGCCTTGAACAACGGTTCAAGCGTGGCGCGGACACCGGGCCAAGTTATGCTCCCTTGTGCAGCGAGCTTTGCAAGTATGGCAACTCGTTCTTCCTTATCGAGCCTTCGTGCGTTACCGCCGGCGATTTCTAGGTTGTTGAGCTTCTCCAGCATCACTCGTTGCTGGGAGAGCCACGAACCCTTCGGGCAGAGCGGCGCGCCAGGAATGAGGGAGCACGAGCCCAGCGTCGACTCGCGCCAGAAGACCGGTCGTTGCGCGAAGATTGCCTCGTGCAACGCACCGACGAATGCGTCATCCCGCAGCGCAGCGTGGTGATGCTTCTGCACTTCTACCAGGCGGCTGAACTCCTCGTCGACTATTGCGCGCGTGGCGTGCTCGTTGCGCTTGCGCTGAGCCGGCGGTCCGCCCTTGGGCGGTCCGGATGGACCGCGAGACGCGAGTATTTGGCCGAGCGTTTGCCCACTGGCCTTCAGCGCAACGACAAAGCGCTCGCGCTTCTGCTTCTGTTCTTCCTCTTCGTTCCTCGGCTTGGTTTCCTGCTTCGGCCGGCGCTTCTGCTTTCCTTTCGGAGCCTCTTCGTCGTCAATGATAGTATCCAGTTCTTCGCCTTGGGCGAGGTCGCGCTCTTTGAAATGACGGCGTTTGGACAGGTGATATAAAGCGCGCCCAAGTTCATGGGGCGCCAGCGCCTCGCTGAGCCCGCGCGCCCGGAGCACATACGGGTCCATTTGCTTAGGCTCACCCTTCTTGGGCTCCATCATTAGCTGCCATTCCGCGCTGCCGAGCTTTGGTAGCAACCCTCTTTCGCTCAGCAGTTCGTTGAGCAAACGCCGCCTCTTCCGCCGACGGCGCAGTTGCCGCCGCATCATGCGTTTAGCGCGGCGTTGCTGGTTGAGTGGCGTCCCGTCAGCGTCGCGCGCCTCGGGGAAAATACGCACGCCGAGGCCGGGGCAGCCGCCCGCGTTCACAATTCGACCTTGATTGCGCTCCTCGTCGAGATCGACGACCGCGAAGCCGACGGAGGTTGTGCCGATATCCAGCCCGAAGATGCGCATGCCCCCCAACCTCTTGTTTTTGCAGGGAGGCATGTTATACGAATAAATGTAGCGAAACGAGAGGCGGTCGCTTTTCGCAAGCAAAACGACCCTTCGTGCGGGCTGGGCAACCCAAGGTCGAATGCCCAATCTTATGGGCGGCGCGGATCAGCGCCGCCTTTTCTATGATGAGCGGATCAACTGAAGGCCGATCCAGACAAGGTGGCCCGATCCTGAGAAATTGACGAGGTCCTCGGCCTGATGTGGCTGACGCTTCACAAACGGTTATCGGATGGAAAGGCTTCGACGTCGGTCGGCGCGGCCGACCTCTGTGCCAAGAGACTGATCAACGCCGCAGCGCGGCCGGTCAAGCCAGGATCGAAAGGCTGACCAGACGCGTAAGACGCGTCTGGCGGCGTCAGGCGCGGCGCGCCTGACAGCGTTTCATATCAGCTCAACCTTACCTTGCTGGAGCGTGGGCCTCGTCGAGGCGCTGTTCCGCAAAGCTTTCGAGCGCAGCAGGGCTGGCCGCCGGGGCGGGATCAACGCGAACATTCAGTCAGGGCGGCAAGCGCTTGTCAGCGCTTCCCCGCTTTATCCGCGCGCCTCTTGCCTGCCGGCCTCTCGGCTTGTTTCGGCGCGCCTGTCGTGGTTGGCGAGATTGGCGGCGGATCGCTGGCGGGGAAGGAATCGTCGATCGCCTGATCGAGCTTTTCGTCTTTGCGCGCCTTCGAGGGGTCGGGGCGCGGCGGCTGGCGGGCGGGGGCGCCCGCCGCAGTCGGCGTGAAGGCGGGCGGATCGCTGGCCGGGAACGACTCCCGATCGGCTTCGTCCGCCCGTTCGTCGAGGCGTTTCTTCGCCCCTCCTGGCTCTTCGGCGCGGCGCTTCATCTCGATCCTCCTTCCCGGCGCGTTGGAGAAAAGATTTGCGCGCCGCGCCCGAGCTTCACGGCTTCTTCGGCTCGGCGGACGCGTCAGGCTTGGCCGCCTCGCCCGGCTTGGCGGCTTCCGCAGGCTTGGCGGCGTCGGCCGGCGGCGCGTCGTTGCGGACGATTTTCGCGCCGTCGCGGAGCTGCGTGATCAATTCGCTCTGCGCCTTCTGCACGACATAGCGCGCGGCCTGGTCCTTGACTTGCTCGAAGGGCGGGAATTGCTTCATCCGCCGCTCCTCGACCTTGATGACGTGCCAGCCGAACTGAGTTTTGATCGGATCGGAGACCTGGCCCGGCTGCAGCTTGAACGCCGCGTCGGCGAATTCGGGCGCCATCTTGTCCTTGGTGAACCAGCCGAGGTCGCCGCCTTCGGCGCCGGGATCTTTCGAGATTTCGGTCGCCACCTTGGCGAAATCCTCGCCCGCCTTGACCCGGGCGAGCGCGGCTTTGGCCTCGGCCTCGGTCGGAACCAGGATATGACGGGCGTGAATTTCCTCCTGCGGCGGCTGCGCCTTGGCCGCCTCGTCATAGACCTTGCGTTCCGCGTCCTCGGTCGCCGCCGATTTGGCGACATTGCCGAGCAGGGCCTCCATCAGCAGCTTGTCATGCGTATAAGCGGCCTTGCGCGCGAATTCCGGGCTGGAATCGAGCTTGTCGGCGGCGGCCTTGCGGGCGACGAGCTTCAAATCGATGAGATAGTCGAGCACGTATTTGTCGCGCTCCGCGCCTTCCAGGCTCTGCGGCAGGCCCGGACCGATATCCTCCATCGCGACATCCAGGTCGTTCTGCGTGATCGGCTGGCCGTCGATCGTCGCCAGGACCTTGTCGTCGGCGAAAGCCGGGGCGGTGAGAAAGAGAGCCCCGAGCGCGACGGCAAGGGCCAAGGGACGCGCGTCGAGCCGCGCGAAATTCGGGAAAGGCATGGAGACTCCTTTGGCGGACGCGCTCGCCGGCCGACCGCATTGAGAGCCGCCGGTATAAAGGGGAACGCGGAAAATGGAAATCGCGTTCCGCCTCAGCCGCCCCGACCGGCCTTCTCAGCGGCAAGAAGGGCAGGATTAGGGCCGCTCCGGGGCGCTCGGACGGCCTTTGACCGCCAGTCAGGCGGCGAGGCGACTTTTGCCCCGTGTCGCGTTTCTCCGCTCGCTTCGCCATGTCAGGCGAGGACGTGCAGGCCGGGCTCGAAGCCCTGCCGCCGCAACGGCGCCGCGACGATCCGCGCGCCCGGCAGCGCGTGATAGATCGCCAGATAGTCCCTGGCCATGCGCTTGGCTGTGAAGCGGCGCTCGAAAGCCGCTCGCACGCGCGCACGGCCGCGGAGTTCAATAAAAAAGGGCCCGGCCGGGCGGCCGAGCCCTCGAGGACTTCAGTAGTCCATGTCGCCCATGCCGGCGCCGGGCGCGGCGGGCGCGGCGGCGGGCTTCTTCGGCTTTTCGGCGACCAGGGCTTCGGTGGTGATGAGCAGCGAAGCGACCGAGGCCGCGTCTTGCAGCGCGGTGCGGACGACCTTGGCAGGGTCGATGACGCCGGCTTTGACGAGGTTCTGGTACTCGCCCGTCGCAGCGTTATAACCCCACGCATAATCGTTCTTCTCGACGAGCTTGCCGATGACGAACGATCCGTCCTCGCCGGCGTTTTCGACGATCTGGCGCGCCGGAATCTGAATCGCCCGGCGGATGATGTCGACGCCGGCCTTCTGATCGTCGTTCTCCCATTTGACATTGTCGAGCGCCTTCAGCGCGCGCAGCAGCGCGACGCCGCCGCCCGGCAGGATGCCTTCTTCGACCGCGGCCCGCGTCGCATGCAGCGCGTCGTCGACGCGATCCTTCTTCTCCTTGACCTCGACTTCGGTCGCGCCGCCGACGCGGATCACCGCGACGCCGCCGGCGAGCTTGGCGAGACGCTCTTGCAGCTTCTCGCGGTCATAGTCGGAGGTCGTCTCTTCGATCTGCGCCTTGATCTGGGCGACGCGGCCTTCGATGTCGCTCTTCTTGCCGGCGCCGCTGACGATCGTCGTGTTCTCTTTCTCGATCGTCACGCGCTTGGCCTTGCCGAGCATGTTGAGCGTGACGTTCTCGAGCTTGATGCCGAGATCTTCCGCGATCATCTGGCCGCCGGTCAGGATGGCGATGTCTTCGAGCATCGCCTTGCGGCGATCGCCGAAGCCGGGCGCCTTGACCGCCGCGACCTTGAGGCCGCCGCGCAGCTTGTTGACGACCAGCGTCGCCAGCGCTTCGCCCTCGACGTCCTCGGCGACGATGAGCAACGGCTTGCCGGTCTGGATGACCGCTTCGAGCAGCGGGATCATCGCCTGGAGGCCGGAGAGTTTCTTCTCGTGGATCAGGATATAGGGGTCTTCGAGCTCGACCCGCATCTTCTCGGCGTTGGTGATAAAGTACGGCGAGACGTAGCCGCGGTCGAACTGCATGCCTTCGACCACTTCGAGCTCGGTCTCCAGGCTCTTGGCCTCCTCGACCGTGATCACGCCGTCATTGCCGACCTTCTGCATCGCATTGGCGAGGAAGCGGCCGATTTCCTGATCGCCATTGGCGGAAATGGTGCCGACCTGGGCGATTTCGTCGTTGTTCGTGATCTTCTTGGCGTGGCTCTTCAAATCTTCGACGATCGCCTCGACGGCGAGATCGATGCCGCGCTTCAAATCCATCGGATTCATGCCGGCGGCGACGTATTTGGCGCCTTCCTTCACGATCGCCTGGGCGAGAACCGTCGCCGTCGTGGTGCCGTCGCCCGCCGTGTCGCTCGTTTTCGACGCGACCTCGCGCACCATCTGGGCGCCCATATTCTCGAACTTGTCCTCGAGCTCGATCTCCTTGGCGACGGTGACGCCGTCCTTGGTGATGCGCGGCGCGCCGAAGGACTTTTCGAGCACGACGTTGCGGCCCTTCGGGCCGAGCGTCACCTTGACCGCGTTCGCCAGCTTATCGACGCCGCGCAGCATCTTGTCGCGCGCCTCGGTCGAGAATTTGATTTCCTTGGAAGCCATTTGTCTAACCTCCTCCTTTGTTCTTGAGCGCCGCTGCCCTCACGCCGCCTTCTTCATCGACTGCGTCTTCTCGATCACGCCGAGAATGTCGCTTTCCTTCATGATCAAGAGGTCCTCGCCGTCGATCTTGACCTCCGTCCCGGACCATTTGCCGAAGAGGACGCGGTCGCCGGCTTTCACGTCGAGCGGGACAAGCTGGCCTTTCTCGTCGCGGGCGCCCGGGCCGGCGGCGACGATTTCGCCTTCCTGCGGCTTTTCCTTGGCCGTATCGGGAATGATGATGCCGCCGGCCGTCTTCTCTTCGGCCTCGATGCGGCGCACGACGACGCGGTCATGCAATGGACGGAAATGCATGCAAATCCTCCTGCCTTAAAAGATAACGATGCTCTGAGCCCGGCAAGGGCGACCCCAGCCGGAGCGAAATCGAGTTAGGGAGCAAAAAATCCGGGTTCAAGAGGTTGTGAGAAAAAATTTAGCACTCATCCGTCTGGAGTGCTAACAAAAGGGTAACCGACTGAAACATATGCCTCTTTCTGAATAAGAGGGCCGGTTCTGGGCTCTAGTTGGCCAGCCGAAATTCGGCTGCGGCGCGGCGGCGGCCGCCGACGGCGAACCTCCCGGGCGGATTTGCGTTTCCCCTTTGACGAGGTGGAATAGACCTTGCTTGAATGCGATCCGGAAGCCGCGCGAATCGCGAGGCCGCGGGGTAGCGGCGTTCCGATGGCGAAGCCATGAGCGCATCGCATTCGTGCGGAGAAACAAAGAGATGGCGAGTAAGGACTTTCTCTTACAGGTTCAGGGTTATGGCTTGACCACGGCCGAAATCCACTACCGTATGCCCGACCATCCCACCTTGCTGCAGCTTTACATTTGGCAGGAATACGACGTCGCGCCGTCTTTCCCGACATTGCGAAGTTTTCTCGACTATTGGCGGCGCGAATTGGAGGGCGCCCTCTATTCGGTGCGCGTCGCGCATAATCGATTGATCAAGCCGGCCGAATGGCGGGCGGTCGACGGAATCATCCAAGTTCATTGAACCCTCTGGACGGAGAGAAGGGCGCGCGCCGGCCTCGCCTTTGTGCTACGCGCAGCGGCCATGACCGCCGCGTCGTCCTTTGCTCTGTCGGGCCTCGCCGCCCTCGGCCGTCCTGCGGTCATGGGCGTTCTCAATGTCACGCCGGATTCGTTTTCGGATGGCGGGCGATTCTTTTCGCCTGAGGCCGCCGTCGCCCGTGCGGCTTCCATGGCCGCGGAAGGGGCCGACATTCTCGACATCGGCGCGGAATCGACGCGGCCTTACGGCGGCGCCAAGCCGGTCAGCGAAGAGAACGAGATCGCCCGCCTCGCGCCGGTCTTGCCGGACGTCGTCAAAGCCGGGCCGCCCGTCTCGATCGATACGATGAAGGCTGCGGTCGCGCGCTGGGCGCTGGCGCAAGGGGCGGCGATCGTCAACGACGTCTGGGGCCTGCAGCGCGACCCTGACATGGCGCGGGTCGTCGCCGATCACGCCGCGACCATCGTCATCATGCATAATCGCGATCGCGCCGATCCGGCGATCGACATCATGGCGGACATCGCGGCGTTCTTTTCGCGCTCCCTCGATATCGCCGCCGCCGCCGGGATTGCGCTGTCGCGCATCGCGCTCGATCCGGGGATCGGCTTCGGCAAGACGCCGGCGCAAAGCCTGACGGCGCTGGCCCGGCTCGGCGAATTGAAGCGCTTCGCGCTGCCGCTCCTGGTCGGCGCGTCGCGCAAGCGTTTCATCGACAGCGTCACGCCGGCGCCGCCGGAGCGGCGGCTTGGCGGCTCGATCGCCGCCCATCTCGCCGCGGCCAGGCGCGGCGCGGCGATCGTTCGCGTCCATGATGTCGCCGAGACCCTGCAGGCGCTGAAAGTCGCCGCCGCCATCGCGAGGCTTGAATGTCCGACATGATCTTCGTCAAAGGTCTGGTCGCGCACGCCCATCACGGCGTGATGGCGCATGAGGGCGAAGTCGGGCAGCGCTTCGTCGTCGATCTCGAGCTGAAAGTCGAGCTTGGCGAAGCCTCGACGAGCGATCGCCTCGCCGACACGATTTCCTACGCCGCGGTCGTCGAGGAGGCCGAGCGCGCTTTCGTCGCGCGGCGCTTCAAGCTGGTCGAAGCCGCCGCCGGCGCGGTGGCCCAGGCCCTGCTCGATCGTTTCCCGCGCGTCGCGGAAGTTCGGGTCGTCGTCCATAAGCCCCACGCGCCGATTCCTGCGATTTTCGACGATGTCGGCGTCGCCCTGACGCGCCGCCGAAAGCGGTGACGGCAATGCCGAACGCCTTGATCGGGCTCGGCGGCAATATCGGCGACGTCCGCGCCGTCCTCGACGAGGCGGTGCGCCGCTTTTGCGACGGCGCCGCGGTCAGGCTCGTCGCGCGCTCCGCCGATTATCAGACGCCGCCCTGGGGCGTTCTCGACCAGCCCGATTTCGTCAATCTCTGCTTGCGGGTCGAAACCGCGCTCTCGCCGCAGGCGCTGCTCGAGCGGGCGCTTTCGGTGGAGGCCAGTCTCGGCCGCAATCGCGCCGCCGAACAGCGCTGGGGACCGCGCGTCGTCGATATCGACATCCTCGCCTATGACGGCCTTTCGCTCGACGAGCCGGGCCTGAGCCTGCCGCATCCCCGGCTGAGGGCGCGGGCTTTCGTTCTTGTTCCGCTCGCCGAGATTGCGCCAGACTGGTGGATCGGCGGCGAGAGCGTCGGCGCGCTCGCGGCGCGGGTCGATTCCGCCGGCGTCAGGAAGCTGCCGCCGCGGCCGGCTGATTCTGCGAGATAGCGCCAAGGCGGCCGCCGGCTATACTCCCCTCAATTCTCGTCCATTCGCTCCCGGAGCTCCAAATCCATGATCGATGTCTTTCTTTGCGAGGGCGCCCGCACGCCCGTCGGTCGTTACGGCGGCGCGCTGTCGTCGGTGCGGCCCGACGATCTCCTTGCCCACGCGATCAAGGCGACGCTCGCGAAGGCGCCGAAGCTCGATCCCGCCGCCATCGACGACGTCTATGCCGGCTGCGCCAATCAGGCGGGCGAGGACAATCGCAACGTCGCCCGCATGGCCTTGCTGCTCGCGGGCCTGCCGCAGGAAATCTCGGGCGTCACCATCAATCGCCTGTGCGGCTCCGGCCTCGACGCGGTCGGCTCAGCCGCGCGCGCCGTGCGCAGCGGCGAAATCGACCTCGCCATAGCCGGCGGCGTCGAATCCATGTCGCGCGCTCCCTTCGTCCAAGGCAAAGCGACGGAGGCCTTCTCGCGCCATGCCGAAATCTTCGACACGACGATCGGTTGGCGCTTCGTCAACCCGCTGATGAAGGCGCAATACGGCGTCGACTCGATGCCCGAGACCGCCGAGAACGTCGCCGAGGAATTTCAGATTTCGCGCGCCGATCAGGACGCTTTCGCGCTGCGCAGCCAGCAGCGCGCCGCCGCCGCGCAGCAGAACGGCCGTTTGGCGCGAGAGATCGCGCCGGTCGAGGTCAAGGACCGCAGGGGCGCCGTCACGCGCGTCGAGCGCGACGAACATCCGCGCGCGACCAGCCTCGACAAGCTCGCCGCTCTGCCGACGCCGTTCCGCAAGGGCGGCACGGTCACGGCCGGCAACGCCTCCGGCGTCAATGACGGCGCCGCGGCCTTGATCGTCGCCTCCGCCGCGGCGGTGAAACGCTACGAATTAACGCCGACGGCGCGCATTTCCGGCTTGGCCGCGGCCGGCCTCGCGCCGCGCCTGATGGGCTACGGTCCGGTGCCGGCGACGCAGAAGCTGATGGCGCGGTTGAACGTCGCCATCGGCGATTTCGGCGTCGTCGAGCTCAACGAAGCCTTCGCCTCGCAAGCGCTCGCCTGCCTGCGCGCGCTCGGCCTTCCCGACGACGCCGAGCATGTCAATCCGAATGGCGGCGCGATCGCCATCGGCCACCCGCTCGGCATGTCGGGCGCGCGTCTCGCTCTGACCGCGGCCATCGAGATGAAGGAGCGGCGCGCCAAGCGCGCGCTGGCGACGATGTGCATCGGCGTCGGCCAGGGCATCGCGCTGGCGCTCGAGGCGGCGTGACGTACCCTTTTCGCCGCCCTGCCGGGAGAAGGCGGCCTCGGCGCTGGATGCGCTGGGCTCGTTAGTCGGGCGGCAAGCTCGTCGAGCTGCGGCATGCAGGCCCGCTCTCGCCAAGACCGCCGGAGCGCCGTCTGAGCCCGGCAGAGCGGAAGTCGAGCGTCGATTTCAGTCGCAGCGTACCTCCCGATCTTGCGCGGCGCCTCTGGCGGCGCGCTTCGCGCTTTCCACCCGCAAGGGGGGAGAAGGGGCCGTAGGGCGCCGAACCATCCTGTTTGACATGTAATGGACGATCCTCAACATTCGCCGAACGCCGCGCCGCGGCGCGAACCGCAACAGGGCGATCGGGCTGGAAACCGAAAATGGCGGAATTGGCGGTCGATCCTGCGATGCGCCGGCGCGTCGTCTGGTCTTCGACCATCGGCAATGCGCTCGAATGGTTCGATTTCATCGCATTCGGCCTGTTCGCCGGCGTGATCGCCAGGCAATTCTTCCCGGAGAGCGATCCGACAGCGGGCCTGGTCAGGGCTTACGGCCTGCTCGCCGTCGCTTACGTTTTCCGCCCGGTCGGCGGCCTCGTTTTCGGCGTGTGGTCCGACGTGATCGGCCGCAAGCGCGCGCTGATCGCGATCGTGCTTATGATGGCGCTCGGCACGGGCCTCATCGGCCTCATGCCGAGCTACCAGACGATCGGCGTCGCCGCGCCGGTCGGTCTCTTGATCGCGCGGCTGATCCAGGGTTTTTCCGCGGGCGGCGAATATTCGACCTCGACGGCGATGCTGGCGGAATTCGCGCCGCCGGCGCGGCGCGGCTTCTACGCCGCGTTTCAGCACGTGGCGCAGTTTTCCGCCTTCGTCATCGGCGCGACCTTCGCCTATGCGCTCAACGCGCTGTTGTCGCCGCAGGCCTTCGAGAGCTGGGGCTGGCGCGTTCCCTTTCTCGCCGGCGTCGTCATCGGCCCGGTCGGCGCGTATCTGCGCAGCGCAGTCGAGGAGACGCCCGAGTTCAAGGCTTTTCTCGCCAAGAGCGCCGGCCGGCCCAATACGCCGCTCCGCGACGTGCTTCGCGAGCATCCGCGCGCTCTCGCGGCGATGCTCATGTTCGTGGCCGGCGGCACGGCTTTCACCTACATCATGAATATCTTTCTGCCGAATTACGCCGAGCGGGCCCTCGAGCTGAACCTGGTCGACGCGCAGCTCGGTCTCCTCGTCGTCAATGTCGTCGCGGCGATCGCCATTCCTTTCGCCGGCGGCCTCTCCGATCAGTACGGACGACGGCCGGTCATGGTCCCGGCGCTCATCCTGTTCATCGTCGCGTCGCTCTTTCTCGCCGAGCGAGCGATCCGAGCGCCCGGCAATGTCACGCTCTGGGCGCTGCAGGCGACGAGCCTGATCATGATCTTCGTCACCGGGCCCGGCAACGCGCTGATGATGGAGACCTTTCCGGTCAGGATGCGCTCGACCGGCGCCGCCATCGCCTACAATTTCGCCGTCGCGATTTTTGGCGGCTTGTCGCCCTTCCTCGTCGGCCAACTGATGAACGCGACTGGCGATAAGTTCATGCCGTTCTATTACATGGACGGCTGCCTCGTCCTGTCGTTGATCGGGCTGGCGATCTTGCCGGAGAAGGAGGGGGCGTCCGTCGTCCCCGCGCCGCGGGGCGGGAATTAGACCCCGCGGCTCATCCCCCGGTCGCGTCCTGCGCCTCGACATAGGCGACGCGGATATTGTTCGTCGCTCCGGGCGTGCCGAACGGCACGCCGGCGACGATGATGATGCGCTCGCCGACTTCGGCGAAGCCTTGGGCGGCGGCGTGGCGGCAGGCGCGCTCGGCCATGTCGCGCTCGTCGCGGGCGTCTTCGGTGACGATGGCGTGCACGCCCCAGACCAAGGCGAGGCGGCGCGCCGCCGAAATGTTCGGGGTCAGCGCGACGATCGACGAGCGCGGCCGCTCGCGCGCAATGCGCAGGCCGGTCGAGCCGGAAGCGGTCCAAGCGCAGATCAGCTTCAGGTCCAAAGTCTCGGCGACGTCGCGCGTCGCCACGGCGATGGCGTCAGCGCCGGTGCGTTCCGGGCTGGCGCGCTGCGCGGTGATGACGGCGGGATAAATCTCCTCCGACTCGATCTGTTCGCCGATCCGGCTCATCGTCGCCACAGCTTCGATCGGATATTGGCCGGAAGCGCTTTCCGCGGACAGCATCACGGCGTCCGCGCCTTCGAACACCGCGGTTGCGACGTCCGAGACTTCGGCGCGGGTCGGCACCGGCGACGAGATCATCGATTCGAGCATTTGCGTCGCGACCACGACCGGCTTGCCGAGCCGGCGCGCGGTGCGGGTGATCCGCTTTTGCAAGCCCGGCACCTGCTCGAGCGGCATTTCGACGCCGAGATCGCCGCGCGCCACCATCAACGCGTCGGAAACCTCCATGATTTCGTCGAGCCGGGCGATGGCCTGCGGCTTTTCGATCTTCGCCATCACCATCGCCCGGCTGGCGACGATCGCTCTGAGCTCCGCGACGTCTTCCGGCCTCTGTACGAAGGACAGCGCGATCCAATCGACGCCCTGTTGCAAGGCCGCGTGGAGGTCGTCGCGATCTTTCGGCGTCATCGCCGAGGTCGGGATCGTCGTGTCGGGCAGGCTGACGCCCTTCTTGTTCGAGACGCGGCCGGCCACTTCGACCAGGGTCGCCGCCTTCCCGGGCGCGACGCTCGTCACTTTCAGCAACACTTTGCCGTCGTCGATCAGCAAGCGATGGCCGGGGGCGAGCGAATCGAGAATCTCGGGATGCGGCAAGCAGACGCGCGATTGATCGCCGGGCGTCGGATCGGAATCGAGCGTGAACGCCTCGCCCTTGCGCAGCAGAACCGCGCCGGTCTCGAATTCGCCGACCCGGAGTTTCGGGCCCTGCAAATCGACCAGAATGCCGATCGGCCGGTCGTATTCCTTCTCGATCGAGCGGATCATCGCCACGCGCTCGCGCATCGCGTCGTGCGAGGCGTGACTCATATTGATGCGGAAGACGTCGGCGCCGGCTTCGAACAGCGAAGCGACAACGGTCCGGTCGGCTGAAGCCGGCCCCAGCGTCGCGATGATTTTGACGCGCCGCCGCCGCCTCATCGACGCTGTCCTTCCACGTTGCGCGGCGCGTCGGAAGATGAGATCGCGCCGTCGGCCCTAAGCTTCACGAAATCACGGCGACGTTGGATCGGTAAGCTGCACCGTCCAGTCGCGCGCGTCCTTGCCCGTATCGACCTCGAAAAAGCCGGTACGATCGTAGCCGCGCACATAGCAATCCTGCCGGCCGTCGATTTTGAACTCGCGGTCGCTCGTGCACATATAGGCCTTGCCCTTCCACTCGCCGCCGCGCTCGTCCATGGCGTAGACATAGTAGAATTCGGCCGCCAGCGTGCCGCGCAGCAGGACGTCGCAATCGGACGGTTTGAGATTCCACCATCCCTCGCTCGTCCAGTTTTGGCCGTCGGTATAGGCCAGCGCGACGCTGACCCGGTTCGACGTGTTGTTGCATAGACGAAAATCGGCTCGCGCCGGGGCGAGGCCGCAGCCCGACGCCAAGCAGCAGGCGATGAGGCCGATTCGATTGCGCGCTTTTCGCCTGGACTCACGCGTCTGCTCCATCATGGCGCGCCATATTCGTTGCGGCGCGCGGCCTGTCAACACGGGGAAAGGACGCAGCCGGGTCCGTCACGGCCGCGCCACATAGATGCCGAGAAGAATGGCCAGCCCGCCCGCCGCTTGGACCGCCGTGACTGGCTCGCCGAGCGCCGCCCAAGCGAAAAAGGCGGCCGCGATCGCCTCCAGGAATATCACCAGCGACGAGAAGACCGCCGGCAAGCGGCCGAGCGCCGCCGTCAGCAGACCTTGGCCGCCGGCATGGCTGATCCAGGACATTGCGAGGAGCGCCGCGAGGCCGGAAAAGCTCTGCGGCCAGAACCGGCGCTCCAGGACCAGCGCGACGATCAGCAGGACGCCCGCGGTGATCAGCGTCGCCTCGAACGTGACCCGGGCCGCCGACGACTCGCGTCGCGCCGCCTGCACGGCGAGGAAATAGAGCCCGAAGAACACGCCCGTCGCCAGGCCGAGCAGGTCGCCGACCGCCCGGCCGGCATGCAAATTGAAGCTCTGCGCCAAGAGCGCGCCGCCGCCCGCCAAGCATAAGCCGAGGCCGGCCAACACGGAGCGGGAGACTCGCGCGCCGAACAAGAGCCAGCCGAACAGGACGACCCAGATCGGCGCCGTCGTTGCGAAGAAGGTTGCGTTGGCGATCGTGGTCGAGACGATCGCTAAGTGCCAGAAGAGCAGGTCGCCGGCGAAAGCGAGACCGCTCAGAACGGCGGCGCGGGAAAAGCTGCGGCGCGGCGCGCCGTCGCGCTCCGCAAAGCGCATCCACGCATAGAGGATCGGCAGAGCGAGGGCGACGCGCCAGAATGCGCTGGTGAACGGTCCGACATCGGCAAGGCGCACGAATGTCGGCGAAGCGCCCATCGCCACGGCGCCGACGACCAAGGCGACAAAGGCGGGCCCGTAAGCGGCTTGGCGAGCTTCGGTCAGCGCGCTGGTCATGATTGTCTTCGGCTCGATGCGCCGAAGGCGGCGCGACGTTGATGAAGCGCGATTTCGCCTGGCGGGCCGCGCCGCACGTCCTTATTCTCGCCGCATCGCCCGATCAAGGACTGAAAGGATCATGGATTTTACGGGGCAGGCCGAAACCGCCGCGGCCGCGGGCGATTTTCCGCCTGTCGAACGGATCGAGGGTCCGCTGGACGCGGGCGTCGCGATCCTCTGCGACCATGCGTCGAACGCCTTGCCGCCGGCCTATGGCGCGCTCGGCCTGCCGCCTGAGGCCTTCGCCCGCCATATCGCCTATGACATCGGCGCGGCCTGGCTGGCGCGGCGGCTTGCCGAGCTTCTCGGCGCGCCGGCGATTCTGTCGACCTTTTCGCGCCTGCTGATCGACCCCAACCGCGGCGCCGACGACCCGACGCTGGTGATGCGCCTTTCCGACGGAGAGATCGTCCCCGGCAACGCGCGTCTCCATCGAGCCGAGATCGCGCGGCGGCGCGAACTCTATTGGCGGCCCTATCGCGACGCTTGCATCGATCTCGTCGAAAAGATGAGCGCGGCCGGCTGCGAGCCGGCGGTGCTGTCAATTCATTCCTTCACGCCCTTCTGGCGCGGCCGGAAACGGCCGTGGAAAGTCGGCGTGCTGTGGGACATGGACCCGCGCCTGCCCAAGCCCCTGCTCGCGGCCTTGGCGCAGGAGCCCGATCTGCAGCCGGCAAGCGAAGCCGTGGGCGATAACGAGCCCTATGACGGGGCGCTCGCCGGCGACACGATCGATGCGGTCGCAACCCGGCGCGGCCTCGCCAATGCTCTGATCGAAGTCCGCCAGGATCTCATTGCGACAAGGGACGACGCCGAAGCCTGGGCGGCGCGGCTCGCCCGGCTGGTCGCGCCGATCCTCGCTTCTCCGCATCTGCATGAGCGGAGGGACTTCGGCAGCAGAGCCGCCGGCAAGACGCGCGCTTTGAAAGAACAGCGGGGATGAACGGCCCGCGGCGCTTGACGGGGAAGCCGAGCGGAGCCATGGGTCGATGTCTCATCGCCAAAAACACCGTCGGAAAAGCGAATGAAAAACGACGTCGTCAACGCCGGGCATCTGCGCTCGTTTATCGAGCGCGTCGAAAAGCTCGAAGAAGAAAAGAAGGCTCTGTCGGACGACATCAAGGATGTTTATGCCGAAGCGAAAGGCAACGGCTTCGACGTGAAAATTCTGCGCAAGATCGTCGCCATGCGGCGACAGGACAGGGACAAGCGGCGCGAGGAGGAGGAAATTCTGGATCTCTATCTCACCGCGCTGGGCATGGAGTGAAGGCGGGCAGCGTTGCAACGCCCATGCATCGGCCGTCATTGCGAGGAGCGAAGCGACGAAGCAACCCATTCATAGGACTGAGCTCTACGAATGGATTGCGTCGCTTCGCTCGCAATGACGCGATCTCTCGGACGCGCCGCATCTCAGACTCTTTCTAATCTATTGAATCTGCAGCGTACTTGCCCATTGCGCCGCGGCCCACTAGATTGCCGCTCAATTCCGATCGTCATGGGTGAGCTTGATGTCCGCACAGTCCGCGCTGAACCTTGCGCCGTCCGACTCCTTGAGCAAGGACGCTCAGCGCATCGCTGACGGCTTCGCCGCCGCAATCGCCGCGCGCGCGACGTTCGAGACGCCTTATCGGCACTACCTGATTGAAAACGTGTTTCCGAAGGACGTTCTCGACGCGCTTGACGATCTGCCTTTCGCCGCCCCGCGTCTCGAAGGCGTCTCGGGCAAGCGCGAATTGCACAACGACCAGCGCAGCTATTTCGACGCCGCCGCCATGGCTCGCTATCCAGCGATGCGCGCCGTAGCCGAGGCGCTGCAATCGCCGCAAGTGACGCGGCTCGTCCATGACGCGTTCGACGCGCCGATCGCCGATACGTTCCTGCGTCTCGAATATGCGCAGGACGTCGACGGCTTCTGGCTCGAGCCGCATACCGATCTGGGCGTCAAGAAATTCACTTGCCTGATCTATCTATCTCAGGGGCCGGGTCACGAGAGCCTCGGCACGGACATTTATTGGAGCAAGGAGCGCCATTACGGCCGCTCGCCCTTCAAGCGCGGCGGCGCGATGATTTTCGTGCCGTCCGACAAGACCTGGCACGGTTTCGAGAAGCGGCCGATCGAGGGCGTGCGCCGCTCGGTGATCTTGAACTATGTCACTCACGAATGGCGGGCGCGCGAACAACTGTCGTTCCCGGAATCGCCGGTGAGAGTCTCCTGACCCGTGATGGCAAGGAGCGAAGCGACGAAGCAATCCCATTTGTAGGACTGGGCTCAATGTCATTCCCGCGTAAGCGGGAATCCAGGCTGAGCCAGTCCTTGAGACGCCGCGGTTCCCTGGGCTCCCGCTTTCGCGGGAATGGCGCCAAGGATCGTCCAGGTTTTAATTCGTCTCGTCGAGCCAAATCGGATTGGTCCAGGCGCGCCGTCCCGCCGCGTCGATGATCACGATCCGCGCCCAGGCCATCGGCGCGCCCGTGGCGCGATGGTCTCGCCCGACCTCGGTCAAATCGAACGTTGCGCCGGTGATCTGGCGTCCGACTTTCGACAACGCGCGCGACGTCCCGGTCACGATCGTTATCGCCTGAACCGGCGAGCAGGCGACGGTCGCCTCGGTTGCGCTGAGCGAAACGTCGAAAATACGCGGCCCCTGGCTCGAATAAAAGCGGCCGGCTTTTAGCGCCTCGAGCAGGGCCTCCGGCTCGAGCGTCTCCGCCTTGACCTCGACGAAGCCGCCGAACGCGTCATAATCGCCGTGACGGAAATGCGCGTCGTCCGTCGCGATCGCCGTCAGGCGGCGGCCTTCGTTCAAAAGCTGATCGAGAAGGTAGAAGCCGTCGCCGCGGTCGTTTTCGACGGCGCAGCCGTGGTTGTATGTTTCGACCGCGTCCGCCTGCTGAAGCGCGCGGCCGTCCTCGATCGTCAGTTGCGACCAAGCCGGATGGGCGATAGCGACGAAGGCGCCTTGCTCGCGCGCCCGCGCCGCCAGAGCCGGGCCGCTCTCGTCCGGCGCGGGCGCCTCGAAATCGAGCGGCAGGCCGGCGGCGAGAATATGCCAGAGCTCGCCGACCCTGGTCGAAGGCGCATGCAGCTCGGCCCCGATCAGGGTGGTGAACTTGTTCGAGCGCCAGCGCCTTGTATCGGCGATCGGCCAATTGAAGCGTTGAAGAAAATGCTCGGAGAGCTGGACGAAGTCGTAGCCGGCGTCCTTATACACGTCGATTGCCTGTTCGGGCGCAAGCCCGCCGTCGGACAAGGTCGAATGGGCGTGCAGATTGCCGCGCCAAAACCGGCCGGGCAGGGAGAACGGCGCTATGCTCACCGGTATTACTGCGCCCGCTCGACCGCGATCGCCGTCGCTTCGCCGCCGCCGATGCAGAGCGCGGCGACGCCGCGCTCGAGGCCGCGCGCTTCGAGCGCGGCGAGCAGGGTCACGATGATCCTCGCGCCCGACGCGCCGATCGGATGGCCGAGCGCGCAGGCGCCGCCATTGACGTTCACCTTGTCGTGCGACAGGCGCAGATCGCGCATCGCCGCCATGGTCACCACCGCGAACGCTTCGTTGATCTCGTAGAGATCGACGTCGGCGTCGGTCCAACCCGCCTTGTCGTAGAGCTTCCGGATCGCGCCGATCGGCGCCGTCGGGAAGAGATTGGGCAGGTCGGCGTGCGAGGCGTGCGCCTTGATGGTCGCGAGCGGTTTCAGCCCGCGTTTCTCCGCTTCGGAGCGCCGCATCAGCACGAGCGCGGCGGCGCCGTCCGAGATGGAGCTGGAATTGGCGGCGGTCACCGTGCCGTCCTTGCGAAAGGCGGGCTGGAGCTGGGGGATTTTCTCGAGCTTGGCTTTGGGCGGCTGCTCGTCTTCGGCGACGACGCGCTCGGTCTTGCCGTTCTTCGTCGCAACCGGAACGATCTCGCCTTTGAACGCGCCGTCGCGCATCGCCTTCTGCGCGCGGGTCAGCGAGGCGATGGCGAATTCGTCCTGCGCCTGGCGCGTGAATTGATAGGCCTCCGCGCAATCCTCGGCGAACGTCCCCATCAGCCGTCCTTTGTCGTAAGCGTCTTCGAGCCCGTCGAGGAACATGTGGTCGAGCGCCTTGCCATGACCCATGCGATAGCCGCTGCGGGCGCGGTCGAGCAGATAGGGCGCGTTGCTCATGCTCTCCATGCCGCCGGCGACGACGATCTCGGCCGCGCCGGCGCGGATCAGATCATGAGCGAGCATCGTCGCCTTCATGCCGGAGCCGCACATTTTGTTGACCGTGGTGCAGCCCGCCGCCGCCGGCAAACCGGCGCCCAAAGCCGCCTGGCGCGCCGGCGCCTGGCCTTGGCCGGCCGGCAGGACGCAACCGAACAGGACTTCGTCGACGGATTCCGGCTTTACGGCGGCCCGTTCGAGCGCCGCTCCGATCGCCGCCGCGCCCAGAGCGGGCGCGGCCAAGTCCTTGAGATCGCCCTGGAAGCCGCCCATTGGCGTGCGTGCGGCGCCGACGATGACGATCGGGTCTTCCTGCGACATGGGCCTATCCTTTCGACTCTTTCGAGCGCTGCGATTGCAAGCCCGGCTGATGGCGATTAAATGGCCGATACGATGACGCTTTCAAGCGAGGAGATCGAGCGCTATGCGCGGCATATCGTGCTGCGCGGCGTCGGCGGTCCCGGCCAGAACAAGCTGAAGGCCGCGCGCGTGCTGGCGATCGGCGCGGGCGGGCTCGGCTCGCCGCTCCTGCAATATCTCGCCGCCGCCGGCGTCGGACGAATCGGGATCGTCGACGACGACGCGGTGTCGCTCTCCAATCTGCAGCGCCAGGTCGTGCACGCGACCAGCGACGTCGGCCGGCCAAAGGTCGACAGCGCGGCGGCGACTCTGCAACGCCTCAATCCCCATGTGGCGGCGGAGAAGATTGCGCTGCGCATCGACGAGACCAACGCTCGCGCTTTGGTCGCCGACTACGACGTCATCGCCGACGGATCGGACAATTTCGCCACGCGCTACATCGTCTCGGACGCGTGCTTCCATGAACGCAAGCCGCTGGTCACTGCGGCGATCGGCGAATATGACGGCTCGCTCACCGTGCTGAAGCCCTATGCCCGCAACAAGAACGGCGCGCCCAATCCGACCTATCGATGTCTCTTTCCCGAGCCGCCGCCGCCGGGCATGGTCCCGGCCTGCGCCGAGACGGGCGTGCTCGGCGCGCTGGCCGGGCTGGTCGGATCGCTGATGGCGTTGGAAGTCATCCGCGAGATCGTCGGCGGGTTCGAAGAGGGCGACGAAGGACTGGTCGGCAAGTTGCTGTTGATCGACGCCAAGGCGATGCGCTTCGAGACGCTGACCTATGCGTGGGACGAGAATAATCCTCTGAGCGGGAGCAGGGCGGCGTCCTCGCTCTCTCGCGCCTGATCGACGCCGTCCTCTCGTTGGCGGGAAAACCGTGACGACCCATATTGCGCTGCTGCACAGTATCGGGCTCGGCGGCGGCCGTCGTCTCGCCATGGCGGATCTGCGCCGGATGGCCGAGGCGCTCGGCTTGAAGAATCCGCGTACGCTGATCGCGACCGGCAATCTGCTGTTCGAGACGAGCGCGACAAAGGCGGCGCGGCTCGAGGCGAAGCTCGAAGCCGCCTTCGCCGAAACGTTCGGCCGCCATGTCGATATTGTCGTGCGCAGCGGCGCCGAATGGCGGCGGCTGGTCGCGGCCAATCCCTTCTTGCGCGAATCCGCGCGCGACGGCAGCCGCGTGATGGTGCGCGTCTCCCGCGAGCCGCTCGAGGCGAAGCTCGCCGCCGCGCTCGCGCAGCGCAGCTTCGACGGCGAGCGCGTCGAGGTCGTCGAGGGCGATCTCTGGGTCTATTTCCCGATCGAGCCGGTTCGGTCGAAATTGATCGGCGCGCTGACGACGAAGAAGCTTGGCGTCGGCACGTTGCGCAATTGGAATACGGCGCGCCGGATCGGCGAGATGATCGCCGAGTGAGCGCGGGGCCGCTTTCCGCCACGATGCGCGAAAGCGCGGCGCCGTCGGCCTCCGCCGGGCCGTCCAGGCCGACAATCGGCAATAACCCATCGCGACATCCTTCGCCATGCCGCGTTGACCTTCAGCAACAGCCGATCATGCCGCGATAAAACGACGCGACGCTCTCCTCCAAAGGCCCGTACGCAGCGAGAAAAGCGGCGCGGTCCGGCGTCGCGCGCCGGGCCGATTCGCGCAATTGCGCATGAACGCGGTCGAGATCGGCGCCGATCAGCTCGCCGTCGCGCACGATCGTCTTTCCGGCGACGATCAGGTGCGCGACATGCGCCTGATTGGCGCGCGCGAAGATCAGATCGATGGGGTCGACCGGCATGACGGCGTCGCGATCGAGCCGATCCATATCGAGGACGAGAATATCGGCGGGCGCGCCGATATTCAGCCCGCCGCTTCCAGGCGCGCCATTGGCTCTGCGGCCATTGGCGATGATTGCGGCGAGATAGGGCGCGCGCTCGATCGTCTTGTCGAAGCCCCAGCCGCCATGCAGAAAATGGCCGAGCCGCATCTCGCGCAACGCGTCGTCGTCTTCGTCCAGCGCCGAGCCGTCGACGCCGCAAGCAACGCGCAGCCCGGCCTTGATCGCTTCGCCGATCGGGGCGACGCCTGACGCAAGATGCAGATTGGAGCTCGGATTCGTGACGATCGTCGCGCCCGCCTCGGCCATCAGCGCCAGCTCCTCCGGCCTGGCGTAGACGCAATGGGCGAAAGCGATGCGCGGCGACAGCAGGCCCAGCTTTAGCAAATGCGGCAGCAAGCCGTCCGGATAGGTACGATCGGCGAAAGCGCGTTGATACTTCGTCTCGAGCAGATGCATGTGAACGCGTCGACCGGTGCGGGCCGAGGCGTCCGCCACGGCGCGCAGGAGTTCGTCCGAACACCATTGCGCGCCGTTCGGCCCGAATTGCACGGCGAAGGTCGGGCTTTCGACGGCGGCGGCGATCGCCTCGACGCGCGCCACCTGCTCGGCCGCGCTCGGCGCCGGCGCGAAGAAATGCCGTTCGACCGCGGCGCGCGCTTCGGGCGCCAGCTTGCCCAGCACGCCGGCGGCGTCGCCATAAACCAACGGATTGCGGTCGCGCATGGCGATGGAAAGCGTCGCGCGAACGCCGATATCGGCTGCGGCTCGCGCGACCTCGCGCGCCTCCTCGATGAGCGACATCGGTCCGTGCGGCCGCGTATAATGGGCCATGACCGAGGCGACGCCCGATCGCGCCGCGCGGCCGAAAGCGGCGCAGGCGGCAAGGTACGGATCGACGCTCGGCATCGCGGCCAGCCGCAGCAACCAGGTCTCCAGCGGCTTCCCGGCGCCGCCGAACGAAGTCGGCGACAGCGGCCGGCAATGGTCATGCGCGTTGGCGAGCGCCGGCATGGCGAGAAAGCGCCGCGATGGTTTCGCCGCCGCCGGCGCGATCGCGGCGATCAAGCCGGTCTCGAAGGTGAAATCGACCGGCGCCGGACCGGCCCCGAGACTCTCGACGCCTAAGAGCCGATCCATCGCCTTGTCGCCCCGTCAGTTGTCACTGCGAGAGGCAATCCGTCCAGAAGGCCGCGCCTTGCGGCGGGATCGCTTCGCTTTCCTCGCGACGACTGCTCGCCGCATGTTACTTCTCGTCAATGACGCTGACATGCGCGGCGACGACGCGCCAGCCTTCGGGAAAACGCGCCCAAGTCTGCATCTGCCGACCGATCTTTCCAGGCGCATTGTCGCGGCGGAAGAGCGTCGAGGCGACCGCGAAATCGCGGCCATAGGTCGTGATCGATGTCCTGTCGAACTTGCGCGCCAGGCCGGCCGGCGAGCGGGCGGCGCGGAACGCCTTGATTGCCTCGTACCCGTAGAGATTCTCGGCGGCGCCGTAGCGGATCGTTTGCGGCGAATCGCGGAAGAACGCGTCGAGCGCGGCGACATCGTTCGTCACCAGGGCGCGCTCGTAAGCGGCGAAGGCCGCTTCGACTTCGGCGAGGACCGTCGGATCGTTGACGATCATGTCCTGTTCCCGAGCGCTTGGATGGCCGCGGTCTCCATCAGGTGAAACGGGCGATCGGCGCTGCGGCGACGCCGTCGCGCTCCAACGCGTGCGCGACGCGCAGGACGAGGTCCTCGCGCCAGGGCGCGGCGATGATCTGGACGCCGATCGGCAGGCGGTCGCCGGCCGTGCAGATCGGCGCGACCGCCGCCGGCAGACCGATGAAGGAAATCGGCTGGGTGAACAGGCCGAGATTCGGACGGACCAGCGTCTCCTTGCCGTCGAGCGTGAAGGTCTTCTGGCCGATGCGCGGCGCGCGGCAGGGCGTCGCGGGCGCGAGAAGGACGTCGACGCGGTCGAACAGCTTCAGAACCTCGCCGCGCCAGAACCGGCGGAATTTTTGCGCTTGTGCGACCCAGGCGCCGGGCAGCATGGCGCCGGCGACGAGCCGATCGCGCACGTCGGGATCGAAATCCTCGCGGCGCGCGCGCAAGCGCTCGAGATGGAGCGCCGCGCCCTCGACCATCGTGATCAGGTACGCCGCGGCGCGGGCGCGCTCAGCCTCGGGCAGTTCGACCGTCTCCGTCGCGTCGAGCGCCTTGGCGACGCGATCGAGGGCCTCAAGCGCGGCGGGCTCGGCCGATCGCGCAAAATAGCCGCCGAGCTTGGCGATGCGAAGCGATCTCGCGCCCTGTTCGAGTCGGGGCGCGACGGGCTCGGCCGGGATTTTCGCTTGCGCAGGGTCTGCCTCGTCCGGTCCGATCATCGCGTCGTACGCCAAAGCGAGATCGCGCGCCGAGCGCGCCAGCGGACCGAGATGGTCCAGGCTCGCGACGAAGGGAAACGTCCCCGCCCGCGACAGCCGGCCATAGGTCGGCTTCAGCCCGAACAGGCCGCACAGCGACGACGGCACGCGGATCGAACCGTTCGTATCGGAGCCGAGGGTGATCGCGGCCATGCCGCTGGCCGCCGCCGTCCCCGATCCGCCCGAGGAGCCGCCGGACATATGGGCGGGATCATGCGGATTGCGCGAGGGGCCGTCATGTGCGTTCTCGCCGGTGAAGTCGTAGGCGTATTCGCCCATATTGAGCGCGCCGACCAGCACCGCGTCGGCGGCCTCCAAACGCGCGACGAGCGTCGCGTCTCGAGCCGCCGGCGGATTGTCGCGATTGATTTTCGCGCCGGCGCGGGTGACCAGCCCGGCGATGTCGAACAGATTCTTCGCTGCGAACGGCGCGCCGGCGAGCGGCCCGAGCGCCTCGCCGCGGGCGCGTTTGCCGTCGATCGCCGCCGCCTTGGCGAGGGCGCGGGCGGCGGCGATGTCGGTGAAAGCGCCGAGCTTCGAGTTGCGCTCTGCGATGCGGGCGAGCGCGGCCTCGGCGATTTCGCGCGCGCTCGCGGCGCCCGAACGTACGGCGGCAGCGATCTCGGCCGCACTTTTGTCGAGCAGGCAATTGCTCATGCGGCGAAGACCGGCGCCGGTTCTTCGTGGTCGTCGAGCTTGTGCTCGAAGAGCAGCGCAGCCATGCGCGCGGCGATTTCGAGATGGGTTTTGACCTGTGCGCGCGACGCGTCGTCGATGATGAGGTCGAGCAGAGGCGCGAGAGCGTCGATGAACGAGTCGGGTTCGAAATGGTTGTCCGTCATGTCGCCGATCCCACGCGCTGCGCCGCCTGAGCCCCGCTCGCCGCCGAGGCCCTGCGCTTCGCGTCGCGACCCAAAGCGGCGTCCATAGTCGGCGCCGAGGCGGCTCTCGGCGTCAGCCGTCGGAGGCGCCGCGCTCTTCGTATCCGCGCCGCCCTCATCCCGCCGCCCCCGCAAACGCCGCCAGCGGCGTCGTCCATCCCACGATCGCGCCCTGGGCGCGGATCATCTCCATCGCTGACGCCTTGAACCGGGGAAAGTAGCTCGCCGTTGCGTCCTCGATCAACAAGCACTCATAGCCGCGATCATTCGCCTCGCGCATCGAGGTCTGGACGCAGACTTCCGTCGTCACGCCGGCAAAGACGAGATGCGTAATCGCATTCGCCTTCAGGAGGTCGTTGACCCCGGTCGCATAGAACATGCCCTTGCCTGGCTTGTCGACGACGATCTCGCCGGCCGCCGGCGCGCAAGCCTCGACGATCTCTGCGCCCTGTTCGCCGCGGATCAGGATCCGTCCCATCGGCCCTTCGTCGCCGATCCGCAGCGACGGCCGGCCGCGCAGTCGTTTCGCCGGCGGACAATCCGAAAGGTCGGGCTTATGGGTCTCGCGCGTGTGCAGGATCGGCCATTTCTTCGCACGAAAGAGCGCGATGAGTTCCGCGACGGTCGGCACGATCGCGGCGAGGGGCGTCACGTCATTGCCGAGCGTCTCGCCGAAGCCGCCGGGCTCGATAAAGTCGCGCTGCATGTCGATCACGACAAGCGCCGTATGCGCCGGGTCGAGGGCGAAGGGAAACGGCTCGGCGGGGATTTCGATCATCAATGTCCCGCCATGCGCCGCCCGATCGTCGTGCGATCGGCGCCGGCGGCGTCGGTCACGTACGCGATCTTGCCGCCGGACATGACCGCGATCCGATCGGAGAGCTCGAGAATCTCGTCGAGGTCCTCCGAGACGAGCAGCACCCCCGCGCCGCGATTGCGCTGATCGATGATCTGGGCGCGGATGTCGGCGACGGAAGCGAAGTCGAGGCCGAAACAGGGATTGGCGACGATGAGCACGTCGACATCGCCCGAAAGCTCGCGCGCCAGCACCGCGCGCTGCACGTTGCCGCCGGAAAGATCGCGGATCGGCGTCTCCGTCGACGGCGTCTTGACGTTGTAACGCTTGATCAGCTCGCGCGACTTCGCGCGCATCGGCGCGGGATTGAGCCACCAGCCGAGCGAGGCGATCGGCGGCTTGTCGAAACTGCGGAAGGCCATGTTTTCGGCCACCGACATGATCGGCACGGCGGCGTTCTTCAACGGCTCCTCAGGCAGGCCGAAGACTTTGAAGCGGTCGAAATTGTCGCGCGTCGGCTCGAAATTCTGATCATGGACCAGGATCTGCCCCGTCTTGATCGGGCGCTGGCCGGAGAGCGCTTCGACCAATTGGCTCTGGCCGTTGCCAGAAACGCCGGCGACGCCGACGATTTCGCCTGCGCGCACTTGCAAGTCGAAGCCCGCCACGGCGTCGCGGCCTTCGTCATTCGCCACGGTAAGCCCGGCGATTTCGAGCGCCCTGCCGCTTTTCGGCGCTTTGACCCGCGCCGCCGATTGGCGGATCGCCGCATCGCCGATCATCATCCGGGCCATGTCGCGCGTCGACAGCGCGCCGACCTTGCCGCCGCCGACTTTCTTGCCGCGGCGAAGCACGCTGACCTCGTCGCAAAAGGCTTCGACCTCGCGGAATTTGTGCGTGATCATCGCCACCGTGATCTCGCCGCGATGGGCCATGGCTTTGAGCAGCCCGAGAATCTCGTCCGCCTCGCTCGGCGTCAGAACCGAAGTCGGCTCGTCGAGGATGAGGAAGCGCTGATTGAGATAGAGCAGTTTCAGGATTTCGAGCTTCTGCTTCTCGCCCGCGGCGAGCGAGGAGACGGGCCGGTTCAGCGGCACGCGGAAGGGCATGCGCTCGAGAAAGGCCTCGAGCGCCTTCTTCTCCCTCCGCCAATCGATCACCGCCGGCGCGTCGGCGCGGCTGACGACGAGATTCTCCGCGGCTGTCAGCGACGGCACCAAAGTGAAATGCTGGTAGACCATGCCGACGCCGCGCGCTTGCGCGTCGCGCGGATTTTTGACCTCGATCTCTTCGTCATCGAGCCGCAACGCGCCGCGATCCGGCAGGTGGAAGCCCATGACGCATTTGACCAGCGTCGACTTGCCGGCGCCGTTTTCGCCGAGCAGCGCGTGGAAGGAGCCGGCCGCAACCTTGATCGAGACGTCGTCCAGCGCGACCAGCGAGCCGAAGACCTTGGTCATGCCGATCGTCTCGAGCGACGGCGCGCGCTGCGGGATCGTCGGCGCTTTGGCGATCGGCGGTTCGGCGAGGCTCATGCGGCGCTCCCCGCGTCGGCCGCGCTTGCGATGATTGCGACCGGGCCGCCGCCGTCCGGCCCCTGATGCTCAGCGCCGCCAGAGACATAGATTTCGGCGTGACCGACAAGGCCGGCCAAGGCGCCGGCGACGAAGCCGCGCGCGTGGCGGGTCGGCGAAATATCCGAATCGTCGAGCATCGTATGGCGATGGCCGCGCAGGCGCCCGGTCGAGCCGGCCTCGGCTTTGGCGAGCAGCGCGACGAGGCGCTTGCGTTTGGCGGCCGCGAGTTGGCCCTCGCTCGCAAGACCGAGCGCCGCCATCGCCTCGCGCACCGGCTCGACGTCGATCGCGTCGGCCATCACGCCATGGGCGATGCGCAGCGGCCCGGCCCATTGGCGCGACGCGCCGAGCACGACGATTTCATGATCGAGAAGCTCGACGCCGGCCGAGGCCGAGGCGCGCGTCGAATAGAGCGACCAATCGCGGCCGATCGCTTCGTTCGTCAGCTTCCTCCGGTCGATCTCGCCGAGCGCCACGCCGACGCCGAGCGCCGAAGCCGCGCGGGAGAGGCCCATCGATTTCAGCGTATCGCGCGTCGCCGTCGCCCGGCCGCGCGCCTCGCTTTCGGCGATGCGCTCCAGCGTCAGCAGCGGACATTTGATCTGGACGAAGTGGACGTCCTCGGCGTCGTGGATTCCGGCGTCGTCCATGGCGGCCCGCACGCCGGCGGCGACGCTGTCGATCTGCGCGGGGCGGCCGAGATGATCGAACGGCAGAACCGGCGTGCGCGAGCGGCCGAGAGCGAGCGCGCCTGGCGCCGCCGGCCTCTCGTCGGTCTCGCGCGATTCGAAGACGACGATGTGCGGCGACATCGCGCCTTCCGTGCCGCCCGACATCACGATGCAGACCGCGTCGGCTTTGTCCTCCGGCAAACGACGGCGGAGCGCCGCTTTGAGCGAGGCGGCGGCGAAACCGCGGCTAAAGTCATTGACGCAGCCATTGCCCTCGGTCTTGCCGAGAATGGCGACGACGCCTTCGGCCGAGATCGCGCCGGAGGCGAGCATGGCGTCGAACTCAGCCGTATCGTCCGGCCCGCGGGTCGAGAGGCGGTGGACAAAAGCGCGGCGGGTCATGGCAGCCCCGCAATGAAGGCGGCGGAACGGCTCACCGCGCCGAACACGCCGCCCTGCATCTTGATCATCTTGATCGCGGCGAGATGATTGCCGTAATCGGTCGCGCCGCAGCAATCTTCGAGCAGCAGGCACTCGAAGCCGCGATCATTGGCTTCGCGCATCGTCGTATGGACGCAAACATCCGTCGTGATGCCGGCCAGAACGAGGTTGTCGATTCCGCGCGTGCGCAGCATCAATTCGAGATCGGTGGCGCAGAACGAGCCCTTGCCGGGCTTGTCGATGATCGGCTCGCCGGGCTCCGGCTTCAATTCGTCGACGATCTCCCAGCCCCTTTCGCCGCGCACCAGGATTCTGCCGCATGGGCCGGGATCGCCGATGCCCGCGCCGATGCGCTGCGAGCGCCAGCGCTTGTTCGCCGGCAAGTCGGAAAGGTCCGGTCGATGACCTTCGCGCGTATGAAAGACCTGATAGCCTTTGGCGCGCATCGCTTTCAACGTCGCGGCGATCGGCTCGATCGGCGCGCGGGTCAGCGACAAATCGTATCCCATCTTGTCGACATAGCCGCCCGGCCCGCAGAAATCGGTCTGCATGTCGATGACGATGATCGCGGTGTTTGCCGGCCGCAGGTCGCGGTTATATGGCCAGGGATACGGCTCGGACTCGATTGTCGGCATGATCACTTGGCCATCGCGAGTTCGCCGGGAATGTCGCGCGCCGAGCGCTTGGCGCTCGACGTCGCGACCATGATGCCGAGCGTCAGAATGTAGGGCGCGGCGTTGAAGAAATAGTAGCCCTGCGTGACGCCGATCGATTGCAGCGCGGGACCGATCGCGCCGGCGCCGCCGAAGAGCAGCGCGGCGAGGACGCAACGCTCGGGGCTCCAGCGCGCGAAGATCACCAAAGCCACGGCCATCAGGCCTTGACCGGAAGAAAGGCCCTGATTCCACGATCCCGGATAGGACAGCGACAGAAACGCGCCGCCGATTCCGGCAAGAAATCCGCCTGCGGTCGTCGTCAAAAAGCGCACGAGATCGACCGAGATGCCGATGGCGCGCGCCGCCGCGGCGCTGTCGCCGACGGTTCGGACGATCAGGCCCCAGCGCGTGTTGCGCAAAGCCCAGCCCAGCGCGAGGGCGGCGAGCACGCCGACGAAAAAAAGCGGGTTGACGTTGAGCGCGCTGCCGAGGTCCGCATTGTCGGACCAGGCGCCGAGCGGGATCGAGACGAGGCGCGGCGCTGTCGGCTGGATATAGGGCTTGCCGAAGAAGAAGGCGACGCCCGTGCCGAACAGCATCATGGCGATGCCGACCGCGACGTCATTGACGCGCGGCAGCTTGCAGATGACGCCGTGCATCGCGCCGAGGCACGAGCCGGCGAGACCGGCGAGCAGCACGCCGAGCCAGGGCGAGCCAGTACGGTACGATCCGGCATAGGCGACCATGGCGCCCAGGACCAGCGTGCCTTCCAGGCCGAGATTGATGCGGCCTGACTTCTCCGTCAGGCATTCGCCGACTGCGACGAACATGAACGGCGTCGAGACGCGGATCGCGCCGCCCAGCATGGCGATGAGGACGATGGCGAGCGGCGTATTCACGTGCGGTCCTTCGAGGCGGCCGTCTTGAAGATCGCGAAGCGCCCATAGAGCGTCTCCGAGGTCAGCAGCACGACGAAGATCAAGCCCTGCAGGACGAGCACCGTCGCGTCGGGCAAGCCCATGCGGCGCTGGATCAATCCGCCGGCGGCGACCAGGCCCCCGAACAGGATCGCGACCGGCACGATGGCGAGCGGATTATGGCGAGCCAGGAAAGAGACGAGAATGCCGGTAAAGCCATAGCCCGCGGCGAGCGAAGCGTTGGCGCGGCCTTGGATCGCCGCGACTTCGTAAAAGCCGGCAAGGCCGGCGCAGGCGCCGGCGATCATCGCGCAAGCGACGATCAGCTTTCCGACCGGCAGGCCTTGCGCCAACGCCGCGCGCATATTGCCCCCGGTCACGCGCGCGGCGAAGCCGAAGGTCGTGCGCGTCATCAAAATCTGCAGCCCGACGGCGAGGATCAATCCCGCGAGGAAGCCCCAATGCACGTCGGTGCCCGGAATCTTGCCGACCATATAGGCTTCGCCGATCGGCCGGGTCGAGGGCTTGTTCGGATTGCTCAAGTCGCGCAGCGAGCCTTCGACGAAGAAGTTCATGATCGCGACGCCGATATAGGTCAGCAGCAGCGAGGAGATCGTCTCGTTGACGCCGCGCGCATAGCGCAAGAAGCCGGCGAGGCCGATCCAGAGCGCGCCGACGGCGACGCCGGCGCTCGCCATGACGATCAGCGTCAGCCACGGCGCGACGACGCCGACCATCGGCGTGGCGATCGCGGCCGAGGCGAAGCCGCCGAGCACCAGCGCGCCCTCGCCGCCGATCATGATCAGCCCGATGCGGGCTGGGATCGCCACCGCCAGAGCGGTCAGGATCAGGGGCGCCGAGCGCTGCAACGTATTCTGGAACGAAAAGCCGCTGCCGAACCCGCCGCGCCAGATATTGTCGACGAAATCGATCGGCGACTTGCCGATCGCGAGCAAGAAGAGCGAAAAAAGGAACGCCGCGATCGCCAGCGCGAGCGCCGGGATCGCGACATATTCCGAGCCGGCGCGCAGGCGCAGCGCGAGGTCCGACGCTGCGCGCTCGCTCGGCGCCGCAGGCAGGACGGCGCCCGAAACCTCGCCCGCCGCCGGCGCGCCGCTGTCCATGGCCGAGGCCTCGCTCAAGTGATCGAGCCGATCACGCCTTCGAGGAGGTAGTCCATCTGGTCGAGATAGGGATCCAGATTGTCGTACGCCTTGTCGATGACGATCTTGCCGGTCTTGTTGTCCTTCAGCGGACCGACATAGATCGGCTTCTTCGCTTTCAGATCCTCGATCGCGGCGAGCGCGGCCTTTTTCGCTTCATCGCTGGCGCCGGCGCCGAACGGCGTGTTCCGCACCATGTCGCCCTCATAGCCGCCGGCCAGCATGTTCGGCAAAGGCTGACCCTTGCCGAGCTCGGCGGCATATTGCTTGTAGATCGTCTCCCATTTGTATTCGGCGCCGGTGATGAATCCCTTCGGCGCAAGCGGCGCCTGGCTGGCGTTGTGGCCGCAAGTCTTCACGCCGCGCTTCTCGGCGGTCTCGATCACGACTTTCGGGCCGTCGACGTGACAGGTGACGACGTCGCAGCCGGCGTCGACCAGAGCGTTCGCCGCTTCGGCTTCTCGTACCGGCAGAGACCAGTCGCCGGTGAAGATCACTTGCACGGTGGCGTTCGGATTGGTCTTGCGCGCGCCGAGCAGGACGGAATTGATGTTGGAGAGCACGCTGGCGATCGGCTTGGCGGCGACGAAGCCGATCTTGTTCGATTTCGTGCACAGGCCTGCGGCGACGCCGTCGATGTAATGAGCTTGATTCAAATAGCCGAAATAGCTGCCGGCGTTTTTCGGATCCTTGTCCTTGTTCCAGAGCGGCGCGGCGTGGCGGAACTCGACCTTCGGATATTTCTTCGCGACATCGACGACGAAGGGCGTGTAATAGCCGAACGAGGTCGCCAGAATGAGCCCCGCGCCGTCGAGATTGATCATCGACTCCATGGTCTTGGCGCAGGCGTCGGTCTCGGGGACGTTCTCCTCTTCGACGACCTTGACGCCGGCGACCTGCTTCAGCGCGTCCATCGCCACCGCATGCGCCTGGTTCCAGCCGAAATCGTCGCGCGCGCCGACATAGACGATGCCGATGGTCAGATCGCCGGCCAAGGCGCGGCGAACGCCGCCGAAACCGAACGCCAATCCGGCTGCGCCAGCCGCGCTCGAACGGAGCAGCGTCCGTCTGGTGAACTCTACAGATGCCATGGTCACGCCCCCTTCGCGCCGAGCGCCGATCCGTCCGTCGCATCCAGCGCGAATTGAGCGAGCAAGACGCGTGCCGGCTGCGGGTCAATGGAATCTTGCTCGCCGAAGCAGGAATGCGCTTAAGGATTAAGCAGGGCGCCGCGATTCTGAGCGCTATTGTATGCACGATGCTTTGGTTGCATACGTGCTGCGAGCGGCGACTGGCGCGGGCCAGCGGAATGGGGCGTTCATGCACGCGACCGATATCGACGGAGATCACGGCAGCATCGGCGCGATCGGGTCCGTTCTCGCCGCCCATGCCGGCGGGCGGGGGATTGCGGAGACGATCGAGCGGACCTATGCGGCGATCGCCGCCCATGACGATCCGGCCTTGTTCATCGCGCTGCGGTCAAGGGAAGAGGCGCTGAAGCGCGCGGCCGAGCTCGCCGCTGAAGGACCGATCGACAAGCCGCTTTACGGCGTGCCTTTCGCGGTGAAGGACAATATCGACGTCGCCGGGCTGCCGACCACGGCCGCGTGTCCCGCCTTCGCCTATCGCCCGGAACGCTCCGCCTTTGTCGTCGAGCGCTTGGAGCGCGCCGGCGCGATCGCGATCGGCAAAACCAATCTCGATCAATTCGCCACCGGCCTGGTCGGCGTCCGCTCGCCCTATGGCGTTCCGCGCAATGCGCTGCGGGCCGATCTCATTCCTGGCGGCTCCAGCTCCGGCTCGGCGGTTGCGGTCGCCGCCGGCCTCGTTCCCTTCTCGCTCGGTACGGACACGGCGGGATCGGGGCGGGTTCCGGCCGCGCTCAACGGAATTGTCGGCCTCAAGCCGTCGCTCGGCGCGCTGTCGGCGAGCGGCGTCGTCCCGGCCTGCCGCACCCTCGACACGATCTCGATTTTCGCGGGCGACGTCGCCGACGCCTTTCTCGCCTTTCGGATCGCGGCCGGGTACGACCCCGCCGATCCCTTCTCCCGTTCTTTTGCTCCGCCGGCTCTGTCCGCGCCGCCGGTTCGACCGCGCCTCGGCGCGCCGCGCGCCGATCAGCGCAAGTTCTTCGGCGACAGGTTCGCCGAGGCGGCCTTCGAAACCGACCTCGCCCGGCTCGCTGATCTCGGCGCGGACATTGTCGAGTTCGACATCGAACCTTTCTACGCCGTCGCGCGCTTGCTCTATGAAGGCCCGTGGGTCGCCGAGCGCTACGCCGCGACCAAGGCGCTGATCGAGAGCAATCCGGAAGCTTTCTTTCCCGTCACCCGCCAGATCGTCGAAGGCGCGCGCAAGCACGACGCGGTCGCGGCCTTCGAAGCTTCCTACAAGCTCGCCGAGCTGAGGCGAGAAACGGCGCGCGCTTGGCGCCAGTTCGAGGCGATGGTCGTCCCCACTCTGCCGCGGCCTTATACGGTCGCCGAAGTTCTCGCCGATCCGATTGCGCTCAATTCGAACCTTGGAACGTACACCAATTTCGTCAATCTTCTGGATCTCGCCGCCATCGCGGTTCCGTCGGGCTGGCGCGCCGATGATCTGCCGTCGAGCGTGACGTTGATCGGCCCGGCGGGTTCGGACGGCTACCTCGCCGGCCTGGCGCAGCAGGTCCAATTGCGATCGGGCGTGCGCATCGGCGCGACGGGCGCGGCCGTCGCCGCGCCCCGGCAAAGCGCCCGCCGCGCCCCGCCAGGGCGGATCGAAATCGCCGTGGTCGGCGCGCATCTCTCCGGCTTGCCGCTCAATCGCGAATTGATCGAGCTCGGCGCGATCTTCTTGCGCGAGGCGGAGACGGTCCCGGCCTACCGGCTCTTCGCGCTGCCCGCGGCGAACCCGCCTAAGCCGGGTCTCTTGCGCGTCGCGCCGCGGGAAGGTCGGGCCGTCGCCGCCGAAATCTGGGCGCTCGACGCCGCGGCTTTCGGCCAGTTCGTCGCCAAGACGCCGCCGCCGCTGACGATCGGGACGATCGAATTCTCGGACGGCGCGAGCGTGAAGGGCTTCCTCGTCGAAGCGGAGGCGGTGAAGGGCGCGCAGGATATTTCTGTTTTCGGCGGTTGGCGCGCCTATCCGGGCGCAAGCCGATGAGGCGCCATGGCCGCTACGATTATTCGCCCATTCGCTTCCGGCCGCGCTACCGCTGGCCGAACGGCGCCGGCCTTGCCGTTTACATCGCCGTCAATCTCGAACATTTCGCCTTCGGCGAAGGTCTCGGCGCCGAACTCGCGCCGGGCGGGCCGCAGCCGGACGTGCTCAATTACGCTTGGCGCGATTACGGCAATCGCGTCGGCGCTTGGCGGCTGCTCGATCTCTTCGACGAGCTGGACCTTCCCGCATCCGTGCTCGTCAACTCCGAAATTTATGACGGTGCGCCGGGCCTCGCCGACGCCTTCCGCGGCCGGGGCGATGAATTCGTCGGCCATGGCCGCACCAATTCCGAGCGCCAGGGCGTCCTCGACGAAGCGGCCGAAGCGTCGCTGATCGCGGAGGCGACAGCGACGATCGCCGCCCGCGAAGGCGCGCCGCCGAGGGGTTGGCTCGGTCCGTGGATTTCCGAAAGCCAAGTCACGCCCGATCTTCTCGCCGAAGCCGGCTACGAATACCTTCTCGATTGGTGCATGGACGATCAGCCGATTGTCCTGCGCACCCGGAGCAAGCCGATTCTCGCGCTGCCTTATCCGCAAGAGATCAACGACGTCCCGATGATCGTCGGCCGCAAGGTCGAGGGGCCGGCCTTCGCGCGGATGATCGTCGACCATTTCGACGAGATGCTGGCGCAAAGCGCGGCCGAGCCTCTGGTGATGGGCGTCGCGCTCCATCCTTACATTGTCGGCCAGCCGCACCGCCTGCGTCATCTGCGCGGCGCGCTCGCCCATATCGCCGCTCGGAGGGAGCAAATCTGGCTGACCCGGGCGGGCGACGTCGCGGCCTATGCGCGCGCCCTGCCGGCGGGGATTGTGCCAGGAGCATGAGGCGACAGACTCCGTCGGAGAAGGACGCCGGCGCGATTGCTTGGCGCTCGGCGCCGCCGCGATAAAGCCGCTTCGCCTCATCCGCCATTTCAACCATGCGCCGCTCCGGCGGCGCCCGATTGCGGAGCGTTTCGCCTCACGCCGTCGCCGGCTTGAAGCTCAAGGCGACGCCGTTCATGCAATAGCGCAGGCCGGTCGGCTTCGGCCCGTCGTCGAACACATGGCCGAGATGGCCGCCGCAACGGCTGCAATGGACCGCCGTGCGGGTCATGCCGAAAGACGTATCCTCGGTCGTGCCGACGGCGCCGTCCAGAGGCGCCCAGAAGCTTGGCCAGCCCGTGCCGCTGTCGAATTTCGTGTCCGAGGAGAAAAGATCGCGGCCGCAGCCGGCGCAGGCGAAAATCCCGCGGCGGTGCTCGTTCAAGAGCGGGCTGGTCCAGGCGCGCTCGGTCGCCGACTCGCGCAACACCGCGTATTGCTGAGGCGTCAACATCTTGCGCCACTCGGCCTCGCTATGCGTGACCTCGAACATCTCCGCAGCGCGAGCCGCGACCGGCCGCCACGCCGACCCAGCCGCCGCCAATCCCGCGGCGAGCCCGGTCAAGAGAGAGCGCCTGGTGACCATGAAGACCTCCCGTCCTAAAAGCCTACGCGCCATCGAATACGCGCCATGGGGCGCTTTTGTTACGCCGGTTTCCGCCTTCGCCCGCCCAAATTTCGGCTTCGCGCTATTCCTAACCGCTGCCGGTCTTGACCGCTGTCGGTCACTCGCTTGCCTTCGCCCAGCGTCGCCGATATAGAAGCCCGCTCCGCTTGAAGCGCCCGCTCCCTTCGTCTAGCGGTCCAGGACGTCGCCCTCTCACGGCGAAAACAGGGGTTCGAGTCCCCTAGGGAGCGCCAGGAACTCGATGGGTTGGCGGTTATTAACCTGCCGACCGCGTCGAAACCCACGAATCCCCAAATACCGAAGCGCCGCCTCCACCTTTTGCGTCAGCGTTCCCCCGCATGATCGGCTGTCATGCCGGCGTTGCGTATTCGCGCCGCGGGCGGACGAGGCTGATTGACCCGCTACGCGAGTCGCGTGAGAACGGCGCCGTCCTGAATCTGGGCTCGGCTGACCTTCGCCAAAAAGAGGCGGCGCCGCTCGCTGCCCGGCGGGCAGGCCGGACCGGCTGTCGCCGCTGACCCGGTAGGTCAGCGCCCTCTGTTCTCGCTTCGTATGGCCGAGGATGATGGAACAGAGCTCGCGAGGGCGACCGCCATCCTCGCAGACAATCCGCTTTCCTTCGCGCGTCGCTTGTTCGAACAGATTGTACGTCGGGCTTGGCGGGGATCCCCTCGTTTCGAATGGCGGCGTCCTGAGACGGCCGAGAGGGCGATCGCGTTCTATGGCCAGTCCGGGACTTGGACGCCGAAACAAGCGGGAAACTCGCAAGAGCGCGCCGGCAAACCTGAAAAGACTGGCCGAAGCGATGAGCCTGGCCAGTCTTCACGCCGATCCCGCGCCCTTGTCTTTGGCGAGCGATTGGCGGCGTTAGGCGACCGCGTCCTTGGCGGCCTTGACCGGCCGGGCTCGGATGATCTTACGCGCCGGCTTCGCCTTGAAGACGGTCGGCTCCTTGGTGAACGGGTTGATCCCCTTGCGCGCCTTGGTCGCCGGCTTCTTGATGACGACGAACTTGGCCATGCCGGGCACGAGAAAGGCGCCCGCCTTCTTCAGCTCCTTGTGGCCGATTTCGGCGAGCGATTCGATCACGGCCTTGACGTCCCTCCGGGACAATCCGCTCGGATGCGCATCAGCGATTTTCTGGATGAGCTCCGACTTCGACATCAGCTTGGTAGCCATTTTTTCTCCTTTTTGGGGCGAATCAGCGAAATGACGTTATGCAGCGGCGAGGCCGCTGTATAGGCCGGCGCGCGATACTTTTCCCCAGCGCGCAGCGCCAAAACAGCCTAAAATAGGCTATTTGGCGCTTTCGCGGCCGCCGGGGGCGACGCTTCGGGTTCAAGTCCGGCGCGCCGGCGGCTGGGGGGGCGTTTTGAATTGCCGAGATACAAAGATGGGTGCGATGGGACGCGAGGCGTCGTCGATATTGGCGTTTGCGCGAACTGATTGCCTCGCCTTCCGCGCGAAGAAGCCAACTCCGTCACTGAAGGAGCGACGCGCGCTGTGCGGCAGGAATTCCCTCGACTTTCCCTGCCTGACGTCCCTATCGATCTAATGTATTTGCTTCGCCGAGTTGGACTCGACGGGCGGTCAAAGGGCGGTCGAGCAGGCGTGGGATTGAACCTGCGCGCCAACATTGCCGACGTTGGCGGCTCCGCGGTGGTAGTGTCGTGTGGCCGCTATCTGGAAATTTGACCGGGCTCGAGACCCTGCTTCGGTACGATCGCGCCGATATGGCGGCGATGGGCGCGATCTTCGATATCGCGACCAATCTCTTGGGCCTCGAGCCAGACTTGTTCGGAACGGTTGGAACTTTTTCGTCGTGGGCTGCGTCGGTCGGCTGGCGGGAATTGCACTTGAACCAGCATCGCCGGAATTATTGTCAGCCGGCGGCTTCAAGCGGAAGGGCCCGCGCCGAGACCGGCATTATGCGTGCGAATGTGAACGCGAACTGAAAACGCGGCTTCAACCTTACCCCGTATCTTCTTCCCAGTCTGCAAAAGCTGACCGACAGGGGAATAGAATCGCCAATTATCGAGAGAACGAGGCTTGCCCGTAAGCGAAAATTATCCCGGCGCAGCGCAAGACATCATGCGAATCCGCGGAAAGGGCAGCAATTGAATGGCTGAATCGAGGGCCTTAGGAATTTCGGCGTCGGTCGTCCGTACGTCGATGGCGATGTCGCTCGTGACGAATTGGACGTAATTGCGTCTGCGTTGGATCGGCGCTTCCGTTTGGCTGGGCTCGGAAGCGCCGGGGACCGACCAAGAGCCACTGCCGATAATTCATCAGATCAGGTCTTCGCCGCGGCGGGCCGTTATCAGCATGAGCGGTCGTACTACTAGCGGCAAGACGGCAGGACTGCTGCGCAAGCTTTCCAGGGGTCACAGATCTGTTTTTCGAATTGTTCAGGGCGACATCGCTCTCCTGCGTGCTATCCGAGGCGGGGCTCAGCTTGCTCGATGCCGATACCGTTGCGATGGCGCTGCGCTCGCTCCGATTCGAGCGGCGGGCGATTCTGGTCATCTGCGAAGCGAAACGACTTGGTCGGAATTGCTGCTGCGGCCGGAAGAAGTACGATATCCGAGAGTTCGCCACAGTCTCGAACCGGTCGTGTCCCCTGCGGTGGGGTAGCACACGCGGAGCAAGCCGCTCGCGAAGCGCGCTCTCCATAGCGCCGTAGCGAGCGAGCGGCTTGCGGCGGTCATTGGCGATTCTCCGGTACGGTCGGGTTGCTGAGCCAACCTGAGTCGAGGAACCCCAATGACCGACGAGATGATGAACCTTCGCGCGTTCGTGGAGACCCCGACGCGGATATTCGCGACATGATCGGTCTTGCCGAACGGCTGATCGAACTGGAGGTCGGCGCCAAGAGCGCCGCCGGGACGCCTCGCCGGACAAAGGACTGTCGGGACAAAGGACTTTCTAAAAATCAGAAATCATGATAGATTTCTAGAACGGCTCTGCCAGCGGGCGGGCGCGCGAGGAAAAGCTGAGACGGGGAATCGAGCGTCGTTGCGTCCCGAGACCCTCGATTTTGCGAGGTCAACACGACTGGCGAGTCCAGGCTGTAAACAAATCAAAGACTTAGCGGCGGTCCGGCGGGGCGCTTTCTCGTCCAATTCCGCAAGAAAGGAAGAGAAAGGAAGCCCGGAGGAAGAAAAAGGAAGCCGAAGGGAAGGAGAGGGAAAGGCGAATTGCCCTTTTTCGTGTCCGAGCGGCGCTTGCGACGGGCGCGATCGGACCTGCAAGCCGGCTTGCCGGCGTCTCTATTTCGCGATCGACGACGTCACGTCGCCTTCCTGCAGCACGCCCTCGATCGAGGCGGGCGGCCGCGGCGTCATCGGCGCATAGGCGGGCGGCGGCGCGTAGGCGTGGACCGGCGGCGGCAGCGCGCCGCTCGGCGCGTGCAGGTCGATTGGCGCGGCGTCGGCCGGCCGGTCGAGGCGGGCGACGTCCTGCGGCTCGTCGATATCGGGCGCGGGCGGCAAATTGTCGCTCGGCGGCGGCGCCGGCAGAAGGTCGGGGCTCGGCGTCGGCTTGCAATAGCGGCGCAGGCCGGTGTTGGTCGCGCCGTGCATGGCGAGATCGAGGTGGAAGTGATTGTAGTGGAAGACGTCGGCGCCCGGCCCGAGCACGGTGGTGAAATGCTGGCAGGCGCCGGCATGGACCTCATGCAGGAAGGCCGAATCCTGGCTGTCGCGGTCTTTCCATTCCTTGACGATGCTGATCAGCCGGCCGTCGGCGAGCCGGAAGCCGCTGACGTCGATCGCGTTGCCGAAAGCGTGCTCGGAAAGGCGCGCGCCGGCCATATTGTCGACGGTGCGGCAAGTATAGGCGCCAAAGGCGGTCAGCCCTGTGACATTCTCGCCGAAACGCGCTTGCGCGCGCGGCTGCACGACGTCGGCGAGCCAGTCCTCCAAGGCGGCGATCATCGAACAATCGATCGTCACCGGCCCTTCGACGCTGACCGCGCCGCCCGACAGGCCCGAAAGCTTGAACGGATGGTAGAGGCCGCAAATCCCGGGCCCGTCGATCTCGTTCAGCGGCTCGATATAGGCGGAAGGCTGAACCCGCTTGCTGGCGAGGCAAGCCTCCTCCGCCTGCATGCGCCAGGCCGGACGCTCGGCCCGCTGGTAAAAGCCGCAGCCGACGAGGGAGACTAGGGCCGAGCAGCCCACGAGCCATGGCAATACGCGACGCGCCATTGATAAGTCATGCGCGCATCCCGCTTAATTAAGAGTTGAGAGGTCGAGAGATACGCCTTTCCGCGCCGACGGCGAAAGCGAGCGGGCCATTTTCGCGCCAAAGTTCGGCGTCATCAGCGGCAGGATACGTTCGCATTCGCGAAACAAGAACGGCAGGAGCGGACGGAATGGGGCGATTCTGGCGCGGGCTGAGAGCAGGCGCCGCTCTTCTTGCGAGCCTTGTTTCTCCCACTGTCGTCTCCGCCCATCCCCATGTCTGGGTCACGGTGCGCAGCCAGATCGATTTTTCGCCGGACGGATTGGTGACCGGCGTGGTCCATGACTGGGTCTTCGACGAAATGTATTCCGCCTTCGCGACGCAGGGACTGGGCAAGCCCGGCGAACTCGTCAAGCGCGAGGATTTCGCGCCGCTCGCCAAGGAGAACGCCGGCCAATTGGCTCAGATCGGCTATTTCACGGTCATGAAGATCGGCGGCAAGCAGGTGGATTTCGGCGAGGTCGCCGATTACTGGATGGAGGAGCGGCCCGACCATCTGGTCGCGTTCCATGTCGCGCTGCCGTTGAAGACGCCGCAGGCGCCGGGGAAATACGTCACGATGATGGTCTCCGACCCGGAATTTTTCATCGACTTCGAATTCGACGACAAGGATCCGGTGACGCTGCAGACCGCGCCGCCTGGCTGCTCGCTGTCGATCACCCATCCCAAGCCCCTCGACGTCGAAGATTCCAAGAAGCTCAACGAATCCTTCTTCACCAATCTCTCGCCGGGAGTCGGGTTCGGCTTCAAGCTGGCGAGCCGCGCGATCATCGCCTGCCCATGAAAGTCAGGACGAAGTCTCGAATCGTTTTGCTTTTCGTCGCCGCGGCCGGGCTCGCCGCGCTGACCGCCGACCCGGCTTTGGCGCAATTGGCGCGCCGGCCGTTCGAGGTCGCCGGCGGGGAGGGCGGCGGCCAAGAGGCCGGGATCGCCGGCTGGATTCTTGCCGAGCAGGCCCGCCTCGTCCATCTCATGACCGCTTGGATGAAGGCGCTGCATGAGAACGGCTCCGCCTTTTGGGGCCTCGGCGCTTTGAGCTTTCTCTACGGCGTCGTCCACGCGGCCGGGCCAGGGCACGGCAAGGCGCTCATCGCCTCCTACATGCTCGCCAACGAGCGCGCCTTGCGACGCGGGATCGTCCTCGCCTTTTTCGCCGCGTTGCTGCAAGCCGGCGTCGCCGTCGCGCTGGTCGGCGTCGCGGCTCTGGTCTTCCGCGCCACGGCTTCGGAGATGAACGATGCGGCCATGGTCGTTCAGATCGCTAGCTACGCCGCGATCGCCGCGATCGGCGCCTGGCTCGTCTGGGTCAAAGGCCGCGGGCTCGCCGGCGCGTTTCGTTTGAGCCTTTATCGCCGCGCCGCGCTCGCCGGCGGCGCGCTTTACGCCGAGGCGCCGTGGCGGCCCGCTTTGGCGGCGGGTTCGGCCGGCCAGTTCCGCGTCCAAGCCGCAGGCGACGGCGGGCTCGCGGCCGATTGCGGCCATGTCCATGCGCCCGACCCGCGCCAATTGGGCGACGGTTTTTCCTGGCGCGGCGCGGCCGCGACCGTGTTCGCGGCGGGCGCCCGTCCCTGTTCCGGCGCGATCCTGGTCCTGGTCTTCGCCCTCGCGCAGGGCCTTTTCCTCGCTGGGATCGGCGCGACTTTGGCGATGGCGCTGGGGACGGCGATCACGACCGGCGCGCTCGCGACGCTGGCCGTCGCCGCCAAAGACTTGGCGCTGCGCCTGACGAAACAGGAATCCTCGTTCGCGGGCCTGATCGCCCGCGCCTTCGAATTCGCCGCGGCCCTGGCGGTGCTGGCTTTCGGCGTGCTGCTGCTGCTCGGCTACGGCTCGACGCTTGGCGGAGCGTGACTGCGGCGAGACTTGTCGCCGCGCGCGGCGCCGGCTAAAGGCCGGCGGCCATGAACCAGCCCGCAACGCCCGAAGACTTGTTCGCCCGGCTCGACGCGCTCGGCGTCGCGCACGAGACGATCGAGCATCCGCCGCTCTTCACGGTCGAGGATTCGCAAAATCTGCGCGGCGAGATTCCCGGCGGGCACACCAAGAACCTGTTCGTCAAGGACAAGAAAGGCCGGCTGTTTCTGCTCGTGCTCGGCGAGGACGCGGTCATCGACCTGAAGCGCGCGCACGAGAAAATCGGCGCGCAAGGCCGCGTCTCGTTCGGCTCGGCCGAATTGCTCGAAGAGGTCTGGGGCGTCAAGCCCGGCGCGGTGACGCCGTTCGGCGCGATCAACGATCGCGACGGCCAGGTCACCGTGGTTCTCGACGCGGCGCTGATGGCGCATGAGCGGCTCAATTTCCATCCGCTGGTCAACACCCGGACGACTGGTCTCGCCAGCGGCGACTTGGTCAAATTCCTGCGCGCGACCGGCCATGAGCCGATGATCGTCGCGCTCGCAGAAGCGGGCTGAATCTGCGGCCCGACATTGCGAAAAGCCTGGGCTAGGCCCATCTTGGCGCCAGCAAAGGCTTTTCTTTAAGATTGGAGCGAATGATGGCGGGCGGACCGACACAGGGCGGCGCGGCGGTCAAGGACGTGACCACGGCCTCGTTCCGCGAAGACGTGCTTGTCGCCTCGACCAAGCAGCCGGTTCTGGTCGATTTCTGGGCGCCGTGGTGCGGCCCCTGCAAGCAATTGGCGCCGGCGCTCGAGAAAGCGGTCGCGGCGGCCGGCGGCAAGGTCAAGCTGGTCAAGATGAACATCGACGAGCACCCGCAGGTCGCCGGCCAGCTCGGCATTCAGTCCATCCCCGCGGTCATCGCCTTCGAAAAAGGCCAGCCGATCGACGGCTTCATGGGCGCGTTGCCGGAGACGCAGGTGCGCGGCTTCATCGAGCGCCTGGTCGGACCCTTGACCGGCGGCGCCGACGAATTGATCGCCGAGGCGGAGGCGGCGCTCGCCGCCGGCAATCCGGCCGGCGCAGCGGCGCTCTACGCTCGCGTGCTCACCGAAGACGAGGCGAACGTGAAGGCGATCGCCGGCCTCGCCAAAATCCATATCGACAATGGCGACCTCGAACAGGCCAAAGGCGTGCTGTCGCTCGCTCCGCCGCCTCCGCCCGGCCGCGACGCCGATCCGCTGATCGCGGCGGCCAGAGCGGCGCTCGAACTCGCAGAGCAAGCGGCCTCGCTCGGCGACGTCGCGCCGCTCGAAGCGGCGGTCAAGGCCAATCCCGCCGACAATCAGGCGCGCTTCGACCTCGCCCTCGCCCTCAACGCCCGCGGCGACCGCGAGCGCGCCGCCGACCAATTGCTGGAGATCGTCAAGCGCGACCGCCAATGGAACGACGATGCGGCGCGCAAGCAATTGGTTCAGTTCTTCGAGGCCTGGGGGCTGATGGACCCGGCCGCAGTGGCTGCGCGCCGCAAATTGTCCGCCTTGTTGTTCTAGAAGTCGCCGTCCCGCGCGACGTCGATACGATGAAGCTTAATCGCGTCTACAAAACGCCGGCCGATCTGCCCCGGACGGTCCCGATCTTCCCGCTGGCCGGGGCTTTGTTGCTGCCGCGCCGACCCTTGCCGCTCAACATTTTCGAGCCGCGCTACCTGGCGATGATCGACGACGCGCTGAGCGGCGAGCGGTTGATCGGCGTGATCCAGCCGAGCGCCGGCGAAGCGGCGGCCGAACCGCGGCCCGAGCTTTATCCGGTCGGCTGCGCCGGCCGCATCACGCAATTCGCCGAGACCGGCGACGGCCGCTGTCTCGTCACCCTGACCGGAATCGCCCGGTTCCGCGTCCTGGACGAGCCTGCGACCTTGACCCCTTACCGCTTGGCGCAAGTCGATTTTTCGAATTTCGCCGCCGACTTTCACGAAGGCGAAGGCGAAGACGATGTCGACCGCCAGGCGTTGCTCGACGCGTTGCGCGAATTCGCCGAGGCCAACCGCTTCAAAGTCGATTGGGACGATATCGAACAGGCTTCGAACGAGGCGCTGGTCAACGGCCTGTCGATGCTGAGCCCTTACGGGGCGAAAGAGAAACAGGCTCTGCTCGAAGCCGCGACCTTGCAGGCGCGGGCCGAGATGCTGGTCGCGATCACCCATGTCGAACTGGCGCGCGCGGCGGACGCGCCAAGGGTGCATTGAACGACGCCGCAACCCGGGAACCTCGAAACGGCGCGCCGAGCCACAGAGGCGTCCAGAACGAAAGGCGTCAGCGGCCGTGGCCTTCGTGACGGGCCGAAAGAATTTCATCCAGCGACAATTGCGGCATCGATTGTCGGAACGCTTCGATCTCGCGCATCACGCGCGCCGTGTTCGTCGCGCGAAGCTCCGCCTCAGGCACAAGCCGCGCAATCGGCCGGCCGTGCCGCGTAATCACAAGCGTCTCGCCTCGTTCAACTTCGTCGAGCAGGCTCGGCAGTTGGGCTTCGGCTTCAGAGGCTTTCACCGTGCGCATCGCGTTCTCCTTCGCCGAATCATGAGGCTGCTGCTCGACGATAGCAATTGGCGCTACATTGGCGCTGGAGCCTCAAACGGCGACGCCGTTCACCGCGAGCAGCGCGCTCATCCGTTTCCCCGCCCGCTCGGGATCGACGATCAGCCCCGCCCGATCGGCCAGGCGAAAAACGTCCGCGTAATGCAAGATGGCTCGCGCCGACTGCATCCCGCCGAGCATCGCAAAATGGTCTTGGAAGCCGTTGAGCCAGGCGAGGAAGACGATTCCAGCCTTATAATACTGCGTCGGCGCCTCGAAGATTTTGCGCGACAGCGCCACGGTCGGCGCGAGGATTGCGTCATAGCCGGCGCGGTCGCCGGCGCCGAGCTTGACGAGGGCCGCCGCGGCGGCGGGCGCGATCGGATCGAAAATGCCGAGCAATCCGTGCGAATGACGCGCGCCGTCGCCGGCGATGAGCTCGGCATAGTTGAAATCGTCGCCGGTATACATGCGCAGATTCGGCGGCAGTTTCTTGCGCATGGCGATTTCCTTGTCGGCGTCGAGCAGGGAGATTTTGATCCCGTCGATGCGCGCGGCGTGACGCTCGATGAGATCGAGCACGACGCGCATCGCGGCCTCGAAGCCGTCGACGCCCCAATAGCCGGCAAGCGCCGGATCGAACATCTCGCCAAGCCAATGCAGGATGACCGGCCGGCTCGCTTGCGAGAGCACGCGATCATAGACCGTCGCGTAATCGTCCGGCCCGCGCGCGACGCGCGCCAACGCCCGGCTCGCCATCATGATCGCGCGGCCGCCCTGGCTCTCGACATAGCCGACCTGCTCCTCGTAAGCCGCGATCACGTCGGCGAGCGAGCGGGTACGGGAAGGATCGAGGTGATCCGTACCTGCGCCGCAGGCGAGATCGGCGCCCGGCCGCGCCTTCGCCTCGGCGAGCGCGCGCTTGATCAGCTCCTTGGCGCCGTCCCAATCGAGGCCCATGCCGCGCTGGGCGGTGTCCATGGCCTCGGCGATTTTGAAGCCGAGATTCCAGAGATGATGGCGGAAAGCGAGAGTGCGATCCCAGTCGACTTCCGTACGGCGCCACGGGTCGGACTCGCCGAACGGGTCGGCGACCACATGGGCGGCGGCGTAGACGACGCGCGGGAAAGACGCCGCCTGCTCCAGCGGAAAGGGCGAAGGCGGCGACAGTTCGAACTCTTCGAGCGACTTGTCGGCTCTCGGCAAATGCAGCTTGGGCACAGGCGCTCCTCCCCTTCAAGCCCGCAATCTTCATCGGCGGGCATGCGCGGCCGGCTTCTTCCGCCAGCCGCGCGGGCTGAGCAAGGTCACTAGAACGTTCCAAAGTCAATGCTTGCGCGGCGAAAACAGAAAAAACCATATAATTCAAGGAACAGTTATGCCGCTTGACAAGGCGGCGGCTCGGTCATAGGAACGTTCCAATAGAAGACGTCGCGGCAGCGGTCGCGATGTGGACGGGAGGGGAGCGCCTTTGGGCGACCAGAAGCCGACGCGGCGTTCGACGACGATGATCGACATCGCGCGCGCCGCCGGCGTGTCGAAATCGACCGTCTCGCTCGTTCTCAAAGGCTCCGGTCTGGTCAAGCCCGACACGCGCGAGCGCGTCGAAGCGGCGATCGAGCGCCTCGGCTATGTCTATAATCGCGGCGCCGCCAATTTGCGCGCCGCCTCGAGCAGTTTCGTCGGCGTCGTCATCGGCGATCTCACCAATCCGTTCTTCGCCGAACTCGCGGTCGGCATCGAGGACGCCCTCTATAAGAGCGGCGTCACGCCGATCCTCGCCAACACCAACGAGAATCTCGAGCGGCAATCGCACGTGCTGCGCTCGCTGCGCGAGCATAATGTCGCGGGACTGATCATCAGCCCGGCGCGCGGCGCCGATACATGGACGCTCGCCAGCCAATTGCCGACCACCATGCCGACGATTGTCACGATGCGGCGGATTCTCGGCAGTCCCTTGCCCTATATCGGCCCGGACAATCGCGCCGGCGCGCGCGAAGCGGTCGAGCACCTGATCCGGCTCGGTCATCGCCGCATCGCCTTTATCGGCGGCGACGCGCTGATGACGACGCAGCAGGAGCGCGCCGGCGGTTGGCAGGACGCGCTCGCCGCAGCCGGCATTCCGCCCGACCCCGGCCTGATTTTCGAAACGCCGCCGACCCGAGCCGGCGGCCGCGACGCGGTCGAGCGCGCGTTGAGCATGCCGCGGCCGCCGACCGCGATCTTTTGCTATAACGACATTGTCGCCATGGGCGCGACCCGCGCGCTGGTCATGCATGGCCGCACGCCCGGCCGCGACATCGCGGTGGTCGGCTTCGACGACATCGCCGAGGCCGAGCACAACGCGCCGCCGCTGACCACGGTCAACGCCGAGACCAAAGAAATGGGCGCGCGCTGCGCCGACAGCCTGCTGCGATTGATCCGCGGCGAAGATCCCGCCGGCCTTTCCTATGCCGGCCGGACGCGGCTGATCGTGCGCGAGAGTTGCGGCGCCCCTCTGCTCGAAAGGAAAGCGTCATGACGCAAAAGGTGCGCTGGGGGCTGATCGGCGCGACGACGATTGCGCGCGAATGGATGATCGCGGCGATCCGCGCTGTCGGCGGCGAGATCGCGGGCGTGATGAGCTCCAGCGCCGAGCGTGGCCGGAATTACGCGGCTGAGTTCGGCATTCCGCTGGCGACGACGTCGCTCGATGAACTGCTCGACAATTGCGACGCGGTCTATGTCGCGACGACCAACGATCTGCATCACGCCCAGGTCCTCGCCGCGGCCAAGGCCAAAAAGCACGTGCTGTGCGAAAAGCCGCTGGCGTTGACCCTGGCGGAGGCGCGCGAAATGGTCGCCGCCTGCAAGGCGGCGGGCGTCGTGATGGGCGTCAATCACCATTTGCGCAACGCCGCGACTCACCGCGCGATGCGCGACGCCGTCGCGGCCGGCAAGATCGGCCGGCCGCTCTTCGCCCGCGTCTGCCATGCCGTGTACCTTCCGGAGCATCTGCAAAGCTGGCGGATCAAGGACCCCAAGACCGGCGCCGGCGTGGTGATGGACATCACCGTCCATGATTCCGACACGCTGCGCTTCGTCCTTGGCGACGAGCCGGAGGCGGCGACCGGCATGATCCAGCGCGCCGGCATGGGTTCGGGCGATATCGAGGACGGCGCTCTCGGCGTGATCCGCTTCCGCTCCGGCCTGCTCGCCCATGTCTTCGACGCCTTCACCTGTCGCTATACGCGCACCGCCTTCGAAGTTCATGGCGACGAAGGCTCGCTGTTCGGCGACAATTGCATGACGCAGCGCCCAGTGGGGACGGTCACGCTACGCAATGCGCAGGGCGAGACGGCGCTGCCGCTCGATCATGAAAATCTTTACGAGCGCTCGGTGCGCGCATTCCACGCCGCCATGCGCGGCGAGGGCGCGCCGGCGGCGACCGGGGAAGACGGCGTGCGCTCGATGGCGACCGCCCTGGCCGTCCTCGAAGCGGCCCGAACCGGGCGCGAAACCAAAGTCGATCCGGGTCTATAAATGGCTGCGCCTCGCATCCTCTCCGCCGACGAAGCCGCGCGTCTCATCCCCGACAATGCGGTGGTGACGGTCTCGTCCTCGTCCGGCCTCGGCTGTCCGGACGCGACGCTCGCCGCGATCGGCCGGCGCTTCGACGCCGACGGCCATCCGCGCAATCTGACGACGCTGCATCCGATCGCGGCCGGCGACATGTGGGGCGTCGCCGGAATCGATCATCTCGCCAAAGAGGGGTGCTTGGCGCGCGTTCTCGCCGGATCGTACCCTTCCGGCCCATCCAAAGCCGAGCCGCCGAAAATCTGGCGCATGATCTCGGACAACCGGATCCCCGCCTACAACATCCCCTCCGGCATTCTCTTCGACATGCATCGCGAGGCTGCCGCTAAGCGGCCAGGCGTGCTGACCAAGATCGGGATGGACACGTTCGTTGATCCCGCCCTCGAAGGCTGCGCGATGAACGCCAAAGCCGCGGCCGCGCCGATCGTCTCCAGAGTGCAATTCGCGGACGACGAATGGCTGTTCTTCCCGACGATCACGCCCAATGTCGCGATCATCCGGGCGACGACGGCGGACGAGCGCGGCAATCTTTCCTACGAGCATGAGGGCGGCTATCTCGGTCCGCTCGACCAAGCGCTCGCCGTGCGCAACAATGGCGGCGTCGTCATCGCCCAGGTCAAGCGCCTCGCCGAAGCGGGCACGCTGAAGCCGCAGCACGTTTTCGTGCCGGGCGTCCTGGTCGACGCCATCGTCGTCGCGCCCGACCAGATGCAGACGACGCAGACAGCGTACGATCCGGCGATTTCGGGCGAAATCTTCCGGCCGCTTTCTTCGTTCGAAATTCCTGCTTTCGGCGTCGGCAAGGCGATCGCGCGCCGGGTCGCCCAGGAGCTGCGTCAAGGCGACGCCGTCAATATCGGCTTCGGCATTTCGGCCAATGTGCCGCGCATCCTGATCGAGGAAGGCCTGCACGGCGCGGTGACTTGGGTCATCGAGCAAGGCGCGGTCGGCGGCGTGCCGCTGCTCGATTTCCAATTCGGCTGCGCCTCCAATGCCGAGGCGATCGTGCCCTCGCCCTATCAGTTCACCTACTTTCAAGGCGCCGGCTTCGATTGCTCACTGCTTTCCTTTCTCGAGATCGATCGCGACGGCTCGGTCAATGTCTCCAAACTCGGCGTAAGGCCGCATGTCACGGCCGGCGCGGGCGGGTTCGTCGATATTACGGCGCGGGCGAAGAAGATCGTGTTCTCCGGCTATTTCACCGCCGGCGCGGGGCTCGCCATCGCCAATGGCGGGCTCGTCATCGAAAAGGAAGGCAAGGTCAAGAAGCTGGTCGAGAAGGTCGAGCAGGTCTCGTTCTCCGGTCGGCGCGCGCAAGCGCAGGGACAGGAGATCGTCTATGTCACCGAGCGCTGCGTCATGAATTTGGCGCGCGACGGCGTCACCGTCGCCGAGATCGCACCCGGCGTCGATTTGCGCCGCGACATACTCGGTCAGGCCGCTTTTCCGCTGCGCGTCGCGCCCGCTTTGAAGACGATGGACGCCGCGTTGTTCCGTCCTGAGCCGATCGGGTTGCGGCTCAAAACCGCGCGGCCGCCCGGCGCCGCCCGCGAGGCCGCCGAATGAGCGCCTATGTGCAGCTCGCCTTCGACGGCCCGGTCGCGCTGATCACGCTGACCCGAGCCGACAAGCTCAACGCGCTCGACCGCGCCATGGTGGTTGCGCTGGCTGAAGCGGCCGAGGCGATCGAAGCGTCGAACGATGCGCGCGTCGCGATTCTCGCCGGCGAAGGCAAGGCCTTCTGCGCCGGCGGCGACATCGCCGCCTGGGGCGGCTTGCCGCCGCTCGATATGTGGCGCGACTGGACGCGCACCGGCCATCGCGCCTTCGAGAAATTGGCGCGGCTGCGCCAGCCGCTCGTCGCCGCCTTGACCGGTCATGCTTTCGGCGGCGGCCTGGAGCTCGCGGCGACCGCCGACATTCGCATCGCCGAGCGCGGGATCAAGCTCGGCTTGCCGGAGACCGGCCTCGCCATGGCGCCAGGCTGGTCGGGCACGCAGCGTCTGGTGCGGCGCTTCGGCGCGAGCGTCGTCCGCCGCATGGCGCTGGGCGGCGCGATGTTTACGGCCGACGAAGCGCTCGGCCTCGGATTGGTCGACGAGGTGGTCGAGCCTGGCCTCGGCCTCGCCCGCGCCAGAGCGCTCGCCGCGGAGATCGCCGGCCGCGGGCCGCTCGCCGTCCAGATGGTGAAGGGGATGATCAATGTCGCCGAAGGCGAAGACAAGGATGCGCCGATCGAGGGCCTCGCCGGCGCGCTGACCGCGATGACCGAGGACTTGAAGGAGGGCGTCGCCGCCTTCCGGGGCAAGCGTCCGGCGCAATTCGCCGGGCGATGAAGAGAATGTCGCCGCGCCCGGACGGGCGCGGCGAGGGGGAGAGCTTCCATGTCCGGCGCGCGCAGCGGCGACAGCCGCGGCGCGGGGGCGTGGCGGGAGACAGGGACCGTTTCTCGGTTCTTGGAGACGGCGCCGGACCGAATCCGGTTGGGACGATACGCTATCGGAAGGGTGGAGAGATGAAGCTTCGTACAAAATTCCTGGCCGGCGCGATGGCCGCGTGCTTCGCGGGCATGGTCGCGACGGCGCAGGCCGCCGACGTCAAGGAAGTGCAGATGCTGCATTGGTGGACGTCGGGCGGCGAGGCGGCCGCGCTGAACGTCCTCAAACAGTACCTTGCGAAAGAAGGCTACGCCTGGAAGGACGTGCCGGTGGCCGGCGGCGGCGGCGAAGGCGCGATGACCGCCCTGAAGGCGATGGTCGCGGCGGGCAATCCGCCGACCGCCTCGCAGATCCTCGGCTATTTCGCCCTTGACTACGCCGAGGCCGGCAAGCTCGCCGACATCTCGCCGCTGGCGCAGAAGGAAGGCTGGGCCAAGGTCATCCCGACCGCGCTGCAGAAATTCACCACGACCAACGGCAAGTGGGACGCGGTGCCGATCAACATCCATTCGGTCAACTGGATTTGGGTCAACAAGGCCGTCATGGAAAAGATCGGCGGGAGCGAGCCGAAGAATTTCGACGACCTGATCGCCCTGCTCGACAAGGCGAAAAAGGCCGGCGTCATTCCGCTCGCGCTGGGCGGCCAGCCCTGGCAGGAAGCGACGATGTTCGACTCGGTCGTCATGTCGACCGGCGGGCCGGATTTCTACAAGAAGGCGTTCATCGATCTCGACGAAAGCGCCCTGAAGTCCGACACGATGAAGAAGGCGTTCGACAACCTCGCCAAGCTGCGCGCCTATACCGACCCGAACTATGCCGGCCGCGACTGGAACCTCGCCACCGCGATGGTGATCAAGGGCGACGCGCTGCTTCAGGTCATGGGCGACTGGGCCAAGGGCGAGTTCAAGACCGCCAACAAGGAGCCGGGCAAGGATTATATGTGCTATCGCTTCCCGGGCACGGACGGTTCGGTGATTTACAACACCGACATGTTCGCCTTCTTCAAAGTGTCGGCGGACCGCCAGGCGGCGCAGCTCGCTCTGGCCGAGGCGACGATGAATCCGGAAGTGCAGTCGGCGTTCAACGTGATCAAGGGCTCGGTGCCGGCCCGCACCGACGTTCCGGACACCGCCTTCGACGCCTGCGGCAAGAAGGGCATCGCCGACGTCAAGGCCGCCAACGAGAAGGGCACGTTCCTCGGCTCGATGGCGCAGAACTACGCCCAGCCGCCGGCGATCGGCAGCGGCGCCTATCACGACGTGGTGACCAAGTTCTTCCACGGCGAGATCAAGTCCTCCGACGCCGCGGTGACGGAGCTGGTCAAGGCGATCAACAACGCCAAGTGACGCGAAAAAACCCTCCCCCGCTCGCGCGGGGGAGGGTTCTTGGCTAGAAAGGGCCGGGAACATGCGAGGGTTCGTGACATGACGGTCAGCGGCGTTGCGCCAATCGCCCGAACTGCGACGCGCCGGCCGCGCGCGCTGCGCGGCTACCTGCAAGGGGTCCTGCCGAAGCTGGTCCTCGCGCCGTCCTTCATCCTGGTCCTGATCTTCGTCTACGGGTTCAATCTGTGGACGCTGTTCTTGTCCTTCACCAATTCGAAGGCCTTCGCGACCACCAACATCGTCGGCTTCCTGAACTACAAGCGGCTCTGGGACTGGACCTTCGAAACCGATCCGCCGTCGAGCTGGTACACGGCGATCGTCAATATGGGCCTGTTCGGCGGGCTCTATGTCGTCTTTTGCCTGTTTCTCGGCCTGACCCTGGCGATCCTGCTCGATCAGAAGATCAGAGGCGAAGGAATCTTGCGCCCGATCTATCTCTATCCGCTCGCCCTCTCCTTCATCGTGACCGGCACCGCCTGGAAATTGTTCCTCGACCCGCGCATCGGGCTCGAGAAGGCGGTCCACGATTGGGGCTGGACGAGCTTCCATTTCGACTGGGTCGTCAATCCCAGCATGATGATCTATTGCGTCGCGATCGCCGGCGTCTGGCAGACTTCGGGCTTCGTCATGGCGATGTTCCTCGCCGGATTGCGCGGCGTCGACGGCGAGATCATCAAGGCGGCGCAGATCGACGGCGCCTCGACCTTCGCCACGTACCGGCGCATCATCATCCCGATCATGCGCCCGGTGTTCTTCTCGGCGATTATCATCCTCACCCATATGGCGATCAAGTCGTATGACTTGGTCCTGTCGGTCACCGGCAAGAATCCCGGCGGCGCGGCCGAGCTGCCTTCGACCTTCATGTATTCTTATACGTTCACCCGCAATCAGATGGCGGTCGGCTCGACCAGCGCGGTGATCATGCTGATGACCATCGCCGCCATCATGGTTCCCTATCTTTATTCCGAATTGCGGGAGAAGGGACGATGACCGCCGCCGCCGACCTCATCACCGCGACGCCGCGGCGCGAGCGGGCGCGCCATTCGCTGACGACGCGCGTCGTCATCTACGGCCTGTTGATCTTCTTCGCCTTCGTTTATCTCATCCCGCTCGTCGTGATGGTGATGACCTCGTTGAAGCCGCTCGACGAGGTGACCGGCGGCAACATGTTCGCTCTGCCGCACGAATTGACCTTCGCGCCATGGATCGACGCCTGGGGTAAAGCGCGGATCGGCGTCTCCGAGACAACCGGCATAGCCGGCTATTTCTGGAACTCGATCAAGATGGTCGTGCCGGCGGTGATCATTTCGACGCTGCTCGGCGCGCTCAACGGCTATGTCCTGACCAAATGGCGTTTTCCCGGCCATAAGCTGGTCTTCGGGATGATGCTGTTTGCTTGCTTCATCCCGTTCCAATCCGTGATCATCCCGATGGCGGTGATCCTCGGCTGGTTCGGCCAGTTCGGCAACACGCTCTCCGACCTGACCGGCTTCTCCTTCGGCTTCGGCAATCCGACGGTCAATCTGGTCTTCGTCCATACGGTCTACGGCCTCGGCTTCACCACCTTGTTCTTCCGCAACTATTACGAGGCCTTCCCGACGGAGCTGGTGAAGGCGGCGCAGATCGACGGCGCCAGCTTCTTCCAGATTTTCCGGCGCATCCTGTTGCCGAATTCGGCGCCGATCATCATCGTCACCGTCATCTACCAGTTCACGAATATCTGGAACGACTTCCTGTTCGGCTCGACCTTCGCCGCCGGCGATTCCTCGCCGATGACGGTCGCCTTGAACAATATCGTCAACACCTCGACGGGCATCGTCGAATACAACGTCAATATGGCGGCGGCGATCATCGCGGCCGCGCCCACCCTCTTCGTCTATATCGTCGGCGGCCGCTATTTCGTGCGCGGCCTGATGGCCGGCGCGGTCAAAGGATAGAGCCATGGCCTTCCTCGAAATCGATTCCTTGCGCAAGCGCTTCGGCTCGCTGGAAATTCTCAAGGGCATCGATCTGACGCTCGACAAGGGCGGCTTCCTCGTCCTGGTCGGCCCATCCGGCTGCGGCAAGTCGACTTTGCTCAACACGATCGCCGGGCTCGAGACGATCTCGTCGGGCGAGATTCGCATCGACGGCGACGTGATCAACGATCTGCACCCGTCGAAGCGCGACATCGCCATGGTGTTCCAATCCTACGCGCTCTATCCGAACATGACGGTCGCGCAGAACATGGCCTTCGGCATGGAGATGCGCGGCGTGCCGAAGCAGGAGCGCGACAAGGCCGTCGCCGAGGTCGCCAAGACGTTGCAGATCGAGCATCTCTTGAAGCGCCGGCCCAGCCAGCTTTCCGGCGGCCAGCGCCAGCGCGTCGCCATGGGCCGGGCGCTGGTGCGCCAGCCGCGCGTGTTTCTCTTCGACGAGCCGCTCTCCAATCTCGACGCCAAGCTGCGCGTCGACATGCGCGTCGAAATCAAGCGGCTGCACAGCCAGACCGGAACGACGATCGTCTATGTCACGCATGACCAGATCGAAGCGATGACGCTCGCGACCCGCATCGCGGTGTTGAAAGACGGCGAATTGCAGCAGGTCGGCTCGCCCTACGAAGTCTACAATTCGCCGGCCAATCTTTTCGTCGCCGACTTCATGGGCTCGCCGTCGATGAACCTCATCGAGGCGAAAATCGCTCGGACGAACGGCGCCGCTTCGATCGTCCTGGAGAGGCCCGGCGCCGAGCCGATCGTCATGCCGGCGCCGGTCAGCGCCGACGCGACCAAGCTGCGCGACGGCGGGGCTGTGATTTTCGGCATCCGGCCCGAGGCGGTGAGCGATCCCGAAAGCGCCGACCGCAACTCGAAGCATATCGCGACGTTCCCGTGCCGCGTCGATCTGGTCGAGCCGGCCGGCTCCGACACGTTTGTGGTGACCACGATCGCCGGCAAGGAAGTCACCGCCCGCATGCGCGCCGACGCCGACGTGCGGCCGGGGCAGAATGTTTCCTTCGCCTTCAACCTCGACAAGGCGGTCCTCTTCGACCCGGCTTCGACGCAACGGATCTAGCGGACCAAGCCGACCGGAGACGACGCGCCGAGCGGCGCGTTACGCAATAATGCGAGATAGGGATGAGCGCCCAGCAGGACGTGGACGTGGTCGTAATCGGCTCAGGCATGGGCGGCGCGAGTTTCGCGGCGGGCCTTGCGCCGTCCGGCGCGCGCATCGTCATTCTCGAGCGCGGCGAACGGATCGCAAATTGCGCCGAGGCGCGCGATCCGCGCGCGATCTTTCAGCGCGGCCATTTCCGCCCGCAGGAATTCTGGTACGACGGCGCAGGTCAGCCGTTCAACCCGGGCAATTACTACTATGTCGGCGGCAACACCAAGCTCTATGGCGCCGTCCTGTTCCGCTACCGCGCCGAAGACTTCCGGCCGATCGAATATGCGGAAGGCGCAACGCCCGGCTGGCCGTTTCCTTACGAAGAGCTGGAGCCTTGGTATTGCCGCGCCGAAGCGCTTTACCAGGCGCGCGGCGCGCTTGGCGAAGATCCGACCGAGCCTCCGCATTCGACGCCCTATCTTTTTCCCCCGGTTCCGGACGAGCCGGCGATCGCCGAGTTGCGCCAAAAGCTGAAGCGCGTCGGCCTCCATCCCTTTTCGCTGCCGCTCGGCGTCGACATCGAGATGTGGCTGAAGGGCGGCCAGACCCCTTGGGACGCGTTCCCCGACACGAATTGCGGCAAGATGGACGCGGAGACCTGCGGCCTCGCCGCGGCGCTCAAATACGAGAACGTCTCCCTGGAGACCGGCGCGCGCGTCATCCGTCTCGAGACCGACCCCGCCGGCAAGCGGATCGAAAGCGTCGTCTACCAGAAGAATGGCGAGACGCTGAAGCTTTCGCCGAAAGCGATCGTGCTCGCCGCCGGCGCGGTCAATTCGGCGCTGCTTCTGCTCGCTTCGGCCAATGGCGCGATGCCGAACGGCCTCGCCAACCGCTCCGATCAGGTCGGCCGCCATTTCATGAATCATAACCTATCGTTCGCGCTGGCGTTTCACCCGTTCCGACGGAACGACTCCGTCTATCAGAAGACAATCGGCGTCAACGATTTCTACCTCAGCGACGGGCGCGGCGGGCCGCCGCTCGGCAATGTGCAGATGGTCGGCAAAATCTCCGGACCGATCCTCAAGTCCGAACTGCCCCGCGCGCCGGAAGCGGCGCTCGGCGCCCTGGCTCGGCGGACATTCGACTTTCTGTTCATGAGCGAGGATCTGCCCTCGCCGGAGAGCCGGGTGCGGCTCGACGGCTCGCGCGTCGTGCTCGATTGGCGGCGCTCCAACATCGCTGCGCAGAACGGGCTGCTGAAGCGAATGCGCGAGCTTCTCAAGGAGGCCGGCTTCCCGATCGTGCTGATCAAGCATTACGACCGGCGCACGCCCTCCCATCAATGCGGCACGGTGCGGATGGGCGGCGATCCGGCGAGGGCGGCGGTCGATCCGGAATGCCGCGCGTTCGACCATCCCAATCTCTTCATTGTCGACGCCAGCGTTCTGCCGACCTCCGGCGCGGTCAATCCTTCGCTCACCGTCGCCGCGCTCGCTTTGCGCGCCGCCGAGCGCGTGCGCCAGGAGTTGACGCGATGAGCGGCCGGCCCGTCGCGCTCGTCACCGGGGCTCGGCGCGGCATTGGCCGCGCCTGCGGCGAAAAGCTCGCTGCGGCTGGCTTCGACATCGCCGCGACGGATCTCGCTCTCGAGCCGCAATGCGAAGAAGCGCGCGCCGCCTTCGCCAAAGCCGGCGCCGACGCCGCGTTCTTCGCGCATGACGTCTCCGACATCGCGTCTCACGCCAGGCTGATCGACGCGGTTCTCCAGCGCTTCGGCCGGCTCGACTGCCTGGTCAACAACGCCGGCCGCGGCGCGGTCCAGCGCAGCGATCTGCTCGGCTTGACGGCGGACAATTTCGACGCGGTGATGAACGTCAATCTGCGCGGGACGCTGTTCCTGACGCAAGCCGCAGCCAAGGCCATGCTCGAGGCCGCGTCCGGTCCTCATCCGCGCTCGATCGTCGCGATCACTTCGGTCTCTGCGGCGATGGCCTCGCCCGAACGCGCCGAATATTGCGTGTCGAAGGCCGGGCTCTCGATGGCGATGCAGAATTTCGCTTTGCGCCTTGCGCCGCATGGGATTGCAGTCTTCGAAGTGCGGCCGGGAATTATTCGCACCGACATGACGGCGCCGGTCGCGGGCCGGTACGACGAGGCGATCGGCTCGGGTCTTGTGCCGATGGCGCGCTGGGGCGAGCCGGAGGACGTCGGCGAGGCGGTGGCGGGACTCGCCTCGGGGCGCTTCGCCTTCGCGACAGGTACCGTGATTTCCGTGGATGGCGGCCTTTCCGTGCCGAGGCTTTGATGATCGTACCGCCATCGCGAGGAGCGCAGCCGCGAAGCCGATGCAGTCGGAGGGCTGACACCCACGAGCGCCTTGCTTTGCGCAAGGACGCGATGAGCAAACACGAAAACGACCAGCAATGACCAAGGCGTTCGACTACATCATCGTCGGCGGCGGCTCGGCGGGCTGCGTGCTCGCCAACCGCCTCAGCGAGGACAAGGACGTCTCCGTCCTGCTGCTCGAAGCTGGCGGGCGCGACTGGCATCCCTTCTACCGCATGCCGGCCGGCTTCGCCAAAATGACCAAGGGCATCGGCTCCTGGGGCTGGCATACGGTTCCGCAGAAACACATGCGGGACCGCGTGCTGCGCTTCACGCAAGCCAAGGTGCTGGGCGGCGGCTCGACCATCAACGCGCAGATCTACACCCGCGGCAATCCGTCCGATTACGACGGCTGGCTCAATGAGTACGGCTGCAAGGGCTGGAGCTATCGCGAGGTTCTCGCCTATTTCAAGCGCGCCGAGGACAATCAGCGCTTCGTCAACGACTATCATTCCTATGGCGGCCCGCTCGGCGTCTCCATGCCGATTTCGCCGCTGCCGATCTGCGACGCTTATTTTCGCGCCGCGCAGGAAATGGGCATTCCCTATAACGACGACGTCAACGGGGCCCGGCAGGAGGGCGTCGGCTTCTACCAACTCACTCAGCGCAATGCGCAGCGCTCGTCCGCCTCCAGCGCTTACCTTGCGCCGGTCCGCGATCGCGCGAATCTGGCGGTCCGCACCGGCGTTACGACGACCCGCATCCTTCTCGAGAAGGGCCGCGCGGTCGGAGTCGAGGTCGTCGAACACGGCGCCGCCGCCGCCATCCGCGCCGAACGCGAAGTCTTGATCGCCTCCGGCGCCTTTGGCTCGCCCAAGCTGCTGATGCAATCCGGAATCGGCCCCGCCGACCATTTGAAATCCGTCGGAATCGCCGTGGCGCACGACCTGCCAGGCGTCGGCGGCAATCTGCAGGATCACCTCGATTTGTTCGTGATCGCCGAATGCACCGGCGAGCACACCTACGACAATGTCGCCAAATGGCATCGCTCGGCCTGGGCCGGCTTGCAATATCTGCTCTTCAAGACCGGGCCGGTCGCCTCGAGCCTGTTCGAGACCGGCGGCTTCTGGTACGCGGATCAATCGGCCGGCTGGCCCGACATTCAGCTCCATCTCGGCCTCGGCTCGGGGATCGAGGCGGGCGTCGCCCGGATGCGCAATCCCGGCGTGACCCTGAACTCCGCCTTCTTGCGCCCGCATTCGCGCGGGACGGTGCGCCTCGCCAGCGCCGATCCCCTGGCCGCGCCGCTGATCGACCCGAACTACTGGGCCGAGCCTTACGACCGGAAAATGTCGATCGAAGGTTTAAAGCTCGCCCGCGAGATCATGCGGCAGAAGGCGCTGAAGCCGTTCATCTTGGCCGAGCGATTGCCGGGCCCGGAAAGGGCGAGCGACGACGATCTCTTCGATTATGGCTGCGCCCACGCCAAGACCGACCATCATCCGGTCGGCACCTGCCGAATGGGCCATGACGACCTGGCGGTGGTGACGCCGGAACTCAAAGTGCGCGGCGTCGAGGCGCTGCGCGTCTGCGACGCGTCTGTCATGCCGCGGATCGTCTCATCGAACACCAACGCGCCCACGATCATGGTCGGCGAGAAAGCCTCCGATCTGGTTCGCGGCCGCGAGCCGTTGCCGGCCGTCGTGTTCTCGACAAACCAGCGCGTCGGCGCCTGACGCGCCTCCCTTCTCCCCGCTGCGCGGGGAGCAGGGACGGCGCCCGGAAAATCAGACAATTGCTTGAAGTCTCGGCGGCAATCGTGTCATGCTAGCGTGCTCGGTTCAGGCGATGGCCAGAAGGCCTTCAATTCAGGGAGGAAAACATGACGACGAGACGCGATCTCATTCGCGGCGCGGCCGCAGGCGCCGGCGCGGCCAGCCTTTTCGGCGGTTTGGGCGTCAATCCGTTCATCGCCGCCGCGATGGCCAAAGAGGCGGGCAAGGCGACGCGGCCGCTCAAGGCGGCCTTCTCCAACGCCGGCCTGCAGGCGACCTGGTGCGCGCAAGGCAAACAGGCGGCCGAATATTGGGGCAAGCTCTTCAATGTCGAGGTCACCTGGTTCGACGGCCAGCTCGACGCGGTCAAGCAGCGCTCGGCGATCGACAACATGGCCTCGCAGAAATGGGACTTTGTCGCGATCCAGGCCTTCGGCATCGGCACGCTGACCGCGCCGGTCAACAAGATGATCGACGCCGGCATTCCGGTCATCGACATGGACACGCTGATCGCGCCGCTCGATCAGATCAACGTCCTCTCCTTCCTCGCGCCCGACAATGAATTCATGGGCGCTTCCGTCACCCAGGCGCTGGTCAATGCGATCAATGGCGAAGGCACGATCGTGATGACCCAGGGCGCGCTGGGCCATACCGGCGCCCAAGGCCGCGCCCGCGGCTTCAAGTCGGTCGTGTCGAAATTCCCGAAAGTCCAGGTGCTCGACGAGCAGCCGGCGGACTGGGACGTGACCAAGGTCGCCCGCATCTGGGAGACGCTGCTGACCAAATATCCGAAAATCGACGCGGCCTTCTTCCACAACGACGACATGGCGCTTGCGGCTTACAAGGTCATGCAGGCAAAGGGCCGCACCGAGACCAAGATCGGCGGCGTCGACGCCATGCCGCCGGCGATCAAGGCGGTGCAGGACGGCCAGATGTACGCGACCGTCCGCAACCCGTCCTGCCGCATCCATGGCGGCGCCATCATCGCCGGCGTCTCGGCCGTCATCAACGGCGCCAAGACCGGAACCGACATCCCGAAGAACATCGTCACCGACGGGCCGGTCGTCACCAAGGCGAACGCCGACGGTATGTTGTGGATGGAGGATCAGTTCCTGATCTGAGGTTTTCTCAACGAATGCCGTCATTGCGAGGAGCGAAGCGACGAAACAATCCAGGGACCGCGGCGGCTCCTGGACTGCTTCGCCTCGCTCGCAATGACGGCCTGCTCTTTACTTCCGGCATTCGGACCTTCTGATTCATGCCGCCGGCGCTGCTTGAACTCTCCGGCATCTCGAAATCGTTCGGCGGCGTGCAGGCTTTACGCGCCGTCGATTTTGTGCTCAAGCCCGGCGAGATCCACGGCCTTGTCGGCGAGAATGGCGCCGGCAAGTCGACCCTGATGAAAATCATCGCCGGCGTTCACGCCGATTATGACGGCGTGATGCGGGTCGACGGCCGCGAGGTCCATTTCCGCTCGTCGCGGGACGCGCTCGCCGCCGGCATCGGCATGGTCCATCAGGAGCTTTCCGTCGCGCCGGAGCTGACCGTCGCCGAAAACGTCTTTCTCGGCATGCAGCCGGTCAACCGGCTCGGGATCGTCGACTGGCGCAAGATGGCGCGGCAGGCGACGGAGCAATTGAAAAATCTCGGCCTAAATATCGACCCGGCCGCGCGCCTCGGCGATTTTCCGATCGGCGTGCAGCAGCTCGTCGAACTCTCGCGCGTGCTGTTCTCGGGCGCGCGCATCATCATCCTCGACGAGCCGACCTCGGCTCTGTCGCCGCCGGAAATCGAGCGGCTGTTCGGCGTCCTGCTGCGGCTCAAGCAGAGCGGCCGCAGCCTCATTTTCATCTCGCATTTTCTCGAGGACATCCTCAAAATCTCGGACGAGATCACGATCTTTCGCAATGGCCGCAAGGTCGCGACGACGGCGGTGTCGGCGGCGATCGACAAGGCTTGGATCATCGAGCGGATGATCGGCGCGGGGCGGGAGGAGCTCGAGGAAAGCTATCTCGGCGAGATCAAACTCGTCGGCAAGCCGACCGCTCCGGTCGTCCTGGAGGCCAAAGGGCTGACCTACGGCTCGGCCTATCGCGACATCACCTTCGCCGCGCGCGGCGGCGAGGTTCTCGGCGTCTATGGCTTCATGGGCTGCGGCCAACTCGAACTGGCGCGCACGCTGTTCGGCAAGCTGAAGCCGGACCGTGGCGCGCTCGCCATCGGCGGCGCGCCGGTCCGGCTCGCCAATACAAGCGCCGCGCGGAAGGCCGGCGTCGCCTATGTCGCCGAGAGCCGCCGCTCGATGCTGTTCGGCGAAGAGCCGGTTTACAAGAACGTCTCGATCGCCGTCCTGGACCGGCTGTCGCGCTTTCTCCTCAAGCCCGATCGCGAGCGCGCGATCGCCGCCGAGCAAGTCAAAGCGCTCGACATCCGCCCGCCCAGCGTCGAATTGCGCCTTGGCGGGCTTTCCGGCGGCAATCAGCAGAAGGTCGCCCTCGCCAAGTGGCTGACGCACCCGCCGCGCCTTCTGCTGCTGGCCGAGCCGACGCGGGGCATGGATGTGGGGGCCAAGGAGGACGTCGTCAAAATCGTCCGCGCCTTGCGCGATCAAGGCATCGCGATCATCGTCTTCTCGACCGAGCCGGAAACGGTTCTGTCGCTGGCCGATCGCGTGCTGGTGATGCGCAAAGGGGCGATCGCCCGAGAATTCGCCGACGAAGCGATCAGCAAGGATCGCTTGCTGGCGGCGGCTTGATTTAGCGAGGAGCAATGGACGCGCCCGAGGCCCATGTCGTCGCCGCTGAAAGGGGCTTTCGCGCCGGCGATTTCCTGCGCAATCAATTGCGCAATATTGCGCCCTTCATCACCTTGCTCGCCCTCGTCGCGTTCTTCAGCATCGCCAGCCCCTCGTTTGCGACGCTCGACAATCTGGTCAACATCCTCCAGCAGGTCTCCGTCACCGGAATCATCGCGGTCGGCCTGACCTTCGTCATCTTGACCGCGGAGATCGATCTCTCCGTCGGCGCCATGGCCAACGCGACCGCGATCGTTTTGACGTTCTTCACGGCGCAGCCCGATTACGTGAATATCGCCAACATTCCGACCCCCGGCGCGGTCGCGATCGTCTTGGCGCTGCTCGCGTGCTTCGGGCTCGGCATGACGACCGCTTTCGGCGTCACGAAGATCGGCATTCCCTCCTTCATCATGACGCTGGCGATGATGCAGATCGGCGCGGGCATATCCGCAGTTCTCGTCCGCGGCCAGATCGCTTACACGGTGCCGTCGCTGATCCAGACGCTCGGCTCGAAATCGATTCTCCATGTTCCGTGGATCATCATCGTCGCGGCTCTGTTTCTGCTCGTCGCGCATTTGGTCCTGACCTATACGCGCTTCGGCCGTTACGTCTACATGGTCGGCGGCAATCGCGAGGCGGCGGAATATTCCGGCGTCAACACCAAGCTGATCGTCGGCGCGGTGATGGTGATTTCCGCGGTGTGCTCCGGCGTCGCCGGCATGATCGGCGTCGCTTATTTCGGCTCGGCGCAGCAGAACGAGTTCGACACGTTTCTGCTCGACGCGATCGCGGCGGTCGTGGTCGGCGGCACCAGCCTGTTCGGCGGCCGCGGCGGCATCGGCAATACGATCGTCGGCCTGTTCGTGCTCGGCGTGCTCAATAACGGCCTCGACTATGTCAAGATCGACAGCTTCCTCAAAATCCTGATCCGCGGTTTGATCCTGCTCATCGCGCTGGTCATCAACATCTACGCCGAGCGCCTGCGCACTGCCGCGCGCAGCGCTCACGCGTGAGCGATTCCAAGGCAAGAGCGAAGAATATGGCTTCCGCTTACGCGGCCGTCGACGGCGCCAGGCTCTCCTCCATCTTGAGCAAATTACCCGAAGTCGGCGCCAAGCTCGGCGGCCAACCGGCCGAATGGCGCGTGCGCGAGGTCGGCGACGGCAATCTCAATCTCGTCTTCATCGTCGAGGGGCCGGCGGGCGGCGTCGTGGTCAAGCAGGCCCTGCCCTATGTGCGCCTGGTCGGCGAATCCTGGCCGCTGCCGCTCGAGCGCTCATGGTTCGAATATAACGCGCTCGTCGAACACGCGCGCTACGCGCCGCGGCTCACGCCGAAAATTTTCCATTTCGATCGCGAGCAGGCGATGATCGTGATGGAGTACCTCTCGTCGCATCTCATCATGCGTAAGGGGCTGATCCGCGGCGTCGAATATCCGCGTTTTGCCGCCGACATCGCCGAGTTCCTCGCCGAGACTTTGTTCAACACGTCCGTTCTCGCCGGCTCGGCCGCCGAGCACAAGCGGCGGGTCGAGCTCTTTGCCCGGAACATCGAACTCTGCCGCATCACCGAGGACCTGGTCTTCACCGATCCCTATCGCGAGGCGCCGCTCAACCGCTGGACGCGGCCGCATCTCGACGCCGATAAGCGCGCTTTCGAGAAGGACAGCGCGCTCAAGATCGCGGCCCAAGCGCGCAAATATCAGTTCCTCACCGCGGCGCAGGCGCTGATCCATGGCGATCTCCATACCGGCTCGATCATGCTGAACGAGAGCGATACGCGCGTCATCGATCCCGAATTCGCCTTTGTCGGGCCGATCGGATTCGATGTCGGCGCAGTGATCGGCAATCTCTACCTCGCTTATTGCGCGCAGGAGGGCCACGAAAGCTCGCCCGGCGCCCGCGATCCGTACCGGCAATGGATTCTCGATCAGATCGCTGCGGTCTGGACCGGCTTTCACGATCGTTTCCTGGCGCTGTGGCGCAAGGCAAAGCAGGGCGAAGCTTATGTCGCGGGCCTCGTCGCCTCGCCGCAAGACGAGGCGGCTATGGAGGCCGAGCGGGCGCGCTTCATGCGCAAGCTCTTCGAAGAGTCGCTCGCCTTTGGCGGCCTCAAGATGATCCGCCGCATTCTCGGCCTTGCCCATGTCGAGGACCTGGAGAGCATCGCCGATCCGGCGAAGCGGGCGGTCTGCGAGCGCAAAGCGCTCGCCATCGGCCGCGAGCTGGTCTTGGGCGGGGCCGCCTTTTCCGGCATCGCCGACGCCAACGCCGCCGCGAAAGCGGCGAGAGCCTAATTTACCGACTCGCCGCGATCGGCGGAGCAAAGATTTCATCCATTTACGTTACGTAATAACTTGTCGACCGGGCGACCGACCGCGTAGCTTGGCCATGGGACAGCCGAACGCTCCTTAAGGGGGCCAGGCGCGTTGAGGATCGTCCCATGGTGCGGCTTGTTCTCGCGGCTTGTGCTTTCTTTGCGTTCATCGTCGGCGCCAAGGCCGACGAGGCGACGGATCTCCTTTATTTCTGCGGCGATCTGATCAGCGGACGCCATTATGCCGGCCTCGGTTGGCGGCACGCCTTTTCCGGCCTGGACGCCGACGGCTTTATTGTTTCGCTCGAAGGCGGGGCGCCAGCCTGGCGCCAGGTTTTCGCCGCCGGTCAGGCCGGCTGGCGTTTCGCCGGCCCGGGATTCGCCGCAACCTTCATGGCCGGCGCCGCGGCCGATCCGCGAGTGCGGCCGCTCGCCAGCGCCGATTTCTGGTACGAGCCGACCCCGTTTTTGATGACGCAAGGCTTCGTAGAAATGGCGCCGGATTGGGTCTCGTGGCGAGCCGCCGCGGGCTGGCGGCCGAATGCGCAATGGCCGTGGCTTGGCCCCGAAGCCGCCGGCTCGGCAGGTTTTCCGCGCGTCGGCGCGCACGCGACCGGCGTCAGGCTGGCGCAGGGCGTGGAGGCGCGGGTGTCGACCGGGCTCTCTTGGCGGGACGGACGCCGCGCCGGTCCTTATGTCGAGATTTCGGCCTGGCGGCGCTTCTAGCCTTCTATGAAGCGCCAAAGGGAAAACGACCCGCTCGCCTGAGGAAAAGCTTTTCCCATCTGCTGACGCATGTTCTATTGCCGAGACGATAGGCGTCAGGAGCGCCGTACCAAGGGAAACGATTTCCCGACTCGTGCCGGCCGCCGCGCCGCCTGGCGGCCGAGTTCCCGCGGAACGTCGCGCAATTGAAACGGAGAGCCGCTTTGCCGGCTATCGGGCGCGGGTCGAATTAGCGGACTTAGGAGCAGGCGCGCCTTCGCTCGGCCTACCCATCGATGCTTCGGCCTTGCTTGAGCGTCGAGCGCGCTGGAAATCAGAAAGCATGATATGTCGTCAGCCGCGACGCCCTGGTCGAGCGGGATGCGCCGGCCGCACGCGCTCCGGGTTCGCTTGCGCGTTCGGCCATGACGAAGGGCGCATCCGAGGACGCAATGGCTCCGATCGATCTCCTTTCCTTTCAGCTCTATTCGGCGCGCAATTTTCCGCCGCTCGAGCCGCAGCTCGCGAAACTGGCGGCTCTGGGCTACCGCCGGGTCGAGCCCTATGGCGCTCTCTATGCGGCGCTCGACGATCTCGCTTCCGCCTTGCGGCGTCATGGCCTTGCCGCGCCGAGCGGCCATTTCGGCCTCGATCTGCTGGAGGGCGATTTTGCCGGCGCGCTGGCGATCGCGCGGAAGCTGGCGATGAAGCTCGTCGTCGCGCCCTATCTGCCGCCGGCGCAAAGGCCGACCGACGCGGAAGGATGGCGGGCCTTCGGCGCGCGGCTGGCGCGCTTGGCCGAGCGGTTCGAGGCGGAAGGCTTCGGCTTGGCCTGGCACAATCACGATTTCGAAATGCGCGCGCTGCCGGACGGCTCGTACCCGATCGAGCTTTTGCTCTCGGCGAGCGACAAGATTCAGTGGCAGGCCGATATCGGCTGGATCGCGCGGGCCGGCGAAGATCCGCTGCGCTGGCTCGAGCGTTGCGCCGGCCGGATCGGCGCTCTGCATGTAAAGGACTTGGCGAAGCCGGGCGCGAACGAGAACGAAGAAGGATGGGCCGATCCGGGCGCTGGCCTCCTCGATCTCGAGAAGATCGTCGCGGCGGGAATGGCCCTCGGCGCGAAAATCCTCGTCGCCGAACATGACGCGCCGAGCGATTACGAGCGCTTCGCCCGAAACGCGCTCGCTGCGGCGAAGGCCTGGAGCTGAATCGATCGCGAAGACGTCGTCGGGCCAAGCTTTACGAATGGATTGCTTCGCTTCGCTTGCAATGACGACGGGTCCAGCCAACGCAACTCGCAGAGCGCCTCGAAGGCATGCCTCGCCGCGGATTCGCGCGCCCCGATCTCCGGCGGGCGCGTTTTGTTGGAGATTGCGGATTTCTCATGTCTCGTCAGCATGTTCGCGGGCGCGCCATGGCGGCGCAGCAAACAAATCGTTGACGGGCGGCGAAATCGCCCCGAGAATCTTGTCGTTGTCATTGAACGGGGAGATGTCGCGAATCTTTTTTCCAAATTTTTCGCGCGCCAACCCTTTGATTTTCCCCAAAACGCGGAAATATGGATTTGGAAAAATTTGGATGGCGCCGACCGGCCTGACATAACGGAACGTCGCGATCAGCCGCTTGCCTCGTATCTCGGGTCTTCGCCGCGGGCCCGACATTGTCAGCGGCGGAGCCGCGCCAGCGCCCGTCGTGACGCGTCGTAATCTGCCGGTCCACCCAACCGCAGAAGACGCGTCACGAAAGTACGAAAGACCGCATCGAGATGGACGCCATGTCGAACGACGCGTTGAAAAAGGAGAGCTCGTCCTTCTCGTCGGCGACGCCGAGCGAATAGAGTACGGGCAGGAAATGCTCCGGCGTCGGATGCGACAGCCGCGCCGATCGTCCGCCGACGCCGGCTTCGGCCACGCCGGAAAAATCCCGCTCTTCGATCAAACGCGCGGCTTTGGCGTCGAACGCCAGCGCCCAATCGTAAGGCTGCGCGCCCGGCGCCATCGCCATCAGGTTATGGACGAGATTGCCGCTGCCGATGATCAGCACGCCTCTTTCGCGCAGCGGCTTCAAGTCGCGGGCGAGGGCGAGATGCGCCGCAGGCCCGCGCGACAGATCGAGCGAGAGCTGGAACACCGGGACGTCCGCCTTCGGAAACATGCGGATGAGAACCGACCAGGCGCCGTGGTCGAGACCCCATTGCTCGTCCGGCGCGGCATGGCTCGCGCGCAGCAATTCGATCGCCGCTTGCGCGACGTCCGGCGCGCCGGGCGCCGGATATTGCTGGGCGAAAAGCTGGGCCGGAAAGCCGCCGAAATCATGGATAGTACGCGGCCGCCGGCCGACATGAACCAGGGTCGCGCCGCGCGTCATCCAATGGGCGGAGACGCACAGGATCGCTTTGGGCGCCGGCAGTTCGTCGCCGAGTTTACGCCAGGCCCGGCTATATTCGCTATCCTCGATCGCATGCATGGGATTGCCGTGGCCGACGAAAATCGCCGGCATGCGGGCGGTCGGCGGCAGGTCGGCGAGGAAGCTTCGCGGGCTGGTCACGGGCGTTCTCCGCAAGCGCCCCGCCGGTCAAAGCGGGGCGCTCTTGAGACTCAAGAGGTCAAGTCAGGCATGGCGCTGGGCGAGGCCTGGGCGCGCCTGCTGCGGGAAGGGCGTCGGGACCAGCGCGAAAGCGCCGTCGCCGCTGAGCGCGAAGGCGACGAGGCCGACGACCCACAGAGCCGGGAATTCCCAGCCGCCATTCGGATTGGTGAAGAAGAAGCCCGCCGCGCCATGCACCATGGCGATCGCGCCGAGCAGAATCGGGGTCGCGGCCAGCGCCGCCAGGCGCGGCCAGACGCCAAGGACCAGAGCGGCGCCGCCGGCGATCTCCCAGACGATCGTCAGATAAGCGAACCACGCGGGAAAGCCGAGCATGCCGAAGAAATGGGCGAAACCCGCCGGCGTGAACACGAAGATTTTAAGCCCGGCATGGGCGAAAAACAGCAGGCCCAAAACCAGGCGGAGAAGGAAAAGGCCGTAAGGGGCGGTGCGCGAGTCGATCATCGTCATGCCTCTCTGATGCGAGCCGAAAGGCGACGCCGCCGGGCGCGCCCTTTCGCGCCGGAAGCGGCGCGGATGGCTCCGCGATAAATAGGCTTCTCCCGCGCCCCGATTATCCCTCGAGCGCGGCAATCATTTCTTCCAAAACGGAAGCTCACAATCGTGTTACCCGCCGGGAGCCCAGGGCGCGCCGCCGCGATAACGCTTCGCCAGGAAATCAATCAGCGCCCGGACTTTCAAGGCGAGGCCGCGGCCCGGCGGGTAAAGGACGAAGACGCCGCCTGGCGGGCCGTAGCTGAAATCTTGCAAAAGCGGAGTCAAGGCGCCGCTCTTCACGCTATGCGCGACGGCGAAATTCGGCAGGCGGACGATTCCAAGCCCGGCCTCCGCAGCCTTGAGGCAGGCCTCGGCGTTCGAGAACCGCGCCCGCGGCTTCACCGGGACGCCGATCGTTTCGCCATTCACGCGATAGCGCCAGATCAGGGGATCGCGGAAATTCGTATCGATGATGCAGGCATGGTCGACGAGATCGGCCGGCGCTTCGGGCGCGCGCCGCGCCCGCAAATAGCCGGGCGAAGCGGCGGTGACGATGCGGACCTCGGCGAGCCGCCGCGCGATCAGGCTGGAATCGGCCGGCCCGCCGACCCGGACCGCAACATCGAAGCCTTCCTCGATCAGGTTGACCACGCGGTCGGTGAAATTCACGTCGAGCTCGATCTCAGGATAAGCCTTGGCGAATTCGATCAAATCGGGCGCGAGTTGCATCGTGCCGAACGTCAGCGGGGCGGTCAGCCGCAACCGGCCGCGGGCGATCCCGGCGACGCTGCGCACCGCCGCGTCGAGGGCGTCGAACTCCTCGATCAGCCCCTTCAGCCGCTCGTAATAAGCTTGGCCGGCTTCGGTCGCCGACAAGGCGCGGGTCGTGCGGTTGATCAGGCGCACGCCGAGGTCTGCTTCGAGCTTGGAGACGAGCTTGGAGGCCTGGCCCGAGCTGACGCCCATCCGGGCGGCGGCGCGCGAGAAGCTGCCGGTTTCCAAAACCGCGACGAACGTGCGGTCGCAATCGAGCCGATCCATGAGAGATTCCAAAACGGAACGACTTTTCGTTATGATGTCATGGATTTCGTCCGTTGCGGAAGGGGCCAGGCGGGACCCCGCTGGGTCGGCCGGCGATCAGGCCGCCGCGGGCGCCAGCCGTTTGAGTTTGCGCCCGCGCGGGGGGACGCCCATCCGGCGCCGCGGACCGAAGAGTCATCGCCGCAGCTTATAAGGACAGGGCTGGCGTACGTTCTGCGCTCGTCCGACGCCGAAATTGCGATCCTTGCGTCCGCGCGTTAGCTTTCTATCTAAGCCGGTGAGGCGCTGGCGCCGCCGCAAACGACAGGGTGAGAGTCATGAGCGAAAAAACCCCTCTCGACGCGCCGCCGATGCAGCCTCAGCACGACGACCTGCATTTCGATCTCGACCGGGCGCTGAAATCCATTGTCGGCCTGCAGGCGAATGTGCCCGAGGACGCTTTCACCGCCGACATTCTCGGCACCGAGCGCGCCGGCAGCGGCGTCGTCATTCGCGACAGCGGTCTGGCGCTCACCATTGGCTATCTGATCACCGAAGCCGAAAGCGTCTGGCTCACCGCCAGCGACGGCCGCGTCGTTCCGGCGCATGCTCTCGCTTATGATCAGGAGACCGGCTTCGGCCTGGTCCAGGCTTTGGGGCCGCTCGATCTGCCGGCGCTGGAGCTCGGCCGGATGAGCGAGGCCAATCTCGGCGATCCGGTCGTCGTCGCCGGCGGCGGTCGCGCGCCGACCACGCGCGCCCTGATCGTCGGCAAGCAGGAATTCGCCGGCTATTGGGAATATCTGCTCGAAGAGGCGGTGTTCACGGCGCCGGCCCATCCGTTCTGGGGCGGCGCCGGCGTGATCAGCCAAACCGGCAAGCTGCTCGGAATCGGCTCGTTGCAAGTCCAGCAGATGGCGGAAAAAGGACAACAGTACGACATCAACATGATCGTGCCGATCGATCTGCTGCCGCCGATCCTCGATGATCTCCTAAAGTACGGTCGCGTCAACAAGCCGCCGCGGCCCTGGCTCGGCGTCTATTCCGGCGAAAGCCACGGCCGGATCGTCGTCGCCGACGTCGCCGAAAACGGTCCCGCGGCCGCCGCCGGCCTGCGCCGCGGCGACATCATCTCGGCGGTGCGCGATTCCAGTGTCGAGGATCTGGCCGGCTTCTACCGCAAGGTCTGGGCTTGCGGACCTGCCGGCGTCGAGATTCCGATGGAGATCATCCGCGACGGCCGCAGCGCCTGGGCGCGGATCAAGACGGTCGATCGGGCGAGCTTGCTGAAGAAGCCGCGGCTGCAGTGAAGCGGCGCGCAGTTCGTCAACGCTGCCGTGAATGCGAGCGAAGCGACGCAATTCATTGGGGCCGAGCCCTACGAAGGGATTTGCTTCAACGCTTCGCGCCTCGCTATGACGGGCGGCCAATTTCCAACCGAGGAAGAGAGCCCTCATGATCGATCTCTATTATTGGCCGACGCCGAACGGCAAGAAAGTCACGATTCTGCTCGAAGAGCTCGGCGTTCCGTACAACGTGATCCCGGTGCATATCGGCAAAGGCGATCAGTTCAAGGACGATTTCCTCAAGATCAGTCCCAACAACCGCATGCCCGCAATCATCGATCATAAGCCGGCCGACGGCGGTCCGCCGCTCAGCGTGTTCGAATCTGGCGCGATCATGATGTACCTTGCTGAGAAGTTCGGCCGTTTCTATCCGCAGGAGCTGCGAAAAAGGTACGAGGTCAATCAATGGCTGATGTGGCAGATGGCCAATCAGGGGCCGAAATTCGGCGAATGCGGCCATTTCCGCCGGCTCGGCGACAGCCAAGGCGACCAATCCTACGCGGTTCGCCGATTCACCGATGAGGTCAACCGGCTTTACGGCGTGCTCAACAACCGCCTCTTTGACCGCCGCTATCTGACCGGCGATGAATATACGATCGCCGACATGATTTCATACCCCTGGACCGTCGGCTGGAAGGCGCAGGGACAGGACATTGAGGAGTTTAAATATTTCAAGCGCTGGTTCGACGAACTGAGCGCCCGCCCGGCGGTGCAGCGCGGCCTGGCAGTCACGGCGGGCCCTGAGGAGGATCCGAGCAGCCTGTCGGAGGAAGAGAAGGAGCGGCGGCGCAAGCTGCTCTACAATCAACGCGCGCGGCCGGCGCCGGAAGGCGGACTGCTCGAGGCGTGAGCGTCGCCAATCGGATCAGGACAGCTGGGCGCTGGTACCTGGTCAACAACTACAATCCCGGCTATTTGGGCGACGAAACGAACGCCTACACGGACGAACAATCCTTACGTTCCGGTCAATTCACCGGCGATCGGCGATCTGTTCGACCTGTTCGATTCGATCGATCGCATCACGAATAAGCGCTTTCCAAAACGTCGCTTCACGACGCCGGCCCGGGGCGCAGCCTCCGGCCGGCGTCGGCTTTCCTGTAAACGAGATCAGCATACTTGCGCCGTCGACGAGCGAGACGGGCGCGCCCGATTGCTCGCGCAAGGACGATCAGAGCCCGGAGACAGCCTTCCGAATCCAGTCGAGGCGCGGCGCGGGAACGAGGCCGTAATTGTAGAAGTTCAGCGCATCGGCGCCGGCGTCAACGCAAGCGCGAACTTGAGCCGTGAGTCCGTCCGCGCCGTCCACATCGTCCTTGAACAGGCGGAAGCCTGCGCTCAGGAATTTGTCGGCGCCAAGCGCGGCTCGACCCATCGCAATCACCGCGGCCCCCTGTTCCGGGGCGAGACCATAGACGCAGAGGACAGCGCCGTCGCAGACTTTGCCGATCTGGCCGAGGTCGCAGCTGTTGAGCCAGCCGCCGGCGAAATCGATCAGGACGACGCGGCTCGAAGGATGCGCGCGGGCGCGAATTTCAGCGATGAGGCTGGTCACCGGCTCCCTGCGCCAGAGGAGGAATTCATACAAAGCCGGGTATGGCCGGAACGTATCGGCGCCGCCGGCGGGAAATTCGGGAAAGCGCGGGGCGGGGCGCTCGCGCTCGCAGGTCTCGACGATCCACTCGGCGATGAGGCGGCGCGCCGCCTCGGCGTCGACGCCGGCTCTTTTGGCGCGCGCCATGCAGGATGCGCAGAAGCACAGCGAGAGCGCGAAATCGTCCTCCGCGGTCAGGCCGACGCCGTCCTTCTCATGATGAAATTCGTGGGCGAAGCCCATGAAGGACGGCGTCTCGAGTTCGACAATGTCCGGGCGGTAGGCATGAGTCATGTCCTCGACCAGCGCGCAGACATAGGCGCGCGCATCGGGATTGGATGGGCAAAGACTATAGTAGTTGGGATCGCCGAAGGCGTTGCGGGTCACCGCGCCCGGATGAAGCATGCCGAGGCGCGTATTGTGCAGGCAAACCGTCCAGCACGAGACCTTCATGCCGCCCTGATCGCGGCGGCGCACGAGTTCGCGAAGCACGTCGCCGCCTTCCGCGATCACGTCGGCGACTTTCGGCTGAATCGCCAAGCCGTCCCAACGAGCGGGCGTCGGATGGAAATAGATCGTTCCGTCTTCGGGAAAATAGGCCTTGCGCTTCGGGCTGCGCGGCTGAAGGAAGCGGCCGGCGTGATATGAACTCGCCAAGCTGACGCAATTGAGGCCGGCGCGATCGCGCAACTCGCCCAGCGCAGCGTCGAAACCGAGATCGAGAATGTCCCAGGCATAGGCCCACATCGAGCGGTTCATCCTGTTTCCTTTCGCGAGCCGATCTTGTCCGCCTTGTCCTTATCCCAGACTCGGGCCGGATGTGAAAGCCGGAGCGCTGGGCGCCAACTCGGTGGCGGACATCGCCGTCGTGCCTGTAGACGCGCGGAGGCGAGGCCGCGCTCAGATTAAATAATAAATTAATTGAGATCGCGCCAGCGCCGCCGCATTCCTGCCGTCGGAGCAGTCCTCGGAGCAACGCGGGAAAGAGCGGCATGGCGCGATAGCGTAGTACGTACTCTGGTCTCGACCGGATCAAAGAGGCTGCATCATCTCGATCTCGATCTTTGCTTCGTCGCTGCGCGGCTGATGGGGACCGTTTGCGTCGGCGAGCCGGACGTACGAGCGGCCTGAGCGTCCGACAGCCTGCGGGAATAAATCGGGTCAGGCGCGGGTCTCTTGCTCAGCGAGCGCGGCGAGCTCCCTTCGAGAGAGAACCATGAAAAGAACGTGTCTCATCGCTTTTGTAATTCTCTTCACCGGCGCCGCAGGGTGGGCTCAGGACCTGATGACCCGCAGTCATCGGCCGCTCGACAGCCGGTATTCCGCTACGAACGCCTATCCCAGCGCGGCCTGGAGCCGGGAAACGCGCGGGCGCGCCACCCATAACGCCAATGATTGCGCGCCTGATACGCCCGAGCCTGTTTGGGGCGCCGATTCGTCGCTCGTCGGTTATTCCTGCGTCCCGCCAAGCGCGAACGGCAATTAGCGAGCGGTCGCCCCAAGATCGGCGCGGGAACGGCTTGGAAGCCCACAGCCGAGCGATAGCCTCATTCAGCAATTTGCCGCGCGCCGAGCGCAGGACGGGGATGGAGTTGACGGCCGTGCGCGTGCGAACGCCTGGGCGCGAGGCGCCTTCGCCGCCGAACCGCGCCACGACGCGCTCTCAGCTGGCGGGACCATGGGCTTGCCGATCGCGATACCGTCCGGCGACTCTTCGTGGGCGCAATGACGAGGTGAAGCGCAGAATTATGATCTGCCGCGCCGCCGACCGATCGGCGTAACGGTCTCCAGCGCGCCCGCTTCTGTCAATGAGCGCGGCGAAGAGCCACGGCAACGCAGTCGATCCTACGGCGGTGGGGTGGATTTTTCGCCCCGGGGCGCGGGGACAAACCAGCCTGGGAAACCCCGCCGGGTCTTGCCAATCGCGCCATGAATTCAGCGCGAAATCTCATTGACCGCTAATTCTAGTTTTTCTATAGAGTTGTAGCCTGCTTGTTTCAAAAAAGTCACGTTCATGAAACAAGCGCGGTTTCGAGCGCGAGCAGGCTTAGCTCGCGTCGCAATATAAAATATTTTTAATGAAAGAATCACAGTCGGGGGCTGATTAATTATGGGAAAGACCGTCGGAATCGCAGGGTTGCTTTTTTTGGCGGCGATCGGCGCTGCGGAAGGGGCGGATCTGCCGACCTCGAAGCCGGCGCCGCAAACGCCATCGACTGCGTCCTGCTTTGCCAGCTTTTACGATTGGCTGAGCGCCAGCGCCGCCGACTGTCCGCTCAGCTATATGGGCATAACCGTCTATGGCCAGATCGATGTCGGCGTCGGCTATAGCTCGCATGCGTCCGATTTCAATCGCTACTACAACAACGCCGTGGCGGAACTGATCGCCAAGACGAGCCGCGGCCCGCAATTCCAGCTCGTTCCCAACGGACTCAGCCAATCGAATATCGGCATCAAGGGGCGAGAAGAGTTCCTGCCCGGCTGGGCGCTGATCTTCGACGTCAATACAGGCTTCGATCCTTACACGCTGCAACTCGCCAACGGCCCCAAATCGCTTGTCCAGAACAACAATCTGCCGATCCAACTGCAGGAGGAGAATTCCGATTCGAGCCGCGCCGGCCAGTGGGACAATACGCGCGCTTACGTGGGCGTGAGCAACGGCGCGTTCGGCACGCTGACATTCGGCCGGCAATACACTTTCAGCAGCGACCTGGTGAACGCTTACGATCCGATGGGCGGCTCTTACGCCTTTTCGCTGATCGGCAACTCGTCAACCTACGTCTCCGGCGTCGGCGACACCGAAGTGGCCAGGTACAATACGTCGCTCAAATACCAGATCGCCTATAACAATGTCCGCGCCGGCGCGGTGTGGCAATTCGGCGGCTATGATCAAGGCAATGGTTCGGACGGCGCCTATCAATTCGACCTGGGCTTCGACTATGCCGGCTTTTCATTCGACGCGATTTACAGCTACGCGCAGGACGCCGTGTCTCTGTCCAATTACGGCGCGAGCCCGCTGCCGAAGGGCGTCACCCAGGACGACTTGAAGGCGACGCTGGCCGACATCAACGGCGTGGTCTTGGCCGGTAAATATACGTACGGGCCGTTCAGATTCTATGGCGGTTATGAAAACGCCCGCTTCAGCCCGCCGACCGACACTCATGCGCTCGGCTTCACCTCGTTGGGCGGCTACACGGTCCTGCCGAGCGGCGTGAACGCCACCAACTACATCGTCAACAAAGTCTTGCAGGTCGGCTGGGTCGGCGCGCGATACGCGATCCGCCCCGATCTCGACATTGCGGCTGCTTATTACATCGGCGGCCAGAACGACTACACGAATTACGCCGTGAAGGGGACGACGGCCTGCGGCCCGAACAAAACGCCCGCCGCTCCCGGCTATTCGCCTCAGGGCGCCAATCATTCGACCTGCGCCGGGGATATTCAAGCGGTGTCGGGCCTGATCGACTGGCGGCCTTACAAGCGCCTGGACGTCTATGCCGGCGTCATGTACTCTCAAGTATCGGGCGGCATCGCCAACGGTTATCTGCACAGCAACAATATCGCTCCGACCGCTGGGTTGCGATTGACGTTCTGATCGGAGGGCGGCGGCCTTCCACAATCGCCGCGGCCGTCGAACCTGCCCGCGCCGAAACCCTCGCCGCGGGCAGGTTCGGCGCGTCGGCGCTCGTCTTGACGCCGCCGCCGGCGGGCGCAATGCTCCTCGCCTCATCAACCAAAGAACGTGGGCGACCGCGCCCAATCGGGAGAGAGAATGCTGAAGCTCATCGATCCAAGCCTCAACGCCGATGTGCTTCACGCGCTCAAGAGCATGGGCCACGGCGACGAGCTCGTGCTTTGCGACGCCAATTTTCCCGCCGATTCGGTGGCGCGTCACACGGTTCTCGGGCGGCTGCTTCACATGGACAATGTGTCCGCGGCGCGGGCGGCGAAGGCGATCCTCTCCTTGCTGCCGCTCGACCATTTCGTCGACCAGCCGGCGCTGCGCATGGAGATCGCCGGCCAGCCCGACGAAATCCCGCCCGTTCAAGCCGAGGTGCAAAGCGAAATAGACCGCGCCGAGGGAAAATCGTGGCCGATGGGCTCGATCGAGCGGATGGCCTTCTATGAGCGCGCCAGAAAGGCCTATTGCGTGATCCGAAGCGGCGAGCGCCGTTTCTACGGCTGCTTCCTTTTCAAGAAGGGCGTGGTCTCGCCTGACGTGAGCTTCTGACCAGATCCTAGGCAAGCGCGATGAGCCAGAAACGCGGCGTCGTCATTCTCGGCATTTTCGTCGCCGATCTCGCCTTTCGCGCCGGCCGCATGCCTGGCCTTGGCGAGACGATCATCGGCTCGAGCTTCAAGATGGGCCCAGGCGGCAAGGGCTCGAACCAAGCGGTCGCTGCGGCGCGCGCGGGCGCGGCGGTGACGTTCATTTCGCGACTCGGCAAGGACGAGTTCGGCGCTCTGGCGCTGGCGGCGTGGCGGCGCGAGGGAATCGAAGCGCGGGTGATCGAGACGAGCGACGAGGCGACCGGCGCGGCGTTCATCTATGTCAACGACCAGAGCGGCGAGAACGCGATCATCGTCGCCCCGGGCGCAGCGGCTTCGATCGGCGAAGCCGATGTCGACGCCGCGGCCGACGCGATTCGCAGCGCCGCCGTGTTCGTGACGCAACTCGAGCAGCCGATCGCGGCGGCGCGTCGCGGACTGGAATTGGCGAAGAAGGCCGGCGCGATCACGGTGTTCAATCCAGCGCCGGCCGCGCCGCTCGAGGACGCGATCTACGCGTTTTGCGATTTCGTCACGCCAAACGAAAGCGAGGCGACATTGCTCACCGGCCTCTCGGTAAGCAATGTCGCCGACGCCCGTAAAGCCGGCGACGTTTTCCTCAAGAAGGGCGCGGGCGCGGCTTTGATCACGCTCGGCGAGGCGGGCGCGCTCTTCCACGACGGCGTTCATTCGATCCTGATCCCCGCCTTCCGCGCCGGGCCGGTCGTCGAAACGACCGGCGCGGGCGACGCCTTCAACGGCGGATTCGCGGCCGCGCTCGCCGACGGCGCCGCCCCGATCGAAGCGGCGCGTTTCGGCTGCGCCGTCGCCGGCCTTTCTGTGACAAAGGCGGGCACCGCGCCGTCGATGCCGAAGCGCGCCGAAGTCGATGCGCTGTTGGCGAGAGCGGGGTAGGCGAGTTGCGCTACGAATTGATGCTGCCGCATCAGATCAGGACTGCGATCGCGCAGGGCTGGCCGGTCGCGCTGCCGCTCGGCGTGCTGGAATATCATGGCGAGCACATGGCCGTCGGCATGGATACGCTGGCCGTTGTGAAAATCCTCGAAATGCTCGAACAGGAGATGGACCTCGTCATTCTGCCGGCGTTCTATTACGGGGCTGCGAGCTACGCGGTCGAGCCGCCGGAAGGCAATGGCTCCGTCCATGTCGACGCGGAGAAATTGCTGCCCGTCGCGCAAGAGATGTTCCGCGGTCTGTTGCGCGTCGGCTTTCGCAACATTCATGTCGTCATTCATCATCAGACGGAGAATTTCGCCGCCGGCATGCCGACCGATCTCGCCTTCAAATTCGCCGCGCGTCAGGCGATCTTCGCTTTTCTGGAGAGACAGCGCGGCGAAGGCTGGTGGGGCGGCGAGAAAATGGCGGATTATTACGCCCGGCAATCGGCGGGCGACGATCCTTTCAATTGGATCAAAGTTCATCCGCTGATGAGTCCGGAAACGATGGAGGGCTATCCGTTCGATCACGCCGGCGTCGGCGAGACCTCTTTGTTGATGGCGCTTTGTCCGGAGGGCGTCGATCTCGGGCGGCTGTCGGACGAGCGTTGGTACACACGCAGCGCGCGCCAATCTTCGGCTGAATTCGGCCGTCGCGGCCGCGATCTCGTCCTTGCTCGCCTGAGGCAGATTTTTCGCGCCCCTGCGCAATCGACAGCGCCCGAGCGGAAATAATTCGCGATCCGGAAAAAAGCGCCGAATCCGCATGATGATCAAGGCTTTGATTGACTTCGCGGAGGGCCGTTGCATACTAGCATGTGGTGTGATCTTTGATCACGATCGGCTGCTCGCTCGAGCGGCGAGGGCGGGAGGAGTCACAAAGGCGCCTCGCTGATCAGGGACAAAGCTCGCACGACAAACGAGAGTATCTAAGGGAGGACCGCCGTGAGAGTAGGCATTTACAATCAGCTTATGGCCATGCAGGCCAATCGCCGCCAAGTGCTCAAAGGCGGCGCCAGCGCGGCTGCGGCGCTCGCCGCCAGCGGACCCTTGGGCGGACTGACATCGTCAGCCGTCGCTCAAGACAGCGTCGTCGCGCAGATCATGAAAATCCCCGGCGCGGGCAATGGCTCGCCGACCGACGCCGACTGGCAGAAGGTCGGCGAACTCTGCCTCGGCCCGACCAAGGCGAACGTACAGCCGGGCGAGTTCAAGGGCGTCGAGTTCGCCTTTATGGGCCTGAACAACCAGAACTTGCACAATTTCCTGTTTCGCGGCTTCCTGAAGCCGTGGGAGGCCTATACCGGCGCGAGCATCAAATGGATCGACCTCGCCCAAGCCGATTACAATGCGCGTTTGCAGCAGACGATCGCCTCCGGCACCGTCGACTATCATATCATCGAGATGGGGGCGCCGTTCGAAGGCGATATGGGCGTGAAGGACCTGTTGTCCGAAATGCCGGACTGGGTCAAGAAACAGATCGATTTCGACGACTATGTCGATTACCTGAAGCCGCCGGTCGGCACCTGGAACGGCAAGATTCATCGCGTCACCATCGACAGCGATTGCCACACGATGAACAGACGGACCGACGTCTTTTCCGACGGCGATCTCGCCAAGCAATGGAACGAGTGGAAGGACAAGGCCGGACTGAACGAATGGGGCCCGCCGACGACCTGGCAGCAGGTGCAGCAGGTCACGAAGTTCTTGAAGGGCAAGAAGGTCAAAGGCAAGGAAGTCTGGGGCTTCCTCGATCAGCCCAAGCCTTGGGGCGGTTTCCAGTTCTATTTCACCGGCAGCCGCGCCACCGCCTATGTGAAATATCCCGGCGAGAAGAACTGGTTATTCGACGAGAACATGAAGCCGCTCGTCAACAATCCAGGCTGGGTGCGCGCGATCCAAGACATCGTCGACGCTCTGCCGTTCGAACCGCCGGATCAGATCAACGCCGATCCCGGCACGACCGCCTTCCAGCAGTTCCTCACCGGCACCGGCTCGCTCCTCGAATGGTGGGGCGATATCGGCACGGTCGCCAAGACGAGCGACACCGCGACGATCGGCGACATGCTCGATTTCGACATCCTGCCCGGCTCGGACGACGTCTATAATTTCCGTAAGAAGCAGTGGGAGAAGCTGCCGAGCGGGCCCAACCGGGCGCCGAATATGGCCTATCTCGGCTGGGGCATCTATGTGATGAAGTCGGTCGATTCCGATCCCAAACGCCATAAGGCTGCGTGGAGCGCGGCGGCCCATCTCGGCGGCAAGGACCTGTCGATGTGGACGGCGGCCTATCCGTCCGGGTTCCAGCCGTACCGCAAGAGCCACACCAATCTCGATCTCTGGGCGCTTGCCGGCTATGACAAGAAGTATATTGGCTCGTATATGGACTCGCAGTCGACCTCCTACAATCATCCGAACTCCGCGATCGAGCCGCGCATCCCCGGCATCTTCCAGTATTACAGCATCGCCGAGGATGAGCTGACGCGCGTCTTCGCCGGCAAAGAGACGGCGCAGCAGGGCGCGGACAATATCGCCGCGGCCTGGGAGAAGCTGACCGACAAGCTCGGCCGAGAGAACCAGGTGAAGTATTATCGCATCTCGATGGGCATCGCCTGACGGGCTAAATGGGATAAAGGCGCTCGCGGCCAGCCGGAAGGCTCGTCGCGGGCGCCGCCGCAGAAGGTCACAGAAGGTCTTTGACGATCTGCCGCGCAGTCGAGAGGAACGGGTAGGGACATTCGGTGGACGGCGGCAAGCTCGAAGCGCTGCAAACGAGTCGTTCGGACGAAAGCGCCGCATTGGGCCGCTGGCTGTTCCGGCTGGCCTCGGCGGCTCTGGTCTTCGTCGCGACGCTGCAGATTCTCAATGCCAGCGGCGCCGCCGATTTCGGCCTTACCGACTGGCGTCCATTCCTTTACGCGTTTCTGATCTGGAGCGTGACGCTCGGCGTGAGCCAAGTGCTGATCCGCGGCGAAGCCGGCCAGCAAGCGCTTTTCGTTCTCCCGGCGCTGCTCTTCACCCTCGCCATGGTGATCTTTCCGACTCTGTTCGGACTCTACATCGCTTTTACGAATTGGAATCTCAACGGCGCGTCGAACCATCATTTCAACGGCCTCGACAATCTGATCACGCTTTGGAACGATTCCTACTTCTGGAACGCGCTCGGCAACATGGTCTTTTATGTGCTGACCGTGCTCGTCCAGTATGCGATCGCCTTCGGACTGGCTTTGCTCCTCAATGCGGAAATTCGCGCGCGAAAGTTCTTCCGGGTGGCGTTTCTCCTTCCCTTCATGCTGAGCCCCGTCGCGGTGAGCTGGATGATCGGCAAGTCGATCATGGAGAACCGTTTCGGTCCGGCCGCCGCGCTGGCGCGCAATCTCGGCTGGGACAATCCGGCTTTCTTCACGTCGCCTTGGATCGCCCGGACCAGCATCGCCGTGATGGACGGCTGGGTCTGGATACCGTTTTTGATCATCATGCTGCTGGCCGGGCTGCAGGCCCTCCCCACCGAGGTGAAGGAGGCGGCCAAGGTCGACGGCGCCAGCGGCTGGCAGATGTTCAAGGCGATCACCTTTCCGCTGATGCTGCCGGTGAGCATGACGGCGATCGTCATCCGCATCATTTTCGAGCTGAAACTCGCCGACATCGTCATCAATGTCACCGCCGGCGGGCCAGGCGGGGCCACGGACACGGTTTCGAGCTATATCTATCGGGTCTATCGCGACCGCTCCGACGTTGGCTACGGCACGATGATCGCCGAGGTCTATTTGATCCTGATCATCATTTTCATCACGCTGCTGCTGAAGGCGACGAGCCGGTACATGCGCAAGATGGTCTAGCGAGGCTGCGGAGATGTCGAAAGGAGCCGCTTGAATTGACCGCTGACGTTGCGATTGGCAGGGCGAGCAAAGCTCGGGCCCAGGAGCGCGCCCCGTCGCGCGCCTGGGCGCGCATCGGCGGCCGCGCGCTGATTTACGCCGCGCTGATCGTCTGGACCTTCATCGCGCTGTTCCCCCTCTATTGGACGCTCACGACTTCGTTCAAGCTCGGCAAAGACGTCACCCAAGGCCATATGATTCCTTGGCTCGATTTCATGCCGAGCTGGAAAGGCTGGCAATCGCTCGGCCTGTCGCCGGATTCGATTTTCCAGAGCTGGCAGTCGCGTGACGAGTTTCTCAAGCGCTTCGTCAACAGCGTCATCGCTTCGCTCGGCGCGTCGGCGCTGGCTTTGGCGCTCGGCTCGATGGCGGCTTACGGCCTCAGCCGATTCAATTACCGCTTCGGCCGCTGGGGCAATAAGGACATTTCCTTCTTCTTCCTGTCGCAACTGATCCTGCCGCCGGTCGTCTTGGCCATGCCGTTCCTCGTCCTCTACAAGGAGCTGGCGCTGCTCGACACGAGAATCGGCCTTATTCTCGTCTACACGCTGATGGTGCTGCCGATCGTGATCTGGGTCATGCGCGACCAGTTCGACACGATACCGACCGAAATCGAGCAAGCCGCGCTGGTCGACGGCTGCTCGATCTGGGGCGCGTTCTTCCGCGTCGTCCTGCCGATCGCGCTGCCCGGCATGGTCGCCGCATTCATCCTGTCGATTGTCCTGTGCTGGAACGAGTATTTCTTCTCCTCGCTGCTCACCGGCTTTGACGCTCAGACGCTGCCCGTGATGGTGGCGAGCCAGACCGGCTCGCAAGGCATCAATTGGTGGTCGATGGCCGCGCTCTCCACGGCCGCGATCATGCCGCTCGTACTGATCGGCATTTTCCTCGAGCGCTACATTGTGATGGGGTTGACCGCCGGATCGGGGAAGTAGGTTTTGTCATTCCCGCGCAAGCGGGAATCCAGCGCTGTCTATCCTCAAGCGCGGAGGCTCCCTGTCATTCCCGCTTTCGCGCAGGGCTGTCCGGGGAAAGGCCTGCGCCTCGGTCCGGCGGTTTGGCTTGCTTTCAACACCGCGGCGCCACGCCGCCCGATCGCCGTCAACCCGCCATGGCGCCTCGAAGGTACGCGCAACACGATGTCTGCCCGCGCGGCGCCATGGCGGGCTTCCGGGTGACGGCGACCGCTCGGCGTGGCTATTGGCGACCAAGACGTTTTTGCTGCCGAAACCGGCCGTATGGCCGTTTCGGTCAGCAAAACGTCTTGGTTGCAAAAGGCCATCGAGGCGGGCGCGGGTCAGGGCTCGCGAAGCAAAGCGGAGCGACCGGCGAAGCCGGCGTGGCCTTGAGGCGCGCCCGCCTCGATGGCAGAGCGGTGTTTGGGATTTGCGTGCTTGAGCGCGCTCGTTTCTGAGTCTCGCTGGTCAGAAGCCCGCGAATAAACCCGACATCGCCTTGTTTCGCGAGGGCCGCGCTGCGGGCGTCGAATTTACCCCTCATTTTCCCCGGACAGCCCTGCGCTTTCGCGGCAATGACAGGTCACTTCTCCGCCGCGCCCTCGAAGGGCTCGTCCTGCAAGAATCGCCGCAGCACGTTCGCGGTGATTCGCGAGACGTTGTTGTCGTAATTGTTGTGCGACAGCGATCCGCACCAAGCGATCGAGCCGACGCCGAAAATCGCGCCGCCGGACGGCGTCTCGGCGAAGGCGAGATCGGCGCGCACGCGGTCGTTCTGGTCGCCGCCGATATTGGCCGGGACGACGCCGAACTCCTCGTTGACCAACATGACCAGAGCCGAGTGGTTCTCGGAGGAGGCGAGGCGCAAAATATTCGGCGGGGAGCCGAGCCCCCGCGTGATGCAATCGAGCTCCAACCCCGCGGCCCCGCCGCCGATCAGGCCGAAATCGCCGATGACTTCGTCCGGCACGCCCTCGAAAATGAACGCTGCGCGCGGATTGTCGGCGTCAGGCGCGCGGCGGTAATAGCTGCAGACGTCGAAGCCTTGCGCGATGAAGCCCAGGCCGCAAATCAGGTTCGGCGGCCGGCCGATGCGTCGCCATAAGCCGCCGAGCTCGCCGGTGAAGCCGTGATGGTACTCGCCGGGCTCGGCTTCCCAAGTGCGGATGCCGTCCTCCGCGCGGCGCACTTCGATGACGCCGGGGAGCTCCTTGTGAAACGCGATCCGCCAATACCAGCCATTGGCCCCGAGATACATCAGGCGGCCGCCGCGATCGAGCCACGCCTTCATCGCGTCCCACATCGCCGTCGAATGGTATTCGGGATGCGTGCCAGTCAGGATGACCCGGTAATCTTTGATCAGGTCATAGCCTTCGGCGTGCAGGTCTTCATCGGTGACGACGTCATACTCGATCGCCTGATGGTCGAGCCAATCGAAGAGATGCGTGTCGGCGTTGTACTGCCACAGCGCCGATCCATGGCCGCCGAGCCAAGAATGATAGCGCGAGGAGAAATTAAGGACCGGCCGGAGCCGGCTTGAAATGGCGACGCCGGAGCCGTCGGCGTGGCTGTCATAGAGCGAGCCGCCGAGCTCGGGATGGTCGTACATATAAAGATCGGAATGGCCGAATTGCAGCAAGCGCCCGATCGTGCGCTCGGCTTCACGGGCGGTGATGTGCTCGGCGTGATTGGCGTAGGCCATATAGGCGCAGGTCGGCGCGAGGAACGCGACTTTGGGCCGACCCACGCGTTTTCGCGGATCGCGCGGCGGGCGAACGAAGAAAGGGATATAGTCTTCGCGCGTCGCGTCTTCATCCGACGGGCCGGAGCGGACATGAAGCGCATAGGGCCCGCTAGCGAGATCGTCCGGAATGGACAGAACGACCGAGGGGCTCCAACCGGCGTCGTAGAGATCGTCATGGTGGAAATGAATCGCGCCGTAATGCTCCGGCTTGCGGCGCCAATCATGCGCCTCGCCGGTCCAGTTCCAGCCTTTCATGCCGCGCGTCGGCAGATTGATCAATGCGCCGTGAAACCCGCTGGGGCCGATGTCGTAGGCGGCGACGGTCTCGATTGCTCGCGAAAAGTCCCAGCAGGCGATGAGCGAGTCGAGCGCCGGACTGTCGCCGCTTCGCAACGAGTGGTAGACGCCGATTTCATGCACGCCGGCCAAGAGGCAGGGGCGATCGATCTTCCCGTCGAAATGCAAGCCGACCCCGCCTTCCGCCAAGCGCGCTCCGGCGAGGAGGAGGCCGGATGGCGAGGCGAGCGTCGCCATCGTCCACGCCGCTCGAGCTGCGCCGGCGTCGTCGACAAAAGGATAGCGCTGCAGCGGGCTTTGCGTCAGCGTCGCCGCTCCATTCGCCGAATCGATGCTGCAGCCTATGGCGTACCATTGCCGCTTCAGAACGGCGGCGTCGACGACGCAGCGCCGCTCCTTGCCGGCGGCGCCGATCGTCAGCGCCAGCCTTCCTTCGATCAGGCTGAGTCGGAAGCCTTCTCCCTTCGTCGCGTCCCACTGGGCGACGATGGTTTGATCGCCCTCCGGCAAAGTCGGCCAGATCATCGCGAAAAAAGTGAATGCGCCGGGCAGCAGCGCCGGAACGCCCGGCGCGTTCATATAGGAGCCGGCGTCGATCGTTTGACGGGCGCCGCTATATCGGCCGTTGCAGGCGGCGTCGATCTGCCGGAATTTCAGTCCCGGCCCATCGGGATTGCAATCGCCGCAGACGACGCGAACGAGCGAAGCTTCGAAGGAGGCGCGCTCTTCGAGGGACACCATGAATTTGATCGTTTCGCCGGGAGCAACGCTGTAGCGGTCCGGATAGCCGAGGATTTTCAGCATATCAGGCCTTTTCGATCGCCAGCGGCAGATTGATGGCTTCGCCCGTATGGCGCCGCCAGCGCCGGCGGAAAACCTCCCATTCCGCCTCTTCGCGGCTATGGAAGATAGGGCCGTCTTCGATCTTGATCGGTTCGTCGCGTCTGGCCGGCATTTCGCCGAGCACCCATTCGCGGAACGGCTTTTTGCAAACGAGAATGATCTGCTTGCCGCTCGGGTCGTAGCGCATTGCGTTCAAGACGCGCCGCAGCCCCGGACTGTGTCGACCGATCGGGCGTCGACGGAATTCCTCGACGAACACGCGGTCAGACTGCGGATCGATACGATAGCCCATCGAGCGTCCTCCCAGAACGCTTCGCCAGCCTTCTCGTTCTCGCCGCCAAGGTCAAGCCGCAGATTCAATCCGCGCCAAATGCTCGGTTACCGCTCGCACGATCGCGATATAGCCCTCTTCCCGCCATGCGGCGCGGCCGATGAACAGGCCGTCAATATTCGGCTGCGCCGCAAGCTTGCGGCAATTGTCCATGTTGACGCTGCCCCCGTAAATGACGTCGAAGGCTGCGCCGCAGAGGCGGAGCGCCTCCTCCTTGATCAGCGCGTGCTGCCGATCGGCGAAAGCTGGATCGGCCGGCGTGCCGCCTTCGCCGATCGACCAGACAGGCTCATAGGCGATCACGATCTGGCTGACGTGCTCCCGCTGCACCCGCGAGAGCGCAGCGCGGGTCTGCCGCGCCAAAGCTTCGCCTGTGCGCCCGGCCGCGTATTCCTCGCGCGTATCGCCGATGCAGACCAGCGCCGTGAGGCCATGCCGCACGGCGGCCTCGACCTTCTTCGCGACGGTCTCGTCGGTCTCGCCGAAATGCGCGCGCCGCTCGCTATGGCCGATTTCGACGAGACTTGCGCCGACATCCTTGATCATGAGCGGCGAAATCTCGCCGGTCCAGGCGCCGCAATCGGCCCAGTGCATATTCTGCGCGCCGACCTTGACGTCTTCTCCCGCGAGAACCGCCGCGACCGTCTCGATCGCGGTGAACGGCGGCACGACGAAGAGCCGCGCGTTCTTGGTCGCTGCGACGCCCGAGTTTTTTATCGCCGTGGCGAAGCGGCGCGCTTCGTCCCGAGTCTTATTCATCTTCCAGCTTGTGCCGATCCACGGCGATTTGGCTGACATCGGCGGACGCTCAAGCCCGACCGGTATCGACATAGGGCCGCCAGAACTCGACCGACTCGCGCGTCATCGCAATCACGCTGCGGTCGGCGGGCTCGCGCTCGCGGAACGAAAACTCCATGCAGAGCTCATTATCCGAGCCGCCGCCGGCGCGAATCGCGGCCAACAGCTTTTCCGGAACGATCCGTCCGTCGCGATTGCGCTCGGCGGTGAAGGGCCAATGTCCGCCTTTGTTCATCGAACTCTGCTTGATGTGGATGATCGGCGAGCGCTTCGCAAAAGCCTTCGCCCAGGCGTAAGGATCAGTCGCGGTCGGATTGGACGAAGAGACGTCGCCGTGGTCGATGTCGATCATGGGCAGCAAGGGAAGGGGCAAGGCCTTCGAGTCGATCTCTTCCTGCAGCGCAGAGGCGCTCTCGATCGTGTGGCCGATTTCGCGGCCGACCGACATCGGCTCCCAGAAGAGGAACTGAAGCCCCTTCGCCGCGGCATGCTCGGCGACGGCGCGCCAACAATCCAGCGCCTCGGCCAGGCGTCGGGCGCGCAGAGTTTCGCTATCGTAGTCGCGGTAGGTCAGAATCGCGTATTGGGTTCCGATCGCCGGGCAGCCGATATCTGCGGCGATGTCCGCCAGAGCTTTGAACCAACCGACATAGTGCCGTCGTACTTCCGGATCCGGATGACCGAAATGATTGAGTCGGCCGGAAGGGCCAGTCATCAGCGAAGTGATTTTCGCGCCCCGCGCGGCGCAGCTCTCGGCCGTCGCCTGGGCCAAACGGCGCGTCACATTCGCCGGCCAGGAAGGATTGATGAATTCATGCGTCAGCTGGACATAGCCGAGGCCGATCTCGTCGACGATCGCGGCGATGAGATCGTCCGGCTCGGCGAAGCGATTGACGAAAGGATTGGTGTTGACGGACAGCCGGAAGGGCATGGTTCGGCCCCGCTTAGACGGACCTGCGGATCTGATCGAGTTTATCGATCGCCGCGACATTGCCGGCCGACGGTCCGGCGGGATCGAAATTCGCCTCGAGCCACACGTCGACGATCGCTTTCGCCAGTTCCGGGCCGATCACGCGCGCGCCCATCGTGATGATCTGCGCATTGTTCGATTTGGCCGCGCGCTCGGCCGAGTAGGTGTCGTGGGTCAGCGCGGCGCGGATGCCCGGGACTTTATTGGCCGAGATGCAGACGCCAATGCCTGTGCCGCAAAAAAGGATGCCGCGCTCGTAACGCCCAGCCACAATCGCCTCGCCGACGCTCGCTGCGACGTCGGCGTAATAGCCCGGCTGGCTCAGGTCGGCCACGACCACATCGGGTCGCCCGGAGAGATGGGCCGCGATGACCTCCAGGAGGGGTCTTCCGGCGCTGTCTGCGCCCAGGGCGATCCGCATGTTGCCTCCCTGTATCGTTCATCGGCGGCCGACCGACGCGCTCGTCGCGCCGTCCGCCTTGACAGGATGACCCGAAAATGAAAAAAACATCAAGAGAAGAAAAAAATATCAGGGAGGCCATGCTGAACATCGCCGCTCCGACGCCGCCAATCGACGAGGAGGCCGCACTCTGCGTGCGGGCCGCCTGGTTGCATTACGGCGCCGGCCTGACCCAGGGCGAAGTCGCCAAGCGGCTGCAGGTCCCCAATCTCAAAGCGCATCGCCTCATCGCCCGGGCCAATCGGCTGGGCCTCGTGCATGTGTCGATCGACGGAAAGATCGCCGAATGCGTGCGGCTCGAGGATGAAATCCGCCGCCGCTACGGCGTCGAAATGTGCGAGGTCGCGCCCGATCTCGACGACGAGCCGCTGCCCTTGAGAACGCTGGCGCTGGCCGGCAGCCGGTTTCTCCGCCTTGCTTTGGAAAGCGGCGAGCATCAGGCAATCGGCTTCGGCCATGGCCGTACTTTGGCCGCTTGCGTCGCTATGCTGCCCAAGGTCAACGTTTCCGGCGTGAAGCTGGTGTCGCTGCTCGGCGGCCTGACGCGGCGCTATGCGACCACGCCCTTCGACGTCATCCACCGGCTGGCTGAGCGCACCGGCGCTGAAGCCTATGTGCTGCCGCTGCCCTTCTACGCAAACACGATCGAGGATCGCTCGGTCTTTCTCGAACAGCGCGGCGTGCCGCAGGTCGTGCAAATGGGCGTCGATGCGACGCTGAGGGTCATCGGCATCGGCACGATGGAGGCGGACGCTTCGCTGTTGTCGACCGGGATGGTCGAAAAGGATGAGTTCGAGGAGGCGCGCCGTCTCGGCGGCGTCGCCGAAATTCTCGGCCATATTCTCAACAAATCCGGCGCGCTCACCGCGACCGGCCTGTCGTCGCGCGCTTTATCCATGCCCGCGGAAGAGATCGGCCGCCGCAAAACCGTCGCCATCGCCGGCGGCCGCACAAAAATCGAGGCGATCAAGGCCGTTCTGGCGAGCGGTTTGATCTTTGGATTGATCACCGACGAGCGAACGGCGCGCGCGCTGGCCGCCTGAATCGGGCCGAAAATCCAAAATAAGTCGGGCGCAGATCCGACGAAAAGAACGAGGACAGGCAACCAAGGAGAGCCATGATGAGCGACAAAGCAAAAGACTTTTTCGAAGCGTTCAAAGCGGGCAAGATGAGCCGCCGCGAACTGATGGCCGGCGCCGGAAAGCTCGGCCTGAGCGCGGCTGCGGCGAATTTCCTGCTCAACGGCGCGGCGACGCGCGCGCTCGCCGCCGACTTCAACTGGAAGAAGTTCTCGGGCGAGAAACTTCATCTGTTGCTGAACAAGCATCCTTACGCCGACGCGATGATCGCCGATCTGGCGAATTTCAAGACATTGACGGGGATGGACGTCACCTACGACATTTTCCCGGAGGACGTCTATTTCGACAAGGTGACGGCGGCGTTGTCGTCCAAGTCGTCGCAGTACGACGCGTTTATGACCGGCGCCTATATGACCTGGACCTATGGCCCGGCCGGTTGGATTGAAGATCTCAATCAATGGATCAAGGACCCGGCCAAGACCAATCCCAATTACAATTGGGACGACGTGTTGCCCGGCCTGCGCGCCTCCACCGCCTGGAACGGCGTTCCTGGCGGCGAACTCGGCTCGGCCGACGCCAAGCAATGGTGCATTCCGTGGGGCTTCGAGCTCAACTCGATCACCTATAACCGGAAGATGTACGACAAGGTCGGCGTGAAGCCCGCCAACAACCTGCCGGAGCTGGTCGAGACGGCGGCGAAGCTGACAAAGGATCTCGGCGGCCCGTACGGCATCGGCGTGCGCGGATCGAGATCCTGGGCGACGATTCATCCGGGCTTTTTGTCGGGTTACGCCAATTACGGCCAGAAAGACTTCACGGTCTCCGACGGCAAGCTGAAGGCGGCGATGAACACGCCGGAATCGAAGGATTATCACAAGCTCTGGGTCAAGATGATCCAGGAATCCGGCCCGAAAAACTGGTCGACCTACACATGGTACCAGGTCGGCACGGATCTCGGCGCCGGCGCTTCGGCGACGATTTTCGACGCCGACATCCTCGGCTATTTCATGGATGGCGGCGACAACAAGGAGAAGGGCAATCTCGGCTTCCACGCCTTTGCCGCCAATCCGGCCGCCAAGGCGCCGACGCCGAATGTCTGGATTTGGTCGCTGGCGATGAATGCGGCGAGCAAACAGAAGGACGCGGCCTGGTATTTCATGCAATGGGCTTCGTCGACCGAGCACGATATGTTCGGCGCGCGCAAGATGGATTTCGTCAATCCGGTGCGTCAGTCAGTATGGAAAGACGACGAGTTCCGGAACCGGATCGAGAAGTCCTATAATGGCTACCTCCAGCAATACGAGGCGTCGTCGCCGGGCGCCCGAATCTACTTCACCGCGCAGCCTCTGTTCTTCGACGTCACGACGCAATGGGCCGAGACGCTGCAGAAGATGGTGGCCAAGCAGGTGCCGGTCGATGAAGGGCTCGACCAATTGGCGGCCTCGATCGACAAGCAATTGAAGGACGCGGGGCTCGGTTAAGTCCGCCGGACTCGGCCGGAGCCCGGTTCGGCCGAGTCCCGCCCCGGAGCGGCGCGCGGTCCTCCTCTCCCTCTCCCGCGCGCCGCTTCAACGGTTTAAATTAGAACGAGCGCCGGTCGGTCGGCGCGATTGGATCGATGAACGAGGGTCGGTTTGTGACAGCCGCCGCCGTAAAGTCCCACGAAGCCGCGCCGCGGCGTCGCAAGGCGAATCTCCTGCCTTACTTTTTGAGCCTGCCGGCCCTCCTCGTCTGTGTCGGCATTCTGATCCCCTTTGTCACCGCAATTTATTATTCGCTGCTGCGCTTTCGGCTCAATCTGCCGATGCTCAAGGGTTTCATCTGGTTTCAGAACTACATCGATTTTCTCACCGATGCGACGTTCTGGCACACGGTGCGGGTCTCGCTGCTCTATACGGCGCTGACCGTCGGCGTCGAGCTCGTCTTCGGCCTCACGATCGCGCTGCTTCTGCAGAAGCCGAGCCGCGTCAACAATGTCATCTCGGTTCTGTTGCTCCTGCCGCTGATGACGGCGCCGGCCATCGCCGCTTTGATGTGGAAATTGATGACCAACCCGAATTTCGGCGTTCTGTCCTATTTCGTCCAGCTCCTCGGCGTCAGCAATTTCAAATGGGCGTCCGATCCGAATACGGCGCTGTTCACCGTCGTGCTCGTCGACGTCTGGGTCTATACCCCGTTCATCATGATCCTGTTGCTGGCCGGCCTTCGCTCGCTGCCGCAACAGCCGTTCGAGGCGGCGGCGCTCGACGGCGTGCCGCGGCGCTTCGTCTTCTTCCGCATCACCCTGCCGATGCTCATGCCATACATGGTCACCGCGGCTCTGTTCCGCCTCCTCGACTCGATCCAACAATTCGACATCATCTATCCCATGACCCAGGGCGGACCGGGCGATACGCTGCTGGTCTTCCAGGTGCGCAGCTATCTCGAATTTTACCAATATACGAATGTCGGCAAGTCCGCGGCCCTGCTGATCATTCTTTGGGCGATCACATACGCGCTGTCCAACGTCTTCATCAAGCAATGGCTGAGGCTGCGCGAGCGGGCGCGCGGGCTCGCCTGAGGAGAGGCGCAGATGGAGAGCACGTCCTTCATTGAAAGAATTCTCCGCGGCGCAGCGCTGTCGTTGATCGTGATTTTTTTCCTATTCCCGATCTTCTGGATCCTGCTGATGTCGTTTCAGACGAACGAGGAGATTCTACGCATTCCGCCGAGCCTGTTCTTTACGCCGACCTTGTCGAACTATGCAGCTTTGATCACCGGCAAGCTCGCCACTGTTTCGGGAACGCTCGATATCGCCTTCATGAAGAACCTGTGGAACAGCGTGTTGCTCTCGACCGCGTCGGTCGCCATCGCGCTGGCGCTCGGCGTGCCGGCGGCCTACGCCTTCGCGCGGTTCAAGTTCCGCCTTGGCGAGGACATCGCCTTCACCCTGTTGTCTTTCCGGTTTGCGCCGCCGCTGCTGGTCCTGCTTCCGCTCTCGCTTTATTTCCAGGCCCTCGGCCTCACCGACACCTATGTCGGCTTGATCTGGGTCTATCAGCTGATCGCCTTGCCGCTCATCCTTTGGATCGTGCGCGGTTATTTCGAGGATATCTCGCCGGACATCGAGCACGCCTATCGCGTCGCCGGACATTCTTGGGGACGCACCTTCCTGCGCATCGCCATTCCTTTGGCGCGGCCCGGCATCGCCGCGGCCGGGCTGCTCGCCTTCATCTTCTGCTGGAACAATTTCGTGTTCGCGCTGATCCTCGCTTCCGCAGACAAGCAGCCGGTGACGGTCGGCGCGCTCGCTTTCGTCACCGCCTCCGGCATCCAATACGGCCAGATCGCGGCGGCGATCGTCCTTTCTGTGACGCCGACGCTCGCTCTCGCGCTCTACGCGCAGCGCTATCTGGTCGAAGGCCTCTCGCTCGGCGCGGTGAAGGGTTAGCCATGGCCGCTCTCGAATTGCGCTCGGTCAGCAAGGCGTTCAAGGCGAGCAAAGTGCTCGACAGCGTTTCGTTGGCCGCCGAGGAGGGCGAGATCGTCTGCGTCTTCGGCCCGTCCGGGTCCGGCAAGACAGTGCTCCTGCGGTTGATCGCCGGCGTCGAGCAAGCTGACGAAGGCTCGATCATGCTCGAAGGGCGCGACGTCACCGATACGGCGCCGGAGGCTCGCGGCGTCGGCATGGCGTTTCAGAACTTCGCGCTGTTCCCGCACATGTCAGCCTTCGACAACGTCGCCAGCGCTTTGACCGCTCGGCGGGCTTCGCCTGAAGCGATCAGAGGGAAGGTCGAGAAAATCGCTCGCCTGTTGAAAATCGGCCATGTTCTCGAACACGCGCCGCGCGAACTTTCCAACGGCCAGAAGCAGCGCACGGCGCTGGCCCGCGCCTTGGTCGCCGATCCAAAGATTCTGCTGCTCGATGATCCCTTGAGAAACGTCGACGCCAAGCTGCGCTACGAAATGCGCCTCGAATTGCCGGCTCTCCTCCGTACATCGGGGTCGACCGTGCTCTACGTGACGCAGGATTATAAAGAGGCGATGGCGCTCGGCGACCGGATCGCGGTGCTGCTTGACGGCGGTGTCGCGCAAGTGGCCAAGCCGGCCGATATCTATCGCGAGCCGGCGACGCTCGGCGTGGCGCGGCTGTTCGGCGATCCGGCGATCAATCTCGTTCCGGTCCAGCCTCTCGCCTCGCCGTCCGGCCCAAAGATCGGAATCGGCGGCGCGTCGTTGTCCCTGCCGGCGAGCTACGCGCATGCGATCGGCAAACGCTGCATGCTCGGCTTACGTCCCGAATCGCTGGCCGTCGAAGCGCAGCCCTCGCAAGAAAGCTTCGACGTCGACTTGGTGGCTGCGACGCCGCTCAACGAGAAGACGCTGCTCTTGCTTCGAACGGCCGACGGCCGCGAATTGCTCGCCTCCGAGCCGAACGCTGACGAAGCGCCTCGCCGCCATGGACCGGCTTTTGCGCGTTTCGACGCCAACGCCGTCCTCCTCTTCGACGCCGCAAACGGCCGGCGCATCGCGCCGCAATCAGCATGAAATCCGATGGCCGACATCGCCCTTTCGCTGACTAAAGTCGACAAGATCTATCAACGCCGCGGCAAGCCGCCGGTCCACGCGGTCAAGAGCTTGGACATGGCGGTCGAGCGGGGAGAAATCATCGCTCTGCTCGGCTCGTCCGGATGTGGCAAGACCTCGACTTTGCGCATGATCGCCGGCTTCGAAGCCGTGTCGAACGGCGACATCGTTCTCGCTGACCGGCGCATCGATCAATTGCCGCCGGCGCGGCGCGGCGTCGCGATGGCGTTTGAAGGCTATTCGCTCTATCCGCCGCTCACGGTGCGCGACAATATCGCCTTCGCCCTCAAAAGCGCTCGGCTGAGCGCAAAGGACGTCGAAAAGCGCGTCGCCGAGATTTCGCGCCTGGTCGAGATCGAGGAGATTTTGGACCGCTATCCGTCGTCGATCTCCGGCGGCCAGCAGCAGCGCGCCTCGCTCGCTCGCGCGCTTGTCCGCCGCGCCGACCTTTATCTCCTTGACGAACCGATGGGCCAACTCGAGCCGCAATTGCGCGCCGTCCTGCGCGGGCGGCTCAAAAGCCTGCTGGTCGAGCGGCGCATGACCTCGATTTTCGTCACGCATGACCAGACCGAGGCCAACGCGCTGGCCGACCGGATCGCGGTGATGGAGGCGGGCGTCCTCCAGCAATTCGCCAGCCAGAAGGAGTTGCGCGACAGGCCGGCCAATCTCTTCGTCGCCACATTCGTCGGCGAGCCGCCGATGAACGTTTTCGAGGCCGCCGTCGAGAACGGCGAGCGCCTGCGCTTTAAAGTGACGGCGGGCCCGACATTCGACTTCGCCTCCTCCGAAATCCCGCTCCCTGTTCGCCAGGCGATCGGCGGGCGGGAGCGAGCCGTCGTCGGCGTCCGCCCGCATGCGATCCGCCTCGGGGGCGGTCTCAACGAGGCGCGCATCGTCTCCAACCAGTGGCTCGGCGATCAGAGCCATCTTGCGATGGACGTCGCCGGCAAGCTGCTCGTCGCGGTGTCCCATAAGCCGATCGCCGCCAAGGCGGGCGAAAAGATTCGCTACGATGCGGCCGCGGCCGATCTGCACGTCTTCGACGCCGCCACCGAAGCGGCGGTGTCGCACGGATTGGAGACGGCGTGACCGCGACGATGCGAGCGACAGCGGGAAAGGCGCCGCGGCCGTGAGCAGGGACATCCTGATCGGCGTGGACGCGGGCACGTCGGTGATCAAGTCGGTGGCCTTTTCGCTCGCCGGCGAGCAAGTCGCGGCGGCGACGCGGCCGAACGTCTATGAAACGCCGGGACCGGGGCAGGTCGAACAAGACATGGCGCGGACCTGGGCCGATTGCGTCGCCACAATTCGCGAGCTTGTCGAGCGCGTGCCGAATCTTCCCGGTCGCGTCGCGGGTCTCGCCGTCACCGGCCAGGGCGACGGCGCCTGGATGATCGATTCCGACGGCGAGCCGGTCGGCGGCGGGCTGCTCTGGCTCGACTCGCGCGCGGCTGGGCTCGTCGCGGCATATTTGAAGACGGAAGCGTACCAGCGCCATTATCGCTTGACCGGCTCGGGCGTGAACGCCTGCATGGCGTCCGGCCAACTCGCCTGGATGAAGAAATGCCAGCCGGAGCGGATCGCGCGCGCCGCGACCTGCTTTCATTGCAAGGACTGGCTCTATTTCAAGCTGACCGGCGCAAGGGTGACGGATCCGGCCGAAGGCAATTTCACTTTCGGCAATTTCCGCACTCGGCAATATGAGCCGTCGATCCTCGAAGGGATGGGCATTCAAGATTGCGCCCGCTTATTGCCGCCGATGATCGAAGGTTCGCGCGAGGCGGGCCGCCTGTCCGCCGCCGCCGCTTCGGCGACCGGCTTGCCCGAGGGATTGCCGATCTCGCTCGCCTATCTCGACGTGATCTGCACCGCGCTGGGCGGAGGCTTGTACGATCGGACGGGCAGGGCCGGCGTCTCGATCATCGGCTCGACCGGCATGCATATGCGCTATGCGCCGACCCTGGCCGACGTGCGGCTCAATGAGGAGCGATCCGGCTACACGATGTGCTTTCCGGTTGGAAGCTCCTGCGCCTCGATGCAGTCGAACATGGCGGCGACGCTCAACATCGATTGGCTGCTCGACCTCGCCTGCCAAGCTGCGGAGCTCGGCGGCGCGAAAACCAGCCGAGCCGCCTTGCTGTCCGGCCTCGACGAAAAAATCCTAGCCGCGGCGCCGGGCCAGGCGATTTACCACCCCTACATCTTTCAGGCCGGCGAGCGTGGTCCCTTCCTTGACCCGAATGCGCGGGCCCAGTTCAGCGGCCTCTCGACGAAGACGAATTTCGTCGGCGTGGTCCGCGCGGTTTATGAAGGTCTCGCCTTTGCCGCGCGCGATTGCTACCTCGCCGCGGGCGCCATCCCGGAAGAGGTGCGGCTGACCGGCGGCGCCGCGCGCTCCAAGGCGATGCGGGCGATCGTCGCCTCTGCGCTCAACGCCAATGTGAGAGCGCTGTCGCGCGAGGAAATCGGCGCCGCGGGCGCAGCGATGATGGCCGCCACGGCCATCGGCGTTTACGAGGACATGGAGGCTTGCATCGAGGCTTGGGTGACGCCGTCGCTCGGCGAAATCACCGCGCCCGATTCGAGCCTCCATCATCTCTATTCGAATCTCTATTCGGTCTATCGTTCGATCCGCGAGACGATGCCGCCCGCCTGGGCCAAGCTCGGCCAAATAAGACAGGAGCAGACGACGTGAATTCGGCGGCGAAGCGCCCGAAAGCCACCATCTCGATCATCGGCGATCGCTTCATGCTGCCGTCCATGTTCGAAAAGGCGATCCGCGCCAAATGCGACGGCGAGCTGGACATCCGAACTTATGAGATGCCTTGGCCCGACGAGCCGATGCAGCATGGCTACGCCGAACCGGGAATGGGGGGACTGAAGGAGTATCAAGGAACAGCGGACGAAATCGTCGCCTACGCGGACGGCGCCGACATCGTCGTCACCCATTTGGCGCCGTTTTCGGCCGGCATTCTCGACCGGTTGCCCCATTTAAAATTGATCGCGGTCTCGCGCGGCGGACCGGTCAATATCGACATGGAGGCGGCGCGCCAAAGGCGCGTGCTGGTCGTTAATACGCCCGGCCGGAACGCTTCCGCCGTCGCCGAATTCACCATCGGCGCCATTCTCGCCGAAACGCGACTGATCACCCGCGGCCACGACAGCTTGCGACGAGGCGAATGGCGCGGCGATCTTTACCGCGCCGATCTGACCGGCGAAGAACTCTCCGAGATGAGCGTCGGCGTGATCGGCTATGGCCATGTCGGAACCAAGGTCGTCCGCCTCCTCAAAGCGTTCGGTTGCCGCGTCTTGGTCTGCGACCCTTACGTTCAGCTCTCGGCCGAGGACCTTAACGACGGCGTCGTCCAGGTCTCCCTGGAGCGGCTCTTGGCCGAGAGCGACGTTGTCACCTTGCACGCCCGCGTGACCAGCGAGACGCGCGGCTTTATAGGCGCCGCCCAATTTGCGGCGATGAAGCGCGGCGCCTATTTCGTCAACACGGCGCGCGGGCCGCTGGTCGATTACGACGCCTTGACCGAAGCCCTGAAGAGCGGGCATTTGCGCGGCGCGGCGATCGAGACCTTCGCCGTCGAGCCGACGCCGCCCGATCTCGAATTGCTGCGGCTCGAGAACGTCACCCTGACGCCGCATATCGCCGGGGCTTCGGTCAAGACGGTGAAATACGCCGCCGCGGCCGCGGCCGAGGAGGTGCGCCGGTACCTCGCCGGCGAAGGACCGCTTAATCCATGCTGATTCGGCAGGCGTTTCTGAACGGAGCTGAAAACCTTTTACGATGCGGGATTTGGGAGAATTCGATCTGATCGTCGTCGGCGGCGGCGTGAACGGCGTCGGCGTCGCCCGCGACGCTATCGGCCGCGGCCTCTCCGTCCTGCTTTGCGAAAAGGACGATCTCGCCGAAGGGACCTCCTCGCGCTCCGGCAAGCTTGTTCATGGCGGCTTGCGCTATCTCGAATATTACGAATTCCGTCTCGTCCGAGAGGCGCTGATCGAACGTGAAGTGCTGCTCAGGGCGGCGCCGCATATCGTCTGGCCGATGCGCTTCGTCCTGCCGCACAGTCCCGAGCAGCGCCCGGCTTGGATGATCCGCGTCGGCCTTTTTCTTTATGATCATCTCGGCGGCCGCAAGATGCTGCCGCCGACGCGAACCCTCGATCTTGCGTCCGCGCCGGAAGGGCGGCCGATCCGAAAGTCCTTCAAGCGCGCTTTCGAATATTCCGACTGCTGGGTCGACGACGCGCGATTGGTGGTGCTCAACGCGGTCGATATTCGCGAGCGTGGCGGAACGGTCCTCACCCGTACGCCGCTGATCTCCGCGCGGCGCGCGCGCGACTCGTGGACCGTCGAACTCCGCGAGGCGCGTCGCGGAGAGATTCTGACCGCGCGCGGCAAGGCCTTGGTCAACGCCGCCGGGCCATGGGTCGAGGACGTCTTGCGCCGGGCCGGCCGCAATGTGGAGAGCCGTGTCCGGCTGGTCAAAGGCAGCCACATCGTCACGCGCAAATTCTGGGACGGCGAACAGGCTTATCTTCTCCAGCATGACGACAAGCGCGTCATCTTCGTCAATCCGTATGAGGGCGACCTCGCCTTGATCGGCACTACGGACATTCCCTTCGACGGCCAAGCCGAGGATGCGCGGATCACCGAGGAGGAGATCGAGTACCTTCTGGCGATCGTCGCCCGCTATTTCGAGAACGCGCCGAAAGTCGACGACGTGCTCCATGCTTTCTCCGGCGTTCGGCCGCTCTATGACGACAAGGCCGCCAATCCGAGCGCCGTGACGCGGGACTACGTGTTCGATATCGACGCGCCGAAAGATTCCGCGCCGATCTTGTCGATCTTCGGCGGCAAGATCACCACCTATCGCAAGCTCGCCGAACACGCATTGGAGAAGCTCGCGCCGTTCTTTCCGCACATGGCCGGCCCTTGGACTCATGCGGCGACGCTCCCGGGCGGCAATTTTGCCAGCGCCGATTTTTCGCGCTTTGTCGCCGAGCTGCGCCGCAGCCGTCCCTGGCTGCCGAGCGATGTTTCTTTGGGCTATGCTCGGCGGTATGGCCGCCGCATCGATCAGCTCCTGGACGGCGCCAATTCCTTGCGCGATCTCGGCCGTCATTTTGGCGCGAGCTTTTACGAACGCGAAGCGAGCTTTCTCGCCGACAACGAATGGGCGATGACGGCTGAAGACATTCTCGAGCGACGGACGAAGCACGGCCTTCACTTGACGGCTTCGCAGCGAGAGGCTTTCGAAGCTTGGTTCAAATCCATGTCGAAAGAACTTGCGTCATGAGCTCGGAGATTCGCGACGATCCCGAATTCCGCGCTTTGCTCGAACTCTCGGCCGCGCTCGGCGCTGATCCGGCGCGCACGCAGGCGGCCGGCGGCAACACGTCGATCAAACGCGCCCGCGTCATGTGGATCAAGGCGTCCGGCGCTTGGCTCGCCGACGCCCTGCGCCGCGAGATGATGATTCCGGTGCTCCTTCCGCCTTTGCGAGCGGCGATGGCGGCCGGCGATCCGCGCGCCGAGAGCGCCGTCGCGTTCGTCGATCCTAGCTACAACGCGCCGGGCCTGCGCCCTTCGATCGAGACGAGCGTGCACGCGGCGCTGCCGCAGGCTGTAGTCGTCCACATTCATTGCGTCGAAACCATCGCTCTGGCGGTCCGCGCCGACGCCGAGGCGGCGATCGCCGCGCGTTTGCCTGGCCTTCAAAGCGGCGAGTGGATTTTTGTCCCTTATGTGAAGCCGGGCCTGCCGCTCGCGCACGAGATCGGCAAGCGGCTGACCGGGAAGACGCGCGTGATCGTTCTTGGCAATCACGGCCTGATTGTCGCAGGCGAGACAGTCGCGGCCGCGGCGGACCTCGTCGGACGCGTTTGCCAAGCTTTCGCCGCGCCGTCGAGCGCCGCGCCCGCGCCCGACCTCGACGCGCTCGCGAGGCTGGTCGAAGGCGGCGATTACCGTCTCCCCAATGATCCCGCTGCGCATGTGATCGCGACCGATCCGCGCCGGCTGGCTGTGGCCCGGCGCGGCTCGCTCTACCCCGATCACGTCGTCTTCTTGGGGCCCGGAATTGTCGAGGGGGCGATCGTCCATGGCCGCGCGCAAGCGCCGCCAGACCTTGATCGCCTCGCGCCGATGCTGGTCCTGCCCGGACAAGGCGTGGCGCTGCGCCGCGACTCGCCGAAAGGAACGGACGAGATGGCGCGATGCCTCGCGGACGTCGCCGGGCGCATCCCCGAAGACGCTCCGATTGTCACGCTCACGCCAGCGCAGGAGCGGGAGCTCGTCGATTGGGAGGCCGAGAAATATCGGCGCAGCCGCAACGCAGTCTCGACCGGCGCGTCATGACGGCTTGCGTCATCGGCGTCGATGTCGGCACGTCGGGGGTGCGCGCCGCGGCCTTAGCTGCGGACGGCGCCGTCCTCGCCCAGAGGGCCGTCGATATGGCGCCGCTCGGCGGCCGCAAGGCGCCGCAGACCTGGCGGCGCGCTCTATCGGCTTGCTTGACGCAGCTCGGCGAAGCTTGCGATCTCGGCGCCGTCCGCAGCCTCGCGGTCGACGGCACGTCGGGCACCATGGTCGCCGTCGACGATTGCGGCGCGCCGATCGGCGCCGCGCTGATGTATGACGAGCCCTGCGAGGATCAGGACGCGCTCCGCGCGATCGAGGCTCACGCGCCTGCCGAAAGCGCGGCGCGCGGCCGCACGTCAGGGCTGGCGCGAGTCTTGACGATGCAAGGCCGGCCGGGCGTTCGCCGGGTGCTTCATCAGGCCGATTGGATCGCCGGCCTCATCGCCGGCCGGTTCGATCGCAGCGACGCCAACAACGCACTGAAGACAGGGTACGATCCCGTCGCGCGCCGCTGGCCCGATTGGCTCGAACGCGCCGGCGCCGATCTCGACAAGTTGCCGATTGTGATCGAGCCCGGGGAGTCGATCGGGCCGGTCGGGCCGGAAGGCGTCGCGCTCGGCCTGCCGGCTGCGACCATCGTGCATGCCGGCACGACCGACGGCTGCGCTTCTTTCCTCGCCACCGGCGCGGCCAATATCGGCGACGCCGTAACCGCGCTCGGTTCGACCCTGGTGATCAAACTGCTCTGCAACGAGCCGATCTTTGCGCCGCAATACGGAATTTACAGCCATCGTATCGGCGAGGCTTGGCTCGCCGGCGGCGCTTCGAATACGGGCGGCGCGGTGATCGAGCGCTTGTTCGGCCGCGATCGGCTTGCCGAACTGACGAAAGCGCTCAAGCCGGATCAGCCGACCGGCCTACGCTACTATCCGCTCGTCGCGCCCGGCGAGCGCTTCCCGATCAATGATCCGGATCTCCCGCCTCGGCTGGAGCCGCGGCCAGAGGACGAGGCGACGTTCTTTCAGGGGGTTCTCGAAGGGATCGCGGAGGTCGAAGCATTGGCCTATCGCAAGCTTGGAGAACTTGGCGCCCCGGCGCTTCGTTCGATTCGAACGGTGGGCGGCGGCGCCGACAATGCGGGTTGGTCCGAGATCAGGCGGCGCGTTTTGAACGCGCCGTTCGCTGTCGCCCGTTCGCAAGACGCCTGCGTCGGCGTCGCGCAATTGATCCTGCGCCGGATGAGGACGGCGTGACGTCCTCATCGCGCTTCGTTTCGATCGCCTCGCGATTCGACGCGGTGTTCGTCGATCAATACGGGGTCTTGCATGACGGCCAGCGCCCCTATCCCGGCGCTGAGCAGGCGCTTCGCGATTTGAAGGAATCCCGCGCGAAGATCGTCGTCCTGTCGAATTCCGGCCGGACTGGCGAAGAGAATGCGCTCCGCATGGCGAAGCTGGGTCTGGCCCGCGATCTTTATGATTATTTCCTGACGTCTGGAGACGCGGCGCGCCGCCTCCTCAAAAGCGAGCGGTCGCCCATCCGGCTCACGCCCGCGACCCGGTGCCTGACGCTCTCGACAGTGGGCGGCGGGGAGTTTGCGCAGACGCTCGGCGTCCGTTCAGCCGAAGACGGCGCGGAAGCCGATCTGGTCGTGATCAGCGGCAGCCAGGGCGACCGTCTCTCGCTCGATCATTATCGACGAATTCTTGCGCCGGCCGCCGTGCGCAAAGTTCCCTGCCTCTGCGCCAATCCGGACAAGCTGATGCTGGTCGGCGGCGAGGTCGCGTTCGGCGCCGGCCGCATCGCCGAGCTCTACGAGGAGCTCGGCGGCTCGGTCGTCTGGGTCGGCAAGCCGCATCTGCCGATTTATCGCGAAGCGGCGGCCCTGGCCGGAATAGCCGATCCAGCTCGCATTCTCTGCGTCGGCGACAGCGTCGAGCATGACGTCGTCGGCGCCCATCGTTTCGGCGCGCCCGCCATGCTGGTGAGGACCGGGATCCTCGCCCAACTGACCGAGCGGGAGCTCGCCGCCGAGTTCGAAAAGCATGGCGCCAAGCCCGAATTCATCGTCGCGGACTTGCAGGCGAGCGGTTCGTCTTGATGCGGGCTGGCCGATCTGGGGCGGTTGGCGCGCCGGGGCGGGGAAGATAAAGATCAGGCTCCTTAGCTGGACGGCCGGCGCAAAATGCCGCCCGAAACGACCGCCGACGGAAGCCGTCATTCGGATCGCCCGCAGAGACTTGAATCGCCCATCAACATTCCGGTCCCATTCTCGCTGATGACTTCGGCCCGCAAATCGCCCCCGCTGCGTGAAATCCTGAGAGACCCTCGCCTCGCGCTGATGCTCGCGTTCGGCTTTTCTTCAGGACTGCCGTTCCTTCTGATCTTTTCGACCCAGTCGGCATGGCTGCGCGAGGCTGGGGTCAGCCGGTCGGCGATCGGACTGATGAGCTATGCGGCGCTCGCCTTCACTTTCAAGTTCGCCTGGGCGCCGTTCATCGACGAATATGATCCCCCGCTCGTCGGGCGCTGGCTCGGGCGCCGGCGCGGCTGGATGCTGATCGCCCAGCTCGGCGTCGCCGCCGGGCTCGCCGGGCTCGCCTGTGGCGCCCCAGCGCAAAGCCTTGGCTGGAGCATCGCCTTCGCGTTCCTGACCGCATTCGCCGCCGCGAGTCAGGACGTCACAATCGATGGTTGGCGCATCGACGCGGCGCCGATCGAGCGCCAGGGCATGATGTCGGCGGCGTACCAGCTCGGTTATCGCTTGGCCATGCTGTGCGCCGGCGCGGGGGCGCTTTACATCGCCGATTTCGTGAGCTGGCGCGCCGCCTATCTGACGATGGCGGGCCTGACGCTCATCGGCATTGGCGGCTGCTTCGTCTCGCCGCGACTTGATCGGCCCCGAGAAGGCGCAAGTCCGGGCGCCGCTTCGCTCGCCGTCTCGTTCGTCGAGCCGCTCGGCGATCTGTTGCGCCGCTACGGCGCGGCGCTGATCGCGATCCTCATGCTGGTGGCGATTTACCGTCTGCCTGATTTCGTTTCCGGCGTGATGGCGAACCCGCTTTACATCGACCTCGGCTTCACCAAGTCCGACATCGCCACCGTCTCCAAGCTCTATGGCGTCTGGATCGGCATCGCCGGCGCGTTCGGCGGCGGCGTCGCGGTGGCGCGGCTCGGGCTCATGCCCTCGCTCATGCTCGGCGGCCTCGCCGCTTCGTCGTCGCACTTGGCGCTCGCTTTGCTCGCCGCCCACGGCGCCAATCTTCCGCTCCTCAGTCTCTCCGTGAGCGCCGAGAGTTTCGCGTCCGGCTTCGCCGGCGCGGCGCTCATCGCCTATATGTCGTCGCTTGTGTCGCCTGCTTTCGCCGCGACCCAATATGCGCTTCTGTCGTCGCTTTACGCGCTGCCCGGCAAGCTCATCGGCGGGCTGTCCGGCGTGATGGTCGACGAGTTCGGCTATGTCCGCTTCTTCATCGCCACGGCGGCGATCGGGATTCCCGTCGTGGCCCTGAGCCTGACGGTGTGGCGGATGCAGAAACAGGAGGTTCAAGAAGCGGCCGCGTAGGACCGCCCGCGACTAGGACGCCATTCGGGCGAGATGATAGATCGACACGGCCTTGCTGACGCCCTTGAGCTCCGCCTCTCTCTTAACCGTCGGGTATGGCGCAATAATTTCCGCCACAGCCGGCGCGCTGTAAACGTCTTCAGTGATACAAATCTCGTCGCCATCAGCAAGATTTTGCACTCGCGCCGCGATATTCACCGTTTGGCCAAAATAATCGAGCCGCTCGTTGAGCGTGACGGCGATCGAGGCGCCGCGATGCACGCCGATTTTTAGGATGAAATCACGCTGCGGCCGGTCGCGATTGAGCTCCTCCACGGCCTCGCGCATCTCAAGCGCCGCCCGCATCGCATCGGCTGAAGTCGAAAACGCCGCCATCACGGCGTCGCCGATCGTCTTGATGACGGCGCCGTTGTGACGAACAGCGGCGGCGAGAAGATGCTGGAAATGCCGCTGCACCTGAATATAGGCGTTAAGGTCGCCGATCCGCTCGTAAAGCGCCGTCGAACCCTTAAGGTCGGTGAAGACGAGGGTGACGTCGAGGACGGCAATGCCTTCCGTCGCGCTGATCACTTCCGAGCGGAAAAAGTCGCGAAAGGCTTGCGTCATCAGCAATCGCTTTCCGGACAAGTACGGCGTGAAGCGAAGCCTCGGGCGCTGAAATGTCGCCGTCGGAAGCTGGAGGATGCCGAATACGATCGGCAGCTTGCCGGCATTGCGAACTTCGAACATGACCTTGCCGGGCGCGATGTTCGCGGCGGTCGGCGCGCACTTGCCGGAATCGAGTACGACCGGCATGTGGGCCGTCACATTCGCGCCCCTCGCGACCGGGATGAAACATTGGGCGTCGCTTTCGAAATCTTGTCCCAGAAGCGCGCCTTCGGCGGCGTCAACCTCGAGATTGGCGATCGAGCCTGGCTCTATGCGGGTGAGCGCCCTCACCAGCCCTTTCGCAGTCTCGCTCCATGGCGCGCCGTCCGGCATCAGGCCGCCCGGCGTCAATTTGTAATGGAAAACGTAGTCCCAGGCCGAAAGCGCATCCGGTTTATGGAAACGGATGCTGCGCACGGCGGGCGAAACCGTAAACGTCACCGCGATGTAATCGTCGAGCGCGGCGTCGTAATCGCTTTGGCACAGGTGGCAGTGGAAATGCGTGTGCAGTTTGCGCAAAGTCCGGAAGCTCTCGACGACGTCGGAGCACATCGGACAAACGAGCAGCCAGTCCATGTCGAACAGCCCAGCCACGCAAGCATGGAGAAAGAGGTCGATGGCTTCGGCTTCGGCGATCGATTTCTCCGTGGCGAACTCAATCGGATTGATGCGATAGAGCGCCTCGTCCGCGCCCGAGCGCAGCAGCGTCTCGAGCCGCGAGACGACGCGCGGACTCCAGGCTTTGGCTGCTTCGAGCGCGACCAAGCGCTGTTCGAGCTTTCTTTCGTCGATCATCTCATTACGCCGCGAAGAGACCCCGATCGTCCTCGGTTTCCATCGAACCCGAATACATAATCCCTCGGTTCGGCGCGAGCCCGTGGGGGCCATTTAGCCGGCCAGCTACGGCCTGCGCCTCTCTCCGGCTCAGGTTGCGCCGCAACAGCCATGGGCCAAGCGCGGCGAGCTTGCATAACTGCAAAAGCGCGCCTGTGGCCGATTGCGCGCCGGGGGCGAGGGATCGTTTTCCCTGGACCGCGCGCGGTGCTTAGATGCGTCGCCGGCATCGCCGGAAAAAAAGGGGAGGAATTGCCATGCTCAAGAAACTGGGTTTGGCGGTCGCTTGCATTGGCGCCATCGGCCTATTCGCCAGTTATGGCGCAGCCGACGAAAAGCCGGAAGTGAACAAGAAGGAAATCAAGCCGGCCATGCTCTTCGGCGACATGAGCCTGGTGACGCAGGACCTTCTCAACCGCGCCGGCGACGACGGCAACAATTTTCTCCATACGAACGGCAATTACCTTCAGACGCGATACTATCCCGCCCGGCAGATCAACGTGTCGAATGTGAGTAGGCTGCGGCCGGCTTGGATTTTCCAGACCGACGTGATCGATTCGTTGGAGACATCGCCGATCGTCGTCAATGGCACGATGTACGTGACGACGTCCTTTGATCATGTCTTCGCCCTGAACGCTCGCACCGGCGAGGAAATCTGGGCCTATCGACACAAGATGGGGCCGATCACCACCTATTGCTGCGGCCCGAACAACCGCGGCGTCGCCGTCTATGGCGACATGGTCTATCTCGCGACGCTCGACTCCAAGCTCGTAGCGCTCGACGCCAAGACTGGCGAAGTGAAATGGACCAAGGAAATCGCCGATCCGGAAAAGGGTTATTCGGAGACCATGGCCCCGACTGCGGTGAAGGGCATGATCCTGATCGGCACGAATGGAGGCGAATACGGCATTCGCGGCTTCGTCAAGGCGTTCGACGCCAAGACCGGCGATTTGAAATGGACCTTCTATACGATCCCGGAGGATACGAAGGGCGTCTGGGCCACGACCGACGCGACCGGCCGCGACATGCACCGCGACATCGAGGCGGAAAAGGCGGCCTATCAAAAGCTCGGCCCGGATTTGTACCAGAAGCTGGGCGGCGGCGTTTGGCAGAATCCTGCCGTCGATCTCGAGACGAACCGAATCTATTTCGTCGTCGGCAATCCGTCGCCGGATCTCGACGGCTCGATTCGTCCCGGCGACAATCTCTACACCGACTCGCTCGTGTCGCTCGACCTCGACACCGGCAAATATATTTGCCACTTCCAATATATCGCCCATGACGTATGGGATCTCGACGCTGTCTCGCCGACGATCATCACTCAGGTCGCCGACAAGGACGGCAAGATGATCAAAGGCGTGCTGCACGCTGGAAAGACGGGGCACGTCTACGTTCATGACGCGAAGGATTGCAGCCTGATCCGTTATTCGGAAGCCATGGTGCCGCAGGAGAATATGTGGGTTCTGCCGACCAAGGACGGCGCGCGCATGCTGCCGGGCGCGAATGGCGGCGTCGAATGGTCGCCCATGGCCATTGATCCGCATGCCGGCCTGGCTTACGCCATCAACCTGCATCAGCCGATGACGTATCACGTGGAGTCGACCAAATATCCCGACGGCAAGCTCTGGCTCGGCGGCGCGTTCAAGGTGATTCCGACCGAAGAGCAATGGGGCAACATCACCGCGGTCAACTACAATACGGGAAAAATCCAGTGGCAGGTCAAGACGCAGCAGCCGATGATCGGCGGCATCTTGGCGACAGCCGGCGGTCTCGTGTTCGCCGGCGAGGGCAATGGGCATTTCAAAGCCTATGATTCGCAAACCGGCTCGGCCTTGTGGGACTTCCAGGCCGGCGCCGGCGTCAACGCGCCGCCGTCGAGCTACACGGTGGAAGGCAAGCAGTACATCGTCGTCGGCGCGGGCGGAAACACGCAGATCGACTATAAGCGGGGCAATTCGATCATTGCATTCTCGCTGCCCGATTGAGTCTTGCGGAACGATCAACCGAATCGAGCGGGACCGGGCCACCGGTCCCGCTTTTTCTATGAACACGCGCCGCTCGCGAGCGCGGCAAAGGACGGACTATGGGAAGAGGGAAGGGGACTTTAGCGCTTTTGCTCGTCTCGGCGGGCGCGGCGCCGTCATTCGCCGATCCGATCGAGGACAAGGCGGCGATCTGCTCGGCGTGCCACGGCGAGAACGGGATTCCGAACGATAAGGCGATCCCGATCATTTGGGGGCAGAACGAAGGCTACATTTACATCGAATTGCGCGACATGAAGAAGGGCGCGCGCAAGAACGATCAGATGGCGCCCATCGTTGAGAATCTGGAGCGGGACGACATGATGGCGCTGGCGGCTTATTTCGCCGCCAAACCCTGGCCGAATCTCGATCAGCCGCGCGCCGCGCCCGCCGACGCCAATCATTTCGCAGTGATGGCGAATTCAGGCCAATGCGGCGCCTGCCACCAGTCCGGATTCAAGGGCGCCGGCACACAACCGCGGCTCGCCGGCCAGACCTATGAATACCTGCTCAAGACCATGCTCGATTTCCGCAGCGGCGCACGGGCGAATAACGATTGGATGACCTCGCTGCTGAAGACATTCAGCGAAGACGACATCAAGCAGATGGCGCGCGTGCTCGCGGGGCTTTAGGCAGGTCGAATCGCTGCAGGGTCATCGCCAAGCAACGAAGCAATCCATCGCGGGGTTGCGGTCTGCGACCAATCGCTTCGTTTGCGGAACGACGAAGGGGTTTGGCTGAGAACTGCTCGCTCCGAGCCTCAAGGGCCCGCGACAATCGCCCGCATCTCCTCGGTCGCGGCGAGGTCGGCGGCGCTCTTGCCGGCGCGGTCGCGCAGCGATCTGTCGGCGCCGGCCGCGATCAGGGTTCGGGCGATCTCCAGGTGATTCAGCTCCGCGGCGATCATCAGCGGCGTGCGGCCGCGATCGTCACGCGCGTCCACCGCCGCGCCGCGCTCGAGCAGCAGCTGAACCGTTCGCAGACTTTCGGCGTCCGGGGCGTTGTCGGCGTGACCCGCCGCCCACATCAGCGCGGTGAGGTCGGCGTCGTAGGTTCGGTTGACGTCGACGCCGGAATCGAGCAGCAACTGGACAATCCGCGCCGCGCCGCGTCCGGCGGCGTAGACGATCGCGGTCTTTCCGGTCGAATCGGCGGGCGCGGGATCGGCTTTGCGCGCCAGCAATCGTTCGACCAGCGTCGCGTCGCGGTTAAAGGCGGCGGCGATCAATGGCGTCTCGCCATGCAAATCGGCCGCGTTGACGTCGGCGCCCGCGTCCAGCAATTCTAGGGCGACGTCGCGGCGATTGGCTCGCGCGGCCAGGAGCAGCGGCGTCGCGCCATTGACGTCCTTGCCGTTCGGCTCCGCGCCGCGACGCAGCAAATCGGCGACGAAAGATTTCCTACCCGCTTTCGCTGCGACGCCGAGCGGCGTATCGCCAGTCCGATTCCGCGCTTGCAGCGACGCGCCGGCCTCGATCAGTCTCGCAATCGAACCGGCGCAGCCTTTTTGCGCAGCCGAGAAGAACAGCATATTGACTTGCAGCGTGTCGGGCGCCTGATCCAGGCGCCGCTCGGCTTCGACGCGGAAACTCTCGCAATTCAGCGAACTCGGCTCGCCCTCCTGGGCGAGGGCGCGGCCCGAAAGGCAAGCGCCCAGCATTGCGATCCGGAAAACACCTTTCATCCCATTCCTCGCCCGTGAGCCGTCAGCCTGCAGCCTGTCCGCGACGCGGAAGAAGTCCGCGGGCCGGATCATAGGCCAGGATCGCCCCGGTCATGAACAGAAAGCCGAAGGCGACGACAATGGCGAGCGCCGCCCAATCGATCTGGCCATAGAGCGCGAAGCGGATCAATTCCGTCGCGTGGGTGAAGGGATTGACTTGGCAGATGTCATAGAGCGGCAGGCTCGATTCTTTGATCCGCCATAACGGATAGAGGGCGGAGGAGGCGAAAAACATCGGGAAAATGACGAAATTCATCACGCCAGCGAAGTTCTCCAATTGCCGTATCACGGACGAAATCAACATGCCGAGCGAGCCCAGCATCATGCCGCTGACGAGCAAAGCGGGGATGATCAAGAAGTAGCCGACGGGCGGGGCTTCGATGTCCCAAAACCAGGCGATGAGGAGAAAAGCATAGACTTGAAGGATGGACACCAGCGTCCCTGCGAGCAGCTTTGAGGCGAGCAGCCAGGCGCGCGGAAACGGACTGACGAGGAGAGTGCGAATGCCGCCGGTCTCGCGGTCATAGACCATGGTCAACGACGATTGCATGCCGTTGAACAACTGAATCATCGCAATCAGACCGGGCGCGATATAGACCTCGTAGAGGACATAGGTCTCGTAAGGCGGAATGATGGAGACGCCGAGCGTCTGCCGAAATCCCGCGGCGAAGATGAACAGCCAGACGAGCGGCCGCACTAAAGCCGAGATGAAGCGCTCGCGCTGATGCAGGAATCGTAGCGCTTCGCGCCGGACGATGCCGATCAGGCAAGTCAAATATTGCGCCAGCGTAAAGCCGCGCTCCGCGCTCGCCGCCGTTTTCACGCCGCGCCCTCGAGGCTTTCCTCGTCGCCGACCAGTTTCGCGAAGGCGCCGCGGATGTCGGATGCGCCGGTCTCCGCCACGATGCGCGCCGCTTGGCCGAGGCCGAGCACGGCGCCGCGATGGAGCACGACGACCTGATCGCTTTCGGCGACTTCGTCGACGAGATGCGTCGCCCACAGCGCGGCGACGCCCTGCGCCGTGAGCGCGCGGACAGTGCCCAAAATCGCGGCGCGCGCTCGGATGTCGAGACCGACGGTCGGTTCGTCGAGCAGCAAGAGCTTGGGCTCGTGCAGCAGCGCCCGGGCGATTTCGACGCGTCGCATCTGGCCGCCGGAGAGCTCGCCGACGCGATCCCGCAGGCGATCGGCTAACGCGACACGGTCAAGGCTTTTGTTGATTGCGACATCGGCTTTTCGAGGCGCGATCCCGTGCAGCGCGGCGTGGTACAGCAGATTCTCGCGAACGGAAATATCGAGGTCGAGCGCGCGGGACTGGAAAACCACGCCGAGGCGGCGCAAGGCTTGGCCGGGCTCGCGCGCGACGTCATGGCCGAAGATTCGGATCCGGCCGGATCGGGTCGTGAACAGACGCGTTATCAGCGCAAAGAGCGTCGACTTTCCCGCCCCGTTCAACCCGAGCAGAACACAGAACGAAGCCGGCGCGACGCTGAACGTAACGCCTGTCAGGGCGGCGCGCTTGCCGTAGGAATAGCACGCGTCGACAATTTCGAGCGCGGCGTCGCGGAGCGCGAATTCCGTCATTGCGGCAGGATCGCGACGCCCCAGGGAAGCTCGCCCACCTGCACGGACTTGACCACTTTTAGCGCGGCGACGTCGATGAAGGATACGTCGTTCGTCAGTCCATTCGCCACGACGAGATATTTCTCGTCCGGCGTAAACTCGCCGTGCCAGACGCGCTGGCCGACGAGCAGGTATTTGAGCACGTTGTGCGTCCGGCCGTCGACGACCGCGACGCGGTTGGCGGGGCCGAGCGAGATAAAGCCAAGCTTGCCATCCTTGGTCAGGTTGACGCCGACCGGCTGGATCAATTCGCGCCGCACGCCGGGTATCTCGAAGCTCACCGTTTCCTTGATTTTGTGAGCCGCCGGGTCGATGATCGAGAGGACGCCGCCGATTTCCGAGGTCGCCCATAATTCCGAACCGTCCGATTTATACGCCGAGAAGCGTGGCCGACTCGGCAGGAGAAGATTGGCGACGACCTGGTGGCTGGCCGCGTCGATGAAATGCGCCATGCTGGTTGTTTCCGAAGTGCAGATCAGCGTCGCCGAATCCGGGCTGACCGCCATTCCCTCCGGCTCCACCCCGACTGAAATGCGGCCGATCGCTCCGCGGGTCGCCAAATCGATGACGGTGACGGCGGCGTCGTTCTCGTTGGCGACATAGAGCGTTTTACCGTTCGGGCTGATCACGAATTGCTCGGGGTCTTCTCCCGACGGCAATTCGCCGACGACGCGAAGCGCCTTCGTGTCTATGATCGAGATCGTATCGTCGTCGCCAAGCGCCACATAGACCAGAGCGCCGTCTTTGGAGGCGGCGATGCCGCGGGGCCTTTGCCCCGTCGGAATCGTCTTGATGGTCGTCATTTTGTCCGTGTCGACCACTGACACGCTGTTGCTCTTCTCGTTCGAGACGAAAGCGAGGTAAGCCTCGGCTGGGAAAGCGGCGAGGACGGCGAAGCTGAGGAGGCCCGCGCCGATTCCGCCCAAGAAAAGTCGGTTGACTATTGCAGCTTGCATCTTGTCTCCGGCTGGTCGGCGCCGAGCGTATCGAGAGTCGTCAGAGGGTGCAGAAATCCTTCCTGCGGCGAAACGGATACGGTATTGCGCCCGTCGAACAGGAGGATCGGCTGGCGAAGCTGAAGATTCCAACCGCGAATGGTCAAGGCTTGCCCTTTGAAAGCAGCCACGGAAAAATCGGGCCCGCGAAGATAGGCGCCGAGGACGCTGGGATCGTTCGAGTTCGTTCGCGCGGCCGCCTCGCCGATCATCCGCGCCGCCGTCCAGGCGTTCATGTCCAATGCAGTCATCGCGCGGCGAAAAGCCCTGGCGAAGCGGCTCTGCAATTGTACGGCGCCCCATTGGTCGAAGGCCGCATCCCAACTGGTCGGCACGAGGCCGGCCGATCCCGCGACCGGACGCGGATCCCAGGTGCGATAGGGGAGATAGCCTGCGAAGACTTCGCTTTCATCCGCCGCCATCACCACGTCGTAGTCCGGCGCGCCTTGCGTGGCCGCCGGCATCTGACGCTGGATTTCGGCGATCCCGCTATCCGTGCGCCGAGCGCCGCCTGTATCCACGAACTCGCGCTCGGCGACGATTTTAGCCCCGAAACGACGCGCCGACCGGCGCAACGCGTCGGCGAACCGCTTATCGGAATCATGCGAGCCGCTGAGGAGGAGCCATCGGCTCCATCTCTTCCAAACGAGATATTGCGCTAGCCCGTCCGCCAGCATGCCCCGGGAGGGGGCGACGTGAATCACGTCGGCGCGGCAATCCTCTTCGCGCAGCCGATCGTCCGGCGCTCCGATATTGAGCAACGTCATTCGGCGCGCGCGGGCGGCGTCCGCTGCCTTCAGCAGGGTCGCGGCGCTCAAATCCGCGATCACGAAAGCGGCGCCCTTTTCGGCCAGCATATCCAGCGTTCGGCCTGGATCGGGCTCATCCGGCGCCAGCGTCGCGTCGGCGAGGGCGAAGCCCTGGCCGTTGAACCGGCCGGTCGTGTTGTTGTCGTCGATCGCCAGGAGAGCCCCGGCGACGCCGTTATTCGGGGCCGGCAGGTCGATGAGCGAGAGACTGACCTTGGGCCGAGTCTCGCGCAAATAGCCGATCGCGATCTCCTGCTGTTCAGCGGCCAAGGAGAGCGCCGGCTCGTATTGGATGAGAAAAGCGGCCGCGGCTAACGCCCAAAGCGCTCGGCGATGCGGCTGCAAAGCCGGCGTCCGACGGACCGGCTCCGCGCCGCGATTGGCCAAAGAGGCTAACAAATTCCTCACGCGCCAGAAAACGCCGTCCGGGCCATGCGCCTCGCCGCATCGGCTGCGCCGCCCTTCGCGCCGGCGCTCACCTGATCCTTCTCCGGACATTCTTCGAGGACTCGAGCCGTTCAGGAGAGATCGTACGGGAAATCGGCGGCGCAGCGCAAGCTCTACTCATCGGCAAACGATTGCGTCGCGCCGGCGACGGGCGGGAGCGACCAAAAAGCGGCGGTTTGCTGCGCCAGGGACGAGGCCTCGGCGGAAGCCGAGGCCATGAGGTCGCTCCAGATTGCTTGCGGTCGTACCAGTAACGGCGCCGACGAGATCGTTCGAAATCAGGAGCGAGCCGTCCCAATACTGAGCGACATCGACCAGCGGATGGAGGGTAAGGGCCGTCATTGTTCCAGCATTGGGCGAAGAGGATGGAAGGGCCGGCGACGTGGCTCTCGGCTGGGCCGGTTCGCGCTTGCAGGGTCAGAAGGCTTGCGGATATGATGCCGTCGTCAACTGGGAGGGAAGGCCATGGATTGGACGACCCCTGAAATCTGCGAAGTCCCTGTCGGAATGGAAGTGACCAGCTACCTCTCGGCGGAGCGCTGAGCGGCGCGGCCGACATCTAAACATTGCGCGTCGTCGTTCTGGGCTCGGCGGCGGGCGGCGGGGTTCCGCAGTGGAATTGCCGCTGCTCCGTTTGCGCCCTTGCCTGGAGCGGCGATGCGCGCGTGAAGAGGCGGACTCAGACAAGCCTCGCGGCTACGGTCGACGGGGAAGCTTTCCTGGTGATCGACGCTTCGCCGGATTTGCGCCAGCAGATCCTCAGCCAGCCTATGCTTCAGCCGCGGCGCCCCGGCCGCTCCAGTCCGATCAAAGCTTGCGCCGTCACCAACGCGGACGTCGATCACGTCGCCGGCTTGCTGACGCTCCGCGAAAGGCAAAAAATCGCCCTTTACGCGACAAGCGCCACATTATCGGCGCTCGCGGCCAATCCCGTTTTCGACGTGCTGTCGACGCAATGCGTGTCGCGCAATCCAATTCGCATCGGCGCCGCCAGCGAACCTCTTCCAGGGCTTTTGTTGGAAGCCTTCGCCGCGCCAGGAAAGGTCGCGTTGTGGCAAGAGGGCGAGACCGTCCAAATCGGCGCGGAAGGGGAGGAAAGCGTCGCGCTTGAATTGCAAAGCGGGGGCAAACGGCTCGTCTATGCTCCGGCTTGCGCGGCGATGACGCCGGCCATGCGCGAGCGGATCGCCGGCGCAGACGCGCTTTTGTTCGACGGCACGACCTATACCGATGACGAACTTGTCGCGAGCAGCCTTATGAACAAAACCGCACGACGCATGGGCCATATGCCGATATCCGGTCGAGACGGCTCGCTGGCGGCGCTCGCCGACGTGAAGATCGGCCGAAAGATTTTCATTCACCTCAACAATTCGAATCCGGTCTTGATCGAAGATTCGGTCGAGCGCCGCGCCGTCGAAACGGCCGGTTGGGAAGTGGCCTATGACGGCATGGAGATCGCGCTGTGACGGAAGCCATGTCGCCGGCCGAACTGGAACAGGCGCTTCGCGCGATCGGCGCCGAGCGCTATCATAATCTTCACCCGTTTCACCGCCTGATGCGCGAGGGGCGCTGCACGAAAGCGCAAATCCAGGCCTGGGCGCTGAACCGATACCATTATCAGGCGACGATCCCGGTCAAAGACGCCACGATCCTTTCGCGCATGGACAGTCCGGCTTTGCGTCGCGAATGGCGCCGCCGCATCGTCGACCATGACGGCGAGGGCAACAACGAGGGCGGCGTTCAGCGCTGGCTGAATTTGGCCGAAGGGCTCGGCCTCGATCGCGACCTGGTCGCATCTTGTCGCGCCATCCTGCCGATCACCCGCTATTGCGTCGGCGCCTATGTGCAGTTTTGCGCCACGCGCAGTCTTGTCGAGGCGATCGCCTCGTCGCTCACGGAATTGTTTTCGCCGGCGATCATCAGCGAGCGGGTTTCCGGCATGCTCGCCAGTTACGACTTCGTCTCACGTGCGACTTTGGCCTATTTCACCGCCCGGCCGGAACAGGCGAAGCGCGATTCCGATTTTGCGCTCGCCTACGTCAAGCGTCATGCGATCACGCCCGAGGCGCAACGCGCGGTTCTCGACGCGCTATCCTTCAAATGCGATCTGCTCTGGGCAATGAGCGACGCCCTGACGCACGCCTATGTCGAAGGCCATATCCCGCCTGGCGCGTGGCTACCGGAGGCGACGTGAGCGCGGGCGAAGACATTCCCGCTTCCGCGCGTCCGCATCTGCCGCGCGGCGTGAAGCTGAAGCGCGACGAGGCGCGCGGCGGGTTCGCGCTGCTCGCCCCGGAGCGCATCGTCCGCGCCGACCCTGTCGCCGCCGCTGTGCTCGAGCGCTGCGACGGCCAAAGGACGCTGGCGGAGATCGTCGACGACCTCTGCGTGACCTATCGCGGCGAGCGCGGCCGCATCGAAGCCGACGTGCGCCGGCTCCTGGCCGACTTGGCCGCCAAGAAGATGGTGAGGCTGTGAGCGAAGAGGCCGACAAGACGCCGCCGGCGCCGCTCGGGCTCCTCGCCGAGCTGACCCATCGCTGCCCGCTGCGCTGCCCCTATTGCTCCAATCCGATCGCGCTCGAGAGCCGCGAGGGCGAGCTCGACGCCGCGACTTGGGGGCGAGTCTTCGTCGAGGCGGCGGCGCTGGGCGTGATGCATATCCACCTCTCCGGCGGCGAGCCGGTCAGCCGGCGCGACTTGCCGGACATCGTCGCTCATTGCGCCGAGGCGGGGCTCTATTCGAACCTGATCACGTCCGGGCTCGGCCTTACTCAGGCGCTCGTCGAAAGGCTCGCCGATCGCGGCCTCGACCATGTTCAGCTTTCAATCCAGGACGCCGAGCCGGACAGCGCCGACCGCATCGCCGGCTATCGCGGCGCTCACGCCAGGAAGCTCGAAGCCGCGCAGTGGATTGTCGCGACCGGCATGCCGCTGACGATCAATGCGGTCATCCATCGCGCCAATGTCAGCCGCGCGACGAAAATCGTGGCGCTCGCGGTCGAACTCGGCGCGCGCCGAGTGGAGATTGCGCATGCGCAATATTACGGCTGGGCTCTCGCCAATCGCGCGGCTCTGATGCCGGCTCGCGCCGAGGCTGACGCGGCCTGGGCGGCTGTCGAAGAGATGCGCATCGCCCTCGAAGGAGCGATCGTCATCGATCACGTCGCGCCGGATTATCATGCCCGGACGCCGAAGCCTTGCATGGGCGGCTGGGGGCGCAAGACTCTGAATGTCTCGCCGAGCGGCAAAGTCCTGCCCTGCCACGCCGCCGAAACCATTCCGGGCCTCGAATTCTGGAGCGTCAAAGACCACTCGCTCGCCGATATCTGGCGCAGGGCGCCTGCCTTCAACGCGTTTCGCGGAACGGAATGGATGGCCGAGCCATGCCGGTCCTGTGATCGCCGGACTATCGATTTTGGCGGCTGCCGGTGCCAAGCTCTGGCGCTTCTCGGCGACGCGAGGGCGACCGATCCTGTTTGCAGCTTATCGCCGCACCACGACGTCGTCGGTCGGGTTGCGAATAGGGACAGCGTTTCCGACGCCGCCTATCGCTACCGTGCCGCGCCGCGCTCTTTCGAGAAAGCATGAGCGCGGCGCCGGCCCCGATGCGGCTCGCCGCGGCGGGCGCCGCGATCCTTTGGTCGGCGACGACGGCGCAAGCAGGCGATTGCGGCGAGCGCACATTTCCGAACACGCTCGCCATCGACGAGCCGAGCGTGAATGACGAAATCTCGCTGCCGACGCTGACCTACCTCGCGAAGAACGCCGACGGCGCCCGGGAATTAGACGCCGCCTTTAACTGGACGAAAGCGGTCACAGAAAATCTAGGCGTCTCGATCGGCGGCGGCAAAGCTTGGCTGAAACCGGGCGGGAACGGTTGGGGCAATCTCGACACCGCCGTGAAGTATTCATTCTTCTGCGACCCGTCGCATGAATTTATGGCGGCGCTGGGCGCGGACGTGAACTGGGCGAATACGGGAACGCCAGGCTTCTCCAATCCGTTCAGCACCTACACGCCATTGTTGGATATCGGCAAAGGCTTTGGCGATCTACCGACCAGCCTCGACGTCCTGCGCCCCTTAGCGGTGACGGCGGAGTTTGGCGTCGCAATCCCGAGCGAGGGCCATACGACCTCGATCGTGGTCGATAGGCTTGGAGATCGGAGCCTCGGCGTCGCTCTCAATCCGACCGTGATCAATGCAGGCTTCGCCGTCCAGTACAGCCTGCCTTATCTCAGTGCGAGCGTCGGGCGGGTAGATGCGCCGGATGTCGTTAAGCATCTGATTCTAATCACGGAATTCTCGTTCCAAATCCCCGTCGGCAATCTCCCGCGCGGCGCCAAGGGCGCGACCGGGACGATCCAGCCGGGGATCATATATTCGGCCGACGCTTGGCAACTGGCCGTCGAGGCCGTCATCCCCGCGAACGCCGCGAGCGGCCGTCAAGTCGGCGTTATCGGCGAATTGCATTTCTTCCTTGACGAGATGGTCCCGAATTCGTTCCTCGGACGGCCATTGTTTCGGCCGCCCTCCTGAGGCTTCCCCCTTGCTCGAGCGCCTTCGCTGGAGCGCCTTTGGGGTTACAGCGGGGCTTTACGAGGGGGCCGGGCGCGGCCGCCTGTCGGCGGCGATCCGCGCGACCACCACAGCCTGATTTTGGATCGAGAACGGCGACGTCGTTGCTTTGCTCGTTGCTTACGAAAACGTACCCGGCGGCCGCGGCTTCCGAGCGTACGGAAAGGGCGGACGCAAGGAGGCTGAGCGCCACCGAAAACCAAAGCCGGCGCATTGCGCCGCTCAGGTCGAGACTCGCGTCCGCGCCCTCAACTCATCCGGGAGACACGCTCCATTCTCAGGATTGCCTACGCGCGAAAGCGGGTGTAAAAGGTTTTACTAAATCGTTTAACCGCGGGCTCGTCGTGCTTGGCTCAAGGGCGACCATTCGGGACGTGGCTCGCGCGGCGCGCGTGTCGACGACGACTGTGTCTCGCTATCTGAACAAGAACATCGTTCTGCCGGACGAGACCGCGGCGCGGATCGACGGCGCGATCCTCGCTCTGCGTTATCGGCCGAATGTCGTCGCCCGGCGCTTGCTCAAAGGCGCAACCGAAATTATCGGATTGGCCACCCCGGACATAGGCAATCCTTTTTTCGCCGAATTGGCGAGCGCGGTCGAGGCGCGCGCCGCCGAGCACGGCTATAGCGTGATCCTTTGCAGCACCGGCAATCGGCTCGACAAGGAGCTCGCCTATCTCGAGCGCTTAGCGTCGCGACACGCCGACGGCCTGCTCTTTCTGACCAATCATGGCGATGACGGGGCGCTGCGCCGCGCCTTCGAGAGCCGGCGCAATGTCGTGCTGCTTGACGAGGACATCAAAGGACTCGATGCGCCGAAAATTTTCGTCGAGAACGAGCGCGGGGGCTACCTGGCGACCCGCTGCCTGATCGAAGCCGGCCATGTCAAAATTGCCCATATTTCCGGCCCGAGAACCCTTTTCAGCGTTCAAGAGCGGGAGAAAGGCTTTCGCCGAGCCGTCGGCGAAAGCGGGGCCGAAGTTCCGGAGGCGTTCGTGCTCTTCGGCCGGTACGACCGCGAGTTCGGCCGCGAGGCGGCGCAAAAGCTGCTGTCTTTGCCCGAAAAGCCGACTGCGATCTTCGCCGCGAGCGATTATCTCGTCATGGGCGTGCTCGACGCGCTCCGCCAAATGGGCCTGTCGGCGCCGCGAGACGTCTCGCTGGTCGGATTTGACGACATGCCTTTCGCAAGCCTTCTCGACCCGCCGATCACGACGATACGCCAGCCTGTCCGGCAAATGGGCGAGCGCGGCGTCGACCTCCTTCTTGCGAGGATCAAGGAAGGGGACGGGCCGGCCGCGCCGGTGCGTCTGCCCGTCGTATTGATCGAGCGCGCGTCGGTCGCGCCTCCCGCCACGCAGGGGCGGGCGGGCGGGTTGCAGGCGCGCCGGCCTCGATAGGCGAGTTTGCGGTTGTTCGGATCGAGGGCGACGGCGCCTGAAATCCGATGAGTAGGGAGAGAGGAAATGAAGCAGACATTCAAGGCGTTGTTGGCGGCGGCGACCATTCTCGCCGCCGGCGTTTTCGGGGCCGCCGCGGCCGACGCGACCACGGTCGCGCTGGTCACGATCAATCAACAGGCTCTGTTCTTCAATCAGATCAACGACGGGGCCAAGGCCGCGGCCGATAAGAATGGCGTCAAATTGGTGATCTTCAACGCCAACAATCAGGCCGCCGCGCAGAACAGCGCGATCGAGGATTACATCGCCCAGAAGGTCGACGGCATCGTCCTCGTCGCCATCGACGTGAACGGGATCAAGCCCGCGATAACAGCCGCCAAGAAAGCCGGGATTCCGGTCGTCGCCATCGACGCGCGGATACCGGACGGCGACAACGCCGCCTTCATTGGCGTCGACAACAAAGGCGCGGGTGAAGAGATCGGCAAATACTTCGCCGACTACGTCAAAAGCGATATGGGCGGCTCCGCTAAGGTCGGAATCGTCGGCGCTCTGAATTCCTTCATTCAGAATCAACGGCTCGACGGCTTCAAAGCGGCCGCCCAGGCCGGCGGCGCCGGGATCAAGTTCCTTGATACGGTCGACGGCCAGAACGTCCAGGACATCGCCTTGACTGCGGCGGAGAATTTGATGACCGCAAATCCCGATATGACCGCGCTTTACGCCACTGGCGAACCGGCGCTGGTCGGCGCGATCTCGGCGGTGACGAGCCAGCAAAGGACGGACAAAGTCAAAGTGTTCGGCTGGGACCTGACCGCGCAGGCGATCAAGGGCATCGACGAAGGCTGGATCGTGGCCGTGGTTCAGCAAGACCCGTACAAAGAAGGAGAAGCCGGCGTTGAAACGATCCTCAAGCTCAAAAAGGGCGAAAAGGTCGCGCCGAGCATCGACATCCCGGTGACGATCGTCACCAAGAAGAACGTCGATCAATTCCGCAGCTTGTTTAAATAGCGCAGAAGGGGCCGGGAGCGCACGTTTCCGGCCCCCTCTATATTGGACGAGACATGCTGAGCGACGACAGTCCGATTCGCGTTCGGATGGAGGACATCAGCAAGTCCTTCGGCGCGATCAAATCGCTCGATCGAGTCAACCTGACGCTTCGCGCCGGCGAAGTCCTCGGACTGGTCGGCGACAACGGCGCCGGCAAGTCGACTCTCAGCAAGGTGCTGTCGGGCGCGATCATTCCGGATGCCGGCCGAATCCTTCTCGACGGCAGGGAGGTTCGTTTCATCTCGCCGGCGGACGCCCGCCGCCAGCGCGTCGAGATGGTGTATCAGGACCTCTCGCTCTGCGATACGATCGACGTCGCCGGCAATCTGTTGCTCGGCAGGGAGCCGGCGCGCAGCGTGCTCGGCCTCAAGCTGATGAACAAGCGGAAGATGCACGCCGACGCGGCCGCGATGCTCGATCATCTCGGCGTCCGTGTGCCCAGCACCCGGTTGAAAGTTGAAAATCTATCGGGCGGCCAAAGGCAGACCATCGCGATTGGACGCGCAGTTTCGTTCGATCCGCTCGTCTTGATCATGGACGAGCCGACCGCCGCCCTCGCGGTCGCTGAAGTCGACGCCGTCCTCAACCTCATCAGGACAGTGAGCGCCAAGGGCGTGAGCGTGATTCTGATCACGCACCGGTTGCAAGATCTCTTCGTCGTCTGCGACCGCATCATGGTTCTTTACGAAGGCCGCAATGTCGCCGAGCGGCTGATTCGCGAGACCAATATCGAAGAAATCGTCAACTTGATCGTCGGACGGAAGTTTCAGTCCGTATCGGCGGCGAGCGGGACTGGGCTAACCTCATGACCGGCGCGCCGACGTCGCTATGGAGGAGCGCAGGAGCGAGCGCCGCCCGCGACCGTCTTCGCCTTTTGATTCACGACAGCGGCGGCGTCGCGAGCATCGCAGCGTTCTTTGTCGTGATGGTTGTTCTTTTTTCGGCCAATACCGAGACGTTCCTTACCCAAGCCAATCTCCTCAACATTCTGCGCCAAACCGCGCCGCTGATGATCGTCGCGGTCGCGATGACCTTCGTCATTACCACGGCGGGGATCGATCTCTCGGTCGGATCGGTCCTGGCTCTGGTCAATGCGCTCGCCGCGATTTCGCTGCAGGCCGGGCTGCCATGGCCGTCGGTCGTCGTGCTGATGCTGCTCGTCGGGATTGCGATCGGCGTCCTGCAGGGATTCTTCATCGCCTATGAAGGCATTCCCGCCTTCATCGTCACCCTGGCCGGATTGAGCGCCGTTCGCGGAACGGCGCTCTGGCTTACCAAAGGCTATTCCGTTCCGATCGATCCCAAGAGTCTGTTCAATGAGATCGGCCGCGGCTGGGTTTTCGGCCTTCCCTTGCCGGCGATCATCGCGGTCGTCGTTCTGGCGCTTGGCTACGTCGTTTTCAACGAAACGACTTTCGGCCGCTATGTCACCGGAATCGGCGCCAATGCCGAGGCCGTGCGGCGCGCCGGCGTGAACACGCGGCGCATCGTGCTGATCGTCTATGCGTTGAGCGGGTTGGCCGCTTCGATGGCGGGACTGATCATCGCGGCGCGCCTTGGCAGCGGATCCTCAAACGCCGGCGTCGGCTTCGAACTCGACGTGATCGCCGCCGTCGTGTTGGGGGGGACGAGCCTTTTCGGCGGGCGCGGAACGATTATCGGCACAATGCTCGGGGCTCTCACTGTCGCGGTGATCGGCAATGGCTTGATCCTCTCGCACCTGTCGCCGTTCTTAACCCCGATCGTCGAGGGGATCATTATTCTGGTCGCGATCTGGATCAACTTTCGTCTCTTTCGGACCGCGCGACGCAACAACTGATGAGGCAGGAGGCGAGCATGGCCGAGGCGGCGATCGGCGTCCATTCGGGCAAAGTCATGACCGTGCTCGGACCAATTCCGGTCGAAGCCATGGGCGTCACTCTTATGCATGAGCACATCGTGCTCGACACGTCGAGCTGGTGGCGCAAGCCGTGCTGCGCGACCGATATCGGCCTCGCCGAGCGGCCGCTGGATATTTCCATGCTCGGCGAGCTCAGGATGAACCCATTCCTCAATCGGGATAATTGCGGATTGCTCGACGCCGACGTCGCGACGGACGAGCTGATGCGCTTCGTCGAACAGGGCGGCCGCACGGTCGTCGATCCGACCAATGTCGGGATCGGCCGCGATCCCGCCGCCTTGCAACGGATCAGCCGGCGCACGGGGCTCAACATCGTGATGGGAGCGGGTTTCTATCTGGAGCAGTCGCATCCCGCCTACGTGAAAACCATGTCGATCGACAACATCGCCGAATCGATCGTCTACGATTGCGGAGCGGCGGAGCATAAGCCCAGCGTCTGCGCCGGCCTGATCGGCGAGATCGGAATCAGCAAGGACTTCACCTCGGAGGAAGAAAAGGCGCTGCGCGGAGCGGCGCGGGCGGCGAGGATCGCCGGCGCGCCGCTCTCCATTCATCTACCGGGTTGGGAGCGACTCGCGCATCGCGTGCTCGACATCGTCGAGGCGGAGGGCGCGGACTTGAAGCATACCGTGCTTTGCCACATGAATCCCAGTCTTCACGACGAAGCCTATCAACGCAGCCTCGCCGACCGCGGCGTATTCCTCGAATACGATATGATCGGCATGGATTATTTCTACGCCGATCAGCAGGCGCAATCGCCTTGCGACGAAGAGAATGCGATCGCGATCTGCAAGTTGGCCGACGCCGGCTATCTCAATTCGATCCTGCTGTCGCAGGATGTGTTTCTGAAGATGATGCTGACCCGCTATGGCGGATTTGGCTATGGCTACATCTTGAAGCACTTCGCGCCGCGATTGAAACGGCATGGCATGGACCAGCGCGCCATCGATCACATGCTCGTCGACAATCCCCGTCGCGTCTTTTCCGCCGCTCACCGCGTCTGAGCGAGCAAGGTCGCCGATCTCGATTGATAAGAGAGAAAAGAACATGGCCGAGAGGAAGCGCAAGGTGTTGTTGGCGGGCGAATCCTGGGTGAGCGCCGCGACGCATATCAAAGGCTTCGATCAGTTCTCGACCGTCACCTACCATCTAGGCGCCGAACCGCTTGTCGCGGCGCTGAACGACTCGCCCTTCCACCTGCGCTATTTGCCGGCGCACGAGGCGCAGCGCGACTTTCCGCAATCATTGGAGGCCTTGTCCGACTATCAGGCCGTCATCCTCTCCGATATCGGCGCCAATACGCTGCTGCTCCATCCGGACACCTGGATCCATGGCCGCCGCACGCCCAATCGATTGAAGTTGATCAAGGCCTATGTCGAGGCCGGCGGCGGTCTGATGATGGTCGGCGGCTATTACAGTTTTCAGGGCATCAATGGCGGCGCGCGCTATCGCGGCACGCCGGTCGAGGAGGTTCTGCCGGTCGAAATTCTTCCCTATGACGATCGTATCGAAGTTCCCGAGGGCTTCACCCCGGTCCTGAAGCAAACGGACCATCCGATCTTGAGGGGGCTCGACGGCCCTTGGCCCGGCCTGCTGGGGTTTAACGAAGTCAAGGTCAAACCCGGCGCGGAAGTGCTGGCGACGGCGTCGCTCGAATACGGCGAAAAACCGCTGATGATCGCCGGCGCGTTCGGCAAGGGGCGCACCTTGGCTTGGACGTCGGATATCGGCCCGCATTGGCTGCCGAACGATTTTGCGGCTTGGCCGGGTTACGCGCGATTGTGGCGGCAGGCGCTGGAATGGCTGGTCGGCGCCCGCTAGCGAAGGACCGCCGGAAATGATCCACGTCATCGGCAACGCCGCCGTCGACACGATCGTCCGCATCGCTCGATTCCCGCGGCCTGGCGAAACGGTGGTCGCCGACAGCGCGGTCGACGATCTCGGCGGCAAGGGCGCCAATCAGGCGGTCGCGATCGCGCGGTGCGGCGAACCGGTGGGCTTGACGGCGGCGATCGGCGCCGATCCTCCAGGCGAGAGAATACGTTCGAGCCTCGCCGCCGAAAGCGTCAAGACCGATGGGCTTTGGGTCTGGCCGGGTTCGACCGATCGATGCCTTATCTCCGTCGACAGGGACGGCGAGAATGCGATCGTCAGCTTGATCGAGGCGGCGCGCCATTTTGATCCGCTCGCCGTCACAGGAATCGGCGAGCGCATCGCGCCCGGCGATTGGGTCGCCTTGCAGGGAAATCTGCGCCCGGAAATAACGCGAGACTGTCTCGCAGCGGCGAAGCGGCGCGGCGCGACGACCGTACTCAATCCGTCGCCCGCTTATGCGCCGGCCGATTACGACTGGTCCTTGGTCGATCTCGCCGTTCTCAACCGAGGCGAAGCCATCGAATTGGGCCGTCGCGATGACCCGGTCGAGGCGGTCGCGACTCTACGAGCGGCCGGCTTAGGCGCGGCGGTTCTGACGCTCGGCGCGCAGGGCGCAGTGCTGTTCTCGACGACGAGCGAGTCGCGCGTGGCCGCCCCGGACGTCCCGGCGGTGGACACGGTCGGGGCGGGCGATGTGTTTTGCGGCAGCCTGATCGCGGCCAGAGCGAAAGAATTTTCCTGGAGCGCCGCTTTGCGCGCCGCCGCCGAAGCGGCTGCGATCTGCGTGAGCCGTCCGGGCGCGCAGGCGTCGTTTCCGACCCGGGCGGAGATGTCTCGTATCTTCATGAATTGCGGCGGGACCGTCGCGGAGGAGCCATGGTGAAAGCTTCGCCTGTCGCGCGCAGCCGCGATCACGCCTTGCACGCGATTTTCGGCCGCTCGAAGGGCGTGTTGATCGGCGTCGTGCATCTCCTGCCTCTTCCCGGCGCCCCGGATTATCCGGGCGACGGGGTCGCGCCCATCTACGAACGCGCGCTCGCCGATGCGCGCGCCTACCGAGCCGCAGGGTTCGACGGTTTGATCGTCGAGAATCATGGCGACATTCCTTTCTCGAAGCCGGACGATCTTGGCCCCGAAACGGCCGCCCATATGGCCGTCGCCGCCGACCTCGTCCGACGCGAGACGGCTCTGCCCGTCGGCGTCAATGTCTTGGCCAACGCCGCCTTGCACGCGACGGCTGTCGCCGCCGCGGCGCAGGCGCGGTTCGTGAGAGTCAATCAATGGGCCAACGCCTATATCGCCAATGAAGGGGTGATTGAGGGCGCCGCCGCGCGGGCAAGTCGCTATCGCAAGCAAATCGGCGCCGAGCATATTCGCGTCTTCGCCGACGCCCATGTCAAACATGGCGCCCACGCCATCGTCCAGGACCGGCCGCTCGCCGAGCTTGTCCGCGACGTCGAGTTCTTCAACGCCGATGTCGTCATCGCCACCGGCCAACGCACCGGCCACGCCGCCGATCTCGACTATGTCCGGGCGATCAAGGCTGCGACGACGTTGCCGACCTTGGTCGGTAGCGGCGTAACCGCCGAGAATGTCAACGATGTTCTCGGCGTCGTGGACGGCGTGATTGTCGCCAGCGCGCTGAAGATCAATGGCCAGTGGTGGAATCCGGTCGATCGGGACGCGGCGGAGCGGTTTGTCGCCGAGGTCAAGCGATGATCGACGCGGCTTCTGGCGATGCCCGCGGCGCATCCGTCGCATTTTCAGAGCAGATGCGGCTCGCCGCGGGCGAGACCTGGAGCGCGGCGCTCCAGCACCGTTTCTTTCGCGATGTCGCGTCGGACGCCGTCGACGATCGCGTCTTCGAGCGCTATCTGCGGGTCGAATACGGCTTTGTCGATTGCGCGGCGATTGTCCTCGGCTATGGCGTCGCCAAAGCGCCGTCCTTCATCGAGCGGCGGCGGCTCGCCTCGGGTCTCTACGGGCTGACGACGGACCAAGAGAACTTCTTTGCCGCCGCCTTCGAACGGATTGGGACGCCGCCGGCGTCGCGAACAGGCTTGCCGCCGAACGCGCAATCCGCGCCGCTGCACGACGTATTTCTTAGCGTCGCAAAAAACGAGGGTTACGAAGAGATACTGACTTGCATTGTCGCAGCGGAGTGGATGTACCTGACCTGGTGCTCGAGCGCCGACCGTACTCCGTCCTCGCGGGATCATGTCCGCGACTGGGTCGCTCTCCACGCCGGCGGAGCGTTCGCCGACCACGTGTTTTGGGTTCGCTCCGAGATCGACGCGCGCGCGCCCGTTCTGCCGCCTGAGCGGCAAGCTCGGCTGCGCTCTCTCTTCGCCCGGGTTCTCCTGGCCGAAATATCGTTCCACGACGCCGCTTACCTGGTCCCGTGACTCGTCGCGCCGCCGGCTCCGATCCCCCGCCGCCGCGGCCGCTCTCGGGTCTGGCGGATCCAGAAATAGGCCGGCATGCGCATCGATAGAGGACATCGCCCATGGCGGCGGATGGTCCGAGCCACGGAGCGATCCGGATGCTCCTCGACCCAACGCTCCGGAAGTTTGGCCCCATCAGCAGCCGCTCGCCTGATAAGAACGGCGTGAAGCGATGCTTCGGGCACCCATCGAGGATCGAAAGCACGGCTTCTGTGCACGCTCGCCGCTGCGGCGGCGCGAAAAACGGCGCCGTTGCGTGTCGAGGACCCGGAATGGACCCGGTAAAATTGGCGCGCCGGGGAAGATAAAAATGAGAACTCTCGTTGTTGGACTGTGTCGCTAAGGATTCCGTTTTGAATCAAAGAGTTATTGAATGATAGGTGATCTACAATCGGGGACCGGCGTAGCAGCGGTGGACCCGGGCCAGCGCTCACCTAAGCTCATCCGCGTCGGCGGGGAGTGAGGATAAGATGGATGTGATTGGCTACTGTACCCAAGCCTAGACCTGAACCCTCGCCTTCGGGCGGGCCGTCGCGAGAAGATCGCGATGGAGCGCATAATCGCTGTCCGAGAAAAATACCCGCGCGCCACCATTGCCCCGCTGGGTTCACGTGATACGGCAGACCTGGAATGACGAGGCGCGCCGTCAAGCCATACTATAGACTTGCCGGGCGCAAAAGTTATGTGCACCGTCACCGTTACTCAACCCTCAAGTGGGTGGCGCACCGGAGTTATCGTTTTTCGCATTTTCCCGTTGTATCCTGCAGTCAACCAAGTGCTGAAGCGGGGATAGCTATGGCGGATTTACCGGCGCACCAAAAAGCGCGGCATGTGAGCCGCGAGGAACTGTACACGCTGGTCTGGCAGAGCTCGATGAGTCGTCTTGCGAACGAGTTCGGAATCACCGGCAATGGACTTGCCAAGACATGCGATAGAATGGACGTGCCATATCCACCACGGGGCTATTGGGCCAAAAGGGAGGCAGGCAAGCCTGTAGTTACATTCAAGCTACCACCTCGCAGGGACGGCATTCCGCAGGCAACGGATATCTACCCCACGCCTCCCAAACCAGCGCCGTTACCGGGAGCCGAGAGGTCCGCGACGGTTGCCGTCGCGAAGGTAGAAGCGATTGCCGTGCCAGATGCCCTGGATGACCTTCCATCCACGAGTGAAGGCGTGGATTGTGGAGCACAAGAAACTGCAGAGAGAACGCGAACAAGAGAGCAAACGGCGAAGGCACGAAACCTGGTGGACGCCCCGATTGCTTCCCGATCTGTCCGAACGTGACCTATATCGCTTCCGGGTCACAAGCGCGATTTTTACGGGCGTCGAGAAAGCCGGCGGCAAAGTTGAGAAGTCGCCGATGACGGGGAGGGTAACTCTTGAGATTGCGGGCCACGCCGTTGAATGTTCGATCGTAGAGAAGTTAGTGAAGTCGCTTAAGCAGCGCGACGAAACACGGAAGTGGACAGCTTATCCCGACCACCATCAATCCGGCCTCGACTCGTCAGGCTTTCTGCGCGTGTCGATCACTACGTACCTGGATGGCCGGCAGCCTCAATGGATCGAAAGCCAGAAGACAAAAATTGGCGACATGCTGCCTGAGATCGTCGGCACCATCATGGCAGCGGGACCAATCCTAGAACAGCAGAAGCGCGAACGCGAGGAGCAGCAGAAGCGGTATCGGGAGGAAGAGGCGCGGCGCTACGAGGCCAGGCGTCTTAGGGAAATCGACGACAAACGCTGGAATAAGCTCTGCGAGTTTGCAGCGAATTGGGAAAAGCGCGACAGGTTCCTTGTGTTTCTAGCCGAAGTGGAGAAGCGCGCCTTCGGCGAAGACGACATTATCGTCGGGGACAAAGCCTTGAGCGATTGGATCGCATGGGCAAAAGAACGGGCGGAGGCGCTCGATCCGCTCTGTCGGGGCGCAGCCGGGATGTTCGATACGATTTCAAAGGTTTCGCAATGGTCATGAAGGAAGGGCGTTATGGCGAGGCGAGCGTCAGGCGCCCAGCTGATCGCACATTGTCAAGGACGCGCGATTTGCGCAGGCGGATAAGTTCCAACCAGCCATGGTGAAGTGGCGCGCCCGAAGGGATTCGAACCCCTGACCTCTGCCTTCGGAGGGCAACGCTCTATCCAGCTGAGCTACGGGCGCATGGCCGGCGGGCCGGCTGGAAAGCTCATAGCCGATTTGCGCCGAAGGCGAAACCCGCTTTTACCGCCTCGGCTTCAGGCCGCCAGACCCTGGGCTTCGCGCTCGGCGCCGAAATAAGCGAGGTAGCGCTGCTCGATCGCCGCGACCGGCAGGATGACGAAGACGTCGGTCGTGCCGAATTTCGAATCGATCACCGCCTCCGGCGCGAAGCTTGCGCCGAGGCGCAGATAGCCTTTGACCAGCGGCGGCAAGGCGCGGACCGCCTGGCGCGGGTCGATCGCGCCTCCTGGGAGCATCGCCATGGCGACGCCGCGGCCGGGCGCGGCGGCGACCCGCCATTCCTCGGCGGCCTTGGCCGAAGCCGCGAGATAGCTGAGCGCCACGGCGTGGGCGGCGGGCTCGCAGCCGTCCAAGCTGGCGCAGCCGAACATCGCCTCGACGCCGTGACGGCGGGCGTAAAGCCACACGCCCCGCCACAGCAATTCCAGCGTCGGCTTGTTGCGGTAGCCCGGCGCGACGCAAGAGCGGCCGAGCTCCAGAAATCGCATGCCGGGATGGCGCGCCAGCATCGGCGCGATCTCGAATTCCGCGGCGCTGTAGAAGCCGAAATGCGCTGCCGCCGCGTCCTGGCGCAGCAGGCGGTAGACGCCGACGACCTCCGGCTTGCCTCCTCCGGCCCGCGCGTGGTCGACGGCGATGAGATGGTCGCAGACCCGGTCGAACGGGCAGACGTCGCGCCGGATCAGCCGGGCTGTCGGGTCAGGCGTCGCGCCGCCTTCCTCGAAGAAAACCTGGTAGCGCAGCCTCTGCGCCTGGCGGATTTCCTTCTTGGTCGTCGCGAGCCGGACTTCGAGCGAGCCGATCCGGCCGAGGCTCGCCGGCAATCCCTTCAGATCGCGGACTAACGTCGCCGGCGGCCGCGGCAAAATTCCCGGCATGGCGCGCGCGCTCGCGCCGATTCGCGGCAACTCCATGGCTTGGCCCCCGATTCGCCTCTTCATAAAGGGGAGAGCACAGCCGTCCGAATGAATTATGACGACGCGGCGCGGGCCGGCGCGGCGAGCCTGACCGCGTCGATCGTCTCGGCGAGCTTGGCGAGATCAAAAGGCTTGACCAGGAATTCGTCGACGCCGGCGGCGAGGCAGGCGCGCCGATCCGATTCCATCGCGTTCGCGGTCAAGGCGATGATCGGCGTGGGTCGCGCGCCATGCTCGCGCTCGACGCGCCGGATCGCCCGGGTCGCCTCGCAGCCGTCGAGGCCGGGCATTTTGATATCCATCAAGATCAGGTCGAAACGCGGCCGCTCGCCGCGCGCCGCCGCCGCGCCGAGCCTCGCCGCCTCGCGCCCGTCATGAGCGCGCGCCACGTCGAAGCCGAGGCGGCGCAGCGCCTTCTGGGCGATCGTCGCGTTGATGTCGTTGTCCTCGGCCAGCAGCGCGCGGAGCAGGCTGCGGCCGGCGGCCGGCGCGGTCGCTGGCGGCTTGGCCGCGGGCGCGGCGGCGAACTCCGTCGCCAGCCGATCGAATAGGGAGCGCGCCCGGACCGGCTTGACCAGCCAGCCGTCGAAGCCGCGCAGGGAGGCGTCGCCGAAGGCGCGGCGCTCGAACGGCGAAAACAGGACCAGGCTCTTCGGCGTCCCGGCGGCGCGCGCAGCGAGGGCCAGGCGATTGATCGCCTCGACGCCGAGCGCGCAATCGACGATGACCAGATCCGGATGCGGCCCGGCGGCGAGCGCCGCGAGGCCGTCGTCCAGCCCCTCGGCCCGGCGGACCTCGACGCCCGCTTCGCCCAGCCGGGCGGCGAGCGCCGGCGCTTCAAAAGGCGAATGGGCGACAATCAGGGCGCGCGTTCCGGCGAATTTGGGCGGACGCGCCTCAGCCTGCGCCTTCTCCGGCGCCTCGCGAACTTTGAGCGGGACGGCGAAGCTGAACGCGGAGCCGCCGCCGGGATTGTCGGCCAAGGTCAATTCGCCGCCCATCAGGCTGACGATGCGCCGCGAAATGGCGAGGCCGAGCCCCGCGCCCTCATGCGGCCGCGCGTTCGAGCTGTCGCCTTGCTCGAAGTCTTCGAAAATGACGGCGCGGCGGTCGACCGGCACGCCCGGACCGGTGTCGACGACCTTGAAGTGCAGGCGACCGTCCGCCTCGCGCGAGACGCTGACGCCGACGCCGCCCTGCTCGGTGAACTTCACCGCATTGCCGGCAAGATTGGTCAAGACCTGGCGCAGGCGCAGGGCGTCGCCGAGCACGATGCGGGGCGCGTCGGCGGCGACCGAGGCGGCGATTTCGAGGCCCTTGCTTTGCGCGCGCGGGGCGAGCAACTCGACGACGCCTTCGACGAGCTGATGGAGGTCGAACGGCTCGCTGACGAGATCGAGCCGGCCCGCCTCGATCTTCGAGAAATCGAGAATTTCGTCGATGAGCCGCACCAGCGCCGAGCCGGAGCTGCGGATCGCCTCGACATAGCTCTGATGTTCTGGATCGAGCGGCGCCTCGCGGAGGAGGTCGGCCATGCCGAGAATACCGTTGAGCGGGGTGCGGATTTCGTGGCTGACCGTGGCGAGAAAGCGCGATTTGGCTTCGCTCGCCGCCTCGGCGCGCTCGCGCGCCTCGGCCTCCGCCTTCAGCCGCCAGACCTCGTCGCGCAAGGCTTCGCTCGCCGCCTCGGCCTTGGCGGCGCGCGCTTCGGCCTGGCTGCGCAGGCGCGACAGACCGAGCGCCACGGCGAGCGCCAAAGCAAGGCTCGGCCCCGCCGCGATCGCGAGGGCCTGCGCCGAAACAAGCAGCGAAATGGTGTTTGAATCCATGAACCCGTCAGCCGTCGCGCTTCGGCCGGGAGGGGCGTCAGCATGGGCTAAATTGGCAGGGCGCGGTTGAGAAAGGGTTTCCGAGATGGATCAAAGAGATGGCAGGGGACCGGCGGGCGGGCTCTCGCTTGCTCCATTCGAGCAAGAACCAGCGCTCGAAAGCTTTGTCTGAGGCGACCAGGAACCCTGCGCCGACCGTCGCGCTCCGCCCCTGACCTCCGCGGGACCGTGGCTGCGCTCATGTTGACGACAATGACATCGAATTGTCATTTTTGCCCATAGATCAAACGATCGGCCTGCTCCAGCATAGTGGGCCGCGGGCAGGGAGGACGATGTTAGGTTAACCGGCGAGCCTTAAGCCGTTAGCGGAGATGAATGTTTGCGCCGACGTGTTTTGTTTAGTCTAGCCCCTTCCAACTTCAAACATGTTTATCTCCCATAGCGGAGCAGAACGAACCGCGCGCTCACGCCGCGATCGCCGCCCGCTCGCCGCCGAGGCGGTACGACAGCGCTTCGGCCAGATGCGCTCGCCCGACGGCGCCGCCGCCGTCGAGATCGGCGAGGGTGCGGGCGAGTTTTAGCACACGATGATAGCCGCGGGCGGAAAGCCGCGTGCGTTCGGCGGCGTCGCGCAGCAGGGCGAGCGCCGCAGAATCGGCGTCGAGGACTTGCTCGACCGTTCCCGCCGGCGCGGCGGCGTTGCAGGCGACATGCGGCAGGCCGAGGCCGCGATAGCGCTCGACCTGGATCTCGCGCGCCGCGGCGACGCGCTCGGCCACCTCGGCCGAGCCTTCGGCCGGCGCGGGCAACAGAAGATCGGCGGCGGTCACGGCCGGCACGTCGATCGTCAGATCGAAACGGTCGATGAGCGGGCCCGAGAGCCGCGCTTGGTACTGCGCCGCGCAGCGCGCATTCGGCCCGCGCGAGCAGGAATAGCCCGGCTCGTTGGCGTGGCCGCAGCGGCAGGGATTCATCGCCGCGATCAATTGGAATCGGGCTGGATAGACGATGCGGTGGTTGGCCCGGGCGATCGCGACTTCGCCCGTCTCGAGCGGCTGGCGCAGGCTGTCGAGGACCTGCGGCGCAAATTCCGGCAATTCGTCGAGGAAAAGCACGCCCTGATGGGCGAGCGAAATCTCGCCCGGCTTGGCGTGGACGCCGCCGCCGACCAGGGCCGCCATCGACGCGGAATGATGCGGCGCGCGGAACGGGCGCCGGTCGGTCAAGGCGCCGCCGGCGAGGCTGCCCGCGATCGAATGGATCATCGAGACTTCGAGCAGTTCGCGCGCCGAGAGCGGCGGCAGGATCGACGGCAGCCTTTGCGCCAGCATCGACTTGCCGGCGCCGGGCGAGCCGCTCATCAGCAGGTTATGACCGCCCGCGGCCGCGACTTCGAGCGCCCGCTTGGCGTTCTCCTGGCCTTTGATGTCGCGGAGATCGGGCGAGGGGCCGCTCGGCGCGCGCAGAGCCGGTTGAGGCCGCGCCAGCACTTGCGTTCCCTTGAAATGATTGGCGAGCTGGATGAGCGAGCGCGGCGCGAGAATGTCGAGCTCGCTCGACGCCCAGGCTGCCTCGGGTCCTGACGCCGCCGGACAGATCAGGCCCTGGCCGCGCGAATTGGCGGCGATCGCGGCCGGCAGCGCGCCGGCGACCGCGCTGACCGCGCCGTCCAGAGCCAATTCGCCGATGACGGTATAGTTCTGCAGCGCGTCCGACGGGATCGCGCCGATCGCCGCCATCACCGCGAGCGCGATCGGCAGGTCGTAATGGCTGCCTTCTTTCGGCATGTCGGCGGGCGCGAGATTGACGGTGATGCGTTTGGCGGGCAAAGCCAGGCCCGAGGCGTTGAGCGCGGCGCGCACCCGCTCGCGCGATTCGCCGACCGCCTTGTCGGCGAGGCCGACCACCATGAAGGCGATGGCGCCGGGCGCGATCTGCACCTGGACGTCGACGGGCCGCGCCTCGATGCCTTCGAAAGCCACTGTCGATACGCGCGCGACCATGCCGCCCCTCGCATGCAGCTGCCGCCTTGCCGCCGGCTGGAGAACATTTGCAGAACGTGGACGGGAATGCAAGAGGAGAGGCGAAGATAATTTGGACGCCAAATTCTGCCGTCGTGACTCTCATGCTGATTTTGTCCCGCCCCTTGTCGACCTGCCGGAGGCGAGTCGAACTTCCCCGAGCGGAGCGGGGTTCGGGACGCCCCTTGTCCCGACCCTTGCAGAAGGTCGCCGCGCGCAGCCAGGGTCTAGGAAAGCGCGCAGCAACCCGCAGCCACGCGCAAGCTCGCGGAGCGAGCGAGCATGGCGAGGATTGCGAGCACTGGACCTTGACCCCGGCGAGCACGGCGGCATTTGGACGTTCAGTTTTTCGCATCCAGTCCTTATGGGCGGGGCTCAATCTGGCCCTAGCGTCGCTCACGATAAGGACCGCCGCGACGAATGCGCCTCATTCACCTCATGCCGTGTGCCGCCGTGCTCGCCGGCGTCAAGCTGCGCTCCTCGCAATCCTCGCCATGCTCGGCGCGCTGACGCGCGCCTGCGCGTGGCTCCGGGTTGCTCCGGCGCTCCCTTGACCCCGGCTGCGCGCGCCGGCCTTCTGGAAGTGTCGGGGCGAGGGGCATGCCCTCGCTCCGCTGGGAAGTTCGACTCGCCTCCGGCGGGTCGAACAAGGGGCAGGCCGATCGCGTCGCAGTCGTTAGCATTCTTTGCAATCGCCGATTAGCGACGTCCGATGACGGACTTACGAGAAAGGTACGAATAATTCCTTCTTAAAACGCTCCGCTTCGACTATTATCCTCGTCGTTGCGAAGAGGCGTTGACGCTATCGGCCTCGCCGATGCGCAGCCGTACGTATGAAAGGATTTGGAAAACGCATTCCAAGTTTTTTCTCTCCTAAGCCATTGGAATCGCCCAAAACGGCCAAAGAAAGGTTTGCAAAAATTTGGAGGGCGCATTGCGACGCCATTGATAGGAAAGGCGCTTTTCAAACGAGAAACTTGGCGGACTGGCTATTTTGTCGTCCTCCACGGATTTTCCAAATTTTTGCCGTCGGCGCCTGCAGGCCAACGCAGTCTTGGACGGATAAGCCCGAAACCATCACGCTCTCGGTACGATCTCAATTACGACATCGCGCTCCATCTGACATTCCCTTCAGCCCCATGGCCCGCACCGACTTCACCTCCCCCCGCCTCTTCATCGACGCGCCCCTCGCCGAGGGCGCCCGCCTTCCGCTCGATTCCGCCCAGGCCAACTATCTCCTCAATGTCCTGCGCCTCGCCGAAGGCGCGCGCGTTCTTGTCTTCAACGGCCGCGACGGCGAATTCGCGACCTCCCTCCATCTCGCCTCGCGTAGGAGCGCCGCGCTCGCCGTCGGCGCGCGCCTGAGGCCGCAAGAAACCGCGCCTGACCTCGACCACCTCTTCGCTCCGCTCAAGCATGCGCGGCTCGACTACATGGCGCAGAAGGCGGTGGAGATGGGCGCGCGGCGGCTGCGGCCGGTGATGACCCGCCGCACCCAGGCGAGCCGCGTCAATATCGAGCGGCTGCGCGCCAATGCGATCGAGGCTTGCGAGCAGTGCGGGGTGATCTGGATTCCGCAGATCGAGAAAGAAGCGCCGCTCGAAAGGGCGCTCGCCGATTGGCCGGCCGACCGTCTGCTGATTTTCTGCGACGAAGAGGCGCCGCTCGGCGATCCGATCGAAGCGCTGTCCACGGTCGGCCCGCGCGGCCGGCCGCTGGCTCTGCTGATCGGTCCGGAAGGCGGTTTCGACGATGACGAGCGCGCGGCGATTCTGAGCTTGCCGCAGATTCTGCGGCTTTCGCTCGGGCCTCGCATCTTGCGCGCCGACACGGCCGCGGTCGCGGCTTTGGCGCTCATTCAGGCGCGGCTCGGCGATTGGCGGTGAGCCGGCGCCGGGCCGATGTGGCGCAATCGCCACCATGGTAAAAAAACCGCAACTGGCGGGCGCCGCCGCCCAGAAGGCGCCATGAAGTCGGCTCAACCGTGGCGTATCTATTTCGGCGAGTCGCGGCGGATCGCGGCGACGATGGGCGGATAAGAGGCTGGGGATGGGTCGTTGCGGTTTGGGGTTGCTGGCGGCGTTGGCGATGATTGAAGCGGCCGCGGCGCAGGAGGCGCCGTCAAGCGCGTCGGGCGACCAGGCCGCGGCCGCCGCCAACGCTCATTGCGCGGCTTTGGGACCAGGCTTTTTCGCGGTCGCCGGCTCGTCCGCCTGCATGCGAATCAGCGGCCATGTCAGCGCCGGCGCCGGCTTCGCGACAGCGGGGGCGAGCGGCCACGCGCTCGCCGCGCCTGCGACCGGCAGCTTCACCGAAGAAGGCGTCTCGGGGGATATCCGCTTCGACACGCCGATCGGCCCAGGCCGCGTCTACATCCATGTCCGCAACGCGAACGGGTCGCGCTGGCTGACCGACGCTCAGTAAGCGGCCTCTTCGAAAATCGGATCGATCGTCCGGCCCCAGGCGCTCTCATAGCGGCTGAGCCAATCTTCGGCCGGGACGCGGCCTGTGGCGACGATCTCCTCGAGCGGCGCGAGATAGATGGTCTCGTCCTCGCCCCTTTTGTCGCGCCGCGCCCGGCGCGCAAGGCCGTCGCGCGCGATGGCGAGGACCTCGCGCGCCACCTCGTTCAACGCCCGTCCGGCGATCGTCGCGGCGAGGGCGAGGCGAGGGACGTCGTCGCGTAAGGCTTGCCGATCCTCGGCGCGCCATGGCTTGATCAAATCGAGAGCGGCGTCCAGCGCCGCCGAATCATAGAACAGGCCGACGAAGAGCGCCGGCAGCGCCAGGATCCGCTCGCGCGGGCCGACATCCGCGCCGCGCATCTCGAGATAGCGCTTCAGCCTGACTTCGGGAAAGATCGTCGACAGGTGGTTGACCCAATCGGACATGGTCGCCCGCTCGCCCGGCAGCGCCGCGAGGCGGCCGGCGAGAAGGTCGCGAAAGCTTGCGCCGGCGACGTCATGATACTGCGCGCCGCGCTTGACGAAATACATCGGCACGTCGAGCGCGTAGTCGACATAGCGCTCGAAACCCATGCCAGGCTCGAAGGCGAAGGGCAGCATGCCGGCGCGTTGATTGTCGGTGTCGCGCCAGATTTCCGAACGGCCGGAGAGAAAGCCGTTCGGCTTGCCGTCTAGGAATGGCGAATTGGCGAAAAGCGCGGTCGCTAAAGGCTGCAGGGCGAGCCCGACCCGCATCTTCCTGACCATGTCCGCTTCGCTCGAAAAATCGAGATTGGCCTGCACCGTCGCGGTGCGGAACATCATGTCGAGGCCGCGCGAGCCGACTTTCGGCATGTACTGCGCCATGATCTGGTAGCGGCTCTTGGGCATGACCGGGGTCTGGCCCAAGCTCCATTTAGGGCTGAGGCCGAGCGCGAGAAAGCCGACGCCGAAGGCGCCGCCGACTTTCGCCACGTCCGCGAGATGGCGGTCGAGCTCCGCGGCCGTTTGATGGATCGTCTCGACCGGCGCGCCGGAAAGTTCGAATTGGCCGCCCGGCTCGAGCGAGATCGCGCCGCCGTCCTTCGCGTCGTAAAGTCCGATCAGCCGACCGTCGTCGAGGATCGGATCCCAGCCAAGCTTCTCTCCAAGACCTTCGAGCAGAGCGCAAATTCCGCTGTCGCCGCCATAGGGGACCGGGGCGCGATCGGCCCGATAAAACGGGATTTTTTCATGCTCGGTGCCGACGCGAAACGAATCGGCCGGCTTGCAGCCCTGCTCCAGCCAGGCGACGAGCGCATCCCGCGACTCGATGGGGCTAGCGTCGATAATGTCGCGGGCCATGCGGCAACATTCCGGGAAGACGAGCGCGGGAGGACCCCGGTTCGCGAGGCCCGCTTAGATAGTGGGCCGGGCGCGACAAGGCAATGAAGCGCTGCGGGCGGCCGGCGGCCGTCATCCGGGAGGCGAGCCGGCGGAAGGGCGGAGAGGTTTCTTCGATCGCCCGACTTCAAGAGATCGGCCTCGTCGAAAATTTACTTTTTTGAGACAAATTGCCTGCAGCGCGCAGCGGCGCCGTTATTTTGGGCCAGTTCGGATTGCGACGGGAGCGGATCATGCGCGAGTGCTGGCGGCGCTTTGTCGCCGATCAAAGCGGCGCGACCGCGGTCGAATACGCCGTCGTTTGCGCCGGCATTTTCTTGGTCGCCGTTGGCGCCATGGTCGCCTTCGGCGCGGCCGCGACCAATATGTTCAACCATATCTCGAACGCCGTCGCCGGAGCGCAGTGAATCGGGGCGGCCTGGGCCGCCCCGAGGGGCTTGTTACGCCTGGACATAGTCGAGGAAGCCGGTGATCGCCTTCAGCCGGCCGTCCCCGGCGACGATTCCGAAATCCGTCCCCTTGGCGATCGGGTCCTTGTCCGGCGCGCCCAGCGTCCAGGAGAAGCGCACGCGGTCGCCATAGCCTTCGGGCTTGCCTGACACCGCGAAGACATAGCCGGGGAAGCGCTGGTGGACGGCGCCGACCAAGGCGTCGATCTGGTCGTGGCCGCGACCCTCCATCATCGGGTCGATATAGGTCGCATCCTCCGTCCAGGCCTGGGCGATGAGGTCCTTGCGCTTCGCCTGATCGGCCTCGTTCCACAGCGTGATGTATTTTTGGGCGATCGTTGCGGCGTCGGTCATTTGAAATCACCTCGCGATTTTCGCCGGACCATTCCGGCTCGGTCGGGACCATCGCTCCGCCGCCGTCTTCGGTCGATTACGGCCGAGGTAATGGCGGCGGCGCGCCGCGACGCTTATTTTTGCGCAATGCAGCCTCAAATCCTCGCAAAGTCTCCGTCGGCTCAGCCGGCCTCGGTCGGCGAACTCGTTCGCCATTGGCGGCAATTGCGGCGCATGAGCCAGCTCGACCTCGCCTTGGAGGCGGACATCTCGACCCGGCATCTGAGCTTCATCGAGACCGGCCGCTCGATTCCGAGCCGCGAGATGGTGCTCCATCTCGCCGAGAGCCTCGACGTGCCCTTACGCGAGCGCAACGCGCTGTTGCTCGCGGCGGGCTACGCACCGGCGTTCCCGGCGCGCGACTTGAGCGATCCGGCCTTGCGGCCGGCGCGCGAGGCGATCGACGCCTTGCTCGCGGCTCACGAGCCGTTTCCGGCGCTCGCCGTCGATCGTCGTTGGACCCTGATCGCGGCCAATCGGGCGGTTCAGCCCTTGATCGCCGGCGCAGCGGCGGAATTGCTGAACCCGCCGATCAACGTGCTGCGCCTCAGCCTTCATCCGCAAGGCATGGCGCCGCGCATCGCCAATCTCGCCGAATGGCGCGATCATCTGCTCTATCGCCTTCGTCGGCAGCACGCCGATTCCGCCGACGCGGCGATCGGCGCGCTGGTCGAGGAGCTCGCCGCCTATCCGTGCGGCCCGACGCGACCGCGCAGCGCCGAAAGCTTGGCGTCGATCGCAGTTCCTCTGCGGCTTCGGACGGAGAACGGCGCCTTGTCCTTCCTGAGCGCGACGATGGTGTTCGGCGCGCCGCTCGACGCGACGCTGTCGGAGATCGCGCTGGAGACGTTCTTGCCGGCGGACGCGGAGACGGCCGAAGCTTTGCGCCTCAGCCGATCTCTTTCAGCCGTCGCTCCTGGCGGGCGATGAGGCGCTCGATCTCGGCAATGTCGGCCTTGGAGAGCGGGACGCGCGGCTTGCGCATGGCGGACGAGGAGATGGCGCCGCGCTTGGCGAGGACATATTTGCGCACCGCCAGGCCGATTCCTTGCTGCTGCTCGTAGCGGGCGAGCGGCAGATAGGCGTCGAAAATATCCTGAGCCCGGTCCATGTTTCCTGCCCGATGCGCCCGGACCACGCCGACCATCATTTCAGGAAAGGCGAAGCCGGTCATCGCGCCGTCGGCGCCGCGGGCGAGTTCTTCGGGCAAGAACAATCCGCCATTGCCGGTCAGGATCGACACGCGGCGCGCGCCCTCCGCGCTCGCGGCGCGCAACGCGCTGATCTTGTTCAAGCCTGGCCAGTCCTCGTGCTTGAGCATGACGCAGGTCGGCAGCGCCTCGGCGATGCGAAGAATCACTTTTGGCGCGATCAGCACGCCGGAGGCGAGGGGATAATCCTGCAGCGCGAAGGGAACGGCGCCGAGCGTCTCGGCGACGCTCTCGAAATAGGAGAAGATCTGGTCGTCGGTGCGCATTGTATGCGGCGCGGCGACGAGCACGCCGGCCGCGCCGTCGTTCATCGCGCTCTCCGCGAGAGTTTTGAGCGAGGCCAGGCCCGGCGAGGATACGCCGACGATAATTGGCTTGCGTCCATTGACGCGCCGAACGACGCGGCGAACGAAAGCAGCGGATTCTTCGGCCGTGAGCTTCGGCGCCTCGCCCATAATGCCGAGCAAGGTCAAGCCGTCGGCGCCGCGCTCGAGATAGAAGTCGACCATGCGATCGGCGCTGTCGAGATCGAGCGCGCCGTCATCCTTGAACGGCGTCGCGGCGATGAGATAGACGCCGCGGGCGCTTTCATCGAGCAGAGGCATAGCGGAAATTTCCTGGCAAGCGGAGGCGGCGCGCTCCTTAGCACGGATCGCCGGCGAAGCGGATGGGGCCTCGCGCCTTGAAGGGGGCGCTTGCTCCAGCGCGCCGACCCGCGCAAGAATCCCAGAACGGAGAAAGGCTGGCGATGACGCCGACAATCCTCGTGACCGGCTTTGCGCCTTTCGGCGGCGAGAGCGTCAATCCGTCCTGGCAGGCGGCGCGGCGGCTGGAGGGCTGGACGGCGGCTGGACGCATCGTCGCGGCGCGGGAAATGCCTTGCGCTTTCGGCGCGGCGCGCGAGGCGCTTGAAGCGGCGATCGTCGAGCTGCGGCCGGAGGCGGCGATCGCCGTCGGCCAGGCGGGCGGCAGGGCCGACTTCTCGATCGAGCGCGTCGCCGTCAATCTCGACGACGCCGACAAGCCGGATAATGACGGCCAGCAGCCGAGCGACGAGCCGGTGATCGTCGGCGGCCCCGCCGCCTATTTCGCGAGCTTGCCGGTCAAGGCGATCGTCGCCGCCTTGCGAGACGCCGGCCTGCCGGCCTCGATCTCAAACACCGCCGGCGGCTTCGTCTGCAACCATCTCTTTTACGCCGCCTGCCATTTGCGGGAGACGCGCTTTCCCGCGATGAGGGTCGGCTTCATCCATGTCCCTTACGCGCTCGAACAGGGCGCGCGTCATCCTGGCGCGCCGACCATGGCGATCGACACGATCGTCGAAGGTCTGAAAATCGCGATCGAGACGACGATCCGCGCCAGCGAGGAGCCCGGTTAAGCCCCCGGGCTGCCGGCTTGCTCCGGCGCGGGCAGCCGCGCCTCCAACCGACGGATGATTTGGATCAGCTCCGAGACCTCCTGCTCGCGCAGAAGATCGATCTTCTGATGCAAGAGTTCGATCTCCAGCTCGGCTTTGGCGTTGACGCCGTGATCCGCCTCCGCCGCCGCGCGGTCGATCGCCGCCTGACGATTCTGGCTCATCATGATGATCGGCGCCGCGTAGGCCGCCTGAAAAGACAGCGCGAGATTGAGCAGGATGAAAGGGTAGGGGTCCCATTGCTGGACATAGGCGGTGATATTGAGGACGACCCAGGCCGCCAGCACCACGGACTGGATGATGATGAAGCTCCAGGAGCCCATGATCGCGGCGACCGCGTCGGCCACCCTTTGGCCGACGGTGAGTTCCGGCTGCGGCTTCGCGTCCCTATGTCGGCGGCGGGTCTCGCGAAGCTGTTGAAGAAGCTTGATCTCCTGTTCGTGGAGATGATGGGCGATTCCGGCGATGGCGTTCATGCGGCCCCCGAGGCGACGCTGCGCTTCTTTGTGTCACGCCGGTTATGACAGAAAAACGAAAAGAATTCGCGGCCGGCGCCCTCGGGCGAGACGTTAGCGGTCGAATGGGCCATCGCTCACGTTAGGAGCCGGCTGGGGATAGTCCAGATGGCGAGGTCGCCGCTCTCGACCGCGCCCAGACTTTCGTAAAAGGCCTTTCCAGCGCGGTTGCGCCGCCAGAGGTCCCAATAGACGGCGTCGCAGCCTTCCGATGACGCCAGCCGGCCGACCGCGTTCATCAAGGCGCGGCCTGCGCCCATCCGGCGCGCCTGCCGCCGCACATAGAGATCGCTGAGCCATAGCCGCCGCTTGCCGACATGAGCCTCGTAGCCGCGGCAGGCCATGGCGTAGCCCACCGCTTCGCCGCCGGCGAAAGCGACGAGGCATTCGAACCAGCGCGTCGGGCCTGATAGGCCGTCGCGGATGAGATGGCTTGGCTCGATCGGAGGCTTCGGATCGTCCAGGGCGGCGGCCAGTTCCCGCGCCATCTCCGCGACAATGGCGACGTCGCTCGCCGACATCGGGCGAACCGTCACCTCGTCCATCGGCAGCCTCCCGCGGCGATAGTCGGCGCCGTCCTGGCGGGGCGATTGACGCTTGTTGCGAGTTAGCTGCGCGCGCCGACGAGAACAGGATCGGGCCGATATTGATCCGGGAAGAGGCGCTTCAGCGCCTCGATCTTCGGCAGATCGTTGATGACGATATAGGGGTGGCTCGGGTGCCGGGTGAGGAAGTCCTGATGGTACGCCTCGGCCGGGTAGAAGCCCTTCAATGGCTCGACCTTGGTCACGATCGCCGCGTCGAAGACATGGGCCTTGTTCAGTTCGGCGATATAGGCCTTGGCGATGCGGGCCTGATCCGGCGTCGCGGCGAAGACTTCCGAGCGATATTGCGTGCCCTCGTCCGGGCCTTGGCGGTTGAGCTCGGTCGGATCGTGGACGACCGAGAAATAGATCTGCAGGAGCTTGCCGTAGCTGACCTGATGCGGATCGAACGTCACCCGCACCGATTCGGCGTGGCCGGTTTCGCCGCTGCTCACCGTCTCGTATTGAGCGGTCGACGCCTCGCCGCCGGCATAGCCGGAGACAGCGTTCGAGACGCCCTTCACGTGCTGGAAGACGCCCTGCACGCCCCAGAAGCAGCCGCCGGCGAAGACGGCGGTTTCGGAATCGCCCATCGCCGAGGCCTCGTCGACCGCCGGCGGCGGCAGGGCCCGGGGCTGCTCGGCGGCCGAGGAGCGCGCCGCAAGGATCGCGGCGCCGCCGATTGCGGCGAGAAGGGCGAGGGCTGCAATTCCTTGGCTGGAAAGCCAGGGACGAACATGAAGCCGGAAACTGGTCTTCGGCGCGAACATCGGCGTCTCCCCTGCACGGGTCGCTGCCCATTGTTACGAGGCGAACGGGCCGTTCGTTACGATCAGGCCCAGCTTCACGGCGATTTGATGAGAACGGCGCGGCGATCAAGCCGCGGCGATGCGCTCGCCCGCCTCGTCAAATAGATGCAACTCGCGGTCCGGCGCGCCGAGGATGACGGTCTGGCCGGCCGAAGGCGCGTCGCGGCCGCGGATTTCGGCCACGACCTGGGTTTCGCCACCGCCGCGAATATAGGCGTAGGACGTCTCGCCGAGCCGCTCGACCAGTTCGACCGCGCCGGCAAGTTGAAAACCGGTCGGCGTCGGCGAGCCAAGATGCTCGGGCCTGACGCCGATCTTGATCTTGGCGCCGACCGCCGGGGCGAAGCTCGTCGCGGCGAGTTCGAAAGGCTTGAAAGCCATGCCGGACAAGGTCACGCTCCCCGGTCCTTTCTTTTCGACGCGGGCGTCGAAAAAGTTCATCGCCGGCGAGCCGATGAAGCCCGCGACGAAGAGATTGGCCGGCGTGTAGTAAAGATCGAGCGGCCGGCCGACCTGGGCGACGCGGCCCTGATTCATCACCACGATGCGGTCGGCGAGCGTCATCGCCTCGGTCTGATCGTGGGTGACATAGACCATCGTCGCGCCGAGCAGGCGATGCAGCTTGGCGATTTCGACCCGCGTCGAGACGCGCAGAGCGGCGTCGAGATTCGACAGCGGCTCGTCGAACAGGAACACGTCCGGCTCGCGCACGATGGCCCGGCCGATCGCGACGCGCTGGCGCTGGCCGCCGGAAAGCTCGCGCGGCCGGCGCTCGAGCAATTGATCGAGCCGCAGCATGCGCGCCGCCTCGGCGACTCGCCGGTCCATCTCGGCCTGCTTCATGCCGGAAAATTTCAGGCCGAAGGTCATGTTCTTGCGCACGTTCATATGCGGATAGAGCGCGTAGGATTGGAACACCATCGCGATCTTGCGTTGCGACGGCTCGAGATTGGTGACGCGCCGTTCGCCGATATGGATGTCGCCGCTGGTGACGCCGTCGAGCCCGGCGATCATGCGCAGAAGAGTCGATTTGCCGCAGCCGGACGGGCCGACCAGCACGACGAATTCGCCGTCGCTGATGGCGAGCTCGATGTCCTTGAGGACCTGGACGTCGCCGTAGGCCTTGTTGAGCTTGTCGATGCGCAGTGTCGCCATGGAGGAAAGTCCGATTTACTTGACGGCGCCGGCGGTGACGCCGCGGATTAATTGCCGGGAGAAAATCACGTAGATGACGACGACGGGAACGATGGCGAGCGACAAGGCGGCTAGCACCGCGTTCCAATCGGTGACGTACTGGCCGAGGAATTGCTGCACGCCCAGCGTGATCGTATGGGTCGTGTCGCTCGAGGTCAGGATCAGCGGGAACCAGAGATCGTTCCAGATCGGCACGATGGTGAAGACGGCGACCGTGGCGATGGCGGGCCTGAGGAGCGGGGCGATCACCTCGAAGAAGATGCGCGTCTCCGGCACGCCGTCGCAGCGCGCGGCGTCGCGCAGATCCTTCGGTATCTGTTCGACGAATTCCGACAGGATGAATATCGACAGCGGCAGGCCTTGCGCGACATAGACCAGGATCAGCGCGATCAGCGTGTCGTTGAGATGCGCGTTGCGCATCATGGTGAGGATGGCGATCGAGCCGAGCCGGATCGGCACCATGACGCCGATCGAGAGGAACAGCGCGAGCAGCGTCGAGCCGCGGAATTTATATTCGGTTAGCGCCCAGGCGGCCATCGCGCCGAGCAGAAGCACGAATCCCATACTGACCAAGGTGACGACGATCGAATTGAAGAAGAGCCAGCCGACATGGGCTGCGCCGAGCGCCTTGTTGTAGCCGATCAGCGAGAAGGTCGCGGCGGAAGGCGGCGCGACCGGCGCGCCGAAGATCGCGGCGCGGCTCTTGAACGAGTTCATCACCACGAGGAGGATAGGCGCGACTGCGAGAAAGGTATAGGCGGTCAGAACCGCATGGACGCCGAAGGCGGAGATTTTCGAACGCATCGCCGCCGTCCCTTAGAAAGTGTAGCGCTGCAACCGGCGCTGGACGCCGAAAAGATAGACGCAAACGCCGCAAAGAATGATGAAGAACATCACGGTCGCGACGGCCGCCCCCATCGTCGGATTGCCGGCCTGGAGCTGGTAGCCGAAGAAGGTGCGATAGAAGAACGTGCCAAGAATGTCGGCGGCGAAATTCGGCCCGGCGATCGCGCCCTTGACCGAATAAATGAGATCGAACGCATTGAAATTGCCGACGAAGGTCAGGATCGATACGAGGCCGATCGTCGGCGCGACGAGCGGCAGCTTGATATGGGTGAAGATGCGCAGATGCGTGAGGCCGTCGACGCGCGCGGCGTCGATCAGTTCGTCGGGAATGTTGAGGAGCGCCGCATAGATCAGCATCATCGGGATGCCGACGAATTGCCAGACGGAGATCAGCGCCAGCGTGACCAGCGCGCTGGACGGCAGGCCGAGCCAGGGGCGGAACAGCGAGCCGAGGCCGACGAGCTTCAGCGCGCCTTCGGCGACGCCCCAGAGCGGCGACAGGATCAGGCTCCAGGAAAAGCCGATGATCACGACCGACAGCATGGTCGGCATGAAGATCAGCGTGCGGTAGGTCGCGCGCAGCTTCAGATTGGGCAGGCTGAGCAGGCCGGCGAGAATGATTCCGATCGGGTTCTGCACCGCCATATGGACGAGGAAGAAGATCAGATTGTTGAGGCAGGCGTTCCAGAACGGCTTCGACCAGACGGCGTCGGTGAACAGCGTTCTGAAATTGCCAAGCCCGACGAAGACGTGCTCGCCGGTCTCGGTGGTCGCGTATGTCGAGAGCGCCATCGTGGCGATGAGCGGATAGACCGAGATCGCCGTGTAGATGACGAGAGCCGGCCCGAGGAATAGCAGCATCAGCCCGAGAAACCGGCTGCGCGGCATATAGGCGACGACTTGCGATTGCGGTTGCGCCATAGATTTTCTACGCTTTGGGACGCTTTAGCTTCTATGCAGGAAGCAACCGTCATTGCGAGCGAAGCGAAGCAATCCAATCGTAAGGCGCTGCGCCCGACGAATGGATTGCCTCCTCACTTCGCTTCTCGCAATGACGACCATGCGATTCGATTAGAGCGTTTCGTGCGAAGACGAGGCGCGGAGCTTTGAGGAACAAGGCCGCGCCCCGTCGGTCTCTCTTACGTATTTTTTCACTTCGCCGGCTTATACCACTTGTCCAGCCCATCCTGGATCTGCTTCGCGGCGGCTTCCGGCGTCATCGCGCCGTTGATCACCTGCGAGGAGACGTTCCACAGCTCGTTCTCCAGGTTCGGCGTGCCGCGCGAAAGGATCTGGTACGAGTTGCGGATCGTCGACTTGCACTCCTTGCGCCAGCCGACCATCGTCGCCGCCAGATCGTCGTCGATCTTCACCGGCGTCGAAGACAGCGGGAAGAAGCCGGGCAATGCGTTGGCGTAGAGCGTCGCGAATTCCGGCGTCGCCAGCCATTCCAAGAACTTCTTGGCGTCCTCCTTGTTCTTCGACGCCGAGTTCACGCCCATGGCGATGTCGGTGTGGTCGGAAATGTAGCAATCCGACGCCCCTTCCGGCAGCGGCGGCTTGAATACGCCGATCGGGAATTTCGCCTGAGCGCGGAAGGTCGAAATGTCCCACGAGCCGGCCGGATAGATCGCGCCCTTGCCGAGCGAGAACAGGTTCTGGCTGTCAGGGTAGCTCTGCGCCTGATAACCGTTGCCCATATAGGGCCCCCACGTGGCGAGCTCCTTGAACACGGCGACATATTGCGGGTCGGTGAACTTCTCCTTGCCGGCGATCAGCGCCAGGCGGCCGTCCTCGCCTTTCCAATAATTGGGGCCGATATTCTGGAAGCCCATTGTCGCGGCTTCCCATTGATCGTTGGTGCCGAGCACGATCGGCGTATAGGTCCCGTCCTTTTTCAGCTTGTCGAGAATGGCGTGGAACTCCGCCATCGTCTTCGGCTCTTGGGCGCCGATCTTCTGGAACGCCTCCTTGTTGTACATGAAGCCGTGAATGACGGAGGCCATCGGCACACAGAAGGTCGTCTTGCCGTCGTCCGTCGTCCAGGCGGATTTGGCGACCGACGAGAAGTCCGACACGCCCTTCAGATCGTTGAGCCCGTCGAGTTGCTTCTTGTTGAAGAGTTCGAGCGAGGCGTCGAAGGGCCGGCAGGTGATGAGATCGCCCGCCGTGCCGCCGGCGAGGCGAGCGTTGAGCGCGGCGTTGTACTCTTTCGGCGCGGTCGGCGAGAATTCGACCTTGATGTCGGGATAATGCTTGTTGAAGGCCGGGATGATTTTCGAATTCCAGATGTCGGCGTCGTCGTTGCGCCAGCTCTCGATCTTCAAATTCCCCGCCTGGGCGACCGTCGCCCCGACAAGCAGCGCGGCCAAAGCGGCGCCCGCCCGCAAACTCTTGCTGAATGCTTTGTTCATGTCCGTCTCCCTCTTCATGAGCTCGAGCTCATCCCTAAAAAATCATACGCTGCTGGCGACGCTCTCCCTGAGGCGCGACAGCGCCGGCCCGATATGGCCGTGCGATTGCGTGAGCAGGTCGAGCGCGCGCCGATGCGAATCCGCGCCCGCGGCGATCAGCGCCGCGCATTTCACGTCGTCCGACGCGCTGGCGAGGCTTCGTCGCGCGACGCTCTCGTCGACGCCCGCAATCGCGGCGACGATGTCGAGCGCGCGCCGGCGGAGCTTGTCGTTGTCCGGCCGCACATTGACCATCAGGCCGCGATAGACATGGCCGAGCCGGGCGTTGGCGAGCGTGGAGAGGAGGCCGAGCGCGCATTTTTGCGCTGTCCCGGCGGAAAGTCGGGTCGAGCCTTGTACCGCCTCGGGGCCGGTGTCGAGCAAGATCGGATGATCGGCGATGTCGAGCAGGCGCGCGCCGGGCCGATTGGCCAGGGCGACGATCGTCGCGTTACGCGCCGCCGCCGCTTCCGCCGCGGCGACGGTGTACGGCGTCGAGCCGCTCGCCGAGACCGCGACGGCGACATCGTTCGCCAAATCGCCGAGGGCGTCGACGTCGCGGCGGCCGGCGGCGCGGTCGTCTTCGGCGGCGCCGTCGATTTCGTGCGCGCGGCCGGCGCCGCCGGCGACGACGAAGACGATACGGGACCGATCGACGCCGAACGTGCCGGGCAGCTCCGCCCCGTCCTGCATCGCGATAAGACCGGAGGAGCCGGCGCCGATATAGATCAGCCTGCCGCCCGCGCCGAGTTTTTCGCTGACCGAGGCGGCGGCGCGTTCGATTGCCGACGCGGCGGCGGCCACGGCTTCGACGGCGCGGCGCTGGCCGGCGAGAAGCGCGGCAAGGAGGCCGACTTCGCCGTGATCTTCGCTGTTGTCCGCGGCCATCCGGCCTCCCCAGCTCGTCGCGTCAAGCGCGGTCGGCGTCGAGAAAGAACCAGTTTCAGAACCACTGGTCCCTACCTCTTGTCTTAATTGTTAACGCAATGTATACCTCTTGTCTAGGGTCGATTCAGGTTTCGAATCCGCGGCGAGACTCGACCGGCGCGGAGCGGGATGAGCGCGAGGCAGGCAGGCGGTGACGAGCGGCGATCTCTTTCTCGGCGTTGACGGAGGCGCGACGCGCTGCCGGGTCCGCTTGCGCGACGCTTCCGGCCGAGCGCTCGCCGAGGCCGAAGGACCGGCCGCCAATATCTATGTCGATTTCGATCGCGCCCTCGCCGTCGTACGAGACGTGACGGCGCAGGCGCTGAACAAGAGCAAGATCGCCTCGACCGACCGCGCGCGAATTTCGCTCGGGCTCGGTCTCGCCGGCCTCTCGACGCCGGACGACGCCGCGCGCGTCGCCGCCGCTCTGCCCGGCTGGGCGAAGGTGAGCGCGGTCAACGATGCGATCGCCGCCTGCCTTGGCGCGCATGGCGGCGCCGACGGCGGCTTCATCATCGCCGGCACAGGTTCGAACGGCGCCGCGCGAATCAAAGGCCGCGACACGACAATCGGCGGGCGCGGATTCCTGCTCGGCGACGACGGCTCGGCGGCGCGGATCGGCGCGGACGCGTTGCGCGCGGCGCTGCGCGCTCATGACGGCCTGCAACCGGGCTCGCCGCTCACGATGAAATTAATGACGCATTTCTCGAACGACCCTCTGGCGATGTTGCATTGGGCGCTGACCGCCAAGCCGAGCGATTACGGCGCGTTTGCGCCCGAAGTTCTGAGCGCCGCCGCTGAGGGCGACGCCGTCGGCCTGCCGATCGTCGAGGCGGCCGCGCATGCGCTCGCCGCATTGGCCGCCGCGCTCGAACGGCTCGGCGCGCCGCGGCTGGTCATGGCCGGCGGTCTCGCCGAGCCGATCCGGCCGTACCTGCCGCGATCGCTCGCCGGAAAATTGCAGAAGCCGCTTTTCGACGCGGTCGACGGCGCGATCCTCGCCGCCGGCGGCGTCTTGCCCGAAGTCAGCCCAGAAAGGCGGCTCGCATGACGATCGCCGACGCGCCTGCGCGCGCGACCCTTTATACGACGGTCGGCGAGACCTTGAAGCGCGAGATCATGAGCGGCAGGTTCGCCGATACAGAGGTGCTGCCCGGCGAGCGCGAGCTTTCGGGGTTGCTCAACGTCTCGCGCACCACGTTGCGCCGCGCCATCACCGATCTCGTCGCCGAAGGCGTGCTTTATCATCGCCACGGCGCCGGCACGTTCATCCGCCGCGCCACGCCGCGCGTCGATCAGGCGCTTTCGCGCCTGACCGGCTTCACCCAGGACATGCGCCTGCGCGGCTTCGTCGCCGGATCGCGCGAATTGGAGCGCGGCGCCTTTCTGCCGACGCCGGAAGAGGCGATGATGCTCGGCGTCGGCCCGAACGAAGGCGTGATCCGCTTATCGCGCCTGCGCCTCGCCAGCGAGGTGCCGATGGCGATCGAGCACGCCGTCATCCCGCAGCGCTATATTCCCGATCCGACGATGATCGGCGCGTCTCTCTACGACACGCTGGAAGCGCGAAATTTCAAACCGGTTCGCGCGTTGCAGCGGCTGCGGGCGATCCTGCTCGGCGACGCCGACGCCAAGCTGCTCGGCGTCGAGCCGAAGAGCCCGGCGCTTTACATCCAGCGCATCGCCTATCTTGCCGACGGGCGCTGCGTCGAATTCACGCGATCCTATTATCGCTCCGATACGTACGATTTCGTCTCGGAGCTGACGCTGGCGCCGACGGCGCGCAGGAGCAAAGCGTGAGCATTGAACCTTCGCTGATGAGCCGCGAAATCGCCGAATCCGGCGACGCGCTCGCCCGACAATTGGCCGCCAACGCCGAGGCGACGAAACGCTACGCCGCATTGCTTCGCGAGCGCGATCCGCGCCTGGTCGCAACGATCGCCCGCGGCAGCTCCGATCATTGCGCGCTCTATCTCAAATATCTTTTCGAAATTCTCCTCGGCGTCCCCTGCGCGTCGATTGGTCCGTCAATTGCGTCGCTCTACAATGCTCGGCTCAAACTAGACGGCTCGCTGGCGCTCGCGATTTCGCAGTCGGGCCGCAGCCCGGACATTGTCGCGATGCAGGACGCGGCCAAAAGCGGCGGCGCGATGACGCTTGCTCTGGTCAACGACGTCTCGTCGCCGCTGGCGACCGCCGCAGATTGCCTGCTCCCGCTGCATGCCGGGCCGGAGCGGTCGGTCGCGGCGACCAAGTCGATGATCGCGACCCTCGTCGCCGGCGCGGCTTTGATCGCCGAATGGCGCGAAGACGCCGCCTTGGCTGCGGCGATCGCCGGCCTTCCAGGTCTGCTTTCGGCCCAGACCGCGCCGCCGCCGGAGGCGCTTGTCGGGCGGGTCGCGGCGGCGAAGTCAGCCTTCATCCTCGGCCGCGGCGCGACTTTCGCCATCGCCGCCGAAGCGGCGCTGAAACTCAAAGAGACCTGCGCAATTCACGCCGAGGCGTTCTCCTCCGCCGAGGTGCTGCACGGTCCGGCTGGAATCATCGCGCCGGGATTTCTGGTCCTCGCCTTCCTCCCCCAGGACGAGGCGCGCGAAGGGACGGGCGAGACCCTGGCGCGCCTCGGCGCCATGGGCGCCGACATCATGACCGTGGACGCGCTCGAGGCCGACGAGCCGACGGCGCTCGCCGCTTCGCCCGCCGATCATCCGCTGCTCACGCCGATCGCGATGATCCATCGCTTCTATTTTCTCGCCGAAGCCTGCGCGCGCCGTCTCGGCCGCGATCCCGACAATCCGCCTCACCTGCGTAAAGTCACGGAGACGCGTTGATGCTTGTTCTGACCGGCGCGCGTCTCTTCGACGGCGAACGTTTCCTCGAAGATCGCGCGCTGATCGTCGATGCCGGCGCGATCGTCGGCCTGGTGCGCTACGCCGAGCGGCCGCGGGCCGCGGAGGAGCGCGATTTGGGCGGCGGAATCCTCGCGCCCGGCTTCATCGATTGGCAGGTCAATGGCGGCGGCGGCGTCCTGTTCAATGAATCGCCGACCGTCGAGGGGATTCGCGCCATCGTCGAGGCGCATCGGAAATATGGTACGACCGCGGTGCTGCCGACCGTCATCACCGACGCGCCCGGCGCGCTCGCCGCCGCCCTGGAGGCGTCCCGCGCCGCGCTGCACGAAGTTCCTGGCGCGATCGGCGTGCATGTCGAGGGCCCGTTCATCGATCCCCGGCGAAAGGGCGCGCATCCGCCGGAATGGATCCGGCCGATGCGCGAGAGCGACGCTCAAGCGCTGATCGCGGCGCGAAGCGGCGTCATGGTCGTTACGCTGGCGCCGGTCTCCGTCGAGAGCCAACGGGTCGCGCAATTGGCGAAGAGCGGGATCGTGGTGAGCCTCGGCCATTCCGACGCCACGGCCGAAGAGGCCCGCGCCGCCTTCGACGCCGGCGCGACCGCCGTCACGCATCTCTTTAACGCGATGAGCCAACTCGCCCATCGCGCGCCGGGCGTCGTCGGCGCGGCGCTCGCCGACCCGCGCGTCATTTGCGGCTTCATCGCTGACGGCTATCACGTACACGAGGCGGCGACGCGCGTCGCTCTCAAGGCGAAGGGGCCAGGCGGAATTGCGCTCGTCTCCGACGCAATGCCGCCCGCCGCAGGCGGTCCGAAAATTTACGAGCTCAACGGCCGGCGCGTCACCCAAGAAGGGCTCAGGCTCACGCTGGACGACGGAACGCTGGCAGGGGCGGCGATCACGATGTTGGACGCGGTCCGCTACGTTCATCGAACGATCGGCGCCGATCTCGTCGATGCGCTGACCATGGCGACATCGACCCCGGCGCGGCTGTTGCGAATCGACGACAAGTACGGCCGGTTGAAACCCCGCTTCCGCGCTGATCTCGTCCATCTCGGCGAGGATTTGAACTTGAGCGGCGTGTGGGTCGGCGGCGAGGAAGTTTAGGGCGAGGTTGGGTCGACGCGATAGCTCTGCAGGCCCGAACCTAAAATTCGCTCCACGCCTCGGCCGCCACCCCCGCCAGCGCCTGTACGCGCTCTTCGTCTTGCGCCAGTTCGGCCGCCGGCCCGGCATGGACAATCGCGCCGTCGTCGATGACATAGGCGTAGTCGGCGATTTCGAGCGTCATGCGCGCGTTCTGCTCCACGAGCAGAACCGACAGGCCCTGTTCGCGCATAGCCGAGACCACGCGGAAGACTTCCTTGACGATCAGCGGCGCGAGGCCCTGCGAGGGTTCGTCGAGCAGCAGCAGCTTCGGATTGAGCAGCAGCGCGCGAGCGATCGCCAGCATTTCCTGCTCGCCGCCGGAAAGCTGACGGCCGCGGCTGCGCCGGCGTTCGGCGAGGCGCGGGAAGAGCTCGAAGACCCGCGCGGTCGTCCACGGCCCTGGACGCTCGATCGGCACTTTGAGATTTTCTTCGACGCTGAGATTGGGAAAAATGCGTCGGCCTTCCGGCACGTAGCCGACGCCAAGACCGGCGATCCGAAAGGCGGGCCAGCGCGTCACGTCCTTGCCGAAAATCACGACCTTGCCGGAACGCGGCGGCGTCAGGCCGATCAGGCTGCGCAATGTCGTCGTCTTGCCGGCGCCGTTGCGGCCGAGCAGGGCGGTGATCCCGCCTTCCGCGACTTCGATGCCGACGCCGCGCAGGATATGGCTCTTGCCATAGTACGTCTGCAGGCCTTCTGCGATCAGCGCCGCGCTCACGCCGCCTCTCCGAGATAGGCGGCCTGGACCGCGGCGTTGGCGGCGATGGCGGCGGGCGCGCCTTCGGCGAGCAGTTTGCCTTGATCGAGCACGGAGACCATGTCGGCGAGATGGAAGACGACGCGCATGTCATGCTCGATGAGGATGATGGCGAGATCGCCGCGCCGGTGAAGCTGGCGGATCAGCTTTGTCATGGCGTAGGTCTCCTGATCGCCCATGCCGGCCGTCGGCTCGTCGAGCAGGAGCAGACGCGGCTGAAGCGTCAGCGCGGTCGCGATTTCGACTACGCGCTGATCGCCATGGGCGAGTTCGCCGACGAGGCGCTTGGCCTTGGCGGCGAGGCCGGCAAGGTCGAGGAGTTCGTCGACCCGGCGCTGGACCGCCGTCCGCTCGGCGCGATTGATCCAGGCGCGCAAGGCGTAGCCGGCGGCGATTTCGGCGCCGATGCGCAGGTTATCTTGAACCGACAGTTCCGGAAAAATCTCGGTGATCTGAAAGGTGCGGGCCATGCCGAGGCGGACGCGCCGATGCGCGGAGATCGTCGTGACGTCGCGGCCCTCGAACGCGATCCGTCCGCTCGTCGGCGGAAAGAAGCCGCTGAGCAGATTGAAGAATGTCGTCTTGCCGGCGCCGTTCGGCCCGATGATGGCGCGAAGCTCGCCGCGGTCGACGGCGAGCGAGACGTCGCGCACCGCCACAAGACTGCCGAAGCGTTTGCTCACCGAGTCGACTTTGAGAATCGGCGCCGGCGACTTTTTCCCGCCGGCGCCGAACGCCGCCTCCGCTTGGCTCATGCCGGCGCTCGCCGTCGGATGAAGCCGAGCAGGCCGCGCGGGAAGAACAGCACGACGAGCACGAATAGGAGGCCGATGAAGGACATCCAGTTGACGGTGACGCTCGAAAGATAATCCTGGACCACGACGAACACCGCGGCGCCGAGCAAGGGGCCCCAGAAATTGCGCATGCCGCCCATCACCGCCATCATCACGAAATCGCCGGACTGGCTGTAATGGAGACCGCGCGGATCGGCGAAATTGTTGACGAGGGCGTAGAGCGCGCCGGCGAAACCGGCGAAGAAGCAGGAGAGCGTGAAGGCGATCCAGATATGGCGCTCGACCGCCAGGCCCAAGAACCGGGCGCGGCGCTCGTTTTCGCGGATGGCGATCATGGCGCGGCCGAACGGCGAGCGCAGAATGAAGCCCATCACCGCCACGACGAGCGCGAAGCAGAGCAGGACGAAATAGTAGAAAGCGGTCTCGTCGCCGAGGATGTCGATCTTGGCGAAGCCGAGATCGAGCGGCTGGCGGGCGAAGCCGCGCAGGCCGTCATCGCCGCCGGTCAACGAACTCCACTGGAAGGCGATATAGTACAGAACTTGGCCGAAGGCGATCGTCACCATGGCGAAATAGACGCCGCGACGACGCACGATCAGCAAACCGAGCAGCGCGCCGGCGATTCCGCCGAGCAGCGTGCCGCAGAGGAGCGAGAGCGGCGTGCTCGGCGCGAGGAATTTCAAGGCGAAGCCCGCGCCATAGGCGCCGAGGCCGAAATAGGCGGCGTGGCCGAAGGAAAGGACGCCGGCGAAGCCGAGCAGGAAATTCACCGACATGGCGGCGAGCGCCAGCACCAGAACGCGCGCGCCGAGCGCAGTATAGCCGCCGACCAGCGGGGCCCAAAACGGCGCCGCGGCCAGCAGCGCCCATACGGCCGTCAAGGCGATGAGCTTGGCCGCGCCGGCGCTCACGTCATCATCCCTTCTTCGCCGAACAAGCCGCGCGGCCTGAGCAGCAGGATCAGCGCCATCAGCACATAGATCACCGCTTCGCTGGCCGCCGGCAGGAACACGGCGGTGAGGCCGGAAGCGACGCCGATCAGCAGGCCGCCGATCAGCGTCCCGGTCAAGCTGCCGACGCCTCCGACAATGATCGCGACGAAGCTCGGCATCAGCAGGCCGGTCCCCATCGTCGGCTCGAGCCCGAGCTGGCCCGCGGCCAGCACGCCGCTCAGGCCGGCCAGGAACACGCCCGCCGCGAAATTGAGCGAACGCAGAGCCTGCACATTGACGCCCAACGCGGAGACCGTCTCGAGGTCGAGCGTGCCGGCGCGGATGCGCACGCCCAGCTTGGTGTAGCGCAAGAGCGCGAAGAGCAGCGCGACGACCGCGAGCGCGGCCGCGACCATGAACAGGCGATAGCCGGTCAGGAAGAAGAACTGCGCGCTCAACGGGTGGGCGAGGACGGCCGGCACGCTCACCGGCTTGCCCTGCGCGCCCCAGATGAAGCGAGTACCGTCCTCGATCATGAAGGCGAGGCCGAATGTGAGCAAAAGGCCGTAGAGCGGATCGCGGCCATAGAGCGGCCGGATCAGGATTCGCTCGACGACGAAGCCGATCAGCGCGGTGAGCGGCGGCGCGACGAGCAGCGCGCCCCAGAAGCCGACATAGGGCGTGACGCTATAGGCGATGTAGCCGCCGATGACGAGAAAGCCGCCATGGGCGAAATTAATCACGTTGCTCAAATTGAGAATGAGCGACAGGCCGAGCGCCATCAGGACGTAAAAAGCGCCGATGATCAGGCCGTTGGTGACGTTGAAGAGCAGAAGCTGCGTCATGCGGCTGTTAAGCCGGCCATTGCAGCTTGCATCCCGTCTCGTCCACCGGCGGCGCGTCCTTGTCGCCCGCGATCACCTTGTCGACGCGAAAAAGGTCTTCCGGATCGTCCTTGCCCTCGGCCTGCGCCTCGCCGATGAAAGCCGAGGTCATCAACTGATGATCGCCCTCGCGATAGTAGCATTTGTTCGGCTGGAGCCGAACCTCGGGCGGCAATTCGAAATTGCCAAGCGCCTTGGCGAGCTTCAGCGAATCGAGCGTCTTTTGTTGGTTGGCGACGCCTACGATCGTCTGCACCGACGTATAGCCGAACCAGTGGCGCGCCGTCGGAACCTTGCCGTTATTCACCTTACGGATGTCGGCGACGAATTGATCGACGCCAGAGACGCCTGGCTGTTTCCAATACCACTCGAACATCCAGACGCCGATCCGCGCCTCGGGCGGCATGCCTTCCAGCGCTTCGAGCTCCTGCTGGAGACCGGCGACATGGACTTGCGTGTTGAGGCCGAACTGGGTGATCTGCTTGAGGCAGTTGACCATGTCGGACCCTTGCACCAGCACCAGGATCACGTCCGGGTTGGCGGCGCGAGCTTTGATCAGAAAGGCGGAGAAGTCGGTCGTGCCGAGCGGCGTCAGTTCGGCGCCGCTCGTCGTCCCGCCAAGCTTCTTGAGGTCGGCCTCGGCGGCCGCTTGCAGCGTGTGGCCATAGGCGTAATCCGGCGTGATGAAGTACCACTTCTTTCCGTACTTTTCGAACAATGTGCTGCAGATCGAGTTCGCCTCCATCGTCGTCGTGTTGCAGACCCGGTAGACGTTCCACTTGCAATCCTTGCCGGTGATCGTGTCGGTATGGCCGCCGGAGACGATGTGGAGAATTTTTTTCTCGTTGCTGACTTGCGCGATCGCCTGGGCGACGGCGGAATTGACGTCGCCGATCAGGAAGCTCACCTCGTCGCGTTCGGTGAGCTTGCGCGCTTTCTGCACGCCGGTGCCGACATCGTTGGCCGAATCTTCGACGAGCAACTCGATCGGCCGGCCGAGTATGCCGCCTTTGGCGTTGAGCTGGCTGACCGCGAGCTTGGCGCCGGTCACCTCGTTCTGGGCGTTGGCGGCGTAAGCGCCGGTCAGAGGATCGACCATGCCGATTTTGACCGGCGTTTCGCCGCGGGCCGAGATGATCGCGGGGGAGGCGAGCGCGACCCCGCCCAAGGCGGCGGCGCCTTTCAGCATCGTGCGGCGATCGAGCCGGCCGGTTTCGCCCAGCAGAGCCATGACGTTCCTCCCGAAGATCTTATCGTCGCGGATCATGGCTGCGCCGGCCCGCGTCTCGTTCGATATTGCCCCCGAACTTCCCGCAGTCGCAAGAGGTTGGGGCAGGCCCCTTCGACCGGTTCGAAACCCAGCGAATTCGATTCCCGGATCGCGCGGGCCTTCGCGCGCCCCTCGCCCAAACCCTCAGGCGGGTGGCGCAACCCGGAAATAGCGGATGAAATGCGTCCTTTTGGCGCATTCGCCTTTGGTCGAAGCAGCGCCTTCGGGCTTGAACATCTGTTCACATAAGTATACAAAAGTTCGATCTGAGGCGCCGGTCCTCCCGCGCCTGGCCACCTTCCGACAGGCGATGCCGAAAGCTCTTCACATCGATCCCGCCGATTACGCCAAACCGGGCGCGCTCGCTTTTCCGGCGGTGCCGGTCCGGACCTACGCGCGCTCGCTGAGCGAAGAAAGGAAGCGGCGCGGCGATCGGACGTTACGCGACGTCTTGCGCCAGATGATGGTGGTGCGCGAATTCGAATCCATGCTCGGCGCCTTCAAGGCGAAGGGCGCGTATCAAGACATAGCCTATTCCTACAAAGGCCCGGCGCATCTCTCGATCGGCCAGGAGGCCGCCGCGGTCGGTCAGGCGCTCGCTCTGCAGCCGGGCGATCATATATTCGGCAGCCATCGCAGCCACGGCGAATTCATCGCGAAAGGCCTCGCAGCCATTTCGCGCCTCGCGCCCGACGAACTGACCAGGATCATGGCCGCCCATCAAGGCGGCGCCTTGCTTCGTACCGTGGAAAAGAACCTGCCGAGCAATTCGACGGAGGGGCTCGCCGAGAACTTCCTTCTGCTCGGCCTGCTCGCCGAGATTTTCATGCGCGCCAACGGCTTCAACGCCGGGATGGGCGGCAGCATGCATGCTTTCTTTCCGCCGTTCGGCGTCTATCCGAACAACGCCATTGTCGGCGCCTCGGCCGGGATCGCGACCGGAGCGGCTTTGTGGAAGAAGCTCAGCGGCGACGGCGGAATCGCCGTCGCCAATAGCGGCGACGGCTCGACCGGTTGCGGACCGGTCTGGGAGGCGATGAATTTCGCCGCGATGGCGCAGTTCTGCACCTTGTGGGACGACGGCAAGAAAGGCGCGCCGCCCATCCTCTTCTTTTTCAACAATAACTTCTACGCCATGGGCGGCCAGACGATCGGCGAAACGATGGGCTGGGACCGGCTGTCGCGGATCGCCGCGGCGGCGAATCCCGAAGCCATGCACGCCGAAACGGTGGACGGCGGCGATCCGCTCGCGGTCGCCGACGCGGTCGAGCGCAAGCGCGAAATTCTGCTGCGCGGCGACGGCCCGGCGCTGCTCGACGTCGAATGCTACCGCTCGGGCGGACATTCGACCACGGACGCCAACGTCTATCGCAGCAAGGAGGAGCTCGCCGCCTGGCAGGCGCATGATCCGATCGCGACCTTTCGCGCCAAGCTGGTCGAAGCGGGAATCCTGACAATATCCGACGCCGAAGCGATGCAGGAGGCGGCGCGGGCGCAGATCCGGGCGGTGACCGCCGCCGCTGTCGATCCGAGCATCTCGCCGATTGTCGATATCCGGGCGCAGCCGACGCTGATCGGCAGGCTGATGTTCTCGAATGAGCAGATTGCGCCGCCCGCGGGCGAAGCCGCGCTGTTGAAGGCGCCGGAAGAAACGGCGCGGGCAAGGCAGGACGCCAAGAAGAGCCGCTTCGGCTTGACGCCCGAAGGCGAAAAGCTCTCGCCGATGCGGGCGATCACGCTGCGCGACGCTTTGTTCGAGGCGATCCTCCACCACATGCGTCATGACGAGCGGCTGATCGCCTATGGCGAAGAATGCCGCGAATGGGGCGGCGCTTTCGGCGTCTATCGCGGCCTCGCCGAGATCATGCCGTACCATCGGCTGTTCAATTCGCCGATTTCGGAAGCGGCGATTGTCGCGACGGCCGTCGGCTATGCGCTGGAAGGCGGTCGCGCCCTGATCGAATTGATGTATGGCGATTTCATCGGCCGGGCCGGCGATGAAATCTTCAACCAGATGGCGAAATGGCGCGCCATGTCGGGCGGCGCGCTCAAGCTGCCGATCGTGCTGCGCTGCTCGGTCGGCAGCAAATATGGCGCCCAGCATTCGCAGGATTGGTCGGCGCTGGTCGCGCACATTCCCGGCCTGAAAGTCGCCTATCCGGCGACGCCGTACGACGCCAAAGGCCTGCTCGCTTCGGCTTTGTCCAGCGAGGACCCGGTCGTCTTCTTCGAGAGCCAGCGGCTCTATGACGTCGTCGAGCAATTCAAGCCGGGCGGCGTGCCGGCCGATTATTATCGTCTGCCGCTCGGCGAGCCGGACGTGAAGCGGCAAGGGACAGACCTGACGATCCTGACGATCGGCCCCTCGCTCTATCCGGCGCTCGCGGCGGCCGATGCGCTCGCCGCACAGTCGATCTCCGTGGAACTGATCGACGCGCGTTCGCTCGTTCCATTCAACTACGAGCCTGTACTGAACTCCCTGCGCAAGACCGGCCGCATTCTTTTGGTGTCGGAAGCCTCGGAGCGCGGCGGCTTCGCCATGACGCTGGCCGCCAATATTGCGCGCTTCGCCTTCGCCTCGCTGAAAGCGCCGCCGCGGGTCCTCGGCGCGCCGAATTGGATCGTGCCCGGCGCCGAGATGGAGACGACGTACTTTCCGCAGATCGAGGATATCGTGGACGCCGCCATGCTGGAGTTTTTCCCGGAGAGAAAGGCGGAGCGGCGCGGGATCCGCAATTGGAATGACCTCGAGCTCGCTCGCGCCGGCCTGTGAGGGTTTATCCGGCCGGCGCGACGATGAGTGAGACAGAGCGCAATTGGGCGCCGCGAAAGGACAGCCGATGGACGTGCCGATTGTGATGCCGCAACTCGGAAACGAGATCGAGGAGGCGCAGGTCGACGAATGGCTTAAAGCCGTAGGCGACGAGGTCGGCGTCGGCGAGCCGGTTTTGACCATCACCACGCCGAAACTGACCATGGAGATCGAAGCGCCGGCCAGCGGCCGACTCAAGGAGATCAAAGTGGCCGCTGAAGAGCTGGCCGCGGTCGACGCAGTCCTCGGCGTCATCGAGACCGAGTGAGAAGAAGATTGACGTCCGAAGGCGCCTCGGCGAGTTCGCGACGCGACGACGACTCGCGAAACGCCGAGCTCGCCTTCTATCCGCTCGGCGGCGAGGGGCCGCCCGCTTTGCTCCTGCACGGGTTCGGCTCGGACCATCTGCTCTGGCTCGCCAATCAGCAGGCGATCGGCGCCGTCGCCGCGCTTGCGGCGCTGGACCTACCAGGGCATGGCGATTCTTCGATGGATGTCGGCGATGGCGCGATCGGCTCGCTCGCTGACCGCGTCGCCGCGCTGCTCGAGCGCAAGGCGATGCGAAAAGTTCATCTGATCGGCCATTCGCTCGGCGGCGCCGTCGCCCTCGCCTTGGCCGAAAGCCGCCCCGATCTCGTCGCCTCGCTGGTCTTGATTGCTCCGGCCGGGCTTGGCCGCAGCGTCGACGAGCATTTCTTGACCGAATTTCCGCGTCTCGCCGCGCCCGAAGCGGCGACGGCCCTCCTGCAGCGGCTCGTCGTCAGGCCGCGCCTGATCAACAAGTTCATGGTCGGCCGCGTCCTCGACCAGCTCGAACGGCCTGGCGCGCGCGAAGCGTTGGCGCGCATTGCGCATGCGATCCCGTATAGCGGGGCGGCCATGGCGCGCGCGGCCGCCTCCGTTCGCCGTCGCGACCTGCCGCGATTGATCGTCTGGGGCGAAGAGGATGCGATCAACCGGCTTTCTGAAGAGCGGCTCGCCCAATTTGGCGGCGAGGTTTTCCTCGTCGCCGAAGCGGGTCATCTGCCACAGGTCGAGCAGCCGCGCCTCGTCAACGAACGGATATGCGAATTCCTCGCTCGCCAGGAAACGCGGTGATTCCCGCTTCGGCGGCGCGTATCGGAGCAGCGCCTCATGGCTAAGCTGCGTCGCGCCGGCCGAGCGCCGCTCTCGGAAGCCGCCTCGCTGCGCCTGCGCGCCGCTTGGCTCTATTACAGCCACGGCCTGACCCAGCAGGAAGTCGCCGAGCAGCTCGGCCTCGGCCGCACCACCGTGATCCGGCTGCTCGACGAGGCGTTGAAGCGCGGCGAGATTCGCATCTGGATCGACGAGGGCGAAGCGAGCTGCGTCGAGCTCGCCGTCAAACTCGAACGCGCGCTCAGGCTCGACGAAGCGATCGTCACGCCGGCGGGCAAGGATGTCGAGCAGACGGCGAAGTCGGTCGGCCTCGCGCTCGGGAAATTTCTGTCCGAGGCGATCGCCGACAATATGACGATCGGCGTCGGCTGGGGACGCACCTTGACCGCCTCGCTGCAGAGCTTCCGTCCCGCCCATAGTCACGGCGTCACGGTCATGTCGCTGCTCGGCGGCGCCGTCGAAAGCCGCTTCGCCAATCCGATCGACTATTCCTGGCGCCTGGCCAGCCGGCTCGGCGCCGAATGCTATCTTTTTCCGGCGCCGCTGATCGTCGATTCGCCCGAGACCAAGCGGCGGCTTATCGAGAAATGCGGCCTCGACAAGCTCTACGCCCTCGCCAAGAAGCTGGATCTCGCGGTGCTCAGCGTCGGCGATATCGGACCGAACGCCTCTTCGCTCGCCCGCCATCTCGCGACCGAGAAGGAGCTCGCCGAATTGATCGCGCTCGGCTGCGTCGGCGACGCGATGTGCAATTTCTTCGACAAGGACGGCGCGAGCGTCGCGCATCCGATCAACCAGCGCGTCATGTCGATCGATCTCGACACGATCGCCAGGGCCGGCCACGTTGTGATCGCCTGCGGCGGCGCGCATCGCGCCGAAGCGATCAGCGCCGCGATCAAGCGCATCGGCTGCAACACGCTGGTGACCGACGAAGGCGCCGCGCGAGCGATCCTGGACCAATCCCTTCTCCCCGCGAAGCGGGGAGAAGGTGGCCGCGCAGCGGCCGGATGAGGGGCTGCGCCGAGCCTGCCGATTGGCGTTCGTAGCGTCCGTACCTTCTGGCTCCTGCGCCGCCCCTCATCCGGCGCTTCGCGCCACCTTCTCCCCGCGAAGCGGGGAGAAGGGGGTCGCCTTCTCCGTCAGCGCGTCGTCGCTTGCTCGGCAGTACCATTCGAGGAATTGCATCACGCCGCCTTCGTGCAGGGCCGAATACGGCCCCGGCTCGAAGGCGGGCGACGAAACGCCGCGCTGATTCTCTTCGACGATACGCCGATCCTGATCGTTGGTGACCTTCCAGACGCGAGTCAATTCGTCTGCCGAATAATCGACGCCTTCGACGGCGTCATGGTGGACCAGCCATTTCGTCGTCACTTGCGTCTTGGTCGGGCCCAAAGGGAGAACGCGGAACGTCACCGCATGATCGCCGAGCAGATGATTCCAGCTCGTCGGATAGTGGAACAGCAGCAATGTGCCGATATTCGGCTCGGCGATATTGTCGCTGAGCGGCTTCTTCACCGCCGCTTTCCCGGAAAGCGTGTAGCTCACCGCTCCGCGCAGCAGCGGCATGCGCGCCGCGCGATATTGACCGTCGGCTGAAATTTCGAACCGACTCGGCAGACCGAGCGCCTCGCAGCGCCGCCAATGGTCGGCGATGACCGGGTCGTCCATCGCGCCGTCGACGCCGCTGATCGTCGGCGCTTCGGGAAAGGTGCGGCAAAGCTCGGGATGGTTGGGCGTGCAATGATAGCACTCGCGGTTGTTCTCCCAGACCAGCTTCCAATTGGCCTCTTCGACGATCGTGCTCTCCGCAGCGACCTTGGCGCGGGCAAGATCGTGCGGCGCGATATAGGGCTCGATCATGGCGCGGAATGCGGAGAAATCCGGCGCTTCGTCGGCGAGGCAGATGAAGACATAGCCGCCGGCGCTCTCGCAACGAAGGCCCTTCAGACCGTATCGCTGGCGATCGAAATCAGCGGGCATGTCGCGGGCGAAGAGCAGCCGCCCGTCGAGCTCGTAGCTCCAATTGTGGTACGGGCAGACGAGCCGCGCGGCCGAACCTTTCCCGGCCGAGCAGATGCGCGAGCCGCGATGCCGGCAGGTATTATGCAGGGCGCGGATCGCGCCGTCGCGGCCGCGCAGGACGATGATCGGGTAGTCGCCGACCTGCAGCGTGAAGAAATCGCCGGGTTTCGGGATTTCGCAGCCATGGCCGGCGAACAGCCATTGCTTGTACCAGATGTTGTCGAGATCGAGCCGGTAATAATCAGGGTCGAAGTAGAACTGTCGCGGCAGCGTGTGCCCCGGCTTGCGGGCGCGAAGATCGGCTCGCATTTTCTGTCTTTCGTCCATCTCAATCCTCGCCTGCGCGTTCAGCGATTTTGCCGGGGGGAGCGAGGCGAAGAGGCCCAACCGCGCTGTTCGGCGCACGAGCCCCTCAGAACCGCTCTCCCGCGATCCGTCGGGCCATTCGGGGCTGGTTTCCGGGCTCGGAAGCGGCTCATCGCCGGGGCGAGGCGCCTTCCCAGGTCGCAACCCAGTGGCGTCATGCCTCGCTCGAACTTCCCTACCGTTGCGGGAGCAGCGCCGGATTTGGACCGGCTTCCCAATTATCCGCCGCGCCCGAAGCGAAGCGGCACACCCGAACGCGGCAAGGTTAGCATTGGCGCGGCGACGGCGCCAGACAGTGACGGAGACGCCGGGCCAATACGGCTCGGCTTGACGGCGAACGCGGCCTAGCCAGGCCGGGCTTCATCAATCGCAGGTCGGCCCGCGCGCGCCGTCAAAGCCTGCGCGAGGGCGCGCACCAGCGGCTTCATGAAATACGTCTCGCCGGCCGGCGTCACGCTCGGCGCAACGCCCAGCTTCTCCAGCTCCGCCGCCGCCACCGGCCCGATCGCCGCCACCACGATGCGCGCCAGGCCCTGGCGCAGAGCCTCGCTGCGGCCGCTCTTCTCCGCCACGTCCTTCAGGCGACGCACTTGCGGCGCGCTGGTGAAGGCGATGGCGTCGACTTTGCCTGCCGCGATCTGATCGATAATCGCGACGACGGCTGCGTCTTCGGCGCTCGACGCGTAGACATAGGGCAGGACCGGGTCGACGCTCGCCCCCGCCGCCCCGAGGCGGCCGAGCAGCGCCTCATGCGCGCTGTCGGGATAAAGCTGAACGCCGACCCGGCGATCCTTCAGATCGAGCCGCGACAGGAGACGGATTACGCCGTCGCTGGTCGGCTGTTCGGCGGAAAGATCGGCGTCGAGGCCGATCTCGCGCAAAGCCCGGACCGGCTTCGGACCGCGCGTGATGCGGCGCGACTTGACCAGCGCCGCGAGGAAGGCGTCCCGGGCGCCGCGCCGTTCGGCGAACGCGACGAGACGACGCAAGCCTTCGCCGGTCAACAAGATGAGGTCGTCGCAAGGCGTCGCGATGAAACGCTCGATCCAGGCCGCGACCGGCTCCGGGTCCGGCGCGTCATGGATCGCGACCAATGGGCAGGCGAGACATTCCGCGCCGCGCTCTTCGAGCATGCGGACAAGCAGCGCCAGTTCCCGCGTCTCGGGCGCGACGATTCGTCGGCCGGCCAATTCTTCAGTCATGGCGCTTTGTCTCATACCCGCTGGGCCTCCGCCAAGCCTTGAACAAAACCAACGCGCGACTGGTTTGCTCCGCCGGCTTCGATCATCCGGCCGCATCGCCGGCGCCGATATTTGCGTTCGATCGAGCTTGTCGGCTCCGCGGCCGCCCAGAGCCTCAACGCGGGATCAGCTCGACCTCCGCCGTCCAGGCGTCGCGGTACGTGTCGAGCCCGGCGATCGAAGCCGGCGGAACCGGCGTCGGCGCGGCGATCGGGTAGGTCGGCGGCCAATCGGCGAGCATCGCCGCGCCGCGGGCCGTCCCCGCCGCATCGTCGGCGGCGAAGACGCGCTGCGCCGGCCGCAAGGCGCCGAGCGTCTGGCAGAAGGCGAGGTTGCGGGCGAAGCTGCCCTCGACGATGAGGTCGCCGGCGGCGGCGCCCATCCGCGTCAGCATCAGATCGCTCATCAGTGCGCAATAGAGCGTCGCGAGAGCGGGCCGGTCGCTTGGCGCGACGTCGCCACGGATGACGCCCTTGGTCGTCGCGTACGGCCCGCCTTGCCCGGAAAAGCAGGGCAGGGCGATCGCGCCCGACGCGATCACCCGCTCAAGCGCGGCGCGATCGGGATTGCCGCCGCCGCCGGCGATGACCGCATATTCGCGGCCACCCATGAACCGCCCGGTCGCGGTCGGCCGGCCGAGCGCGTCGACATTGGCGAGCGTGTCGTCGCGCGGGTCGAGCTGGTCGAGCGCGAGTCCGACGCTCAACAGAATGACCCAGGTGCCGGTCGACAGCACGGTGAACGGCGCCTGGCGTGAGACGAGATAGGGTAGGAGCGCGGCGTTGGAATCGTGAACGCCGCAGAAGACGCTCGTCTCCGGCGCGAGCCCCGTCGCCGCGGCGATGTCAGGCTTGATCGGGCCGAGGCGATCGAAGGCGCGTTTCAGCGGCGGGAACAGGGGCTCGACGCCGAGCGCTTTGACGAGGCTGGAGACGCGGCCCTCGCGCGGCGCCCACAGATCGGTATGGCTGCCGAGCGAAGTGACTTCCGAGGCGGCGATTCCTGTCAGTCGCCAGGCCCAATATTGCGGATAGGCGACAAAATGCTTGGCCTTGGCGAAGAGGTCCGGACAGCGCCATTTCTGGTACGCAAGCTGCCGGCCGAGATTGAGCCCGGCCGGCACTTTCGGCGACAGACTCTCGGAGAAGGGCGGGCGCAGCTTGGCGTAGTCTGGCTCGATCTCCTCGACGCCGGGAAACTCATAGTCCATGACCGGCGCGGCGAGCGCATCCTCGCCGATCAAGGCGCCGGCCGCGCCATGCGCGGTCGGGACGATCGCGCCGACCTTGTGCTCGCGCCCAGCCTCGCCAAGCGCGTCGATGAAGAACGACCACGCTGCGTCGACATCCTCGTATGGGTAAGGCGGACCAGGCAAAACGCGATTGGGCGCCGATTTCTCCCAGAGCAGCCGGCCCTCGTCGAACAGCGCCAGCTTCACATTGGTCTTGCCGATGTCAAGGACCGCGATCGTTTGGCTCATCGCTCGGCCCTCAGGGCAAGTAAAACATCTCGACAAGCGGCGTCGCGACCGGCGAGCCGTCGGGATTGGCGGCCATGATGTCCTTCATATTATCCCACCAGCGGCGCATGACGTCGCGGCGCGGCAGGGCGTCCATCGCGTGATCCTCGCGCCGCTCGAGATAGGCGAAGAGAATGTTCGTCTCGGGGTCGAGATGGATGGAATAGTTCGAGACGCCGCTTTGCTTCAGCAAGGCCGCAAGCTCCGGCCAGATCGCGTCGTGGCGGCGCTTGTATTCGTCGGCGCAGCCCGGATTGAGAAACATTTTGAAGGCGTAGCGCTGGGTCACGGAGCCTCGCATGTGTCATTCCCGCGAAAGCGGAAATCCAGGCTGCGCTGGTCCTAGGGCGCGGCGGTCGCTGGATTCCCGCTTGCGCGGGAATGACATCGGCGGATCGAAGGTCCCGGCCGCGTTTTCGCGGCCGGGACAGAGCTGCTCAGAAGTCGAAGTCCTTCATGTTCTGCTTGGTGAAGATGAAGGGCGGCCCGAGCAGGATTTCGCTGCCATTGACCACGTTCAGCTTGCCGAGCTTGCCGGCCTCGACCGAGGTCGCGCCGGGCTTCAGCTTGCCGTCGACGACGGCGCGCATGACGTAGGTCGCGGCGTAGCCGAGATCGACCGGGTTCCACAGCACGACCGACTTGACGCAATCGGCATTGACATAGGGCTTCATCGCGTTGGGCGTGGCGAGGCCGACCACCGCCACCTTGCCGCAAAGTTTGGCCTTGGTCACGGCTTCGGCAGAAGCCGGGGTCGCGACCGAGGTCATGCCGAACAGGCCGGAGAGCTTGTCGCCGTATTTGTTGATCAGCGTCGTCGCCTGGTTGAAGGACAGGTTATTGTCCTCCTGCGCTTCGACTGTCTCGAGCCATTTCAGCTTCGGATGGCACTTCTGCGCATAGGCCCACATTTCGGCGATCCAGCGCGCCTGGTTCGGCGTAGTGAAAGTCGAAGTGACGATCGCGAAGCCCTTGTCCTCGCCGATTTCCTTGGCGAGGGAGTCGATCATCGCCTTGCCGATGCCGTTGAACTCGGCCTGGTTGACGAACCATTCGCGCGCGTCCGGCGTGGAGTTCGCGTCATAGCCGACGACATGGATGCCCTTCGACAGCGCCTTCTTGAGGACCGGCGCGATCGCCACCGGATCGTTGGCGGCGAAGAGAATGCCGTCGACGCCGCTGGTGACGTAATTGTCGATGAACTTGATCTGCTCGTCGATCTTCGCTTCGGTCGGGCCGTCCGTCTTCACGGTGACGTTGCCGAGCTCCTTGGCCGCTTCCTGCATGCCCTTCGACGTGGCGTTGAAATAGCCGATGCCGATGAGCTTGGGCACGTCGACCAGCGAGATCGGCTTGCCGGCCTTGTCCGGCGGATTGGTCGGCTGGCCGCCGTCATAGGGCTTGGCGGCCGGCGCGGCGTTGGCTTCGCCGGCGCCGCAGGCGAGCGGATTGACCGGCAAGTCGTCCGCGCCGTCCCATCTTTTCTCCGCCGCATAGGCCGTGCCGACCAGCAGCGTCGCGCTCAACAGCGCTGCAGCTAATCCGAGTTTCATGTCTTTCTTCCTCCCATGTTGAAGCCGCGTTTCGCGGCCGGAGACTTGAAATCAAACCCCGCCGCGGCGCCGCTGCAGCGAACTCGCGACAAGGGTCGAAAGGATGAGCACCGCGCCGATCACGACGATCGTCGCGTCGCCCTTGACGCCGGTCAGCGCCAAGCCGTCCTTGAGCAATTGGATCATCGCGAGGCCGACGACCGTGCCCCAGATCGTGCCGACGCCGCCGAAAATGCTGCTGCCGCCGAGCACCACCGTGGCGATCACGTCGAGCTCGTAGCCGATGCCCATGTCCGAGCGCGTCGTCGTCACCCGCGAGACGAGAACGAAAGCGGAGAGGCCGGCCATGAAGCCGGACAGCGTGTAGATGATCAGCTTGACGCGGTCGACCGGCAGGCCGGAGAAGCGCGCCGCCGTCTCGTTGTTGCCGATCGCGTAGAGCGTGCGGCCGAACGTGGTGCGATCAAGCGCGACGCCGCTGATGATGATCGCAATCAGCAGCAGCCAGAGCTGGGCCGGGACGCCGAAGAGATTCTCCTGGCCGATGAAATAGAACCATTCCGGATAGCCGCGCACCGAGTGGGCCTGGCTGACGCCTTCGGCGAGGCCGCGATAGAGGGCGAGCGTCGCGATCGTCATGATCAAAGGCGGCACCTTCACCTTGGTGATGACGAGGCCGTTCAAGAAGCCCGCCGCCGCGCCGACCAAAAGCGAGAACGCGATCGCCAAAGGCAGCGGAAAATCGAAGTTCTTCCACGAATAGCCGAGCAGGATCGCGCACAAGCCGACCGTCGAGCCGACCGAGAGATCGATGCCGCCGGTGATGATGACGAAGGTCATCGGCAAGGCGATGAGCCCGACCTCGGTCGTCAGCCGGCCTTGATTGAGCAAATTGTCGACGGTCAGAAAACGGTTGTTCAGGAAGCCGAGGATGATCAGCGCGACGATGAGGATCGCGGCGAGCATCGTCTCGTGGCGCATGAGCCACCACGGCGCGACGCGTTTGGCGGTTTGCGGAAGAGGGATTTCGCTCATCGCGCTCATGCTCCGGCCATCCGCCGCCGCCGCAAGATGTCGGCGATCACGGTCACGAGGATGAGCACGCCCTGGACCGCTCTGATCCAATAGGGGGAGACGTTGACGAAGACCAGCGCGCTGGCGATTTCGGCGATCAGAATCGCCGCCAGCGTCGAGCCGATCACCGTGCCGACGCCGCCGAGGATGCTGACGCCGCCGACGACCGAGGCGGTGATGATCGTCAATTCGAGATTGGGCGGTACGGTCGATTGGATGACTCTGAGCTGCGTGGCGTAGAGCAGGGCGGCGATTCCGGCGAAGAAGCCGTGCAGCGCGAACACCATCACCACCGTGCGCCGTTGCGAAATGCCGACGAGCCGCGCCGCCTCGGCGTTGCCGCCGACTGCATAGATGGCTCTGCCGCGCGCCGAATAGCGCATCCACCAGGCGGCGAGGATCGTCGCGACGATCATCAGGAAGACCGGCATCGGCAGGATGTTGAAAAGCTCGATATCGGCGAGATGGAAACTGTCCGGCAGGTCGGTGATCCACTTGCCGCCGGTGACGCTGATCAGGCCGCCTTTCAAGATCGACAACATGCCGAGCGTCACCACGATCGCCGGGATGCGCAGATACGCGATCACGACCCCTTGCAGGCCCATGACCAGAATTCCGACGACGAGCGGCGCAAGCCAGGTGATCGCGATCGGCGCGCCGTCTACGGCCAATGTGCCGCTGAGCGTGGCCAGCACGCCGATCAGCGAGCCGACGGAAATGTCGATATTGCCCGAGACGATCACCATCGACATGCCGACCGCGGCGACGGCGATATAGGCGTTGCCGAGCAGCACGTCGGAAAGGTTGCGCGTCGCGAGGAAGCGCGGATTGTCGAGGCCGACGACAATGGCGAGGCCGATCACCGCGATCGCGAGCAACGCCTCCTGGGAGGCGAGGGCCTTGAAGAGCCGCCGCGGATCTGCTTCGGCGCGAGCGAAAGTCGCCGCGGTCATGCCGCCTGCTCCACGCCTTGGCCGCCCATCATCGCTGCGCCGGCCGCTTCCTGCGTCGCTTGCTCGCGGGTGAATTCCGCGACGATGCGGCCTTCGCGCATGACGAGAACGCGGTCGCTCATGCCGAGCACTTCCGGCAGCTCGCTCGAAATCATCAGGATGGCGAGGCCTTGCGCCGCCAATTCGCCCATCAGCCGATGGATCTCGGCCTTGGCGCCGACATCGATGCCGCGCGTCGGCTCGTCGAGAATCAGCAGTTTCGGCTGGTTGGCGAGCCACTTGCCGAGCACGATCTTTTGCTGATTGCCGCCGGAGAGCTTGCCTGCGACTTGTTCGAGCGAACTCGTCTTGACCGAGAAGCGCTTGACGCCGTCGCCGGCGAGCTTACGCTCCAAAGCGCGATCGATGAAGCCGCCGAAGGCGACTTTGCCGAGCGCGGCGAGGCTGAAATTCTCGCGCACCGTCATCGGCCGCACCAGACCCTGGGCGCCGCGATCTTCGGGCACGTAGGCGATGCCGAGCGTGCGGGCCTGGCCCGGCGAGCGGATGTCGACCTTTTTGCCGCGGATCTTGATCTCGCCGCCTTCCGCCGGCGTGACGCCGAAAATCGTCTGCGCCAACTCGCTGCGGCCTGAGCCGACCAGGCCGGCAAGGCCGACGATTTCGCCGGCGCGCACCGTCAGGCTCACGCCCTTGGTCAGAGGCCGGCGCACCAGGTCCTTGACCTCCAGAACCGGCTCGCCGATCGGAACGGTGATTTTCGGGAATAGGCTCTCGATCTTGCGGCCGACCATCAATTGCACGAGCTCGGCCGAATCCGTCTCGGCGACGCGCTTCGTCGCGACATGGGCGCCGTCGCGAAGCACGGTGACGCGATCGGCGATGGCGAAAATCTCGTCGAGCTTGTGGCTGATATAAATGACGGCGACGCCGCGCGCCTTCAGCTTGCGCACGATGTCGAAGAGCCGCCTCACGTCATATTCCGTCAGCGCGGCGGTCGGCTCGTCCATGATCAGGATGCGCGCCTCGTGCGACAGGGCGCGCAGGATTTCGACGCGCTGGCGATTGCCGACGCTGAGCGCGCCGACGACGCGGTCGGGATCGAGATCGTGAATTTCGAGCGAGGCGAGCAGCTCTTTCGTCTTCTCGCGCATCGCTCGCCAATCGACCCGGCCAAATCCGCCGCGCGGCGCATGGCCCATGAAAATGTTCTCGGCGACGGTGAGTTCGGGGAAGAGCAGCAGCTCTTGATAGATCGTGGCGATGCCGACGCGCCGCGCGTCGTCCGGCCGCTCCAGATGGACCGCCTTGCCGTCGACGATCACCTCGCCGCGGTCGGGCGGAAACACGCCGGAGACGATCTTGATCAAGGTCGATTTGCCGGCGCCATTCTCGCCGAGCAAAGCGTGCGCCTCGCCTTCGGCGACGTCGAACGAGACGCCGGACAGCGCGCGCACGCCTGGGAAGGATTTTTCGATGTTGCGCACCGACAAGACCGGCGTCGCGCTTGCGATGGTCGCCGACGCCATCACGCCGCCTCGATCGTATCGGCGCCGCGCGCCTCGGCGCCGATCGGCGCCACGACGACCTGGACGCCCTGCTCGCGCAGCATGTCGAGCGCGGCGGCAGGCGTCGCCTCGTCGGTGATCAGCGTATGGATGCGCGACAAGGGACAGACGACCAGGCTGCCGCGCGAGACGAATTTCGATGAATCGGCGAGCACGATCAATTTGTCGGCGCGCTTGAGCAGCTTCGATTCGGCCCGCGCCAGCAGCGGATCGCCCTCGATCACGCCGAGCGGGCCGATCGAGATCGCGCTCATGAACATGCGCGTCGCGGAATAATGCTGGATGGCGTCTTCTTCGAAAGGCGAAACGATCATGCCCTGTTCGCGATAGACCTCGCCGCCGGGCAAAGCGACGCGGCATTTCGATTGATGGATCAGGACTTCGGCAAGAAGATAGGAGTTGGTCAGCACTTTCAGGCGGCGGTCGCGCAGATACTCGCCCATCTGGTACGTCGTCGTGCCGCCATTGATTATGATCGTCTCCCCGTCGGCGCAGAGCGCGACCGCCGCCTTGGCGATGGCGCGCTTGGCGGCGATGTTCAAGGTTTGGCTGACGTCGAAGGAGCGCGTCGCGAGGGAGAGAATGTCGGTTTGCGGCTCGGCGGCGTTTGGCAGCGCCTCGAGCCCGCCATGGACGCGCGTCGCGAGGCCCTGTTCGGCGAGCCGAGCGAAATCGCGCCGGATCGAGGCTTCCGAGGCGCCCGTCGCCCGGCAAGCGTCGCCGATGCGCACCAGCGACCGCTCTCTTAAAAGCGCCTTGATGACCTGCCAGCGTTCCCGCTCGTGCACGTCGATCGTCCTCCCTTTGCCTACAAATAGGTCACGGACACCAAAGCTGGTCAACTGGAAACTTTCACAATCGATCAATATCGCGCTGCATCAATCATATCGCGCCGCAATAATCGGCGGGAATGATTGACCGTGATCGAAGGCGCACGTAAGTTAACCGCAGACAGTGTCATTCCCGCGCAAGCGGGAATCCAGGGAAACCGGGGGCGTTTGACGAACCTGGCGCAGCCTGGATTCCCGCTTGCGCGGGAATGATACGGCAGAAACAAGATCAAGGGAGAATGCCCGATGAGCGAGGCCGCGGCCACGCCTTTGCCCAATCTGTGGGACGACGCCGTCGCCAAAGGGCTCGATGAGCCGGGCCAATTGCTCTACCGCTCCAACCTGCTCGGCGCCGATTTGCGCATCACCAATTTCGGCGGCGGCAACACGTCGGCGAAAGTCGACGCGAAGGACCCGCTGACCGGCCAAACCGTTCGCGTCCTCTGGGTCAAGGGTTCGGGCGGCGATCTCGGCTCGATGAAGCGCGACGGCTTCGCCACCTTGTACCTCGACAAGCTCGAAAGCCTGAAGGGCCTCTATCGCGGCTTGTCGCACGAAGACGAGATGGTCGCGCTGTTCGATCATTGCACCTTCAATCTCAATCCGCGCGCGACGTCGATCGATACGCCCCTGCACGCCTTCGTCCCGCATCGCCATGTCGATCATGTCCATGCCGACGCGGTGATCGCGATCGCCGCTTCGGCCGACGCCGAGCGGCTCACCCGCGAAGTGTTCGGCGGCCGGCTCGGCTTCCTGCCTTGGCAGCGGCCCGGCTTCGATCTCGGCCTGAAGCTCGGCGACATGGCCGCGCGCCATCCGGACTATGTCGGCGTGGTGCTCGGCGGCCATGGCCTCTTCACCTGGGCCGAGACGTCGAAAGCTTGCTACGAGACGACGCTCCGCATCATCCAGCAGGCCGCGGACTGGCTCGCCGCGCATGAGAGGAGGCCGTCCTTCGGCGGCGCGAAAGTCCAGGCCGCCGCGCCGCAGAAACGCCGCGCCGTCGCCGCCAAGCTGATGCCGCTGATCCGCGGCAAGATTTCCGTCGCCGAGCGCAAGATCGGTCATTTCACCGACGCGCCCGAAGTGCTGGAATTCGTCAACTCCAACATGCTGGCGAAGCTCGCGCCGCTCGGCACGTCCTGCCCGGACCATTTCCTGCGCACCAAGATCCGGCCGCTGGTCCTCCCCTACGAGCTGAACAGCGACAATCTCGACGAGGTGATCGCCGGCCTAGACGACCTGCTCGCCGCGTATCGCCGCGACTACGCCGCCTATTACGAACGCTGCAAGCATGCCGATTCGCCCGCCATGCGCGATCCCAATGCGGTCGTGTACCTTGTCCCGGGAATCGGCATGTTCACTTTCGCCAAGGACAAGGCGACGGCGCGCATCGCCGGCGAGTTCTATGTCAACGCCATCAATGTGATGCGCGGCGCCTCGGGCGTCAGCGACTATGTCGGCCTCGCCGAGCAGGAGGCGTTCAACATCGAATATTGGCTTTTGGAGGAAGCCAAGCTCCGGCGCCTGCCCAAGCCGAAATCGCTCGCCGGCCGCATCGCTTACGTCACCGGCGGCGCCGGCGGCATTGGCGGGGCGACGGCGCAGCGGCTGCTCGCCGAGGGCGCCTGCGTCGTCGTCGCCGATATCGACGAGGCGGCGCTGAACCAGCGGGTCGAGGCGATCGCGAAGCGCTATGGCCGCGACGCGGCGATCGGCGTCAAGCTCGACGTGACCAGCGAAGAGGCGGTGATCGCCTCGTTCGAGGAAACCGCGCGCGCCTTCGGCGGCGTCGACATCGTCGTTTCCAACGCCGGCATCGCCTCGGCTTCGCCGGTCGAGGAGACCAGCTTGGCGCTGTGGCGGAAGAACGTGGATATTCTCTCGACCGGCTACTTCCTTGTCTCGCGCGAGGCCTTCCGCCTCATGCAGCGCCAGAAAATCGGCGGCGCCATCGTCTTCGTCGCATCGAAGAACGGCCTCGCCGCCTCGGCCGGCGCCTCCGCCTATTGCGCAGCCAAGGCTTCGGAAATTCATCTCGCCCGTTGCTTGGCGCTGGAGGGCGCCGCGCATGGCATCCGCGTCAACACGGTCAATCCCGACGCGGTCTTGCGAGGCTCGAAAATCTGGGAGGGCGAATGGCGCCAGCAGCGCGCGGCCTCCAATAAAGTCTCGGAAGACCAGCTCGAAGAAGTCTATCGCCAGCGCTCGATGCTGAAACTGTCGGTCTTTCCCGAAGACATCGCCGAAGGCGTGTACTTTTTCGCGTCCGACCTGTCCGCCAAATCGACCGGCAACATCCTCAACATCGACGCCGGCAACGCCCAGGCCTTCACAAGATGAGCGCCGCAAAGCCTTTCGCGATCAGCGAGGACTTCCTCGCCAATCACAACGCACGGCTCGAAGCTGCGACGATCGAGGACTATCACGCCTTGTCGCGCGCCCTGGCGCGTCGCGGCGTCGACGCGGAAAAACTGGTCGAAAAAGTGATGGGTTTCGGCGTCGCCATTCCGACCTGGGGCGTCGGCACGGGCGGCACCCGCTTCGCCCGCTTTCCCGGTCCGGGCGAGCCGCGCAACATCTTCGAGAAGCTCGACGATTGCGCCGTCATCCAGCAATTGGCGCGGGCGACGCCGACCGTGTCGCCGCATATTCCCTGGGACAAGGTCGACGATTATGGCGCCTTGCGCGACAAGGCGGCGGCGCACGGCCTTTCTTTCGACGCGGTCAATTCGAATACGTTCCAGGATCAGCCGGGCCAGGAGCTTTCGTACAAATTCGGCTCGCTGTCGCATGCCGATGCGCGAGTGCGCGCCCAGGCGGTTGCGCATAATCTCGAATGTATCGAGATCGGCCGCAAGCTCGGCTCGAAAGCGCTGACGGTCTGGATCGCCGACGGCTCGAATTTCGCCGGCCAGTCGAATCTGACCAAGGCGCTCGACCGCTACATCGAGGCGATGCGCGAAATCGTCGCGGCGCTGCCCGCCGATTGGCGCGTGTTCCTCGAGCACAAGCTCTACGAGCCGGCCTTCTATTCGACCGTGATCGCAGATTGGGGGACGAGCTTCGCCGCCGCCCAGGAGCTCGGGCCCAAGGCGTTATGCCTGGTCGATCTCGGCCATCACGCGCCAAGCGTCAATATCGAGCAGATCGTCGCCCGGCTGATCCGCTTCAAGAAGCTCGGCGGCTTCCATTTCAACGATTCGAAATATGGCGACGACGATCTCGACAGCGGTTCGGTCGAGCCGTTCCGGCTGTTCCTCGTCTTCAACGAACTGATCGACGCCGAGCGCCGGAAGGCGGAAGGCTTCGCGCCGGCTTACATGATCGACCAGTCGCACAACGTCACTGACCCGATCGAGAGCCTGATGCAATCGGCGATGGAATTGCAGCGCGCTTACGCGCAAGCGCTGATCGTCGACCGCGAGGCGCTGGAGGCGGCGCAAGAAGCGAACGACGCGCTCGGCGCGCATCTCGAGCTGAAGCGCGCCTTCACGACCGACGTCTCGCCGCTCCTCGCCGTCGCCCGCCTTCGCGCTGGCGGCGCGATCGCGCCGATCGAAGCCTATCGGGCCGCCGGTTACCGGGCGCACAAGGCCAAGGAGCGGCCGCCGGTCGCCGGGACTTCGGCGGGGATTGTTTAGGCGCGGCCCCCTTGAATTCTTTCTCCCCGCGGAGGGATTGCGCGCATTGACACGCATCGGACTGTGTATGTACTTGCGGCAATCCGCTCAACGCGAGGCGCGCCATGTCCGACACGAACAGAACCACAACGCAGCAAACCGGTTCTCCAATTCGGGTTCTTGTCGCCGGCCTGGGTACGATGGGGCTGAGCCACGCCCGCGCTTACCGCGACATCGACGGTTTCTCGCTCGTCGGCCTGTGCACGCACCGCGCCGCTCAGCGCGACGATCTCGCCAAGGAGTTTCCCGGCGTCGCCCGCTACGACGATTTCGGCGCCGCTTTGGCCGAGCTGAAGCCCGACGCGGTCGCCGTCTGCACATATACCGAGACCCACGCCGCGCTCGCGGTCAAGGCGCTGGAGGCTGGCGCGCATGTCTTCTGCGAGAAGCCGCTCGCCGAGACGATCGAGGCGGCCGAACGCGTCGTCGCCGCCGCCAAGGCGGCCAAGCGCGCGCTGCTCATCGGCTACATTCTGCGCGTTCACCCGTCCTGGGCGCGCTTCGTCGAGATCGGCCGCACCCTCGGCAAGCCGCTCGCCATGCGGATGAATCTCAACCAGCAATCGTCCGGCTCGTTCTGGAGCGTCCACAAGAACCTGATGCGCTCGACCTCGCCGATCGTCGATTGCGGCGTGCACTATGTCGACGTGATGTGCCAGGTGACGCAGTCGAAGCCGGTCGCCGTCCACGCGATCGGCGCGCGGCTGACCGACGAGATCGCGCCGAGCATGTACAATTACGGCCATCTGCACATTACCTTCGCCGACGGCTCGGTCGGCTGGTACGAGGCGGCCTGGGGACCGATGATCAGCGAGAGCGCCTATTTCGTCAAGGACATGATCGGGCCTAAAGGCTGCGTCTCGATCATGAGCAAGGAAGGACCGAGCGAGGGCGTCGCCTCGCAAGATCACAATACGCACGCCAAGACGAACGCGTTGCGCCTGCACCACGCCGAACTGAACGCGGACGGCTCTTTCGCCAAGCGCGACGAGATCATCTCCACCGCCGACGAGCCTGGCCATCAGGAGCTATGCGAGCTCGAGCAGCGGCGCTTCCTCGACGCCATCCGCGAGGGTCGCGATCTCTCGGCGCATCACGAGGACGCGCTCAACTCGCTGCGCATCGTGTTCGCCGCGGACGAGAGCGTGCGCACGGGGCAGGTGGTGAGATTGTAGGCGGCGAATGAAGGCTGGCGGCCGGAGCGAGTTGCTTTGGCTAGACGCACCGTCATTGCGAGCGAAGCGAAGCAATCCATTCATAGAGCCGAGCCCTTCGAATGGATCGCTTCGTCGCTTCGCTCCTCGCAATGACGCCGCCAGCAATTCGTTCTGCACGCAAAATTCGCGTTAAAGCCCCCGCGGCGCTCGAGCGTCCCCGTCGACTCACGCGCCCTCCCGCAGCAGCGACTCCAGATCCAGCCGCCGCGTGTACATCTGCAGCTTGCCGTCCGCCGCGCGCGGCCATTGCTCCTTCGGCCGGTCGCAGTATAGCTCGACGCCGTTCTCGTCCGGGTCGCGCAAATAGAGCGCCTCGCTGACGCCGTGGTCCGAGGCGCCGTCGAGCGGGATCGCCGCCGCCGCCAATCGCCGCAGCGCGTCGGCGAGCGCGGCGCGCGTCGGATAAAGGATGGCGACGTGATAAAGCCCGGTCGTCCCGCGCGGCGGCGGCGAGCCGCCGCGGCTCTCCCACGTGTTGAGCCCGATATGGTGGTGGTAGCCGCCGGCCGAGATGAACGCCGCCTCAGCGCCATAACGCGCCATCAACTCGAAGCCGAGCACGCCGCAATAGAAGCCGAGCGCGCGCTCGATATCGGCGACTTTGAGATGGACATGGCCGATCCGAACGCCGGAATCGATCGGCTTGGCGAAAATCGCGGCGCCGAGCGCCTCCTGGGCGAGGTCGAAGCTGGCGGACATTTGCGAGGCTCCTTCGTGACTGAAGGAGATTATGCGCCAGGCGTCGGAAGGTCAAAACCCCTCTCCCAAAGGGAGAGGGGCAGGGGCGAGGGGATCGGCGTTCGGATTTGAAGCGATGTACCTACCTATCTATGGTCACTCTCAAATCTGCTTATAGCTGATCTTGCCGTCGTCGCCCTTCTTCCAGACGTACCAGACATAATCCACCGTGGTCCGGTCGCCCTTCTTGTCGAAGGAGATGTCGCCGATCACGGTCTTGAACGTCATGCCGGAATGCATGGCTTCGGCGACCTTCTTTGGCTCGAGGGAATTCGCTTTCTCCGCCGCCTGCTTGATGATCTGGACGCCGGCATAGGAATAGAGCGTGTACGCTTCGGGCTCGAACCCCCTGGCGCGGAATTTCGCCACCACGTCCTTCGCCGCCGGGTTGTTGCGCGGGTCGGGGCCGAACGACATCAGCGTGCCCTCGACGCCGGGGCCGCCGATCGAGGCGAATTCCGCGTCGGTGATGCCGTCGCCCGAGATCATCACCGTGCTCATGCCCTGATCGCGCATCTGCCGGATGATCAAGCCGCCCTCGGTGTGCAGCCCGCCCCACATCAGGTATTCCGCGCCGGCGGCTTTGACCTTGGAGACGACGGCTGAATAGTCCTTCTCGCCGGTATTGACGCCTTCATAGAGCACTTCCTTCATGCCGCCGGCGTTCATGAAGCCCTTGGCCGCGTCGGCGAGGCCTTTGCCGTACGTCGTCTTGTCGTGAAGGATGGCGATCTTCTTGCCCTGCAAATGCTGAAGCGCGTATTCGGCCCAAAGCTTGCCTTGCTGATCGTCGCGGCCGCAGGTGCGGAACGCGTCCCACAGCCCGCGCTCGGTGACTTTCGGATTGGTCGCCGACGGCGTGATGAACAGCACGCCGCTATCGGCATAGACTTCCGAAGCCGGGATGGTCACGCCCGAATTGAAATGGCCGATGACGAATTTGACCCCGTCGCCGACGAACTTGTTGGCGACCGAGACGCCCTGTTTGGGATCGGAGACGTCGTCGCCCTGCTCGACCTCGATCTTCTGGCCGAGAAGGCCGCCCGCGGCGTTGATGTCGGCGACCGCCATTTCGACGCCGTTGGTCAATTGCGCGCCGAAAGCGGCGTTGGCGCCGGTGATCGGTCCGGCCACGCCGAGCTTGATCTGCGCCTCGGCGCCGCCCGCCGCGAGGCAAGCCGCCAGAGCGAGAGCGGCGGCCCCTAGAAGTTTACGCGCCATTCTGACCTCCCAAAAGGTTGAATAGTGGTTAGGCTAAGCCCGTTTTCTTAACCTGTAAAGACGGTTTTGGTGGTTATACAGAGGGTACATGTCATTCCCGCGCAAGCGGGAATCCAGGGAGCCTCCGCGCTTGCAGGATAGGCTGTGCTGGATTCCCGCTTGCGCGGGAATGACAGTGGGATCGAGGTTCTCACTCCTCCATCAGCGCGGCGACATGCGCGGCGGCGGAGCGCGCCAAGCCGTCAAGGTCGTAGCCGCCTTCGAGCAGCGAGACGACGCGGCCGCGGCAGCTTCGCCGGGCGATCTCCATCAGCCGTCGCGTCGCCCAGGCGAAATCCGCCTCGACCAGATTGAGATGGCCGAGCGGGTCGAGGCGATGGGCGTCGAACCCTGCCGAGACGATGATCAGATCGGGCCGGAAATCTTCGAGGCGCGGCAGAATCGCGACCTCGAACGCTTCGCGAAATCGCTCCCCGCCGTCGCCGGCGCGCAGCGGCGCGTTGACGATCTGATTGTGCTCGCCGCGTTCGTTGACCGCGCCCGTGCCGGGAAAGAGCGGCATCTCGTGGGTCGAACAATACATCGCGTCCTTGTCGGCCCAGAAAATATCCTGGGTGCCGTTGCCGTGATGCACGTCGAAATCGACCACCGCGACGCGCTCGGCGCCATGCGCGGCGCGGGCGTGGCGCGCTGCGATCGCCGCGTTGTTGAAGAAGCAGAAGCCCATCGGCGTTTCGGTCTCGGCGTGATGGCCGGGCGGACGCATCGCGACGAAAGCGTTGGCGCAACGGCCGGTCATCACTTCGTCGACCGCGAGCACGGCGCCGCCGGCGGCGCGGCGCGCGGCCTCCAGCGTGCCCGGCGACATGGCTGTGTCAGCGTCGATCCGCCGCAAGCCCTCCTGCGGCGCAGCCTGTTCGATCGCGGCGACGTACCTTTCAGGATGGACGCGCAGCAGCGCTTCGCGGGAGACGAGCGGGGCGGGTTCGCGGGCCAGCAGCGAAAAACGCTCGTCTTCGAGCGCGCGCTCGATCGCCTGCACGCGTTCCGGCCGCTCGGGATGGCCATAGCCCGCTCGATGATCGAGGCTCGCCGGATGGGTGATGAGGATCGTCGTCATCAGCGCTTCCTCCTGGCGCGACCGGAGCCGCGCGACGCTTCGAGCATCGCGCCAAGCCGCGGGGCTGTCCACCGGCGGCAGATCAAATGTGGAGCGATCGCCGCCGACCGCGAGCGGGAAGCTGACGACCCCGCGCGGCCGATGCGAGCGCAGCCGCCGCCGCGACCTGTCGCGCTAACATGCTACGTACCAAGAAGAAGTTGCGTCGGGCGAGCCGCGGCCGCTCACTTCGCCCCCGGCTCGGCGTGGCATGTCAGCCCACGCACCCGCTCTTCCGCCTCCGGCAACAGACTCGGCTCTTGGCTGAACGAGCGCATCATGACGAAGCCTTGGCTCGTCGCCGAGACGACGCGCAATTCGCGCGGCGCCTCGTCCTCGCTGTCATGCGCGGAGATCGTCCGCAATTGCTTGTCGGTGACGACCAGCGCCTCGAGCGCGCCCTGGGTCGCGGCGCGGTCGGTAAGCGCATAGAAAATGTCGCCGCGCCGCGTATGGAACGAGAGCGAGGAAAATTCGTAGCGCGCGATCGGCGCTTTGACGCGGACAGGCCCATCGGAAAGATCGTAGCGGCAGAAGGCGGCCGCCACCGCCGGGTCGCGGTAAGGGAAGAGGCGCGCGTCCGGCGCGCCGGCTTCCGGCAGCAGGATGGTCCGGTTGGTCGGGCCAAGCTGGGACAGCCGCGCAAAGGCGTCGTTCGAAGCGTAGAGCGGGATGATCAGGATCGCGACGATATGGACCAAGCCGGCGGTCAGCGCGGCGCCGACAAGGATCGTCGCGACGTCGAGCAAGCCCCGCCGCATTCTCGCCGCCGCGCCGACCGTCATCGGCAGCTCTCCTTGACGACGTGCGGCAATGCGTCCTTGTCGATCGCCCAGGCGGTGGCGCTGAACGGCGTATCATAGAGGCGGAGCGCCAGATAGAACGGCTCGTCCGCGCCGATCGGCAGCCAATTGCCAGGATGCGCGCTCGCCGAAACCGCGATGGTGAAGCCGCCGTCGCCTTCGCGAAGGATTTCGCTCGACCGGAAGACCAGGCGCTGCGCCGGATTGGGAATGGGAAAGCCGCGACGGTCGACGACGCCCAGGGTCCAGAAACGCGCGGCCGGCATTTTGCGGCCCACTCGGTAGGCGCAGCGCGCATTGAGCGCGGCTCCGGAATCGTCGACGCGCGCCACGAGTTGCAGGCCTTCGCCCGGCGCGAGCGGAATTTCGCCGCTGCGTTCGATGGTCGCGCGCGTGTAAGGGTCGGCTTCCGGCGTGCCGGCCTTCGCTTCCGTCGACCACGCGCCGATCCGCGTTCCCTCTGCGCCGCGAGAGGCCCGCAGGGCCGAGTCCGCCGACCAGAGGCCGATCGCGAGGCCGAGCCCGCCGGCGATGAGGGTTTTGACGAGAAGGTCCAAGGCGGGACGGCCGGGTACGGAGGATTATCTAAGCAAGGCGAGCCGGCCAGATCGGACCGGAATCGTCAAGCGGCAATAGCCCGCGCGAACGCAGAAGGCTTTTTTCGTACTCTCTGGGCGGGCTATGGCCGCTCCTCCGCTTCGCTCCACCCTATGACTTTCGGCGACGAAACCAGCGAGCCTATCGTTGGCTTGATCATCAAACGTCGCGATAGCCAGCCAGCCTGACCCGCGCGGCGCCGTCAAGCCTCGCGCGCTATTGCTCGGCGCCGGAGGAGAATCTTCTGATGTCGCCTTGGCGCGCGACGGCGAAGCGGCTTGGCCTCGACGGACCGACACGGACCAGTGCAGCGCCGGCAAGGCTGCATCGAGCCGCCCGCCTCAGTTCTTCGCCTTGTCAACCAGCTTGTTCTTGCCGATCCACGGCATCATCGCCCGCAGCTTCTCGCCGACCGCCTCGATCTCGTGGGCGTTGTGCTTGGCGCGCATCGCCTTGAACGATGTCTGGTTGACTTTATTCTCGAGCATCCAATCGCGCGTGAACTTGCCGGATTGGATGTCGGCGAGAACCCGCTTCATCTCCGCCTTGGTCTCCGGCGTGATGATGCGCGGCCCGGTGACATATTCGCCATATTCGGCGGTGTTGGAGATCGAATAATTCATATTGGCGATGCCGCCCTCATAGATGAGGTCGACGATCAGCTTCACTTCGTGCAGGCACTCGAAATAGGCCATTTCCGGCGCGTAACCGGCCTCAACTAGTGTATCGAAGCCATTGCGGATCAACTCGACCAGCCCGCCGCAGAGCACGACCTGCTCGCCGAACAGGTCGGTCTCGCATTCCTCGCGGAACGTCGTCTCGATCACGCCGGCGCGTCCGCCGCCGATCGCGGCGGCGTAGGAGAGGCCGAGGTCATGCGCGTTGCCGCTTGCGTCCTGATGAATGGCGATGAGGCAGGGCACGCCGCCGCCGCGCAAATATTCCGAGCGCACAGTATGGCCAGGTCCTTTCGGCGCGACCATCAGCACGTCGAGATCCGCGCGCGGCTCGATCAGGTTGAAATGGACGTTGAGCCCATGCGCAAAGAGGAGCGCGGCGCCGTTCTTCATATTCGGCGCCAGCTCCCGGGCGTAGATGTCGGCCTGCAACTCGTCCGGCGTCAGCATCATGACGACGTCCGCCCATTTGGCCGCATCGGCGACGCTCAGGACCTTGATTTTCTCCGCCTCCGCCTTTTTGGCCGAACGCGAGTCCGGCCGCAGCGCCGTCGCGACCTCCTTCACGCCGCTGTCGCGCAGATTGAGAACATGCGCATGGCCCTGGCTGCCATAGCCGACGATCGCGACCTTCTTGCCTTTGATCAGATTGAGGTCGGCGTCACGATCATAATAAACGCGCATGGTCTATCCTTCGCTGGCGTCTGAAGAACGCTTGGCTTTTAGCGGAAAATCCCTTCGCGGCTCGCAAGCTTAAGCCAGCCAAACCGCCCGCCGTCATAGGGAAAAGGCGCGGCGCGATCAAGCGACGCGCCCGCCGCCGTCGGGAACGCGGCGAAGCAATTCCGGAAGCGGCGCGGTTTCCTCGACTCGTCCGTCGCTGCGTTCCTCGAAAACGACGGGAGCCGATTGCTGGACGCAAGACTCGGAACCGCAACATGAATTCGCGAAAAGAGAATTTCTTCTTCAAATTTTCTGATTGTCGGAATATACTCTCGCGATGGCCTTCCGCCCCGATTTCTCCCCGGCCGGCACAACGAGCGGACCGCCTCTCGCGGCGCGGGCCGCCGGCGCGGTCGAAGCCGTGATTAAGGCGGGCGCGGCGCAGCTCATTGCCGAGCCGTGGCGGGTCAGCCGGATCATCCGCGGCGCCGAGAGCTTGTCATGCGAGGCGCTGAGAATGGAAGTCGCGCGGCGGCGCGCTCTGCCGAACGCCGCCGATTTCAATCTCTGCCTCGCTCTTGCCCAACTCGCTCGCGCGCTGGAGCGGCCGGCTTTTGTCGCCTCATGGCGCGCCTGGCGCGGCTAATTGGGAACTCTACCGGCGCCGGCGGCGCGAGGCTTCGCCATTTGTCCGGCTCGCTTCGTCGGTGCCGCGACGTAACTTCGGATTGCGGGCGCGGGCTAGCCGTCTTGCGCATGCGCGGCGCGCAGCGCTTCGAGCGCGTCGCAGCCGGCGAAGAGGAAGCGCGTCACGCCCGCCTCGCGCAACCGCGCCTCGGCCGCGCCAGGCCGGCCCGCCATCCAGATTTGCGCGCCGGCCTCGCGCAACGCGCGGGCGGCGGCTTCGGCGCTCGTCGCATAGATCTCGTCCGACGAGCACAGGCAGGCGAGGGCGGCGCCGCTCGCCTTGAAAGCGTCGGCGGCTGCGCCCGCTTCGGCGAAGCCGTCATTGCCGAGCGCTTCGACGCCGCCCGCTTCGAACAGCCTCTTGGCGAAAGTCGCGCGGGCGTTGAACGCGGCGATCGGCCCGAGATTGGCGAGGAAGACGCGGGGCCGGGCGCCTTTCGCGGCGAGCCGCGCGTCAGACGCGTCGCGCAAAGCTTCGTAGGGTTCGGCAAGGCGGCGCGGGACGAGCGGCGCGCAGCGCGCCTCGCCGTGATACGAAAAAGTCGGCCGGGCAACCGCGGACGCCTCAGGCCTGACCTCCGCCAGCTCAGGAAAATCGCTGAGTCCGGTGATCGGCGCTTTGCGCGTGGCGAGGTCGCGGCTGCGCTTCGCGGCGATTGCCGCGATTTCGGCCTGAAACGCGCCGCGCTCGAGCGACGCGACAATCCCGCCCTGCGCCTCGAGCCTTTGGAACAAGCCCCAGCCTTTCTCGCAAAGCGCTTCGGTGAGCGCCTCGAAAGCGCCGGCGCCGCCGGCCGGATCGACGACGAAGCCGAGATGGGATTCTTCGAGCAGAACGAGCTGCGAATTGCGGGCGAGGCGCCGCGCGAAGGAATCCGGCAGGCCAAGCGCCTGGGTGAAAGGCAGGACGCTGACGCTGTCGGCGCCGCCCAGCCCGGCGGCGAAGGCGGCCATCGCGCCGCGCAGCACGTTCACATACACGTCCCGCGCGGTCATCATCCGCCACGCGGAGGCGGCATGGAGGCGGGCGTTTTTCGGCGTTAGCCCGCAGGCCTCTTCGAGCCGCGCCCAGAGCAGGCGCAGCGCGCGGAACTTGGCGAGGCTGACGAATTCGTCGGCGTCCGCCGCGAGACGGAAGCCGATGGCGCAGACCGCTTGGTCGAGATCGGCGCCGCCCGCCTCCAGCGCGCGCAGGTACGTCGCGGCCGACGAGAGGACGAAAGCCAGCTCCTGCGCCGGCGAGCCGCCGGCCGCATGGACGATGCGGCCGTCGGCCGCGACGAAGGGGCCGACGAAATTCTGCGCGGCGAGATCGCGCGCGAAGCGGACGAGCGCCGCTTCCTCATCGCGCCACGGGCGGCCGCAGCCGCTCAGGGCGACAAGCCCGATCGGGTCGAGGCCGAAGCCGATATCGGCGCGGTGAGGCTCGCTCTCGCGGCGGATATGCTCGGCGATGCTCCGCGCGGCGGCTTCGCCGGCTGGGCCAAGATCGAGTTCGATCCGCATCGCCCGGAAGCGCACGTCCCCGAACAAGCGATCGAGCGAAGCCGGGTCGCTCGCGGCGAGGCCGTAGCCATAGGCGCCGCCAGCGCCGGCGAAGACGATTTCGAGGCCGTCGGCGCCGTTGCCGAGATCCTCCAGCGCCTGCGCGTTGGCGGCCGCTGCGTCAGGATGATCGACGCGCGCCAAAACCCGCCATGGCCCGCCTGGCCGACCGGCGCGCGGCCCCACTTTCCGTTGGTAAAGCGGCGCTATCGGAAAGCCGTCTTCGCTGGTCGAGACCAGCGTCTCGAACGGCGCCCCCCTCAGCGCCGCGGCGACGCGCCGGCGCCAATCCGCTTCGGTCGTCGGCGGGAAGGCGTTGAGCGCGTCCGCCATCGCCGCCGCCTAGATGAATTGCGACAGGCCTGGGATCGCCCCGGCAATCTCGCCGACGACGTCGTCGCCGGCGACTTCGCGGCAATAAGCGAAGATTTCCCTCCCGATCGTCTGGATCTGGCCCATGTCCAGGCCAAGACTCATGAGTTGGCCGCCCAGCGCCATAAGGCCGCCGCCGCCCATCGCGCCGGCCGCGATTCCCATGAAGCCTTTGACGCCGCGGCTCATCCCTTCGCCGCCGGATTCGGGCAGCGAGGCGATGATCGATTTCAGCGCCGGAGCTTTTTCGAGCAGCTTATCGACCGCGTCGTTCGGCGCTTCGCGTTGGATGAAATCGGCGACGAGGGCGGTCGCCTGACGCGCGACATCCGGGGTGACGCCAGCGGCGTCGGCGACGCGCGCGATCAGATTCTCCATGCTCTTCTCCCTGCCGACCGAGCGGCGCTGAAGTCTATCCTGTCTCGCCGCTCGGCGCGGCAAAATCAAGCCGCAGCCCGGCGGAGGCGCCGCGGCGGCGCCTCCCCCAAGCTCCGGCGAAATAGCGTCATCATCCACCGATCAAAGATCAGTTATGATGCTTCAAACATCATTTATTGGGGCCAAAGTCCTTCCATTCCCTACGAAACATGCTAGTCTCGTTTCGTCATCAGAGGCCTCTGACCGTCTTCATGATCACCGCCGCCCAGCTGCGCGCCGCCAGAGCCCTGGTCGGCGTCGATCAGCGCACGCTCGCCGAACTGTCCGGCCTCTCCGTGCCGACGATTCAGCGCATGGAGGCGAGCGAGGGCGTCATTCGCGGCACGGTCGATTCGCTGATGAAACTGATAGCGGCGCTGGACGCGGCCGGCGTCGTCCTGATCGGCGACGACGCTCTCAGCGAGGGCGGCGGCCGTGGCGTGCGGCTGAAGGAATCCTCGAAGAGGTCCGCGCCGGAAAGCGGCCGGCCGAGGGAGCCTTAGGCGGATGGCTCTCGTCGTCTGCCTCCTGTCCGTCGTCGCGCTGCTTCTGATCGCGGCGATCGCCCTCCTTTCGGCGAGAGCTGGGCGCGCCGGCCCGGCGGTCTACGCCGCCTGCTTGGCGGTCTCGCTGATCGGCTTGGCCGCGGCTTCAACCCACCTTCTCGCCGCGTCGTCGCCGAGTGAAATCATCGCGCCCCTGGGCCTGCCCTGGATCGGCGCCCATTTTCGCCTCGACGCGCTCGCCGCATTCTTTCTCGTCCTCGTCAATATCGGCGGCGCCGCGGCGAGCCTCTACGCCATCGGCTACAGCCGGCATGAGGCGGAGCCTTGGCGCGTTCTGCCGCTTTATCCCGCCTTTCTCGCCGGCATGAATCTGGTCGCGCTGGCCGACGACGCATTCACGTTCCTGTTCGCTTGGGAAGTGATGTCGCTCGCGTCATGGGCTTTGGTCCTCGTCCATCACCGCGACGAGGAGAACCGCCGCGCCGCCTACGTGTACCTTGTCATGGCGGCGTTCAGCGCCTTCGCGCTGCTCCTAGCCTTCGGCGTCCTCGCGGGACCCGATGGCGGTTACGCCTTCGCCGCGATCCGCGGCCATGCGCCGTCGCCGCTCTTGGCCGGCCTTGTCCTGGCTCTGGCCATGGTCGGCGCCGGGGCGAAGGCCGGGCTCGCGCCGCTGCACGTGTGGCTGCCGCTCGCTCACCCGGCTGCGCCGAGCCATGTCTCGGCGCTGATGAGCGGCGCAATGACCAAGGTCGCGGTCTATGCTTTCATTCGCATCGTTTTCGACCTCCTCGGTCCCGTCGCCTGGTGGTGGGGCGTTCCCGCCTTGGCCGCAGGCGGGATCACCGCCGCGCTCGGCGTGCTCAACGCGCTGATGCAGAGCGACCTCAAGCGCGCGCTCGCTTATAGTACAATCGAGAATATCGGGATCATCTTCGCCGCGCTCGGCTTGAGCCTCGCTTTCGCCGGCGACCATATGGCCGCCGCAAGCGCGCTGGCGCTGATTGCGGCCTTGTTCCACGCCTTGAACCATACCCTGTTCAAGAGCGCGCTGTTCTTCGGCGCCGGCGCCGTGCTGACCGCGACCGGCGCCCGCGACATGGAGCGGCTCGGCGGGCTGATCCATCGCTTGCCGACGACGAGCGTCGCCTTCCTCGTCGCCTGCGCGGCGATCTCCGCGCTGCCGCCGCTCAACGGCTTCGCTTCGGAATGGCTGGCCTTGCAGGCGATCCTGCTCTCTCCCGATCTGCCGCAATGGAGCCTGAAGCTGCTGGCGCCCGCAATCGGCGCGCTGATCGCCGTCGCCGCGGCGCTCGCCGCCGCCTGTTTCGTACGCATCTACGGGATTGTCTTTCTCGGCCGGCCGCGTTCGCCCGAAGCCGCCGCCGCGCATGAGGTCGACGCGTGGTCGCTGGCGGCGATGATCGGCCTCGCCGCCTTATGCGCGCTCGCCGGCCTCCTGCCGGGCCTCGTCATTGACGGGCTTGCGCCGGCGACATGGAGCCTGGTCGGCGCCCGCATGCCGGAGCAAGCGGGCATTCCCTGGCTGTCGATCGTGCCGGTCGCCGAGAGCCGCAGCTCGTACAATGGCCTCCTCGTCTTTGTCTTCGTCGCGGCTTCGGCCTCGATCGCCGCCTTCGCCATTCATCGGCTCGCCTCGCGCGCGCTGCGTCGTGCGCCGGCCTGGGATTGCGGCTTTCCGGATGCAAGCCCCCTGACCCAGTACAGCGCGGCGAGTTTTGCGCAGCCGATCCGCCGGGTTTTCGGCGGCTACGCGCTGGGAGCGCGCGAATTCGTCGACATGCCGGCGCCCGGCGAGATCAGGCCGGCGCGCTTCCGGCTCGAACTGCACGATCTCGCCTGGGAGCATCTTTACCAGCCGGTCGCCGGCGCCGTTGCTTTCGCCGCTGACCGGCTCAACCCGCTGCAATTCCGCACCATCCGGCAGTACCTGAGCTTCGTCTTCTTCGCGCTGGTTCTGCTGCTCGTCATCCTCGCGCTATGGGCCTGATCGCCGACTTCGCCGCGCAGGGCGCGCAAATGCTGCTGGTCCTGGCGCTGGCGCCGGGCCTGACCGGCCTCGTCCGCAAGGCGAAGGCGCGGTTGCTGCGCCGTCGCGGGCCGCCGCTGCTGCAACCCTACCGCGATCTCATCCGCCTGACCCGCAAGGAGGTGGTGCTCGCCGAGAACGCGTCGTGGCTATTCCGGATCATCCCGTACATGATCTTCGCCGGAACCTGGGTTGCGGCGGCGCTTGTGCCGACCTTCGCGCGCGGCCTGCTCTTCTCCTGGTCCGCCGATCTCATCGCCATTGTCGCTCTGCTCGGCAGCGCCCGCTTCTTTCTCACGCTGGCCGGCATGGATGTCGGCACGAGCTTCGGCGGCGTCGGCTCCAGCCGCGAAGCGATGATCGCCACCCTGGCCGAGCCGGCGATGATCATGATCGTGTTCACGCTCGCTCTGCTCGCCGGCTCGACCCAACTTTCCGTCGTCGCCGGCTTCATGCTGTCGCCGGCCATCGGTCTGCGCGTCTCGCTCGGCCTCGCCTTGATCGCGTTGATCATGGTGGCGATCGCGGAGAATGGCCGCATTCCGATCGACAATCCCGCGACCCATCTCGAACTGACCATGGTCCACGAGGCCATGGTGCTGGAATATTCGGGCCGCCATCTCGCGGTGATCGAGCTCGCCTCCTCGCTCAAGCTGCTGCTCTATGTATCGCTGATCGCCTGCGTCTTCGCGCCCTGGGGCCTCGCGCCCTTGCGCGCGCATTTCGTCGCCCAGCTCGGCGCCGCGGCGATCTATGTCGGCAAGCTCGCAGTGGGCGGCGTCCTGCTCGCGGTTTTCGAGACGACGATCGCCAAGATGCGGGTCTTCCGAGTTCCCGATTTTCTCGGCGTGGCGCTAATGCTCGGCCTGCTCGGCGCGCTGCTTCTGTTCGTCTCGCGGAGCCTTTGAGCGATGGACGCTTTGGCCTTCGATCTCGCCCATCTCCTTGCCGGCTGCCTGGTCCTGCTGAGCTTCACCATGCTTTACCAGGATCGGCTTTATGCGCTGCTCAATGTCTTCGCGCTGCAGGCGGTCGCGCTGTCGCTCTCGGTCGCTTGGCAGGCCTGGATCCAAGGCGCGCCGCATCTCTACGTCACCGCGGCGATCGCGCTCGTTTTCAAAGCGATCATCATCCCGGTGACGCTGCATCGGGTCGTCGCCAAGCTCGGCATTCACCGCGAAGTCGAGACCGTAGTCAGCGTCGGCCCCACCATGCTCGCCGGCATCGGCCTCGTCGCGCTGTCGATCGTCGTCATGCTGCGCGTGACGGTCGCCGCCGATCCGCTGGCGCGCGAGGACATCGCCTTCGCCCTGTCGGTCGTGCTGCTCGGGCTGTTGATGATGATCACGCGGCGCAACGCGGTCAGCCAGGTCGTCGGCTTCATGTCGATCGAGAACGGCTTGATCCTCGCCGCGGCCGGGGCCAAGGGCATGCCGCTCGTCGTCGAGATCAGCGTCGCCTTTTCGGTGTTGGTCGCGCTGATCGTCATCGGCGTATTCCTGTTCCGCATCCGCGAGCGCTTCGACACGGTCGACGTCGCCGCGCTGGATCGTTTTCAAGGCGAGCGGCGATGAGCATCGCGATCGACGGGCTAGGCCTCATCCTGATCGTCCCGGCGGCGAGCGCGGCGGCGCTGGCGCTCATATCGGATTATCGCTTGTCGGCGCGGCTCAATATGCTCGCCTCCTTCGTGACGTTGATCTCAGCTCTATCGCTGCTGTTCTCCAAGTCTGAGCCGGGTCCCTATCTCAACGTCGACGATCTCAACATCGTCTTCATCGTCCTGACGGCTCTGGTCGGCTTCACCACCAGCGTCTTCAGCGCTTCTTACATCGGTCACGAGCTTGAAACCGGCCGGCTCTCGCCGCCGCATTTGCGCTTCTACCACGCGATGTACCAGGCGCTGCTGTTCTCGATGAACCTCGCGCTCGCCGCCAACAATATCGGCGTGATGTGGGTGGCGATCGAGATGGCGACGCTGACCACGGTGCTGATGGTCGGCCTCTACCGCACGCGCGAGGCGATCGAGGCGGCGTGGAAATATTTCATCCTCGGCAGCGTCGGCATCGCCTTCGCTCTGTTCGGCACGATCCTCGTCTACATGGCGGCGCGCCCCGTGGTCGGCGAAGGCTTCGACGGCATGATCTGGACCGTTCTGATCGAGCGCGTCTCGGCTTTCGATCCGGCTCTGCTCGATGTCGCCTTCGTTTTCCTTTTGCTCGGCTACGGAACGAAGGTAGGCCTGGCGCCGCTACACGCCTGGCTGCCGGACGCGCATGCCGAGGGCCCGACGCCGATCTCGGCGGTGCTCTCCGGCCTGCTGCTCAATGTGGCGCTTTACGCCGTGCTGCGCTTCAAGCTGCTGCTCGCCGCCAATCCCGGCGCGCTCGCGCCGGGGCCGCTGATGGCGACGCTCGGCCTCAGCTCGCTGATTTTCGCCGGTTTGATGTTGTACCGGCGCCGCGACATCAAGCGGATGTTCGCCTATTCGTCGATCGAGCATATGGGGATCATCGCCTTCGCTTTCGGCATGGGCGGACCGCTCGCCAATTTCGCCGGGCTCCTGCACATGACGATGCATAGCCTGACCAAGTCGGCGATCTTCTTCGCCGTCGGCCATATCGCGCAGGTCAAGGGCACGCAGCGCATCGCCGACGTGCGTGGCCTCACCGTCACTCACCCCGTGCTCGGCTGGGGCCTGGTCATGGGCGTGATCGCGATCGCCGGCCTGCCGCCGCTCGGCGTCTTCACCAGCGAGTTTCTCGTTGTTTCTTCGACCTTCGCGCGGCAGCCTTGGCTGGCTTTGCCGCTGGTCGCCGGCCTGCTCGTCGCGCTCGGCGCGCTGATGCTGCGCCTGCAAGGCCTGGTCTTCGGGGAGCCGACGCCGGACGTCGCCCCGTCGCAGGCGTCCTACGCGCCGATGTTCGCGCATCTGGCGCTGGTCTTCGTCGCCGGAATCTATCTGCCGCCGCCTCTCGTCGCCTGGTTTCAACATGTCGCCGGATTGCTGGGGTGAGCGATGCCGAGTCTTGAAAAAGCGACGGCCCAAGGCCGGCGGATCGAGGCGCATCGGCCTTGGCCGCGGGTCATGGTCGACGACGCCTTGTGGCAAGCGCTCGCTTCGCGTCTTTCCGACGGCCGCTCGTCGCTGCTCGGGCTCTGGGGCGAAGCGAGCGCCGTCCACATGGCGCTCTATGACGACAGAAACAAATCGGTCGTCGTCGCAACGCGCGATTGTCCGAGCGGACGCTATCCGTCGGTCGCTCGCTTTCACCCGCCCGCCTTGCGGCTGGAGCGCGCCCTGCGCGACCTCTGCGGCCTCACGCCGGTCGGACTGCCGGACGCGCGCGGCTGGCTCGATCATGGCCGATGGGGCGTGACCGCGCCGCTCGGCGCCGCGCCGGCGCAGAGCGAGCAGGCGACGGCGACGTACTCTTTTCTGCCGGCGGAAGGCGACGGGCTTCACCAGATCGCTGTCGGCCCGATCCATGCCGGAATCATCGAGCCCGGCCATTTCCGCTTCACGGCGAATGGCGAGACGATCGTGCGCCTCGAAGAGCGGCTGGGCTACGCCCATAAGGGGACCGAAGCCTTGATGACCGGCCGGACGCTTGCCGAAGCGGCCCGCCTCGCTGGCCGCGTCTCCGGCGACAGTACGGTCGCCTACGCCTATGCGTTCTCGCGCGCGGTCGAGGCGGCGACCGGAATTGCGCCGCCCGCGCGCGCCGTCTGGCTGCGCGGCTTGATGGCTGAACTCGAGCGCCTCGCCAATCATCTCGGCGACATCGGCGCGATCTGCAACGACGCCTCCTTCGCTCTGATGCAGGCCAATTGTGCGATCCTGCGCGAGCGGGTCTTGCGCGCCGCATCGCGCTGCTTCGGCCACCGCTTGATGATGGATCGCATCGTCCCGGGCGGCGTCACGGCCGATCTCGCGCCGAGCGGCGCCGAGGCGCTGCGCGAACTGATCGGCGCGGTCGAGAAAGCTTTCCCGCGCCTCGTCGATCTTTACGACAACACCGCCTCGTTGCAGGACCGCACCGTCGGCGCCGGCAGGGTCGGCGCGGCGCTCGCTCGGCAATACGCCGCCGGCGGCTATGTCGGCCGCGCTTCGGGACGCGATTTCGACGCGCGCCGCGATCTCGCCTACCCGCCTTACGACGCATTGACCTTCGAGACCCCGACGCTCGAGGACGGCGATGTCGACGCGCGCGTCTGGATTCGCATCCGCGAGGTCGAGCAGAGCCTATCCCTGCTTGTCGCGATCCTCGATCAACTGCCGCCCGGCGCGGTCGCAACGCCGGTCCCGTCGGAAGCGGGCGAAGGCATGGCGCTGGTCGAAGGCTTCCGCGGCGATGTCCTGGTCTGGCTGCGCCTCGACGGAAGCGGCCGGATCGCGCGCTGCCATTTGCGCGATCCGTCCTGGATGCAATGGCCGCTGCTCGAAGCGGCGATCGAAGGCAATATCGTCGCCGATTTTCCGCTCTGCAACAAATCCTTCAACTGCGCCTATTCGGGCTGCGACCTTTAGGGCCCTCTGATGCGCCGGACGCTTTTCGACAGCCTCGCCAATCCGATCCTGACCGAACCGCTCGCCAAGGAGCAGACGGACGAGATCGCCGCGCTCGCCGGCAAGCTCGACGCCGCGGCGCGGGCGCGGCTCGGCCGCTCGCTGTCGATTCGCCAGGTCGATGCCGGTTCGTGCAACGGCTGCGAACTCGAGATTAACGCGCTCGCCAACGCCTTCTACGATCTCGAACGGTTCGGCTTGCGCTTCGTCGCCTCGCCTCGCCACGCCGACGTCCTGCTGGTCACCGGACCAGTGACCAAGAACATGCGTGAAGCGCTGCTGCGCGCCTATGAGGCGACGCCGTCGCCAAAATGGGTGGTCGCCGCCGGCGGCTGCGCCTGCGACGGCGGGTACTTCGCCGCGAGCTACGCCTGTATCGGCGGCGTCGAAAAGGCGATCCCGGTCGACCTGCGCATTCCCGGCTGTCCGCCGACGCCGACGGCGCTGCTTAACGGCTTGGTCGCCCTGCTGACGGCGAGGCCCGCAGCACAGTCCAAGCAGCAATCGGCGCGCGACGACCGTAAAATAAAATCTATAACGTAAGTCGATTGATATATATCGGCCCGAAGACTATGCTCCCAGGCAAGAGGCTTGCGCGCGTCGGAGCGCGGGCCAGGAAATGGAGTTGAGCCATGTTGCAAATCGGACAAGTCGCTCCCGATTTCACCGCCGAAACCACGCAAGGCCGCATCCGCTTTCATGACTGGATCGGCAATTCCTGGGCGGTGCTGTTCTCGCATCCCAAGGACTTCACGCCGGTTTGCACCACCGAGCTCGGCGCCGTCGCCAGGCTGAAGAGCGAGTTCGATAAGCGAGGCGTCAAGGTGATCGGGTTATCGGTCGATCCGGTTTCCTCGCATGAGAAATGGGCGAAGGACATCGAGGAGACGCAAGGCGTCGCGCCGAACTTTCCGATGATCGGCGACACCGATCTTTCCGTCTCCAAGGCCTACAACATGCTCCCGGCCTCGGCGCCGAATACGTCGGAAGGCCGCACGCCCGCCGATAACCAGACCGTGCGCACCGTTTTCGTGATCGCGCCGGACAAGACGATCAAGCTGCAGCTCGCCTATCCAATGTCGACCGGACGAAACTTCGACGAGATTTTGCGCGTGCTCGATTCGCTGCAACTGACGGCGAAATTCCAGGTCTCGACGCCGTCGGACTGGAAACAGGGCGACGACGTCATCATTTCGGGTTCGGTCAGCAACGAAGAGGCCGCCAAGCGCTTCCCGAACGGCTGGAAGTCGCCGAAGCCCTATATGCGGATCGTCCCGCAGCCGCGCTGAGCGCGCGTCTCTCCCGAACGGCGCGAACGGTTGGGCCTAACGGGCGCCGGGCGTCTGTTTGACTCCCGGCCCGCGCAGCCTGATCATCCTCTCGCGCGGCGGGCAAGCGCCGTCTCGGGAGGCGCCGCTCCTCCATGGTGGCGACATTCTTCAAACACGGCAGCAATGGTTTGCTCGCGGGCCGGCGCCGTCGCGATCCTGATCCTGTGGGCGGTCGGCTGGGCGGCGCTGCCGCTTGGTTGGATCGTCGCCGGCGCGCTGCTCTTCTATCTCAACGAATATACGTGGCATCGCTTCATCTTCCACGCGCCGCCGTCGCCTTGGCGATGGCTGCGCAAAATGCAGCATCGCTTGCACTACGACCATCATGCCGAGCCGAGCCGGCTCGACCTGCTATTCCTTCCCGCCTGGTTTCTGGCGCCCAATCTCATCGTCAACGGCTTGGTCCTCGCCGCGATTTTCGGCCCGGCCCGCGCGCCGGCGCTGCTGCTCGGGATCATGCTCGGTCTATTGCATTACGAATGGGTCCATTATCTCGCCCATATTCCTTATCAGCCGCGCACCGCCTTCGGCCGCTGGATGAAGCAGTACCATCTGCGTCACCATTTCATCAGCGAGAAGCACTGGTTCGGCGTCAGCAACCCCTCGCTCGATTTTGTCTATCGCACCTACAGGGCGCCGAAGGACGTCGAGAAGAGCGGCAGCGTGCGCAAGCTCTATTCCTGACGCGGCGAGATGTTGCTGCAGCGTTAAGTATTGTGACGAAGATTTTCGCCCGCGCTTTTGGCCGTTGAAAGGCCGCAATCGGCGTTCATTGCTGAGGCCGGTCACCGGAAAACTTGCCGGTCCTCAATTTTGCAGCACAGGGGCATCGTCATGGGTTTTCTTGCTGTTCGAAATCGCGCGGTCCAGTTCGTCGTCGCTGCGGCGTCGCTTTTCACGCTCGGCGCGCCGGCCGGCGCTTTCACGATTTCCGATCTCCCGCCTTCGGCGAGCGTGCGCCAACCGATGGTCGCGGTGTTCCAAGACAGCGTCGATAGGCCGAAAGTCGAGCAGGTCTGGTGCCGCTGGGGCTGCGGCGCGGGAGCTTTCGTCGGCGGACTCGCCGCCGGCGCGCTCATTGGCGGCGCTTTGGCCGCCCCTCGCTACTATTACGGCGGTCCCTATTACGGCGCGTACTATGACGGACCTGGGCCCTATTACGGCGGCCCCTATCCGGGCTGCTGGCGCTCGGTCTGGACCGAATACGGCTGGCGTCGCGCCTGGGTCTGCTGAGCCGGCGCCCGCGCGAGCGCGTCACCACCGACTGAAGGCGCGTGCGACGCGCTCGATAGCGCGCGCCTTCTTGTCGGCTGAGGCGGCGTCCATGTCGTAAAGGCCGATAAAGCCGGCTCGCCCGCCCGGGCCGATCTGGGCGCCCAAACTGTTCTTGACGAAACGACGCTGCGGATCGCCCATCGCGACGGTCCGCGCCCGCTCGGCGCCGTAAGAGCACACCGCCGCGACACGCTTGATGTTGCGCAAGGCCGGCAGAAATCGCCCGTTCTCCATCGTGAACGCGACGCCCGGCAAGAAGACGCAATCGAAGAAGCCCTTCAGGATCGCCGGAAAGCCGTCGTGCCAAACTGGCGATATGAGTACGAGCGCGTCGGCGGCCAGCAGGCGATCGATATAGGCGCGCGCTTGCGCGCGATTGGCGGGCGCGTCGAGGTAGTGGAGAAAGGTCTCCCGCGACATAACAGGGTTGAAGTTCTCGGCATAGAGGTCGCAATCGTCGACCTCGCGGCCGGCGCCGCGCAGCGCTTCGACGACGCGCTTGCGCAGCCTCGCCAGGAAGCTGGTCTCGAGCGGATGGGCGAACAGGACGAAGACGCGCATCGGGTCAGCGCCCGATCTGGATCGCCGGCGCCAGCATGCGACCGGCGAGCTCGGCTCGAATCTTGAGCTTCATTTGTTTTCTTTCCCGCCTCAGCCGCTGAGCGCCGCATCGCTACTGGCGGCGCGCGCGCTCTGTCAACGTCCGCCCTCGGGCGGCCGGCGTTGCGGCGCATGCAGATGCGGCAATCCGCCGGCGGCGGCTTTCGCCGCGATCGCCGCGCGGCGGCGGTTGGCGGTCGTATCCCGTTTTTGGCCCAGCGCGCCTCAGACGAGACACCAGACGATCAAGCCGAGGAAGGTTATCGCCGCGGCTGCCGCAATCCATGGCGCCATGTCGAAACGCCCCGGCCCAACGAGGCCGAGGTTAGCGTCCGGCCGAGCCATAACGCGCAACCGAGCCCTGTCGCCTCTCGCCAATGGAATGACGGGTCTTTCAGACACAAAAGAGTCGACCAGCACGCCCAAAACTCTCATTGCCGAGCTCCGTCGCTCATGAAAGCGGTCGACAGTCCGAAATTGGGACATCCTTCTCCGCTTTGCGTGACGGCGTTCAAATCAGGCGCCAGTCGCCGCTGCAGAGGAGCCGCCGACGGACGGAGCCCTCGCGTCGAACTCACGACCTGGCCTAGCGTCGAACCAACGTTATTCATCGGAATGTCCTAAGCTTGGCGCCGAGCGAATGGTTGGCTGACTTGAAACCCGCCGCTGCGAGCGACTATCTGTCGGTCAGCTAAATCAAAGCGGCGCCAGCTCGAAACTCCCATCCTTGGGAAGGATTTCATCGATGAGAGCGATGGTTCTTTCCGCCGTCGGCCGGCCGCTCGAGCTCGAAGAGCGTCCTGATCCCGATCCTGGTCCGGGCGAAATTCGCCTGCGCGTCGAGGCCTGCGCCGTTTGCCGAACCGACCTTCACGTCGTCGACGGCGATCTGCCGAATCCGAAACTGCCGATCATTCCTGGCCACGAAATCGTCGGAACGGTCGAGGCGCTCGGCGCGGGCGTCACGACGCTGGCGATCGGCGCGCGGGTCGGGGCGCCTTGGCTCGGCCATACATGCGGCGTCTGTCCGTTTTGCGCCTCGGACCAGGAGAATTTGTGCGATAATCCGGTCTTCACCGGCTATACGCGGGACGGCGGCTTCGCCAGCCATGTCGTCGTCGACGCCGCTTTCGCTTTTCCGCTTTCGGGCTTCGAAGATCCCGTCGCCGCGGCGCCGCTGATGTGCGCCGGCCTGATCGGCTGGCGCTCACTGAAAATGGCGGGCGAGGGGCGCAGGATCGGCCTTTACGGTTTCGGCGCCGCCGCTCATATCCTGGCGCAGGTCTGCCGCTGGCAGGGGCGCGAAGTCTACGCGTTCACCAGAAAGGGCGACGAGGCCGCGCAGAAGCTGGCGCTGTCGCTCGGCGCCGACTGGGCCGGCGATTCGGAGCAGGCGCCGCCGGAGCTGCTCGACGCCGCCATCATTTTCGCGCCGGTCGGCGCCTTGGCGCCGATCGCCTTGCGCGCCGTGCGCAAGGGCGGTCGCGTCGTCTGCGGCGGCATCCATATGAGCGACATCCCGCAATTTCCATATCGATGGCTATGGCAGGAGCGCCAGCTCGTCTCCGTCGCCAATTTGACCCGCCGCGACGCGATCGAATTCTTGTCCGTAGCGCCAAAAGCCCACGTTAAGACCACGACGACAATCTATCCGCTCGAACAGGCGAATGAAGCCTTGGACGATTTGCGCGCGGGCCGCCTCCAAGGCGCGGCGGTGCTGACGTACTGATAGGGCGAAGTTCTCGTCAGCGGCTAGGCTGCGCTGGCGCAGGCGCCGCATCAATCGGGACGACATGCGAAGCGCGCTCCTCTTTGGTCGAAGCGCGCTCTTCTTTGGTCAGGGTCAGCGCATCGGCGCCGTAGCGGTCGCGAAACTGTCCCGACGCGGTCGTATTGCCGATTTTATCGAGCTTGACCGAATAATGGTCACGGTCGCCGAACGAGACGCTGTTCGACGTGACTTTGCTATATTGAACGAGCAGAGGCGCGCCCTTCAGCGTGTAGCTGATCACTTTGCCGTCCGCGATGGCGATCTGAATCGGCGCGGATTCGATCCGCCCGTCGACGCCCGTCCAGATTCCGTCCCAGGACTGCGCCTCCTGCGCGAGACATGTCGTGGCGAACAAAAGCCCAGGCGCGAAGGCGATCAGGAAGCGTCGGTTGACGATCATGTTTCTGTCTCGGGGCGAACGACGTTCTTTCCGCGAGGAGAAGCTCGCGACTCAAGGCTCGCGGAAAGCCGCGCCGCCGCAGCGGCACATAGGCGCTGACCGGCCCGTTCGCAAGACGCCTCGCGAATTGTTCAACGATGCGCAGTTCAACAGCTTTTGATCGGAGCGAGCGATAGCTATTGTCTCGAACCACGGCGGGCGCGGCCGGATAGTACAGGCGCGTTGGCCGATGCAAGCCGCGGGCTGAGAAGATGATCGCCGATCGGCAAGTCGAGCCATTGAAACGCCGGCCGACCGACTCGGCCGTCGAGGCGACCCGCGCGGGCGAGGAGGCGAAGGAGATTCGTTAAACGATAGCGCCGCCATTCGACGGCGGCGTGACAGCGAAGCCGCGCTTTATAAACCACCGCGCTAGCGCAGTTGTGCGAGCGTCGCGATTTGGCCTAGGTCCGGGGCGGGAGCGAACTATATGAGCTCGAGACTCGTTGGTTGCCAAATCGGAATAGGAGGACGAATGTCCTGGCTGAAATTAAGCGGCGCTGTGCTGGCCGCATTGTTCATCTCGACAGCGGCGGTCGCCGCGCAAGGCGCCGGCCACTTTCGACATAGCCATCCCCATGGCCGGCATCTCAGCGTCGGACCTGAATATGACCTTTACGGGCCCGCCCCGCCGCCCGCCGCCTACGAGCCGAGTTCCGGTTACTACCCCGGCGGCCAGCTCTATACCCGGGACAGCGGCGGCGTTAACAGCCTAAGCAACAATTTCGGCACTTCCGGGGTGCTCGGCCATACGAACGGCATGCCGGCGAACAGCCCTTGATCCGGATGGCCCTGGCGCAACGGAGGGGTTGCGATAAACTGTCGTGAAGCGCCGCGAGGCGCGATTGGAGGCCGCCATGTCGAAGCTGGTCGCAAACGGAATCGTCATTTTCGTGCTTTCGCTCGCCACGGCGTCGCAAGCGCAAGTTCGGGTCCATGTCCGGCATCATCGTCACGTCGTTCCGCCGCCGGCCAGCGACGTCGTCGTCGTGCGAACGCCGCCGATTTACTCGCCCGGATTTGTCAGCAATGGCGTCAATTTCGGCACGGCGGGCGCGAACGGGCTCAGCGGCGACGATTCCTACCCGCCGCCGCGCGGCTTCCATGGCGGCCTCTATAGTTACGGCGTTTATGCGATGGGCCCTGGCGGCCCCTATGACAGGGTCGAGGGCTGCTTGCCCGGCGTCTCATGCTAGCCCGGACGTTTCCGCCCTAACGCGCGCAGCGCCGACCGGCCGGCGGGGAGGAGGCAAATGCGAAAACTTGTCGCAACCGGCGCGCTGGCGGGCTTGTTCGCGTGGCCCAGCGCCGCTTTCGCGTTCGGGCCGGCGATGGGGCTCGACGCCGATATCGGCCAATTGGATGCGGGTTTTTACGACAGCGATCCGGCGTCCAATGCGCCCAATGCCGGCGGCGTGTTCGCCGACATGACGGGCTCGAACTTCGCCTTCGCGCCGAGCCCCGGTCGCGCCCGCGCCGCGCCTCGATTTCGCGTCATTCGGGCGCCAAGGATCATTGTCACGCCCTGATTGCAGCGCGCGCTATTTGGGCGACTTGGGTGTTGCGCGCCGGCCGCAGATAGCTTTTGATTGAGGCGGCGGCCCGTGAGCCATGATCGAAGCGTGGGTCATCGATAAGGAAGACGATTCCGCCTCGCTGCCGGCGTGGCTGGCCGGCGCTGTGAAAGATCGGACCGAAGACGGGCTGTTTGTCCTGACCAGCCGCGCCGGGATCGTCGAAGCAAGATCGGGCGATCTGATCTTGTGGGACGGCGAGCGCTTCAATGTCTATAGCGGCCAGCGGGTCGCGATATCCGCCGCGGTCCCCATGATCGCCGAGGCGCCGCGGCGACGAATCGAGGCTGCGGAAATCAGGAAAAGCTCTCGCGCGCCGGCCGAGCGGCGGCCCGGCCTGCCGCTCGTCCTGGCTCTCATCCTTTTTCTTGGCCTGCTCGCCGTCGGTTACGCATGGCTGATGATCAAACTGATCGGTCACGTCCAACTGCACTATTAGAGCGGGCTGCGTAGGGCCGGTTCGCCTTCGACCGCGTCGAGCCGAACGGCCAGTAGGCGAACTTGACCGCTATCTGCGACGCGTCTCAGGCGCCGAAGCGCGGCTCCGGCACGCCCTTGACGCCCAGATCATAGACGGCGAACAGGCTGCCGCGCAGCGGTCCGTCGCCGGGAAAGCGCGGCAGCGGCGGCTTGGCCATTGAAGTGACGAACAGGGTGTCGAGCTTCGGCCCGCCGAACATCACGCTCGTCACCTTCTTGACCGGCATTTCGATGATGCGGTCGACCCGGCCGCTCGGGTCGTAGCGCACCAGCCTGCCGTCATAGACGAGCGCGTTCCAGACGCAGCCTTCGGCATCGACGGTCGAGCCGTCGGCGGCGCCGCCGCGCGATCCGTCCACCTTGACGAAGGTACGGCGATTGGTCGCCGCGCCGGTCGCCTGATCGTAATCATAGGCCCAGATCTCGCCGGTCCAGGTGTCGGTGAAGTAGAAGGTCTTGCCGTCCGGGCTCCAGCACGGGCCGTTCGAGACGATGATGCCGTCGTCCAGCTTATGCAGCGAGAAATCCGGATCGAGCCGGTAGAGCGCGCCGTTCGGACCTTCCTCCATCGTGTCCATCGAGCCGGCGACGAAGCGGCCGTTTTTGTCGACCTTGCCGTCGTTCAGGCGGTTGTTCGGCTTGCCCGGCTCAGGATCGACGACGAGCTCGACCTCGCCGCTCTTGAAATCGAGCAGGTGAAAGCCGCGCTGCAGGGAGACGACCGCGCCCGAGCCGTCCTTGCGCAGCGCCATCGAACCGATCTTCTGCGGCACGTCCCAGGCGCGAATCTCGGTTCCGGCCGCGGTGGCGCGAAACACGCGGCCGTCGAAACTGTCGATCCAATAGAGCCGCTCTTGCTCCGCGTCCCAGAGCGGTCCTTCTCCGAGCGTTGTCTTGACGTCGACGAGAACTTCGATGCGCATTGTTTCCTCCGGTTCGGACGAGCGTCAGCCGGCGAAGCGCGGCTCGGGCAAGCCGCGCACGCCAAGTCCCTCGATCTTGAACAGGCAGCCCGCCTCGCGCTCACGATGATATTGGCCGCCCATCGGCCTCGCCATCGAGGTGACGAAAGCGACGTCGAGACCGGCGCCGCCGAAGGTCAGGCTGGTCGTCGATTGTACGGGCAGGCCGACGATGCGGTCGACGACGCCCGAAGGGTCGAAGCGGATCAGACGGCCCGAATAGACTTCGACGCTCCAGACGAAGCCTTCATCGTCGACGGTCGCGCCGTCCGGCAAGCCGCGCAGCTTGTCGAAACTGGCGAAGAGCCGCCGCGACAGTACATCGCCCGTCGTCGTATCGTAATCATAGGCGTAGATCGCCCGTCGTCCGGTGTCGGCGAAATAAAGCGTCCGGCCATCGGGGCTCCAGCATGGGCCGTTCGAGCAGATGATCCCCTCGTCCAAAGTATGGAGCGAAAGGTCAGGATCGAGCCGAAACAGCTTGCCGACCGGATCGCGCTCTTCGAAATCCATCGAGCCGGCGAGGAAGCGGCCTTGCCGGTCGACCTTGCCGTCGTTCAGCCTGGGCCGCAACTCGCCGGGATGGGTCTCGTTGATCCTTCTGACCTCGCCGGTTTCGAAGTCGAAAAAATGAAAGCCGCTGCGCAGCGACACAACCGCGCCGCCGCGCGTCCGCAGCGCCATCGACCCGATCGGCTCCGGCAGGCGCCACGTACGCTTGTCGCCGCCATTGGCGTCGATCCTGTGAATCGCCGGGCCATAGGAGTCGATCCAATAGAGCCTCTGCTCCTGCACGTCCCAGAGCGGTCCCTCGCCGAGCAGGTCGCGATCTTCGCAAGCGACTTCGATGCGCAGCATGGTTTCACCTCAGCGGACGCCTAACCTTCCGTGTCATTCCCGCGAAGGCGGGAATCCAGACTGAGCTTGCCATCATGCGCGGCGGTTCCTGGATTCCCGCTTACGCGGGAATGACACGGAAGGGTTGATTTGACAGCATCGGACGCAAAACATCGGCTAGAACGCGACTTGATCGGCGCCCTTCAAAGACAGAATCTCTCGCGCCTCGTCCGGCGTCGCCACTTGCTTGCCGAGGCCTTCGATGATCTTGCGGGCGAGCGCGACCTGCTCGGCGTTGGATTTGGCGAGCTTGCCGCGGCCGGCCCATAGACTGTCTTCGAGGCCGACGCGGATGTTCGAGCCCATGGCCGCCGCTTGCGCCGCGATGCGCAATTGGCTGGCTCCTGCGCCGAGCACCGACCAGCGATAATCGCCGCCGAACAGCCGGTCCGCCGTACGCTTCATATGGGCGACGTCTTCGGGATGCGGGCCGATGCCGCCGAGCAGGCCAAACACGGACTGCACGAAGAAGGGCGGCTTGACCAGCTTGCGATCGGCGAAATGGGCGAGATTGTAGAGATGCGCGATGTCGTAACATTCGAATTCGAAGCGCGTGCCGTTGCCGTAGCACGTCTCGAGGATGTACTCGATATCCTTGAAGCTGTTGCGGAAGACGAGATCGCGCGTCGCCTCCAGATGCGGCTTCTCCCAATCGAATTTGAAATCCTTGTATTTGGCGAGCAGATGGTAGAGGCCGAAATTGATCGAGCCCATATTGAGCGAAGCGACTTCCGGCTTGAAAGTCGCCGCCGGCTTGACCCGCTCGTCGACCCGCATATAGGGGCTGCCGCCGGTGGTGATGTTGATCGCCGCTTTCGTGCCCTGCTTGATTCGCGGCAGGAACTTGGCGAATGCTTCCGGCGTCTGGTCCGGCTTGCCGGTCTCCGGGTCGCGCGCGTGGAGATGCAGGATGGCGGCGCCGGCTTCGGCGGCGGCGATCGCCTCGGACGCGATCTGGTCCGGCGTGATCGGCAGATAGGGCGACATGGTCGGCGTATGAATCGCCCCGGTGATCGCGCAGGTGATGATGACTTTATCCGTCACGCTCATGACCTCGTTCCTCTCTGCATCCGGGCTCAAACGCCGATATCGCGCGCTGCGCGTCGTTTATGGGCGGCGAGCGCCATCAAGCGGCGATCGCGCCATCGCTGCCGCTCGACGAGCCGATCCGCCGGCGTCTTGGCGCGGCGCGCGCGCTCGATATCTTCCAGCCACGGTCCGGCCCAATCGACGCGCCGCTGCATTTGCTTGAAGAGATTCTCGTAGAGCCCCTGGTAGCGCTCCACGTAATCGCGCACGCCGGACGGCGCGTTGAGATCGATCGTCTCGAACGGCCCCATGAAAGACCAGCGCAAGGCGAGGCCCTCTCTGATCCCGATATCGACGTCCTCCGCCGTCGCATAGCCGTCGGCGACGAGGCGGAAGGCTTCTTCGAGCAGGGCGCCTTGCAGACGATTCATGACGAAGCCGTCGAGCTCGCGCTTCATCACGATCGGCGCCTGGCCGGCTTCGACGAGGAAGGCGCGGGCGCGCTCGACGATGTCGGGCGACGTCCACGGCGCTGGGACGATCTCAGCCGCCGGAATGAGGTAGGGCGGATTGAGCGGATGAATGACTAGGCAGCGCGCCCGGCCGACGAGGTCCTTGGTGAAGAGCGAGGGCAACAGGGCCGAGCTCGAGCTGGCGAGAACGGCGCTTTGCGGCGCGAGCCGCTCGAGTTCGGCGAACACGGCCTTCTTCACGTCGAGCCGCTCGGGCGTGTTCTCCTGGACATGGTCGGCGCCGGCGAGCGCAGCCGCGAGGTCGCGCTCGATGCGGAGCCGCGCCAGCAGGGCGTCGGGCTTGCCGCCATCGAGGAGATCGTTTGCGGCGAGGTCCGGCAGAACCGAAGCGATGAAGTCGATCGCCTTGCCAGGCGCGCCGGGATCCTGGTCCCAGAGCGCGACATCGTGGCCGGCGCGGGCGAAGGCGATCGCCCAGGCCCGGCCGATGAATCCGCTGCCGATAATGGCGACGCGCGCCATGATTCGTCTCCTCACAAAGTCTCGACATTGCCGTCGACGCCGATCGGCTGCCCGGAAATATTGACGCCGGCGTCGGAAATGAGAAAGGCGATCATCGCCGCGACGTCGTGCGGGCTGGTCATGCGCCGGAGCGAGATGCGATCGAGATAGGTTTTCTCCATGGCGTCGTACGAGACGCCCAGTTGCTGAGCGCGATTGCGGATGACGCTCTCCATGCGCGGCCCTTCGATGATGCCGGGCAGGATGGCGTTGACGCGAATATTGGCCGGCCCCAGCTCCTTGGCGAGGCTCTGCGTGAAGCCGATCACGCCGAACTTGGCCGAGGAATAGGGCGTGCGGTACGCATAGCCGTGGCGGCCGGCCGCCGAGGACATATTGACGATCGAGCCGCCGCCGGCGGCCTTCAGCATCGGCACGGCGAGGCGCGCGCAGAGGAACTGCCCGGTCAGGCCGACATCGAGGCAGCGCCGCCATTCCGCCGGATCGATGTCCTCCACCGCGCCGGTCGGACCGGCGATGCCAGCATTGTTGACCAGCGCGTCGAGGCCGCCAAGCTCCGCCTTGATCGCCGCGAACATCCGCGCGACGTCGGCTTCGTTCGACACGTCGGCTTTGATCGCTCCGGCCTGCGGGTGCGCTTTGTTGAACGTTTCGAGCGTCGCGTCGACCACGTCGCAGACGAAGACGCGCGCGCCGTGGCGGAGCAGGCGCTGGACGATCGCAAGCCCGATCCCGGCTGCGCCCGCCGTGACCAGCACGCGTCGGCCGGAAAGGCCGGCGTCCAAATTCGTATCCGCAGCGTTCGCCATCGCTGTACCGCCTCTCGCTCTAGTCGCGTTCTTCGCGCAGCGCCACCACCGCTCCGAGGACGACGAGGCCATAGAGGATGGCGCGCGTGGCGTAGGGAAGATTGCTGCCGGCGAGCATGGTCTGCAGCGCGGTCAGCAGCAGAACGCCGCCGAGCATGCCGAGATAATGGCCGCGTCCGCCGGTGATGATCGCCCCGCCGACCACCACGACGGCGATCGACGGCAAAAGATATTCGTCGCCCATGCCGAGGCTCGCTTGCCCCGAGAAGCCGGTCAGCAAGACGCCGACCAGTCCCGCGCAAAGCGACGACAACATATAGACGCCGATCAAGGTGCGGCCGACCGGCACGCCGGAAAGCTTCGCGGCGCGGGCGCCGTTGCCGACCGCATAGATTCGCCGTCCAAACGGCGTCCGCGCGAGCAAGGTCACGGCGACGATCACGAAGGCCATGACGAAGAACACGACCGGCGTCGCGTCCAGAATCTTTCCGGTCATGAACCATCGGAGCCAGGGCGAGGAAAAGCCAGCCGGCGTTCCGTTCGAATAGAGCAGGGCCGCGCCCTGCAAAATGCCGTTCGTCGCCAGCGTCATCACGATCGGCGAGACGCCGAGCGCGACGACGCCGACGCCGTTGACGAAGCCGACGACGAGCGCGATCGCGATCACGATCGGCAGGGCGTAAAGCAAGGCTTGATCGGAGCCCTGCACGATCCCGGCGAGCAGAATGCCGGAAAGGCCGACCGTCCAGGGTACGGAGAGATCGAGGCCGCCGGTGAGGATGACGGCGCCCTGGCCGAGCGCCAGGATCGCCAGGAAGCTCGACAGGACGATCAGCGAATTCCAATAACCCCAGTGGAACGCGGCGTTGCCGAGCCAAAGCTCGGTCGCGATCACCACCAGGACGAAGAGGACATAGGCAGGCAGCGCATAGCGCAAGGCCTCGCGATTGCGAATCCAGAAGGGCGGCGCGGCCGCCCGCGCGCCGCCGCGCGCCGGCGGCTCGCGCCGCAGCCTGCGATCGCCGCCGCCGATCTGCCGCGGCAAGGCGCCGGCGCGCCAAGCGGCGAAACGCAAAGCGGCGAAGCGGATCTGCTTGGCGAGGTCGGAATCGGCGCTGATCGACGCGGCGAGTACGGCCAGCAAGAGGATCACGCCTTCGGCGATGGTCGAATAATAGGCCGAGACATTGAGCACGAGCAGAACGTTGACGACGCTCATCAGGATGTAAGCGCCGATCATCGAGCCGACCGGTCCGCCCCGGCCGCCGCCGAGCCGCGTTCCGCCAAGCACGACCGCAGCGAAGATCGACAAAAGCAGCGGATTGCCGACCAGCGGATCGCCGGAGCCGGTTTGCGCTGAAATGAAAACGCCGGCGAGGCCGTAGCAGCCGCCCGCGACGATATAGGCCAAGAGCCTGGTCAGCGCGACGCGGACGCCGGCCGAGCGCGCCGCGTCGTCGTCGCTGCCGATCGCGTAGAGGGCCGCGCCGAAGCGGGTCGATTTCAGATAGAGCCACAGCAATCCGACGCAAACGAGCAGCAGGACAGGCATCGGCAATCGCCCCGGCACGGCGTCGCCGAGATAGAACCCGCCGAGATCGGCGTTGACGAAGCCGCCCGGCTTCTCCATGACGAGCAAGGTCACCCCTTGCAGGATGAACATCGTCGACAACGTCACGACGATCGGCTGCAGGCGCAGGAAGGCGATGAACACGCCGTTGAAGGCGCCCGTCGCCATGCCGACGCCGATCCCGGCAAGCGTCCAGAGTACGACGGAGGCGTGCGGCGCGGTCGGGTCCATGCTCGAGGCGAGCACGACATTGACCAGCGAAATCACCGCGCCGGCCGAGAGATCGAAGCCGCCGGTCAGAATCACGATGGTCTCGCCGACCGCGGCGAGCGCCAGGGTCGCCCCGCCGCTCGCCATGAAACTGAAGTCGAAATAGCTGAGATGGCCGGCGCTGATCGCGTTGACGACGATGAACAGGAGAACAAAGACAATTGCCGCAGTGATGAGGCCGCGGTGGCGAGCGAACAGAATGCCGAAGCCGGGTCGGCGCCGGCCGCCGGCTTCGGAGCGGAGCGCCGCCGAAACGCTCACGCGGCCCTCCCGATGGCTTCGCCGCCCAGAGCGGCGCGCATGATTTCGTTCTCGGTCAAGCCGCCGGCGCCGATTTCGGCGACGATGCGGCCGCCATAAAGCACGAGGACGCGATCGCAAAGATGAACGAGTTCGGGGATTTCCGTCGAATGGAACAGGATCGAGCCGCCGGCCTCGGCATAGGCGCGCATCAGAATATAGAGTTCGTGCTTGGTGCCGACATCGATGCCGCGGGTCGGATCGAACAGCAGAAGAATCCGGCTTTCGGCGAGCAGCCATTTGGCGATGGCGATCTTCTGCTGATTGCCGCCAGAGAAGGATTTGACTGGCGTCCATAAGGCGCGCCGATCGACCTCGACTCGCTCGAACGCCTCCGCCACCGCTCGATCTTCACGCTCGCCGCGCACGAGGCCGTAGCGACAGAAGCGCTCGATGACCGGCAATGACGCGTTGTGCTTCCCGTTCAGTTCGAGGAACAGCGCCTCGGTCTTGCGGTCCTCGGGCAGGAAGCCGAGGCCGATATTCGGCCGCAAGGCGTCGGCGGGCGAGGCGATCGTCACCGGTCGGCCGTCGACGAAAATTTGCCCCCGATGAATGTCGGTCATGCCGAAGCAAGCGAGGAACAGATCGAGCTGACCCATGCCTTGCAATCCCGCCACGCCGAGAATTTCGCCCTTGCGCAACGAGAACATCGCCGATTGCAGCTTATGGCCGGCGGCGAGATCGCGCGCGGCGAGCGTTTCGGACGCATCGCTCGTCGCCGGCCGCGCCGGGCGGGGCGGGAAGGTCTGCGCGATCGAGCGGCCGACGATCATTTCGATGATTTGAGCGTCGCTCAATTCGCTCGCTGGCGCGGTGGCGATGTGGCGGCCGTTACGGAGAATCGTCACGCTGTCGCAAAACGCCCTCACTTCGCGCATGCGATGCGAGATGAACAGAATGGTGACGCCTTGCTGCTTCAGCCGCGCGATCACTTGCCCCAGCCATTCGACGTCGCGGCCGGCCAGGGTGGAGGTCGGCTCGTCGAGCAACAGGATGCGGGGCTTGCGGAAGATCGCTCGCGCGATTTCGATCTTCTGCTGAACCGCGAGGTCGAGATCGCCGACCTCGCGCCACAATTCGACGTCGAAGCCAAGTTCGTCGAAATGCGCGCGCACGGCGGACTCGGCGGCGCGCCGGCGGATCATGCCGGTCCAACCCGTCGGCGCGTAGGGCAGGAGCATATTGTCGAGGACGGTAAGGTCCGGCGCGAGCGTCATCTCCTGGAAGGCGGTCTGTACGCCGTAGCGGTGCGCGTCGCGCGGCGATTTCAGCCGAGCCGCCGCGCCGAACAGACGGATGTCGCCGCGGTCCGGTTCGAGCAATCCCGAGAGCAGCTTGACGATGGTCGACTTGCCGGCGCCGTTCTCGCCGAGCAGCGCGTGCGAGGCGCCGACTTCGATGGCGAAGCTGGCGTCGTCGACCGCGAGCGTCGCGCCAAAGGCCTTCCGCAGTCCCTTGATCGCGACGGCGCTGTCGATCTGCATCACTTGCTCATCGCGCTCGACCGTCATTGCGAACAAAGCGACGCAATCCACTCATAGGGCCGGGTCCTACGCATGGATTGCTTCGTCGCTTCGCTCCTCGCAATGACGGCCATCCGGTTCAATCCTGACGGCTCAGGTACGTCTGCTCAGGCGGCCCGACGCTCGGCGCCGGAGCCGCCTTGATCTCCGTTTTACTTCTCCGGCTGTCCGACCAGAGCCGCTTCGAGGCCGACTTCCGGCGTCTGCTCGGAGAAGATCGAGGCGAACCAGCCGGGATTGGGGACGATCGAAGGCTTGAACGCGTTGCAGCCCGCTTTCATCTCCTCCCACGTGCCTTCCTGGCACAATTTGATCGTGTCGTTGGTGACGAGCGGCAAAGGCAGGATTGTCGTCTTCGCCACGTCCTTGCCCTCCAGCGCCTCGACCGCAAGCTTCAGCGCGAGCGCGCCGGAATAAGGCGGCGAAGCGTAGGAGATGCGCGACGCGCCGAGCGGGGCGTAGGGCGAGGCGGCGCCTTCGACTTCGGTTCCCAAGGGAAGCATCTGGATGCGCCCGCCATTGGACCCTTCGCCGGCGCAAGGGATAAGCTGGTTCGGCTTCTTGCCCGCTTCGAGCTGCATGGCGTTGGCGGTATAGCAGCCGACCTGCATCCAGAGTCCGTCGATATGGTCCCAGCTCTGCGTGGCGAGAATTTTCGACAGCTCGGTACGGGCGACCGCCTGGCTCCACATGCCGACCGCCTCGGCGACGATCTTGATATTCGGATGCTTGGCGAAGACCTCTTTCGCGGCCTTGGTCCGCAACGTATCGACAGACGTGCCGGGCACGCCGGTGATGACGACAATGTTGCCGCCTTTCGAGCCGAGCTTGTCGACCAGCCATTCCGCCGTCTTGCGGCCCGCCTCTTCCTGGTCGATGTGAATATTATAGGCGCAAGGCTCGGTGATCTCGGCGTCATAGGCGAAAATCTTGACGCCTTTGTCGCAGGCGTTCTTGACCACCTGGTTGAGCGCGGTCGGAGAAATCGGATAGACGACGATCGCCTCGGCGCCGGCCTGAACCATGGCGTTGAGCTGTTGAATCTGCCGTTGCGCGTTTGGCCCGGCAACCTGCACTTCCAGGCTGACCTTGTCGGCGAGGCTCTTATGGCTGGCCATGGCCTTGACCATGTTGGCGGCCTCCGCCTGCCAATCGTTGCCGATATAGCTCATGCTGAGGAAAATCTTATGCTTTTGAGCGGCCTGCGCCGTCATCGGCGCGATCAGGCTCAAGGCCAGCCCGCCCGCCAAAAGCAATCGTGCTCCCATCATGGCGCGTCTCCTCCGGTCCTTTGTCTTGTCGCCTGTTGCTTGTCGGCGATCTCGTGATCATAGATCATAGATCAACATAGATGCAAGCGGGGGCAACTTGCTGTAAATGCTTGCATGGCGCCGTGAATTCGGAGACTGAGCCGATACGATCGGGGGATGAATCGTGACGATGGACGCAGTTCTGAGCCGGCCGGAGCTGAGGGTGGCGCCGCTCGCGCGCGACACCTTGCAGGAGCGGGCCTACCGGCGGATTTGCGATCTCATCCTCGACGGCGAGATCGCGCCCGGCCAAGTGGTGACGATCCAAAGCCTGGCCGAGGCGTTCGGCGTCAGCGCCATGCCGGTGCGCGAAGCGCTGAAGCGCCTGACCGCCGCCGGCGCGCTCAGCCTCGTGACCGGGCGCTCGATCGGCGTGCCGCGGTTGAGCCTGGACCGGCTGGCCGATCTTCGCCGCGTGCGCCTGGCGATCGAGGGGCTCGCCTCGGAATGGGCCGCCGACTTGATGGAGCCGGACGATCTCGTCCGCCTCAACGAGGAGTACGAGGTCCTGAGCCGCGCGTCGGCCGAGGAGAACGTCAAGGAATATCTTCGCGCCAATCGCGCCTTTCACTTCACCATCTACAACGCGGCGCGCTCGCCGACGCTTGTCGCCATGATCGAGACGCTGTGGCTGCAAATCGGCCCCTATCTCAACCTGCTGCGCGGCTCGGGCAATTACGCCGCGTCCAACGCGACTCATAAGGCGATCGTCGAGGCCTTGGCGGCGCGGGACGGCAAGGCCGCGGCCAAGGCTCTGCGCGCCGACATCAACGACGCCTACGAGATCCTGGCGCAGATGCTGGCGTGAAGGTACGCCGCCGATCGGCTCGAGCGGCGTCGGTCTCGACGGCCCGAATCTCGACGCCGCCTTCCTGAAGAATGAGCTTGGAGCGCTCGAAGCACGCGCCCCAGGCCGGATCGTCGAAACGCCGCGGCGCGCCTTCATTCCGCCGACCGCAAGTCCTGAAAGGGATCTTCGTCCGAATCAGGGATCGGAATCTCGAACGCGTTGATCGTCATCGAGATCAGCGCGTAATAGCCGAGAATGCCGACGAGCTCGACGAGACCGCGGCGGCCCAGCAGACGCTCGGCGAGATCGTACGTCGGTTGCGAGACGCGGCGCTCCGCAACGAGCTCGCGAGCGAATTGGTAGACCGCTTTTTCATCGTCCTTGGCCAAGCGCGGCGCGGCGCCCGTCCGGATCGCCTCGACCGCGGCCGGATCAAGCCCGGCTGCGATCGCGATCGGCGCATGCGCTCGCCATTCGAAACCGGCGCGCCAAAAAGCGCCGGTGACGAGAATGGCGAGCTCCGAAAGGCGCGGCGGCAGCGACGAGCCATAGCGGCAAAAGGCGCCGAGCGCCTGCGCCCGTTCGGCGAAGGCGGGACTGGTCAGCCAGACCCTCAAAGGGCCTTCGACCTTGCCGCGCGGACCGGCGAGGATCGCCTCGTAGACGCGTTTCTGATCCGCGTCCAACGTGGCCGGATCGATGTCGGGGAGGCGAGCCATGGGACCTCGTTTCTCCAAGATAATCGGCGAGGCCGTCCTTGATCACGCCGAAGCTCTTCCTGATCGCGCGATCGAGATCCGGCGGGGTCGTCGCCGCGACGGCGCCTCGGGCGTCAGCGCCATCCCAGCGCAGGCGCGACATGGGTCAAGATCGCCTCGACGACATGGGCGTTGTAGTCGACGCCGAGCTGGTTGGGTACGGTCAACAGCAGCGTGTCGGCCGCCGCGATCGCCTCGTCCTCGGCCAATTGCCGGACGAGGACGTCCGGCTCGGCGGCGTAGCTGCGGCCGAAAATCGCGCGCGTCTTCTCGTCGATGAAGCCGATCTGGTCCTCGTCCTGGCGGCCGCGTCCGAAATAGGCGCGGTCGCGGTCGTCGATCAGCGCGAAAATGCTGCGGCTCACCGAGACGCGCGGCTCGCGACGATGCCCCGCCGCCTTCCACGCCTCGCGATAGGCTCTGATCTGCTCGGCCTGCTGGACGTGGAACGGCTTGCCGCTCTCGTCCTCTTTCAGCGTCGAGCTCTGCAGGTTCATGCCGAGCTGCGCCGCCCAGATCGCGGTCGCGTTCGCGCCGGCGCCCCACCAGACGCGCTCGCGCAGACCCGGCGCATGCGGCTCGAGGCGGAGCAGGCCGGGCGGATTGGGAAACATCGGCCGCGGGTTCGGCTTGGCGAAGCCCTCGCCGCGCAGCAGGTCGAGGAAGACTTGCGCATGGCGCCGGCCCATATCCGCGTCGCTCTCGCCTTCTTCCGGGCGGTAGCCGAAATAGCGCCAGCCGTCGATCACCTGTTCGGGCGAGCCGCGGCTGATTCCGAGTTGCAGCCGCCCGCCGGCGATGAGGTCGGCCGCGCCGGAATCCTCGGCCATATAGAGCGGGTTCTCGTAGCGCATGTCGATCACCGCCGTGCCGATCTCGATGCGCTTCGTCCTTGCGCCGATCGCCGCGAGCAGCGGAAAGGGCGAGGCGAGCTGGCGGGCGAAATGATGGACGCGAAAATAAGCTCCGTCCGCGCCGAGCTCTTCCGCCGCAACGGCGAGCTCGATCGATTGCAACAACGCGTCGGCGGCCGAGCGCGTCTGCGAGCCGGGCGAGGGCGTCCAATGGCCGAAGGAGAGAAAGCCGATTTTTTTCATGGTCACGCAGCGTAAAGTCTACGCGCGCCGGGATCACGCTTCAGAGCAGGGCGCGCGCCTCGCGCAAAGCGCCGACCGCGCGCCAGGAGCCGCGCCGCATGGCCGATTTTTTCGCCGGCTTCGCCAAATTTTTCCAAATCCATATTTCCGCGGATCGAGGGTTTTCAAAGGGTTATCGTGCAAAAAATTTGGAAAAAAATTCTGCGCCGGCGCGCAGTCCTTTCGCCTGGGATCGTACCTTGCCGAGCATCATACCATCCTCAGCGCCGGGCGGCCAGGATTTGTTCGCAAAACCGGCGCCGGAGCGGTCGAAAGGACACTGATTTCAGGCGCTTGGCGGGCGCTTCCGCGCTCTCGAAAGGTGGGCGAGGGCTTCGGCGCTACCGGACGAGCGCCGCGCTGCGATGATTTCGTGGACCAAAGAATCCGGGTCCCCGGAATGACCGTCCCGCATTTCTCCGGAACAGCGCGTGCATCATCGCCGGCGTCGCTTCGACTTCCGCCTACGCCCTGCAATCGCTCACGCGAGGAGTTGCGGGCTGACCCGGCGGCGCTCCGCCACGCGCTGTCCGCTCGTCCCGATGTGCTCTAGAAAGAGCCATGATTCCTGTTTTTCGTCCCGACCTGCCGAAAGCGGCCGCGATCGCGTCCTATCTGACCTTGCTTGACGAATCGCGGCGTTACGCCAATCGCGGCGATCTGACCCTGATGCTGGAGCGGCGGCTGACGGACCTGTTCGGGATCGCGCAAGGCGGCGTTCTGAGCGCGGCCTCCGGCACCGCCGCTCTTACAGCCGCAATTTTGGCGTCTGCGGGTCGGGCTCGGGCCTCCAAACCACTATGCCTATGCGCCGGATACACATTCGTCGCCGCGCCCTTGGCGGCCGAGCTTTGCGGCTACCGGCCGCATTTCGTCGATATCGACGCCGACGCCTGGGCGCCCGACCCGCGCCGGCTCGCGATCCATTCCCTGCTTGATCGAACCGGCGTGGTCCTTGTCCCCGCGCCTTATGGCCGCTCCTATTCGCAAGCCGGCTGGAGCGAGTTTTCACGCGTCGCCGGCGTGCCAGTCGTGATCGACGCGGCCGCGGGCGTCGAGCTCTTCGCGGACGGCGCGCCGGACCTCGTCGGCGCCGTGCCGGTCGTTCTGAGCTTTCACGCCACAAAAGCCTTTGCGGTCGGCGAGGGCGGCGCGATCGTCTGCGCCGATCTCCCGCTCCTTCGCGCCGCCGCGGCTTCGCTCAATTTCGGCTTCGCCGGCGCGCGCGAGACGACGGCGCCGGGGTTCAACGGCAAGATGAGCGAGCATCACGCCGCGGTCGGATTGGCGGAGCTCGACGGCTGGGCCGAAAAGCGGCGAGCGCTACGCCGCGTCGCCGACGCCTATCGCCGATACGCCGCCGAGCGCGGCGTCAAAATCCATACGGCGCCGTCGGTGGCCTCGAATTACGCCTTGTTGGAAGCGACAAGCGAACGAGCCGCGCAAGACGCTTGCGCCAAACTGCGCGCGGCAGGGTTCGACAGCCGGCTTTGGTACGGTCTCGGGCTCCACCGGGAGCCTTATTTCCGCGACGCCGCACGCGATCCCTTGCCGCAAGTCGAAGCGCTCGCGCCGCGTCTGATCGGCCTGCCGGTGGCCGCTGATTTGGCGGAAGCGGTCGTCGAGCGGATCGTCGCCGTGGTCGCGGCCGCCTTGCGTCAGCCCTGAAAATCAAGCGGCGGCGCTGCGCCCAGCGCCGATCTGCGCCACGGGCGCACGCGCGACGACGCCGAAGGCGCCCTTTCGCGGCCGCCGCGCTACATTGTAAAAATGCCAGTGGACAACGCAAAGGAAGACGAAAGCGCTGAAGGCGATGGCCTCGCGGCCGAGCGACCGCTTTTGTTCGATCCAGGCGCGCCCATAGGCCGCGCCAAGACGCCGGAAGCATCCCGCCCGCCTGATTTCGCGCGCAAGCTTGAGCGCCTGGATCATGCCGGCTGCGACTTCGCGCAACTTGGCGGCGGCGCTTGGCGGTCCCGAAGCGGCGCGGTCGATGGCCGCGCGCCGCCGGCGGAAGGCAGGCGAGCCGCCATAGCCGGCCATCAGCCGTCGGAAATAGGCCTCCGGCTCGTAAAGCCGATGCATCAACCGCCCGTAACCGTCCTTGAGAGCCTGCCGGCTCATCAGCTTCGGCTCGAAGATCACCTCGCGATCGGCGAAGTCGAGCCGCCCTTCCGCCTTCAGCCGATCATAGAGCGGCGTCGTCGGCACCGGCGCGAGAATCGCGACCAGCGCATGCGCCAGGCCGGTACGTTGGATGAAGTCGAACTGCTCGTCGAAAATCGCTTCGTCGTCATGATCGAAGCCGACGATGAACTGCCCCGAAATGACCAAGCCGCCGTCGCGGATGCGTTGGAGCTTGGCCTCCAGACTGTCGCCGCGGACATTCTGCACCTTGCGGATTTCCCCGAGCGACGCCGCGCGGGGCGATTCGACGCCGATGAAGACGAGGCGAAAATTCGCCTCGACCATCAGGCTGATCAATTCCGGGTCGTCGGCGAGATCGATGCTGGCTTCGGTCGAAATTCGTAGCGGATACCCGTTCGCCCTCTGCCACTCGCCGAGGGTCCGCAGCAAGGCTTTGGCTTCGCGCTTGTTGCCGATGAAATTATCGTCGACGAGAAAACAATGGCGCAAACCTGCGCGGCGGACGATTTCGAACTCGACGATCATCTGCGCGGGCGTCTTCAGCCGGGGCCGCCGGCCGAAAATGGTGATGATGTCGCAGAATTCGCACAGGAACGGGCATCCGCGCGAGAATTGCAAGGCGGCGAGAACATAGCGGTCCGTCTTCAGCAGATCGTATCGCGGCGGCGGCACGCGGCGCATGTCCGTCTTTTCCGCCTGCTCGTAGCGCGCGGCGACCGGCTCGCCTGCGGCGAGCGCAGCGAGGAAAGCGGGCCACGTCTCCTCCGCCTCGCCGATGAACTTGACGTCGCAGAGGCCTTCGAAAACGTCCTCGGCGACCGAGACATAGGGACCGCCGACCGCGATCGTCGCCGGCAATCTGCGCAATTCGGCCAGGATCTGGAGCATGCGCTCGCCCTGAACCATCATGCCGGTGACGCCGATCACGTCGAACCGCTCGAGCTTGGCGAAATCGATCGGCTCGACATTCTCGTCGATGAGCTCGACCGCGCAATCGGGCGGAGCCAGCGCGGCGAGCGCCGGCAGCGCGGCGGTGACCGCGTAACAGCGCTTGTCGCCCGGCATCATGGGCAGCACAAAGTCGTAGCCCCAGAACGACAGTTCGAATTTCGGATTGATCAGGCAGATCGACAGACGACGCGGGCTTCCCGGCGAAGATTCCATCCGTTCGGCAGACTCCATTCCGCGTCCCCCGCCAGCGCTCCCCAACTGGACAGCCGCCCGTCGCCATGCATGATACGCCAACCGTCGCGTTGGAGGAAGCTGCTGTTGGATGGCCGACATTGTTGTCTTCGGCGCCGGCCAGATCGCCGAAGTCGCCAAGGTCTATATCGACGCGCACGGCTCCGACCGAATCGTCGGCTTCACGGTCGACCTCGCCTATCTCCAGTCTGAGACGCTCCACGGCTTGCCGGTCGTGGCGTGGGAGGGTTTGCACGAGCGGTTCCCGCCGGGCGAGGTGAAGCTGCTGGGCCCGTTGAGCTACCGGAGGATGAACGAGTTCCGCCGCGATCGCCACCGCGACGGCAAGGCGCGAGGCTACGAATTCGCCTCCTTCATCCATCCGCATTCGCACGTCTATGCGAGCGCAATCGGCGAGAATTGCTTCATTCTGGAGAACAACGTGATACAGCCCTACGCCCGCATCGGCGCCGGCGTGATGATGTGGAGCGGCAATCATGTCGGGCATCACGCGGCGGTCGGCGATTATTGCTTCCTCGCCTCGCAGGTCGGCCTGGGCGGCGGCGTCAAGCTGGGCGAACGCTGCTTTCTCGCCGGCAAGGTCGGCGTCGAAACCGGGGTCGAGATCGGCGAAGCCTGTTTCCTCGGGACGGCCGCGATCGTGAAGAAGAATTTGCCGGCGGAGAGCGTCGTGCCGGGACGGGAGGACGAAGTCGCGCGCTACAAGAGTTCGCGCCTCAAACGGCTGCGGTTTCGATAATGTCGTCACGGCTTTGGCGTCGCGAGGGTCTGCTCGTTTCCGTTCAGCCAGGCCATGCCTGGTGGGCCAGTCACGCCCAATTGCCAACCGTCCTTCCGCTGTCGGACCGGCTCTGGCGCGTTTATTTCGCCGCGCGGGACGCCGACAATCGCAGCCGTCCGATGGCGGTCGACCTCGATCCTGCCGACAATATGCGGATCGTCGCCGAGCATTTTACCGCGCTGCTCGACTTCGGGCCGCTAGGCGCCTTCGATCATGAGGGCGTGTTGCCGAGCTCCGCTCTCGTCGTCGACGGCCAAGTGCGCCTCTACTATACCGGCATCGTCGTACGGGCGGACGTCCGCGGCCAGGGCGCTATCGGTCTGGCTCTCAGCGACGACGGGCTGAGCTTTCGGCGCGCCTTTGACGGACCCGTGCTCGGGACCGGGCCGTTCGATCCTTTCTTCAGCGTTGCGCCGATGGTGAGGCGAGCGCCTGACGGCTACCGAATGTTGTACGTCGGAGGTACGTCTTGGCAGGCGGTGAACGGCGCGCTCGATCCTTTTTACGAGATCCGCGCCAGCCGTTCCGCGGACGGCCTGGTCTGGGATCAACATACGCGGACGGCGGTTGCGCTCGAGCCTCCCTGGGCGGGTCTGGCGAGGCCCTGGTTGAGCGAAACCGGGCGCAGCTCGGAGCTCTGGTTCAGTCGCCGTGGCGAAGCGTACCGGGCCGCCGGCGACGGCGCCTATCGATTGTTGTCGATCGAAGCGAACGAGCATGGCGCCTTGTCAGGTCCGGCGGCGCCTCTCCGGTTCGACAATCCGCCCGGTCCCGGCGACTTCGACAGTTGGATGCAGGCCTATTCTTGCGTCCTGCCTTACGGCGACGACCTCGTCATGTTCTATAATGGCGACGATTTCGGCCGGGCCGGCTTCGGCTGGGCGAGGCTGCCGGGAGGAGCGCGGGACAAAGGAGGCTTCGATTCCTAGTTTCGAAGTTCGCGTGGCGATTTCGCCGCAACCGGCGTTCTATTCCACGGTGCGGCTCGCCGCGCTGTCGCTCGCTCGTCTCGGCGAGCCCTATTCGTCGGCCCCGATCGTCGTTTCGGTCGGCGATCACGCCGACGCGGACGAAGTGCGGGCGGCGAATCGATGGTCCGACGATTTTCCGGTCGTCTGGCGGATCGTGGCGCCCGAGATTTGCGATCGAGAGGGATTTGGCTGGGCGCCGCAGAGCGACCGGTTCGTCGGCGAAGCGCGCGCAGACGTCGTCCTCCACTGCGATTCGGACGTCTGCGTGACGGCTCGTTTCGACGAACTCCTTGACGCGCTGCAAGGCGAGCGGCCGAAAGTCGCCGGCCTGCCGGCGCATTTCTCGCCCTTCGCCGATCGGCGTCCGGCGAGCAACGACGCCGCATGGCGGCGCATTCTCGACGCGTGCGGCTTGCCGGATCATCCCCTCGATTATTGCTATTCGCAGGTTTCTCGCGAGCAGGGCGGAAGCTGCCCGGCCTATTTCAACTATGGCTTCGTCGCGTTCAATCGCAGCGCCTTCCAGGCCATCCAGCCGCTCGCCCACACTTGTACGCGATTTCTGCTCTCCCTGCCGATCGACAATCCGTTCTTCGCCGCCCAAATCGGGCTCGCCATAGCGATCGCCAAAACGGGGGCCGAAATCTTGCCGCTGGGCCCCAGATACAATTGCCCGAACTCCGACGAGATGCTTACGCCAGGCTTCCGCCCGCAAGATATCGCCGTGATCCATTTTCTGCGCGACGCGGAATTCGACAGGCGCAAGTTCCTGGTCGATCCGCTCGCCTTTCGCCATTTCAAAGAGACGCGATTCGCCTCGCCGGTCAACGAGTTCTTTCGCCGGCACGTTCTGAGCTTGCCCGACATTTTCTATGGGGATGAAAGCCGACCTGCCGGCGCGGCTTGAGGCCGTCGAAACTATTTGTCGACGACGAGCCGAGCAATATCGATGACGTCCGCACCGCAGTCCCGCCACGCGACCGTCGCGGTAATGCAGCCCTACTTTTTCCCGTACGCGGGCTATTTCCGGCTCCTCGCGGCGGCCGAGACCTTTGTCATCTTTGACGACGTGCAGTTCCCTCGCCGCGGCCGCGTGCATCGCTGCGAAGTTCCGGGTCCTGGCGGCGCGCTGGAATGGCTGACCCTTCCGCTGGCGCGGCAGGCCCGCGACGTTCTGATCAAGGACCTCGCTTTTGCGGCCGAAGCGCGCGACGCTTTCGATCGACGGTTGGCGCGCCTGCCCTGGCTCGCCACAACGCGCGGCGCGTGGGCCGAGCGCGTCCGCGCGCATCTCTTCGGGCCGCTCGACAACGTCGCGACCTTTCTCGAAACGAGCGTCAAGCTGGTCGCCGAGGCCCTGGACCTGCGGCCCCGACTGCTCCGCAGCTCGATGATCGGCGTCGATCGCGACCGCAAGGGCGCAGACCGGGTGATCGCGATCGTACGGTCCTTGGGCGCAGGCGTGTACATCAATGCGCCGGGCGGGCGCGCGCTGTACCGCGCCGCGGATTTCCAGCGCAATGGATTGGAGCTCAAATTCCTCGCTCCCTATCCCGGCGCGCGCGCCAGCGTTCTTCCCGCCCTCATCGGCGGCGACGTCGCCGCGCTGGCCCAAGACGTCCGCCGGACGGCGAGGCTGGTCGAGCCCTGAGGCCCGCCGTCCGGAATGGGTTCGAACCCGTCCGACCTCCGTTTCGGAAACCGTTGCTCTCTCCCGCCGAGCGAGGCCCGGCAGAGCGGGCGGCGCCGAATTGCGGCGGCGCGGAAAGGGCGCATCGCGCCGGCTGGCTTTGGCTCCGCCGCGCCGTTACAGTGCCCTTCGATGACCGATGGAGGGGCGCATGAGCAAGCCCACTGAAACGGCCGAATACAATTTCAAGAGCGCACAAAGCTCGTTTACGCGCGGAATCCTGAACGCCGGGAGCGATCTCAACGCCATGGATACGTTCGCCGGCCTTCAGCATATCGCCGACGGCCTGGTCAATCTCGCGATCGGCCTGCGCGCGACCTACCTGCTTCTCGAGGAAGTCAACCGGAAGCTCGACCAGCAAGGCCTGCGCGCAAGGTAGCGAAAAGCCCGCGCGTTTCACCCTTGCGGGTTCGACCAAGCGCCGATTTCGGCGGCCGGGGCCGCGCGGCGCGGGGTCGCCCAAATCGTTGAGACGCGCGCGCTGCGCCCGCCGCAGCCCGTAAGGACTGAGGGCAGGCCGTCCGGCCCTCCGAACGCGGAGAGTTTCGTGAGCATCCGAAGCCTTTCCATCGGCATGACGGGGGAAGACGTGCGGGCGATCCAGAACGCCCTCAACGCTCATCGCGAGCTTCCCGGCGCGCCGCTCGAGCCGGACGGCCGCTTCGGCCCGCTCACGGACGCGAAGGTGCGCGCCTTCCAGGCGAGCGAGAGAATTGCGGTCGACGGCGTGGTCGGGCCGCAAACCCGCCTGGCGCTCTTTCCGCTCGGCGTCGCGACCGTCACTGTCATCGGCGCGCGGCTCGTCCTGCCGGGCTTTGGCGCGGCGCGCCGCGATCGCTTCCCGAACGTGATGAGCGGCAGGCTGACGCCGCCATTCGGCGGCGCCGGGCCGGCGGCGCTCAATGTCGATTGGTCGAAGATCGTCGCCGACTTTCGCAGCGACTTCCTGGCCAACTATCCCGGGCCGCCCTACTTTCCCGTTCGCATTCCCCGCGCCGTTGCGCCCCTGCCTGCTCCCGACCCGCCCGAACTCACGCCGCCGCCGATCTTGCTGCCGAGCGTCAGCGGTCCGCCGAGCCTGTTGGGCTTCGACTACGACCATCTCGAACTCGTGCCCGGGGGACAATCGACCTTCCCGCTCGGCGGCTGGCGGCAGGACGCGTTCACGCTGACGATGCAGATGATCTACCAGCGCGGCCCCGACGACGGGCACAATCAGACGATCACGACCGGCGTGCAGATCGGCGCGCCGGTGACGGCGCCGTTTCCGAATGGCGGGCCTTGGACTTTCAACCCCTTTGTCCAGTTCACCGACGTCGATCGCTTCTGGCGCTTCGGCGCGCTGCATCTCGTTCAGCCCTACGCGCAGGTCGGCGCGCAGTTCCAGGGCCCGGGCGACGCGCACCCGACTCTGACGAGCGGCCTTTTCCCGATCAATATCGGCCTCGACGTCGGCGAGGTCCTGACCTTGCAGGCGGCCGGAGGCATGGTGCTGAATCTCGATCTCTCCACCGGCCAAGTCGTCGCCGGGCCGCAACTGACCTTCGGCCTCGCGCTGAAATTCGGCAAGACGAAGTAGCGACGCGCGCCGGCGCGCGAGCTCGTCGTACGGCTGCCGTCATTCGGGCCGTATGAAATCAAACGCGACGAGAAGATTGGACGTCGCCGCCCGTCGTTCTTCTGCTGGCCGACGCGCCGCGCGGGGGCGCCGAGTGTCGGTATTTCTCGTCCGCCTCGCAAGGCGGCGGGCCGCGCGCCATAGGTCGTGCGCGTTCTGCCAAAAAGAAATTGATTGCTGGCGCGCCGGGGAAGATAACGATGAGAACTACGGCCGCGGGATAGTTGCTCTCCTCCGTGGAGAAGAAGTCAACGACTTAGACGGAGCTGGGGCAAGTCTTCTTCCATTCTCGATATTGGTTGGGCATGCGTTTGCACGCGGTCTGTAGCCTGCCATGATGGCGGCGCAGCTCCACGGTTTCGGCGCGCGTCTCCCAGTCGCGATCGCGGTAGCCGTTGCGCTTCGCCAGCCGGTCGGGCGAGCGCTCGCCATGCGCCGCGCCGGTCTTGGCGCCGACCTTCACACGACCCCAGGCGCTTCAGCACGCGATAGTGAAAGCTTCAAATGGCTTCGCGAAGACGTCGCCCTCGAGGCGACTGTCGCGTCTTACATACTCGGCCAATTCGTACGACAAGCCACCGAGTACGTCAGATAAAGACATTGGCGATATCATATCGCGTCTCAAAGCGAGCTTTGCCGAGGTGAAGAGAGGGCTTAGGCTACCGATTGTCTTTTGGAGACCAAAGAATTCCAGGCTTTTCGTTCGTAATGGTCATGCCGGCAGGATAGCTCACCAGCTCAAGCTGCATGCCCCATGGCGATAGAAAATAAACCCAGGTCAAGCCCTTCGTGGGCCCGGCCTCCATCGTCACCGGATTGCCTTGGACCGTTATACCATGCGATTTCAGATAGGCGACGGCCCTGGCTATATCTTCGACGTAGAAAGCAAGATGGTGGCCCCCCACATCACTGTTGCGGGGAGGAGTGACGTTTGCGCCAGCGAACCTGTATTCGAAGATCTCGAAACTTGCCCCGGTCTTGCATCTGAACATGCGAAGGCTTCGAATGACCGCCCGGGGATCGACGCCAAGCTGTATATGCATCCAATCATCGTCTGATCGAAACGGCCCAATTTCGAAAACGAGCGAGCATCCAATCACGTCGACGAAGAAACGCGTCGCCGCCTCGATGTCGGGCACGGTGAACCCGACATGATCCGTGCCGGACAAGCCAGGTAGCCCACTCACCGATTTGATGCCGGGTCGCTGATCATGGTCATCAGCCGCAATTTCTGAAGTTCGAAAACCTTATCTTTGACCTCCGCGAATTTCTTCAGATGCGGCAGCTCCATGTGTTTGTCCCATTCAGCGCGGTTGGTCCAATTCTCGTAGAAGGTGAACTCCGCGGGATCGTCATTGTCCTGGTGCAGCCAATATTCGATGCAGCCCGGCTCGCTGCGCGTCGGCTTTATCAGGCCGGAAAGGAACGCCTTGGTTTCCTCGATTTGCCCATTCAGAGCACGCAGATGCGCAATAACGGTGAGTTGCTCGGTCATTCGGCATCTCCTCGATTTCTCGGCCTACGGCCAGTTCTCGCTTCCGCGAGGCGCGCGCGTCTCAGCTGCGACCAAGTCCGCGCGCCGCAGCGTAAACGAGCGCGGCGGCGACAATGAGCGCGCCCTGGAACACATATTGATACGTCTCGGTAAAACCCAGGAACGCTGCCGCGTTCAAAACCTCGGTCAGCAGCACTGCGCCCAGCACCGTGCCGATGAAGGCGCCGCGCCCGCCGCGCAGGCTCGTCCCGCCAAGCACGACCGCCGTGATGCTTGATAGCGTGTAATTTATTCCTTGCCGCGGATCGCCAACGCCGAGTTGACACATCAACATCAACGCGCCGGCCGCCGTCAAAAGAGAGCAGGCGATGTAGCCGAAGATGAAGGTGCGATCGACCTGAACACCCACCCTGCGCGCGGACTCCTCATAGGAACCCGTCGCCCGGAGGCGGACGCCGAGCTTCGTATGACGGAGCAAATATTCGCCAGCGACGGCCGTTCCCGCCAGAGCGATAAACGCGACGGGAATTGGGCCGATCTGGGACGTAAAAATCTGCACAATGTCAGCATTGATGTACCCGCCAGGATTCTCGCGAAGCAGGAAACTCATGCCTTGCAGGCCAATGTACATGGCGAGCGTTGCTGCGATGGGCGTAAAATTCGCGAAGCGGATTAGCACCCCGTTGACGGTCCCGACGACGGCGGCGGCGAATACTACCAAGACGAAGCCAAGCGTTATCACAGGCGCGGATTTATCGTCATTGATGAAGAACGACGCCACTACAACCAGAAAGCCGGCGAGCGGACCGACCGACAGATCGATGGCGCCTAGCAACAGCGTGATCGTTTGCCCAAGCGCAATGAACCCCAACGCGGTAGCCAGCGTGAGGATATTGTAAACATTGAATGTCGAGAGGAAATTGCTGTTTCGGCTGAAGACGTAAAGACCCAGCAGGGCCGTGACGAGCGCGAGAGGAACCGCAGGCGCGTTGTCCGACTGCAGAAAATGCGGCAAGCCTCGCCCAGCCGAGCGGATCGTCTTTGGCAGAGCGGCGGCCCCGACCTGGGTATTCGCGTTCACGGCGGCGGCGACGATGCGGGCTTCTGCGACATCGGCCCCAGTCAACGTCGCGACGACGCGTCCACGGGACAGGACGATGACCTTGTCACATAACCCCTCGAGCTCCGTCGCATCCGTCGAGTTCACAATGACCGGCGTGCCGGAATTCGAGACCTCTCGTAAGATGCGGTAGATTTCAGCGCGTGCTCCAACATCGACGCCCTGGGTCGGCTCATCGGCGACGATGAGGCTCGGATTGGCGAGCAGAGCGCGTGACATTACGACCTTTTGCTGGTTGCCGCCTGACAGCGAGAGAATTGGCGCATCCATACTCGGCGCCTTGACGGCAAGTTCGCGGAACGTCGCGCCGACGCCTTCCAACTCCTTCTTCTTGCGCATAATCCCAAGCGTGGAAAACTTGTCGAGCGCGGCGAACGACGCATTTTCGCGGACTGTAAGGCCTGCGGCCAAGCCTTCTGTATGCCTGTCCGATGATATGAAGGCCGCCTCGCGCAGGAGGTCCTTGGAGTTCACGGCGCGTCCGCGAAAACTTATGGCGCCTTCGGATGGCTGCAGTCCCGCAAGCGCCCGCATCAATTCGGACTGGCCGTTGCCTTCCACTCCAGCCACGCCGACAATCTGTCCTTGGGCGAGCTCGAACGTTATGTCTTCAAATCCCCTGCCTTTCAGCGACTTCACCGATAAGATCGCCTCGCTCGGAAAACGATTGGGCTTCGGCGGGAAAGTCGATCCGAGCGTCCGCCCGGCAATCATGCCCAGGAGCTCGGCGTCCTCGATCTCATTCACCAGACCTCCGCCTCGGATGCGACCGTCGCGAAGCACAGTCACTCGATGCGCGATCTGGCGAAGCTCCGCAAGCCGATGAGTGATATAGATCACCGACGCGCCGGTCTGGACGACGCTTCGCACACGCCGGAACAGCATTTCGGTCGACTCTTGATCGAGCGCCGCCGTAGGCTCGTCCAGCATAAGAACTCTTGGCCTGATCGCCAGCGCCTTGGCGATTTCCAAAAGGTGCTTCTGTGCGACTGATAGAGCGTCGGCGCGCATGTGCAGGGGGACGCGCAGGCCGACCCTCTCCAGCATGTCCTTGGCGGCAATTTGGGCCGTTTGCCCACCGAAGGCCGATTTCGGCAACGCAACTTGAAGATTTTCGAGCACCGAGAGGTCGTCGAGAACAGCCGGGTGCTGGAAGGAAATGGCGATCCCCAGTGATGTGGCGACCTCTGGCGACATATGGGAAATCAGGCGGCCTCCGACACTAATCTCGCCCAATTCGGGATGAACCGCCCCGGAAATTATGTTCATGAGAGTGGACTTGCCCGCCCCATTTTCCCCGAGGACGGCGTGAACCTCTCCGGGAAAGAACTCGATGCTCACGTCGCGAAGCGCTGGGACTCCTGAATAGAATTTCGAAATGTTGGACAGTCGGATCGCGACTTCCCCATGTCCTGGATCGCCAGACAAGGGAGCATGGTCCTGATGACGATCCACGAGCAGGCTTCGGCTAGAATCGGCCATATCCACCACGTTCAATAATCGCGCCCCGGACGATCCGGGGCGCGATGGCCGTCACTTGGTGTTGATCGCCTTCGTCTGCTCCTCTGGAGACAGTTCGGCCGATAAGTAAATCTGACCGGGTAGATCCGCGCGGCACTGAACCGGATGCGGCTTGCCGGTCACGGAATTTTCGAAGACAGGACCTTTGAAGCTTGTCTCTTCTGGCGGCTTGCCGCCTGTCGCCGCGGCGACCGCCCATTGAACAGCGAGGCGAGCATTGTCGTTTTCGGTCGACACGGTGAACAGCTTGAAGTCCGGGTTGTTCTTTTCGTGCTCCTTCCAGAAGCAGCCCAACGAATTGCCGTCGGACGTGGCGAGCGCCGGGATTGACCGACCGGATTTCTCGAACAGCGGAAGGGCGCCGACCAATGACGGCCCAAAATCGGAAACGATGACGTCGATCTTGTTATTCTTCGCAATTTCAGCCGTAAGAACCTTCTGCGTCAATGCAGGATCCCAGTTTGTCACATCGAAGGGCTCCGGGTTGATGAACTTGTATTCCGGTCCGAGCACAGATTTCAGCCCCTCAAGTTCATCCAGACCCTGGCTGTTGCCCGCGGGACCGCTGAGGAACAAAAGGTTGCCGCCGTTGGGCAGGATGCTCTTGATCCATTCGCCCCAGTTCCGGCCGTCCGTCTTAAAATCGTCGCCGACGAACTGCGTATAGTTCACGCCAGCCTTCCCGCCGGCCGATACGCGGTACGGAACGATAACCTTGCCCGACTTGTAGACGCTCGTAATCGCCGGCAGCATCGCCTGACCGGCGTCAGGGAAGACGACCAGGGCGTCGATGCCCTTGGCGGCCATGGCCTTGATGTCCGAGATGGCCTTCTGAGTATCGCCCTGGCCGTCGGCATATTCGTAGCTGGTGATGCTGGGGCACTTCAAGGCCTCCTGTTTACCGGACGCGGTCGTCACTTGGCGCCAACTGTTGCCGCCGTAACCGTCGAGCAGCGCAATCGACGCCTTCTTTGGTCCGCACCACGCGGGCGTTTCGGCCTGAGCGAAATCGGAGAATGCAAGGGCCATGACCGTTGACGCCACGCCGAGCGCAAGTTTCCGTCGAACCGAGATCCTCATTATTTTCCTCCCTCAAGTTGACGTGGCTGCGTAACCACGTATTGCCGTCCATCGAACCGAGTAGACTGCGATGCCAAACCCCAAGGCCAATGCTTGGATGATGGTTTGCGCCGAATACGGCACGCCAATTGCAAGTGCGAATTGGCTCAGTTGGTTCAGAAAAAACGCGGCGACGACAGTCGAGATCGGAAAGCCGCGACCGCCGAGCAACGAGGCGCCGCCCAGAACAACGACTGCAACAGACGGCAAGAGCAGCGAGTCGCCCTGGAACGCCGTAGGTTCGCGGGTGACGCCGGCCACAAGCACGCCGGCCGTGCAATAGAGTAGTTGAGCGTAGATATAGGCCAGAAGTTGGTGGAGCCGCACGCGAAGTCCCACGGCGCGAGCCGCCAGCGGATTCGCCCCTATCGCTTCGAAGCGCCTGCCGACGACCGTCTTTTTCAAAATGAAGGAAACCACGGTCAAAGCGGCGAGGGCGAAATAGACGGTGTTCGGAACCCCTAATGTCTGGCCGCCGGCTATTGCGGCCAATAAGGTGGTCGTTGTTTTCGGAACGCCGCCAGAAACCGCAAATACGCCGCCATACAGCAGAGCGTTCACGCCGATCGTCGCAACAATTGCGTTGAGCCCGAAGAGACTCACCAGGACGCCGTTTGCCAAACCGGCGAGAATTGCGCAACCGATCGCCAGCAGCACCGCCGCGAGGAGCAGAGCGTTGTCTCCTTGCGGATAGTGAGTCGAGATGACGACGGCGAGCGAAACTCCTCCTGCGAGCGATAGATCAAAACCTCCTTGCTGAACGACCAGCAACTGTCCCAGCCCGACGATTGCCATAATGGCGGCAAAGGGCAGACTTCCAGCCAGGCTCCCATAAGTTACCGACGAGGGCGCGACGATACGGCAGATGACGATGAGCGCAATCGTCGAAAGGACGACGGTCACGAACTCCCTTGCCAAAGGAACATGAAAACGTTGTCGCGAAAGAGGTCGTCTCCTTTGCGCTTCGCCGGCGGACTTCATCAGGCTATGCTCGCCGGTTTCCAAGATGTGGCGCGCATCGCCCTCATGTACATCTGCGCCAATTTCGCCCATACCGGGATGCCTTGTATCGCGGCTGCTTGGCTGCAAGGCGCGCAAGTCTTGCCCTTCGGTTGAGCTATCGTCAGGCAATCTCGAGCGTCACCTTGACGGCTTCCTTCGGGTTCTTCCCCAGTTCGAACGCCTTCAAGGCGTCGTCCAGCGGGAAGCTGTGAGTCTGGATAGGCGACAAATCGATGCCCGTCCGTTCGAGGAAACGAATGGCCGCCGGCCATACGCCGGGCGATCCGATGCAGCCGCGCACGGTCAGATTCTTCATCTGGATCTTGCCGAGCTCGACCGGGAACTTCTGGTTTATGTTGATCCCGACCATCGAGATGCGACCCTCAAGGCGAGCGTAGTCGAACACGTTGGCTAGCGACGAGGAGTGGCCGGACGCCTCGATGACAAGATCGGCGCCGCCTTTCGTCAATTCCTGAACCGATTCGACGGCGTCTCCTTTCGACGGATCGACCGTCGCGTCGGCGCCCAGGCGCTTGGCGATGTCGCGGCGCAGAGGCACCGGATCGACCACGATCACGCGGGCCCCCATTCCAATGGCGGCCGCCGCCGAGACCAGACCGATGGTCCCGCCGCCCGATACAACGACTGTGTCGGCGGCGTTTGGCCCGCCATTGCGCAGGACAGCGTAATAGCCGCAGGTGAACGGCTCGATCAGGGCGCCCTTTGCGTCATCCACGGCGTCCGGCAGCTTGTGAAGCCATTCAGGCCGGGCGGCGAAGTATTCGCGGTCAGCGCCGTCCATCGAGAAGCCGAAATGATGAATACGCTCCGGCGTCTGGATGACGCATTCGCCGACCACGCGATCGCCGCGCTTCAAGCCCTTGACGTCCTTACCGACTTCAACAACTTCGCCCACCCATTCATGACCAGGCGTAACAGGATAGGAAATCGGAATGATATATTGGCCGGCGAGAAGCTCGTAATCGGAGTGGCAAATGCCGACGCGGCGCGACCGGATCATCACCTCGCTGTCGGTGATCGATGGCGTCTGAACCTGTGTGACGACCAGCTTTTTTGGTTCGTCAAAAATCAGGGTCTTCATCGCTTCCTTCCTTGTCTTCGTTACGGGTCAGGCCACGATTTCGATTTTCCCGCTCGAGGCGGACGCAAAAATCGCTTCGAGCAGCGCGATGTTGTCGACGAGATGCGTCGCGGTGATCGGATAGGTCTCCCTGCCGCGTACGGCGCGAGCGAAGGACACCAAATTGTCCTTCACCGGTTCGGCGGGAGGGACCTCAGCGGTCGTGATCGGACCGCCCGCCATCGCCGAGGTTACAATCCACCCGGCTGGCGATTCGACGTGCGCCTTGTCGCGGATATCGATCCACCCTTTCGAGCCGTAGACGGTGAAGCGCGACATGAAGGGATTGGCGAGCGAAGCCGATACGTACGACGTGCCGCCGGCCTTGAATTTGACATAGGCGGCGACGGTGTCGCCTTGCGGCAGATCCGACGAGAGTTGTTCGCAAATGCACAGAACGCTTTCGGCCGGACCAAGAAGGCGTACCGAGAGATCGAGCAAATGGATGCCTGTCGCTGTCATGCCGCCGGCAGGGGCCTGATCCGCTTTGAGACGCCAATTGTCGCGATCGAGCGCCAGAAACTTGTCGTGACTGAAGTTGGCCTCGATCTGGTGAATCCGACCAAGCTCGCCAGCGTCAGCTTTAGCTAGGAGGTCGGCGATCGGCGGTTCCCAGCGCCTCTCGTGCCCCATCCCGAGCACCAGTCCTGCGTCGCGACAGAGGCGAACGGCTTTCTCGGCTCCAGCCTTCGTCAAGGCGAGCGGCTTTTCGCAAAAGACGTGCTTTCCAGCCGCGACGGCGGCCTCAATTTGCGAGCCATGAAGCGCGTGCGGCGTCGCGAGCACGACGGCTTCCACCGCCGGGTCGGCCAACGCATCGGCGTAATTGGCTGACAGCTCCACGCCCTTTTCCGCGCACAGAGCTAGCGCCGTTTCGAGGTTAGGCTCAACCGCGCGGACCACGCGAATGTCCTCCGGCGCTGCGGCAAGGACATTCAGCATTTTCTTGCCCCACCAGCCCATGCCGACGAGAGCGATTCCAACTGGTCTGTTCATGTCCTGGCGCCAACGCGGTTGTTCATGGTCTCGCTCGAGGTTAGGAGGGAATGATCCGACTCGCGCGCAATTCGTCGAACACGTCAAAGAAGCTGCGCGTCGTCCGTTGATACGCGGAGAAGCCGAGCGTTCGACTGTTGGTCATATCCGTGAAGCATTCCAATGTGCGGCCGAGGTCGGCGTCGCTGTGCCACCATGATGCGAGCTTGTTCACCGGAATGTTCTGGAGAGCATGCTTGGCCACGATTTCGGACCAGATAGCGGGTGCGTTTGACATCTGCTCTTGGAGAGGAACAGCACGCCCAGGATATTCGCCGACCTCGAGGCCGAAATAGGTTGCGATCTGCCGCCAGAGCCAGGTCCATCGGAAGAGGTCGCCGTTGACGATGTTGAACGGCGTGTTTGCGGCCGCTGGCGTGGTGGCTGCCCAATGCAGCTGCTGCGCCAGGATTCGTGCGTCAGTTACATCGGTGACCGCGTGATATTGCTCGGGCGAGCCCGGAAAGACGAAGGGTCGTCCAGTATGTTTACAAATCGAGGCGTAGACCGCGAGCGTCACGGCCATGTTCATGGCGTTGCCGATGACCATCCCGATCATTGTGTGCGGACGGTGAACGGACCAAGCAAAACCGCGCTTCGCGGCCATCTCGAAGAGAACGTCTTCTTGCGCGTAGTAAAAATTGGGCCCAGGTAAGCGCGGGCTGCTTTCGAGAAACGGCGTGTAGGGTTTTACTTTGGCGTAATCGTCGAAGGAGCCGAGATAGTGTTTCAGCCCTGTCACCAGCGCGGCGTGCCTGATCGCAGCGCCGGAAACGCCTTCGAACAGGTTGCGGACCATCGCAGCATTGACCCGGACGTTCTCTTCCTCGTTCGTCTGGCGCGACCACATGCAGAAAAAGACATGGCTTACATCCGCCGCGGCCGAGAGTGCGGCCTTGCTGGCGACCGCGTCTTCGAGGTTCGCGGCGATATGTCGGTCAGACCACGACAGGTCGGCCGCGCTACGAGAGACCGTCACGATCGTCCAGCCTTGCTCCTTGAGATACCGTCCCGCGTAACTGCCGGACAATCCTGTGGCCCCCACGATCAAAGCGATATTTTTGCTGCTCATCGATCCGACTTCATTGCTGACATTGAGGCGAGGGTTACCTCAAGGAGACCCGACCCGTAGGCCTTCAGCCTTCAGTCTGTCGAGGTCCAGAAGCTGCGACGCGCGCCGCCTCTGGCCGTCGGCATGGGCGAATCGATAGATGGTGCGGGAGAGTTCGCCCTAGAGCCGTGCCTCGGGAGCGGACTCTAAAAAGGGGATAGATGTTCATGTCAGCCCTCCTCCCTCGCAGCGTCGTCCGCTGCGTCGATCGACCGTTCGCTTTCGCGTGCGGCCCGATCGATAAGAAGGACGCTAACAAATTAGCCTGCGCAGCTTCGCACTGATTTGTCCGAATCGGATAAATTTGGCTCAAGAAGAGCCGCTGCCAGATGTTCGGACAAGGGCTTAAACGGATTCTGGTCCGAGAGCGGCAGAACAGCTTGTGCAGCATCAAGCCGGCTTCAGCCCTGTCAGTAATATCCCGCCCGTCGCATCACTTCGTCGGCTTGCGCCTGGGCGTTCTGTAGAGCTTCTTTGTCCGACACCTCTCGACGCAAAGCCCTATGAATCTCCTCCCCTAGAATTGCCTCTAAATACAGATATTCGGGGACGGGTGGACGAGGCCACGCTTTCAGCATGTTCCGCTTGGCAAGCTTGTCGACGACACTGACAATCGGCGAGGTCGCTGCTGCTTCGGGATCCGCAGAGACGCTAAAGCGCGGCGCTACGGGAAAGCCGTTTTGAACATTGGCCTTCATGGCTTCAGGCGATGTCATCCAGGCGATCCCCTCGAAGGCTAGTTCAATCCTATCCGGGGCGAGATTGGATGGAATGCAGAGCAGGAAGCCGCCAATCGGGTTATTGGACGCCCCGCCGGGGCCTCGCGGTTGCGGCAAATAAGTAACCTTGCGTTTCACGGCGGAACTAACGTCGTTTTCGAAGCGCGCCGCGCGCACCGTCCAGCAATAAGCAAGCGCGGTTTGACCCGAAAGAAACGACGCGGTGCGACGGTCCCAATCCATCTCGAGAATGTCAGGCGGCGAAACCTCTTTCAGGCGATGCAGGTAATCGAGCACACGCAGCCCCGCGTCCGATTGAATTTGCGGGCGTAGCTGATCGCCTTGCGCGTGATCGACCCCCATCGCGAGCCTGGCCTTGGGAATATGGAGTATCGATTCGCCGCAACATCCCATGAGGAACATGAACGTCGACGCGATAGGCATTCCGCGCGCGCCATTCCAGGCGATGCCATAGCGACCTCTCTCTGGGGCGTGGAAGTGCTTGGCCGCTGCGATCGTCTTATCGAAAGTCGTGGGATATTCGACTTTGTCCTTTTCAAAGAGATCACTTCGCGCCGCCAGCAGTTCGATGGTACAGTAGATTGGAATTCCGTACTGCTGTCCTCGCCAAGTCCCCATAGACCAGACCGACGGATGGAAGTCGAGCGGCGAGATCGCCGCCGTCTTTATGTGAGAATCGAGTGGAATAACGAGGCTTTTGTCGACGGCTTCGCCGAGCCAGGGCGCATTGATCGCGACGATGTCATATTCTGACACCGGCAGCCGAGAGTTTTCAATCAACCGCTGATGAAGCAGCGGTAACTTTCTCAGGTCAAAGTTCTTACGCGACGCCATGTTGTTGCGGAAGTCCGCCCACATGTTGCGCATGGCAAGGAAGTAATTGTCGTCGTTCAGCAGAAAGTGGATTTCGCGCGTTCCGCGAAATAGGCTTTCAATCAATCTCGGTGGCGGAATGATTTGCGCTGCAAAATAAGACCCGCCGAAGTAAAAATCTTCCTCGGCATCGGTTTTGGCGCGCAGACCAAAAGTCTCCGCAAGAAGAAATTTTATCTTTCGGGCGTATTGAATGAAGCTTTCCAGAAGTTTTTCGCTCGGGTGCAATAGGAAGCGCTTCCCGGTGGCTGACGCGTTAGTTGTGATAATATCGCCGTTGTCCAAAAGAGTATGAATACGACGCATGGCGGTCGCGTGGGGAACCTTAGCGACTGACGCTAACGTTGAAATTGTGACCGGCGTCCCTGTTAGATGGTTTTTAATAAGAAACAGCACAATGTTCCATGTCGCGTCTTCTTCCGCAATAAGAATCATTTCTTGGAACGGTAGTCGCACGCGTTCGAGAAAGGCGATGATGCGCAAAAGTTCGTGTTCGGTCATCCGATCGCTGTGTTCGCGGCGCTAAAGGGGCAATCCTCGGAGCCTCACTCTCCAGTTAAGGTAATGTCCCGAATTCATCGTTGTCTACAGTCGCGCGGACCGGTCAAAGGCCCCGCGATGCTCAAAGGGCGCGCGCACCCAGGGCTCGATCAGCGCTCGGTTCTTAAAGGCCAAGAGCTCCCAGAACTGAAATTGCCGCGTCGGACTCGCCATTGGCCGTCGCACCGTCGGCGCGGCCGCGGGCCGTCAGGCCATCTTGACCATCACCTTCATTTCTTGGCCGCTCGGGTTGAGCAGCGAGCGAAAACCCTTATCGACGATGGCTTCCGGTTCGATCCGCGCGGTGATGATTTTCTCCACGGGCAGCCGCCCGCTCGAGATCATTCGAATAACGCGCGGCCACATTGTCACTTGGTAACACCATGTGGCTTCGATCGTGATGTCTTTGAGCGCCCACAGAGCGGGATCGACAAGGGCTTTCTTAACGTGCAGACCGGTTTGAACGACAGTGCCGTGGTTGCGGACGGCCTCTATGCAGGTGTTGAGCGCGGCTTCTATGCCTGAGCATTCGATGGCGGCGTCGACGCCAACGCCTTCCTCAGTGTTTGCACGAATATGGTCGACGACGTTAACGGTCTTCGGATCAAGCACAGCGGCGGCGACGCCGAGAGTCTCGATATGCCGGCGGCGATTGGCGTTTGGCTCACTGACGAAGATTTTGGACGCGCCTACGGCGTGACACACGAGCGTGACCAACGCGCCGATGGGGCCAGCTCCGGTGATCAGAACCGTGCTTCCGCCCGTCACCTTGGCGCGATCCACGCCATAAAGGGCGACCGCGGTCGGCTCCACCATCGCGCCTTGCTCATCCGTCACCCCATCCGGAATGATATTGGCGTTGTAGTCGTTAATGACGGCGAACTCGCCCATGCCTCCCCATGCCCAACTCAGACCGACGCAGCCCATGCTCGGGCTGAGATGGTTGAGCCCCCGGCGACTGTAATAGTCGTCGAGCGGCATGATAAGCGGCTGGATCGAAACTCGATCGCCTTTGCGCACGCGAGTGACGGCGCGCCCAACATCGACAACTTCTGCGGAAAACTCGTGGCCAAGGATCTGCGGCAGCACGGCCCCGGTGAACTTATGCGGAGTCGCGGGCGTCACGATCGGGCCCGCTGCGAACTCGTGCAGATCCGTGCCGCAGATGCCGCACGTCAGCGGCTTCACCATGATCTGACTGTCGCCGACGACGGTTGGGGCGGGCACGTTCTCGACCCGAACGTCTTCCCGGGCGTAAAATCTGACCGCCTTCATCTGGCCCTCCGCGTCCTCGTTTCCCGCTTGCCGTCGGCCCACCATTGGCCCGGCGCCTGCGCCGTGGGAGGTTTTGTGGTTCGTCTAGCACCCAGCCTGTTGACGGGTTGACGCCCAATTGTCCGGAATGAGTATTTCTCAAAAAGCGTAAAACGAGTCACCACAAGCAAAGTCGCCGCGGATCGCCAGCGCCAACGCTCCGCTGTCAACGATACCCGTGCTCGGCGAATAGAGCCGGCGACGTAGGAAACCGCAGCTCGGCCCTTCTCTATCTCCGCGCGCGTCATCCAGGTCAACTCTGATACCCCATTCTTCATCGCGGTCTCGTAAATCGCACGCAGTTTCGGCGTCTCAGCCTCCGCCACCACGTACTTGCCGACCTGTTTGTGCGGGACGCGAAACCGCTCGCAAAAAGCATATAGACGTTGACGTCCCTCGACGCAGAGGCGGGCCTTCAAGGTTCCCGGTGGATACTAAAGGCCGGCGTGAATGACCTCAGAGTTTCGCGAGCTCGTCTCTGCGCCAAATGCGATCGCCGCTCACAGGGACGAGAGTCTCGTGTCCATTGCAAGCGAGCCGGCGCGCAATAGCCAAACCGACAACGCCGGCGCCGACGACCAGAAACTCTACCCTGTCAACCACGCAAACCTCCCTAAGCTCATCCTAAAGCGTCGGCCTACGCCAGGCGAACGGACTAGATATTCATTTTGAGATTATTTCACCGCCCGGCCGTTTCGAAGTTTGGCACTGTCGGTCGCGATAAGCTGGGCAGGAAACGATCACGATGGAATCGGGGAAAATTGCCGCGGTTGGGTCAGAGCCGGTCGGCAACGATGATATAGGCCTTGAACGGCGTCTGGAGCTTTTCCGCCTCCAAGTGGAAATACGAGATTGCGAGAAGCGCGCCTACGACCTTTTCCTCCAGAACCTGATTAAGGGCACCAGCCATCTGTCCCTTGGCCAGGAGGCCGTGGCGGCCGGTTTCGGCGTCGCGATGCGCAAAGGCGATAAATCCTTCTGCACATACCGCGGGCACGCACATACGTTGGCGCGCGGAGCCTCAATGGAGGGAATGCTTGGCGAACTGATGCTGCGCGATATCGGGCTCATGCGAGGTAAAGGCGGCTCGATGCATTTGACGTCCGTCGAGCACGACGTGCTCGGCTCTTATGCGATTATTGGCGCTCATTTGCCGATCGCCTGCGGGTCGGCGTGGCGTGCGCAATATCTCGGCGAGAAAGACGTCTCGGTCTGCTTCTTCGGCGACGGCGCAACCAACATCGGCGCCTTCCACGAGGCGCTCAATTTCGCAGCTATCTGGAAGTTGCCGGTCGTCTTCGTTTGCGAGAATAATCTTTATATGGAGTACACGCCGATCAGCGAGGTGACCGCGGTCAAACATCCAGCCGCCGATCGTGCGGCAAGCTACGGGTTGGAGTCAATTGTCATCGATGGCAACGATGCCGACGAAGTCTACCGAACGGCATACGCGGCGCTAGCGAAAGCGCGCGACGGGGGCGGTCCTTCGATCATCGAGTGCCTGACCTATCGACATTCCGGTCACTCTCGCGCCGATCCAGCAAAGTACCGTCCGCCGGGAGAGCTGGAAGAATGGCTTAAGCGCGACCCTTTGATCATCTACCGACAGAGACTCAAAGAATTCGGCGTCGCCGACGACGCGATCAGCGCGATCGAAAGCGAAAGCAAGCGAAAAGTTGAAGCCGCCACGGCGGCTTGCAAGGCTGCGCCGCAAGCGCCGGTCGACCTCCTCACGGCGGATGTCTATGCGGATGGAGGCTGGGCGTGGCGGAACTAACCTATCGGGACGCCGTCGCCCGCGGTATCGCGCAGGAGATGGAGCGCGACGATCGCGTCGTCTTCCTTGGCGAGGATATCGGGAAGGCGGGCGGCGTCTTCAAGGCGACCGTCGGGCTTTACGAGAAATTCGGGCCGCTTCGGGTCCGCGACACGCCGATCTCCGAACAAGCAATACTGGGTGCGGCGATGGGCGCCGCAATGACGGGGCTCCGGCCCATCGCCGAACTCATGTTCGCCGACTTCCTGGCGGTATGCTTTGACTATGTCGCTAACGAAATGTCGAAACTTCGGTATATGACGAACGGACAGCTTTCTTGTCCGCTTGTTGTTCGCACTGGAAATGGCGGCGGCGTTCGCTTTGGCGCGCAGCATTCCCAGTCGATCGAGAACTGGACGATGATGATCCCGGGCGTGAAAGTGGTTGCGCCGTCTTCGCCCGTCGATGTCATCGGGCTGATGGCGGCGGCGGTTCGCGACCCGGATCCGGTCATCTTTCACGAACATAAGGCCCTTTACGCCACGAAGGGCGAAGTCCCCGACGGCGAGATCGTCGACGTGTTGGGGATCGCGAAGATCCTCCGGCCGGGCAGCGATTGTACAATTGCGGCGCTTGGATTGATGGCGCCGCGCGCGCTCGAAGCGGCCGGTGTCTTGGCTCGCGAACACAAAATAGATGCGGAAGTCATCGACGTGCGGTCGTTGGTTCCGCTCGACACCCAAACAATTCTAGGGTCGATCGCCAAGACGGGCCGCCTCTTCACCGTGGAGGAAAATCCACGCCTTTGCGGGTGGGGCGCGGAGATCGCCTCGATCGCCGCTGACGAGGCGTTTTGGGACCTCGACGGCCCGATCGTCCGCATAACCACGCCGCACATCCCGCTACCCGCCGCCGACCACCTTGAAGATCTCGCCCTGCCGAGCGCCGCTCGCATCGTCGAGAAGGTCTGTCGCGTCCTCAATGGATAGCCGGATGACCGCCACTATCATCATGCCGCAACTTGGCGAAACCGTTGCGGAGGGAAAGATTCTCGCCTGGTTCAAGTCGGTCGGCGACCAGATCCGTGAAGGCGAGAACCTTTTCGAAGTCGAGACGGACAAGGTGACCGTTGACGTGCAGGCGATCGTTTCGGGTCGTCTCAGCGAAATTCGCGTCAGCGCGGGGGAGGTCGCAAAAATCGGGGACGTCGTCGCGCTGGTCGGCCCTGCGGTCGCCGCGGTCGACGTCCGGTCCGCCCCAACGGGCGTTATGAGACAGCCGGCTTGGCGAGCCGCTTTCGAGGAGGTGTCCACGCCGATAGGCAAATTCGGGCCGGCGAAGGGACCTGACGGGGTGCGCATCACGCCGCTCGCGAGACGCCTGATCGCGCAAGCTGGACTGGATCTCGATCGGCTCGCGCAAGACGCGCGGCGACGGGGGAGCAATCGCGTCGTCGAAGCGGATGTGCGCGCTGCGCTCGCTCAGGAAACGGCTCCAGCGCCGCCCGCGCCGGCCTCTCTCTCGACGACGGCCGCGCCTCCGCAACGCTCTGCGCAAAGCGGCGGGGCGGTCGTCTCGCTTAACGCGGTGCGCCTAAAGACCGGGGAGCGCCTCGCCGAGAATTGGCGAAACATCCCTCATGTCTTCCAAGCGATCGAAGTCGATTTCACGTCGATCGATCGGGCGCGCCGCAAGCACAAGGACGCCTTCCAGCAAGCCCACGGCTTTTCGTTGACTTACCTTCCTTTTATCGCGCGAGCGACCTGTCTGGCGCTTCAAGCTTTTCCGAACGTGAACGCGCGGTTCGACGGAAAGGCGCTGACGCTCTCGCGCGAAACGCATCTTGGGATCGCCGTCGACCTTTCGCATAACGGCCTTGTCGTGCCAGTCGTGCGCGACGCCGGCGATCTGGCGCTTGTCGGTCTTGCTAAGGCTATGCGGCGGCAAATCGAGAAAGCGCGCGCGGGAAAATTGACGCCGGACGACCTCGCTGGCGGAACCTATTCAATCAGCAATAATGGGGCTTTCGGAACCTCGTTCACCGCGCCGATCATCAACGCGCCGCAAGTCGCCATTCTGTCTACGGACGCGATAAAACTGAAGCCCGCAATCGTCTCCACGTCGGAAGGCGATTTCATCGCCGCTCGGATGATGGGCGTGATCGGGCAGAGCTTCGATCATCGCGCCTTCGACGGCGCTTATTCCGCCGCCTTCCTGTCCCGCCTCAAGCAAATCCTCGAAGATCGGAACTGGGGCGATGAGTTGGATGGCGAGCAATAGCAAGCGCCGGATCGAAAAGGCCACGCAGAGACGTCTGGAGGAACGATGAAATACAACAGACCGCACTCGACCGCCGCCTGGGGCGCTATGGCGAAGGACTGGGAGCAGGGCATTGACTATCACCGCCTGTCCAAGGATCGCCTGACGCGCACCCAGCAATCCTTGCGCTATGCCGGTCTCGGCGCCGTATTGTGTTTCAATTTCGACAATATTCGCTACGTTACGGCGACTCATATCGGCGAGTGGGCGCGCGACAAATTCTTCCGCTACGCGCTTTGCCCCGCGGAGGGAAAGCCGTTTCTCTGGGATCCGGCGCCGCCGGCGAAGCGAATTTCATCGCCATGGATTTCCGACAATGTCGCCGCGCCGATCACCACGATGCAGGGCGCGATACCGCCATCGATGAACGTCCAGAACGATTTCGCCCGGCAAATCAAGAAGGCGCTCGTCCACTACGGCATCGGCAAAGAGCCGTTGGGCATCGATATGATGGAGATCGGCATGTTGCGCGCGCTCGAAGCGGAGGGCGTCGAAGTCGTCGACGGTCAGCAGGCGCTGCTGGATGCGCGCGAGGTCAAAACCGAGGACGAAATCGAGCTTCTGCGCATGTCCGCCGCGATGGTGGATGCGACCTACGTCGATATCGCCCGCGCGATCCGGCCCGGCGCCAAGGAGAACGAGCTCGTCGCCATCGCGAACGATCGTCTCTTCCGCATGGGCTCGGAGCGAGTGGAATGCGTGAACTCGGTTTCCGGCCGCCGCGGCCGACCGCATTCCCACACATTTTCCGACCGCATGATCCAGCCCGGCGACATGATTTTCCTAGATATCATGCATTCCTATAATGGCTACCGTACTTGCTACTATCGCACGTTCATTTGTGGCGAGCCGAATAAGCACCAGATCGACGCTTACGAAACCGCGTCGAAATGGATCAGCGCCTCGATAGATATGATCCATCCCGGCATAACGCCTGATGAAGTCGCCTCCGTTTGGCCCGACGCCCAGGAATTCGGATACCGCGACGAGGAGGAAGCTTTCCTCCTGCAATATGGTCACGGCGTCGGCTTGTCCCTTTGGGAGCGGCCCATCTTCTCCAAGCGCTTCCGCGGCCAGAACCGGCCGCTGGTTGAGGGGATGGTGTTTGCTCTGGAGACTTGGAAGGGCGCAGACGACGGCTCCGGCGCCGCGCGCATCGAGGAGGAGGTCGTCGTCACAAAGGATGGCTGCGAGATTATCACGAATTTCCCATCGGACCGCCTGATTTCCTGCGGGCTTCCAGGCTGCGAAGTATTTTGATTGGAGGTCCCATCGTGGGAGGAACTTCGCCTTCCGACGCCAGGAGTAGAATCCCGGTGACCCTCGTCACCGGCTTTCTCGGGAGCGGAAAGACGACCTTGATCAATGCGGCGCTTTCTTGTCCGGAGATGTCGCGGACCATGATCGTCGTGAACGAATTCGGCGAAGTCGGGCTTGATCAAAAGCTATTCGCGCGCAGTTCCGACTCTGTCGTCGTGCTCGAGAACGGCTGCTTATGTTGCACGGTGCGAAGCGATCTTATTGGCACGCTCAATTCTCTCTTTCACTCTCGGAAGGCCGGAGAGATACCCTTCTTCGATAATGTGGTGATCGAAACCTCGGGCCTCGCAGAGCCAGGGCCGCTGTTGCAGGCGTTCTTGTCGGAGCCGACGCTCGACGGTCTTTACCGGGTGGCGAGCATTTTGACCCTTGTCGACGCCGTCAATTGGCCGGGGACGTCAAAAGAGCATGACGAATCCGTGCGTCAGGTCGCGCTTGCCGATCAGATCCGGATCACGAAGCTCGATCTCATTCCTGGCGATACGGAATTGGCGGCCACTCGCCTGCGCATGGACCTGCGTCGGATCAATCCGTCGGCTGAAATCACGTTCGTCGACTGGTCGGCAAAAACGATTGCCGCGCTTTTAACCGCGCCGGGCTTCGACGCTGCCGATCCCGAAGCAGATCCTCGCCGCTGGCTCAACGTCGAGGCCTACCGGGCGGCGGCCGAAGCTGACGACCATGATCCTTGCGAGCACGAGCATCAAGACCATGATGATCATGATCGCGCTCACGGTCACCGCTCCCATCTCAGCGAGAAGGGCGTCGAAACATTCCTTCTGATGCGCGAGGAGCCGCTCTCCCGTGACGAGCTTCAGTTCTTGCTCGACGGCGTCTCCCAAAATCTCGGGCCGGGATTGTTGAGAGTGAAGGGCCTGGTCAATGTCTCCGAAGAACCGGGCCGTCCGGCGGTCATCCAAGGCGCTCAACACCTCCTTCACACGATGACTTGGCTTGATCGGTGGCCTGATGCGGATCAGCGGAGCCGCATCGTCTTCATCACGCAGGGCATTCCGCGCGCCAGCCTCAAGGACGTCATCGAGCTTCTCGACCGTGTCAGCGCTCGTACGTTCAAAGCGCGCGAACGAGGACGGCGGACTTCAGACGCGGATAGGAGATCGACGCAAGCGCAATGACGTTCGACCTCATCGTGATCGGATCCGGCCCCGGCGGCTACGTCGCGGCGATCCGCGCCGCGCAACTCGGCCTGAAGACGGCAATCGTTGAGCGGGAACACCTTGGCGGCGTTTGCCTGAACTGGGGATGCATCCCGACGAAGGCGCTATTGCGTTCGGCGGAGGTCTACGAGTTGATGCGCCGCGCCAAAGACTTCGGCCTTTCAGCGGACAACATTCGCTTCGACGCATCGGCGATCGTGGAGCGGTCGCGAACCGTCTCCTCTCGGCTTAGCGGCGGCGTCGCCGCGCTGTTGAAGAAGAACAAAGTAGAGGTGATCTGGGGCGAGGCCATTCTTACCGGGCCGGGCCGCGTTCGCGTGTCCGACTCCAAGATCGCCGGCGGTCGTCCTCGTCCATCTGCGCCGGTCGACGCGCTGGGCGCCGGCGACTATACGGCCGATCATATTATCGTTGCGACCGGGGCTCGTTCGCGCGCTCTTCCTGGCCTGGAGCCTGACGGCGAAGCAGTTTGGACCTATTTCGAGGCCATGGCTCCCCGGCATATTCCGAATTCGCTGTTGATCGTCGGCTCGGGCGCCATCGGGATGGAATTCGCATCGCTCTACGCCTCGTTGGGCGCGCGTGTGACCCTGGTTGAAATTCTCGATCAGATCCTTCCCGCCGAAGACGCAGAAATTTCGACATTCGCCCGCAAGCAGTTCGAGAAACAGGGCATAGACATAAGGACCGCAGCCAAGGTGGTCGCGCTCTCGCGGACCGGGGAAGGCGGGATTGTCGCGACCATCGACCAGGCCGGCCGAACGGACGAATTGTCCGCGGAGCGCGTCATCGTGGCGGCCGGCGTGCAAAGCAATATTGAGGGCCTTGGGCTGGAATCTCTCGGCGTAAGATTGGAGCGGGGATGGATTGCCGCGGACGGCCTCGGACGGACCAATGTCGCGGGTGTTTACGCCATTGGCGATGTCGCCGGTCCTCCGATGCTCGCTCACAAGGCTGAACACGAAGGCGTCGTCTGCGTTGAAGCCATCAAGGGGTTGAACCCCGGTCCGCTCGAAAAGTCTCGCATTCCCGCCTGCACTTACAGCCGGCCTCAAATCGCGAGCGTTGGATTGACGGAGAGCAAGGCTCGCTTGGCCGGGCTCGATATTCGCGTCGGACGCTTCCCCTTCGCCGGCAACGGCAAGGCGATCGCCCTTGGCGAGGATCAGGGAATGGCGAAGACTATTTTCGACGCCCATTCGGGAAAATTGCTCGGCGCCCACTTGGTGGGAGCGGAGGTCACCGAACTGATCCAAGGTTTTGTCATCGCGATGGGCTTGGAGACAACGGAGGAAGAGCTGCTGCGTACCGTGTTTCCGCATCCGACTCTGTCGGAGATGATGCACGAGAGCGTTCTCGACGCCTACGGCCGAGCGATCCATAAATAGGGGCGCGAACAACCGGGAATGCGCCCGGGAAATTGAGGTCCTCGCCGTGCAATCGAAACCCCTTCGCCTGGACGGAAACTCCTGCTCAATTCTTTGGTCGGCGCGACGTCCGCACTATTGGCATGAAAGATCTCGATATCATTGCCGACGTCTCGCGCCAGGAACACTGTCCAATGCCGCTCGTGGCGCAAATTCGACAGCAGTACGAAGCGGCGTTCACCAATGGTTGTGGAAGGTTCGATTTTTTCGTGCTCGTTCGCGAAGCAGTCTGGATTGCCGGTCTCTAAACGCCGCGCCCCACAAAATAAAAAGCACCGGATAGGCAATCGGAGGAAACGCAGATGGACAAGCTGCAGGAGAAAGTGATCTTCATAACTGGAGGCGCTCAAGGTCTCGGCGAAGGCATTGCTCGGCGCCTGGTGGAGGATGGCGCTTCGGTTGTGATCGCGGACATCAACGGCGCAAAGGCCGCGTCTGTCGCGGACGATCTGCGCCGCGAAGGTCACAAGGCGATCTCGGTAACCCTCGATGTTGCCGAGCGTAAGCAGATGCGGGATGCAATTGAGAGAACTGTCGAACACTTCGGCGGGCTCGATGTCATGTTCAACAACGCTGGCTTCAATCGGCCGCTCCCATTCATGGACGTCGATGAAGACAACTTCAACAGCATCATGCGCGTGAACGCTCTCGGCGTCCTGATTGGCACCCAGGAAGCTGCTCGGCAAATGATGGCGCAAGGCAGAGGCGGCAAGATCATCAACACAGCCTCAATCGCCGGAAGACAGGGCTATGCGGAGTTCGCTCCCTATTGCGCCAGCAAGGCCTCCGTCATCTCGCTGACCCAAGCCAGCGCTCGAGAGTTTGCCAAAAGCCGAATCACGGTCAATGCCTTTGCGCCAGGCGTGGTGGTGACGCCGCTTTGGGACGGCCTCGAGCAGGACATGATGGATAGGGGGGTCATCAAAAGGAAAGGCGAATTCATCGAGTCGTTCTCATCCAGCATTTTAGTCGGCTTTCCGTCTAAGCCGGCGGACCTCGCCGGTATTGCGTCTTTTCTTGCCTCGGCCGATTCTGACTACATAACGGGACAGGTCATCATGGCCGACGGGGGAATGGTGCTCGTCTAGATTCGGTAGGATTGAGAGACGGACAGCGAATCGGGAATGCAAGCGATTTGACGGAAGGACCTCGCCCTTGAGCACGACAGAAAATCCCAAGATTGCCTTTGTTGGAACGGGCGCGCAGGGCGCTTCGATCGGAGCCGATTTCGCGTTGGCTGGATACGATGTGACGTTCATCGAGCAATGGCCCGCTCACGTCGACGCCATCCGTGAAAAGGGGATAACCGTCAACTTACCGGCGCGCGTCATAAACGCCAGAGTGCCGATTTTTCACTTTTGTCAGGTCGCCGAAATCAAGCATTGCTTTGATCTCATCTTTCTCGTCGTGAAGGCCTACGACACGAAATGGGTTACCCAGATGGCGGCGCCGATCCTTGCAAAGGACGGATTCCTCATCGGTCTTCAAAACGGGATGACGCATTTGGATATTGCATCTGTCGTCGGCCCAGAAAGGACGATTGGAGCCGTCATTGAGATCGCTTCCAATATGTTCGTCCCAGGCGTCACGAACCGGCAGAACGACCAGGAAGAATCCTGGTTCGCCCTTGGAGCGGTCGATCCCGCTCAACAGCATCGCGTCGAGAATGTCGCTCAGATTCTCCGATGTACCGGTCGCGTCGAGGTAACCAATGACATCAAGTCCTGCAAATGGATGAAATTGGTCGTGAATGCCGCCGAGCTAATACCGTCCGCCATTCTCAACCTGCCGCTCGCGGACGCGGCTCGCACGCCCGGTTTCCTGGAGGTCATGCGGCGCGCGGGATACGAAGCTATGCAAGCGGCGCTCCTCGACGGAGCGCAGATCATACCGATCATTGGGCTGCCGCCGATAACGACTAACCATCCCGAACGATATGTTGATCGTATTTTCGACGAGGTTCTGACCACATTCTCAAGGCCGGACACGTTGACTACGTCTCTCCAAGATTGGCGAAAGGGGCGACGCGCCGAAATTCGGGAGGTCAACGGACATGCAATCGACGTCCTTCGGCAATCGGGGATTGACGCCCCTGTCAACGAGCGCGTTGTCAAGATGGCTTTGGATATCGAGAACGGCTCGCTCGACGCGAGTCCCGACAACGCGTCGGCTCTTATCGAGCTCTTGGGCGCGATTGCTTGAACGGTCGTTCGGATGATCGAACAGGGCTGAGCTATCAAGCAAGCGAGCGGACAACACAGGAGGCGTTCCGTTTGAACCGGAAGGACGGCGATGATGCGCGCGCCCGCCGCCTTGAGCTCGGCGAGGAATGTCCACGTGAGCGCGAGCGCCACCGCCTTCGACGCCGCGTATGCTCCCGCCATCGGCAAGGTTGCGAGAGCGAGAAACGAGACGATGTTGATGACGGCGCCGGACGAATACCGACGAGCCCTTGAAGCGGCCCGAAATAGTTCTCGATATTCGCGGCAGTGAGGGCGCCGGCGTAGGCGGCGAGCCCGGCGTTGTTGATCAGGACATTGACGTCGGACGCCTTCTTGGCTGCCGTTTCGATGCTCGCCGGATCGGTCACATCGAGCTGGATCAGCTTGTGCCCTTTGGCGTCCCGGAAGGGATTCGAACCCCTGACCTACGGTTTAGGAAACCGTTGCTCTATCCTGCTGAGCTACCGGGACGGATTGACGCGGACGTCTCGGCCCGCAAGATGCCGGGATGGCTCGGGCGGGCAGGGCGCGTCTAACACGAAATCGTCGCTTGCGCATCCCCGGCTGGGGGCCGGCCGGGGCGCTGGCGGCCGGGTTGCTCCTCGCTCTGATCCTTTCCGCGGAAGCGCGGGCCGGCTGCGGCGCCGGCCCGGAGCAGCGCGTGAAGATCGCCGCGATCGGCGACCGGCTCGACGTAACGCTGGCCGACGGGCGGCAGGTTCGGCTCGCCGGACTCGATCCGCCCGATCCGGATCGCGGCGATCCGGCGGTCGCGGCGGCGGCGCAGCTTTTTGCCGCCGATTGGCTCGTCGGCCGCGAGGTCGGCTTGCGGGTCCTCTACGCCAAGCCCGACCGTTGGGGCCGGCTGCCGGCCGATCTCGTCGCGCCGCCGCCGGACGGCGCGGCGGGCGCGCCGGTTTCGGCGGCGATCGCGCTGCTCAGCGCCGGCGAGGCCCGGGTCTGGCCGGAGCCCGACGTCTATGCCTGCCTCGCCGATCTGCTCAAGGCCGAGGCGGAGGGGCGCGACAAGCGGCTTGGCCTCTGGCGCGATCCATATTATGCGATCGTTGACGCGGCCGATCTCGACAATTTACGAAAGCGTGACGGCCAATTTACATTGGTCGAAGGGACGCCGTCGCGGGTCGGCGAGGGCCGGAATCGCTATTACCTCGATTTCGGGCTTCATCGCGGGTTCACGATCGTGATCCCAAAAAAGCGGGCCAAGGTCTTCGAGCGGGCGGGAATTTCGATTCCCGCGCTGGCCGGCGCGAGGATCAGGGTTCGCGGCGCGCTCGACAATCGGTTCGGCGTGCGGATGGAAATATCCGAGCCGGACGCTGTCGAGCGGGTCGGCGGGGCCGCGACAGGAGAGACGCAGGAGCCATGAGCGGCGGCGTGGGCGCAAGAAGCGGGAAAGGCGGACGGCTCGTCGCCGCGCTGGCTCTGCTCGCGCCTTTGCTCGTCGCGGCCTGCTCCAGCTACGACAACGGCAAGCAGATCGCGAGCGCCGTGCCCAGCGCTGCGCCGCGCACGACCGGCGGCGCCGCCGCGGCGGCGGCGGCCGAGCGCCGCAAGCTGGTCAATCTGTTCGGCGGCGAGTGCGACGCGCCGGCGACGGAGCGCTATCTCAACGGCGTGCTGACCCGGCTCGCCGCCAACGGCCAGTCGCCGGGCGAGCCCTATCGCGTCACCATCCTCAATTCGCCGATCGTCAACGCCTTCGCGCTGCCGTCCGGCGACATTTTCGTCACCCGCGGCCTGCTCGCGCTCGCCAACGACACGTCGGAGATCGCCGCGGTCATGGCGCATGAGATCGCCCATATCACCGCCCGCCACGCCGCCAAGCGCGCCGAACTGGTCAAGACCGCGGCCCTGTTCTCGCGCGTCTCGACCGACGTGCTCGGCCGGCCGCAAGAGGGCCAGGAAGAAGAGGCGAAAGCCAAGCTGTCGCTCGCCCATTTCTCGCGCGAGCAGGAATTCGAGGCCGACAAGATCGGCATCAAGGACATCGCCGCGGCCGGCTACGACCCTTACGCGGCGTCGCGCTTTCTGGCTTCGCTTGGCCGCTCGACCGCGCTGCGCGCGCAATTGCTCGGCGACAGCACCAGCGCCAAGCCGGACATCATGTCGACGCATCCCTCGACGCCCGAGCGCGTCGCGGCCGCCCTGCAGGAGGCGCGGGCGCTTGGTCCGCCCGGCGCAGGCGAGACCGGCCGCGACGCCTATCTTGCCGCGATCGACGGGCTGGTGTTCGGCGACGATTCGACGCAAGGCCTGGTCCGCGGCGCGCGCTTCATCCATCCCAAGCTCGGCTTCGCCTTCAGCGCGCCGGACGGGTTCGTGCTCGACAATCAGGCGGCGGCCCTGATCGGCGTCGGCGATTCGGGGGCGCAGGCGCTAAGGCTCGACAGCGTCGCCATCGATCCGTCGACAGGCCTCGATGCGGCGATCGCCTCCGGCTGGATCGAGGGCGTCAAGACGTCCGGCGTCGAGAAGATGACGGTGAACGATCTGCCCGCCGCGACCGCGGTCGCGCAAGGCGAGCAATGGAGCTTCCGGCTTGGCGCGGTGCGCCTCGGGGACAAGGTCTATCGGCTGATCTTCGCCGCCCATGCGCTGACGCCTTCGGTCGACGAGCGCTTCCGCGCCTCGATCGCCTCGTTTCACCGCCTGAGCCCGCAGGAAGCGTCCTCGGTCCATCCGGCGCGGATCGAGATCGTCGCCGCTAAGGCCGGCGACACGGCCGACGGGATCGCGGCGCGGATGGCGGTCTCGGATCGCCCGCTCGAGCATTTCCTGCTGCTCAACGGCCTCGAGAAAGGCGGGCCGCTGCAGCCGGGGCAAAGGTACAAGATCGTGGCCGACTAATTAAGTGCTCCCGGCGGAGTAGGATATCGAACTTGGCGCGGCTGATCCCGTTGGAGGAAACCAGGCGCCTGGGGAGCGCAATCCGTCATTGTTGGAACGCTGGCCCATGGGCGCCGAGCGGAGAGGCTGTCAAGGACGGCGCGCGACATGTCGCGCGCCGCCGCCGAAGGCGGTGCTTCGCATCCTTGACAGCCTCTCCGCTCGGCGCGTTTGGCTTGGCGTTCCAACAATGACGGATTGCGCTCTTCCGCGCTCTTGTGGGGAGACGACGCGATCCGCTCGCAGGTCAGTGAGAAGACTCTTCGTTCGGCTTTTGCAATGACGGAATAGTCACTCGGTTCGAAAGCGCCATCGCCCATGACCCATCGCAAACTCGCCGGCCGTCTCGTCGCCGCCACGCATAACAGCGGCAAGCTCAGGGAGCTGCGCGAGCTGCTCGCGCCTTATGCGATCGACGTCGTCAGCGCCGGCGCGCTCGGCCTCGCCGAGCCGGAAGAGACCGGCGAGACTTTCGCCGCCAACGCGACGCTGAAGGCGATTGCCGCTTCGCGCGCCTCCGGCCTGCCCGCCCTCGCCGACGATTCCGGACTTTGCGTCGAGGCGCTGGGCGGCGCGCCGGGCGTCTATTCGGCGCGTTGGGCCGGGGAGGGAAAGGACTTCGCCGCCGCCATGCGCCGCATCGAGGCCGAGCTCGAGGCGATGGGCGCGCCGCCGCCATGGCGCGCTTATTTCGTCAGCGCGCTGGCCCTCGCCTGGCCGGACGATCACGTCGAAAATTTCGAAGGCCGCGTCGACGGCGCGCTCGTCTTCCCGCCGCGCGGCGAGCGCGGCTTCGGCTACGATCCGATTTTCGTACCCGACGGGCACGACCGCAGCTTCGGCGAGATGAGCGCCGAGGAGAAGCACGGCCTTCCCGCCGACGGCTCGCGCGCGCTGTCGCATCGCGCCCGCGCCTTTCAGGATCTGGCGCGGGCGTGTCTAGGCTGAGCGGCCGACGCTGCGAGGAGACGGGAGTTGCGCGGCGATTTGCGCGTACTCATGGGCGCTCATCGAGTTAGCCGGCGGCGCTCTCCGGCGTGCGTCGAGCAGCGTCGATCCATTTTGCCCCGTCTTCGACGCCGGCCGTAGGGCGAGGCGTCGGGCGCCGTGCGCCGCGCCGGGCGCCTCTCAGGCGTGCGACTGCAGATAGCCGGTCGGATCGGCCTTGCACTTGCCCCATTCGTTGCTGAAGGCCTTTCCCTTGAGTTCGGGATGTTTCTGGTGAATGGCCGCGGCGCAGGTCTGTCCGGGGCGCTCCACGCCGAAATTGCTGTGGTTGCCCGCAAAGGCCGGCGCCGAGACGCAAGCTGCGAATAGGCCAGCCGCAAGCACTGTCCAGATCTTTTTCATCGATGGCTCCTCCTACCTTCGCTCAAAAGCCGATGCAGGCTGGACGGCGGGTCGCCGCGGCGGTTTTACGCCGGAAACTACGCGCCGGCGAGTTTCGTCCGCAGCGCCGCGTTAACAGCGAACCGCGCCGCGACGGTCCATCGCCGCCCGATGCGCGGCAGTTCGTTGCGACCGCCCGCTGTCCAGCCCTGAAACCGTCGCCACGATAGCCGAGCCTCAGCGATCCTGGACCTATCTGGTCAGATAGGTTTGCGCAGGAAAACGCCGCGCTTGCGCCAAATTGCGCTTGGCCGGCGGCCCCGCCGTTTCGCGACCCGGAAGCTCATCGACGGTCGCGCCCGGTCGCGTTAGCCTGTTCCGACGTTTCGCTATTGGGGGGCATATGCGGTCGGACGAGGCTGTGAATTTCGTCGCGCGCTGCGCGGCGCCGGGCGAGGTCGAGGGCCTGATCGAAGAATACCGGAGCCTGACCAGGAGCTACGGTTTCGCCGGCTGCGCCTGCGGCGCCTGGGTCGGAATCGGCCGGCGGCGCACCGCGCGCTTCTTCTTCAACGATTGGCCGAAAAGTTGGCTCGATCTCTATATGTCGCGCAATTTCATGCAGGACGACTTCATCGTCGCGGAATCGCGGCGGCGCATGACCCCTTTTCTGTGGACCGAAATCAGCGCCGAGCGGAAATTGAACCGGCAAGAGCGCGAAATCCATGCGGCTTTCAAAGCGTATGGCTGGCGCGAAGTCTTCGCGGTGCCGATCCATGGTCCGGCCGGCTATCACGGCCTGCTCACCTTGGCGTCCTTCGCGCCGCGCCGGCTTTCGGTCGAGGACCGGGCCCTATTGCATATGATCTCGCTCGCCATTCATCACCGCTGTCGCGGCGCCGCCGGCGCCACGGTCCCGGAAACGGCGCCGCTGACGCCGCGCGAGACGGAGTGCTTGCAATGGGTCGCCGACGGTCGCTCCGACGCGGAAATCGGCCGGCGGCTTGGCGTTTCCACGGCCACCGCGCATTTCCATATCGAGAGCGCCAAGCGGAAGCTCGGCGTGCGCTCGCGCATCGAGGCGGTGGCGCTGCTGATCTTGCGCGGCGAGATGTGAAGCGCCTGCGAGGAACATTGTCCCTCCGGATCGAGCGCGGAGGTACGTTCAGAAACCTCCCTATTTAGATAGGTTCGCGCGTTTCGCGCTTGACCCTGGCGATTCAGGCCGATTAGATCGTTCAAGTACATCGGGCCGGGGGCTTGGATGAGAGCGGCCGCACGCGTTTCGCAGCCTCTGCCGACCGCAACCGCCGCCGCTATGGCCGGCTCTCAGGCTTCCGACGCGGCTCGCGGCGTCCCCGCCGGCCGTACACGGGCTTCGCCTATTTCTCGCGACCATCTGGACAATCGAAAGGAAGGGCTATGCCAAGAAGGGTTTCATTGTTGCTTTCGGCCTGCGCGTTTCTTTGTCTCGCCGCGCCGGCTCAGGCCGCCTCCTCCCGAGCCTGGGTTTCAGGGCGCGGAACCGATACGGCCGGCTGCGGCGCCGTCGCCAGCCCGTGCCGCACTTTGCAGTACGTCCTCAACAACATCATCGCCCCGAAAGGCGAAATCGATATTCTCGATCCGGCCGGTTACGGTTCGATGACGATCAATTTCGCGGTCAATGTGATCAATACCGGCGTCGGAACGGCTGGCGTCCTGGCCTCGCCCGGTCAGAACGCGGTGACGATCAACGCGGCGGCGGGCGACGGCGTCAATTTGCAGGGACTCACTATCGAAGGGCAGGGATCCGGTCTCAACGGCGTTCAGTTCAATTCCGGCGGATCGCTGGGCCTTGCCGGCTCGCAAGTCTACGGCTTCACCGGAGTGGGCGTGAATTTCAAACCCGGCAACGGCGCCGGCGTCGTGGCGGATTTGACCGTCAGCGCGACCAGCATCTATGGGAACGGCGCCGACGACGTCGTCGTCCAGCCGCAAGGCGGCACCTTGGCCCGGGCGACGTTCAAAGACAATTGCACCGTCTCTTTCTCGCCAATCGGCATCCTGTCGGATGGGTCGGCGAGCGCCTCCGGCTCGGTGCATACGTCGGTATCGAACTGCGCTTTCGGCAACATATCGGGGCAAGCGGTTCAGGCGAACGGAACCGCGGGAAAAGTACATGTGATGGTCGAGCGGAGCGGCTTCGCCCATGTCGAGACCGCTCTTCGAGCGGACGGGTCGAACGCGTCGATCTCCCTGGACAGCTCGATCATCGCCCACACGGGCAGCCCGACCGTCAGTACAGGCGGGGGCGGGCTAACGACGTTCGGCAATAACGCCATCAACTACACGACGAACGCCGCCTCCTTCACCTCGTCGATCGGACTGCAATGAGGACGGCGACCGCGCCAGGGCAAGGGCGTCGCCCTCGCTCCGCTCGGGATGTCCGACTCGCCTCGGACGGTCGAACAAGGGACGGACCTACGCGGTCGTGGCGGACACGGAAGGCGAGCTTGGCGGAGCGACGCCTCTCAGGCCGTCAGCGATTCGCCGAGCGCATCCAGCAAGAGCCCCGTCCCGTGCTCGCGCGATCCTGCATCGTCGTAGCCGTCGAGGAAAGCGCCCTGTTCGGTGACGACGAGCCTCGTCTTCGCGCCTTCGGCCTTGAGCTCTATCGTCGCCAGCGACGCCGAGATTTTCTTCTCGTCGAGATGCATCACATAACTATAGACGAGCCGCTCGTTGGGGATCACGTCGTGGTAGATCGCATCGAAAGTCGAGACGACGCCGCCTTCCCACCGGCCTTTCGCGCGCTCGCTCCCGCCGACGCGCAGGTCCATATGGCGCTCGATCCATTGGAAACGGTCGGGCGGGCCGCCGAACCATTTCGCCTTCGCCGCCGGATCGGTCAGCGCCGTCCAGACACGCGCGGCCGGCGAGTCGTAGGCGCGCTCGATGCGAAACGTCGCGTGGACGACGGAGCGGGCGCCTAGCCCCGATCCGCCCTGCATGCGCACGGCCTCCTTCTCCAAATTATCCAGCGTGCTTCGCCACCCTTCCGGCGCGCCGGCGAGCATCCAGGCCTTCGACGGATCGATCAGCGTATAGGTTTGCTTGACCTCCAGTCGCGTCCCGCCGAGCGCGTCGGCGAAGTCGAGCTCGGTGAAGGCGCGAAACAAAGGCTGGCCGGCGGCGTCGGCGACCTTCATGTCGATGACGAGCCGCTCATTCGGCTTCACTTCAACAAAGGCGCCGCTAATCGAATGGTCTTCGCCGGCCGGCGAGCGCATGACGAGATCGAAAGCGCCGCCGACCCGCATCTCGACTTTGGCTTCGGGGATCGAGAACGTCTCCGGGGCGAACCAGCGCTTGACGCTCTCGGCCGAACCCCAGGCCTTGAACACGGTCTCGCGGCGGGCGTGCAGGACGCGCGAGAGCATGAGCGGCGGCGCGGCCGCTTCGTTTCCCGCTTCAGTCGCCTCGGCCATCGCCATCTCCTTCGTTGTCAAGAGTCTTGAGGTAGTCGGCCAAACGGTCGAGGCGGCGCTCCCACTCCCTCCGCTGGGCGTTGATCCATTGCTCGGCTTGGCTCAGCGCCCGAGGCTGGATCGCGCATTGCCGGATCCGGCCGACCTTTTCCGAGCGCACCAGGCCGGCCGCCTCCAGTACGCTCAGATGCTGCATCGCCGCCGGCAGCGACATAGGCAGCGGCCGCGCCAGTTCCGAGACCGGGGCCGGGCCGCGGCTCAGCCGCTCGACCATGGCGCGGCGCGCCGGGTCGGCCAGGGCGTGGAAGAGCCGGTCCAGATCGGGCGATTGGTTAAGCATATGCTTTAGTATCAGGACGCAAATAGTTAAGCAAGAGCTTTAATGTCTGCTGATATGGATTTTCGCAAGCTCAACGGTCGGGCTCCGGCTTTTTCCGAAACACATGCTCGGCGCGCCCGATTGGACCATGTCCGGATTCACCTCGCAAAGGTACGTGTCATTCCCGCGTAAGCGGGAATCTAGGCTAAGCGAGTTCTCAAAGCGCGGCGGTTCTGGGTTCCGCTTGCGCGGGAATGACAGAAAGGAAAGGGGGCGCACACAGAGTTGCCGGTCCGTCGGACTTGGAATTAGCGCGCGATCGACAAGTACCGCGTCGGGTGGCGGTCCAGCACATTCGCCCGCCAGCCTTTCACCCGCGGCGAGACGAGATTCTTCGACAGATAGAACAAGAGCGGCATCATCGGCTGGTCTCGCAACAGGATCGCCTCGGCCTCGGCCAGGATTTTCGCGCGCGCGCCGAGATCGCGCTCGCCGGCGGCGCGCCGCAGCAGGGCGTCGTAATCCGGATTGGCGTAATGCGAATAGTTGAGGCCGGAATTGTCGCCTTCGGCTAGGGCGAGGAAATTCTGCGGATCGGGATAGTCGCCGAGCCAGCCGGCGCGGGCGAGGTCGAAAGCGCCGCCATTCTGCAGCATGGCGAAATGGCTCTTCGCGTCGGAATTGACGAGCGTCGCCTCGACGCCGAGCCGGCGCCACATGTCGGCGAGGGCGACGCAGGTGTTGCGGTGATTCTCGCTGCTATTGTACCTGATCTCGACCTTGAGCGTCTTGCCGCCGGGCCCGAAACCCGCCGCGGCGAGCAGTTCCCTGGCCGTCCGCTCGCGCGCGCTCAGCGAGAGCCCGGCCCAATCGGGCGGCGACGGCGCGCCGTAATCGGCGATGCCGGGCGGGACGAGACTATAGGCGGGCGCCATGGTCCCGCCCCAGATGTCCTCGGCGAGGAAATCGCGGTCGACGACCATCGATAGAGCGCGACGTACGCGCGCGTCGTCGAAGGGCGGCCGGCGCGTGTCGAAAACGAAGTAATAGGTCCCGAGCATCGGCGAGAGCCTGAGCGCGTCTTTGAGCTTGTCGCGAATGTAGCCGATCTGCTCGGTCGGCGCGTCGGGATAGGAATCGATCTCGCCTGCCTGAAATTGCAGCAGCGCCGCCGCGCGGTCCTCGATCGGCAGGACGATCTCGCGGTCGATCGCAACCTGGGCGGCGTCGTGAAAATTCGGATTTTTGACGAGGACGGCGCGATCGTTCGGGAAATAATAGGCGAGCCGATACGGACCGTTGCTGACGAGATTGCCGGCGCGCGTGAAATCCCGGCCGAAGCGCGCGACATTGCTTTGTTCGACCGGCGCTGCGGTTTGATGGGCCAGCAATTCGAGAAAGTACGGCGTCGGCGCGGCGAGCTTGATCTCCAGCTTGCGCTCGTCGATCGCGCGAATCCCGAGCGCGTCGGGCGGCGCTTCGCCGCGATTGACCTTGTCGGCGTTCATAATCGGATAGAAGAGATTGGCGTATTGGGCGCCTGTCGCGGGGTCCAGCAGCCGCCGGAACGTGAAGACGAAGTCGCCGGCCGTCAGCTTGTCCCCGTTCGACCATCTGGCGTCGCGCAGCTTGAAGGAATAGGTCAGCCCGTCGGCGCTAATCGACCAGCTCTCGGCGACGCCAGGAACGGTTTTGCCGTCGGCGTCATAAGCGACCAGCCCTTCGAACAGATCGCCGAGCAGATCGGCCTCCGAGACGCTGGCGGTCTTTTGCGGATCGACCGTGGCGACGTCGCCGGCCGCGCCGCGGCGATAGATGGTTTCCGCCGCGGCTGAGCCCGAAGAGCCGGCCATGAGCGCGGCCGCCAATGCGCAGACCGCGGCGAGAGCAAAGCGCTTTTTGAACAATTCGTCTCTTCAGGCCTGAGGAAGTTGAAGCCGCCGCGAATTCTCGGCATGGTTGCGCCCCTGGGGCAAGCGCCGTTTGCGGACAGGCCGCAACGCCTTTGACACGCGGAGGACTCATGAGCTCTTTCGACGAGCGGGAAGAGGCGTTCGAAAAGCGCTTCGCCGCGGACGAGGAGCTGAATTTCAAGGCGCGGGCGCGGCGCAACAAGCTCCTCGGCCTGTGGGCGGCGGAATTGATCGGCAAGAAAGGCGCGGAAGCCGAGGCGCACGCCAAAGCGATCGTCGCGGCGCAAGTCGAACGGGACGACGATGAAGCCCTGTTCGAGAAATTACGCGGCGATCTCAAAGCCGCCGGAATCGACATGTCGGATCACCGCATCCGCCGCAAAATGGCCGAGACGTTGGAGCAGGCGCGGGCGGAGATCGCCGGGCGGTGAGGAAGGACGGACCGCGAGCTATTCCGCCGCGACGCCGCTTTCCACAGTGGGATAGACGCCTGCGAGCACGTCATCGAAATGACGGCTGATCGCGCCGTTGCACTCGCAAGCGAGCGTACGCAAGGCGTCTGCGTCGCGAACGGCGATCCTGCCGCGACGAGTGCCTATGACCGCGCTCTTTCTCAAGTCGTGAATGACGCGACTTAAATAGGTGCGCCCGACGCCGAGCATAGCGGCAAGCTGCTCTTGCGTCAGCGCCATGTCGGCGGCGCCAGTTCGTTCAATCGCGGCGAGGAACCATCTTGCGGTGCGCTGTTCGATCGAATGCGAGGCGTTGCAAGCGACGGATTGGAAAATCTGGGCCATCAGACAGTCTGCGTATCTCGCAAAGAGATGGCTCAGGCTCGGCGAACGCGATTTCGCCTCTTCGAGATGAGCCAATTCCATGCGAAAAAATGGACCGCCCATCTGGACGACGGCGCGCGCAAAAGCGGGCAAGCGACCCCGGCTGACGATTCCGCCGGCCGCGCCTTCGCGTCCGACAAGCGCGGTTTCGACGGCCCGTCCGTCGAGGAGCACGACTTGATAGGCGATCATGCTCGAGCGACGCGGAAAATATGCGTACCGAACCGTATCGCCTGGTTCGTGCAACACGGCGCCTGTCGGCGCCGACCAATCTTCCAGACGTCGCGCAAGCAGCGCCATGTCCGGCGCGTTAAGCGCCCGGAGCAGGTTGTTGCCATTCGGTTCGACGTTCTGATCCGCGGATAGCGCCAAGACAGCCCCCCTTCGACCGCTATCCTGTAAAGCAGGCCGCAAGGAGTGTCTACTAGTGAACAGACGCTCGGCGGAATATCCCTTACATGCGTCTCAGGCCGCCGTTCGATGGCGCGCCCGATGTGTTTGGGGATACGGCGCTGGCGAGGGCCCGATCCGATGAGCAGCGGAAACGACCCGGCGAGCGCGATTGCCGAGCTGGGACAATCCGAGGAGGCTCAACTGGCCCAAATTGGCCAACTGAGCTTTCAAGGACTGATCGAAACGACGGCCGACGGCGTGCTTGTCGTCGACCTCGCCGGCGCCGTCCTCTACGCCAATCCCGCTGCGGAACGCATCTTCGGTCATTCGAAAGACGAATTGCTCACGGTTCCGCTTGGCCTCCCAATCGCCGCTGGAGCGAGCGCCGAACTGGCTATCCGCAGACCGGGCGAGAAGCCGATAGAGGTCGAAATGCGCGTCGTCGAGGTTGCATGGGGCGGCCGCCCAGCCCTCCTCGCCAGCTTGCGCGACGTGTCGACGCGGCGCGCCGAGGAGGAGCGTCGGCGACAATCGCAAAGACTGGAATCGATCGGACGCGTCGCGGCCGGCATCGTTCACGATCTCAACAATTTGCTCGGCGTTTTCGATTCCGGTCTCAGACTGCTGAAAAAGCAGATCGCCGAGGATCCCGACGATCCGAAGGTCGCCATGTTCATCGACGAGATGCTGAAGCGCGCTCAGAACGGCGGCGCGCTCACTCGACAATTGCTCGCCTTCGCCCGGCGACAGCCGCTAACGCCCGAAACAATCGACATTAACGCGCGCATCGAATCGCTCACGAATCTCCTTGAGCAAACGCTCGGAAGCGGCGTCGAAATTGAAAGGAGGCTCGATCCCGCCCTCGGACAGATCCATATCGACGGCAATCAACTGGATAACGCGATCCTCAATCTTGCTGTGAATGGTCGCGATGCGATGGATGGCCAGGGAGTGCTCACGATCGAAACCGCCAATGCACAGGATGAAATTGATCAATCCGCAACGGCGACCGCTGGCTTCGTGCGGATCACGGTCGCCGACACGGGAGCGGGCATGAGCGAGGACGTTCGCGCGCAGGCTTTCGAGCCCTTCTTTACGACAAAGCGCGACGGCGAAGGCACCGGGCTCGGCCTCAGTCAGGTCTATGGCTTCGTGCGTCAATCGGGCGGTCAAATCCGCATCGACAGCGAGCTTGGAAAAGGAACCCGGGTGCATCTTTTCCTGCCTCGACCAAGTCCGGAGGAAGGGAGCGCGACGGCGATCTCTTTGGAAAAACCGTCGGCTAGGTGTTGATTTTCGATGGGCGAATGGCGTCGGCCTCGGCGCGATTCGTCGCGAGTGTACGGAACCGGATGCATCTAGCCGGTGTTGCTCCTGGCAATGTCGCTTCAATGGCGAGCGTCAGAGATGGGAGAAACAGCCGACCGGTTTCGGGTCTTGATCGTCGAGGACGAACTCCTGATCGCGATGGAGCTGGAGTCGATTCTCAAGGAGCTTGGGCAGGAGGTCGTCGGCCTAGCGGCCGACGCCGAAGAGGCGCTGTCCGTGGTCAATTCGGCCTTGCCCGATCTGGCCTTCATCGACGTTCATCTGCGCGACGGCCACAGCGGCCCCCGCATCGCCGGCGCGCTTACCGGCGCCCGCAAGGCTCTTGTCGTGTTCGTGACAGGAAGCCCGCATCATGTCCCCGACGACCACGCGGGAGCCCTAGGCGTGATCGCCAAGCCCTGGGACCCGCAAATATTCGGCCCTGTCATTGCGTTCGTCGGCGCCTACCGAAGAGGCGATCGGGAGATGTTGGCGACTGCGCCGACGCAGTTCCGCCTCGCGCCCTGGCTGCGGGCCGAAATCGAGGCGGCCGGGCGCGGCGCCGGCCGCCGCCGATCGACGTGAGGACGGGCGTAGAGTTGGCGCTTTACCGATAGAAGGGCGCTCGAAACGGCGCTTCTTCTCGCTCGGGAGCCATAGTACGTGCTGAGCGCTGAATGGCGCGACCTCGTCGAACGCCGTATCGGCTGGCGGGCGGAGGCTCGACGCGCCGCGCGGCCTCAAATCGCCCGCGCCCCGAGGCCGGCCGGGCGTTGAACATCATACTTGGGCCATTGCCGCGCGTTATGAGCTAGGCCGGTCGGGAGGTCGCCATGTCTGGTTTCAGCTCCGCTCAAATCTTAAGCCCGCTGCGCCATGGCGCCGAGGCGCAAAGCCTCGACGGCCTGGTCGCCGAGCAGCTCGAGCATTTCTCGATCGATCCCGCCGGCCGCTATGGCCAGGCGCTGGCGGATTTCACGCGGCATATCTACGGCGCCCACGCGGCCGCGCACGAACTATGGTCGATCACGATCGAGACATTGTCAGGGCTCGATCGCGCCGACCGCATCGCCTATTTCAACGCCAAGCGCTTCGCCTGTTTCCAGCTCGCCAAAATTCTGGACACGCTGCAGAACCCGATGCGCGCCGTCTATCAGTCCTTGGTCGGCGGGTCCGGCGCGGCCATGGCCAAGGGACCTTATCCGATCTTCGACAATGTCACGGCCTTGTTCAGCGCCACGCCGGCGATCACCCGGACCGCGACCTATCTTTACGCCTGCATCGAATGGGTCGAGGACGCGTTCAAAGGCAAGGAGCTGCTGCTTGAAATCTATTCGCGGCTGCTCAATCCGACCTCGATCGCGCTTGCCAATCATATTGTCGATCTGGAGGCCGGGCCCTTCGCCAGCGAATATCTGGCGTGGAATTTCAATTCCGGCATGGCCGCCATCGACGGCGTCCTCTCTCATCTTCTGGGGTCATAACGACATTGTCCTATCGAGCCGAAACATTTACGGCGGCGCCTACCAATTGCTGCACGATTGGTACGGCAAAAGCAGCAATCTCGACGTCGCCGTGGAATGGTTCGACGGCTTCGAGTGCGCCGATTTCGTCGCGGCTCTGGACCGCGTCAGCGCCGCTCATCGCGCGCGGCTCGAGGCGGGCCGGCAAATCTATGTCTATCTCGAATCTCCGTGCAACCCGCATGGCTACGTGTTGGACGCGCCGGCGATTTGCGAGGCGGCGCATCGGCGCGGACTGACGACGATCCTCGATTCGACCGTGGCGACGCCGGTCCTGCAGCGTCTCCTCCAGGACTCCGATCCGGCGCGGCGACCGGATTTTCTCATCCATTCCTTCACCAAGGACATAACCGGCTCCGGCGCGACGACGGCCGGCGTCGTCATCGGCCGCAACGAGCGGATGTTCATTCCCAAGGGCGAAAGCGCCGCGGCGACCGGGCCTGACGGGAATCGCCGCGTCTACAAATGGGACGAGACGCTGTTTTGGAACGTCTATTACGTCAAGGGCGCATTCCTGGACGCCGACAAGGCCTTCGAGGTCCTGAACGGCGCGCGCACGCTGGAGCAGCGCGTGCTCGGCAAGTGCGTCAACACGATCGTGCTGGCGCAGCTTCTTTCCCGGCATCCGGAAATCAACGTGCATTGCAACGCCGCGCCGGGCAATCGCAACGCGAAGCTGCGCGAGCGCTTGCTCTATCTCGGCCTGCCGGCGCCGCTCTTCACGATCGATTTCGAAGCCGGGGCGTCCGGGCCCGGGCGGGTCGGCAGAGCGCAGCTCAAGAAACTGTTCGATCGTCTCGAGCCGGCCTTCGGCCTGCAGGTGAGTCTTGGCCAAAATAACAGCGTGGTGCTGTGTCCTGCGCTGACCAGCCATTCCGAATTGAGCGACGAAGCGTTGCGCGAGGCCGGAATCGCGCCGACGACGATCCGCATCTCGGTCGGCAGCGAAGATCCGCGAACCTTGCTCGCCCATTTGATCAAGGGCGCGGAACTTGCGATCGAGCCGGACTGCCCCGGCTTCTTGCGCGGCTTTCCTCAGCCTTCGGAGATCGACGCGGTCTATCGGCAGGTTTATGCCGACGTCCATCGGCGGTACGTCGAATCCCGGCCGAGCTTTGACGCGCTTTTGGCTTAAGGCGAGCCATTGGGCGGGGCGGCGCGCCGCCTCAACTGACGACGCAGCCGAATTCCGCGGCGCTTGCGACGAGGAAGCGCGAGAAGGCCGGCGCGTAGCTGCGCGGGACGGCGAAGCGGAAGGTCGGCTTCTCGTCGAGCAGCCAGAACGTCACGCCGATGAGCGCGACTGCCGTCGTCGCGGCGTCGCCGGGCCGGAAAACCGACGGATCGATGTCGATCGCGAGACCCTTGGCGAGCGTGTCGCGAAGGCGCGGGCCAGTGAGATCGAAAAGGATCAAGCCGTCGCTCTGGTCGCAAATCGCGGCCGCAGGAGAAAGCCGGCTGCGCAGGCGCTCTTCGAGACCCTCTCCGCCCAAAGCGAGCCAGCGGCCGGGACCGACGCCGATGAACTCGACGTCCTCTCCCGCGGCGCGGCGGGGACCGGCGGGAAGGTCGAGGCCGAAATCGGCGCGGCAGCGCCCGCGGAGCTCCTCGATCCGATCCGGCGCGGCGGCGAGGGACGCGATCTCCAGACCTTCGATGCGCGTTGCGATCACGCCGGCGCCGGCCGCGCCGTAGCGGCCCGGCGGGATGACCAGGGCCGGCGGAAACCGGGTTAGAAAGTCAAACACGCAACCGCTCTCCGTCAGGATCGACGAAAACCGGCGAGCAGATCTCGACTTCGACATCGCCGCCGCGAACCGGATCGCAGGCCCTCATCCGCTCGCCGATACGCTCCGAACCGCGCGCCAGCAGCCCGAGTCCGATCCAATGGCCGAGCGAGGGCGAGAACGCAACCGAGGTCATATGGCCCTCGTCGTGCTCGATCGCCGCCGGCTTGCCGAGAGCGGTGAAATGGGCGCCGGCGCGCAGGCGGCTCACGCGATCGACCGGTTTGAAGCCGGCAAGGCTCGGCCGCGCCGGATCGCGCAAGGCGGGCCGGTCCGCCATCACCCGACCGATATAGTGCTTCTTCGCCGAAGCCAGGCGGCCGAACCCGAGATCGCGCGCCGTGGTCTGGCCATTGAGCTCCGGCCCGGAGACATGGCCTTTTTCGATGCGCATCACGCTGAGCGCCTCGACGCCGTAAGGGGCGATGTCGTAGCCGCGCCCGGCCTCCATCAGCGCGTTGGCGAGCGCTTCGCCATGACGCGCCGGGACCGCAATTTCGTAGCCGAGCTCGCCGGAGAAGGAGACCCTGAAGAGGCGCGCCTTCACCCCGCCCATTACCGTTGCTTCGCGCGCGCCCATATAGGGGAGCGCGTCGTTGGATAGATCGACGCCAGCGTCGATGACGGCGCGAAGGACGCGGCGGGCGTTCGGCCCGGCGAGGGCGATCTGCGCCCATTGCTCGGTGACGGATGTGAGCTTGACGTCGAGTTCGGGCCACAGCTTCTGCAGGCAGAATTCGAGATGCTGATAGATTTTCGCGGCGTTCGCCGTGGTGGTCGTCATCAGATAATGCGTCTCGCCGAGGCGAGCGGTTGTCCCGTCGTCCATGACGAAACCGTCCTCGCGCAGCATGATTCCGTAGCGGACTTTGCCGATCGGCAGGGTCGAGAACGTGTTGATGTAGACGCGGTCGAGAAAGGCGCCGACGTCGCGGCCTTGCAAGTCGATCTTGCCGAAGGTCGAGGCGTCGATCAGGCCGACGCTGGCGCGCGTCGCCTTGACCTCGCGCGTAACGCTTTCGAGCCAATCGCGCTCGCCCGCTCTTGGAAAGTATTGCGCGCGCAGCCAGAGGCCGGTCTCGACGAAGACGGCGCCTTGGCGCTCAGCCCAGGCGTGGGTCGGCGTCGGCCGGGTCGGGCGGAAGTCCTTGCCGCGATGATGGCCGGCGAAGGCGGCGATCGCGACAGGCGTGTAGGGCGGCCTGAACGTCGTCGCGCCGGTCTCGGCGATGCTGCGGCCGGCCAGGGCGGCCATGATGGCGAGGCCGGTCACGTTCGACGTCTTGCCCTGATCGGTCGCCATGCCGAGCGTCGTGTAGCGCTTCAGATGCTCGACCGCGCGGAAGCCTTCGGCATGGGCGATCTGCACGTCCTTGGCCGTGACGTCGTTCTGGAAGTCGACGAAAGCCGCGCCGCGCGACGCGCCGACACGCCAGAACGGCTCGACGGCCGCAGCCTCGTCCTCCGCGCGCGGCGGCGCATCGGGCTTGCGATGGAATCCAAGGTCGCGCGCCGCCATTGCTCCCTTCTCGACGCCGTCGGCGAGGCAAGCGGCGAGGCCGAAGCGGCCGGCGGCCGCCCCCGCGACAAGGAGGCCGGGCGGCGCCCGGCCAGGTACGAACGCGGCGATGTCGTCCTTCCATGCGGGCCGGCCGCCATGGTGGCCGGCGAGGTGCAAGTTCGGCGAGAAGCCGCCGGAAATCGCCAGGCCGTCGACCGACAGGCGCTCGACGCCTTTCTCCGTCGCGACCTTGATCGAGCGCAGCCGCTTGCCTGACGTCGAGACGACCTGGCCGCCGAGCAAAATGCGGACGCCGAGCCGTCGCGCTTCTTCCGTCAGCGTCGGCGCGACTGCTCGACGGATGTCGATGATCGCCGCAACCTCGCCGCCGGCTCGGGCGATGTCCAAGCCGACGCGCCAGGCGGAGTCGTTGTTAGCGAATAGGGCGATCTGTCGCGCCGGCATGGCGGCGAAGCGGTTGAGGTACGTCTGGACGGCCTGCGCCGCCATGACGCCGGGCCGATCGTTGCCGCCGAAGACGATCGGCCGCTCCGTCGCGCCGGCCGCCAGCACCGCCCGCTTGGCGACGATCCGCCACAGCCTTTGCCGAGGGGCGTAGGCAAGAGGCTCGGCGAGATGATCGCCAACCCGCTCCAATGCGCCGTAGATCCCTGAATCGTAAACGCCGAACACGGTCGTGCGGGAAAAGACCCGCACGTTCGGCAAGCTTGCGAGCTCCGCGACTGCATTCGCTGCGAAGGCACTTCCGGCTTCTCCGTCGACCTCGCAGCGCTCCGCGTTGAGCCGGCCGCCGAGGAGAAAATCCTCGTCCGCCAGGATGACGCGCGCGCCGGCGCGCGCAGAGGCGCGCGCCGCCATCAGCCCGGCCGGACCGGCGCCGATGACCAGAACGTCGCAAAAAGCGTGCGCCTTCTCGTAAGCATCGGGGTCAGGCTCGAGCGAGGCCCGACCGAGGCCCGCGGCTCTCCGGATCGCCGGCTCGTAGATCTTCTCCCAGGCCTTCGCCGGCCACATGAAAGTCTTGTAGTAGAAGCCCGCGCCAAGGAGCGGCGACAGCAGGGCGTTGATCGCGAAGAGATCGAAAGCGAGCGACGGCCAGCGATTCTGGCTCGCGGCGATCAGTCCGTCGTACAGCTCGACGGTGGTCGCGCGCGTATTCGGCTCGCGCCGCGCGCCGGCGCCGAGCTCGACGAGCGCATTCGGCTCCTCCGATCCCGCAGAGAAAATGCCGCGCGGACGGTGATATTTGAACGAGCGTCCGACCAGGGCGACGTCGTTGGCGATCAGCGCCGAGGCGAGCGTGTCGCCGGCGAAGCCGGCGAGGCTTCGCCCATCGAAAGAGAAGGACAGAGGGCGGCTGCGGTCGATCAGGCCGCCCTGGCGGAGACGGCTCATCGCCGGGCTCCTCGCCCGCGGACGAACTCCGCCGCGATGATCTCATGAGTCGTCGTATCGCGCCTGACGGCGAGCCATTGCCGGCATCCGGCGCTGTGGCGCCAAAGCTCGCTATGGGGCCCGGCCGGATTTTCGCGCAGGTAGACATAGTCATGAAAGCGCGCCGGGGCGTCGGCGGCGGCAGGATCGGGCCGCTCGACGGTCGCATCGCCGAGATAGGCGAATTCCTGCGCGTCGCGCCAGCCGCAATAGGGACAGGGAATGCGCATTGGTCAGTGCAGGTTCGGCTGCGCGCCGACCCCCTTCTCATCGATGAGACGGCCGGTCGCGAACCGGTCGAGACGAAAGGCGCGCGCGACCGGGTGCGGCGCGTCCCGCGCGATGAGATGGGCGAAGCACCATCCCGAGGCCGGCGTCGCCTTGAAGCCGCCATAGCACCAGCCGGCGTTGAGGTACAAGCCGGCGATCGGCGTGCGGTCGATGATCGGCGAGCCGTCCATCGACATGTCCATGACGCCGCCCCAATGGCGCAGCACCCGCACCCGGCCGAGCGCCGGCATCAAAGCCATGCCGCCTTCGCAGACATCCTCGATCGTCGGCAGATTGCCGCGCTGCGCGTACGAATTGTAGCCGTCGATGTCGCCGCCGAAGACGAGGCCGCCCTTGTCCGATTGGCTGATATAGAAATGGCCGGCGCCGAACGTGACCACGCCGGCGATCATCGGCTTCAGCCCTTCCGAGACGAAGGCTTGCAGCACGTGGCTCTCGATCGGCAGTTTGAGATCGGCGAGCCCGGCGAGGCGCGAGCTGGCGCCGGCGACCGCGAGCCCGATCTTCCCAGCCTTTATGGCGCCGCGCGTGGTCTCGACGCCGGACACGGCGCCGTTCTCGCGCAAGAAGCCTTTGACCTCGCAATTCTGGACGATGTCGACGCCGAGCCGGTCGGCGGCGCGAGCATAGGCCCAGACGACGGCGTCGTGCCGCGCCGTGCCGCCGCGGCGCTGCAGCAATCCGCCCTTGATGGGAAAGCGGGCGTTGTCGAAGTCGAGGAACGGATAAAGTCGTCGTATCTGGGCCTCGTCGAGCAGCTCGGCGTCGACGCCGTGAAGGCGCATGGCGTTGCCGCGCCGGGCGTAGGCGTCGCGCTGGGCGTCGGAATGATAGAGGTTGAGGACGCCGCGCTGGCTGACCATCGCATTATAGTTGAGGTCCTGCTCGAGCCCCTCCCAGAGCTTCATCGACCATTCGTAGAAAGCTTCATTGCCGGGCAGCAGGTAATTGGAGCGGATGATCGTCGTGTTGCGGCCTGCATTGCCGGAGCCGATCCAGCCCTTCTCGACGACCGCGACATGGCGCAGACCATGCTCTTTGGCGAGATAATAAGCCGTCGCGAGCCCGTGTCCGCCGCCGCCGACGATGACGACGTCGTAGAAAGGCTTGGGCTCGGCGTCCCGCCAAGCCGGCGTCCAGCCGCGCTGGCCGGTTAAGGCGTTGGCGATCAGCGACAAGACGGAATAGCCCATGCGCGGCGGCGATCTCCTAAGTCGGCGTTCCTTTCGCCCGGCATCAAGCGCCGCGCCTGCGGCTGGGCGCTTGACGGGAGGCGACGGATTCTTGACTGAATCCGACGGCAGCGCGGCCGCCCGCGGCGCGCCGGTTTTCGCAATCGCGTTCGAGAAACAGAATGAGCAATTCGCGCCGGGTTTCATTCGGCGCCTTTGGGCGGAAGCAGCGCTACGGCTTTCTGTTGCCGCCCGGCTTCCCGTTGATGTCCTACGCCTCGGCGGTCGAGCCGTTGCGGGCGGCGAACTTGCTCGCCGGCCGCGATCTCTACGCCTGGCGACATATCGCCGTCGCCGGCGCCACCGCCCGCGCCTCGAACGGCCTCGACATCGTCGCCGACAATCGGATCGGCGAGACGGTCGCCCTCGACGCGCTCTTTGTTTGCGCCGGGGGCAATCCGGCGAAATTCCGCCACGCGCCGACACTGAATTGGCTGCGCTCGCTCGCGCGCAAAGGCGTTCGCCTGGCCGGCATTTCCGGCGGCTCCTACGTTCTGGCCCGAGCCGGCCTGCTCGCCGGCCATCGTTGCACCATTCATTGGGAGCATATCCCGGCTTTCGAGGAGGAATTTCCGGATCTGGACATACGTCGCACGCTCTACGAGCTCGATCGCGAGCGCATGACCTGCGCCGGCGGCATAGCCTCGCTCGACATGATGTTGGCGCTGATCGAGCGCGATCACGGCGCCGATCTCGCCGCGAGCGTGAGCGAATGGTTCCTGCGCACCCAGCCGCGCCCCGGCGGCGGCTCGCAGCGGATGGCGCTCCGCGAGCGTTATGGCGTCGACAACGCCAAGCTGCTCAAGGCGCTGGCGTTGATGGAAAGGAGCCCCGAAGCGCCCTTGTCGTGCGAGGCGGTCGCGGCGGGCGCGGGCCTCTCGGCGCGGCAGCTCGAGCGCCTCTTCGCCGAGAAGCTCGGCGCGACGCCGCGCGGCCACTATCTTGAGGTGCGGCTCGAGCGCGCCCGCAATCTGCTCAGGCAAACCGCGATGAGCGTGACGGAGGTCGCCGTCGCTTGCGGCTTCGTCTCGCCGAGCCATTTCTCGCGCGCCTATCGGTTGCGCTTCGACAGGCCGCCGAGCAAGGATCGCGACGCCCGCCCGTAGCAGGCGATCGACGACCGCTTCGCCTCCGGACCCGGCCTCTTCGACGTCGCTCCTCGCCGCGCCGGCTCGCTCTGTCGGCGGTAGACGTGTAGGCGAATGCGCCTTTTTGCTCGGTAATCGGTCGAACTTACGATTTCAGAGCAAATTCGTATAGGTTTGACGCAACCTCCTCGCTAGCTGCCGCCGCAGAAACCGCGAAAAGTCGAAAGAAGCGGGCGAAAGGGTCCCGCCGGCCTGGCGAATCCGGGCGAGTCCTCAAGGGAGGAAATGCGAGATGAGATTAGCAACGAGCCTCGCCGCGCTCAGCGGCGCATTGATCTTATCCGCCGGCTTGGCCGGCTCGGCCCGGGCGGAGGCGGTCTGCAGCCACGACCTGCGCGTCTTGGCCCAGCCGCGCGACGGCTTGACCTTGCTCGAGAAGTACAAGGACGAGTTCAAGAAGCTGGCGGGAGCCTCCTTCGACATCGACTATCTCAACGAGAACGACCGCCGCGCCAAGTCGCGCGCCGACGCCTCTACGGTCGGCAAATACAACGTCTACTATATCGACGAAGCCAATGTCGCGTTGTTCGCTTCTTCGAAATGGGTCGCGCCGCTGCTCGACTATTATCCGAAAGAGTACGATTACGCCGATTTCGATCCTGGCCGGCAGAAAGTCGCGACCTACGAGGGCAAGGTCTATTTCGCGCCGTTGACCGGCGGCGGCGATCTGCTCGTTTATCGCAAGGACTTGCTCGACAAAGCCGGGATGAAGCCGCCGACCACGCTCGACGAATTCATCGCCGACGTGAAGAAGCTGCACGATCCCGATCACGGCGTCTATGGGATCGCGTTGCGCGGCCAGCGCGGCTCAGGCGCGAATGTCTGGCGCTGGATGCCCTATTTCCGCGGCTTCGGCGGCCAATGGTTCGACGGCAATACGCCGGCTTTCGACTCGGATGCGGCGGTCAAGGCGACGCAGGTCTATCTCGATCTGTTCAAATATTCGCCGCCCGGCACCAAGACCGGCAGCTGGGACGAATCGACCGGCGCCTTCCTCTCCGGCGAGGTCGCCATGCTGATCGAATCGACGCCGCTCGCCGGCGAAGCGATCGATCCGAAAGTCTCGAAAGTCGTCGGCAAGGTCGGCTACGCGCCGCCGCCTTCGCCGTTGACCGGCGGCGGCTACGCCCATGGTCTGGCGATCGGCGCGAAGGCGAACAAGGACGAAGCCTCGAAGAAATGCGCCGGCCTGTTCATCGCCTGGGCGACGTCGAAGGAGAACGAGAAGCGCCGGCTCGACGCCGATCAGTTCGGCGAGTTGAACCGCTCGTCGGTCATGACCAGCGACGAGTTCAATCAGAAATTCGGCGCCGACCTCGGCAAGGCTCTGGCCGAGACCGCCAAGGTGACGGCGGTCAATTTCTGGCAGGACCCTGAATGGCCGAATCTCGGCGATCATTGGGGCATCGAGCTCGAAGAGCTGATCGCCGGCACGCGCACCGATATCAAGGGCAGCCTCGACGAGCTCAGAGATTACGCAAAGCAGCTCGTCGCCAACCGCAAATCGTAATCTGAGGGGATTGGAGCGCCGTTCGTCGCCGATCGGGGACGGCGCTCCAGACCTGACAATGCTCCATCGTATCGGCCAATTGTCATTGCGAGCGGAGCGAAGCGATCCAGTCATGGGGTCTCGCCCTCCGAATGGCCTGCTTCGTCGCTTCGCTGTTGGCATTGACGGGATGGGGTCCGGTTTTCCGCCGCCATGAAGATCCGCACCAAGTTGCCGATCGTCTTCACCGCGCCGACTATGGCGGCTCTGGCTGTGCTTGCGTTCGTGCCGACGATCGACGCGATCAACATCGCCTTGCAGAACCGAGACCTCAGCAATCCCGACAGCCTTTATGTAGGCTTCGCCAATTTCCGCGCGCTGATTGACGATCCGCGTTTCCTGAATTCGGTCTCGGTCTCGGTTGCGTGGGAAATCCTCACGGTCGCCGCGACCATGCTGGTCGCAGTGCCGCTCGCCATTCTGTTGTTCGAGACGACGCCGCCGGCGGTTCGCAACGGGCTCTGCGTCCTTTTCATCGTGCCGGCGCTGCTGCCGCGCGTCTCGGCCGCCTTCGTCTGGCGCTTCGCCTTTCATCCACTGTTCGGCCTGGCGGTTTATCCGCTGCGGCTGATCACCGGCCAGCCGATCGATCTTCTCGCCAATCCTCATACGGCGATGTTCACGGTCGCAATTGTCGACGTTTGGCAATGGGGCCTGCTCTTCGCGGTGATCGTCGTCAAGCTGCTGGAGACGCTGCCGCGCCAGCCTTTCGAGGCGGCCAAGCTTGACCATGCGCGCACGTGGGAAATCTACGCCTACATCGCGATCCCGATGCTGCAAGCGCCGCTGATCAGCCTCGTCTTCGTCAAGATGGTCGAATCGCTGCGCGCATTCGACCTCATCTATGTCATGACCCGGGGCGGGCCGGGCATCGCCACCGAGACGCTCGATATGTACGCCTTCTCGCAGGGCTTCATCGAATCGGGGCGCATTTCCTATGCGTCCAGCATGGCGGTTCTGATGATGGCGGCGACGACGATCGCTTTCACTGTCCTCTGGCGTTGGGCGCGGCGATGGCGCGAAACGTGAGCAAGACGATCGGCCGAGGCGTCGTCGCAATCGCCGCGCTGCTGGTGATTATCCCGCTGTTCTGGACGCTGCTCAGCGCCTTCAAGAACCGGGTCGACATCGTCACGCCGACGCCGATGCTGTTCTTCACGCCGACCTTGGACAACGTGCTCTACGTCCTCGAGCGGGAGAGCGTCCGCGCCGGGTTGATCAACTCGATCATCGTCTCGGGATGCTCGGTGCTGATCGGCGCGATCTTCGGACTGCCCTGCGCCTATGCGGTGGCGCGCTACCCTATGCGCGTCGCCGACGATATCCAGTTTTTCGTCTTGTCCTTGCGCTTCCTACCGCCGGTGGCGATCGCCATCCCGCTGATCGTGATCTGGCTTGATGTCGGCCTTTACGACAGCCGCATCGCCCTGATCGTCACCTATAGTTTGTTGACTCTCTCCACGACGATTTGGCTCGCCATTCCCGCTTTCAAGCGCGTGCCGCAGGAGATCGAAGAGGCCGCCTTCGTCGACGGCTATGGACCCTACGCCATCTTCTTCCTGATCGCCCTGCCGGCCGCCGCCAAATCGCTGATCGGCGCGATCGTCTTCTCCTTTGTGCTTGTCTGGAACGAATTCCTCATCGCCTTGATGCTGACGACCTCCGACGCCAAGACCTTGCCGATCGTCGCCTCGGAAATGACCCAGCTCGGCCGCGACGTGCCCTGGGGCATTCTCAACGCGTCCGTGATTCTGCTGTCGCTGCCGCCGCTGCTGTTCCTCGGCGTGTTGAGCAGCTTCTTGAGCTCGGCCCTGAAAACCAGGAAGCAAGGATAGACGATGCGCGCGCTTGTTCTCGAACGGAAAGGGGTTCTGTCCCTCAGGGACATCGATCTGCCCTCGACGCTGGGCCCTGACGACGTGCGGATTCGCCTCCACACGGTCGGCGTCTGCGGCAGCGACGTGCATTATTACACTCATGGCGGCATCGGCGCTTACATCGTCAAGAGCCCGATGGTGCTCGGACACGAAGCGGCGGGAACGATCGTCGAAATCGGCGCCAATGTCCGATCGCTCGCGGTGGGCGACCGCGTCTGCATGGAGCCCGGCGTGCCCGATTTCAAATCCAAGGCGACGCGACTCGGGCTCTACAATGTCGATCCCGCGGTGCGGTTCTGGGCGACGCCGCCGGTCCATGGCTGCTTGACCGGCTCGGTCGTGCATCCGGCCGCTTTCACCTTTCGCCTGCCCGACAATGTGAGCTTCGCCGAAGGCGCGATGGTCGAGCCGTTCGCGGTCGGCATGCAGGCGGCGGCCCGCGCGCGTATCAAGCCCGGCGACGTCGCCGTGGTGCTCGGCGCCGGCCCGATCGGGGTCATGGTCGCGCTGGCGGCGTTGGCCGGCGGCTGCAGCAAGGCGATCGTCAGCGACCTCCACCAGCCCAAGCTGGACATAATCGGCCGCTATCCCGGCGTGGTTCCGGTCAATATAAGAAATCAGGACCTCGCCGAGATCCTTCGCAAGGAGACGGACGGCTGGGGCGCGGACATCGTCTTCGACGCCAGTGGCGCGCCCAAGGCGATCGAGAGCGCCGTCGGCCTCGCCTGTCCGGGCGGCGCGATCGTGCTGGTCGGCATTCCGGTCGAGCCCGTCTCTTTCGACATAGCCGGGGCGATCGGCAAGGAATTGCGGGTCGAGACGGTGTTCCGCTACGCCAATATGTTCGAACGGGCGCTCAATCTGATCGCCTCGGGCAAGGTCGATCTCAAGCCGCTGATCTCGGCCACGTTCGACTTCGAGCGCAGCATCGAAGCGTTCGAACGGGCCGCGGAAGGACGGCCGGCGGACGTCAAGCTGCAGATCGATCTCAGCGGCGTCAGGACCGGGTAGAGCCGATGGCCGAACTGTCGTTTCGCAACATCGCCAAGCGATACGGCGATATCGACGTCGTCGCCGATTTCAATCTGCGCGTCGAGGACCGCGAATTCATCGTCTTTCTCGGGCCGTCAGGCTGCGGCAAATCGACGATCCTGCGGATGATCGCCGGGCTCGAGGAGATCAGCGGCGGCGAGCTCGCCATCAACGGCAAGGTCGTCAACGATCTCGCGCCGCGCGAGCGCAACGTCGCCATGGTGTTTCAGAACTACGCGCTCTATCCGCACATGTCGGTCTATGGCAACATCGCCTTCGGCCTCAAAAGGATGAAGATCGGCCGCGAGGAGATCGACAAGCGGGTCAGGTCGGCGGCCAAGACGCTCGGCCTCGAAGGCCTGCTCGACCGGCGCTCCACCGCCCTGTCCGGCGGCCAGCAGCAGCGCGTCGCGATCGCCCGCGCCATCGTCAAGACGCCGGGCGTTTTTCTGTTCGACGAGCCGCTGTCGAATCTCGACGCCAAGCTGCGCAATCATATGCGCGTCGAGATCGCCAGGCTCCATCAGCAGCTCAAGACGACGACCGTCTACGTGACCCACGACCAGCTCGAGGCGATGACCTTGGCCGATCGCATCGTACTGCTCAGGAACGGCGCGATCGAGCAGGTCGGCAGCCCGCGTGAGATTTTCGAGCGGCCGAACAGCCAATTCGTCGCTTCGTTCATCGGAACGCCCGCCATGAACTTCTTCGAGGTGGACCTCGCCGGCGCGAGCGCGCCTTGCTCGAAGAAAGCGCGGCTCGCGATCGATCCCGCCCGGTTCGACCTCGACGGTCGATCAAAAGTCGTGGTCGGGATCAGGCCCGCTCACCTGAGGCCGGCGCGTCAGGACGAGACCGCAAACATCATCGAGGGCGTGGTCGATCTGATCGAATTTCTCGGCAATGACGCGCTGATCACGTTCAAATATGCCGGCGAAGAGGTCGGCGCCCTGGTGCCGGCTCAGATGAGCCCCCGCGTGGGAGACCAGGTGAGAATGACCTTCTCGGACGACAATCTCCATGCTTTCGACATAGAAACCGGTCGTTCTTTGGCGAAGCGCAGCCAAGGGAGACCCTGAGTGAGCAGGAGCGTCAAGAACGCCCCGGACTTCGAATCGATCGTCACCGATCCTTCGCAGTCGTTCAAATGGCACGTTCACGATTATCCCTGCGCGATTGCGCGCTGGAACTACCATCCGGAATACGAAATCCACCTGATCACCTGCTCGCACGGGCGGCAATTCGTCGGCGACTACATTGGCGAGTTCGGCCCCGGCAATCTGGTTCTCGCCGGCTCGAACCTGCCGCACAATTGGATCAGCGACCTCAAACCTGGCGAGGTCCTCAAGGGCCGCGACATGGTGATCCAGTTCACGCCCGATCTGTTGCGCTCGCCGGCCGGATTGTTTCCCGAATTCGCCGAGCTCGAGCCGTTCTTGGCCGACGCGCTGCGCGGCTTCGAGTTTTTCGGCGAAACGGCGGAGATCGGCGCCGACCTGATGCGGCGGATCGGCGCGGCGCGCGGCTTTCAGCGCTTGATGTTGTTTTTCCAACTGATCGACGCGCTGGCTCGAACGAAGGAGCGGAAGCTCCTGGCCTCGGAGAATTACGCGCCCAATCTCGACAAGGCGACGCTCGGCGTGGTCCATGACGTGATTTCTTACATCCTCGAAAATCTTTCCGGGACCGTGCGATTGTCGGAAGCGGCGGCGATCGCCGGCATGACCAACTCGGCCTTCTCGCGCTTCTTCAAGAAGAACACCGGCAACAATTTCGTCGACTATGTCGCCAAGCTGCGGATCGGCCGCGCCTGCAAGCTGCTCGCCGAGACAACGACGCCGGTGACCGACATTTGTTTCGAAGTCGGCTACGCGAATATTTCGAATTTCAACCGCCATTTCCGCAAGGAGCGAGGCGTCACGCCGTCGCAGTACAAGAAACTCTCGATGCAGCGAGCGGCGGCGTCCATGGATCGCGCGACGAGGGCTTTCGAAAGGGGCCGCGAAGCGCATCGCGGCTGAGAATTATCTGTCGAAGCGGCGTTCGCGCCGACGGCGGCGCCCCAGCGCGCTTCCCGGCAACGCGCCCGGCGGGCGCCTTGCTTTCGACCGGTCCGGCGCAGCGCGGGGATTTTCCGCCCGCCGCCGCCCGGCCGGCGGGCTGAGGCGCACCTCGGCCGGGGCGGCGGCGATCTGCGCAAGCCGCAGAATGTCGGGTTTGCCGCCACCCCCTCGATTCGCGACTGGCGGACTCATCGGCAGTTTAATAGGAAGGGACTGCGACTGCGCCGGGGGCGAGGATTCCCGCGCTGAGCAAGCGAACCCGGAGCGGCGGCCCGTCCGCGAAAGGTCGCGGACACAAGGCCGGAGCCGAAATTGGAAACGTCCCTGACGGCGCGCGAAGTGCAAGAGGCGCTGGAGGAGCGCATCAGCAACGGCTTTTATGCGCCGGGAGAGCGTCTGCCGCCCGTTCGATCGATCGCCGCCGAGTTCGGCAGCAGCCCCTCGACAGTGAGCCGGGCGCTGCAAGAGATGATGCGGAACGGTTTGCTCCAGGTCCAGGAGCGCCAATTCGTTCGCGTGCGCGACAAATTGCCGGCCAAGACGATCCGCTCCGCGGACATCGCCCGCACGATCCGCTCGGTCGCGCATAAATGGAAGCTCTGGGGCGGCGGGCGGGAGGAGCTGCTCGCCACGATTCGCGAATTGGTCGGCGAGGTCTTCGAATCCGAGGTTCAGTTCGTGTTCACGGAGTGCAACGCCAACGACCTGAGCTTGATGGGCGATCAGGTCGAAAACGAAGTCCCGAACATTTCGATGGTGAGGCAATTGATCGACGATCTCGACGCCGGCGCTCTCGCCAAGTCCCGCGCGGTGGTCGTCGTCCCTTATTATCATTACGCCGAAGTCCGCGAGCGGGTCGGCGAGGATGTTCCGATCGTGCCGGTCCATTCCTCGCCGAGCTCCGAGACGCTGGACGAGCTCTTGACCATCGCGCCGGGCGCGAAAGCGCTCGTCGTCGGCCACAATAAGCGCTCGGTGGCCAGGCTTTCCGGACTGGTGCGCGACTATTCCGACGCGAAAATCGCCGGCTTCACCAAGCATGAGCAGGCGAAGATCGCCAAGGCGATCCCGTCGGCCGACGTCGTCGTCGCGGTTCGGGACGCCGCGGACATGTTGGAGAAGACGCCGGGGATCAAGCGGCTGATCACGGTCCGGTTCGTGCTCGAAAGTTCGTTGCGTTCGAAACTCGCCGCGGCCGAGGGCCGGCGCCAGTTCCCGATTATGGGATCGCGCCAGTAGCCGCTTTCAACCCTCGGCCGCGAGCCCCTCGCAGGCCGCGCAGCAGGCGGAAGGCCGCCAGGTCGGCGTATTGGCGAGCGCGCCGCGCAGCGCGCCGCTGATCACGTCGATCTCCGCCGGCCGGATGATCAGCGGCGGCAGGACGACGAGACGATCGCCGGCCAGACCGACAAGCACGCCGCGCTCGCAGAGCTTGCGCTTCATCTGGGCCGCGGAACGCGATTTGAAGCCGAGCGACGCGCCGAAGGGGAGGCGGCTGATCGCGGCGATTTCGCCGCCGCTCGCCGCCTTGGCGCTTCTGAGCCTTTCGGCGAGATAAGCCGCCGAGCGCTGAGCTTGCGTCAGCAGTCCGCTCGTCTCGACCGCCGCGATGACGCCCGCCACTCGGCAAGGTACGGAAGGGTCGATCGCCACGTCGATTCGCAATTTCGGCGCTCGGCCGCGCGAGGCTTTGACGAGTACCGCCGCAAAAGGAGCGCCGGCGGCGATCGCTTCGCCGACGACGATCACATTCGGCTTGCGCCGCCACGACAGGCTCGCAAGCCACGCGCCGCTGCGGCCGAGCGAATCGTTCTCGATCGCAATCAGCTTCGGGGCCTGGATGGAAGGCTCGCCGGCGAGCGCGTCCGCAGTCGCCGCCTCGCCGTCGGCGATTTCCAGCGCGGCCGCGCGGCCGGCTTCGAGGTTGGCGACGAGCGCGGCGCAGCGATAGCCCTTGGCGATTGCTTCGAGCTTCCGCGCAATCGTCTCGGCGTCCGCTTCGACGCGCGGCGGCTCGTCATAGCCGAGCAGGCTATGCGCCGGATCGGCGGCGGCGTCGAGGTAGAGAAAGCCGTTGGCGAGTTGCACCGTCGAGCCGCGCGCGTCGATCGCCGCGTCCGGCGTCGCCGCGCCCGCGCGGAAGGAATGACTCCACGGCAGTCGATCGAGCATTCCTGATTTCCTCCGATTGCGCTTGCCGCGATTGGATCGCCATGCTTTACTGTCTCAGACAGGAAACAGAATGGCGTCGCCTGTCGCCGAAGTCAACGGGGGATGAGGTGGCGGAAGGTCTCGATCTCATTGTCAAAAACGGCGTGGTGACGCTCGGCTCGGGGCGCTATCGCGCCGCAATCGGCGTCAAGGACGGCAAGGTGGCGGCGCTCGGGCCGGAAGAGTTCATGCCGCCGGCCAAGGAGACGATCGACGCTTCCGGCCTGCACGTCCTTCCGGGCGTCGTCGACAGCGAGGCCCATCCTGGTTGCTACGTGCCGTTCAAGCACGACATGACCACCGAATCGCGCGCCGCCGCCTGCGCCGGGATCACCACATGGGGCATTCAGGCGCCGTCGACGCGGCTCGGCTTGGAGCCGTTCCGTGAAGTGGTGCGCGGCGCCGACGTCGTCTCCTTCACCAAATGTTTCGACGCCGCAATCGGCGTGATCGAAGAGGTCAGCCAAGTCGATTGCTATTTGACCTATATGCTCGAGACGGACGAGCAGGCGAACGAGATCCCGCGCTACGCCGAGGAGCACGGCGTCACTTCGTTCAAGCTCTATATGCAAACGCGCGGCATGAAAGGCATGCGCGACGACGAGGATTCGAATTGGCCGTCGCGCCGCGCCGGACTCGGCAAGGGCATCGACGACGGCACCGTGTACCTCGTCATGGAGGCCGTCGCCCATCTCGGCTATCCCGCGATCTGCCACATCCATCCGGAAAACTGGGAGATTGCCCGCATATTCGAGCAGCGCTTGCGCGAATCGGGCCGCACCGATTTCGGCGCCTGGACCGACCGATCGCCCGATTTTCTCGAAGCCCAGCACGTCCACGCTTACAGCTATCTTGCGCGTCAGACGCCCGGCCACGTCCGGCTTTATCTACAGCACGCGACGACCAAGCTGACTTTCGACGAAATCGCCAAGGCGCGCGCGGAAGGGCTCGAACTTTACGCCCAGACCGGGCCGGCCTGGCTGTGGCTGGAGCCGCAGAACGGCTGGCGAATCAATGTGCCGCTGCGCCGCCGCGATAATATTGAAGCGCTGTGGGTCGCGCTCGCTGAGGGCGTCGTCGACGTCGTCGGCTCCGATCATGTCGTCGGCTGGGAGCCCTCGTCCTACGAGGAAATGTACAATCCGAACATCTGGTCCTGTCGCACGGGGTTTTCGCGGGTCGAACTGATGCTGCCGGTCATGTTGTCGGAGGGCGTCAATGCCGGCCGGCTGTCGCTCGAGCGGGTCGTGCAGGTCGTCTGCGAGAACCCGGCCAAGACCGCCGGAATCTGGGGACGGAAAGGCTCGCTCCTGCCGGGCTTCGACGCCGACATGGTCCTTGTCGATCTGTCGCGCGAAGTGAACGTGACCAAGGACCACATCAACACCCGGTCGGGCTGGTCGCTGATGGAGGGCCATAAATTCACCGGTTGGCCGGTCAAGACGATCCTGCGCGGCAAGGTCACGGCCGAATGGGCGGCGGACAGTCCCGGCATGCGTCCGGTCGGCGAGCCGCGCGGAAGGTACGTTCGACGCTCGCTCGACGGGGCCAAGCCGGGCGGCATGGAGGTGACCAGCCCGGTGCGGGTGAGCCGCACCGACCGCTGGCTCGCCGATCCCTATATGCGGCCCGGCTTCTCGAAAGAGACGCTGAAATATTCCAAGCCGCGCGGAGCGTGACCATGGCGATATGGGACGACGTCATCCCCGAGCGCGACGCTGAAGTCTTCGCCGCCGCAGGCTGGGGCCGCAGAGCCGGCTATGGCGAGCGACCCGCGATCATGGTCATCGACATGAATTACAATTTCTGCGGCGATAAGCGTGAGCCGATTCTTGAATCGATCAAGCGCTGGCATTTTTCCTGCGGCGAGCGCGCCTGGGACGGGATCGAGGCGACGCAGAAAATTCTCGGCCTCGCGCGGGAGAAGCGCCTGCCGATCATCTACACGACCAATCCGCGCCGGGCGGACGGTTTCGATCTCGGCGTCTGGGGCTTGAAAGGCTCGCGCTCGGCGGAAGAAGTCGACGTCATGGGCCATAAGGGCAACGAGATCGTCGCCGAGGTCGCGCCGCTGCCCGGCGACCTCTTCATCGAGAAGCGCAAGCCCTCGGCTTTTTTCGGCACGCCGTTGATCAGTCATCTCACCAATATGAAGGCCGATTCCTTGATCATGACCGGCACGACGACGAGCGGCTGCGTGCGCGCTTCGGCGGTCGACGCGCTGAGCTACGACATTCGGGTGACGATCCCAGAGGAGGCGGTGTTCGATCGCGGCGAAATTTCGCACAAGATCGCGCTGTTCGACCTGCACATGAAATATGTCGACGTGACCACGCTCGCCGACGTTCTCTCCTATTTGGACAAGCTGCCGGCCGGTCTTTTCGACGCGACCTATCCGCCGGCTGCGGCCGCGGCGCGCCTCGGCGAGTCCTGGTCATGAGCGCCGAAAAGCCGCTCGCCGAAATCTTCGTGCCGGCGCGCCAGGGCCGCGGCGTTTTCGTCGGCAGGGGCCAGTTGCTCGACATTATCGCAGTCGAAGGCAAGCAAGTCGGCGATCTCGTCGCCTGGAACAGGGCGGCGCCGGACGAATATATGTCGCCCGCCCACACGGTCTCGTGCAACGCCTCGATTCGCCTGAAAGTCGGCGGCCGGCTGTTCACCAACCGCCGCAACCCGATCTTCACGATCCTTCGCGACGATGTCGGCAAGCATGACCTTATCGTGCCGTGCTGCGACCCCGCGCGGTTCGCGCGCGATTTCGGCGATCCTCATCACGACAATTGTCTCGCCAATCTGCGCCAAGCCCGCGATCTGCTCGGCCTCGACTACGACATCCGCGGCGATCTGGCCTGGAACGTGTTCATGCACAATCGCGTCACTGAAGACGGCGCGGTCGTTACCGATATGGCCCAGCATCCCGCCGGGGCCACGATCACGTTGCGCGCGGAGATGGACTGCGTCGCATTGCTTTCGGCTTGCCCGCAGGATTTGACGCCCTGCAACGCGTTCAAGCCGACGCCGATGAAAATGGTTTTGCGCAGCGCCTGAAGGGCAAAGCAGGCGAGCAAGGAGGTCGGCATGGATCTGCGAAAGATCGTCTCCTTCTCGGAAGAGATTTTCGCCGAGGCCGGGCGCCCGGGCGATCCGCCGCTGCGCAAAGTCGCGATCGGCGCGCTGATCAAGAACCCGTTCGTCGGCCGCTATGTCGACGACCTTTCGCCGCTGACCGAGGCGAGCCTCGCCATCGGCGAAAGGATCGCCGCGCTCGGCGTCGCCGCGATGCGGCCTTACGAAATCTCCAGCTACGGCAAAGCCGGTCTGGTCGGCGTCGCCGGCGAGCAGGAGCATGCCGTGGCGATGCTGACGACGATTTTCGGCGACGCCATGCGGCGGGCGGTCGGCGGCGGCAAGGCGTGGATTTCCTCGATGACCAAGCGCGTCGCCGCCGGCGCGACTGTCGACGTGCCGCTCGCCCATAAGGACGCGCTCTATGTCCGCTCGCATTACGACGGGATCTCGGTGACGATCCCCGACGGCCCCTTGCCCGACGAGATCGCGATCGTCGCCGCCTTCGCCAATCGCGGCAGGCTCAATCACCGCGTCGGGGGGCTCGCCGCGTCGGACGTGAAGGGAGTCGACGGCCTTGTCTGAACACGCGCAGGCCGCGCCATCGCTTCGCCTGGCGATCGTCAATATCGGCGCGATCGTCAGCGGCGATTGGCGCGCGCCGCGCGTCGAAGGCGACACGATCTTCGCCGAGGAAGGCCTCATACGCTTCGTCGGCTTCGGGGGAGGGGACTTTGTCGCCAAAGCCGACGTCGTGATCGACGCAGCCGGCGCGACCGCGATTCCAGGGCTGATCGACAGCCATGTCCATATCACGTTCGGCGATTATACGCCACGCCAGCGTACGGTCGGCTATCTCGAAAGCTATGTTCATGGCGGCGTGACGACCGCGATCAGCGCGTCGGAAGTCCACGTTCCGGGCCGACCCGCCGATCCGGCGGGCGTCAAGGCGCTGGCCATAGCCGCTCACAAGTCGTTTCTCGGCTTTCGCCCCGGCGGCATGCGCGTCCATGCCGGCTCGATCATCCTCGAGCCCGGCCTTGCGGAAGCCGATTTCCGCGAAGCGGCCGCGGCCGGCGTATGGCTGGCCAAGGCCGGCTTCGGCGCGGTCAAGACGCCGTTCGATTACGCGCCGCTCGTCGCTGCAGCGAAAGCCGCGGGCATGATCACGACCTGCCATACCGGCGGCTCGTCGATCCCGGGCTCGAGCGCGATCCGCGGCGAGCATCTCGTCGCCATGCAGCCGCATGTCTCGTTCCACATCAATGGCGGGCCGACCGCGATTCCGGACGAGGATTTCCGGCTGATCATCGAGAAGACCCAAGCGGCGCTGCAAATCTGCACGGCGGGCAATCTGCGCACCGCGCTGCTGGTCGCGCGGCTCGCTCGCGACATGGACGTCTTCGACCGCTTGATCATCGCCACCGATACGCCGACCGGCAGCGGCGTGATGCCGCTCGGCATGCTTTATACGATCAGCCACTGCGCCAGCCTGACCGACATGCCGGCGGAATGGTTCGTCTGCGCCGCCACCGGCTCCAATGCGCGCGTCTATGGCTTGAACTCAGGGTTGTTGCGCGTCGGCAAGGACGCGGATATCGCGCTGATCGACGCGCCGGCGGGCGGCGCCAAGCACGACGCCTTGAGCGCGCTGAAGAACGGCGACGCGCCCGCCGTCTCCGCGGTGATCAGCGGCGGCGTCCCGCGCTTCGTCGGCCGCAGCCGCAACACGCCGGCGGGCATGCGCCCCGTGCGCGTCGCCGTGTCGCGCGTCGTTGAGAATTTCGTCGGCTAAAGCGGAGCGACAGATTGGCGGGAAAGTCCTTGTCTTCGAAAAAATTCGACCTAAAATGCCGCCTGTCTCTAATCTAAGACAGGAGACAGAGACGCGGCTCATGCGCTGGACCGAGAGGGAGGAGCACATGGCGGCGATCTCGCGAGAGGAATCGACGTCTTTGCGCGGCGACATCGCCGCCGCGGCGCGCGCTTTCGCCAAGCTCGGCTATGTTCACGCTTTCGGCCATGTCAGCGCGCGCGACGGCGATCGGATCTTGATCACGCCGACCGCGCCGCCGCTCGCGGCGCAGCGGCGCGAAGATGCGCTCGCGGTCGATTTTGACGGCGCAATTCTGTCCGGCGACGCCAAAAATCGGCCGATCGAAGTCTTCCTCCATCTCGAAATTTATCGCGCCCGCGCCGATATCGGCGCGATTTGCCGCGCCCATCCGCCCTTCGCCGCGCTTTGGCCGGACGGCGACATCCCGCCGATCCAGCACGGATTCGGCGGCATTGTCGGCGCGCTGGCGGCGTTCGACATGTGCGATCTCGTCCATAATCCGCGGCTCGGCCAAGCCGCCGCGGCGGCGCTCGGCGCTGCGGACGGTCTTTTTCTGCGCGGCAATGGCGCACTGACGGTCGGGCGCGATGTCGGCGAGGCAGCCGCGCGATTGTGGAGCCTCGAGGAGCGTTGCGCTTACGCGCTGCGTCAGGCGCGCCCGCGCGCAGCTTTCAGTCACGACGAACTGAATCTTAGGCAGCGCTGGTATCCGGCCGAGGCCGGGCGGATTTGGCTGTGGTTGAAATATGTGGCGGAATCGGCCGATTCCTCGTCGTCGCGGATATAGGTACGTTTCCGCTGAGTTGGTACGAAAATTGCTGGGATGAAGCCGGTCTTTCTCTAGAGTACGACCAGCCTGGGAGGGCGCGCGTGATGAACTCTCTTACTCGTAGACAATTCGCCAAAGCGGTCGGCGCCGGCCTTGGCGGCGCCGCGACAGGCGTATTCGGGCTTGGCGGCGCGGGCGCAGCCGATGCCCTCAATTTCCAATCGGTCTGGCTGAACGATCCCGAATTCCTCGGCTACATGATCGCCATCGATAACGGCTTCTATGCAGCGGAAGGCCTGTCGGTGAATTATATGCCGGGCGGACCGAACATCATTCCCGAAGGGGCGTTGCTTTCGGGCAAGGCCGACATCGCGCTGACCAACATTCTGACGACCGCGAAAGCCGTCGTCGACAAGGGCGCGCCGCTCGTCATCATCGGAACGCAGTATCAGAAGAGCCCGGCCGGCGTGATCAGCCTGGCCAGCGCCAATATCAAGGGCCCGAAGGACCTTGTCGGCAAGACCGTCGCTTGTCCGCCGCTCAGCCGCAACGTCTTCGACGCGATGCTGAAGATCGCCGAGATCAGCGCCGACAAGGTTCGCGTCGTGCCCTATACGTTCGATCCGACGCCGCTGATCGAGGGCAATGTCGACGCGGTGGTCGATTTCGTCACCCAGATCCCGTTCCTGGTCGAGCAGAAGTCCGGCAAGAAGGCCAGCTACTTCTTGTTCTGGGACGTCGGCCTGCCGCTCTATGTCGACCTCGTCGTCGTGACAAAGGACACGTTGAAGGCCAAGCGCGCGCAACTCGTCAAATTCCTGCGCGCCAGCCGCAAAGGCTGGGACGAGAACTTCGCCGACCCGAAGAAATATCCCGCGCTCTACGAAAACACCTGGTTCAAAGGCCTTGGCAGCTCGCCCGAGGCGGAGCTCTATTTCAACGAGACCCAGCGCGGCCTCATGGAGACGCCGAAAGGCGTCTACTACATGTCCGACGACGGCATCAGCCGCAACATCGAGGCGCTGGCGCGATTCGGCGAGAAGGTCAACCGCGACCTGTTCGACACCTCGCTTTTCGCCGAAGTCTGAGCGATCGCCGCAGCCCCTCGCGAGGGCGCGGAGAAATGCCGCCGCGCGGCGATATTTCGATGGACGGCTGCGCGGGGCGGCGCAAACTTAAGCCTCGCGACCGGGCGGCGAGGGAGTTCGAGATGATCTCTGCAACCAGGCTCGAGCGATGATCACGGCGCTCGCAACGGCCGGGCTCGGCGCCGCGGTCGCTTTCCGCGCCCGGGACGACCGCATGGAGGCGAAACCAATGGCGGAGGCGGCCGTCGATCTCATCGTCGATCGGGTCGCCAAGGTCTTTCCCGGACCGCAAGGGCCGGTGACGGCGCTGTCGCCGACCTCCCTGAAACTCAGCCGCGGCTCGTTTGTCGCGGTGATCGGTCCGTCCGGATGCGGCAAGTCGACGCTGCTTCGGATCATCGGCGGCTTGGAGACGCCCGATCAAGGGGCGGTGCTGATCCGCGGCAAGTCTCCCGAGCAATTCCGCGCCGAGGGCGAGCTCGGCATCGCGTTTCAGGACCCCGCGCTGCTGCCGTGGCGCTCGGTGCGCCGCAATGTCGCGCTGCCGCTGCAAGTGCTCGGGCGGCGCGTCGCCGATCACGCCGGACAAATCGACGCGCTGATCCAGCTCGTCGGCCTCGCCGGTTACGAGGACGCCCTGCCGAGCCAGCTTTCCGGAGGCATGCGCCAGCGCGTCGCCATCGCCCGCGCTCTTGTCACCGAACCGTCCGTCCTTTTGCTGGACGAGCCATTCGGCGCGCTCGATCAGATTCTTCGCCGCGCCATGAACGTCGAATTGCAGCGCATCTGGATGAAAAGCGGGGCCACCGCCCTGCTGGTCACCCATGGCATCGACGAAGCGGTGTTTCTCGCCGACGAGGTCGCGGTGATGCGCGCCAAGCCGGGCCGGATCGCCGAGATCATTCCCGTACCGTTTCCGCGGCCGCGCGATCCGGCGCTGATGACCACGCCGGAATTTCACGAAATCTGCGACCATCTCGCCGCGCTGCTGGGCGAGGCCGGCGATGAAGCTTGAGCGCCTGCGCGCGATCGCGATCGGCGTCGCCCTCTTGCTGATCTGGGAGCTGGTCGGCCGATTGGCGGGGCGACTATTGCCGCCGCCGAGCGAAATCCTCGCGCAATATTGGCGCGATCGCGACGTCTTTCCGGCCCATATCTGGGCGACGACGCGCTCCGCCGCGGCGGGCTTCCTGCTCGGCAACGCCGCCGCCATTCTCGCAGCGATCGCCTTCTGCCGCTTTCCCCTGCTCGAGCAGCTTTTCCGCGGCGTCAACATCGCCCTGTTCACCGTCCCGGCGATCGTGATCGGCCCGATCTTCGTCCTCGTCTTTCCGGGCGACCTGCCGCAGATCGTTCTTGCGGCGGTGCTCGTCTATTTCCCGACCATGGCCGCGATGCTGGTCGGCCTCAACGAGATCGACCCGCGGCTTTCCGACCTCGTCCGTATCTATGGCGGGCGCGAGGCGGCGTTGATGCGTTTTGTCCGGCTGCGCTCGTCCCTGCCGTCGCTTCTCGCCGGCCTGAAAGTCGCGGCCTCGCTCGCCGTTCTCGGCGCGATCCTGGGCGAATTCGGCTCGGGCGTGCGCTGGGGCCTCGGCACTTTCCTGCTCGGCTCGCTCAGTCAGGGGGACGCGCCGCGGCTCTGGAGCATCGGCCTTGCGGCGACGGGCCTGGCGATGATCGGCTATGGCGCCTTCGCCCTGATCGGCGCCAAGACGACCGGCGCGACCAAGGCCGTGACGCTCGCCAACAAATTGCCGGACCGGCTCGGCGACAGGGCCGGACGCCGCGGCGGCGCGCAGCGCCTCGCCATCCTCCTTGCCGCGATCCTCACTCCTTTCGTACTTTGGGAGGCGCTGATCGCGGCGACGGGCTTGAGCCCGATCATCGCGCCCGGCCCGATCGAAACGCTGAGCTACCTCTTCGTCTCGCCCGACTCGGCGGCGGCGCGCGCCACTTTGCTGAACGCGGTGGGCGAGACCTTGCCGATCGCCGCGCTCGGCCTCGTCAGCGGCCTCGCGGCGGCGTTCCTGCTCGCATCGTTCACCGTGCTGCAGCCGCGGCTCGCGCGCCTCGTCCTTCCGGTCGCTCTCGTCGCGCAGAACATTCCCCTCGTCGCGCTGACGCCGATCGTCCTGCTGCTCTTCGGCCGCGAAACGCTCGCCTCGGTCTTCATGGCCGTGCTGGTCGTGTTCTTCCCGGCCTATGTCCTCTTATCGCAGGGCTTCGCTTTGACGCCGCACGCCGCACGCGACCTGGTGCGCGCCTATGGCGGCGGGCGGTTCAAGGAGCTCCGTCTGATCGCCACGCCCTATTCGATCAGCTATCTCTTTGCGGCGGCCAAGCTCGTCGCCCCGCAAGCCCTGCTCGGCGTCATGGTCGCCGAATGGCTGCTCAGCGGCAGAGGACTTGGCAATCTCCTCAACGTCTCGCGCGGCAATCTCGATTACGACATGATCTGGGCGGGCGCGATGGTCAGCATCCTGATTTCCGTCGCGGCGTACCAGTCTGTCGCCGCGCTCGAACGCTTGTGGCGCTAGGTTGAGCGGCCCGTCAGTGCGGCAGGGCGCTGTCCGTCCTCACGCCTCCAGAAACCGCCGCGCGGCGCGGCCGTGCTCGTCACGCAGCCTGGCGAGATCGACGCCCGGCGGCGCGCCGTCGATGAGGCGCCACTCGCCGCCGATCATGACGCGGTCGGCGCGATGGGCGCCGCACAGGACGAGCCCGGCGAGCGGATCGCCGGCGCCGGAAAAGCGCAATTCATCGAGCGTGAAGAGAGCCATGTCCGCCTGCTTGCCGGGCGCGATTGCGCCGATGTCGTCGCGGCCGAGACAGCGGGCCGAGCCCGCCGTCGCCCAGCGCAGCGCGTCAAGATGGGTGACCTTCGCGGCGCCATAGGTGAGTCGTCCGCTCATCAGCGCGTGGCGCACGCTCTCCATGAGATTCGAATTGTCGTTCGAGGCCGAGCCGTCGACGCCAAGCCCGACCGCGACGCCGGCGGCTTCGAGCTCCTTGGTGCGGCATGCGCCTGAGGCGAGAACCATGTTCGATGTCGGGCAATGGCAGACCGCGACGCCATGCCGGCCGAGCCGGGCGATCTCGTCATCGTCGAAATGGATTCCATGCGCCAGCCAGACGCGGTCGCTCATCCAGCCGACCTCTTCGAGATAATCGACAGGCCGGCAGCCGAAACGAGCGAGGCAATAGTCGTTCTCGTCCCTGGTCTCGCCGAGATGGGTATGGAGGCGGCAGCCATGCTTGGCCGCGAGCGCCGCGGTCGCGGTCATGATCGATTTCGTCACGTTGAACGGCGCGCAGGGCGCGAGCGCGACTTGGCGGAACGAACCTTGCGACGGATCGTGAAACAGGTTCAAGACGCGCTCGCAATCTCCGAGAATGACGTCGTCGTCCTGCATGAATCGCTCGTCCGCGACGCCGCCCTGGCTCGGCGGCAGATTGAGCGCGCCGCGCGTCAACGCGATTCGCATGCCGAGCGCGGCCGCCTCTTCGCATTCGATGTCGACCGCGTCTTCGAGACCGGGCGGGAAAAGGAAATGATGGTCGCCCGCCGTCGTGCAGCCGGACATCAGCAGTTCGGTCAAGGCCAGGCGAACGCCGAGGCGAAAGGCGTCGCGATCGAGCCCGCGCGCCCAGATCGGGTACAGCGCCTTGAGCCAGTCGAACAATTCCTTGTTGATCGCCTTGGGATGAGCGCGCGTCAAAGTCTGGAAGAAATGATGATGGGTGTTGATAAGGCCGGGAATGACGACGTGGCCGCTCGCGTCTAAAATCTGCTCTACGGGCGCGGCCGGCCCGGCGGCGCCGACGAGTTCGACGATGCGGCCGGCCTCGACGACCACGCCACGCGCGGCGCCTTCCGCGAGGATGGCGAGCGGATCCTTGATCCAGAGTCGCATCGGCTCGAACCCCCTTTGATCGCGGCGGGTTTTCGGCTAGTTTGTATCCTGTTTCGGACAAAAGACAAGCGCGATCATGGTCAGCGTTCTCGACAGAGCCCAGCGTCTCGGCGAATCCCGGCTCAAGATTCATCCGCTCTTCGCTCTTGACGAGAGCCTCTGTCTCTACTCTCCGCAGGACAATGTCGAGGCCTTGAGCCATCCGCGCATTCGCGACTGGTTCGCCTTCATCGAGCAGCGCTATCGGCCGGTTTTGCCGGAGGCGAAGCGGCGCGTGCTGCTGCTGACGCCCTGCACCAAGACCAAGCCCTACCCGCTCAGCCTCGAACATCTAAAGATCAACGCCGCTCTGTTCGCCGCGGGCTTCGCCCCGGTCGGCGAGAACGACACGCCCAAAGCCCTCGCGGAGGAGCTGCCGCCGGAATTTCCGCAAGAACTGCTCAATCTCTCGCCGCTGCGCGATAAAAGCGGGACCGTCATACACCGCGCGGTGATCTCGGAGCCGCTCGCCTTTGTCCCTTATGAGCATATCCTGACTTATGAGGGACGAAGCTCGCCGGCCACCGCTTATGACGATCCCGGCCTGTTCGAGCATCGCGGCAACGCTGTCTCGCCCTGGCGCAAGGATTTCAGCGCCGTTGCGGTCTCGAAGACGCGCTGGCGATGGGGCGAGGCCGAGCGGCGCGCCTATGTCGAGATGCACAACGCGATGTCAGAGAAGCTGGCCGCGATCATCGGCAAGCTCGCCGACAGCTATGACGAGCGCATCGCCTGGACCGCGCCCGGACTGACCCATCGCAGCTTCGTCGTCTCGCACGACGAACGGCGCGCCCATCGCGTCGCCGCGGCCAAGATTGTCGGGAGCGAACGGCTCGCGCTGATCGGCGCCAATGATCGGCTCCCGGCCGCGCTCAGAATCGAATGCTTGCCGACGGTCGAGCAATGCGCAGCCGCGCGCGCGGCCTTGGCGAAACGGCTCGGCCGGGACGTCGCGCGCGTCGGCGGCGAATATTCGCGCGGCGGCGGCGGCGCGACGCCGCTGGCGCTGCCGGAGCTGCTGAGCGTGCTGGTCGAGAGGTTGAGGCGTTAGCGCAAGGTACGTCCATACTGCGGCCATTGCAGATTCGGGCGTCGGCCGAAGCCAGATCCGCCCTCGAGGAGACTTACGCGCCATAGCCGAGCACCGCCTTCACCTCCATGAATTCGCGCAGCCCGATCTCGCCGAGCTCCCGGCCATTGCCCGATTGCTTGTAGCCGCCGAACGGCGCTTTGGCGCTTGCCGGCGCGCCGTTGATATAGACGCGGCCGGCGCGCAGTCGCGCGGCGACGCGACGCGCCCGCTCGCGATCGCCGGAGGAGACATAGGCGCCGAGGCCATAGACCGTACTGTTTGCGATCGCGATCGCTTCGTCCTCGCTCTCGTAACTCATCATCGAGAGGACCGGTGCGAAGATTTCTTCACGCGCAATGGTCATTTCGGGCGTCACCCCGGAAAAGACGGTCGGCCGCACATAATAGCCGCGATTGAAACCCTCCGGCCGGCCCAGGCCGCCGCAAAGCAAGCGCGCGCCTTCTTCGATTCCAACGCCGATCAGACGCTGCGCTTTGTCGAATTGCGCCGCGCTGGCGACCGGTCCCATTTTCGCGCCGGACTGGGCTGGATCGCTCGGCTGAATCGCGGCGGCCGCGGCTTTGGCGATCTCGGCGGCAGAATCGGCTTGCCCGCGCTGAACGAGCATCCTTGTCGGCGCGATGCAGGATTGACCGGCATTGACGAAGCAGCGGCGCACGCCGTCGGCCACGGCCGTTTCGAGGTCGGCGTCGGGCAGAATGATATTGGCCGATTTACCGCCGAGCTCCTGATGCACGCGCTTGACCGTGTCTGCGGCCGCTTTGGCGACGAGCACGCCGGCCCGCGTCGAGCCGGTGAACGAGACCATGTCGATATCGGGATGGCGCGCGATCGCCTGGCCGACAGTCGGCCCGTCGCCATTGACGAGATTGAACACGCCCGGCGGCGCGCCGGCGTCGTGCACAATCTCGGCGAGCAGCAGCGCGCTGAGCGGCGCGATCTCGCTCGGTTTGAGCACCACGGCGCATCCTGCCGCAAGAGCCGCGGCGAGCTTGCTGACGATCTGGCCGATCGGCCAGTTCCAGGGCGTGATCAGGCCGCAGACCCCGATCGGCTCGTGGGCGATCAGGGTCCCGTCGTCCCATAACGACTCGCCCGAAAATCGCGCCAGGACCTCGATCATGTCTTCGAAATAGCCGAGCGCCATGCCGACATGGACGCTGCGAGCGAAATCGATCGGAGCGCCCATTTCGTTCGTAATCGTCGCGGCGGCCTCGTCGCGCCGCGCCGCGAGAATCTCGGCGATGCGGCGGAGCAGGGCGATGCGTTCGGCTTTGCTCGTCGCCGCGAAATCGGCAAATGCGTCGCGCGCGGCTTTGACGGCGCGATCGACGTCCGCTTCGCCGCCGAGATTGATCGTCGCAATTGGCTCCTCGGTCGCGGGATTGATCACCGCGAAGGGCCGCGGGACGATCGGCTCGAGCCAAGCGCCGCCGATATAGAAGTGATCCGTCCTCATTGGCGTGCTGCCCTTAATTGATCTTGCGGACGAGCTCTTCGGCAGCGCGGATGACGGCGTCCTGATGCGGCTGCATCGCCTGGTGGCTGAAGCCGGCGGCGATCGGCAGAAAGGGATCATCGATCGCGGTGCGTTCGCCTGACAATTGCTCGATCACCGCGAGGCCGTAGAACGGTACGGTCGTCTTGTGATAGCCGCCCTCGTGGCAGAGGAAAAGCCGGCCGCCGCATAGGGACGCCGCCGCTTCCTGCACCATGCGCGCCATGGTCCGAAAGCAGTCGGAATGGAGCATCATCCGGGCGAGCGGATCGTAGAAGCCCGCGTCGAAACCGCAAGGAACGACGATGAAATCCGGCTTGAAGCGCTGCAGCGCGGGAATGACCACGCGCTCGAAAGCGGCGAGATAGGCGCCGACGCCACTGCCCGGCGGCATGGGAATGTTGAGATTGTAGCCTTCGCCCGCTCCTTCGCCGTTGGCGCCGATCGGACCGGAGCCGGGCGGAAAGGCGCTGTCCTGATGGATCGAAATCGTCAGCACGTCACGCTCGCGCCAGAAAATATGCTCGGCGCCGTTGCCGTGATGAACGTCCCAATCGACGATCGCGACTCGGTTCGCGCCGCGGCGCATGGCGTGGCGCGCGGCGAGCGCGCAGTGATTGAAGATGCAGAAGCCGAAGCCATGCGCCGCCTCGGCGTGGTGGCCGGGCGGACGGACGAGCGCGTAGGCGTTGCGGACGTCGCCGTCGATGATGGCGTCGACCGCCGCCAGAACGCCGCCTGCGGCGAGCGCGGCGATGTCGAAGCCGCCGGGGCCGAACGGCGTCTCGCCGATCGGCGCGTCGAGCTTGGCGTCGCCGCCTTTGGCGTTCATCGCCCGGATCGTCTCGATATAGGCGCGCTCATGCACAAGGGCGAGCTCGTCGACTGTCGCCGGCCGCGGCTTGATCGGCGCGAGCCGCTCCGTCAGGCCGGAGACGTCGAGAAGGTTCTTGAGCCGCCGCTTGGTCGCGGCGTTTTCCGCCGGCTCGTCCGGCTCGATCAGGCCATGGCCGGACGGCAGCACGCTGGCGAGCGGGCTGGCGTCGTGCCACATGAAGATTTCGCCCCAGACGAGGCCGGTACGGACGTTGCTCATCGCGCCGATCTCCGCGGCCGCTCAGTCCATCAGCCCGAATTTTCGCGCGGTCGCGTCGAGGCTCTCGCGGACCACGGCGAAGACGAAATCGAACTGATCGTCGGTAATGATCAGGGGCGGCATCAGCGTCATCGTATCGCCATTGGCGCGGAAAGCGAGGCCGCGCTTCAGCGCCTCGGCGCTGCAATACTCGCCGACATGGAGCTCGTGCGGAAAGGCTTCACGCTTTTTCCGGTCCCGCGCCAGTTCGAAGCCGCCCATCAGACCGATCGAACGGGCTTCGCCGACGATCGGATGATCGGCGAACGTTTCGATAGCGCGGCTGAAGCGCGGAACGATCCGGGCGGCGACGCGCTCGATCAGCCCTTCGTCCTCGATGAGACGAATGTTCTCCAGCGCCACCGCGCAGCACATCGGATGGCCGGAATAGGTGAAGCCGTGCGCCCATTCGCCGCCGCGTTCGATCAGCGCGTCGGCGACGCGGTCGGAGAGCACGGTCGCCGAAAGCGGCGCATAGCCGGAGGTCAGCGCCTTGCCGAGCTGAACGATGTCCGGCTCGATGCCCAGCGCGTCGCTGCCAAACCAGGCGCCGAGGCGGCCGAAGCCGCAGACGACCTCGTCAACGCAAAGCAGAATGTCGTACCGCCGGCAGACCGCCTGGATTTCGGCCCAATAGCCCGGCGGCGGAGCGATGGCGCCGCCCGCGCTCTGCGCCGGCTCGGCGAAGAAGGCGGCGACCTTGTCGGGGCCGATCGTCTCGATCGCCTCTTCGAGCCAGCGCGCTGCGACGAGCCCGAAAGCTTCGGGCGTCATGCCCGCGCCATGCGCGTAATAATGCGGCGCCTTGATATGGGCGACATTGGGCAGCGGGATGTCGCCGCCGGCGCCGTGCATCGGCTTGAGGCCGGAAAGGCTGGCGGCCATCGCCGTGCTGCCATGATAAGCGCGCTCGCGCGCGATGATCACGCGTCGCTCCGGCCTGCCGACGAGCTCCCAATAGCGGCGCACGGCGCGGACCGCAGTCTCGTTCGCTTCCGAGCCCGAGCTCTGGAAGAAGACATGATTGAGCGCATCGCCCGGCAGCAAGGCGGCGATTTTCTCGGCCAGCGCGATCGCGGTCGGGTGTGTCGTTTTGAAAAAGGACTGGCAATAGGAAAGCTCGGCCATCTGGGCGGCGGCCGCATGCGCAAGCTCCTTACGGCCATAGCCGAGCGCGACATTGCCGAGGCCCGAGAGCCCGTCGAGAATGCGCGCGCCCTCGCTGTCGAAGACATAGGCGCCGTCGCCGCGAACGATGACGCGAGCGCCGTCCGACCGAAGGGCGGCATGGTCGGTGAACGGATGAAGGAAATGGGCGAGGTCGCGGTCGCGCCACGCCTGCGTGGTGAGCTGCGTCTCAGTCATGTCGAGGCCCGACTTGCAGCCGGCCTCCCTTCGCCGCCAAATCGGATCGGCGATGAGCGCATCTCGACTGAGCTTCAATGTCTCCTATCTAGGACAGGAAACAGGGATTGTCCACCGGGCGTTGGGGCGGCGTCAAGCAAGCGGAAGGAGCCGCGCCTTGACCATTGGCAAAGGTATGTTTTAAAATGCCAATCATATGATCTTTCCGGATGTTCTGTATGAGGAATAAAATCGGAAGGATAAGCGGCATGCGGGAGGAACGATATTGGCCGGCGGCTAAACGCGAACGGTCCCCGCCGGCGGCGACCAGCGCAGCGAGTTCGACCTACAAACGGATCCCGAAGTCGCTTCCGGCGAAAGCGGAAACAGGCGCGCTTAGGCTTTGGATTCGCGAGACGCCGCGACAGTCCATGGGACGAGGCGGTTCATGGACCGGCTACGCTCTTCGGCGCCACGGCGGTTCTCCACAGCGACGGATTCGCGCGCCTGGCGATGAACTCTCAATAAAAGTAAGGAGGAAACGATGAAGAACAGCTTACATCAGCGCCTGGCCGGGGCGCTGTCCCTGGCGGGTCTCGCCCTGGCGGTCGCGGCCGGGTCGGCAAAAGCCGATGAGATCAAGATGGGCTACATCAACAAGATGGGCGAGCACCCCTGGTTCGTTTCCGAAGTCGGCGGGGCCAAGAGTGAAGCGGCGAAGCTCGGCGTCGCTTTGATGAGCCAGGACGTTCAGTTCAACGCCGACTTGGCGCTGACGACGTTCGATACAATGGTCGGCGACGGCGTGAAAGCGATCGCGATCGTTGTTCCGGACAGGGCGTTGGGACCGGTCGTTGCGGAAAAAGCGCAGAAGGCGGGCATTAAGCTCATCGCGGTCGACGACGACATCTACACCAGCGACAAGAAGATGGTGCCTTATGTCGGCATGAATGCCGAAAATATCGGCCGTCAAGTCGGCGCTGAAGAGGCCAAGATCTACAAGGCGCAGGGTTGGGACAAGTACAAGGACGTGATGATCGGCAGCATCGAGGATCAGAAGGCCGACACGTGCATGCGTCGCAATCGCGGTGCCGAGGCCGCATTCCTCGAGGCGACGCCCAACTTCGACAAGAAGAACATCGTGCGCATCCCCTATGATAATCATATGGAAAGCGCGATCACGGCCGTGACGACGACCCTGACAGCCCATCCCGAAGCCAAGCACTGGATCTTCTATTCGTGCAATGACGACGGCGTGCTCGGCGCCGTACGCGCGACCGAGAATCAGGGTTATTCGCCGGATGACGTGATTGGCGTCGGCATTGACGGAAGCCGGGCTTGCGACGCCTTCGGCGCGGGCAAGCCGACCGGCTTCCGCGGCACGATGTACATCGATTCGGCGAAGGAAGGCGCCGAGGCGATCGACTTGCTCTACGCCTCGGTCAAGGAGAACAAGCCATTGCCGACGACGACATACGTGTCGGCGGACTTCATCTCCGCAGCGTCCTTCCCGACCTATAAGGATAAGCTCTGCCACAAGTGAACCCGCAGCAGCGGGCGTCGCCCGTCGGGCGGCGCCCCTCAGCAAGGATCGCGAGCAGTGGCTGGATCTAGTCCTGCGCCGAAGCGCTTGGAATCCGTCGTCGAGGCGGTCGGAGTCTCGAAGGATTTCGGCGTGGTCCGCGCGCTGGATCGCGTATCGTTGGCGATCCGGGCGGGCGAGGTGCTGGCGTTGGTCGGCGAGAATGGGGCTGGCAAATCGACGCTGATCCGGATATTCGAGGGCGTCTTTCGCCCGGACAGCGGCGCGATTGTCGCGCTTGGCGCCCAGCGCGTATTTCGATCGCCCGCCGACGCCCATGCAGTCGGCATTCGGGTCATTCATCAAGAGCCGGACATTATTCCCGACCTCTCCATCGCCGAAAATCTGTTTCTCGGCGATTTGCGGCGGACTCGACGAATTTTTTTCGATCGCGGCGACGCAGCGCGGCGCACCCGGCAAATTCTCGCCGAGTTCGGGTTGGAGAAGGAGCTCGAGCCGTGGACGAGAGCCGGGGACCTAGGCCCTGCGCAGCGGCAATTGATGGAGATCATGCGCGCCTTGCGCGGCGGCTTGCGTGTGCTGGCGCTCGATGAACCGACATCCTCGCTGACTGAAGACGAGGCGCAAAGACTGTTCCGGGTCGTGCGGCGGCTAAAGGCCGACGGCGTCGCGATCGTCTATATTTCCCACCGCATGCGCGAAGTTCGAGAGTTGGCGGATCGCGTCGCGGTGTTGCGCGACGGCCGGCTGATCGTCGATCGGCCGATTGCCGAAATCGCCGACAACGAGATCGTTCAGGCGATGGTCGGCAGACCCATCTCGGACTTGTTCGATCGCTCGGAGCGCCGACCGGGGCCACCCGTCCTCTGCGTACGGGGATTGACGACAAAGCGCGTGAAAGACGTCAGCCTCGATGTCCGCGCCGGCGAAGTGGTCGGGCTTGCCGGGCTGATCGGAGCGGGGCGCTCTGAACTCGCGGAGGCGATTTTCGGTCACGACCGCTCGTTGGCCGGCTCGGTCGCGGTCGGGGGGCGCGCAATTCGATTGCGCAGTCCCGCTGACGCGATCGCCGCCGGCATCGGCTTTGCGCCCGAGGACAGGAAGTCTCAAGCTCTGCTGCTCCTGCGCAGCGTCGCGAACAATATTTCTTTGGCGGTCCCTGATCTCATCAGTCGGTTCAACTTTGTCAGGTTCGGGGCCGAGCGAAGCATCGCGGCGAGCCTGGTCGACCGCCTCCGCATCAGGACGCCCAGCTTGGACCAGGCCGTCTCGAAACTATCGGGCGGCAATCAGCAGAAGGTCGTGCTCGGCCGATGGCTGGCGCGCCGCCCGAAAGCATTGATATTGGACGAACCGACCCGCGGCATCGACGTCGGCGCAAAAGCCGAAATCTACCGTCTGATCGCCCAGCTCGCAGCGGAAGGCGTAGCCTTGCTGGTTATTTCGTCCGAGCTTCCGGAATTGATCGGCCTCGCCGATCGAATCGTCGTCATGGCCGGCGGACGCATCGTCGGCGAATTGCCGCGGGGCGAAGCAAAAGAAGAGCGGATCCTCCAGCTCGCAATGGCGGAGGCTCTCGGCGAAGTCGGGGAGGCGAGGATCAATTGACCGAGGCGAAAACCGGCGTCGCGGCGGGTCTGGCCGAATCTCGCGCGCAGAAATCGGCGGTGCGTTCGATGATCGAACGCGTCGGCACGCATAATCTCAGTCTGTTGATCGCCCTCGCCATCCTGATCGCGATATTCGGCGGCCTGCGTCCCGACGTTTTCTTCCTGGTGCGCAACATCCTCAATATCGGCCAAGCGATCGCCATTCTAGGCGTCCTGGCGACGGCTCAGACGATTGTCATCGTTTCCGGCGGACTCGATATTTCCGTTGGCGCAATCGTCGGCATGTCGACCGTGTATATCGCGCTTGCAGTCGGATGGACCGGATCGCCGCTGCTCAGCATCCTGTTCGGAGTCTTTGTTGGCGCGATCGCCGGCGTCGTCAATGGCGTCATCATCACCGTAGGACGCATCAACGCGGTGATCGCGACGCTCGGCACGATGGCGGTCTTCCGAGGCGTCGCCTTCATCGTCTCGAACGGGCAGTCGATCAGCATCTTCGATCCCGCTTTCCGCTTCATCGGCAATGGCAAGATATTTGGCTTGCCGGTCACGATCATGGTCCTCATCGCAATGGTCGCGGCCTTCTTTGTCCTGATGAACTATACCGTTACGGGGCGGAATATCTACGCGATCGGCGGCAACCAGGTCGTGGCGCGGCTCGCCGGGTTGAATGTTCGAGCTTATCAGATCGGCGTCTACACGCTGAGCGGCGCAACCGCCGGGCTCGCCGGCATGTTGCTGGCGGCTCGCACGGGTTCCGGCCAACCGATTTCCGGCTCCGATGGACTGGAATTGGAGGCGATCACGGCGGCGGTGCTTGGCGGATGCGCGCTGACTGGCGGCAAAGGCACGATTATCGGCGGCCTGCTCGGCGTTCTGATCATCGGCGTTCTGGACAACGGCCTGATCCTTACGAGCGTCCCGACCTTCTACCAGATGGTGGCGAAAGGCGTGCTGCTTATCGCGGCGGTGATCATCGCCGAGCTTCAGGGGCGAAGGTACGGATAAGTTCGGTCCGCTGGGATCAAATGGAGGGCGCTCGGTGCGGATCAGCGGAATTCGGTCGACTATTGTCTCCGCAGAGATGCGGAACTGGATTTTCGTCCGTGTCGATACCGATCAGCAGGGCCTGTTCGGCTGGGGCGAAGCGACTTTGGAATGGAAGACGCGTTCCGTCGCCGCGGCCATCGAAGATCTCGCGCCCTTGATTTTGGGCCGCGATCCGCGCGACATCGAGAAGCTGGTGCGGATCATGAAGAAGCACAGCTTCTGGCGCCTCGGCGCGATCGGCATGAGCGCGATATCCGGCATTGAAATCGCGTTATGGGACATTTTCGGCAAATCGCTCGGCGTTCCGGTCTGGCGCCTGCTCGGCGGTCAGGTTCGCGACAAGGTGCGCGTCTATACTCATCTCGGGCTGGGCGACATGCGCGCCGTCTATGAGACGGACAGCGCGCAGAAACTCATCGAACGCGCGCACGAGGTGCTGGCCCGAGGCTATCGGGCGATGAAAGTGGTGATCGTGCCGTTTACCCATTATTCGGCCCCATTGGCGGACGTCGATCGAACGGCCCGAATGATGAGCGCTTTGCGAGAAGCCGTCGGCCCGGAAATCGAAATCATGGTCGATTTCCATGGACGTCCCGCTTCGGTTGGGGCGGCGCTCGCCTATATCGAGGCGCTGGCGCCGAGCCGACCCATGTTTGTCGAGGAGGTCCTGCCGCCGGGCGACGCGGCGGGACTGCGCAAGGTCGCGTCGAATACGAAAGTGCCGATCGCGACGGGCGAACGGCTCATCGAACTCTCGGAATTCGAGGACCTTTTCCATCAGCGCGCCGTCGACATCGTCCAGCCCGACATCTGTCATTGCGGCGGTCTATGGGAGGCGAAGAAGATCGCCGCGATGGCGGAGGCCGCCGGCGTCGGCGTGGCGCCGCATAATCCGCTTGGGCCGATCGCGGGCGTCGCTGCGCTGCACTTCGCAGTCGCAACGTCCAACCATGTCATTCAAGAGGAGATGGTCGGCGCCGCGCCGTGGTATTTCGATGTCGTCAGAGGCCCGATAAAAATGATTGACGGGTTCTGGCAGGTTCCCACAGAACCCGGTCTCGGCGTCGAAATCGATGAGACCGCTTGCGCCCGCCATCCGTTCCAACCCGAGGTGTTGCACACAGTAAACGCCGTGCTGGAAGACGGTACAATTGTTGATTGGTGAGCGTGACTTAGCCCGCAAGCCCAAGTCAATGCGTTGAAGTCTTCGGATGGCGTTGACGAGATCGTCAGCTGTTTTTTCGAACGGAGCGGACGTGATTGAATTCGAGAGTGATCATTCTTCTCCCGCAGCGGCGTCGATCGAGCCGCGCGGAAGGAGGCCGCGCTCCGCCTTGCCTGGCATCCGACCAGAGGCGAAAGCCTATGAAGGGAGCATTCACGGCTCGGTCGTCGACACGGTCGCCAAATGGATCCTTGGCGGGACCTATGCGCCCGGACAGTTGTTGCCGCGCGAAGACGATCTTGCTCGAAATCTGAACGTGAGTCGGACCTCCGTGCGGGAGGCCGTCAAAGTGCTGTCGGCGAAAGGATTGCTTGAGGTGAAGCGCCGGGTCGGCGTGCGCGTGCGGGCTCGGGACGATTGGAATCTGCTCGATTCGCAGGTGCTCTCGTGGCACCCGGACGTCGGGCGCGACCGGGATCTGATCGCGAGTTTGATCGAAGCGCGCCGGATCATCGAGCCTGCGGCCGCCGCTCTGGCTGCGATGAGAGCGACGGCGGCCGACCTCGCCCGTATCGAACAGGCTTATGAAAGCATGGAGCGCAATCTTCGTACCGACCTCGCCGCGTGCTGCGAAGCGGACCTTCAGTTCCATGTCAGCCTCGTCGCCGCCAGCCATAATGTCGTGCTGAAAGGGCTGACCGGCACGATCGAAGCGGCCCTGCGCGCCACTTTCGCCATCACCAACCGCCTGGTGACGGCCCAATCGCGCGCTCTTGCGGCGCATAAGGCGGTGCTGGAGCATGTCCGATTGCGCGATGCGGACGGCGCGCGCGCGGCCATAACCGCGCTGCTCGACATCGCCGCCAACGATCTGGACCAGAAGAGGCTCAGGCGGGACGACAAATCGGCGGCCGGAGCGAAGTCGACCGCGCCGGACCGTCTGCGCGTCTCTTAGAGCGAATTGCGTCTAGGGCGAATCGCAGCACGTCATTGCGAGGAGCGAAGGGAAGAAGCATCCATTCAGAGGGCTTTGCCTTACGATAGATTGCTTCGCTTCACTCGCAATGACGATTGGGCGTACCCAAAAGTAGTTCGCTCTCATCGGGAGATGGCGCGTTCAGCCGATTTGGCATCAGACAGCTTTCGGGACGAAACGGCAAGACGCCTGGGCCCGCTCGCCGACGCCAAGGATCGCGAGTCCGCCGGCGCCTGTCGCGGGGGCCAGATTATGAGCGTCGACACTATGGTTGACCGGCTCGAAGCAGAAGAAGTCGGCGCTTCTATCCGGAGAATAGAGGATGTAGACGCCGAGCGCCGGTCCGGCCTCGACGGTAAGCGAAAGGCGTCGTTCCGGCCAGAGGAGCTCCGCCCGTCCGCTCCAGCCGTCGAACGCGTTGTTGATCCATTGCGCCGGCAGAGGGCGAGGCGACGAGAAGTCCCATTGGGGACGTTCAGCAATTTCAACCCTTGCTGTCGGGAGATGATCTTGATCCTCGAGCCATACGCCTTCAGCCGGCGCATGGAGCAGGACGTCCGGCGTGCGCGGCAGCCAGGGATGGAAGCCTAATCCGTAAGGCAACGCAATCGGGGCTTTATTGACCACTGTGAGCGACATGGTCAGAGCGCCCGCCGCGAGAGAATAGGCGATCTCGGCCTCGTATCTGAACGGCCCCGGCCCGTCGCTCGACAGGGAGAGGACCGCGTCGGCCGGCCCGTGCTCCTTGACCTGCCACTCGGACTGAAACCCGTTGCCGTGGATGGGGAACGGTTCGCCGGGCGCGTTGGGTTCGAGGCGATGAAAGTCGCCGCGAAATCTAAATCCGCCGCCGGAGATTCGATTCGACCATGGCACGAGCAGGATATTCGCGAGCGAAAAGGCGTCTGTCGTTTCCGCCGGCGCGGCGCGAAACAGCGGCTCGCGTCGTCCGCTGGAGATCAGGTCGTATCTTTCCAATCCCGCGCCCAGCCATGGCAGGACCACGGCTTCTGCGATGCCGTCGGAGAGCGTAAGCCGCCGGCGATCTTTTTCCGACACGGCTCACCAGCCGCCGTCGATGGCGAAGTTCTGGCCGGTGATCATGTCGGAAGCCGGCGAGACCAGGAACAGAACGAGCTCGGCCACGTCGCGAGCCTGAATGCGGCTCTTCAGACACTGGTTCTCGAGGATCCAGTCATTGTACTGTTGCAGGCGCTCGCCGAACACCCGCTGCTCAGCCTCGGAGACGACCGCTCCCGGCGAGACGGCGTTCACCCGGACGCCGTACGCGCCCATCTCGCGGGCCAGCGATTTGGTCAGTCCCAGCAACGCGCCCTTCGAAGCGACATAGGGGACATAGCCGTCCCACCGGCCGTTGAGAGTGACCGAGCAGAAATTGACAATCTTGCCGTAACGCTTGGCCTTCATGCCCGGCGCGCAAGACCGCGCCAAAGCGAAAGCAGCCGAGGAATTGACCCGCACTTGCTCTTCATATTCGGCGAGCGAAAAATCCTCGAACGGACGATTGACGATCAGCGCGGCGTTGTTGATCAGGATGTCGAACCCGTTCGCTCCGTCGGCGAGACGTCTGACCGCTCTTTCCGAACCGTCGAGATCGCCAAGATCCTGACCGACATAGTCGGCGGCCGCGCCGGTGCTCCGCGCGATCTCTTCGGCGAAGGCGGGACCGTCGCGACGATCCGGGCGATCCAGCAGGAAGAGCCTCGCTCCGGCCCTGCCCAGCGCCTCGGCTTGCGCGCGGCCCAGCGTACCGAGCGCGCCGGTGAGGAGCGCGGTCTTTCCCGAAAGCGCAGCCATGGCTCGTCCCTTATAGGTAGTCCTGCACTTCCTCGATCGAAGTGTTGGCGACCGGCTTGTCGAAGACGATCTCGCCGCGCGCCATGGCGACAATCCGGTCGCAGGATTCGAAGACGTGATGCAGGTTATGACTGATCAGGATTCCCGTGACGCCTTGCGCGGGCAGACCGCGCACGAAGCCCAGCACCTTGGCGGTTTCCTTGACCGACAAGTGATTGGTGGGCTCATCGAGAATGAGAACGCGCGACTTGAAGTGCATGGCCCGCGCGATGGCGACGCCCTGTCGCTGGCCGCCCGAGAGTTCGGCGAGCAAAGCGTCCGGCGAGCGCAGATGGAGATCGACGTCGGCAAGCGCCTTCATCGATTCGCGGCGCATGCGCTCGTGGTCGATCAGCCCGACGCCGCCGAGGGCGACCCATAACGGCTCGCGGCCGATGAAGAGGTTCCGCGCGATCGACATGGTCGGAACCATCGAGGCGTCCTGATAGATCGTCTCGATGCCGAGGCGCATCGCCGCCTTCGGCGAGCCGATCTTGACGGGTTCGCCCTCGATGTAAATCTCGCCTTTGTCCGGGTCGTGCACGCCCGAAAGAATTTTGATCAAGGTCGACTTGCCGGCGCCGTTATCGCCGACCAATCCGACCACCTCGCGCTGACGAACGTCGAAATTCACCCCTTTCAGCGCGTGGACGCCGGCGTACCATTTGTGCATTTCCTTGACGGAGATCAGGGGAGCGCTCATATCACGCCTCCACCCGCAGCCTTCGCGCCGTGCGCCGCAGCCAGGCATTGGAGACGACCGCGAAGATAGTCAGGCCGCCGACGGCGAATTTGAACCAGTTGGCGTCGACCTGGCTCATCACCAGCCCATTGTCGATGACCCTGATCAACAGAGCGCCGACGATCGCACCGAGTACGGTTCCGACGCCGCCGGTCAACGCCGTTCCGCCGATCACCGCCGCGGCCACGGCTTGCAGTTCGAGGCCGTCGCCGATCGAGGGCAGGGGCGAGTGCAGCCGGAACACCTGGATGACGCCGCCGAACCCGGCCATTGTCGAGCACAGCATGAAGCAAAACAGCTTGACCCGCCGCGCCGGGACGCCCATCGCGCCGGCCGCCTCCAAATGGCCGCCCGTCGCTCGAATCCAATTGCCGAGATTGGAGAGGCTCAACATCGCCGACGCCGCCAGCGCGATCGCGACGAACCAGATGAACGAGGCGCGGAAGAGCCCGCCGGGCCCGACGAATTGCGTAAACGCGCTGGTATTGAGATCGTCGGGCAAAAGCGGCGGAAAGCCGCCCGAAATGACCACCGTCAGCGAGCGGACGATGAACAGCATGCCGAGCGTGGTGATGAAGCTTGGTATGCCGAAAGTCAGCGTGATGAAGCCATTGGCGAAGCCGATGGCCGCGGCGATCGCCAGCCCGAGCAAAATCGCGAGAAAGGCCGGGACGCCGGCAATGATCAGCAGCGACGTAGCCATAGGCGTCAACGCGAAGGTCGAGCCGACGGAGAGGTCGAATTCGCCGCCTATCATCAAGATCGTGACGCCGATCGAGACGAGTCCGACTTCGGGCAACAGGCCGAGAATGCCGCGCAGATTGTCGCCGGACAGGAAGGCGCCGCCGGAGCGCATTTCGAAGACGACGGCGAGCGCGATCAGTAGCGCGACGCCGGCGAGTTCCGGCTTCTCCATATAGATGCGGAACAAGTTCTTTACGGCGCCTTCGCCCATCCGCTCGGCGTTGGCGCCGGCGGGACGCAAGTCCCGCCGAGCCGATCGATCCGCCATTTCAGCGCAAGCCTTGCTTGGCCAAGGCCATGAGCTGGTCGGCCTGATCGGGCGTGAACACCGCTTCGCCCGAATCAATGTCCGACGGCATCAGGCCGACCTTTTTCTCCAGGTAAACCTGCATGACGGGCAGGAAGCCTTGTTCGTAAGGCTGCTGGTCGATTTCGACTTGGATGTAGCCGGCCTTCATCTGCTCGATCACTTGCGCCGCAAGGTCGAACCCGCCGAGCAGGATTTTTCCCGGCGGAATATTGCGATCCTTGAGCATGCGAGCGACGTTCGAGTGCCAAAGTCCGGTCTCGATATAGGCGGTCGTGTCGGGATGAGCGCTGATATAGGCGCCGACGCGGTCGCTCACCACGGCGCCCTCGGCGCTGACGTCCAATCGATCGATCACAATTTGACGGCCGGAATTGGCTTTCTTGAATTCCTCGAGTCCGGCCATGATGCCCTTGGCGCGCTGCTCCGACCAATTCTGGCCGGGCGCGTTGACGCCGACAAGAACGCGGATCGGCCCTTCCTTGGGAAAGAGCGCCGCCATTCTCCGGCCGAGCGTCGTCCCCGCAGGCACGAAGTTCTGGCCGACGAAAGCTTGACGCAATTCGAGTTCGGGCCCTTCCGTCGCATCGACATTGGAGGCGATGACGATGACGCCCTTTGACTTGGCGTCTTTCAGATTGCCGACAAAGGCGTTGTTGTCGACCAGCGTCGTGATCAGCGCGTCCGGCTTGCGGGCGAGCGCCGCCTGCTGGTTCGCCACTTCCTGCTCGACCGACCCCTCGGTCTGAGTGAAGATCATTTGACAATTGGCCTGGATCTTCGCGCAAGCGTCGTCGAAGCCTTTTTTCACCGCTTGCCAAAATGGATTGGAGGCGGAGGAATGGTGCGTGTAGACGATGTTGAGCTGTTCGGCCGCCGCAGCGGGCGCCGCGTAGGCCAGCGCGGCCAGACCTGCGCCACCGACGATCGCGGCTCGGATTGTATGTCTTTGCATGACGTTCTCCTCCCTCGAAGCGCGCTTTTTTTGGATCAAGCGCCAGCTCACACGTCGCCAAGCGTCGTGGAGCGGCGCTCGACGGCGAATCGTTTCGTAAGATCGGGGTGCATTTCGACCCCATGGCCGGGTTTGCGGTCGACGCTGATCAAGCCTCCGCTGATGTCGGGAAGGCCGACAGCGATGTCTTGGTACCAGGTGCGGTGATAGGCGCGCACGCTTTCCTGAACGAGCGCGTTCGGCGCGTTGAGAGCCAGATGGGTGGACGCAGCGAGGACGACGGGTCCGGTGCAGTCATGCGGAGCGACAGGCAGACGCCAGGCCTCCGCCATGGCGGCGATCTTGCGCGCCTCGGAAAGGCCGCCGCACCAGGATATGTCCAGCATGATGACGCCAGCGGCGCCCGTTTCGAGAAGGTCCCTGAACGCCGAGCGCGTTCCGAGCGTCTCAGAAGCGCAGATCGGCGCGATCGAGGCGGCGGCATAGCGCTTGAGATCGGCAAGACTATCCATCTTGATAGGATCTTCGTGCCAGAAGGCGTGAAACGGCGCCAATGCGCGAGCGATCTCGATCGCCGGCAACAATTGCCAAAGCGAGTGAAACTCGACCATGATGTCCATGCGATCGCCGACGGCGCGGCGGATTTTCTCGAACGGCTCGAGCGCGGATTTCAGTTCAGCCCGGCTGATATATAGACCGTCATTCCTCTCGGCGGCGAGGTCGAACGGCCAGATCTTCATCGCCGTGATTCCTTCCGACAGAAGATCTTGGGCGAGTTCATCGGCGCGATTGAGGAACGCGTCGAGATCGTCGTACCTCTTCTGAGCGCCTAGCCCCCAGTTCGCCGTGTTCTGCCCCTTGGCCGTGCGCATATAGTTCGAGCCAGCGCAGGTGTTGTAGGTGCGAATTGACGGCCGGGTGAAGCCGCCGAACAGTTGCGCGAGCGGCTGTCCGGTCGCCTTGCCGAAAATGTCCCAGAGCGCGATGTCAAAGGCCGAATTGCCGCGAATTTCCGCGCCGGTCGCCCGGAAGCCGAGATAGCCGGTGAGGTCCCGGGCGAAGCGGTCGATCGCCAGAGGATCACGACCGAGCGCGCGCGGCGCCAGGAATTCGTGAATATAGGCTTCGACCGTCGCCGGCAGCAGAAAGGTCTCGCCAAGGCCGACCAGGCCTTCGTCTGTATGAACCCGCAGCCAAAGAAGATTTTCGAATTCTTTGATCCGGATCGTCTCGACGGCGGCAATTTTCATGGACCGCGCCCTTAATTGACGCCAGCGGCGAGAAGCCACTTGACCGAGAGGTCGAAATGATCGGCCATCGCGGCGCCGGCGACGCGCGGATCGCGGTCGGCGATCGCGCGCGCGATCGAACGGTGGCAAGCGACGCTCGCCATGCGCTCGGCGTCATTCGGCCGGCTGGCCCAGCCGATTCCCCAGGTCTGGCGCGTCACGATGTGAAATGAGCCGACGACGAGAGCGAAAAGCGGATTGCGCGAAGCGCGCGCGATCGCTTCGTGGAAAGCGATATCGTGCCGCATCACGTGATCGGGATTGTCGAAGTCGCGCGCCATTGCGTCAGCGAGTTCAACGATCGAAGCCGCTTCGTCGTCGGCGCGGCGCAATGCGGCGAGGGCGACCGTGCGCATCTCGATCGTGCGCCGCACGTCGTAGATTTGCTGAATCGTGATCTGCTTGGTGTGCACCGCGTGATCGAGAACGAGGCCAAGCACGTCAGGGTCGATCGCCGAGACCCTGGCGCGCCGTCCGCCGCCGACATCGATAAGCTTGAGAGCCGCGAGCGAGCGGAACGCTTCGCGGATGACCGCCCGTGAGACGCCGAACTCCAGCGCCAGAGCGTTTTCGCTCGGCAGGGGATCGCCCGGCGCCAGTTTTTCGGAGCGCATTCGCTCCTTGATCGACGTCATGACCTGCTCGACGAGGCCGCCCGTAGGGCTTGGCGTCTGGTCTTCGGCGGCGGTCAGAGGGCTAATTGTTGTCACGGAACATGTCAGACAAGTCTTGCTTTGTAGTTAGACAATCCCACTGAGAGCTGTTTGTCAACTGGCCGCCCGCGAGGTCTGTGGCGCAGTCGCTTCGCGCGCGAAAGCGGCGCGGATCGCCGGCTTCGGTTCCGAGGGATGATCGTTAGCGCGCGCCGCCCCGACGGCCGCGCCCGCCGCCAGCACGGTTCGTTCATCGCCCCGCCGAGACGGTGCTCACCATCGTTGATGGACGTAGCTCTTGATGTCCTGCTCGTAGATCGTCTTGAGCTCGTTCATGACGGCCGGCGTCAGAGGAGCGAGATCCGCGGCTTGGGAGTTGGCCCGCGCTTGGGCGGCGTTTCGCGCCCCAGGAATCGCGACTGTGACCGCCTCGAACATCAAGATCCAGCGCAACGCGACTTGCGCCAAAGACACATCGGGCCCGAAAAGCTTTTTGATCCGCTCGACCGCCGCTAAGCCAACTTCGTAGGGAACGCCCGAAAAGGTCTCGCCGACATCGAAAGCTTCGCCTCGACGATTATACTGTCGATGATCGTTCGCCTCGAACTTCGTGTCTGCGCGGAATTTGCCGGATAAAAGGCCGCTGGCGAGCGGCACGCGAGCGATCACCGCGACGTTCCGGCTCTTGGCCCGATCGAAGAAGTATTCGCTGGGGCGCTGGCGGAAAATATTAAAGATGATCTGGACGCTGGTCACGCCCGCATATTCAAGCGCCTTGAGCGCCTCCTCGACGCGCTCGACGCTGACGCCGTAATTGCGGATCTTTCCTTCTTCGACGAGCCGATCGAGCGCGTCGAAGACTTCCGGATGATAGTAAAGATCGGTTGGCGGGCAATGGAGCTGGACCAAGTCGAGCGCGTCCATTTCGAGATTGCTCAGGCTGCGCTCGATCCAACCGCGCAAGTTCTCGTACGTGTATCCCGATACCGATTGTTGCGCCAGGCGCTTGCCGGCTTTGGTCGCAACGAAGGGACGATCGCCGCGGCGCTCCTTCAAGGCGCGGGCGATCAATCGCTCCGACCGGCCGTCGCCGTAAACGTCCGCGGTATCGATGAACGTCACGCCGGAATCGAGCGCCGCGTGCAAGGCGGCGATCGCCTCGCCGTCGTCGACCTTGCCCCAATCGGCGCCGATCGCCCAAGCGCCAAAGCCGATTTCGGAGACCATCCGTCCGGTCGAATCAAACGCTCTCGATTGCATTTCGTTTCTCCATAAGGCCGCAAAAACCCGTGCGCGGACGGCGAGGCGCCGTCGCCGACGATCTTGACAGCTCCCGCCCGACGACTTACCAGAGAATATGGTTGTCATACAACCGGGCAAGAAGGCAAAAGGGAGGAACGGTCGTGATCGCAGCATGGAAGGAGCGGGCCGTCTTGGCGCTTGCGCTCAGCGCGCTCGCCGGTCCCGCATTCGCTCAGAGCGAGGGCGGGGTGAAAATCGGCGTCGTCGCCGCGCAGACCGGCGCCTTCGTCTCGGCTGGCAATACGATCGGCGCGGGCGTGAGCCTCGCCGTCAAGGAGATCAACGATGGCGGCGGCGTCAAGATCGACGGGAAGACGTTCAAGCTCGATCTTCTCAACCGCGACGACCGCACCGACGTGAACGTCGCCATCGCGGCCGGGCGCGAACTTGTCAACGACGACAACATCAATGCGCTTTACGGCACCGAGTCGCACGATTTCTCGGTGTCGATGACCAAAATCACCGGCCCGGCGAAAGTGCTGCAATTCACCGGCAACAGCTCGCTCGGCGCCATTCTGACCGAGCAGTCCGTCGCGCCGGGCGGCCCGCTGCACTATACGTTCCAGACCGAACCGCCGGAATTTCAGCGCAGCGGCAGCACCGCGCGCGGCGTTCTCAAGCTGCTCGGCAAGGAAATCGGCCAGCCGCTGAAGAACGCGGTCGTGTTCGTCGCCGACGACGCGACGGGCCAATATCTGTCCGAACATTATGTCAAGGCGCTCGAGGCGAACGGCCAGCATGTCGATCTGATCAAATATCCGCCGAGCACGACGGATTTCACGCCGCTGTTGACGCGGGCCAAGAGCCTCAATCCCGACACCGTGCATTTCTGGTACAATGGCGATGTCACGTTGATCGCCTTCCCGCAGGCGGTCCAGCTCAACGTCGCCAAAGGCTACTTCTTGTTCGGAGTCGATCCGGGCGTGTGGGCGGAGCGCAAGCTCGTCTCGACTGCGCCCGTGACGTTAAGCTGCGTGCCGATGTGCTGGGGCGCGCCGCCGAGCCCGGAGGCGAAGAGCTATTTCGATCGCTATTTCGCCGCCGGCGCGGTCAAGGGCGTACAGTCCTCGGTTTCGCTCCTCTACTACGATTACGTCCATTGGTACGCGAAAGCGATGGAGGAGGCTGGAACGACCGATCCGGACAAGGTCGTCGCGCAAATCGAAAAGATGAAATATCAGGGCGTCGTATCGAAGGTCCCGCTTTATTTCGACAAGCGGCATCGCGTAACCTTCGCGACCGAGGTCTGTCTGGTCAAGCCCGGAACGTCGGACAAGTTCGAATGCGCGGTCGAAGAGCCGCCGGCCGAGCCGCCGCCGGGAGACAATGCGGGCTGAGCCGAAGCCCGAATCCGCCGGCCAGGTCGTCGCCTCCCATGCGGCCGGACCGGCGGACGATTTTCGCCGGTCCGCGAGAAGGACCGGGTGACGATGCAAAGGGCGGCCGATGGAAATCTTCCTGCAGCAACTGATCAATAGTCTTTCCGTCGCCAGCGTCATCATTCTCATCGGCATCGGCATCACTTTGATCTTCGGGCTCACCGGGATCATCAATTTTGCCCATGGCGAATTCCTGATGATCGGCGGCATGACGACCTGGCTCGTCGTCAGCCATGGCGGCGGTTTTCTCCTCGGCGCGGCCGCCGCCGTCGCGGTGGTCGGCGCGCTGGGCTTTGTCCTCGAGCGCAGCCTCTTCCGGCTGACGCTCGATCGGCCGATGAATGGTTTCATCATTTCGCTCGGTTTGATCGTCGTACTGCAGCATGTCGTTATCCGCTTCTGGAATTCTTATCAAAAGGCGATCCCGCAACCTCTGGCGAGCGTCTGGGAGATTGGCGGCGTGCGGATCGTGGCGATGCGCGCAGCGGTCGTGTTGATCACCGCCGTCGTCGTCGCGATCACCTTTTTCGCGATCTCGCGCAGTCGCTACGGCTTGGCGCTGCGCGCCAGCGTCGCAGATCAGGAGACCGCCGCGCTGATGGGCGTTCCGGTTCGCCGCTACATCACCGGCGTTTTCATTTATGGCAGCGCGCTGGCTGGATTGGGCGGGGCGATGATGATCGCGCTCTTTCCGATCACCCCTTTCATCGGCAGCGTGATCGTGGTGCGCGGCTTCGCCGTGGCGCTGATCGGCGGGCTCGGCAATGTGGCCGGCGCCGTGCTCGCCGGACTCGTGCTCGGCCTCATGGATGGGCTCAGCGCCGGCTACGGCCTGCCGGAATGGACGGAGGCCTATTCCTTCGCGCTGATGATCCTCATCCTGCTGCTCAGGCCCCAGGGCCTTCTCGGCGGGACAGCCGGTCCCAAGGCGATATGACCGTCCGAGCGCGCATGGACCTCGCCAAGACCGAATCTCTCGACCTTCCCCAAGCCGAGCCGGCGAAGGGCGGGAGCGTCGGCGCGCCGCGCTTGACATGGATGGAGCGCGCCATCGTTCCGGCTGGGGTCTTTCTGCTCCTGATCGGCCTGCCCTGGCTTCATCCGGGCTATCGGCTGCTGTCGCTCGCCGTCTCGACGGGCGTCAATACGATCGCGCTTTGCGGCCTCGCCATCCTGTTCGGGCAAGCGGGGATCATGTCCGTGGGGCACGCCGCGCTGATGGGCGTCGGCGCCTATGCGGGCGCGATCCTCGCGCGCGACCTCGACATGAGCTTCTGGGCGGCGCTGCCTTGCGCGGCTTTGCTGGCGGCGGCCGTCGCCGGCCTGGTCGGACTGCCGTCGCTGCGAGTCGGCGGCCATCACTTCGTCATCATCACCTTCGCGCTCTGCGGCTTGTTCACGATCGTTCTGACCAATGGCGGCGCTTTCACCGGCGCGGCGACTGGGCTGGACATTGCGCCGATCGGAACCGTTTTCGGCGTCAATTTCAGCAAGCTGCAGAACCTCTACCTCCTCGCCGCCGCCTTCGTCCTCGCCAGCATCGGCCTGATGCGGCTCGTCATGACCTCTTCCTATGGCCGCACCTTGCGCTCGATCCGCGAGAACGAGACGCTCGCCGCTGCGCTGGGCGTCAATGTCGGCCTGCACAAGATCGTCGCGTTCATGATCAGCGGCGCCTTCGCCGGCGTCGCCGGTCTCGTTCAAGTCTATTTCCTCCAACATATTTCGCCCGATCTCTACGGCGCCTTTCCGAGCGTCTATATCGCGCTGATGGTGATGCTCGGCGGCCCGCGCATGCTGCTCGGTCCCTTGATGGGCGCTTTCATCGTCACCTTCCTGCCGGAAGTCTTGAACCTCGATCCGATCGACGCCCGCATCGCCTATGGCGTCGGGCTCATTCTGGTCATTCTGCTTCTGCCCGGCGGGGTCATGGCCGGACTCGCGCATTTGTACCTGTCGTGCCGCCGCTGTGTGGTCCGGTCATGATCGCGCTCGAAGTGAAAGGACTGCGCAAGACGTTCGGCGGCGTCGTCGCGCTCGACGGAATTGATCTCGCCGTCGGTCTCGACGACATCGTCGGCATTGTCGGTCCCAACGGCTCGGGCAAGACGACCCTGTTCAATGTCGTCACCGGCGCGCTCAAGCCGAGCGCAGGGAGCGTCCGCTGGCTCGGCGAGGAGATCGGCGGCATGGCCGCCTATCAGATCGCGCGCAAGGGACTTGTCCGGACATTTCAGCAGGCAATGTCCTTTCCCGCGCTCACGGTACGCGAGAACGCGCTGATTGCGCACGAGCACGGCGCTCGCAGCGGGACGCGCGCCGTGGTGCCTGACGCGCTGCTTCGCTTTGTCGGCCTCGATGGCCGCGAGGACGAAATCGCCGGTTCGATGCCGTTCGGCAATTTGCGCCGGCTCGGCCTTGCTCTGGCGCTGGCGGCGCGGCCCAGGCTTCTCCTCCTGGACGAGCCTGCGGCGGGCCTCAACGACAGCGAGACCGAGCAGCTCGCCGGCATCATTCGGCGTTTGCCCGGGCTGGGCGTCGGCGTCTGCCTGATCGATCACGACATGAACCTGATGACGTCGATTTGCCAGCGCCTCATCGTGCTCGATTTCGGCGCAAAAATCGCGGAAGGCCGACCCGAGGACGTGCTGAACGACCGCAAGGTGATGGAGGTCTATCTCGGGGCGCCGACGTGAGCCTGCTGGACATCGCTCATATCGACACCGCCTATGGCGCAATCTCCGTCAATCGCGACGTCTCGCTCTCTGTCGGCGAAGGCGAGATCGCGACCATATTGGGTCCGAACGGGGCCGGGAAAACCACGCTGCTCCGCGCGATCTGCGGCGTCGTCAAGCCGAAGCGCGGCGCCATCCTCGTCTCCGGGCGCGACATGACGCGCTTGCCGCCCGACAAGCTTGCCAAGGCGGGCGTCGTCATGGTTCCCGAAGGCCGGCGCATCTTCGCCGACCTGACGGTTCGCGAAAATCTGCGGCTCGGCGCCTACGCGCGAGAGGATCGCGAGGCGATCGAGGCCGATATTCGCCGAATGGAGTATTATTTTCCCGTGTTGGCGCAGAAGCGGGACCAGAAGGGCGGCGCGCTCAGCGGCGGACAGCAACAGATGCTCGCCATCGCCCGCGGCCTCATGGCGCGGCCGCGCCTTCTCCTTCTCGACGAGCCTTCGCTGGGCTTGTCGCCCCTGATGGTCAAGGAAGTGCAATCCGTAATTGCGGATCTGCGCAAGAATTTCGGCGCGGCCGTATTGCTCGTCGAGCAGAACGCTTCGCTGGCCCTTGCTGTTGCGGAGCGCGGCTATCTGATGCAATCGGGGCGGATCGTCGCGGCCAACGCGATCGCCGAGTTGCGGGATTCGCGTCTGATGCGCGATCTCTATCTCGGCGCAGGCAAGAGCCGGCTGGGCGAGGCCGCCGCGCCGAACTGAAAGGGGCGTGCGCGATCTCTGTTGACGTCATCCTTTGCCGCGACGACGAACGCCTCCGTTGGCGGGCGCTTCTTCCTGCGGCGCAAGACTCCGATAACGTTCGTAGCTGTTGGCGAGGTGACGCCGCATCGCCTGCCGCGCCGCCTCCTTGTCGCGCGAGCGTATGGCCTTGAGAATGGCGCGGTGCTCGCTTTGAATCCCTTTGAGATAGGCGGCGCGGCGCTCCGCAGCCATAGCCTCGACGCGCAGCCGCTGGCGCGGAATGATCAAGCTGCCGAACACGTCGAAAATGCGGGTGAAATAAGGATTCTGAGTCGAAGCCAGAATGTCGCGATGGAAGGCGAAGTCCTGATCCACGCCCGACCCTTCTGCGCCGATCGCAGCGTCGAGCGCGCGCAAATGGGCGGCCATATTTTCGAGGTCCGCCGCGGTTCGACGCTCGGCCGAAAACGCGGCGGCCTCGGCCTCGACGCTCATGCGCAATTCGAGCAGGCGGAGAACCTCCGAGAGCGACTCCATGTCCTGCGGAGCGACGACGAAAGCTTTGGGCGGCCGCTCGGCGACGAAGGCGCCGAGACCCTGGCGAGTCGTGATCAGACCGCGCGCGCGCAGCGAAGCGAGCGCTTCGCGCACGACGGTCCGGCTGACGCCGGTCGCCTCGACGATCGCCTGCTCCGTCGGCAGACGCTGGCCGGGCGCCAACTCGCCAGCCTCGATCTGCGAGACCAATATGTCGACGAGACCGCCGGTCAGATTCGGCGACTTTCGGATCGCCTCGAACGCGGAAAGGCGCAGATCGGCCATAGGAATCAGAATTACCTCCCAGCCGCGGGAAGATTGCAGCGCGGGCGGTCAATGGCAAGCCGGCGGCGCGATTTTCGCGCCAGGAACGTCAGCTAGAGGAGCGATCATGAAGGACAAGATCGGATTTATCGGGCTTGGTTTGATGGGCGCGGGAATGGCGGAAAATCTGATCGGCAAAGGATGGCCGCTGACCGTGATGGCGCATCGCCGCCGCGAGGCTGTCGAGCGGCTTGCGCGGCTGGGCGCGAAGGAGGCGAAGACCGCGCGGGCGCTCGCCCAGGAGAGCGACGTCGTCATTCTCTGCGTCACCGGCTCGCCGCAGGTCGAGGAGATCGTCAACGGCCCGGACGGCCTGGCCGCGGCCGAAAGGCCGCTGCTCATCGTCGATTGCTCGACCTCTGACCCCTCGTCGACGCTCCGCCTCGCCGAAGCCCTGGCCAAGCGCGACGTCGCCTTGATCGACGCGCCGCTCGCCCGAACGCCGAAAGAGGCGGCGGAAGGGACATTGGACGTGATGATCGGCGGCTCCGCGGACGTCGTCGCGCGCGCCAAGCCGATTCTGGAGGCCTTCGCCAGGCGCGTGATCCATACCGGCCCGGTCGGCAGCGCCCATACGATGAAGCTGCTCAATAATTTCGTCTCGATGGGCTACGCCTCGATCTATGCGGAGGCGCTGATGCTCGGCGCCAAAGCCGGGCTGACGCCCCAGGTGATGGACAGCGTCCTGCGCGGCGGCCGAATGGATTGCGGCTTCTACCAGATGTTCTTCGCCTATGCGCTGGAGAAGGACGACAGTCTGTTGCGATTTGCGCTGAAGAACGCACTGAAGGACATGACTTATCTCGCCTCCTTCGCGCAGGCGAGCGAAGCCGCCAATCCGATCGGGGCTGCCGTTCGCAACGGCTTCGCCGCCGCAGTCGCGGCCGGCTATGGCGATAGGTTCGTTCCGGTTCTCTCCGAGGTCGTCGCGAAATTGAACGGCGTCCCCTGATTGAAGGCGCCGCGGGCGCGATGCTTAGTCGGCGGCCAGAACAGGAGCTTTGTCGGCGCGTTTGCGCGCGCCGCTTTTGGCGGCCTCGCGCTTATCCGCCGACAGACCGACGCGTCGGGCCGCGTTGTCGAGATGACCGCGCATGGCGCGCTGCGCGGCGGCCGGCTCGCCGGCCTCGATGGCGGCTAGAATGCCCTCATGTTCAGTGAGCGTGGCGCGCGCCATTTCGTCGGAAGCGTGGCTGGCGCCTGCCGCGAGAATGCTTTCGCGCACGCGCTCCGAGACGAATTCGAGGAACTGCGCGAGATACGGGTTTCGCGTCGCCTTGGCGACGGCGATGTGAAATTCGAGGTCCTTCTTCAGCCATTGCACGCTGCCATAGGGGGAGGCGGTCATGCTCGACAGCGCCTCGCGCATCTTGGCCAAGTCCTGTCTGGTCCGCCGCGCCGCCGCCAACGCCGCCGCCTGCGTTTCGAGGATGCCGCGCAATTCGAACAGGCCCGCAAAGGCGTCGCCGCTCTGCAGCGCGTCGTGATCGATCGACAGAACGGTCGCATTGGTCGACTCGGCGACGAAGGCGCCGCGGCCTTGCTGCGACCAGACGCGCCCCTCCGAGCGCAGCTTGGCGATCGCTTCGCGCACGACGTTCCGGCTGACGCCGAACGTGGTCGCCAGGATTTGCTCCGTGGGCAGCTTGTCGCCAGGCTTCAGACGTCCTTGCGCGATCTCGCGCGAGATCGAGCTCGCCACGAGAGCGGGCAGATGTGGCCCCCGATTTACTTTGCCCAGCTTCAAGGCCATCTCAAATCTCCTGACGCGCCGGCGCAGGAAGGATTCGGCCGGGACTCAGCAGGCTTTTTGGATCGAACGCGTGTTTCAGTCTTTGCGCAAGATCGAGAGTGGCGTCGTCGCTCCTTTTCAGGAACGCCTTTTGCTTGAGGCGTCCGATGCCGTGCTCGGCGCTGATGCTGCCGCCCAGTCGATCGACGACATTGAAAATGACCTCCTCCGCGCCCTCGAACAGGCGGGCCATCGTCTCGGCGGAGGCGCCGACGGGCGGAATGACGTTCAGATGCACGTTGCCGTCTCCGACATGGCCATAGGCGAGGGCGAGCGCCTCGGGATAGCGCTGGCGCAGAGCTTGTAGCGAATCGTCGATGAAAATCGCCAGTTTTGAAATCGGCACGGAGACGTCGGTGCGCAGGTAACGCCCGCCGCGGCCCTGCGCCTCGACCATTGTTTCGCGGAACAGCCAGAGCCGCTCGGCTTGGGCGCGGCTGGCGGCGAGAACGCCGTCCTCGATCAAGTCGCTTGCGCCCGCCAGAACGGTTTCGACCACGCCGCGCAACGGAATCTCTCGGCTCGCCGCCGCCTCCAACAGGACGTAGACGGGATAGGGCCGCTGAAGCGGATCGGCGAGATCGCGCCTGGCGTGCATCGCCACTTCCAGGCCGTCGCGAAGGAGAAGCTCGAAAGCGGTCAAAAGATCGCTGCAGCCGCGGCGCGCTCGTGCGTAAAGCGCCATGGCGTCGTCGACCGTGCGCAGCCCGAGCAAAGCGGTCTCGACCAAAGCCGGCTTAGGAAAGAGCTTCAGCGCCGCGGCCGTGACAATGCCGAGCGTTCCTTCGCTGCCGATGAAGAGCTGCTTCAGATCGTAACCGCGATTGTCCTTGCGCAGGACTTTGAGCCCGTTCCAGATACGGCCGTCGGCGAGGACGACTTCGAGCCCAAGCACGAGATCGCGGGTCATGCCGTAGCGCAGGACATTCATGCCGCCCGCATTGGTGGCGATGTTGCCGCCGATCCGGCAGCTTCCCTGCGCGCCGAATGTGAGCGGCAGCAGGCAATCTTTCTCTTCCGCCGCCTTTTTTGCGTTCTCCAGGACGCAGCCCGCCTCGACGATCATGGCGAATTCGACCGGATCGACCGAGCGCACCGCATTCAGCCGCTCGAAGCTGATCGCCAGTTCGCCGCCGCCAGGCTCTGCGACCGCGGCCCCGACCAGACCTGTGAGGCCGCCTTGCGGAACGACGGGAAGGGAGAGATCCCAACAGAGGCGCATCAGCGCCGCCGCCTCGCCGACCGTCGCGGGGCGCGCCACCGCGAGAGGCAGGCCGAAATGGTCGCCGGACCAGTCGCGGCTGTGGCGATCGAGGTCTTCCGGCGCGGTGAGCAATCCGCCGGCCGGCAGGATTTCGCGGAGAGCAGCGACGATCTGCTCTTTTGAGGCGCGGGCGGCGTCCATCGGCGACTTTCCCCTCGGCGAACGGCTAGACATGAGGCGCTATTGTCATGTTATCATATAACCCTTCCATACGACATCAAGGCCGCGCGGGCGAAGCCGCGCGGATTTTCAAAATGAGGGCGGGCAGACGCCCAGAAAGGACATTCGATGAGCGAAGCGCAAAGCGGCTTCCGCATGATGCACACGATGATTCGCGTGCTCGATCTCGACAAGTCGATCAGATTTTACACCGAGTTGCTCGGTATGAAGCTGCTCAGGCGGGAGGACTTCCCGGAGGGGCGCTTCACGTTGGCTTTTGTCGGCTACGGGCCGGAGGCGAGCAACACGGTGATCGAACTGACGCACAATTGGGACCAGAAGGAGCCGTATCAGATCGGCTCCGGGTTCGGTCATTTGGCGCTCGGCGTCAACGACATTTACGCGGTCTGCGCCGCGCTCGAGAAGCAAGGCGCGAACATTCCGCGCAAGCCCGGGCCGATGAAGCATGGAACCACCCACATAGCGTTCATCGAAGATCCAGACGGATATCGGATCGAACTCATCGGTCTCGACACGATGCCCAAGACGCCTTGAGATCGAGCCGCAGGGCGGCGGAGTTTTCCTCGCGCGGGGCGCGTCGACGCGCGCCATCAGCGTGGGCCTCGGATGAGGTCGGCGCCCTTCTCGCCGATCATGATCGACGGCGCGTTGGTGTTGCCGCTGACCAGGGCCGGCATGATCGAACTGTCGCAGACGCGGAGCCCCTCGACGCCGCGCACGCGCAAATTCGGATCGACGACCGCTTCGAGGTCGACGCCCATTCGGCACGTCCCTGCCGGATGGTAGTCGGTCTCGGCGGCGCGTCGGATGAAATCGATCAGATCGGCGTCGGAGCGCGCGTCGGGACCTGGGTAAAGCTCGCTGTCCACGATTTTGCGCATCGCCGGCGCGTTCAAAATCGCGCGGCCGCGCTTCAGCGCCTCGAGTAGGACGTCCAGATCCGCTTTGGCGGAAAGGTAGTTAGGATCGACCGCGGGCTGATCCCTCGGATCGGCGGAGACGAGACGAACCTGGCCGCGGCTCTCCGGCCGCAAGCAATTCGTATGGAGGGTCACGCCATGGCCGGCGGCGCGGACCCGGCCATGCTCGATCACCATGGCGGGCAGGAAATGGAACTGGATGTCCGGCGCATTGACGCGCGGATGGCTCTTGGTGAAGCCGCCGCCCTCGGCGACATTCGATGCGGCCGGGCCGTCCCGCTTGACCATCCATCGCGCGGCGCTGAGCAGGGCGGGCAAGCCGCGATCGCGGCCGTTATAGCTGACCGGTTCGCTGACCCGAGCGATGATGTTGATGTCGAGATGGTCCTGCAGATTGCGGCCGACGCCCGGCAGATCGGCGACGATGGGCAGGCCGAGTCGGCGCAAATCGTCGGCCGGGCCGATCCCCGACAGAAGCAGGAGCTTTGGCGAGTTGATCGCGCCGGCGGCGACAATGACTTCACGCTCGGCTCTGGCGATCGCCGTCGCGTTGCCGACGGCGTATTCGACGCCGATCGCGCGATCTTTCTCGAAGACGACGCGCAGCGCCAGAGCGCCGGTCACGACCGTCAGATTGGGCCGCCGCATCGCCGGCCGCAGATAGGCGCGCGCCGCGCTCATTCGCCGCCCGTTCTTCTGCGTCACCTGATAGATGCCTGCGCCTTCCTGGGCGGCGCCGTTGAAATCCGGATTGGCCGGCAAGCCTGCTTGGACGGCCGCCTCGACGAACCTGCGCGTCAGCGGATTCGGTCCTAGCGGATCGCACACATTCAGCGGCCCGCTGCGGCCATGAAATTCATTATCCCAGCGCTCGTTATGTTCGGCGCGGCGAAAATAGGGCAGGACGTCGCGATAAGACCAGCCGCGATTGCCTTGCTGCGCCCAGCCGTCATAGTCGGCGGCGTTTCCGCGTATATAGACCATCGCGTTGATCGAACTGCCGCCGCCGAGAAGCCTCCCCTGCGGCAAATACATGCGGCGCCCGTTCATGTTGCGCTGCGGTTCGGTTTCGAAACCCCAGTTGAAGCGCGGCCCGCCGAGACGGACAAACGCCGCCGGAATTTGCACGTAGAGATGGCGGTCGGAGCCGCCCGCCTCCAAAACCAGCACGCGGACGGCGGGGTCGGCGGAAAGCCGCGCGGCGAGCACGGAGCCGCTCGAGCCGGACCCGACGATCACGTAATCGTACATCGCTCCTCCCTTCGCCGCGCCGGCGCAAAGCGACCGCTTGCCGCTCGCGACGACCTCTGGTAAGGTCGCCATGTTGAAGGGTTATCATACAACATACGCCGTTCAACGCCAACGGACCGTGCTCGCGCGGTCAGGAAGGCCGGAGCGTCCGATCGACAGCCGGCTCTGCTTTGGGAGGATTTGAAGCCATGGATAGTGGTCGCAACAATTCCCGCTCCGATCAGATCAGCCGCCGTCATCTCCTGAGATCAGCCGCCGTTCTCGGCGCAGGCGCGTTCGTCGGCGGCGCGCCGCTGACGGCGCGGGCGGCGGCCCCGCCGACCCTCGTCACCTCGATCCGCTCCCTCTCCAATCCTTATCACGCCGTCTGGAAAATCGGCGCCGAGGCCTTCGCCAAATCCGTAGGCTTGCAACATGTGACGCTCGTCACCGAGGCGAACAGCGAGAAAGGCATATCCGACATCCGCGCCATGATCGCCAAGACGGGCGGCGACATGGTCCTCAACGTCGATCCGAACAACACGCCGGACGCGCGGCCGATCGTCGAAGCATGCCACAAAGCGAAAGTCTATGTCGTAACGTGGTGGAACAAGCCCGCCGATCTGCATCCTTGGGATTTCAACCCCTACTACATCTCGCATATCGAGTTCGACGGCGTCACCAATGGCGGCTACATCACGGAGGAGCTGTTCAAGGCGATGGGCGACGACGGCGGCTTCGTCGCGCTCGGCGGCATGATTTCCGACTCCGCCGCCATCGATCGGCGCAAAGGCATGATGGATGCGCTGAAAAAGCATCCGAAGGTTCAGCTTCTCGATTTCCAGACGGCGGACTGGCAGTCGCAGAAGGCTTTCGACGTGACCAGCTCCTGGCTCACCCGCTTCGGCGACAAGATCAAGGGCGTCTGGGCGGCCAATGACGACATGGGCGTCGGCGCGCTGGAGGCGTTGCGCGCGCAGGGGCTCGCCGGAAAGGTGCCGGTGGTCGGCATCGACGGCATCAAGGCGGCGGTCGAGGCGGTGAAGGCGGGCGAATTCGTCTGCACCGTGACCTCAGATCCGTACTGGCAGGGCGGCATCGGCTTGTCGATGGCGCTCGAGGCGCTGCAGGGTAAATTCGATCCCGCCAAGGAGCCGAAGATCCATCGCGAGTTCAACGCGCGCACGGTGAAGATCACGCGCGACAATGTCGAAGAATACATCAAGACGCAGGTCGACTCGCATCCGACCATCGACTGGACCGATCTCTGGAGCCGCGTCGCAAGCCCGATCGTCTATGGATGATTCGAGCCCACGGAAGGGCGGAATGACCTCGACATGGCTCTCGCCGCGCGCCGGCCCGGCGGCGGGAAGCGCCGCGCCGAAATGGCGCGCGCTCGCGCCGTCCCGCTTCGGCGCGATCGGCCTCGCCGAGCTGGCGCCGCTGCTCGTTCTCGTCGGGCTGTGCGTCGCGCTGGGATTGCTCAATCCGAGCTTTTTTTCCTTCCGCAATCTCGTCTGGGGCGTCGCGAATTCGGCGGCCATTCCGCTGATCCTCGCCATGGGCGCGACGTTCATCATCCTGATGGGCAGTATCGATCTTTCCATCGAAGGCGCCTTGTCGGTCGGGACGATGATCGTCGCGCTCCTTTGCGCCAATGACAGCAACGCCAACAATTTCGGCTGGTGGGGCCCGTTGCTCGCGCTGATCGCCTGCACGGCGCTTGGTCTCGCCAACGGCCTCGTTCATGTCGTCTTGCGCATTCCGTCCTTCATGGCGACGCTCGGCGTCTGGTTCGTCGGGCTCGGAATCGGCACCGTCGCCCTCGGCGGCTCCGAGATTCGCGTGCTGGACCGAACGATCCGCTCCATCGCCTTCGAACGGGTCCTCGCTTTTCCGCTCGCCGTCTGGATCGCCGCGGCGATGTTCTTCTTCGCGCTCTTCCTCGAACGCAAGACGCGGTTCGGGCGGTACATCTATGCGATCGGCGGCGGCGAGGACATCGCCGCGCTTTCCGGCGTGCCGGTCAAGCGGACGCGGATTCTCGCTTTCGCCCTGGCCGGGTTCTTCAACGGCGTCGCCGCCGTGCTCGCCGCCGCGCAACTCGGTCAAGCCAATACGACGATCGCCAACGGCCGGCTGTTCATGACCGTGACGGCCGTCGTCGTCGGCGGCACGTCCTTGAGCGGCGGCTGGGGCGGGATCGCCAATTCGCTGATCGGCGTGTTGATCGTGGCCGTGCTCGCCAATGGCATGGTGCTCCTCGGCATCTCGCCCTACGTCCATGAAACGGTGCAGGGCCTGATGATCATCGCCGCCGTGGCGCTGTCCGTCCGCCGCGGCCGCTCCCTGATCGTCAAATAGGGCGCGCATGCTCGAGCTCGACAAGATCAGCAAGAGTTTCGGCGCGGTGCGCGCGCTTCGCGACGTGTCTCTCGAGGTTCGACCTCACGAAGTCGTCGGGCTGATCGGCGAGAACGGCGCCGGCAAGTCGACGCTCATGCGGATCCTGTCGGGCAGCATGCGGCCGGACGCCGGCGCCATTCTGATCGATGGGCGGCAGGTCGTGCTACGCGATCCGAAACGCGCCAACGAATACGGCATCGCCATGGTGTTTCAGGAGCAGTCGCTGCTGCTGAACATGTCGGTCGCCGAGAACATCTTTCTGGCGCAGGAGAAGCCGTTCATGCGCCTCGGCGCGATTGATCGCCGCCGCATGATCGAAGCCGCGCGCGCTTGCCTCGCCAAAGTCGGGCTCGACGTCGATCCGGCGATGAAGGCGGGCGAGCTCGATTTCGCCGCGCGGCAAATGGTCGAGCTCGCCAAGGCCCTGGCGCTCGAGGACCGTACCGACGCGCCGCTGACCATCCTCCTCGACGAGCCGACCTCGATCCTCGAGGCCAAGGACGTCGCGATGCTGTTCGAGCGCATGCGCGCGCTCAAATCGCGGGCGAGCTTCATCTTCGTCTCGCATCGCCTGGAGGAGGTGCTAGAAATCAGCGACCGCGTCTATGTCATGAAGGACGGCGAAGTCGTCGCCGAGCGATTGGCCGCCGGCGTAAGCGCTCCGGATCTCCACGCCATGATGGTCGGACGGGAGGTCAAGGGCGAATATTACCGCGAAGCGCGGCAATCGCCCCCGCGAGCGGACGTCGTTTTGGAGGCGCGCGGCCTTTCGGTCGCGGGCGCGTTTCGGGATGTGAGCTTTGCGTTGCGCCGCGGCGAAGTCCTCGGCGTCGCCGGCGTGATCGGCTCGGGGCGCGAGGAGCTAACCCGCACGCTATTCGGTTTCCTGCCGCAGACGTCGGGAACCCTGCTGATCGACGGACGCGAAACGGTCCTCAAGACGCCGACTCAAGCGGTGGCGGCGGGGATCGGCTATATCCCGCGCGAGAGGCGCATCGAAGGCTTGGTGACGGATATTTCGATCGCGGCCAATGTGACGCTCGCCCGGTTGGATCTTGCGATGCGCCACGGCTTCATCGACCATAAGCGGGAGAAGTCGATCGCCGAATACTGGATCAATCGGCTCCGGATCAAGACGCCGAGCGCCGCGCAATTGTGCCGCAACTTGAGCGGCGGCAATCAGCAGAAGGTGGTGCTGGCGCGCTGGATGGCGGCGCGTTCGCATATCCTGATCCTCGATCATCCGACGCGCGGCTTGGATGTCGGCGCCAAAGAAGAGGTCTACGACCTCATTCGCGATCTCTCCGCTGCGGGCGCCGCGATCGTGCTGACTTCCGACACGCTGGAAGAGACGATCGGCCTTTGTCACACCATTCTGGTCATGCGCGACGGCGCGGTGACGGCCCGCTTCGATGCGCCGGCGCGGGCCAAGCCGAAGCAGGTCGCGTTGCTGGAGCATATGGTGTGAGCCGCAAGACGGGGCCGGTACGGAGCGCATGATGGCGGGAGCGGCGGCGCAGCAAGTTTCGTTCGGCGGTTTGGCGGATCGCCTCCGTCCCTATACGCCGCTCTTTCTGCTCGTTTTCCTCATCGCTGGGGTCAACGCCGCCGAGCCGGGCTTCGCCACCCTGACCACGCTTTCCGTCGTCCTGTCGGACGCTTCGATCCTGTTCATTCTCGCGGCGGGCCTGACCTTCGTGATCATGCTCGGCGGCATCGATTTATCGGTGCAAGCGGCCGCGTCCTTCGCCAGCATGATCGTCGCCGAATTGCTGCCGCGCGTCGATTACGCCGCCTTCCCTGCGACCGTCCTTGTCGGGCTGGCGTTCGGCCTCGCCAGCGGCTTCGTCCATGTCAAGCTGCGCATTCCTTCCTTCATCGCGACGCTCGCCGCGGCCGGCGTGATGACGGGCCTTTCCCTGCTGATGGAGGACGGCCGGACCGTATCTCTCCTCGACCAGGGCCGCGAAGAATCGGCCTGGATCGCGGGGGCGTGGCTGTTCGGCGTTCCGAACGTGATCGTCATCGCCGCGCTGGTCGGGGCCGGCGGCATGCTGGCCCAGCGCTACACTCGATTCGGCCGCTACAGCGCCGCGATCGGCGCTGGCGAGCCGGCGGCGATCGCAGCGGGAATTCCCGTCGACAGGTACAAGATTCTCGCATTCGGCGTTTCGGGCGCGTTCGCCGCGTTGGCCGGGGTGGTGCTCGCCGCGCGCCTGTCCAGCGGTTCGCCCGATCTCGCCAGCCAGCTCCTCCTGCCGGCCATCGCGGCGGTCATCGTCGGCGGAACCGCAATCACCGGCGGCGTCGGCAGCATCGGCCGAACGGTCGTCGGCGCGTTGATCGTCTCGATCGTCCGCATCGGCATGACTTTCGTCGGCGTTGACATTTTCGCGCAGCAGATCGTCTTCGGCGCCGCGCTGATCTTTGCCGTCTTCGTCACGATCGACCGCAGCAAGATCGGGGTGCTGAAATAAGTCGATAGGAGGTCGTTCACTGGAAGCGAACCGAGGCGGAAAGGAGTGGCGTCGCCACTCGGCGCGCGCGGTGGAATCGCGCCTCGCTACTGGCGTTCGGAAGGCGCCCAATTTGCTTTTCGCTGAACGGAGCCGGCGCGTAAGGTCTTGTCGGCGGGCGCGGCGGTCTCGCGCGGCTGCCGCAGAGGACGACCGCGCCTATGCCGGACGCCCCCGCGGGGCCGCGCGCAGACCTCGCCGACGCCGCTTACCCCGCCGGATAGCGGCGCTCCGCCGGCCTGATCTTTCCTGCGTTGCCAAGCTCGATCACGTAGCCGAGGTCTGCCTCCGTATCGAGATAATAGTGCTCGTCCTCGTCGAACTTGCCGCTCTGCGTCACCGCGTAGCCGCGCCGCGCATAGTCGGCGACCGCCTTGGCGCAATCGGCGTAGAAGAGCTTGACGTGGTGAAAGCCTTCGCCGCGCGTTTCGAGATGCTCGTCGTAGATCGAACGGCCGCTGACTGGCTGGATGAGCTCGAGTTGGACCTTGTCGCTCCAGGCGACGGCGATCAAGCACGTATGGGTGGCGGGCCTGCCGCGATAGACGTAGTCGCACACTTTCGGCGCCTTGAACTCGTAGACGTCCCAGGGGCCGAAGCCCGAGACCTCCCAATGGCGCCGCATCGCCGCGTCGAGATCGCGGACGATATAGGCGATCTGCATGACGCTTCCTTCCTGCATCGTTTCCTCCTATTGACCGGTGGACCGCGCCGGCTTCTTCAGCAGCGGGCCCGGTTTCCGTCGGAGCCGGCGCTCCTCGCGACGATGAAGATGAGCCCGCGGATCGCCGGCGTCAAAAGCGGCCCAGCCGAAGCCGGTTGAACGCAAAGGCGAGGACCTGCAGGATGAGAAACGACAACACGAGAGACATCGGCGCCCCATGACCGCAGCCGCCCAGCCCGCCCGGATCGTCTTCCTCGATCGCGCGACGCTGTCGCCGCGCACCAGCCTGCGGGAGCCCGCCTTTCCGCACGAATGGATGAGCTTCGAGCGCAGTGCGCCCGAGGAGGTGGCCGAGCGCATCGCCACGGCCGCGATCGTCGTGACTAACAAGGCGCCAGTCCATGCCGCAGCGATCGCCGGCGCGCCGAATCTGAAACTCGTCGCGGTCGCCGCCACCGGAACCGATAACGTCGACGTCGCCGCCTGCCGCGCCCGCGACGTCACGGTATCGAACATCCGCAATTACGCCATCCATACGGTGCCGGAGCATACATTCGCGCTGATCCTGGCGCTGCGGCGCAACATTCTCGCCTACCATCGGTCCGTGGCGCAGGGCCGTTGGCGAGAAGCGGACCAGTTCTGTTATTTCGACTATCCGATCCGCGACCTCGCCGGCTCGACGCTCGGCATTATTGGCGACGGCGTGCTCGGCCGCGCGGTCGCCGACATCGCGCGCGGCTTCGGGCTCAAGACGCTGTTCTCGGACTATAAGGGTACGACCGGCATGGGCCCGCTCTATACGCCCTTCGAGACCGTGCTGCGAACAAGCGACATCATCACGCTGCATACGCCGCTTCTGCCTTCGACGCGCAACCTGATCGCCGCGCCCGAATTCGCGCTGATGGAGCGCAAGCCGCTGCTGATCAACACGGCGCGCGGCGGCCTCGTCGACGAGCAGGCGCTCTGCGAAGCGCTGACGAGCGGCCGGATCGCCGGCGCGGCGTTCGACGTCGTCACGCAGGAGCCGCCCGCCGCCGATCATCCCTTCATGCGTCTGCTCGACCGGCCGGACTTCATCCTGACGCCGCATGTCGCCTGGGCCAGCGAGGAAGCGATCCAAAGTCTCGCCGATCAACTCATCGACAATATCGATGCGTTCTGGGCCGGCCAACCGCGCAACGTGGTCGAATAGAGAGACAGACTTGGGCCCGTGGCCTTGTACGCGGCCGGCTCGCCAGCAAGTCGGCGCGGCCGAAACCAGCGATGGGGCGAGGCCTCGCCAACCGGCGGTTTTGGCCCAAACTTGCCGCCCGACGAGCCGGGCGGCTCGCCAAGCGGCGCCATGCCTATCCGGAGCGCCCATCGCCCGGTAAGCTCCCGGGCCGCGAGCAGACCGCTCTGCACGCTCGAGAGGGGATTCCATGATCAAGACATATGTGCTTGCCGCGACGACGTTCGTCTCGCTCCTTCTGGCCTTTTCGCCCGCCGAAGCGGCGGGGATCAGCCGAGCCTGGGTTTCCGGCAAGGGAACGGACGCGGCCGGCTGCGGCGCGCCGAGCAATCCGTGCCGCACCTTTCAGTACGTTCATGACAATATCATAGCCGCCGGCGGCGAGATCGACGTGCTCGATCCCGCCGGCTATGGCGCGATCGCCATTGCGAAGGCGATCAGCATCGTCAATGACGGCGTCGGCACGGCCGGCGTGCAGGCCGCGTCGGGCAACGCGATCACCATCAATGCAGGCGGAGGCGACGCGATCTATCTGCGCGGCTTGTCGGTCGAGGGACTCGGGACCGGCGCTGTCGGCCTTCAATTCAACACAGGCGGCCGGCTGACGGTGATCAACTGCGCCTTTCGGCATTTTACCGCGGAGGGGGTTTACCTCGCCCCGACAGGCCCGATTTCTTTCTCGATCTCCAATACGGTGGTGGACGACAACGCGTCGAACGGCGTCTACATCGCTCCTGTCGGGGCAGGGTCGGCGCAAGGGACGATCACCAACGTCGAAGCGAACGGCAATGGGTTCGACGGGATCGCAGTCGACGGCCAAAATCTCACGGGCAACGCGAACTCCAATATAACCATCGTCGGCAGCGTCGCCTCCAACAACGCCAGCATGGGAGTCGCGGTCCAGAGCGGCCAGATGTCGGTTCTGGCGAGGGAGACCAACGCCAGCTTCAACGGCTTCGCCGGTTTTGTCACGACCCTCGGCGGCGTGCTCAGGCTCAGTCGCTCAGTTGCGACCGGCAATAGCCAGGGCGTCAGCTCGATCGGGACCGTCTATACCTATGACGACAATTCGATCGTCGGAAACAGCGCTCAGGACATCAATGCGACGATGTCGAACCTTTCGTCGCATTAGAGCGGCGAACTGCGATCGACATTGGTTCGCCTGCGGGCGCGCCGCGAGATGCGGAATGACCGCGTCGCTCCCTTGTTGGCGTTGAAGGCGGCGCTGACGATCGGATTGACGCCTCGGCGGACGTCCTGATCCTCTGCGGCGCCTTTCAATCGCCGGCCCACTATTCTCGCGCTCAAAGCCGCGCGGCGTGATCAATTCTCGTCGCCGCCGGCCAGCGCGCTCCGTTTGTTGCGCAAGTGGTGAAACATTATATCGCTCAGTTCCTGCCCGGCTTTCCGGCGCAACGCGTCTAAGATCGCTTCGTGCTCGCGCATCGCCTCACTCCAGCGATCGCGCTCGCGCGCCAGATTTGCGGAATAGCGCACCCGCCTCAGCCGGCCGGCGAAACTTGCGTAGGTTGAGGCGAGGATCGCATTTCCCGCCGCCGCGACAATCTTCTGATGGATCTTTTGATTGTATTGAAAATAACCGTGCAAATCGCGGCGCAGGTAGCATGCGTACATTTCGTAATGCAATCCCTCGATCTCGGCGAGCTGTTCGTCAGTTATATTTTCGCAAGCAAGCCGGCCCGCCAGCCCTTCAAGGCCGCCCATGACGTCGAAGAGTTCGGTCAAGTCGCGCTTGGTCAGCGCTCGAACGCGCGCTCCCCGATTGGGCAAAAGGTCGAGGAGGCCTTCGGACGCAAGGACTTTCAGCGCCTCCCGTAGCGGGGTTCGCGAAATGCCGAACAATGCGCAGAGCTCGCGCTCGGGGACACGGTCTCCATCCGCGAGGTTTCCCTCGACGATGTAATCGCGCAGGCGGGTGAGCACCTCCCCATGCAGGGACGCGGTCGGCGGCTGCGGACCTGCCGCTTCCGCCTCGCCCGCCGCCTTTTCAGGTTTGTTCGCCAAAGATTTGAGCATCCTGCACAAATACCGCGTTCATTTGAGTCGGTCGAACGGAAAAAATGAATTCAATAATTTTCTTGCTAGCCAGCAAAATGCATGCAAGATGCTGGCCGTCGGGCTCGCCTCGATGCGAGGGAGATCGTGATGAGCGAAGGACGGGGCCGCCATTTCCTACAAATTCCCGGGCCAAGTCCGGTCCCCGAGCGAATTCTGCGGGCCATCAGCCGGCAGGTCATTGATCACCGAAGCCCTGAATTCAAAAGACTCGGGCAAGAAGTGCTCGAGGGCTCCCGCGCCATTTTCAAGACTTCGGGGCCCGTCGTGATTTATCCCTCGTCAGGAACCGGCGCGTGGGAGGCGGCGATCGTCAATACGCTCTCTCCGGGCGACAAGGTCTTGATGGTCGAGACGGGTCATTTCGCCACGTTGTGGCGGCGGATGGCCGAGAGATGGGGGCTGGAAGTCGATTTCGTGCCTGGCGATTGGCGCCACGGCGCCGATCCGGACATCATCGAAACCAGATTGGCCGAAGACAGGCGGCGCACGATCAAGGCCGTCATGGTCGTCCATAACGAGACTTCTACGGGAGTGACCAGCCGGATCGCGGAGATCCGCAAAGCGATCGATCGGGCCAATCATCCGGCTCTCTTCATGGTCGACACGATCTCATCACTTGGCTCCGTCGACTATCGTCATGAAGAATGGGAAATCGACGTTACGGTGAGCTGCTCGCAAAAAGGCCTGATGCTGCCCCCCGGGCTCGGCTTTACGGCGATCTCCGAAAAAGCGATGGCCGCTTCCAAGACCAACAAAATGCCGCGCTCTTACTGGGACTGGGGCGAAATGCTGAAGCCGAACGCCAACGGCTTCTTCCCGTATACGCCTGCGACCAATCTGCTGTTCGGCCTGCGCGAGGCGATCGCGATGCTGCTCGAAGAAGGCTTGGATCACGTCTTCGCGCGTCATCAGCGGCTGGCCGCCGCGACACGCGCGGCCGTCCGCGCCTGGGGTCTCGAGATCCTTTGCCTAACGCCTTCGGAATATTCGCCGGTCCTTACCGCGGTGATGATGCCTTCCGGACATGACGCCGATCAATTCCGTCAGATCGTACTTGAGAGATACAACATGTCGCTTGGCGCAGGCTTGACCAAGCTCGCCGGCCGGGTGTTCAGGATTGGGCATCTCGGCGAATGCAATGAGCTCGTCCTGCTCGCGGCTTTAGCCGGCGTCGAGATGGGCCTATCGGCGGCGGGGACGCCGCACCGCGGCGGCGGCGTGGCGGCTGCAATGGCCGAGTTGGGCCTTTCTCAGAGGGACGCGGCGATGACGCGCAAAGCCGTCGCTGGCTAGGTCGGCGGCGCTTGAGAAGCGCCGCGAATCGCGCCCCTCTCGCAACCATCGCGCATAGCGGAGACCCAAGCGAGGCGGCGAGATTATCGAGACGAGGAGAACACGGAATGCGCATCTCCGCCCACAAGATTCCCATGAGCAGTCCGAGCGACGTCTCGGGACTGGAGCGTTTAATCGACGCCGGAACTATTGATCCCCGCGAGATCGTCGCCTCGATCGGCAAGACGGAAGGCAACGGCGGCGCGAACGATTTTACGCGGGGCTTCGCCACGCTCTCGCTGTCGCTGGCTCTTGCCCGCCGGCTTGGCATATCGCCGGAAGAGGTCGCTCGCCGGGTCGCGTTCGTTTGGTCCGGCGGTACGGAAGGCGTCCTCAGTCCGCATGCGACAATATTCACGCGAAGCGAAGGCGCGGCGGCTGGCGTAAAGCGATTGGCGTTGGGAATAGGCGTAACGCGCGACTTCGCTCCGGAAGAAGTCGGGACCCTTGTCGAGGTGCGGGAGGTGGCGGCGGCAGTTCGGCGCGCGCAGGCCGAGGCCGGAATTACATCGGCGGAGGACGTGCACTACGTGCAGGTCAAGGGGCCTCTCCTGACGCCTGCGATGGTGGCGGACGCCGACCGGCGAGGCGCAAAGCTGGTCACCAAGGATCCAAACGGCTCGAAGCCCTTCGCGCGCGGCGCTACGGCTCTTGGCGTTGCGCTCGCGCTCGGCGAAATCGAAGAATCCTCGCTCACCGATGGAGTCATTGCCCAGAACATGGATCTGTTTTCGTCCGTGGCGAATACGTCCGCTGGCGGCGAGCTGAAGAATTGCGAGATACTCCTATTTGGAAATTCGGAGAAGGCCGGCGGCGACCTGCGCATCGGCCACTCGGTATTAAAGGATGTCGTCGATAGCGAGGCGGTGCGAGCGGCCGTGTCGAACGCTTTGGGAGAGTCGTCCGCGAGGTTGGACCCCTCAAGAGTCGTCGCGCTGTTTGCAAAAGCGGAGGCGCCGCCTGGCGGCGTTTTGCGAGGACGGCGCACCACAATGCTGTCCGACGCCGATATCAATTACGAGAGACACGCCCGAGCGGCGTTAGGCGCAGTCATTGCGTCGGTGACTGGGGATTCCGCAATCTTCGTCTCAGGCGGCACAGAGCATCAATGCGCGCCTGGAGAGGCGCCGATCGCAGCGATCGTACGCGTATAGGTCAAGCCATGGCGCCGAATTTGCGTAGGCTACGACGAGCGGTCGCCCGGCTGCGCGACCCTTAATGGATCCGTGAAGCAGCTATCTGAAAGGGAGGTTCTGATGACTGCGATCAAATTGAGCCACTATCTGGGCGGCGTAGCAGTCGCTTCGCTCCTTGCAATTTCGTCCTTTTCGGCGGCCCCTGCTGCGGCGGAAGACAAGGCGGCGATCTTGCTGCCGGGCAGCATAAACGATCAAAGCTGGAACGCCTTAGGGTACGCCATCCTGCAGAGTCTGAAGCCACACGGCTTCGCCACGGCATATTCCGAAAATGTCTCCGATGCCGACGAGGCCGAGGCGCTCCGTGGATATGCGAGCCAGGGCTACAATATCGTCATGGGCCATTCCGGGCGTTTCGTATCCGCGATGGAGCAGGTTGCGCCTGATTTTCCCAAAACTCAGTTCATCGTCGTCAGCGGCAACGAAGGCATGCCGCCGAACGTCATGTCGATCGACTGGAACAACGCGCAATTCGGCTGCCAGATCGGGCTGTTGGCCGCGCGTATGAGCAAGACGAAGATGGTCGCCGGCGTCTATGGGCTGGAGGGCGTTCCCAACATCACGGCCCAAGCCGGCGGGTTCCGCATCTGCGCGACGAAAGCCGGCGCAAAGGTCTCGATTTTGTACGTGAAGGATATGGAGGACGCGGCGGCGGCTAAGGAGGCGGCGCTGTCGCTGATCGCTCAGGGCGCCGATGTGATCACAGGGAAGCTCAACGCCGCCGAGGCCGGGCTCGTCGAAGCCGCGAAGGAGAAACACGTCTATGTTACCGGGCGCGGCCTCGATCAGACAAAAATGGCGCCTGATCTGGTCCTGACCAATATTATAGAAGACTGGCCCGCCATGTTCGGCAAGACTGCGGACGAAGTGAAAGCCGGCAAGCTGTTCGGCAACTTCGTCCAATATGGCTACGACACCGCGCCGGTGACCGGCGCTTCTCTCGAATATATGGAGGGCAAGGCTTTCAATCCCGCGGTGCCGGCTTCAGTTGCGAAAGAGGTCGCCGATTTGGCCGACCAGTTCAAATCCGGCAGCTTGAAAGTCGAGCCGACCCGCAATGACGCGCGGGGCGGGACCTGACGCTGATCAGGCGGATCGAGACCGCCTCGTCGGCTCGAGGCGGTCTCCGCACGACAGGGCGGGCGAGGCGCGCCCTTTCCGCGCCGACGGAGGTGAGAGTATGACCGCCGTGCGGAACTCGAAGGAGCGCTTTTGGTGAGTCCGCTGCTGCAAATGCGTGGGATAGTGCGCCGGTTCGGCGACCTTTGCGCTAACGACAACATCGATCTTGATGTGCAGCCCGGCGAAATCCTCGGTCTCTTGGGTGAGAACGGCTCCGGTAAAAGCACCCTCATGAAGGTGCTGTTCGGGATGTTGAGAGCGGATTCTGGCAGCATCGCCTTCAAGGGAAAGTTGCTGGACGGGCACACGCCGGCCGAGGCGATGGCGGCGGGCATTGCGATGATCCATCAGCACTTCATGCTGATCGATGCAATGACGGTCACAGAGAACGTCATGCTGGGATGGCCTGAAGCCGGCCGCGTCCTTCGTACCAAGGAAATCTCGTCGCGCGTGCGGGAGGCCAGCAAGCGTTTCGGGCTCTACCTTGATCCGGACGCGCAAGTTGGCGCTCTCCCGCTTGGTCGTCGTCAACGCGTGGAAATACTCAAGGCGATCTTGCGCAACGCGGAGTTGCTCATACTGGACGAGCCGACATCCAACCTTGCGCCGGCCGAAGTGGCCGATCTGCTGGTCATTCTTCGACGTTTGCGAGCGGAGCGGAAGGGCATCGTCTTCATCACTCATAAGCTCCCCGAAGTTCTCGATGTCTGCGACAATGTCGTCGTCCTTCGTCTTGGTCGGGTGGTCGGTAGAGCGCCGGTCGCAGGCGCCAGCAGGGGCCAATTGGCGGAGATGATGATCGGCCGCGACGTATCCGCGCCGCGCGAGGTCGACGCGGCCAAGCCGCCGGGCCAGGCGCGACTGGCGCTGCGCGATTTCTCCGCGCCCGGCCTTCTGCCCCTGACATTCGAGGTGCGGGCCGGAGAAATTCTCGGGGTCGCCGGGGTCGACGGCAATGGGCAGTTCGAGCTGGTCGAAAGCCTGAGCGGCTTGCTGCCCGCGCGCGGCGGCGTCCTCGAATTGGACGGGCGCGACATCACGCGATCGACGGTGGCCGCGCGAATGAATCTGGGGCTCGCCTATATGCCGGCCGATCGTGGCCAGAAGGCGCTCGTCAAAGGAATGTCCATCGCAGAAAACGTCATGCTGAGAGACAGTCGACGACCGCCCTACGCCCGCGGGCCGTTGTTGACGCCCGCGCGGGCGGCGGCCAAAACGCGCGCACTGATGGCGGATTACGATATTCGCGCGCGCGGACCCGACTCTATCGTCGCGCGACTGTCCGGCGGCAATCAGCAAAAGATCGTTGTTGCGCGGGAGCTCGACCGAGGTCCAGCCGTATTGATCGCTCACCAAGCCGCCTGGGGACTTGATCCCGGCGCCACTCGTTTTGTCCTCGATCGGATGATCGCGCTACGCGATCGCGGCGCGGCGATCGTCTATGTATCATCCGAGCTCGAGGAGGTCCTGGCGATTAGCGATCGGGTCGCGGTGATGGCGGGCGGCGGTTTTGCAGGCGTCATGCCGCGCTCCGCGCTGGATATGCGGCAGATCGGGCTCTGGATGGCGGGGAGGGCGGCATGAGCGACGCGGCGCCCTCGTTGAGCTTCGCGACCTTTTTGCAAGGTCGGCGAATTCGGCTGACGCCCGGCGGCCTCTTCGGTCGAATATGTGTCGCGTTGCTCCTTTCAATGGTTTGCGCGGCCGTGCTGATCGGCCTTTCTGGCCATAATCCTTTCGCGGCGTTCGCGGCAATTGCGCAAGGCGCCATGGGCTCGGAGCACCAGATCGGCGCCTCGTTGAATCGCTGTACGCCGTATTTGCTGGCCGGCGTTGGCGTCGCACTATGCTTTCGCGCCGGCGTGATCAACATTGGCGCTGAAGGCCAAATCGCGATCGGGGGAGCGGGCGCGGCGGCGGCGGCGTTCGCCTTTGCGGACGCGCCGCCGATTGTCGCCGTCGTCGCGGCGCTGCTGGGCGGGGCTCTGGCCGGCGCGGCTTGGGCGGGAATCGCCACAGCGATCCATCTCGGCCGGCGAGTCCACGAGGTCCTGGCGACATTGTTGCTCAATTTCGTCGCTCTTCTCCTCGTACAACAGCTCCTTGCAGGGCCGCTCGGGCAGTTCGGCGCGGGCTTTCTTCAGTCGCCGTTGATGCCGCGATCCGCTTGGCTGCCGAGGCTCGCGGGGTTCGATGCGCATCCTGGATTTCTGATTGCGATCCTCGCTGCGGCCGCTTTCTCCTTCGTGCTGTGGCGCACGCCGTTTGGATTTGCGCTGCGCGTCGCCGGGAGCTCGCGTCTGGCGGGCGCGTATGCGGGTTTTTCGCTGGCGCGTCTGACATGGGGCGCAATGCTGATTGCTGGAGCTCTGGCCGGCTTGGCGGGCGGGATCGAAGTTCTAGGAGTTCACCGTCGTCTTATCGAAGGATTTTCCCTCGGCTTCGGGTTTAAGGCGGTCACCGTCGCGCTGCTCGGCGCGATTGAGCCGCTTGCCGTCACGCCGGCTGCGTTGTTCATCGGTCTGTTGGAATCGGGTTCATTGGCGATGCAGCGCCAGATCGGGGTTCCCTCCGCGCTCATCACCGTGATCGAGGGCCTGACGATGCTTTTCGTACTAGCGGCTACGGCAGGCCGAAAATGATCGAGTTTTTGGCGGCGACTATTCGAATCGCAACGCCTCTGGCCCTGGCGGCGCTCGGAGGAATCTTGTCCGAGCGAGCCGGAGTGTTCGCCGTAGGCCTCGAAGGCATGATGCTCGCCGGCGCCTTTGCTGCGACTGTCGGGGCGTGGACGACCGGCGCGGCTGGCGTGGGGATTGTTCTGGCGCTCCTCGGAGGCGCGGCGATCGGCTTGGCGGTCGCCTTCGTGGCGGTGCGGTTTCGCGCCGACAATATGGTGACGGGGCTGGCGGTCAATATTCTGTCTCTTGGTCTTACCAGCTATCTCATGCGCGTTTTGTCGGGCGGCGCACAACCCGTCAGCATGCATCTGTCGCCGCTCGCCCCGTGGCCGATACCGATCCTCTCCGATATCCCCGCGCTTGGTCCCTTGCTATTTGCACATCCGCCGCTGACATACCTGACTGTCCTCGGCTGTTTGGGCCTCACGCTTTTTCTCGGCCGCACGCAAATAGGGCTTACCCTTCGCGCGACCGGGGAGAATCCGGAAGCGGTATTCGCGGCCGGCGCGAACCCTTTGATGATGCGAATGCTGGCCGTGATCGCCTGCGGCGCGATCGCGGGCCTGGGCGGCGCAGTGCTCAGCCTTCAGCAGGTCGGCACTTTCACCGACGGCATGACGAGCGGCCGCGGCTATTTGGCGCTTGCCGCGCTCATTGTGGGACGGTGGACCCCGTGGGGCGCCGCTGCGGCCTGTTTGGTCTTCGGGGCCGCCGAAGCTTTTGAGCTGCGTCTGCAAGGCTTTGGCGCGCCGGTGAGCTCCTATGTGATTCAGATGGCGCCTTACCTGATCGCGCTTGCCGTGTTGGCGGGAATGGGCCGGTCTTCAAAACTTCCGGCCGCAATTGGTCAGGCGCTTCAGCGCGACCATTGAGGGCCTCATGACTCGTACCATCGCGCAGGTCGCCGCGTCGCTGCGAAGCGGAGAAGCCAGCGCCTCCAAAATTCTCGAGGAGACGCTCGAAAGAATTCGCCGCATCGATCCCAAGCTGAACAGCTTCGTCCATCTCGATGAGCCCGGCGCGAGGAAGGCCGCGCATGAAAGCGATGCGCGGTTCAAGGCTGGCGCGCCTCGTTCGGAGTTGGAGGGCGTCCCTCTGTCGATCAAGGACAGTATTCAGGTCGCCGGCATGCCGGCGACCTGGGGCAGCCGCTCCCTTGCCAGCTTCGTCCCTGACAAGGATGAACTTCCCGTCGCTCGCCTGCGCGCAGCCGGCGCCATTATTCTCGGCAAGACCAACGTCCCGGAATTGACCTTAGAAGGGTACACCAAGAACGATCTTTTCGGCGTTACGCGCAATCCATGGGATTTGCGCTTAACGCCCGGCGGATCGTCTGGCGGAGCCGCCGCAGGAGTTGCTGCGGGTTTGGCCCCTGCCGCCATCGGGACCGACGGCGGCGGCTCAATTCGACGTCCGGCCTGTCATACCGGGCTGGTCGGCTGGAAACCGTCGATCGGCCGGTTTCCCCGCATTGACGGGTTTCCCGCGATCTTAACCGACTTTGAGACGATCGGAACGCTTACCCGCTCAGTCGAGGACGCCATGATTCTCGATTCGATCATGGCGGGACCGGATGTTCGGGATCGGCGCTCGCTCTTTGCATCGGCGCCGCCGCGCCCGTCAGGACCAGCGCGAATTTTGTTCATTCCGCAATTCGGAGAGTCTCCGGTCGATCCCGAAGTCGCCGCGGCCGCCGAGCAGGCGGCGGAGCAATTGATCGGCGATGGCCATACTCTCATCCGAGAAAGCGTGTTCTTCGATTTGCAGGATTTGGCTCGAATTTGGCACGTCGTCTCGCGATCCGGCGTCGCCTGGCTGGCGGACCGCGACGGCGGAAAAATGGGAGCCTCCTTCGGGTCCTCGGCTCGCGCCATGGCCGAGGACGGCCGAAAGCTGACCGGCGCCGATTACATCGACGCTTTGGAGCGCGTCGCGGCCTTCAGGCGACGGTGCGGCGAGCTGTTCTCTCGTGTCGATTATGTGCTGACGCCAACCGCGGCCGCGCTGCCGTGGCCAGCCGATACGCCCTATCCTGACCGGATAGCGGGGCGACCCGCCGGTCCGCGGGACCATGCGGTCTTCACGGGATGGGTCAATATCGGCGGCCTTCCGGCGATAAATCTGCCCGTCGCCGTCTCCAAGGCCAATCTTCCGATGGGCGTCCAATTGGCGGCCGGCTTCGGCGAAGACGCGTCATTGCTGGCGTTCGCGCGCAAGCTAGCCGAGCATTATCCCGCGCTGATTTGTCCGCTTCTTAGCGAATGAGGATTCCCGGCAACCGGGCTGCTCATCCATGGCTAGGCGCGGGGGAAGCGCAGCGTTGTGGCTTTGTCGCATGCCCAATTGCAGGCGCGACGTACCGATCATTGTGATGTAGACGTCAGGAGGCGCGTTTGGAATCTGAGGCGGCGAGGGCTGCTGCGAAGCTTTTCGTCCAAGCGAGGGCGACAGGAGCCTTGCTGGACGGTCTCCCGAAAGGACTGCGCCCGCGAGACGCTCGCGACGCCTACGCAATTCAATTGGAGACAATCCGGCAAATCGAAGACAATATCGCTGGATGGAAGGTCGCGCTATCGAACGAGTATGGTCTGCTGGTCGGCGCGCTCATAGGGTCGCGCATGTTCGAGACTGGAGCGACGATCCCCACCTCGGACATGGCGCTCGTCGGCGTCGAAGCGGAAATAGCGTTCCGATTTGATAAAGCCTTGCCTCCCAGGGAGCGCCCCTATGACAGAGGCGAAATCGCTGCAGCGGTGACGGCTTTTCCCGCCGTTGAAATTCTCGATTCGCGTTTTCGCGATTACGAAGGAACCCCCGTCATTGATCGCGCGGCCGACTTCATGTCGAACAGCGCCTTTGTGGCCGGAAGGCCTCGTGACGACTGGCGGTCTTTCGACCTAGGAAAGCTCGAGGCATGCCTTAGAATCGATGGGACGGAAGTTGTGCGTCTGGTCGGAGGTCATGCCGCGGGAGATCCGTTGCTTCCGGCGATCGCGCTCGTTAACCAGTTCAGAACCTCGAATGGCGTCTCGACCGGTCAAGTCGTGACCACCGGGAGTTATACGGGACTGCAGTTCGTGAGAAAAACAAGCTCTGTCCAAGCGTTGTTTGAGGGTTTCGGCGTAGTAGACCTCGACCTTCTCTCGTGACTTGACGCCGGGCCAGGCCGCCGGGAGGTCGTTTTGCCGAGGAGCGGTGGCCTATCTACATGCGCGTCCATCGTCAGCCGGCGGCGTAGTCTGGCGGCCTGTATTTGATTTCCCACCGGCCGGGTTGCAGCCTTGATCTCTTGGATGGCCGCCAAGACTTTTTTCCCACTCCTTAATTCGTCTAATTGCGGCGGCGGGGATTGACCTATCGCAATGCGGGCAGCGGTTTTCGCGCGAGGATGAACAGGATTGCGGAGGAGATCATGGCGGCGTCCGTCCAATGTCTCGTTTTGTATCTTTCGATTCCTGTGGGCCTGGCGGCGCTGGCGGTCGGCCGATCTTCTCCAATTGAGAGGCGGGCTTCGGCGTCGGTGAAAACTCAAATCCACAAGGCGCGGCGGCGATGATCGGTTTCGCGGCGCTGGAAGGGAAAGTCGGCAGGCTTAAAATGTCCAGAAGCTACGCCATCGAGTCGATAAGCCCCGCGACGATCGATCGGACTTATCTCCTGGCCAGGGCGGCCATGCCGGGCTTGCTCGCGCATGAGTGGCGCCAATTCTGTCGCGGCCACGATCCGTCGCGCATTCGCGCCACTGCGGACGACCGAGAAGAGATCGCGCTCGCGCGCAACGCGACGGGCTATGTCAAAGGCCTATGCGTCTACGCGGTGAGAACTCATCCGACCTATGGCCGTCTGCTCGATGTTCCGTTCTTCGTCGTTGCAAGCGCCGCGGACGGCGAAGGCGTAGCCGCCGAGCTCCTCGACTTCTTGCGAGACAAATGCGACAAGTTCGTCTGCTCCGGCATCCGCTTCTGGACCATGAGCCCGAATGAGGCCTGGGCCGGCCGGCTAAGCCCTCGCCACATCGCGCGCAGCGATCACGGGCTGTTCATGCCCGCTCTGGCGAGCGCAGCCGAGATCGAGCAGGCCCTGCTGGCGCATGGCGTCGGCGCGGCTGAGGCTATCGATCGACTTTCCCGGTGAAGACATAGCCGACGCCGCGGACAGACTTCACCAGAGTGGGATTTTTCGGATCGGCTTCGATTTTTTTTCGGAGGCGGGCGACCTGGGCGTCGATGGTTCGGTCGAAAGCGTCCCAAGCGCGGCCGCGGGTCAGATCCATCAGCGCCTCGCGGCCGAAGACGCGGCCGGGGGATTTGGCGAGCGCAGCCAAAAGGTCGAATTCGCCGGTGGTGAGCGCGACCTCCTGGCCTTGCGGCGAGATGAGCTGACGCCGGCCGATGTCGAGGCGCCAGCCGTCGAAGCGAATAACCTCGTCGACGGCGTCCAGGGCGGCGGCTGCTTGAACGGTCAGCGGACCTCGTCGCCGCAGGACGCTTTTGACCCGCGCCAAAACTTCGCGCAGATGGAACGGCTTGGCGATATAGTCGTCCGCCCCGACTTCCAGCCCGACGACGCGATCCAGCACGTCGTCGCGGCCGGTCAGCATGATGATGCCGACATTCGAAGCGGCGCGAATTTCGCGCGCGAGGGTCACCCCGTCTTCGCCCGGCATGACCACGTCGAGCAGGATGACGTCGACCGATTCGTCCAGCCGGGCGCGCATCGCCGCGCCGTCCGCCGCGGCGCTGATCCGATATCCCTCTTGCTCGAAATAGCGGGTCAACATCTGGCGAATGCGCGGATCGTCGTCGACGACCAGAATATGGGCGGCGTCTTCCGCGCGGCTGGCCATTAGACTTTGTGCCGGGAGAGCGTGTTGCACATTGTTACAAATCGGCGCCGAATCGCACAAGGCAATGATACGCCGATCACATGACGCCGCTCAAATGCCCCGCACGCGCTGATGAAGAGGGCCACGTCATGTATAGCCAAGCCGCAGTTTCCCTGACCCGCAGCCAGGCCGCGCCATTCGCGGCCGCGGCCGAGCCGGCGCCGACGCTCAGGGACCTCTTCAAGGGTCAGTCCGCGGAAACCTTGGCGGCGGGCGAGGCGCTCTTCTGGGAGGGCGACCCGGCCGGGCAAATTTTCGACGTGATCAGCGGCGTGCTGCGGGTCTACCGCATCATGCCGGACGGGCGGCGGGCGATCATGGGCTTCATCCATCCCGGCGACGTCCTCGGGGTGTCGTTTCAGAACCGCTATCTGTTCACCGCCGAAGCGGTCACCGAGGTCAAGATCCGGCGCTTCGCCCGCAGCCGTTTCTTCGGCCTGATCAATGAAACGCCCGCCTTGCGGCCGCAACTCTTCGCCATCCTTTGTGACGAAATGTCGGCCGCCCAAGATCAGATGCTGCTGCTCGGCCGTAAGAACGCCGAAGAGAGGGTCGTCAGCTTTCTGCTTTCCGTTCACCGCAAGGTCGGAATCGGCGCCGACATCGAATTGCCGATGAGCCGGCTCGACATGGCCGACTATCTGGGGCTCACCATGGAGACCGTGTCGAGAATGATGACAAGCCTGGCGCGGCGTGGTTTGATCGCCTTGGGCGCACGCCATACCGTCACATTGCGCAAATTGGCGGCTTTGCGCGAAATCGCCGGGCATGACGCCGAGGATGAGGACATCGCCGCGGCGCCTGCGCGCCGCGCCGTATGGCCCCATTGAACGGAAAGTACGGTTGACGCTGAAAGAAATCTCTTCGCCGTCGAAATCGGCGCCGCCGGCTGATTTTGGCGAGATGGCGCAAGTCTTGGACTTGGCGAACATCATCATCCACGATGTCGACGGCAGGATCGTCCATTGGACAAGCGGTTGCGAGCGCCTCTATGGGTGGCGGGCTGACGAAGCCCTAGGCGCCCTTTCGCAAGAGCTTCTGCAGACGATCTTTCCGCAACCGCGTGAGAAGATCATCGCCGACTTGCGCGAGCGCGGGAGCTGGCAAGGAGAACTCGAGCATCGGACGAAAGACGGAGCGCTGCTTGCGGTGGCGAGCTTATGGGTGGCGCGGCGCGCCGACGACAACGCGATCAAATCCGTGCTTCAGAACAACACCGACATCACCGGGCTGAAGCGCGCTCAGGCCGAGCTTTTGACGCGCGAAGCGCATTTGCGCTCGATTCTCGACACCGTCCCCGAGGCGATGATCATCATCGACGAAGCCGGAATCATCACGTCGTTCAGCGCCGCGGCCGCGCAATTATTCGGCTATCAAGCGGACGAAGTGATCGGCCGCAACGTCAGAATGTTGATGCCGGAGCCGTACCGCAGCGAGCATGACGCCTATATCGAACGGTATCTCAGCACCGGCGAAGCTCGGATCATCGGCTATGGCCGCGTTGTCAGCGGATGTACTAAAGACGGCGCGATCTTTCCCCTAGAATTGGCGGTCGGCGAGGCGCGCGCCAACGGCCAGAGGATATTCACCGGCTTCATCCGCGATCTGACCAGCCGGCAAAAAATGGAAGATGAGCTGCGGCAGGCGCAAAAAATGGAGGCGATCGGCCAGCTGACAGGCGGGCTGGCGCACGATTTCAACAACTTGCTCACCGTGATCGCGGGCAATCTGGAAATGCTCGAGCCGCGCCTGTCCGACGCGGGCCAGCGCGAGCTTCTCAAAGAAGCGCAGGACGCCGCGCAGGACGGCGCCAAACTAACCGGTCAATTGCTCGCCTTCGGTCGCCGGCAGCCGCTCAATCCCAAGCCTGCCGATATCGGGCGGCTCGTCTCCAATTTCTCCGATTTGCTCCGACGGACGCTAGGGGAATCGATCGAGCTGCGAATCGTCGTCTCCGGCGCGGGCCATATGGCGGTCGTCGACGCGCCGCAATTGCAGAACGCGATCCTGAATTTGGCGATCAATGCGCGCGACGCCATGCCGCGCGGCGGACGCCTGACGATCGAGATTTCCCGGGCTCGCCTCGACGCCGACTACGCGCAAATGTATCCGGAGATACGAACCGGGCTCTACGTCTTGCTCGCCGTCACCGATACGGGCGCGGGCATGTCGGAAGAGGTCCGCCAGCGGGCTTTCGACCCGTTCTTCACCACCAAGCCGACCGGCGTCGGCACCGGGCTCGGCTTGAGCATGGTTTATGGCTTCGTCAAGCAGTCCGGCGGGAACATTCAACTTTACAGCGAATTGGGTCGTGGAACGAGCGTTCGAATCTACCTTCCTTTGGCCGAGTCGGTTCAGAAGGACCAAGAGTCAGCAATGGCGACGAATGCTCAAGCCATGCCGCGCGGCTCCGAGACCATCCTGGTGGTCGAGGACGACGCGCGCGTGCGCCGTGTCACCACGGCGCGTCTGAGGAGCCTCGGCTATCAGGTGATCGAAGCGGATAACGGTACAGCGGCGCTGGCGACGCTCAACGCGCATCCCGAGGTCGCCATGATCTTCACGGACGTCGTGATGCCCGGCATGAACGGCGACGATTTGGCGGAGACTGCATTGGCCGCGCGACCCGACCTTAAAGTCCTCTTCACCTCCGGCTACGCCGAGCCGGCGGTGGCGCGCCAGGGACTCGGCGCCGGCGCATGGCTGAAAAAGCCCTATACCGCCGCAGAACTCGCAGAGAAGATACGCGAGATTCTCCAAACGCGCCGTTCCGGAAAGGCCTAGCGGAGGCGAAAGCCTGGCCTGTCGCGATGCGCCCGCGGCCGGCGCGAAGCCGTTCTCGATCTCGACATGTCGGCGACGCCAAGCGCCCCGAAGCATGAAGGTCACCCTTTGGGTCCGCGTCGGCTAAATGACGTCGCCTTTCGCCGCGTCTTCCGGGGAAGGGGTCACCATTCCAGAAAAGGGCTCGGCCCAAACCATGTGATCATGGACCGTGCGAACGCCGTCGATATTCTCGATGAGCGCGTGAAGCGCATTTCGTTCCCGTTCGTCGGTGAGCACGCCGTGCAAAGTGACAACCCCGTCTTTAACGGCGATATCGACCGAGGCCGTCGGCGCCCAGACTTGGGCTTGCATCTCCTCTCGAATGCGGCGCTCAAGCTCGTCATCGGTGATCAGCGTCGTATCGTAGGATTCCCGTAGGAACAGGGCGAGAGCGTGAACGAAATCGGCGCGCGTGATCATGCCGACGACTTTGCCGCCGCTCAGAACGGGGAGTCGCTTGACCCGCCTCTTCTCCATCAGCGCGACGGCCTCCTCCAGGCCGGCGGTCTCGTCGACCGCGGCAACGTCCGTACTCATGATCTCCGTGACGCGTCGCGCGTGCGCCCGCGTATAAATCTCCGCCGCCCTGCCAGGCAAAAAGATCGCGGCGAGCCAGTGAGAGCTGGGCTTCTTCTCCGTGCCGAGTTCGGCGCGGCGGAGGAAATCCGCTTCGCTCACGACGCCGACCAGAGCGCCGGCGGCGTCGATGACCGGCAAACCGCTCAAATTCGAGCGAGTCATCGTGTCGAGCGCCTCCGCAACGGTCGCTTGCGGCGACACGCTCACCACCTTCTTCGTCATCACGTCCTTCACGCGCATCGCATCCTCCGAAACTGGCTGCTGTCGAAATTCTTCCCTTCACCCAATCACCGGTAGGCGGATCGGACATTGACTTGCGTCAAGCATCGCGGCGGATCGCCTGGCGATCGCCCGCCACATGCAGAACCGCGCCGCCGCGTTTACGTCGCTCTGCTCACGTTTCGACGGCGCGCTCGTAAATATCCTCCTCCTGTGCGTTGTGCAGGCGGGCGAGCGCTTCGATCGATTCGATCATGCGTTGGCCGTCTCGGATCGCGTAACGATCGATATCCTGCGGCGACAGCGCGCCGGCGAGACGCCGCAAGAGGCGGCCGAGATGGATGATCTCGCGATGCGCTCTGCTCATCGCGCTCAAACCGTGCCGATCGCCGAGGAACTCGGCGACGCGCGGATAGACTGCGCTTTCGTCGTCTCGCTCATGCGCGACGATGTCCTGCGCCACGATCCGGTCGGCCTCTCCGATTAGGTTCGCCGCCTGCCCAGCCTCCGCGTGGTCGAGTTCGTCCGCGATTTCGCGCAGCCGGTCGAGCGTCGTCTCCATCCGCTCGTGATCCGCGCGCAGACGCGAGCCGACGGCGGACGGCATTCTTCGTCCTCTGAACTTGGCGCCGGCCGAAAGGGCGCGCAGCGCGTTGAGGATGACAGCGACATCGATGACCTCTTGCGTCACGGCGCCGGCGATCGGCGGCAGCAAGCCGAGGGCCGCGAAGCCCATCGCCACGGCGGACATTCCCATCCCGGCATAGACGCTTTGCAAGGCGATGCGGCGGGCGCGCTTGGCGATCGCGATCGCATCGGCGACGCGATCGACCCGATCGACCAGAATGACGACGTCCGCAGCTTCGGACGAAGCGCTTGCGCCGCGCGCGCCCATGGCGACGCCGACATCCGCGGCGGCCAAAGCCGGCGCGTCGTTGACGCCGTCGCCGACCATGATGGTCGGGAATTGGCGCCGTTCGGCGACCACCGCATCGACTTTGTCGGCCGGCTCCCGGTCGGACAGCACCGCGTCGAGATCGAGCGCCGCGCCGATCGTTTCGGCGGCGTCGGCGCGATCGCCGGTCACCATCACGATCCGGGCCACGCCGGCCGAGCGCAGGCTCTGTACGGCGCTCGGCGTATCGCGCCGCAATTCGTCCGCCAGCAGCAGAGCGCCGATCGTCTTGCCGTCCACGGCAACGAACACGCTGAGCGCCGAGCGCCAAGCGGCCCGGCGCAAGGTGCGCTTCGCCCATGAGTCGGGACTGTGCGGTCCATGGACAAGTTGACTCGATCCGACGCGGACTGAATGGCCGTCGACGACGCCTTCGAGGCCTGAGCCGTGCGTCTCGCGGACTTGCGATGGCGGCGAAAGCGTCAAGCCGCGCGCCAAGGCGGCATCGACGATCGCCGCGGCGACGACGTGCTGCGAAGCTTGCTCCACCGAGCCCGCCGCTTTCAGAATTTCTTCCGTACTATGGCCCGGCGCCGCTTCGACCGCGGCGAGCCTGGCGCCGCCGACCGTTAGCGTGCCCGTCTTGTCGAACATCACGGTATGGGCGCGCGCCAGCGCTTCGAGCGGGGCCCCGCCTTTGACGAGGATGCCGCGCTTGGCGGCTTGCGCCACCCCGGCGATGAACGCCACCGGCGCGGCCAGGATCAGCGGGCAGGGCGTCGAGGCGACCAAGACCGCAAGACCGCGCACCGGATCGCCGGACAGGAGCCAGGCCGCGCCGGCGGCGATGAGGGTCAGCGGCAGGAGCAACAGCGCGTAGCGATCGGCCAGTCGGATAAACGGCGCCTTGGCCGCGTGGGCGGCGCCGACCATGCGAACGATCCCGGCATACGTGCTCTCGTTGGCTGGGGCGGCGGCGCGCATCTCGAAAGCGTCGCCGGCATTGACCGACCCGCTCCGCGCCAACTCGCCGGAGCGTCTCGAGGCTGGGATCGGCTCGCCGGTCACCGCGGCTTCGTCCAACATCGCGGCGGCGCTGAGGATCACCCCGTCGGTCGGGACGATCTCGCCCGCCCGGACCAATAGGACGTCGCCGACAGCGACCTCGTCGATCGATATATCGGCGATCGACGAATCTTTCCGGCGATGAGCGATTTTCGGGGCCTTGTCGAGCAAGGACTTGAGATCGCGTTCGGCGCGTGTGACGGCGAAATCCTCCAAAATATTGCCGCCGGCGTACATGAGGGCGATGACAGCCCCGGCCAAATTCTGCCCGAGCAGCAGAGCGCCGGACATCGACGCCAGAGCGACGGCGTCGACCCCGACCCGGCCGCTCAGGAAGTCGCGGACGATGGAGACGAACAGCCCAAGGACGACGGGAATCGTCCCGGCGATCCAGAGCCAGTTGGCGACCGCGCCGCGGCCCGCCAGCCAGGCGAGGAGCCCGAGCAAGAGGCCAGCGAGAGCGATGACAAGCAGCGCCCTGCGAAACAGCCGTTCGGTCATTGGCTCAACCGATCTTGCGCGGACCGGGTCGCGCGCCGCGCCGGTCGGCGAGCGGCGGGCGATCAGCGGCCGAAGCCCGCCATGTGAGCCGCCTCGGGCGGCAGGGCGCCGTGGAGCGAAGGGAACGCTGCGGCGCGACGCTCATCGTCGGTCGACGCGCTTGCGGCGCGGCTTCCGTCGGGTCGGCTGACGAGCTGCTCCCAAAGCGCGGCGATGCTCCTTTGCGTATCGACGGGTACGTAGCCATAGCCGCGGCGGTCGATGACCGAGAGCGAAACGTCTGGATCCCCGCTGAGCTCGCGGGCCGCCTGATTGATCGTCTGAAGCGCCGCGAAAAGTTGCTCCATCGTCTGCAGACCGGCATGCCGCATCATATCGACGAGACGATGCGCGACGAGACCTTCGGGCGTGACGAATTCGCCGCCGCGGCCCAATTCAAAAAATACATTGGCGGTGCGCGGCGCGACGCGAATTCGATCGTAAATCGCTCCGGCCTCCTCCATGGAGCACGTGGCGAGATTAGAGAGCTCGCTCCCGGCCGTGGGTTCGAGGTCGACGCCGAGCGACGCGGCGATTTCGCCTTGCAGCCAGCGACGCACCTCGGCGGGCGCGCGGCGGATCTGTTCGGGGCTCAAAGTGATCCCAACCATTGTCAACCTCCATCGTCGCGGGCGAATTTAGGCGACGCGCTCGGCCGATCATTTGAGAAAGATCAAGCTCGGCGACGGAAGCGCTCAGATCGCAGCTCCCATCCATACGCCGAAATCGTAGGCCGCCTTGCAGAACGCCTGATCCAGCGCCGCAAAGGCGTCGGCTGCGCCGGCGCTCGCCGCCGGACTCGAGGCTTCGAAAGTCCAAGCGGCGAAGATTTTGCCGTCCGTCCCGACCAGCTTGACGGCGAAGCCGACATGAGCCGTAGGCGTCGGGTCGAGCGCGACTTCGAAGGCGCGGATATCGATCAGCACTTGGGTCGAGGCCGAGAATCCCTCCTGCGCCTTTGCGACCCGAGAGAAGCCCGCATTCTCGAGCGTCTCGACGAGCCTGGCTCTGACCAGCATCGGCAGATTGTCGCTCCATTGCCCTCCGTCGAGGGGACGGATTTCGCCGGATTTCGTCGAGACCAACGCCCGCTGCGTTTCGAACATGACGACAGCCGTAGGCTCGGCGACGGCGATCTGGGTCGTGAGCGGCTGGCCCGCCGCCGCAAATTTCGGAGCGCTCAGGTCGTAATATGGCGGAGGCGGAGGCGGCGCGCCGCCGCCGGTCATCTTCTCCAGCCCGGCGAGAATATTGTCGACCCGGCCTGAATTCCGCGCCAAAGCGTCGGAAAACGCGCTGAGATTGGCGATGGCGTTGCGCACCGGCGCGGCGTTGTCGTTGAGGATGGCGTCGACCTTGCTCAGCGTCTGCTTTGCAGCCTGACTTAGGCTCTCGCTCGCCGCAGGATCGGCGAGCAGAAGCGGCGGTTCGCCTTTCTCTCCGCTCCTTGGCGTAGTACGAGACGCGCCGCCCGTCAGCGACAGGTTGATCGAGCCCAGAAGGCCAGCCGTTTCGACGCCGATATGCGTGTCGTCGCCGATCGGCGTCGCCGGATCGACGGCGATCGAAGCCAAGAGAAGTCGCGGATTTGCTGGCTCGAGCCGCACCTCCTGGACTTCGCCGACACGCATGCCGTTGAAGAGGACGGAGACGCCGGGGCGCAGCCCAATCACCGGCGCGTCGAACTGAACCCGATAGATCGCCTGCTTGGCGACCACGCCGCCGCTCGCGTGCAGCCAATAGACGAAAAGGAAGCCTGCGGCGAAAGCGGCGAGGGTGAAGAGCCCGACAACGAGATAGCGCGCATGAGTCTCCATCGCTTCGTCTCAACTTAGCTTGCCGCACGCCGCAAAAGCGAACGGCCGCGATCGCCGCGAAAATAGCTCCGCACCCAGGGATGCTCGGATTCGAACATCGCCCCCATCGAACCGATCGCCGCGATCTTGCCGTCCGCCAATGCGGCGATGCGGTCGCAAACGGTGCGCAAGCTTTCGAGATCGTGCGTGATCATGAAGACGGTGATCTTCAATGTCTGGTGAAGCGTGCGGATCAACGCATCGAATTCGCCGGCGGCGATCGGATCGAGCCCGGACGTCGGTTCGTCCAGAAAGACGATCTGCGGATCGAGAGCGAGCGCGCGGGCGAGCGCGACCCGTTTGGTCATGCCGCCGGAAAGCGTCGCCGGGAGCTTGTCGCCGTCTTCCGGAGCAAGGCCGACCATCTCCAATTTCGCGGTCGCGACCTCGCGCATGGTCCGCGGCGATAGATCGAGATATTCCCGCATCGGAAATTCGATATTTTGAAAGACGGAGAGCGAGGAGAAAAGCGCGCCTTGCTGGTAGAGGACGCCCCAGCGCCGCTCCAGTTCTTGCAGGTCATGCGGGTTGGCCGAATCGCGATCGACGCCGAAAATTTCGATGCGGCCTTGGCGCTTCGGAACAAGACCGAGGATCGCGCGAAGGAGCACCGATTTGCCGCCGCCCGACGCGCCGACCAGACCGAAAATCTCCCCGGCGACGACGTCCAGCGCAAGATGATCGATGACGATCTTGTCGCCGAATCCGACGACGAGATCGTTCAGCCGAATGGCTAGCGACGTATTGAGATCGAGCATCTCACATCCCGATCGCCGAAAAGAACATCGCGAAGAGCCCGTCCATCACGATCACCGAGAAGATGGATTTCACGACCGACGTGGTCGTCTGCGCGCCGAGCGATTCGGCGCTGCCTTTGACCTTCAGCCCTTCGACGCAGGCGACGATGCCGATGACGAGGGCCATGAACGGCGACTTGATCATTCCGACTTCGAAGTCCGAAATCGAAACCGCCTCGCTGAGGCGCGAGGCAAATATTCCTGGATCCATGCCGCCATAGAACCAGGCGACGAGCGCGCCGCCATAGAGCGCCGCCATCGAACCGATAAAGGTCAGCAAGGGCAGCGCGAGGACGAGCGCCGCGACTCGCGGCAGAACCAGGACTTCGATCGGATTGCGTCCCATTGTCCTGAGCGCGTCGATCTCCTCGCGCATCTTCATCGAGCCGAGTTCGGCCGTGTATGAGCTGCCCGATCGGCCGGCGACCATGATCGACACGATGAGGACGCCGATCTCGCGCAAGACGAGAATGCCGATGAGATCGACGACGTAATCGCCGGCGCCGAAACGACGGAAATGAAAGATGCCCTGCTGCGCGATGATCGCGCCGATGAGCAGGGTGATCAGGACGATGATCGGAACCGATCGAAGTCCGACCCGGTCGAGTTGGTAGACCAGAGAGGTGAAGCGGAGCCGACGCGGATTGAGCAGAATTTCGCCGAGGGCGGTCGCGAAGGCGCCGATCGCTGCGACATATCGGACCGCGTCCTCCGCGGCCCCTTCCGTCGAGCGCCCGATCTTCTCGACGCCGCCGAGAAGCCAATTGCGACGAATTCCGGGCGAAACGCCGCGCCGATTGGTTTCATGGACCTTGTCGAACAAGGCCCGGAATCGGTCGGGCAGGCCTTGCGGGGAAACGAGGTCCTTTCCGCAGGAGCGCAGCAACCGTTCGAGAAGCCAAGCGCCGTACGTATCGAATTCGCGCACCCTGGCCATGTCGAATTTAACGTGTCGCTCTTCTCGCCGCGGCGCGGCCTCGACCAGCGCGTCGAGGCGGCCGGCATTGGCGGCGGTCCAAGCGCCCGAGCCGACAATTTCGAGCCCGTCCGCGCCTTGTTTGAATTCGATGAGTGCTTCGGGCTTCATTGCCGCCGCGCAAATTGCGATCAGCGGCGATGAAAACACGAATTGCCGCTCGCGCGCTTGATCGGAATCAATCGGCGCATGCAGGAAAAAGAGCGCGTCGGGAGGCGTTCAGACAGCCGCGCTGTGGCGCGCGCGGGAGCGTTGGAAATATCGATCGAACGCGGCGCATGCGACGCGCACGAAGGGACGACCGGTCTCGGTTATCGTCAGGCGATCCCCGTCCAGCGCAGCGAGACCGTCCTCGACGAATTCGCCGAGTTCGGCCAGAGCTTCGGAGAAAATCTCGGCCGCCGCGCCGCGCCGGGTCGCGACCTCGCCGAGATCGACCGTCAGGTCGCACATCAAGCGCTCGATGATTTCGCCGCGCAATCGATCGTCATGCGTCAGTTCGACGCCGCGCGTTGTCGCGAACTCTCCGGCCGCGATGGCGGCGCGCCATTCGGGCGTTTTCGCCGAGTTCTGAACGTAGCCGGACGGCAATCGTCCGATCGCCGAAGCGCCGAAACCAAGCAAAGCCCCAGCGTCGTCAATCGCATAGCCTTGGAAGTTGCGCCGGACTGCGCCCGCGGCTAGAGCCTGGGCCAAGGGATCGGCGGGACGAGCGAAATGATCGAGGCCGACGCGGACATAGCCGGACTCGATCAGAAGCGCCGCCGCCGTGGCCTGCTGGCGATAGCGCTCGACCTCGTCCGGCAGGGCCGCCTCGTCGATGAGCCTCTGATGCGGTTTCATCCAGGGCACATGGGCGTAGCCGAACAACGCGATGCGCTCGGGCTCGGCTTGCAGCGCGCAGTCGATCGTCTGGCGGATCGACGCGACGGTTTGATGCGGCAATCCGTACATCAAATCGAGATTGATTGACGCGACGCCCGCTTTCCGGAGCGCATCGGCGGCCCAGGCCGTCGCTCGCCACGGCTGATGACGATTGATCGCCTTCTGCACCGTGGGATCGACATCTTGCACGCCGAGGCTGGCCCGGTTGAGGCCCTTGCTCGCCGCCGCGTCGATCCATTCTTGCGTCAACAGGCGCGGGTCGAGCTCGGCGGCGATTTCGGCCTCCGCGCTGATCTCGAAACCGTCGCGCAGAGCGGTGAAGACGATCTCCAGGTCGCGCGGCGCGAGAATGTTCGGCGTTCCGCCGCCGAAATGGATCGATCCGACGGGCAGGCGAGCGCCGATCGCCTGCGTGACGAGCGCGATCTCGCGCAAGAGATGATCGACATAACTCGAGATCGGCGAGCGGCTATGGACCACGGTGGTGTGGCAGCCGCAATATGAGCAGAGCCGCTCACAGAACGGAATGTGAAGGTAGAGCGAGACCGTACTTTTCGGATCGAGCTCCGCCAGCCAGGAGCGATAGGCGTCGGCGCCGATAGCGGCGCTGAAATGCGGCGCGGTCGGGTAGCTGGTGTAGCGCGGAACGTTCTTGCCGTATTTGGCGAGAAGCGTTTCGATCGGCGCCGGCGACCACCGCGAGCAATCCGTCTTGATCCGGCAGAGAGCGTTCATCGGGGGTTCCGGCAATTTCAAGATGAATAGCTTGCGCCCGCCGCGGCCGATTTGATCCCGGTCAAATATCCGGCGGGCCGCCATCCGGCCGGTTAGGCCGACAGGATCCCCAGCAGCGCCGCAGTCAAGATCATCGCGTCGTTCGCGCCAAAGGCGATTTTGGATCGCGGCGCGCCCTCATAGAGAAGCCGGCTAACCCCGACCTGCAGAAACGACCAGCCGGTCCCGGCCATGAGCAGCGACGTCATGATCGTCACCACCGAAACTTGGCCGAACGCAAGCGACAAGAGCGAGAGCCCGGCGCCGACGGATAGCGCCATGAGCGTTGGAATCGCCCCTCGCCAACGCGCCGCGACCGCCATCGGCGCATACATGATGATCATGTGCCAGGCTTCCGCGGCGCCGATCCCGGTTCCGCCGACGCCGCATCCGATCAGAGCCGACGGCGCCCGCGCCATGGCGCGAGTCATGGCGAACCATGCGAAAGCGCCGAGGAGAACGGCGAGCCAAAACGACGCGTCGAGCCGGGCGGGCCGGGCCGGATCGCCGGCTTCCACGAATCGATGGGGGAGAGAGACGATAAGCGGGAGCGCGGCGATATTGGCCAGTCCTGCGAGGACGGGCAAAGCTGCGTCCGCGTAAGGTCCAAAGATCGACTGGCAAAGCGAGATCGCCGCAGGCGCGAGCAATCCGCCGGCGAAGCCGCCGAGGAGTACGAGGAGAGCGGCGCGCGAGCCGCCGAGACGGGCGATCGCGGCGGCGTGTCGATAGAAGAGGGCGAAACCCTGAGCGAGGCCGAGCCAGAATGCGCCGATGCAGAGCGCCGGGAAGTTGCCGGCCGAGATCGCCCAACCGGCGAGCGCGCCGCCGGCTGCGCCGAGGCTGATCCCGATCGCGAAGGCCGCCCGCCGCCCGAATTGATCGAGCAAAAGCGAGGCGGGCAGACCCGCCGCGGCGGCGCCGAGAAAGGTCAGGGCGAGCGGCGCCGTCGCCACGCTCGGCCGGGACGCGAGGTACGAGCCCGCCGCCGCCAGGGCCGTGAAGATGATCGCCTGCGCGAAGATCGCCAAGCCGAAGGCCGCGGCGAGCCGCCATGTCTCGGCTTGGACGGCGCCATCGGTTGCGAGCGGCGCGCAAGCGCAATCGAGCCGTCCGGCGCGGGCGGCGGCGGCGTCGAGATCGAGGGAAGTCACGATCCGGCGACGTCGTCATCCCACAGGACGCGTGACGCCGCTCCTTCGAGATCGTCATATTGCCCGCTGCGCAGCGACCATAGAAAGGTCAGGAGCCCGATCAGGCCAAGGCCAAGCGCGATCGGAACGAGATAGATCAAGACGGTCATCGCTCAGTTCCTCGCCATCGCCAGGGCCGGCGCGTCAGGCGCCTCGGCCGGCTCGGTCGACCGCTCCTCTTGCCCTGGCGTCTCGACTCGCCAGGGCCGCAAGGCGTTGAGGGTGACGAGGAGCGACGAGCCGGACATAGCCAGCGCCGCGATCAGCGGCGTGACGATTCCGGCGATCGCCAGCGGTACGGCCACAGCGTTGTAAACCGCCGCCAAAGCCAGGTTCTGTGTCATCCGGCGGCGCGCCGCCCGGCCGATCGAGACGGCCACGCAGACCGGCGCCAAGCGGTCGCCGAGGAAGATCGCGTCGGCCGCCGATTGGGCGATGTCCGCCGCGCTCGACGGCGACAGCGAGGCATGGGCGCCGGCGAGGGACGGCGCGTCGTTGAGGCCGTCGCCGACCATCAGCGTCTTATGTCCCTGAGACTGCAGCGCGGCCAGTCGCTCCACTTTTTCCGCGGGCTTGAGGCCGCCCTTGGCCTCGGCGACGTTCAGAATCGCGGCGACCTCACGTACTGAGCCTTCGACATCGCCGGACAGAATTTCAATTCCGAGCCGTCGGCGCTTCAGCCAATCGATCGCGGCGGGCGCGTCCGAGCGTAGCGTCTGCCGCACATAGAAGATCGCGTGACGATCGCCGAACCGGAACGCGATCGCCGATTCCCGCGGAGCGTCGCGAGAAAGGCGCAAATCTTCTTCCAAACCGCAATAGCTCAGCCGGCCGAGCTTCGCTTCGACGCCGTCGATCACGGTCCGGAGTCCGCCGCCCGCATCCTCGCTCACCGTGGCGAAGGGGGCGAGGCCGCGCGCTTCGGCGGCGAGGCTCCGCGCCAGCGGGTGGCGACTCGACAGAGCAAGGCGAGCCGCGACAGCGGCGAGGTCGGCCGGCGCGTCGCCGCGATTGGCGATGCGCGGCTCGGGCGTGGTCAGCGTTCCGGTCTTGTCGAAGGCGACCGTATCGACCTCCGCGAGCCGCTCCAGAGCGTCGCCGTTGCGGAGCAGCACGCCCGCTTTGAACAGCTCGCCGCTCGCCGCGACATGCACCGCGGGGACCGCCAGGGCCAGGGCGCAGGGGCAGGTGATGATGAGCACCGCAATCGCGGCCACGAGGGAATCGTGCCAAGAGGCGCCGGCGACGAGCCAGCCGAGAGCGGTGCAAAGCGCGGCGAGATGGACGATCGGCGCATAAATCCTGGCGGCGCGGTCGGCCAGGCGCAGATAGCGCGATTTCGCGGTCGCCGCGGCCTCCAGCATACGCTCGATCTCGTCGAGCAGCGTGCGCGCGCCGGAAGCGCCGACCTCGACCTGGAGCGCGCCGTCCAAATTCATCGAGCCGGCATAGACGACATCGCCCTTGGCGACGGCGCGCCGCGCGGTTTCGCCGGTGATGACGCTGTCGTCGATCCGCCCTTCGCCGGCGACCACGATTCCGTCAGCCGGGAGGCGCTCGCCCGATTGGACGAGGATCCGGTCGCCCTTTCGCAAGGCCTTGACCGGTATCTCCATAGGCCCGTCGGGCCCCAGGCGGCGCGCGGACAAGGCGCGCAGGCTGGCGAGATTGTTGACCACGCCGCGCGTCTTGCGGCGCATGCCGTGATCGAGCGCGCGGCCGGCGAGAAGAAAGAACATCAGCATCAGCGCCGAGTCGAAATAAGCGTGCTCCGCATGGCGCATCGTCTCGACGACCGACATGCCAAGCGCGAGGGCGAGTCCGATCGAGATCGGAACGTCCATATTCAGCCGGCGCGCCCGCAGCGCGCCGACCGCGCTTCGAAAGAACGGCTGGCCGGCGAAGGCCGCGGCGGGCAGGGCGATCAGACCCGAAATCCAATGAAAGAGATCGCGGGTGGCGGGATCGATGCCGCTGACCGCGCCGGCCCAAATCGCGACCGACAGCAGCATGACGTTCATCGCGGCGAAGCCGGCGATCGCCATGCAGCGTACGAGATATTTCGCCTGCGCCGAGTCCTCGCTCTCCGCCGCTTCGAAATCGAAAGGCTGGGCGCGATAGCCGAGCGGCGCCAAGACGCCGGCCACCGCGTCAGGGCGAAACAGCGCGTCGCGCCAAGCGATCTTGAGGCGCCGCGTCGAGTAATTCACCCGCGCCGTCGGCGCGCCGGGCATTGCGGCCACTGCGCGCTCGATCTGCGCCATGCAGGCGGCGCAGGTCATCCCCTGGACGGCGAAATCGATCTCCGAGGCGCCGTCGCCGCGCTGAACGACGAAACCGGACAAGTCGACTGCAGCCGCCATAGGCTTTACTCGATCACGACGCGGTTCTTCGATCGGAACAGGGGCTCGCCGTCCCTATCCGAGCGAATCTCGAGGTCCCAATTGCCGGCCGCGACCGGAATTTCGCCGGCATAGCGGCCAGACGCGCGCTCCGTCAGCTCGACGCTGCGGTCGAGCCGGCCGTCGACCGGCGCAGCGAAGGTCGCGACGACTTTCAGCCCATCGATCGGCGCGCCGGAGGCGTCGCGGATCGACGCCTCGAATCTCCTGTCGCTCGACGAGCGGGGCAGAACGATCTCGACCGCCCAATGGCGCGCGTCCTGAGCGTGCGAGGCGGCGATCTCGCGGTTGAAGGCGAGTCCGACCTCGTAAGGGTGATCCGCGACCTGACCTCTGAAAGTCGACAAGGCGTAGTGAATCATCACCGCGTTGACCGAGGCGACCGTTGCGAAGAACGCGAACAAGAGGACCAGAACCATTCGGCCGGTCAGCGCCGATCTCGGCCGGCCGGGTTCGTCCAAAGCGATCTCGGACATAAGGCGTTCCTCGCTCATGGCGACCAGAAATGGTCGGCGGCGACCTCGGCGACGCCGTCTTCAGTCCTTGCGACAAACGAAACCGGGATCGAGCCGCTCGGCTGCGCGATCGCGGTCGAGACAAGAACGCGAACTTCCTGCGTCTTGTCGGGCCCGACCTCGATCACGTCAGCGCCGGACGAATCGCGCTCGCCGCCGAATATCTCCATGCTCGCGCCTGGCACGCCCGACACGGCGAGCCGGAAGCGCTCCGTCTCGCTCTTCTTATTGGTCAGCCGCACGGCGTAGGCGTTGCGGATCGCGCCGCTCGCTGTGCGCACATAAAGCGGATTTCGGTCATGGATGACGGCGATGCCGAAATAGTCGCGGCCGAGCAGGGCATAGAGCATGACGGCGCCGATCAGCGCGATGAGCGCTGCATAAAGGACGGTGCGCGGCCGGATCAGCCGATAAATCGGCGCGAGACCGGCTTGCCGCCGCTTGATATTGATGTCCGTGTCATAGGCGATGAGCCGCGGCGCTCTGCCGATCTTCTTCATCACCGCATCGCAAGCGTCGATGCAGAGGCCGCACTGGATGCAGCCGAGGTTGGCGCCGTCGCGGATGTCGACTCCCGTCGGGCAGACCGCGACGCATTGTAGGCAATCGATGCAATCGCCCGACTTCTCGCTCGCCTGGCGCAGCAGCGCAGCCTTCTTCATCGAATTGCGAGGCTCGCCGCGATCGACGCGATAGGTGACGTTGAGCGCGTTCTCGTCGGTGAGCGCAGCCTGGATGCGCGGCCACGGGCACATATAGAGGCAGACCTGCTCGCGTAAATGGCCGGCGAGCGCGTAGGTCGTGGCGGTCAGGACGCCGATCGCGGCGTAAGCGACGAACGGGGCCTGAAAGGCGGCAAGCTGGGCAACAAGGGTCGGCGCGTCGGCGAAATAGAGGACCCAGGCGCCGCCCGTCCACCAGGCGATGAGCAGCCAGATCGCATGCTTGGCCGCTTTTTCTCCGGCGCGGCGTAGGGTCATCGGACTTGAATCCTTGCGCATGCGCTCGCGCCGATCGCCCTCGATCCAGCGCTCGACCGCAAGGAAGAGATCGGTCCATACCGTTTGCGGACAGAGATAGCCGCACCAGACTCGGCCGGCGACCGCATTCATCAAGAACAGAGTCAGCGCAGCGAGGATGAGCAGGCCGGTGAAGAAATAGACCTCCTGCGGCCATAGTTCGATGAAAAAGAAATAGAAGCGGCGATGGCCGAAATCGACCAGCACCGCCTGACTCGGCTCGTTCGCGCCACGATGCCAGCGGACGAAGGGCAGCAGATAATAGACGCCGAGCGCGAGGACGAGGATGATCCATTTGAGCCGGCGAAAGAAGCCGGATACGCGTTGCGGATAGACCTTTTGCGCCGCTTCGTAGAGCGACGCAAAGTCTTCGGCCTCGTCATGGACGGGCGCCGGCGCAATCTTGAGGCTGGCGTTCACTATTGGCCGCCTCCGAGCGAATGAACATAGACGGCGAGCGCCTTGATGGTGACGGGCGAAAGCTTGGCGCCCCAGGCCGGCATGACGCCGCCGCCGCCATTGTTGATCCGATTGATGATCGCCGCGCGATCGGAGCCGTAGAGCCAGACCTTCGTCGTCAAGTTCGGCGCGCCGAGCTCGAGATTGCCCTTGCCTTCCGGCCCATGGCAGGCCGCGCAATTGTCCGCGAAGACCTGCTTGCCCTTGGCGAGATTGGCGTCCGGGTCGGTGGGAAGGCCCGACAGGGAGCGGACGTAATTGGCGGCCGCGACGATCTCGTCGGGCTTCAGCATATTGTCGCGGCCGAAGGACGGCATCAGGCTCGAATGCGTTTCAGGATCTGCGTCCCAGCGCGCGCCGTGGGTGATCGTCGCCTGAATCTGCTCCAGCGTTCCGCCCCACAGCCAACGTCCGGCATTGAGATTGGGATAGCCTTTCGAGCCTTGGCCGCCCGCGCCGTGGCACGGCGCGCAATTGTTGGCGAAGGCCGCCGCGCCTTCGGCGCGCGCAAAGCTGAAGAGTTCGGGCGTGTTCTCGATGTCCTTCAGCGACGAGGCGGCGAGCTTGGCGTTCATCGGATCGCGCAAGCTGACGAGATCGGCGACGTCCTGCGCAATCGCCGCGCGAGAATGCCAGCCAAGAACGCCGTCAGTCGCCCCGCTGATCAGCGGCCAGGCGGGATAGGCGATCCAATAGAGAAAAGCCCAAGCGATCGTCGCATAGAAACTCCACAGCCACCAGCGCGGCAGAGGCGTGTTCAGTTCGGCGATGCCGTCCCATTCGTGGCCAGTCGTGGCCTTGCCGGTATACGGATCGACCTTGTGCTGATGTTCAGTCCCGTCCGTCATGATCAATCCTCGTCGAGCGGCAGCCGAGCAGCTTTGTCGAATTCCTTTTTCCTCGCTGGCCAGAACGCGTAGGCGCAGGCGACGAGAAAGATCGCGCCGAAATAGACGAGGCCCCATTTGGCGACGAAGGCCTGCCAGAATTCATAGGCTGACATGGCGGCGCTCCTCACCGGATATTGGCCTTGTCGTCGTAGAGCTTGAAATCGACTTGCGCGCCGAGGCGCTGCAGGTAGGCGACGAGGGCGTCGGCCTCGGAAATCTCCCGCTTGTCGAGCTTGAGATCCCGCACGATCGCCTTGGGATAGCGCTTCTGCAGGTCCTCCGCTCCGGAACTGTCGGGCGCGCCCTGGGCTTTCAAATCGTCCGAGGCGTGATCGATCATATCCTGGCTATAGGGAACGCCGACGCGCGACAGCGCGGTCAGATCCTCGGCGATGTGCCGATAGTCGAGCGGCGTCGTTTCGAGGAAAGGATAGCCTGGCATGATCGACGCCGGCACGACGGAGCGCGGATCGCGCAGGTGGTCGAAATGCCAATCGTCCGAATACTTGCCGCCGACCCGCGCGAGGTCCGGCCCGTTCCGCTTGGAGCCCCATTGGAACGGATGGTCGTACATGCTCTCGGCGGCGAGCGAATAATGGCCATAGCGCTCGACTTCGTCGCGCAGCGGTCGGACCATTTGCGAATGGCAGAGATAGCAGCCTTCTCGGACATAGATGTTGAACCCGGCCAGCTCCAGCGGCGAATAGGGCCGGACGCCTTCGACCCGTTCGATCGTGTTCTTCAGGTAAAAGAGGGGGACGATCTCGACGATGCCGCCGATCGCGACGACGATGATGATGCCGACGACCAGCCAAATCGAATGAGTCTCGAGAAAGCGATGGCTCGGCAAACGTTTGGCGAATGAGAGCGACATGACGATTTCCTCACTCCGCCGCCGCCAGCTTCGGCGCAGCGACGAGCGAAAGCTCGCTCGTCGCGACCTTCGCCGACGAAAGCGTCCTGTAGATGTTGAAGATCATGACCAGGGCGCCGATCAAGAACAGCGCGCCGCCCATGGCCCGGATGACGTACATCGGATGCATGGCCTGCGTGGTCTCGACGAAGGAATATTCGAGGAAGCCTTGATCCGTGTAGGCGCGCCACATCAGGCCTTGCATGATGCCCGCCACCCACATCGCCGAGATGTAGAAGACGATGCCGATCGAAGCGAGCCAGAAGTGCCACTCGACGAGCTTCAAGGAATACAGCTTGCGCTGGAACACCCAGGGGATCAGGCAGTAGAGCGCGCCGAACGAGACGAAGGCGACCCAGCCGAGACTGCCCGAATGGACATGGCCGATGCCCCAGTCCGTATAATGGCTGAGCGAGTTGACCGACTTGATCGACATCAGCGGCCCTTCGAAGGTCGCCATGCCGTAAAAGGCGACGGACACGACCAGCATTCTTAGGACCGGATCGGTCCTCAGCTTGTCCCAGGCGCCGGACAGGGTCATCAGGCCGTTGATCATCCCGCCCCACGAGGGCATCCACAGCATGATCGAGAAGGTCGCGCCGAGCGTCTGCGCCCAATCCGGCAGCGCGGTATAGTGGAGGTGATGCGGCCCGGCCCAGATATAGAGGAAGATCAGCGCCCAGAAATGGACGATCGACAGGCGATAGGAATAGATCGGCCGTTCCGCCCGCTTCGGCACGAAATAATACATGATCGCCAAAAATCCGGCGGTCAGGAAGAAGCCGACGGCGTTGTGGCCGTACCACCATTGGATCATGGCGTCCTGCACGCCTGACCAGACAGGGTAGGATTTGGGCGAGAATAACGAGACCGGGATTTCGGTGTTGTTGCCGAGGACGAGAACCGCGATGGTGACGATGAAGGCCAGGTAGAACCAGTTCGCCACGTAAATGTGAGGCTCCTTGCGCCGCGCCACTGTGACCAGGTAGACGAGGAAATAGGTCACCCAGACGACGACCAGCCAGAGGATCGCGTACCATTCCGGCTCGGCGTATTCGTGGCTGCGGGTGACGCCGAGAAGATAGCCGGTGCCGGCGATGACGATGAAGAAGTTATAGCCGAGCACGACGAACCACGGCGCGAGATCGCCGGCGAGCCTTGCTCGGCACGTGCGCTGCACGACGTAAAGCGAGGTCGCGAGCAGCACATTGCCGCCGAAGGCGAAGATCACCGCCGAGGTGTGCAGCGGCCGCAAGCGGCCGAAATTGATGAAAGGCAGGTCGAAATTGAGCCAGGGAAAGGCGAGCTCCAGAGCGATGTAGAGCCCGACCGTGAAGCCGGCAATGCCCCAGAACAAAGCGGCGAGCGAGGCGAAGCGGACCGGCCCGAAATTGTAATTCGGCTTGCCGTCGATCTCGGCGGGCGGAAGATCCGGCGCGCGATTGTCGTAACGGTGATAGATGGCGAAAGCGCCCGCCGCGCTCGCCACGCAGAACAAGCCGGCATGAAATGCGAAAGGGGCCGTATAGGCCTGGGCGGCGATGAAGAGCGAGAGGGCGGATAGAGCGAGGAGCGCGAGGATGAGACCGAATTCGCCTCCCGTCATCGACTTTGATCTTGCCGTGGATTGCGCCATTGCTGGACCCCTTGCACGCGCGATGTCGCGCCGCGTTCGCGCCGGCGGTCATCAAAAGGGGATTCGTGGCGGGCGCAGGTTGATTTGGATCAATTCCAAGTCGCCAAAGTGTCGGTTTTTCCGAGCGCCGCCGCGCGGGGGCGGCGGGCCTAGCCGACCTTCGGCGACTTTGCGCCAAGTCAATGCGAGAGCGGGCGCCGCCGAGCACAGTTTCATCACGCTTACAGCCGGCGTTTGTTCGGTCGATCGGCTTACGCTCTCCCGGCCGACAGGCGCGAGAATCGTCAGGAGGACCAATGATGGACGACAGCGCTTTGCGACGAAAGATCGAAGACGAATTGGAGTTCGTTCCGTGCGGCGACGCCGCTCATATCGAGGTTGCGGTGTCTAACGGCGTCGTCACGCTGACCGGCGACGTCGAAAATCTCGCCCAGAAGATCGCGGCGGAAAAGGCGGCTCAAGCGGTCAAGGGCGTGTCCGCGGTCGCCGATGAGATCGAAGTCCATCCCTATCGAATAAAGGCTGTCGACATGCTGAACCCCGAGCGGGCGAGCCGAAACGGTATTTGCGGCGAGGTCGCCGCCGCGCTGAAGCGCACCCCCGATATCGATGCGACTGGGATCATGATCGTTGCTCATAGCGATCGTGTCGCGCTGCTCGGCAAGGTGTCGAGCAGCCAACAACGCGACGCCGCCGAACGCGCCGCATTGTCGGCGCCAGGCGTGGTCGCCATCGAGAATCGACTAGAAATCGAGTGATGCTGCCGGAGCAAGTCGGTTTCAGATCAGCTTATATCAGCTCCCAAAAAGCGAGTTCACTTCGTCGCTCGAGGTTGCGTCAGCACCGGCCAGTAGCTCGCTGCGAAACCGCCGAAAGCCAAGATCCAGGCTGCTCCCGATCCGATCAGGAGCGCCGAGCTCCATTCTGGATGGAAGGCGGCGCAGGCCCGCGCCAAGGCTGCCGCGATGACAAGAGCATAGAGACCGTGCGCGACAGGGCTGGCGATGAGCGCTCGGCCGGTATGACCCAGACTCGCTCTGGTCATCACGGCGAGCGTCATTGTTCCGATCGCGCCAACCGTCCAAAAGTGGACGCCGGCCGAGGTCGGGGCGATGCCTAACGAAGCGAGACCTGTGGCGAAGAATCCCAACGGGACGAATCCATAAGCGACATGCAGCACGAGGACGAGCCGATCCGCCCACGCGCGATAACCGCGCCAGCGAGCTAAACGGACCGCCTGAGCAATCGCCGCCGCGATGAGCGCCGCCGCCGTGATCGCGCTGTCAGGCGCCACGACCCAGCTGACGAGCGAGGCCGCCGCGATCGCGATTGTCGCCAGATCGAAGCGACTCGACGAAGCGGGAAGCGGACCAGGATTTTCGCGCGCGAGCCAATTCCGCGTGAAACTCGGCACGATACGCCCACCGATCAGCGTGATGAGAAGGATCACCGAGGCGAGGCCGATTCTTACGCCATGATCAGCTGAGCCAAGGAGCAACGCCTCGGCATGGAAGACAGCGTTTCCGATTAGCAGGACGCTGATCACCGCCAGGATGCGCTTGTTGTGGCTCTGCGTGGAATAGCCAAGCTCGCGGGCGGAGACAGCGATCAGCAAGGCGAGAAAGGAAAGATCGACGCCGGCCGCGAGCCATCCGCCGATCATCGCCGAGAACGCGACCGCCAATCGACCGGCAAGCCAAGCCGCGGCCAAGCCGACAAGCGGCCAACCCTGAAGCGGCAGCCTCCCGGTCCAATTCGGGATAGCGGTCAAAAGAAATCCGCAGACGATCGCCGTGACATAGCCATAGAGCATCTCATGCACGTGCCAGTCGCGTGGCGAAAAGGCGGTAGCGATGGTCAGGTCGCCGAAATAGGCGGGGAGCCATAGGGCGATGGCGACGCCCGCCCACACCGCGCCCAGTAGGAAGAAGGGCCTGAAGCCGGCGGAGAAAAGAGCCGGGCCGGATGCGGATTTCAAGCGCGGAATGGGCATGACGACGTCCCTCTGCTGGATCAGGCTTGGCGGACGGGCTGCTCCTTCACTTGGCGCTCGCCGTGCTCGCCAGCTTGTCGAACAGCGCGCTGAACGCCGCTTTGGCTTTGCCTGGCTGAGAAACCGCCTTGGCGGTCTCCACATTGCTCGGCTCGCCAACGACGATCAGGCCGACCATGCCCATCGGGTAATGCGGCTTGCACTTGTAGCCGTAGACGCCTGGCTTATCGAAAGCGACGACCGCCTCTTCGCCTATTTTGAAAGAGAATGGCGCCGCGCCGTCCGGGATCATCCCGTCGATCGACTCGACATTGTGGCCTTTGTCCGTCGCGACGAAGCGCACCGAGTCGCCGGGCGCGATCTTTACGAGCGACGGCTCGAAGACGAACATCCCGTCCGCCCCCTTGTTCAACATCTTGACCTCCACTTCCGCCGCCGTGGCGGAGAGGCTGAACGCGGCCGCGGCGAAAGCCGCGACGAGCAATGACTTGATCACCTGTTTGATCCTTTCTCGGGTTAAGCTCGCGTTTTCGACGCAATCCGTCTACGCCATTGGCCACGCCCCCTCTTTGCGGTAGGACAAACGAAACGGAGCTCCTTGGCTCCGGATTGTGTTAGGCGCTTCGCGAGATAAGGATCGATGACCTCGCTCGATAAGTCCGTCCTGGCGGGAATGCCGCTCGTCGCCGGCTGGCCGGATCACGACGTCGAGGCCCTGCTCAAGCAGGCCCGCGCCAAGCATTTTCCGAAGGGGACCGCGGTGTTCGAGCAAGGCGGCGAGGCGACCTCCTTCTTTCTGCTTTTGAACGGGCATCTGCAGGTGACCAAGGTGACGCCGGCGGGTCAGCAAGTCGTCGTTCGTTACGTCTCGCGGGGCGAGCTCTTCGGCATCGCGGTCCAGATGGGCCGGGCCGCTTATCCAGCCACGGCGACCGCAATCGTCGATTGCCTGGCGCTGACTTGGCCTTCGGCGGCCTGGCCCGAACTTGTTGCGCGCTTTCCCTCGCTCGCCTCGTCCGCTCTGCAGACCGTCGGCAGTCGCTTGAGCGATGCGCATGCCCGGGTGGTCGAGATGTCAACCGAACAGGTCGAAAGACGCGTCGCGCACGCGCTGTTGCGGATCGCCAATCAGTCGGGGCGTAAAGTCAGGGACGGGATTGAAATCACCTTTCCGATCACCCGGCAGGATATCGCGGAGATGACCGGGACGACGCTGTTTACGGTCAGCCGAATTCTGAGCCAGTGGGAAGGAGACGGGCTGATCGACGGCGGACGTCAGAAAATATTCATCAAAGCGCCGCACCGCCTTTTCGTCCTCGCAGAGGGCAAGAGCCAAAACTGACCGCGCCCTCGGCGGGGGACGGAGCTTTCGGGTCAGGCTGGTCCAGCGATGACAAGACTCGCTTCGCTCGGCTCTGAAACGCGCTGAAGCAGCGCTCCCATTGGTCCGACCGCGGCTTCGTCTTGGTCAATTGTTCGAGCAGGTCCCTCGCCGCTCTCAGAGCGCGCGCGGTTTGCTCGGCCGAGCGCAGCGCTTCTTCGTAGTCTCGGGCATAGACGAATTCCGCTTTGCGGTCCTGGCAAACGCCGATGCAAGGCCGCGACGCTTCGATGCGTCCGCAGCCGATGCATTCCCATGCGGTTATGTATTCCGTCATTATCGTCAACGATCGGATTGCCCAGGCTTGGAGATTTCGCCGAGCGTCCGACCGTGGGAGCTCGCGAGCAGGGCGGCGTCGAGCGTATTCAGCAACGCCTCCAGCTCTACGCCATGCTCACGAGCCGCGTCGGCGACGCTGTGCATGCCGGCGATGGGACAGCCGACACAGCCGAAGCGGAAATCAAGGAATACCCGAATCGTATGCGGATGGCGTCGCATTATCTCGCCAACGATTTCGTCTGCCGCGATCATTTCACGACGTTTCTGCTTCGGGTTTGCGCTCAGCGCCGAACATGTCGCGGAGTATGGCGCCCCAGCCGCGGTCTTCGCGAACCAGGCGAAAGCCGAGATTGCTCGGGGGCGCGCCCACTGAGCAGCCGCCCGCGCGCGCGTCGCGGACAAAGTCAGATACGTATGCGCGATGCGCGCCTTCGGCGACCCTGACGCCGCAATTGAGAAAAGGCGCGCCGATCGGCTCTCCTCGTTCATCGAGCGTCTGGCGTCCGAAACACGTGCTGGTCCATTCCCAGACATTGCCGGAAAGGTCCTCGACGCCGCGCTCGTTGGCTCCGAAGGCCCCGAAAGGCTGCGGTTGCGCGGAAAGAGAGGGCGCGGACCCCGCCTCCTGATCGTATTTGGCGAGCCAGCGCCGCGCGAAGTCGCCGCCCGCGGAAACGGAGACGGCGTCATCCTTGAACCGTCCGCCGGCGGCGAACGCCCATTCCGCATCGCTCGGCAGACGCCAGGCTTCGCCAGTTTCGCGAGACAGCCATCGTGCGAACATGATCGCGTCCCGCCAGCTCACCCCGACCGCCGGCAGGTCAGAGCGCGCCGGCTCGCCCTTCGCGCGGGCCGGGCAATCGCCTGTGGCCACGCAACGATCATACAGCGCCTCGCTCACCTCGTTCTTCATGATGAAGAACGGATGGTTGAATCGGGTCCATCGTCGCGGCGCGTTCACTGGTTGACCGCCGCGCGCGAAATCGCCGGCCAAACGGTACGCGAAGGCGCCCGGATCGAGACGAACCACCGTTATCGGCGTCGTGTTCGCCGCGGGCTCGTGTCCGGCGAGCAAGCTCAGAGGCGCCAACACCGCCGCTTTGGTCAGGATTTTCGTCAAAATGGCGAGGCGCATGGTCATGGCTCGATGGTTCGTTCTCTCGCGCGCCTAGTTGGCGTGAGCGCCTTGTCCCGACTCGATCGATCCGGTGGTTTCGGCGCCGATCGGTCCTGGCGGGCTGACCTGCTTCATGAGATCGTCATTCCATTGGCCCTCGACCTTGATATGAGCCGTCGCGCCGAGTTCGACCGCTTCGATCAGATTGTGCGAGACATAGGCGTAGAGGCCGGGCTCCCGAAACGTATAGAGCGCCGCGCCGGCCGATCCGCCGCGAATGAACCAGGTCTCCAAGTCCTTCTCCGGCGGGTTGGCGAACTTGCCGGTCTCCCAAACATAATCGCCGTGGCCGCCGATAATATGCGGGCGGCTGTCGCGATTGGCTTCGCTGTGGATGAACAAGACTGTTTCGCCGACCTTGGCGTTCAGCGCGTTCTTGCCGGTCAGCGCGCCCTCCTTGCCGTTGAACACGACATGGCTCGGAACAAGCCTCCGCATGACCTCCTCGGTATCCGGATAGGAATCGGCCAGCGTCTCGTAGCTCTTGAAATGACCCTTGTCGTCTCGTGGGACGTAGAAGTCTTGCTCTCCGATGTAGTAGGCCCTGTCGTAGTGGAGCGGCTTGCCGTTTTCATCTCTGAGACCGTCGCGCGGCAAGACCATGACTGCGCCGTTCATCCCCGATACGACGTGCCAAGGGATCATCGGACCGCCCGGCGCGCAGTGATAGACGAAGACGCCCGCGCGCGTCGCCTTCCACCGGATCGTGACCTGCTCGCCAGGATTGATCAGCGACAATGCCGCGCCGCCAAGCGCGCCGGTGGCCGCGTGAAAATCGATATTGTGGGCCATCGTGTTCGTGTCGGGATTGATGAGCGTCAACTCGACATAATCGCCCTGATGGACGACCATCATCGGACCGGGGATGGAGCCGTTGAAGGTCATTGCATGAATCTTCGTGCCCTGCTCGTCGATGACCATGTCCTTTTCTTGGATGGTCATCCGGAACTGAATCACTGCCGGCGGCCGCTGCGTCGCTTCTTCATGCGAATGGATGAAGGGCGGCGCGACGAGTTCGACTTTTTCACGCGGCATGTCGGCAAGGTCGTCGGCGCAAGCCGGCGCTGCGGCCACAAGAGCCGCCAGAGCGGCGGCCGCCATCAAAGTGCGACGGGTGAACATCAATAGGCTCCATTTGTCTGCGAGCATGCGCGGTATATGCCGGGAGCGCGGCTGCGTCTTTGCGGCAGCGCAAACGCCAGAAAGAACAGGCGTCGAATGATCGTGCGCCCATTGGATCGCGCCGCGACCCTTGCGTAGCAATTGCGCGTCAATTTGTGCTGAACAGTGCGGAGCGCCGGACATAGAATCGGGCGTCGGGATGGGCGACCCTGCGCGCCGCCCATTTTCCCTTCACCGCGAGGGTCGGCGGCGCCTTGGAGCTGCCCGCATCCACGCCGCGACAGCGTAACGACCGCGGAGGAGATCGTCACGGTGAGTCCTCCTATCTGATTCCATGAAATTTTGCACGGCGCTGGGGCGCCTATAATTTTCGCCGCGAACTTTTTAGGATGGGGTCTGTTGATTCGTCGAATGGCCGGTCAGGCGTTGAAGGATGGCCGAATTGCCGAAATGAAGCGGACGACGAAGAAGAAGGCCAAGGCTCCGGCTGCCGGCAAGCGCGACGGGGATTGCCGCGTGACGCGAGCGCCGAGCGAACGCCGCCAAATTGCGGCGCTTCCGTTTCGCAAGACGGCGAGTGGCGAGATCGAAGTCCTGTTGATCACCTCGCGCGAGACCGGCCGGTTCATCATTCCCAAGGGCTGGCCGATGAAGCGGCTCAGCGGCGCCGAGGCCGCTGCGAAAGAGGCCTATGAAGAGGCCGGAGTTGTTGGAAAGGTCAAGCGCGAGCCCATTGGCGCGTATTCGTACTGGAAGCGGCTTGAGCGCACGTTTGAGCTGCTCAACGTGGACGTCTATGCGCTCGAGGTTCACGAGCAGCGCGCCGACTGGCCGGAAAAGGGCTCACGCCTTTTGGGCTGGCTCCGCCCGGAGGACGCGGCGAGGCTCGTCGATGAGCCCGCCCTGATCACCCTGATTGAGAAATTTCGGACCAAGTGAGGTGGCGCGATTTTGGCGTGACGCCTCCGGTCGGCCGACCAGCGCGGTATCGAGCCCGACAATCAAGGCGGAGAGGGCAAGTGTTGCGTAAGGCGGCTCTTCGCGCCGCCAACTCGTAAACACCCGAGCGTATCCCCAATCGGGGCGTTAGCCGCCTCTCGCCCAATTGCAGACGATCGCGGGCAAGTCGGACCGATTGAGAGGGCTCGAGCATGAGCAACTTGCCATCCAGCTCCAAACCTATTTCATTCATCCAAGACGCGATGCCCTGGCGGATGGACTCCGTCAAGAGAGTAGACGCCCTTTGCTCCCTTTGAACTTGGAGCCACCTCGTGATGAATTGGTTCCAGAAGCTCCTTCCCCGAGAGGAGAAGTTCTTTGATCTTTTTGAGCGCCACGCCCAGACGCTGGTTGCTGGGGCGGAGGCGCTCCGTAAGCTGCTCGACGGCGGCGACGACGTGGAGCGATATTGCCGCGTTGTGGTCGAGAAGGAGCACGAGGCCGACCAGATCGCTCGCGAAGTGATGCAGTCGGTCCGGCGCACCTTCATTACGCCATTTGATCGCAGCGACATTCAAGCTTTGATCCAGTCGATGGACGACGCGATCGATCAGATGAATCAAACCGTGAAAACGATCACGCTTTTCGAAATCCGCGAGTTCGAGCCTCTCATGCGTGAGATGGCCGAGTTGGCGATTGAGGCGTCCAGGCTGACGCTGAAGAGCCTGCCGTCCTTACGCGAAATCGCTGCACATGCTGGCGAGATCAATGCTTATGCCGAGGCCGTCGTGCAACTCGAGGATCGGACCGACCAACTCCACGACGATGGTCTTCGCGAATTGTTTCACAAGCACAGGCGCAACGACCCGATGGCTTTTCTCATCGGCTCGCAAATTTACGAGCACCTGGAGAGGGTGCTCGATCGGTTCGAGGACGTCGCGAACCAGGTCAACGCCATCGTGATCGAACATCTTTGAGCGGCGCAACCAATGCACGTCACGCTCGGCGCGCCGCTGTTGATCGGTCTCATCGCCACCGCGCTCGTCTTCGACTTCCTCAACGGACTGCACGACGCGGCCAACTCGATCGCGACTGTGGTCTCGACCCGCGTCTTGCGACCTTCGGTAGCGGTATTTTGGGCCGCTTTCTTCAACTTCATCGCGTTTCTGGTCTTCGGACTGAATGTTGCCGAGACAGTCGGCAAGGGCATCGTCGAGCCCAGCGTCGTGACTGCCGGCGTCATCTTCGCGGCTCTATGCGGCGCAATCGTCTGGAACGTGGCGACTTGGCTGCTGGGCATCCCGTCGAGCAGTTCGCACGCGCTGATCGGCGGTCTCGTAGGGGCCGGAATCGCGCGCGCCGGCCTGAACGCGGTGGTCTGGTCCGGCTTCTTCAAGACAGCCGCCGCGATCGTGCTTTCCCCATTGCTCGGTTTCGTGCTTGCGTTGCTCCTGGTCGCGGCGGTGTCGTGGATCTTCTTGCGCTCGACGCCGCTGGCGGTGGACACGACTTTCCGCACGCTGCAATTCGTCTCCGCTGCGCTCTATTCGCTCGGGCATGGCGGCAATGACGCGCAGAAGACGATGGGCATCATCTCCGTGCTGCTTTACTCCCAGGGTTACATGCCCGGCGGTTTCCATGTTCCGCTTTGGGTCGTCCTGGCCTGCCAAGCGACGATGGCGCTCGGCACATTGTTCGGCGGTTGGCGGATCGTGCACACGGTCGGCTCGAAGATCACCCGCCTGTCGCCCATGCGCGGCTTCTGCGCCGAGACCGGCGGCGCGATCACTCTGTTTCTCGCGACCGCGCTCGGCATCCCCGTCTCAACCACGCACACGATTACAGGGGCGATCGTCGGCGTCGGCGCGGCGCGCCGTACGTCGGCTGTTCGCTGGAACATCGCGCAGGGTATCGTTGTCGCCTGGGTGCTGACGCTTCCTGCCGCGGCTGGCGTCGCCGCCGGAGTTTACGGCATCATTGCAATTTTAGGATAGGCCTGCCTGCCCATGCATCTACCCGAGTACCTTTCGCGCGCGTGACCGGCTGATCAACCGGACGAGCGTGATCCGACCCGAAATCGACAACCCGACCTGCCTCGGCGTGGCAATACATGCCGCCGTTGCGTCCGGCGTCGTGACAAGCTTCCGAGAAGGCGGCGACAGATTCGGGACGCGGCGGTTCAGCGCCTATGACCCTGGTCCCGCGCGTCGAACCTCATATGAGACGATTTACCGGCAATATCGCAGCCTTAGCGGCAACGAGGGGCTCCGATCGGCGGTACATTACATTGGTTGATGCGATCAAAGTCAGACGGTCGAAATTCAAGAACTGGCGCATTGGCCTGCTCAAATCGGCGCTCCGCTTTCAAAAGGGGCCCCGCCTGGTCGAAACGCTAATTGATGGCGGGGCCCAAAGTCAGCGCAGGCGGGTGAGTGTGGGAACCCGCTGCGGGCCAAGGGGCGTGGCCCGTGCGCTATGGTCCGCTAACGGACAGTTCGGGGAAAAGGTTCCCCGCCCAAGCGAGAAAAAATGGGTGACTACCGCGGGCCTTGACTCAGTTCTTGGGCTTTCGCTCGGCCCACCTTGCAAGCCTAAGGATCAGGAGAGCGGTTACGAGGCCCGCGCGCCCAATCATTTGACGCCAAAGGCTAAGCGGATTTTGGCGGACGAGGACGCGGATCGATCTCTCGCTCGGCATTAGACCTCCCGCCAATGGTCCGGGACCCTCTTGTCGTTCAAGTGGCGCACGCGGGCGACATGCGGCCGGTGGCCATTTCGCTTCGCCCAATCGATCGCCTGCTGTTGGGTGTCGGCGGTGTGGAGGACATGGTTGGCGTGGTCCTCGACAACATAGTCCTCGATCGGCGTTCCTTCGGGCCGACCCTTTGGGCGGGGTTCGATGTAGACGGTGGTCATGGGCGCCCTCCTTGCCAGCCGCCGCGATCAACGCTCAAATCGTCCGCGTTGGTCCGCCAATATGCGCCCCAATTTTGACGACGTGAAGATCGGTCCCTAGACGCGGCGCCTGTAACGCCGGCTGTAACAACGCCTGTGACAAATGACTTCGAAAATCAGCTAAGTGCTGGCGCGCCCGAAGAGATTCGAACTCCTGACCCCCAGATTCGTAGTCTGGTGCTCTATCCAGCTGAGCTACGGGCGCCTGCCGCGGCTTCCTCCGCACGTCCGATCATTTCTCGTCAGAACATCGACTGCGAGAGAGACGGCCGGAAAGCGCGGATCGCATGCCTGCGGCGCGCTCCCTGTAGCGGCTCTCGTCGGGTGAGGCAAGAGCTGTCCTGGCTCACGTCATTGGCTGCTTGGCGCTGACCCCGCGCTCGCCTCGCTTCTGTCTTAACCAGGACAAGCAGTCCGGGCGCGGCGCCCGCCGTCAGGCGCTCAGGCCGCCGCCTTCTTCTGCGCCGCCGGCAAGGTCAGTTGGAAACAGGCGCCGCTGTAGAAATCCTCGGGCCGGGTCGGGGCCAGCGTGATGGCGCCGCCGTTGCGGTCGACGAGTTCGGCGGCTATGGCGAGGCCGAGGCCGGAGCCGCCCGGGCGGGTCGATTTGTGGAAGGGCTCGAAAATGCGCGGCGCGAGATGCGCCGGAACGCCCGGGCCGGTGTCGCTGACCTCGATCAGGGCGACCTCGTCCCGGCGCGTCGCTTGAATGCGGATAGCGGCCGGCTTGCCCTCGGTCGGCCCATATTGCTGCAGGGCTTGGACCGCGTTCCGGATGAGATTGCCGACCATCCTCAGCACGTGGTCAGGGTCGGCGTAGATTTCGAAATCTTCCGGGATCTCCAACCTGAACTCGATCCCGCTTGTCTGCCTGGCGTGCGGGATTTCCGGCAGCTCGGCCAGCAAGGGGGCGAGCGCGAAAGGGCGGGGCGAGGGCGGCTTTTCGCCGGCCCCGCCATAGGACAGCGTCTCCTGGCAGAAGGCGATGGCGCGATCGAGCGTCGCGACGAGCCGCGGGCCGAGGCGCATGGCGATCGGATCAGGGATGGTCGCGAGCCGATCGGAGATCAATTGCGCGGCGGTCAGCATGTTGCGCAGATCGTGGCTGATCTTGGCCACCGCCAGGCCGAGCTGCGCCAGCCGCTTCTGCTGATCGAGCTCGCGGCCGAGGTTGCGCTGCATCGCCGCCAACGCCTCTTCGGCCCGGCCGATCTCGTGGGCGCGCCCGCTCGGCTTGATGACTCGTGTCTCGTCCTCGGGCTTTTCCCCGAACACGATGATGTTCGACGTCAGGCGCCGAACCGGCCGGAGCACCATCAGCCACATCGCCGTCCACAGGACCAGCGCCACCGCCGCCGAGATGATCAGCGAGGCGCGCAAGAACCGGCCGGCGAAGCCCCATACCGCCTGGGTGATCCGCTTCTCGTCCAGCGTGATTTCGAGGAACTCGCCGCCCATCGGCGCCTTGCCGACCACTTTGAGCACCGCGCCTTTCGGCGCGAAAAAGCCGCGGAAGACCGCCGCGATCGAATCGAGCGTCGTGGCGTTGCGAAGATCGTAAGAATCGGTCACCGGCGGCGGCGTCTCGGCCATCGCCAAGAGGCGGCGCGTATCATGGGTCTTGATCGCGATCGTCTCGGCGCCGACGCTGTCGAGAATCTGCTTGGTCAGCTCCTTCGACAACATGCCGTCCGGCGCGGCGGCGAAAACCAAAGCCGCAGTGTCGGCCGCGGCGAGCCGATCGCGCAATTGCGATTCGCGCCAAGAGGCGACGCGCGGCACAAAGACGATCACTTGCACGATCAGGATGAAGCCGATCGTCAGCAGCAGCAAACGCGCCGCGAGGCCGAGGCCGAAGCGGCGGCGAACGGACGCGGCCGCCTCGACGGTCGCGTCGGGCGGGTTGTCCAAGACAGCGGCAGGCGTCGCGTCAAGCATGACGTCAGGCGATCTTACCGGCGAGCTCGTCCTCGATATGAACGCGAATGATGTCCTCAAAACTGGATTCCGCTGTGAAGCCGAGCTCACGCGCGCGCCTGGCGTCGATGCGTTGCGGCCAGCCGGCGACGATCCGCTGGATCGTCTCGTCCGGCTCGTGGCGAATGCGGGCGACCGCCGCCTCGCCGGCGACTTTTCGCAACGCCTCGATCTGTTCGCCCACCGTCACTGAAATTCCCGGCATGCTCAGATTGCGCCGCGCGCCGAGCTTCTCCGTGTCGAGCCGGGCGGCGTGCAGGAGAAAGCCGATCGCGGCGCGGGGCGAAGCGTGGGTATGGCGCACCTCTTCCGAAACCGGCAACACGGCCGGCCGCCCGGCGAGCGGCTCGCGGATGATATTGGAGAAGAATCCCGAAGCGGCGAGATTCGGCCGCCCAGGCCGGACGCAGATAGTCGGCAGCCGAATCCCTATTCCATCGAAAAAGCCCCGCCGCGAATAGTCCGCGAGCAGCAACTCGCCGATCGCCTTCTGCGTTCCGTAGCTGGTGAGCGGCGTCAAGAAAAACTCGTCGCCGATCGAGTCCGGGAACGGCGCGCCGTAGACGGCGATCGACGAGGCGAAGACGACGCGCGGCTTGTAGCCGCCGGCGCTGCGCAGATGCTCCTGCCGGATCGCTTCGAACAAATAGCGCGTCGCATCGAGATTGATGGCGTAGCCCTTGTCGAAATCCTGCTCGGCCTCGCCGGAAACGATCGCCGCGAGGTGAAAGACGACGTCCGGCCGGCCCGCGACCAGCCGCGCAGCGACGCCGCGATCCGAAATATCCGCCGCCTGACAGGAGACTTTGAACGCCGCGCCGGCGGGCGGCGAGGGCTGGACGATATCGACGAGACCGGCGCTTTCAACGGCCGTCCCGTTCAGAACGCCGTCTTTGGCGATTCGCTCGGCGAGCTTGCGGCCGATCATGCCTGCCGCGCCAATGATCAGGATTTTCAATGCGTTGGCTCCGGTAAAGCGGTGCGCAAAGAAGGTCGCCTTCCGATTTGGCCCTTATAAAGCGACGGCGTTCATTCAACCAGCATCCGGAGCGCAACTTCGCCTTTTCGAGCGGCAGATCTGCGACGCGGCCGCGTCATGGCTCGTTTGGCGCAGGTTCGCCCCTTTTTCGGCGTTTTATTCGGATTGTTACATGGGCGGGGGGCGCAGTGAAAACAATGGGGCGCTCCGTTGAAGTCGAAATTGCTCGCCATTGCGCTCGCCGTCGCCGCGAACACGCCGGTTAACGCGCAATCCGTCGGTCAGGCTTCCTATTATAGTCCGCGCTCCGGCGGCCTGACCGCCGCGCATAGAACCTTGCCTTTCGGCACGCATGTTCGCGTCGTCAACTTGAGCAATGGCCGCGCGACAACGGTGGTCGTCGCCGATCGCGGGCCGTTCATCCGCAATCGCATCATCGACGTCTCCACCCATGTCGCAGACGTTCTCGGCTTCCGGCGCGCCGGCCTCGCCCGCGTCAAGCTCGAAGTGGTCGATCGATAATCGCGGCTAATTGCCGCCTTCGAGCAGCCGGCGCGCAATCACTTGCGCCTGAATCTCGGCCGCCCCCTCGAAAATGTTGAGGATGCGCGCATCGCAGAGCACGCGCGAGATCGGATATTCGAGCGCGAAGCCGTTGCCGCCGTGAATCTGCAGGGCGTTGTCCGCCGCCGCCCAAGCGACGCGCGCGCCGAGCAGCTTGGCCATGCCCGCTTCGAGATCGCAGCGCCGGCCGTCGTCTTTCGCCCGTGCGGCGAAATAGGCGATCTGCCGGGCGATGTGGATTTCGACCGCCATCATCGCCAGCTTGTCGGCGACGCGCGGAAAGGCGATCAGCGGCTTGCCGAATTGGATGCGCTCTTGCGCGTAGCGAAGCCCGAGCTCCAGCGCCGATTGCGCCACGCCCACGGCCCGCGCCGCCGTCTGGATGCGGGCCGATTCGAACGTCTCCATCAATTGCTTGAAGCCCTGGCCCTCGGCGCCGCCTAGCAGGCCCGAGGCGGGAATTTCGAAACCGTCAAAGGCGATTTCGTATTCCTTCATGCCGCGATAGCCGAGCACTTCGATCTCGCCGCCCGACATGCCGGGCGCGGGGAAAGGATCGGCGTCGACGCCGCGCGGCTTTCGGGCGAGGAACATCGAGAGGCCGCGATAGCCTTTCTCGCTCGGATCGGTGCGGGCGAGCAGCGTCATCAGGTCGGCGCGGACCGGATGGGTGATCCAGGTCTTGGCGCCGTAGATGCGATAGACGTCGCCGTCGCGGATGGCGCGGGCGCTAAGACTGGCGAGATCCGAGCCGGTATTGGGCTCGGTGAAGACCGCCGTCGGCAGGATTTCGCCCGAGGCGATTTTCGGCAGGAATTCCTGCTTCTGCGCCGCCGTCCCGCCGCAGAGGATCAGCTCGGCCGCGATTTCGGAGCGCGTGCCGAGCGAGCCGACGCCGATATAGCCGCGCGACAATTCCTCCGTAACGACGCACATCGCCACTTTGCCGAGGCCCATGCCGCCGTAACTTTCGGGGATGGTCAGCCCAAAGACGCCCAATTGGGCGAGGCGGGCGATGATTTCGAGCGGGATATAGGCGTTCTTGCGATGCCATTCCTGCGCATGGGGAATGATTTCGGCGTCGGCGAAACGCCGCATCTCGGCGCGGATCGCTTCCAGCGTCTCGTCGAGCCCCGGATCGCCGAAAGTCGGGGCGTGCGACTCGGCGAGGAGATCGGCCAAAGCGCGGCGATTGGCGGGCGTATTGCCCGTTTCGACGAGCGCGGCGACCGCGCCGCCGCGCCGCGCCGCGATCTGCGGTTCGCCGAGGCCGAAATCGGCGGGGCGCACGATTTCGCCCTGGCTCATCGGAATGCCGCCGAAAATCTGGGCGAGGAACTCGCCGAGGCCGATCGCGGTCAGCAAGCTTTCGAAGCGGCCGAAGCGGCCTTCGCCCTGCAAGCGCCGGGCGTAGCCGACCATCTCGCGCGCCGCCTCGACATAGGTCGCGAGCCAGGCGAGGCCATGCGCGGCGCGCTGCTCGCGTTCGATCAGATCGGCGCTCAGACGGCCGTCCCGACTGACCCTGGCCCGGACGGAAGCGACGGCCTCGGCGAGCAGGGCTTCGACGGCGGCGACAGCGGCGCCGGCTCTTCCGTCGAAGGCGACGGACTCGGCGTTCTCGCCGACGAAGGTTTCCTCAGCGACGGTCAGGGGCGCCTCCGAGAGGGTCAAGCTGATGTTGCGCTGCAGCATGCACCGTCGCGAGGGCTGACGCAACGTGCATTTCACGAAGGCTGCAGTCGATGCGCGGCGCCCCCTTGACCTCTGTCACAAAGCCGTTCGAATCTCTCTCCATTGTTACAAGACCGACCTCGGCGCCTCGCTGCGCCGGTCGGGCGCGTCGGGGCCGGAAGGCGTCGTCGGCTCACGCCGCGCCGCCGCAGCGGTGCGGCGTGCGTGAACCCCTGCTATGCAGAGAGCGGCGCCTGCATGATTGAAACGTGTTCTGCGGCCAGTATTCGCAATCGTCCTGCGAAGGGGCTCGTCTTGGCGGCGAGCGCGCTCGCGCTGGCGGCCTGCAACGCCAAGAACGCCTATGTTCCGCCGCCGCCGCCGAAAGTGGTCGTCGCCCAGCCGCTGCAGCAGCCCGTCACGCTCTATATCGAGCTCACCGGCAACACGTCGCCCTTCAACTCGGTCGATCTCGTCGCGCGCGTACAGGGCTACCTGGAATCGATCGACTATAAGGACGGCGCTTCGGTCGCCAAAGGAACCCAGCTCTTCGGCATCGAGCGCGACGTCTATCAGGCGCAACTCGACCAGGCGAAAGCGTCGCTCGCCACCGCCGAGGCGCAACACGCCTATAACGAGGCCGAATATCAGCGACAGTCGACGCTCGGCAGGCAGGATTTCGCGAGCCAGGCCACGGTCCAGCAATGGAAGTCCAATGTCGATCAGTCGAGCGGCGCGATCCTGAACGCAAAGGCCCAGATCGAGGTCGCCAACATTAATCTCGGCTACACGAAAGTGACCGCGCCATTTGACGGCGTCGTCTCCAACCATCTCGTCGACGTCGGCGCGCTGGTCGGGGTCTCCGGACCAACCAAGCTGGCGACGATCGTGCAGACCGACCCTATGTACGTCTATTTCAATATGAGCGAGCCGCAGGTGCTCAGAATCAAGGAGAGCAACGCGAAAGCGGGCCTGCCGTTCAGGACCACCGACCTTTCGAGCATCCCGGTCGAGATCGGGATGCAGGGCGAGGACGGCTATCCGCACAAGGGACACATGGATTACGCCTCGCCGCAGGTCGACCCCTCGACGGGCACGCTGGTCGTGCGCGCGGTGTTCGACAACAAGGATCAAACACTGCTGCCGGGCTTATTCGTCCGAGTCCGCACGCCGATCGGTCATCTGGACAGGGCGGTCCTGATCGCGAACGAAGCGATCGGCGCGAGCCAGGAAGGCTCCTACGTGCTGGTGGTCGGCGCCGACAATGTCGTTCAGCGCAAGATCATCAAGACCGGCGATAAGCAGGGCCGGCTGCGGATCGTCCAATCCGGACTTGATCCCGGCGATTGGGTAGTGACCGAAGGGGTTCAGCGGGCTTTTCCCGGCGCGAAGGTCGAACCGCAGCGGATCACGCTGACCGCAGACGCCGCCAGCCCGGCCGGCGCACAAGACCCCGCGCCCAAATGAACGCGCAGGAGAGCGATCCGCGCGAAAGAGCGGCGCGCGAGCCCATTGGGCGCGCGGGCGCGATTTCGCGCTTCTTCATCGAGAGGCCGGTCCTCTCCAACGTGATCGCGTTGGTGGTCGTGCTCATCGGCCTCGTGGCGCTCGTTCAACTGCCCAATGCGCAATATCCCAACGTTGTCCCGCCGACCGTCCAGGTCACCACCCGCTATCCCGGCGCGAGCGCCCGGACGCTGGTCGACTCCGTCGCGCTGCCAATCGAGCAGAACGTCAACGGCGTCGAGAACATGATCTACATGCAATCGACGAGCGCCGACGACGGCACCTACAATCTGGCCGTCACCTTCGCGATCGGAACCGACCCGGACAAGGCGCAGATCCTTGTCCAGAACAGGGTGTCCGCCGCCATTTCCTCGCTCCCTCAGGAAGTGCAAATCCAGGGCGTGACCACGAAGAAGCAGTCGACCTCGATCCTGGAATTCGTCGCCCTGGTTTCGCCCGACAGCCGCTTCGACAGCCTGTTCCTGTCGAACTACGCCGTCATCAATGTGCAGGACGAGCTTCGTCGCCTCGACGGCGTCGGCGACGTGACGGTGCTCGGCGCCGGGCAATACGCGATGCGCGTGTGGCTCAACCCGGACCTGCTCCAAGCGCGCGGCCTGACGCCGCAGGACGTCATCAGCGTCATTCAGCAGCAAAGCCAGGAAGTCACCGCCGGTCAGGTCGGCGCGCCGCCGGCGCCCAAAGGACAGGACTTTCAATATACGCTGAACCTCAAGGGCCGGCTCGACGATCCCGCCGAGTTCGAGAACATCATCGTCAAGGTCAATTCGGCGAATGGCGGACAGATCACCCGGGTCCGCGACGTCGGCCGAGTCGAGCTCGGCGCCCAGAGCTACAGTCAGTCGTTCAATCTCGACGGCCGCCCCGCCGCCGGAATCGCTATTTCCCTCCTGCCGGAAGCCAACGCCATCGCCGTCGCCAACGAGGTGAAGGCGAAGATGGACGAGCTCGCGACGAGCTTCCCGCAAGGACTCTCCTACATCATCCCGTACGATACGACGAAATTCGTGCGGGCCGCGATCTACGAGGTCTATCGGACGCTGATCGAAGCGGCGATCCTGGTGCTGATCGTCATCCTCGTCTTCCTCCAGGACTGGCGCGCGATGCTGGTGCCGGCGACCACTGTGCCGGTCACGCTGATCGGCGCGTTCGCGGCCATGGCCGCCCTCGGCTTTTCGATCAATCTTCCGACCCTCTTCGCCCTTGTGCTCGCGATCGGGATCGTGGTCGACGACGCGATCGTCATCGTCGAGGGCGTTGCGCGCTATATCGAGCAGGGGATTCCCGGCCGGGAGGCTGCGGCGCGCGCGATGGACGATCTGACCGGGCCGGTCCTCGGCATCACGCTGGTTCTGATGTCCGTGTTCATTCCCGCAGCGTTCCTGCCGGGATTCACGGGGCAGCTCTATCGTCAATTCGCGCTCGTCATCGCTTCGACCGCCGTGATCAGCGCGATCAACGCGCTGACGCTCAAGCCGACCCAGTCTGCGTTATGGCTCCGGCCGCCGAGGCATGACGGCCGGCGCAATTTTTTCAGTCGCGGCTTTGACGCCGTCTATGGACGCGCCGAGCGCGGCTATGCGCGTCTCGTCGGCGCAATGACCCGCCGCGCCGGCGTGATGGTCGTGCTTGCGCTCGCGCTTGTGGGCTTGGCGGTTTACGGACTGAGCCGCGTGCCGACGGCGTTCCTGCCGGTCGAAGACCAGGGTTACTTGATCGTCCCCGTACAATTGCCGGACGGCGCATCGAAGGGGCGCACCGACGCAGTGTTGCAGAAGATTTCGGCAATCGCCGGCGCAATCCCGGGCGTCGAGCATGTCGTCACCGTGAGCGGCTTCTCCATTCTCGACAACCGGGCGAGCCTCGCCAACGCCGGCGTCGCCTTCGTCGTTTTGAAGGATTGGGACATGCGCCTCAAAGAGGCTGGGCAAGATGTCCGGACGATCAACGGTCGCCTGAACGGCGCCTTGCAGGGCGTGCCCGAGGCGATCGCCTTTGCGCTCCCGCCGCCGCCCATCCAGGGGATCGGCAATGTCGGCGGCTTCACCATGCAAGTCGAGCTCAAGAACGGCAATTTCGATTATGCGCTGCTTCAGAGCCTCACCAATGCGGTCGTCGCGAACGGAAACGCGCAATCGGCCCTTCAACGGGTCGCCACGACGTATCGTTCAGGCGCGCCGCAATTCTTGGTGCAAGTCGACCGCGTCAAGGCCGAAAGAATCGGCGTCACGGTCGGGCAAGTGTTCGCCGCGCTATCGGGCTATGTCGGCGCCGGCTATGTGGCGCAGTTCAACAAATTCGGACACGTCTTTCAGATCTATACGCAGGCGCTGCCCAATTATCGCGCCACGGCTGACGATATCCGCAACCTCAAGGTCAAGGCCGGCGACGGAAGCATGACGCAGATCGGGACCGTGGCTGACATCGCCGAGGTCCAGGGGCCGCCGCTGATCAGCCTCTACAATCTTTATCCGTCCGCGACCGTCATCGGCTCCGCCGCGCCAGGTTTCAGTTCGGGCCAGGCGCTCGGCATCATGGAGGAGATCGGCAAAGACACCTTGCCGACCGGGTCCGGTTATCAATGGACGGCGATGTCCTTCCAGGAAAAGCAGGTCGGCAATCAGATTTACTACGTGTTCGGCTTCGCGTTGTTGCTCGTCTATTTCGTTCTCGCCGGTCAGTACGAGAGCTGGATTTTGCCGCTCGCCGTGATCCTCGGCGTGCCGCTGGCGCTGCTCGGGACGGTCGCCGCGCTGACGGCGCTCGGCGCGAAAGACGTCTTCTACAGCCAGATCGGCATCGCCGCGACCAATCTCTACACGCAGATCGGCCTCATTCTCCTGATTGCGCTTGGCAGCAAGAACGCGATTCTCATCGTCGAATACGCACGCCAGCGGCGGGCGGAAGGCATGGACGTCGTCAAGGCGGCGGTCGAAGGAGCCCGGTTGCGCTTCCGGCCGATCATCATGACGTCTTTCGCCTTCATCCTCGGCGTCTTGCCGCTCGTTCTCGCCACGGGCGCGGGCGCCTCGGCGCGCATATCGATCGGGATCGCGGTCTTCTACGGCATGATCGCCTCGACCTGTCTTGTGGTCGTGTTCGTGCCCTCCTTCTATGTGGTGATGCAGCGCTTCGACGAGCGCCGGAGGGGCAGGGCCAAGGCCGCGGTCAGCCTGCCAGCAGCTCCGCCGGCAAGCTGACCGCAATGCGCTCTCTCTGGCCCAGAGATCCGCTGCGGCTCGATTTCGGCGAAAAAAATGCCGGCGCCTGTCGGTTGCGGGCGGTCACGGCCCGTCCTAGGCTCAGCCGCGCGATTTCTCCGCCGCAAGGCGGCGTAAAACGCGTCGGCGCGTCCTTATGGAGGAGCGTCATGCCCCATCATCAAGTTGTCTCGCGGGAGGAATGGCTGCAGGCGCGGAAAGCGCTGCTGCTTAGAGAGAAGGAGGCGACGCGTCTGCGCGACGCGATCAACGCCGAGCGCCTTGCGCTGCCTTGGGTCAAGGTCGAGAAGGCCTATCGCTTTGCGACGCCGGAAGGCGACAAGAGCCTCGCCGACCTCTTCGCCGGCCGCAGCCAGCTCATCGTCTATCATTTCATGTTCGGCCCGGATTGGCGGGCGGGCTGTCTCGGTTGCTCGTTTCTCGCCGACCATCTCGACGGCGCGCTGCCGCATCTCGAGCACCACGACGTCACCTTGACCGCGGTCTCGCGCGCGCCGCTCGCCAAGATCGAAGCCTACAAGCGCCGCATGGGTTGGCGCTTTCCCTGGGTTTCGTCGTTCGGCAGCGATTTCAACGCCGATTACGGCGTCTCGTTCAGCGAGGCCGATCTCGCCAAAGGCTCGGTCTTCTACAATTTCACGCAAATCGAGTCCGCCAAGGCCAATGACGAACTGCCCGGGCTCAGCGCTTTCGCCAAGGATGCGGACGGCGCTGTCTACCATACTTATTCGAGCTATGGGCGCGGCCCCGAAGAGCTGATCGGGACGCTGATGATTCTCGATAGCGCGCCCAAGGGCCGGAACGAGAAGAGGACGATGGATTTCGTCCGCCGCCACGACGAATACGAGGAAAGGCCGGCGGCAGGCGGCTCCGGCGCCTAGGCGAGCAGGCCGGATCCCTCTTCCCGCGACGCGGCGAGGAGGGAAGGCGCCTCGACATTGACAGCGCAACCCGATCCGCGAAAAACGGCGGCCGATGCGGCGGATCGGCGAAGTCTTCGGCATTTTCCTCGACGCCTATTGGCGCTTTCTCGCCCAGGACGGCTGGGCGATCGCCAGCTATATCGGCCTGTCGGCGCTGACCTCGATGTTTCCCTTTCTCATCTTCGTCACGGCCCTGGCCGGATTTTTCGGCACCGACAATCTCGCCGAGGAGGCGGCGCGGCTGATCTTCGCCGTCTGGCCGAAGGAGGTGGCCGGCCCGATCGCGGGCGAGGCGCAGAGGGTCCTGACGGCGCCGCGCGGCGGCTTGCTGACCATCGGCGCGGCTCTGGCGCTCTATTTCGCCTCGGGCGCGATCGAAGCGGCGCGCGTCGGGCTCAACCGCGCTTACGGCAGCGTCGAGACCCGGCCGTGGTGGCTGCTGCGCCTCGAATCGATCGCCTTCGTCGTCGTGGCGGCGTTCGGGCTCCTCGCGCTCGCTTTCCTCGTCGTGCTCGGGCCGCTGATCTGGTCGACGACCCTGCGCTATTTGCCGCAGCTCGCGCCGCTCGGCTTTCTAGTCACCTTCATCCGATTGGGCGCGGCCGTCGTGCTCATGGCGATCACCTTGTTCCTCGCGCATATCCTTTTGCCGCGGGGACGCCGGCGCCTGATCGATCTCGCGCCCGGCGTCGCCTTGACCTTCACCGCCTGCATCGCTTTCGGCGAAGGCTTCGGCGCCTATCTTTCCGAATTCGCCCGCAACTATGTCTCGACCTATGCCGGATTGGCGTCGGTGATGATCGCCCTGGTGTTCCTCTATTTCATGGCCGGCATTTTCATCTATGGCGGCGAACTGAACGCCGCGATCATGCGAGCGCGGGAGAAGGGGGGAGCGAGCGAGGGCCGTTCTCCAGAACCTCCGTCATTGCGAGGAGCGTAGCGAGAAACGATCCAGTCATAAGGCCCGCCCTATGCTTCGCTCGCAATGACCGGGAGGCTTCGTCGCCCCTCTTTCGCCCGTACCTACTTCTTTCCCGCCTCGATCACGTCCTCGAGCGTTCGCAGGCCTGTCGTCGGCGCATTGACCAGCACGGCCATGTTGCCCGGCGCGTGTTCGTTCCGCCACATTTTGGTGTGCGCTTCGGGAATCTTGTCCCAGGGAAAGACTTCCGACATGCACGGGTCGATGCGGCGATCGAGCACGAATTTGTTCGCCGCCGCGGCCTGTTTCAGGTGAGCGAAATGCGAGCCCTGGATGCGCTTCTGCCGCATCCAGACGAAGCGCGCGTCGAAGGTGAGGTTGTAGCCGGTCGTGCCGGCGCAGAAGACGACCATGCCGCCGCGCTTGACGACGAAGCAGGAGACCGGAAAGGTCTGCTCGCCGGGATGCTCGAAGACGATGTCGACGTCCTTCTTGCCGGTGACGTCCCAGATCGCCTTGCCGAATTTGCGCGCTTCGGCCATGTACGCTGCGTATTCGTCAGTGTTCACCTTGGGCAACTGACCCCAGCATTTGAAATTCTTGCGGTTGACGACGCCTTTGGCGCCGAGCGACATGACGTAGTCGCGCTTGCCCTCGTCCGAGATCACGCCGATCGCGTTGGCGCCGGCCGCGGCGCAGAGCTGCACGCCGAACACGCCGAGCCCGCCGGAAGCGCCCCAGACCAGGACGTTGTCGCCCGGCTTCAGGCGATGCGGCTCGTGGCCGAACAGCATGCGGTACGCGGTCGCCAAGGTCAGCGTATAGGACGCGCTCTCCTCCCAGGTCAGATGTTTCGGCCGCGGCATAAGTTGGCGATCCTGCACCCGGCAGAATTGCGCGAAGGAGCCGTCCGGCGTCTCATAGCCCCAGATGCGCTGCGAGGCGGAATACATCGGATCGCCGCCGTTGCACTCCTCGTCGTCGCCGTCGTCCTGATTGCAATGAACGACAACCTCGTCGCCGACCTTCCAGCGCTTCACCTTCGAGCCGATCGCCCAGACGACGCCAGCCGCGTCGGAGCCGGCGATATGGAGCGGCTGCTTGTGCACGTCGAAGGGCGAGATCGGCTGGCCGAGCGCCGCCCAGACGCCGTTGTAATTGACGCCGGCGGCCATCACGAGGACCAGCACGTCGTGGCTGTCGAGCGGCCAAGTCGGCACGACTTCGATTTGCATCGACTGCTCCGGCGGCCCATGCCGCTCGCGGCGCACGACCCAGGCATGCATCTTGGCCGGCACGTGACCGAGCGGCGGGATTTCGCCGATGCCGTAAAGCTCCTTGGGCCGGGTCTCGTGGCCGGTCCTGAGACTCGTCGCGCTTTCGCTCATCCTCGGCTCCCCGCTCCCCCGGCCCTGATCGGCTTGCGATTTTGCGTTGCAGCATAATGGCGCCCTAGCCGCGCGGGCGCAACAATCCTCGTCGCGGCGCCCAAGTCGGGAACGAAGCGGGGCGAAATGGCGTTATCTTCGACCAAGTTAGGCCGCCACGGCGGTTTCCGATCGGGGGTCCCATGGATCAGGTGAAATACCGCCTCTTCAATCCTCGCTTGGCGCCGCGTCGCACCAAACTCGAGATTCCGGGCTGGGCCGGCGAGAGGGCGCCCCGGGCCGACGGATCGCAGGAATATCCGTGGCATTGCGTGCCGTTCTCGGAGGGGGCGCGCTACGGAATCGAGCTTTTTTATCCGTTTGACAACGAACTCAAAGTAACGACCAAGAACGGCCGCTTCGTCATGGAGGGAGATTTCGGAGAGCGGCCGCCGGACACCGACCTGCAATGGCCGCCATTCCGCAATTTCGGCGATAAATACTACACGTTTCAGATTCTGCTCGACATCAAGCCCAAGGAAGGCATGGCGATCCGGACGGAGCCCCATCCTCGCTTCTACACCGACCCGACGGACACGACGCCGATCGCGGTTCCGGCCCTGCTAAGGCGCTGGTGGCCGATGATGTTCTTCATTGTCTTCAAGTCGCCGGCCGAAGGGCGAACGCATATTTTCCGGCCCGGCGAGCCTTTCGCCCAGATCATCGTCATTCCGGAGACGGCCGATTTCGATCTCGTGCCGATGAGCGACGAAGAAGCGGCCGAGCGTGAATTGCAGTCCCGCCGCATCCATGAAAGCCGGCCGCGCCTCTCCGCGGACACCACCTGGACTTCCGCGACCAACACTGTCTTTGACGGCACCTACCGTCACATTCTCGGCGCCGCCAATCAGCGGACGCGACAACGGACGCCCTGAGGCGTCCGCTGGACTTTCGATCGCGCGGCGGCTCGCCGCCGCCGCTTAGCTTAATAATACATCCACCGCCGACGCCACCAATGATGATGGTGATGATGGTGATGGTGATGATAGAACATGTGATGATGGTGGTGATGGTGGTGATAGAACATATGGTGATGATGGTGGTGGTGATGATGCCACTGGACGAGTTGAATCTGCGGCGCGACGGTCGCCGGTTTTTCGTCTTCCGCCGCCAACACGTCTAAGGCGTTCGGAATCGGATCCAGCAATTCGCCAAACGATTGGGCCGGCTGCAGAGCGGGCGGCTCCATCTGGCTCGTGGCCGCCGACGAAGGCCCGCCCGAGACCAGAGCAAGCGCCGACGCACCGCCCAACATGCCAAGAAGCTTTTTATCCATATCCGCGCGTCCTTTGCTGCTGCCGCCGTGATCAACGGCGGCTGACGTCGAGGAACGGCGGAGCGCGGAATTCGTTCCGCGCCGAATGGAGCAAGGCGAAGAAAAGCCGAACGGCCGACGAAATTTGGTCTTGTCTTTCAAGCGGTCCAAGGACCACCCGCCTGAGGCTGGCGCCTGTCGCCGATTTCTGGCATTGTGCCCTGCAACATAAATGTTGCGGAGCAAGGTTCAGTGGAGCAAGAGCCGCCGAAACGGGACAAGCCCTGGATCTTTCGCACCTATGCCGGCCACTCCACGGCCACCGAATCGAACCGCCTCTATCGCGCCAATCTCGCCAAGGGTCAGACCGGCCTTTCCATCGCTTTCGATCTGCCGACCCAGACCGGCTATGACAGCGATCATCCTCTCGCCAAGGGCGAGGTTGGAAAGGTCGGCGTCGCCATCTCCCATCTCGGCGACATGCGGGCCCTGTTCGAGGGCATCCCGCTCGCCGACATGAACACCTCCATGACCATCAACGCGACGGCGCCCTGGCTGATGGCGCTCTATGTCGCCGTCGCCGAGGAGCAGGGCGCCGCGCGCGCCAGCCTGCAGGGAACGACCCAGAACGATATCATCAAGGAATATTTGTCGCGCGGCGCCTATGTCTTTCCGCCAGCAGCGTCATTGCGCCTGACCAAGGACCTCATTCTGTTTTCGGCGCGCGAGACGCCGAAATGGAATCCGATGAACGTCTGTTCGTACCATCTGCAGGAAGCCGGCGCAACGCCGGTTCAGGAGCTGAGCTACGCGCTCGCCGCCGCTATCGCGGTTCTCGATATGGTGCGCGCGTCCGGGGAGGCGGACGCCGAACGCTTCGCCAATGTCGTGGGCGGCATGTCCTTCTTCGTCAATGCCGGCATGCGGTTCCTGACCGAACTGGCGAAAATGCGCGCTTTCGTCGAACTCTGGGACGAAATTTGCCGCGAGCGCTATGGCGTGGCTGATCCGGCCAAGCGCCGCTTCCGCTATGGCGTCCAGGTCAATTCGCTCGGCCTCACCGAACAGCAGCCGGAGAACAACGCCTATCGCATCCTCATCGAGATGCTCGCCGTCGTCCTGTCGCGCAACGCGCGGGCGCGCGCAGTGCAATTGCCGGCTTGGAACGAGGCGCTCGGCCTGCCCCGGCCTTTCGACCAGCAATGGTCGCTCCGCCTGCAGCAGATCATGGCCTATGAGACCGACCTGCTCGAATTCGGCGACATTTTCGACGGCAGCCGCGAGATCGAAGCGAAGGTCGCGGCGTTGAAAGAAGAGGCGCGGGCGGAGCTCGCCTCGATCGAAAAAATGGGCGGCGCGGTCGCCGCGGTCGAGAGCGGCTATATGAAACGCCAGCTTGTGGAATCGAACACGCGCCGGCTCGAGGCGATCGAGCGCGGCGAGCAGATCGTGGTCGGCGTCAATCGCTATACGGAAAGCGAGCCGTCGCCGCTGACCGCGGGGGAAAAAACCATCATCACGATTCCGCCGCATGTCGAAGCCGAGCAAGTGGCGCGGCTCCAGGCCTGGCGCGCTCAGCGCGACGGTGAGGCCGCGGCGGCGGCGTTGCGCGACTTGCGCGAGGCGGCGAAACACGGCCGCAACATCATGCCGCCGTCGATTGCGGCCGCCAAAGCGGGCGTGACGACCGGCGAATGGGGCGCGGCTCTGCGCGAAATCTTCGGCGAATACCGGGCGCCGACCGGCGTCTCGCGCCGGGCGCGCCAGCAGGCGGCCGATCTCGACGAAGTGCGGGCCGAAGTCGAGCGCGTCTCGCTGAAGCTTGGCAGAAGGCTCAAACTGCTCATCGGCAAGCCTGGCCTTGACGGCCACTCCAACGGCGCCGAGCAGATCGCGGTGAGGGCCGCCGACGCCGGCATCGACGTGGTCTATGACGGAATCCGACTGACGCCTCAGGAGATTGTCGAACGCGCCAAGGACGGCGTCCATTGCGTCGGCTTGTCGATTCTGTCCGGCTCGCATCTGGAGCTTACGCGGGAGGTGATCTCGGGTTTACGCGAGGCCGGGCTCGGCCGTCTGCCGGTCATCGTCGGCGGCATCATCCCGCCGGCCGACGCCGATAAGCTCAAAGCCGAAGGCGCGGCGGCGGTCTACACGCCGAAGGACTTCGCCATCAATCGGCTTGTCAGCGACATCGTGAGATTGGTCGAACCGCCGGCGACGTGAGCGCAGCCGGCCGTTTTGGGCTTTCGATCTATTCTCCGCCGCTGTAGCCGGTATCGACGAGGTCCCCTGCCTCGGCAACGACAGGCGGAATGTCCTCGGCTTTTAGGAACTCGTCGGCCGAGGGATATACGTCTCGTCGCCCCTCACGACAGATCACAGTATAACCGGTTCGCGGCAAACCGTTTTCTATCAATTGCTTGACGACCTGAACAAGGTGGAAAGGCTCCGGCCAGTAATGGCCGCTCTTGTTACTGATTTCCTTAAGAAATCCATCGCTCACGCGAAGTTCCCCGGCGCCGGCGACAGGCGCTCCCGCCAGCAGAGACGAATGGTGACGGTGGCCGGCCGAATGGCTGCTGACATGGAGGTTGCCTTCTCCGGACATAACGTAGATCGCATAACCGGGGCCGGAGAAGTGCGTGGCCATGAACTTGGTGTCGAGCGGCTTGCCATTGGCGAGCACGAGTCGGCCGCTGCGGATGTCGACCTTCGTCGCGAGCTGCTGGGCCAGTTCGTGATCCCAAACGACCCTGGCCTGACTCTTGCGCCAAATTATTTTGCCGTCGAGGGTGAGTTGCGCGCCTTGGCGGACCAGCCATTGACGCAAACGGATCAATTCTTCGGTCAGCTTCGCCTTGTTGACCCTGAAATCCTGGCGCGCGGTATGGAATGCGGCGAGACTCTTCACACGCCCTTCGCCGATTTTCGGCACGTTTGTCGCGACCGTGAAACGCCCCGTCTTCTCGAGCTCCGTTAGTTTTTTGAGTGTGGCCTCGATCCTTTTTTCGAGCGTCTCGAACTTATCGTGACGGATTTGGTTTTTGGTGTCGCTTTCCTCGTGGCGGTAATCCTTGTTCATGTCCTTTAATTTGGTTATCAGTAGCATCCCTTTCTCTCCCCGCCCGTTCAAACACCGCGCCATCGGCGCGAATTTTGTAGCGCAGCAAGGCGCCGGCCGGAAGGCTTACGGGCTGCTCCCGGCTCAGGTCGTTTGCTGACGCAAACGTGAGGCGTCCGGCGGGCGGAGGCGCTTGATGCGCGGCGCCGGCTCAGTCATGGTCCCGGCTCTGTCGTCGAAATAGGTGGCGCGTTTGCGAGCGGAGCGCGATTCGTCGGTCGCGCGGACGGAGGCTTGCTGCGCAAACCTCTTTTTGAAATCGAAAGGTCGGATTCCCGCAACTCAATGGATATGTCGCTCCCGAGAAAATTAACCGACGGGCAGAAGCGCCGGATCATGATCGGCGTCATGATGGCGATGATGCTGGCTGCGCTGGATCAGACCATCGTCGCGCCGGCTCTGCCGATCATGGGCGGATCGCTCGGCGATTCTGAATTCCTGTCCTGGATCATCTCAGCCTATCTCGTCACCGGCACCGCGGTGACGCCGCTCTACGGCAAATTCTCCGATATCCATGGTCGCCGGCCGGCTTTGTTCCTATCGCTAGGCGTTTTTCTCGCCGGCTCCCTCGTCTGCGCGCTTGCCCCGAACATGGCCGCGATCATTGTCGGGCGCGCCGTGCAGGGGCTTGGCGGCGGCGGCTTGCTGGCGCTGTCGCAGACCGTGGTCGCCGACATCTCCTCGCCGCGCGAACGGGCGCGCTATGTCGTCTATTTCTCGCTTGTCTGGGCGACGGCGAGCGTCGCCGGGCCGATCGTCGGCGGCTTTTTCGCCCAGCATCTGCATTGGTCTTTCATTTTCTGGATCAATCTGCCGATCGGCGGGCTCGCCTTCCTGATGACGAACCGCGTTTTGAAGATTCTGCCGCAGATCAAGCGCGATCACCGCCTCGATTTTGTCGGCGCGGTCCTGATCATCGGCGCGACCAGCGCGCTCCTCTTGGTGCTGACGCTTGGCGGCGTCCGCTTCAAGTGGACTTCGCCGACGATTCTGGCGCTTGCCGGAGCCGCGGCGCTGCTGACGATCGGTTTTCTCCTCGACATGGCGCGCGCCAAGGAGCCGCTGATTCCGCTCGGCATTTTCCGCAACAAGGTGGTCGGCTCGGCGACGCTGTCGATGTTCTTCGCCATGTTCGCCTTCGTCGGCATCACGGTGTACCTGCCGATCTATCTCGAATTCGCGCTCGGCCTGGCGCCGACGGAATCCGGCGCGGGCTTGATCGTGCTCCTCGCCGGCAGCGTCGCCGGCGCCAACACGACCGGGCGCTACATGCCGCGGGTCGTCCATTATAAGCGCATGGCGGTCGGCGGACTGGCGTTCGCGATCCTCGCTTCCGCCGCCTTGTCGCTGCTCGCGCCGCGCCTTGCGTTCTGGCAGGTCGAGGCGCTGATGCTGGCCGTCGGCGTCGGCATCGGCGCGATTTTCCCGACGCTCACCGTATCGGTGCAGAACGCGGTCGATCCGCGCGATCTCGGCATCGGCACAGCGACGCTCGCCTTCTTGCGCTCGCTTGGCGGCGCGCTCGGCGTCGCCGCGTTCGGCGCGGTCGTGCTTGCTTACGGCGTCGTCAGCGATTCAGGGCTGGCGCATGCCGGAGCGGCGTTCGACGCCGACATCGCCCGCCGCGCCGGCGCGGCTTTCGTCGACGTCTTCGCCTTGCAGGGCGCGGCGCTGACGGTGAGTCTCGTCTTTCTCGGCCTGATGCAGGAACTGCCCCTGAAAGGTCCGGCGACGCACACAGCCGCTTTGGCGACGGAAGCGTGAGTCTAAGGCGCCAAGCCGGTCGCGTCCGTCGCCAGCCTTGTTGAAACTGCGACGGCGATGGCGCGGTCGATCGCGTCGCGTAGTCGATGTCCGATAACGATCGCGGCGGCCGCGACGGCCAACCCGCCGATCAAGTCGATCAAGTAATGATTGCCGCAAGGAACGACGGAGAGCAGCATGACGCTGTCGAGGCCGACGGCGAACAGGAACAGCGGTCGGCTCCATCGCAAGAAGTACGGGACGAGCGCCGCGACCGTCGCGTGCATCGACGGAAAGCTGATGATGCCGTTTACGGCCTTGAGGTCGATCGTCTTCAGCGTCCCATTCCGCAGGACTTCCACGATCAGGCCGGTCGCCCGTCCGATGGTCGGCAGATGCGCGAAATGGACATCGCCCGCGAGCACGAATATCGGGCCGAGCGTGGGCGCCAGCAGGCTGGCCGCCTCAGCGATCAGAGAAGCGCTGACGAATGTCACGAAGAAGAGGTCAAGCTCTCTCACACGACCGGCGACGACGAAAGCGAAAACGACGCCGATCAATTGGGCGGTGAAGGTCGCGTAAGCCGCGCCGAGGATTGCCAGCGCCGTCGCATGGCCGTCCAAAGCGAGCATGGCTCCAAGCCAGTCAAAACCCAGGCGCCTGTCGATCGCAATGAAGTTCAGGTCCCGCAGCGGCAGATCCAGCATGGGACTGAGATAGCTCAGGCAGGCGAGGCTGAGGCCGATCGCAACGATCATGAACCCCGCCTCCGCGCCGCGAACCAGACGTATGGCGCGCGGAAACAGGCGATGACCGTAGAAACACAGGCAAGCGGCGCAGGCGAGAGAGAACGGCGCCCCATCCAAGAGCGTCGCTTGGGCATGAAGCAATTCGCTGCCCGAGGCCGCCGCGACATAGAGCGCGACGCCGATGATCAGGGCGACGCGGAATCCGACATCGGACGCCCCTGCTGCGTCGGCGCGAAGAGCAAGAGCGCTTTGCCGGAGGGAGCGGCTCCCCTGTGCAAAATGCATATGGCAATTTCTGAGCTATTTATCTCGAACAAAGGCTAGACGCCGCAACCCATGTGATCGTTCCACCGCCGGCGAGAGCGTCGAAAAAACGCGGGCGCGCCGGTGGCGGCGCGCCCGCTGACGATGAGTTGGCGCCAAGGCGTCCCCGGCGCCGTCAAACAGGACGTCCCTAGGTCATATATTGCCCGCCATTCGCGGTCAGCGTCGCGCCGGTGATGAAGCCGGCCTCGTCGGAAGCGAGGAACACGACGCAGCGCGCGACCTCCTCGGGCTGACCGAGGCGACGGACCGGGATGGTCGGCAGGATCGACTTTTCCAGCACCTCTTTCGGCACCGCCATCACCATTTCGGTGGCGATATAGCCGGGGCAGATCGCATTGACCGTGACGCCCTTCGCCGCGTTCTCCTGCGCCAGCGCCTTGGTGAAGCCGATGTCTCCGGCCTTCGCCGCCGAGTAATTGGTCTGGCCCATCTGGCCCTTTTGACCGTTGATCGACGAGATGTTGATGATCCGGCCGAAGCCGCGCTCGCGCATGCCTTCGATCACCGGCCGGCACATGTTGAAGAGCGAATTGAGATTGGTGTTGACGACCTCGTACCATTGCTCCGGTTTCATCTTGTGGAGCATGGCGTCGCGCGTGATGCCGGCATTGTTGACCAGAATGTCGACTGGGCCGAGCTCCTTCTCCACTTGCGCCAGGCCGGCGGCGCAAGCCTCGTAATTCGCGACATCCCACTTGTAGACGTTGACGCCGCTCTCGGCCTTGAATTTCGCCGCCGCTTCGTCGTTGCCGTGATACGTCGCCGCGACCTTGCATCCCGCCGCGTGCAATGCCTTGGAGATGGCCGCGCCGATGCCGCGCGTGCCGCCAGTGACAACTGCAACCCTCGCCATGGGCGCTCCTCTCCGTTTCCTTGAACGCGCCGTCGTTCGCGGCGCGCTTTCCCTATCGCCGGGCGACCACGCCCGGTTTGGTTTGGCTCAAGCGCCGACCCACTCTTCCCTGCTTCGAGGGAGGATGCGTCTTACCGCTCGACCGTCATTGCAATGCCCATGCCGCCGCCGATGCACAGCGTCGCCAAGCCTTTCTTGGCGTTGCGCTTGCCCATTTCATGGAGCAGCGTGACCAAAATACGCGCGCCCGAGGCGCCGATCGGATGGCCAATGGCGATCGCGCCGCCGTTTACATTCACGATGGCGGGATCCCAGCCCATATCCTTGTTGACCGCCAACGCCTGGGCCGCGAACGCCTCGTTGGCTTCGACAAGGTCGAGGTCCTTGACTTTCCAGCCGGCTTTCTCCAGCGCCTTGCGCGAGGCCGGGATTGGGCCCGCGCCCATAACGGCCGGGTCGACGCCGGCCGTCGCCCAGGAGGCGATCCGGGCGAGCGGGGCGAGGCCCCGCTTCTTGGCCTCCGCTTCGCTCATCAGAACGAGCGCTGCGGCGCCGTCATTGATGCCGGAGGCGTTCCCGGCGGTGACGGTGCCGTCCTTCGAGAAGGCCGGCTTGAGCTTGAGGAGATTGTCGTAGACGACGCCGTGGCGAATGAACTCGTCCTGCTCGACGACGATATCGCCTTTCTTCGACGGCACGGTGACGACGACGATCTCGTCCTTGAAGCGGCCCGATTTCTGCGCCGCCTCGGCCTTATTCTGCGAGCCGACCGCGAAGCGGTCCTGGTCTTCGCGGCTGATCTGCCATTTGGTTGCGACGTTCTCTGCGGTGATGCCCATGTGATAGCCATGGAAAACGTCCATGAGCCCGTCCTTCAGCATCGTGTCGACGAGCTTCATCTCGCCCATTTTCACGCCGGCGCGCAAATGCGCGGCGTGCTGGGCGAGCGACATCGATTCCTGGCCGCCGGCGACGATGATCGAGGCGTCGCCGTTTTTGATCTGCTGAGCGCCGAGCGCCACGGCCCTGAGGCCGCTGCCACAGACCTGATTGATCGCGAACGCGGTCTTTTCCTGAGGCACGCCCGCCTTCATCGCCGCCTGACGGGCGGGGTTCATCCCTTGGCCGGCGGAGAGGATTTGGCCGAGGATCACCTCGTCGACATTCGCCGCGTCGATCTTGGCGCGCTCGATCGCCGCCTTCACGGCTATCGCACCGAGCTCGTGCGCGGCCGTGTTGGCGAAGGCTCCGTTGAACGATCCGACCGGGGTTCTGGCCGCGCCGACGATGACGATGTCGCTCTCAGACATAAACGCGCTCCTTCGAGAAAAATTCCTCCGCCCGCCCGTCCTCGACCGGCCGAGCTCTCCCGGTTGGGTCATATACTATCGGCCCTCCCGAGGGGAAAGAGGCGCAGCCGAGGCCACTCCGATCCTGCTGAAGGCTCGGTTTGGATGCGGGCGACGACGAACGGCGGCCTTGATCCTGGTCAAATCAGCCAGCGAATCGTTCGATCGCGCCGCCCTTTTCGTCATTGCGGCCGCCAAGTTGACGATTCATGGCTTTTTGTGACGGAATTGGGTTCCGGCGGAGACGAAAAGCGCCTATCGTCTCGATGAGCGAGGCTTGGAATGAAATTGGCGCGTGAGACGGACCCGCAACGCATGACCGATCAGAATCCGTCGGCCGCGACGCCGATCACGATCAAGAAATACGCCAACCGGCGTCTCTACAATACCGCCTCCAGCGCCTATGTGACGCTCGCCGACCTGGCGGCGATGGTGAAGGCGGGCGAGGATTTCGTTGTCTACGACGCCAAATCCGGCGAGGACATTACCCGTTCGGTGCTGACCCAGATCATTTTCGAGCAGGAAGGCAAGGAGGGGCAGTCGCTGCTTCCGGCGACGTTCCTGCGTCAGTTGATCCGCTTCTATGGCGACAGCGTCCAGGCGCTGCTGCCGCGCTATCTCGAATTCTCGATCGACCGTTTCACCAACGAGCAGCAGAAATTCCGCGACGAGATGCGCCGCGCCTTCGGCGTGACGCCGTTCGGCAATTCGTCGTTCGACGCGCTGGAGGAGCTCACCCGGAAGAACCTCGCCGCCTTCTCGCAAGCGCTGACGATGTTCACGCCTTTTGTCGGCGGCCCGTCGGCGCAGCCCAGTCCGCCGCCAGCCGCGGAAAAGGCGCCCGCCAATCCCGAACTCGACGAGCTGAAGAAGCAATTGTCGGACGTGCAGAAGAGGCTCGATTCCCTGACCAGCAAGCCCTGAGCCCAGGTCGCTAGCGCGAAGTCGCTCTCGGTCGGTCGGAGAAGTACGGATCCATGTCTCAGCCTCTCGCCGCGCTCTCGGAGGCCGAGGCGGAGCAGGTCCTGCACGATCTCGTGTATCTCAACATGCAGGAGTTGAGGCGGCTCTGCGACGCCTACAATATCCCCTATGTCATTCTTGCCGAGCGGAGCGACGGCGAGATCGTCAAGACCAAAGACGTCGATCGCAAAGGAATCGTCCTGGCTCGGCTGAGGCAATTTTTGAGCGGCGGCGCTGCGCCGACGCCGACCCTGTTCAGGCGGTCGGTCGTATCCTTTGCAAAGCGGACACGCCCGCCCAAGGCGTCCGACAAGGCGCTTTATGGGCAGTACAAGAATGGCGACCGCGAAATCGAGCGGTTGATGAAACGATTGACCCGCGGTCGGTTCACGTTCGGCGCGATTGCGCAAGAGACGCTGCGCGCGCGTTGGGCGTCCGGCGAGGCGCCGACCTACGCGCAGTTCGCGCAATTATGGCTGGCCGCCGTCGCCGATCACAAGCGGCCCAACCCCGAATGGGCCTATCTGAGCGATCTTGTGGAAGGCCGCGTCGACGACAACTGGAGGAACCTTCGCGCCGCCAAGGCCAAGGCCGCGATCGCGCTGATCGAGCGCGCGACGGCCGAACCGAATTGGCGTCCTAACCGACCGCCCGCGCCAGCATTGGCGCCTCCGGCGCCTCTTCGTACGGCTCGGCCGCGCCGAAATGGTGGCCCTGCAGATAGTCGACGCCCCAATCGATAAGGAGGCGCGCCGCCTCCGCATCTTCGACCCATTCGGCGACGGTCTCGACCCCGAGATGGCGCGCCAGCTCCAAAAGCGTGCGGACGAAGAAACGGTCGTCGGCCGAGCGGGCGATGTTCTGGACGAAGGCGCCGTCGATCTTGACGATGTCGACGCCGAGGCCGCGCAAGTTGCGGAACGAGGTGTGGCCGGCGCCGAAATCGTCCATCGCCACCTTCACGCCCAGATTCCTGATCCCCTCGAAGAGAACAGCCGTTTTGTCGAGATCGACGATGGCCTGGCTCTCCGTGACTTCGAGGATCAGCCGCCGCGCCGCGCCGGGATGGGCGGCGAGCGCGTTGGCGAAATGGACAATCCAATCCGGCTCGCGCAAGGTCGATGGCGAGGCGTTGATCGCCAGGCGCAGGTCGGGATCGCAGCTCATGCGCTTCAGCGCGAGTTCGAGCACGCGCTGATCGAGCTGGCTGATCAGCCCGGTTCGTTCCGCCGCGGGCAGGATCGTCGGCGGGCCGAGCAGGGCGCCGGCTTGGTCGCGGATGCGCAGCAAAGCCTCGCAATAGGGCGGCCGGTCGCTGCGCGCCGGCGAGACGAGCTGATAGGCGAGAACGACGCGACGATCGTTCAACGCGGCGACGATTTCGTCGCTGATCGAGGCGACGCGCGCCTCGGCGTTGCGCGACGCAAGGGCGGGCGCGAAGATGGCGAGCCCGCCGCGGCTGCGGCCGGAAAATTCAAGAGCCTCCTCGGCCCGCTGCAACAGGGCTTGAGCGCTGCGGCCGTGTTTCGGCGCGAGCGCTACGCCGATTCTCAATGAAAACACGACGTCGCGGCCGGCGACGCGGATTGGCTCTTTCGCCGCCTGCAAGATGCGCCGGCCGAGCAGGGCGCATTGCTCGGCGTCGCAGGATTCGAGCGCCAAAGCGAAGCGCCCGCCGAGATAGCGCGCCACGATGTCGGTCGCGCGCACGCAATCGTGGAGACGGCGCGCCACGCCGACCAGCGCTCGGTCGACGACGTCATAGCCGTGCCGCTCATTGAGCGCGGTCAGGCGATCGACGCCGACCATCATCACCGCGAAATGCGCGCCGCGCCGGCCGATTTCGGCGCATTGCGCATTGATGTGTTCGATCAGGCGGCCGCGGCCGACCGCCCCGGTCAAGGGATCGCGTCGCGCGACTTCGCTCGTCCCGTCGCGCTTGGCCGGATCGGGAATGATTCTGAGCACGCCATGGGCCCGCGCCGGCCGGCCGGAGGCGTCGGCGAACCAGCGGCCGAAATCCTCGACCGCGACGACGTCGCGCCCCTCCGCCACGAGGCCATATTGGGCGCGATAGGGCTCGCCTTCCTCGCCGGCCGGCCGCGCGCTGTGGAAGATCGCGTGGTAGCGCGAGGATTCCGAATTGTCGGCGACGAGATCGGCGAAAGAATCGCCGCAGAGAAGCGCGGTTTCGGGGAAGCGGCCGAGAACGTCTTTGACGTTGGCGCCCCAATGAATGCGGTCGGTGGTCAAATCCCAATCATAGACGACGGCGCCGATCGAATTGAGAATGTCGCGCGGCTCGTGCCGGACGAGCTCGCCTTGCGGGGCCGGAGCGAAGGCGGGTGCGGCGCGCCGCTCCTTGGGGTTCAAGGCCTCGTGCAGCGGCTTGCGAAGGATCGATCGCCTTGCGACCGAGAAATCCTGATTTGTCAAACCGGACCGCTCCCTTGCCGCGGATTCGCAAAGAGCGGTCCATGGCGCGCCGCTGCAACTAAGGCAGGATGGGAGCGCGCCGTTAATGAACGGTAAAATTCATTTCAAATTGGCTCGGTTGTCCCGCCCGACGCGTGGAGGGGACTGGGCGTAAGCGCGGCTGAGAGGCCGGCGAGTCAGGAATCGTCCTGAAGCGTCGAAACCCGCGCCATCATGCTTCGCATGGTCCTGCTCCGCTTCGCCGAGGAGGACAGGAGCTAGAAACGATCTTTGCGCGATCGGATCTCGGCGAAGACCGCCGCCGGATCGGCGCCGCTCATGCCGAGCTGCGCTTGGACGCTCGGCTCTTCAGCCCTGAGGAAAGGATTGGTCGCAAGCTCCAGCGCGATCGTCGTCGGCAGCGTCGCCTGACCGGCCGCGCGGCGCTTGGCGACGTCTTCGGCGCGCGCCTTCAGGGCAAGATTGTCAGGCTCGATCGTCAGGGCGAAACGGGCGTTGGCTTCGGTGTATTCGTGGCCGCAATAGATTTCCGTCTCGCCCGGCAGAGCGGCGAGCTTCAAAAGCGAGCTCCACATCACCGCCATCGGCGTTTCGAACACCCGGCCGCAGCCGAGCGCGAATAGCGTATCGCCGCAAAAGGCGATCTCGTCCTCTTCGAACCAATAGGAGATATGGCCGGCAGTATGGCCGGGCGTCTCGATCACCTTGGCGGCGATGCCGCCGACCCGCGCGAGATCGCCCTCTTCGAGCGGCGCGTCGATCCCGCCGATCCGCGCCGCCTCCTTGGCCGGTCCGACGACGCGCAGCTTCGGATAGCGCGCTTTGAGGCCCGGCATTCCCTGGACGTGATCGGCATGATGATGGGTAATGAGAAGGTCCGTCACCTCCCAGCCCTGCGATTGCGCGGCGGCGATCACCGCATCCGCGTCGGGGACGTCGATCGACGCCGTCGCGCCGGAAGCGGAATCGTGAATGAGGACGCCGAAATTGTCTTTGAGGCAGATGAATTGATGAACGTGAGTCGTCATGATCGGCTCCTCATCAGGAGGTGATTGTCGCAGCGGACGCTAATCGGGCGCAAGCCGAAGAGCAACCGCACGAGCTTCTTCGCTCGTCGAGCATTGCGACTCCCTCGATCCAGAGCGGCGTCGGCGAAGATCGCCGCATTGATCTGTGGCCTTGAGCCAAACAAAAAAATCTGGCGGCATGTCACACGCCGCGACGTTGTCTCGTCTTTCCATCGGGAAGCAATCGATGGAGCCGAACCATGGCTGTCAAAGCCGATTTCTTCACTTCTTTTTTCCGGCGGCAACATGACTATTTTTAGCGCAAAACCGGCGGACGATCTCGGCATTCATGCGGACGGCGCGGGCAAGCGGTCTGCAGCCACGCGACCGCTCTATGGCGATCGTCCTGTATCCCGGACGCTTCGCTCTCGCGCGTCGACGCGCGCCTATACGGCAAGAACGCCGTCAATCGATTTGGTGCACGAGGTTCTCGACGCTGCGCGTTGGGCGCCCTCGGGCAGCAATATGCAACCCTGGAAGGTGATCGCGATCACTGGAGCCGCAAGAGAGGAGGTTTGCGAGCTCGCGCGCCGCACAGTGGCTCTCAATCCGGCCGGCGAGGACGGTGACTATCCGGTCTGCCCGGTGGAGTTGCGATCGCCGTTTCATGAGCGGCGCAGCCTGGCCGCTGGACAGCGCTACCGCGCCATGGGCATCGAGCGGGATGACATGGCGGCCCGGACGGCCGCCATACTCCGAAACTATGATTTTTGGGGCGCCCCGGTAGGGCTGTTCTTTGTCACCTTTCGCGATCTTGGCCACAGTCAGTGGGCTCATCTCGGGATGTTCATCCAGGCCGTCGTCCTGGTCGCAGAAGAAATGGGGTTGGGAACTTGCGTGCAGGAGGCCTGGGCCAAGGTTCGCGAGAGCTTGCGCCGACATTTCGATCTACCATGCGACGAAGTCATCTATTGCGGGATGGCTCTTGGGTATCCTGACAGGACGCAACCAATCAACGCGATCCGAACGACGCGCGAGCCCGTGGCGAACTTCGCCACGTTCCTCGGTTTTGCCGAATGAATGCTGTTAGCGACACGCGCCAGGAAATCTGCACTCGATGGCCGCATCTGCTACACTGGCTCGACCATGGCGTGTACGCCGGAACTCGCCGTCTCAGGAACTCGGGCAATGCCGGCTCGCAACGAATGTCGGGCCAGATCGGGCGCGGTGTCGGCTCTTCGCGCTCAAACGCCAAGCGTAGAGAGGGCGCGCCGATGACGCGAGGCAGTACGTTCTGACTCACCGCTCGATCCCGGCGATCGCTTCGGCGAAGTCGCGCGCCTCGAACGGCTCGAGGTCGTCGACTGTCTCGCCGACGCCGATGAAATGCACCGGCAAGCCGAACTTCTCCGCCAGCGCGACGAGGATGCCGCCGCGCGCCGTGCCGTCGAGCTTGGTCATGACCAGGCCGGTCACGCCGGCGACGCGGCTGAACGTCTCGACTTGGCTGAGCGCGTTCTGTCCGACCGTTGCGTCGAGCACGAGCAGCGCCGCATGCGGCGCTTCCGCGTCGATCTTCTTGACGACGCGGATCAGCTTCTCGAGCTCGGCCATCAGCTCCGCGCGGTTCTGCAACCGGCCGGCCGTGTCGATCAAAAGCACGTCTGCGCCGTCCTGTCGCGCCTTGGTCAGCGCCTCGAAAGCGAGGCTTGCGGAATCGCCGCCCTGCGCGCCCGCGACGATGTCGGCGCCGCTCCGGCCCGCCCAGATGCGCAATTGTTCGATCGCCGCGGCGCGGAACGTATCGCCCGCGGCGAGCGTCACCTTGCGGCCCTCGGCGGCGAATTTCGCCGCGAGCTTGCCGATCGTCGTCGTCTTGCCCGAACCGTTGACGCCGACGACGAGGATGACGAAGGGCTTCTTCGTCGGGTCGATCGCCAGCGGCCGCGCCACCGGCGTCAGGACGCGCTCGATTTCGCCGGCGAGAATCGCCTTGACCTCATTTGGCTCGATCGCCTTGTCGTAGCGGCCGGCGCCGACCGCCTCGCGGACGCGCTGCGCGGCCGCAACGCCGAGATCGGCCTGGATCAGAATGTCTTCGAGATCGTCGAGCGCGGCGTCGTCGAGTTTCCGCTTGGTGAAAATGTCCGCGATGCCCTGGCCGATGGCCGCCGAGGAGCGCGACAGGCCGCCAGCCAGCCGGCTCCACCAGCTGCGCTTAGGCTGCGGCGGCTCGCGCTCCGCCGTCGCCGCGGCTTGCGGCGGTTGAGGTTCGCTGCGCCCGCCGCCAAAGACGCGTTTGAAAAAGCCGGGTTTGGCCTCGCGGTCTTCATCGGAACTCATCGGTCTCTCGGGTTGCGCGTTGTCTGGTCGCGAAATCCGCCATCGGCAAAGGCGGCCGTCAGTCCTCAAGACCCTCTGCGTCATTCCCGCGAAGGCGGGAATCCAGAGAACCGCCGCGCGAGGAGACTGACTCGGGCTTTCACGGGAATGACGCGGCGGGTAGCTTTTCGATCATGACGCCCGAAGAAACAAGAGCGCGGCTGCTCTATCGCGACGGCTTGATGCTGGTGCTTGATAAGCCTGCCGGAATCGCGGTCCATCGCGGCCCGAAAGGCGGCGTCAGCCTGGAGGACGATTTCGACGCGCTCCGTTTCGGCCTGCCGCGCAAGCCCGCGCTCGCTCATCGCCTCGATCGCGAGACCTCGGGCTGCCTGGTGCTCGGCCGCCATCACAAGGCGTTGGAGAAGCTCGGCTTGCTCTTCAAGCAGGGCAAGATCGCCAAGACCTATTGGGCCGTCGTCGAAGGGGGGCCGGAGGCGGCCGACGGTCTGATCGATCTGCCGCTCGGCCGCCTCGATAAGAGCCGCGGCTGGTGGATGAAGCCGGATCCCGCCGGTTCGCCGGCGCAAACCCGCTGGCGGGTCCTCGGCCGCGGCGAATGGCGCGGCCGACCCGTCGCCTGGCTGGCGCTCGTCCCGCTCACCGGACGCACGCATCAACTGCGCGTCCATTGCGCGGCGCAAGGATGGCCGATCCTCGGCGACGCCGTCTACGGAGAGGCGCCCCGCGCTGGCGGACCGCCGCTCCATCTGCACGCGCGCCGGATCGAAATCCCGATCGCCAAGGCGAAGCCGCCGGTCGTGGTCGAAGCGCCGGCGCCGGCGCATATGCGCGAAGCGCTCGCGGCGTGCGGCTATGCGCCGAGCGAAGGCGCTCGATCTGCGCCGGACCAAGAGGCCGACCTAAGCGGGGCTGCGTCCGGCGTCGTCTCTTGACGGGCGGCGCCACGCTGGCTCCCGGACGCCTTTGCCGACGGGTGTCCTGTTAAGTCGACTGGCCGAGCTGCGGCGGACCTGCCATCCAGGCGCGCCAGAACGTCTCCGTCGCGCGCCGGACTCGCCGTGAGATCTCCTCGGCCGAGGGCGGGCCGGCGACGCCCAGATTTTGCTTGACCTGGCTCAGTCCGAGCCAGGCGCCGATCAATTGCTCGGCCGCCAAATCCGGATCGCCGATCGCCAATAAGTGACGCGATTCGAGGGAGCGCAGGAACGCGGCGACGGCTCCGACCATCGTCGCCGGGCCGGCCGCGAAGAACGCGGCCGCAAGGGCTGGATGCTCGACGGCGCTCGCCGCCATCAGGCGGCCGCCTTTGACGATTTCCGGCCGAGTCAGAAACGAGATCAGGCGTTCGCCGAAACCGATCAACGCCGCGAGCGAAGCCGCCAAATCCGCCTGGTCGGCGAGTTCGGGCAACCGGATTTCCGCGATGTTGCGCTCGAACGTGGCTTCGAGCAGCGCCGGCTTGTCCGGAAAGTGACCGTAGACGGTCATTTTCGAAACGCCCGCCCGCTCGGCCACCGCCTCCATCGACGTCGCCGCGATGCCCCGCTCGTAGAACAGCGCGGTGGCGGCGTCGAGAATGGCCTCGCGCTTGCGCAGGTCGCGCGGTCGGCCGCGGCTTCTTTGCGCCTCGCTCATCTCGCTCGCCCGATCGTGACCGCGAAATTACTGGACACTATCGTCCACATAATATATTGTGGACACTGAAGTCTAGTAAATCGCCCGACGGCGCGCAACGTCGCTTTTTCGCCCGGCCGGCGATCGAGCGGGAGAGAGAACATGAAGAGGAATCTGAAGGTCTTGATCATCGGCGCGGGAACCGGCGGCTTGGCCCTAGCGCAAGGTCTCAAGGCGGCGGGCGTGGCGGTCGACGTCTATGAACGCGATCATTCGCCGACCGATCGGCTGCAGGGTTATCGCCTCAGCATCAGCCCGGCCGGTTGCCGCGCGCTGAAGGCGTGCCTGCCCGAGGCCGTCTACGCCAAGTTCATCGCCTCCGCCGCCAAGCCGAGCGAGACCGTCACCTTTCTCGATCATCGCTTGAACCGGCTGCTTCGCATCGACATTCCGCGCGAGGAGGCGTCCGACGTCGCCAACGAGCGGCCGATCGGCCGATTGGCCCTGCGCGGCGTCCTCCTCGACGGTCTCGGCGCGATCGTCCATTTCGGGAAGAAGTTCGTCGGCTTCGAGGATGCGCCGGGCGGCGGCGTGGTCGCGCGTTTCGACGATGGCTCGACAGCGGCGGGCGACCTGATCGTGGGCGCCGACGGCGCCAGCTCGCCCGTGCGCAGCCAGCTCCTGCCGCAAGCCAAGCGCCTGGACACCGGGATCGTCGGGATATCGGGCAAGCTGGCTTTGACCAGCGAGCGGCGCGCCGCAATCCCGGCCCCGATCCTGCGCGGGCCGACCCTCATTCTCGGCGCGAAGGGCCGATTCATGTTCGCCAACGCGGTCGAATACGACAAAACCGAACGCGACGGCTCGCCCGAGCCCCGCCGGACCCCGAGCCCGTGCGACGGGCTCCGCGGCTTCGAGCCGGAGCGCGGATTGAGCGGCGCGGAGCGCCTGGCGCCGAACCCCGAAGAATACGTCATGTGGGCCGTTTCGGCGCGTCGCGAAGCGTTCGGAACTCGGCTCGAGGCGCTCGGCGGCGAAGCGCTGAAGGTGGCGGCGCTCGCCTTGGTCGCCGATTGGAATCCCGCCTTGCGCCAGATGATCGAGGATTCGGCCGCCGCCAGCGTCATCACGTTCCCGGTGAAGACGTCCACGCCGGTCCCGCCCTGGCCGACCCGAAACGTCACGCTGCTCGGCGACGCGCTGCACAACATGACGCCGTTTCGCGGCGTCGGCGCCAATACCGCCCTGCGGGACGCCGCCGCGCTGCGCGCCGCGCTGATTGCGGTCGATCGGGGGGAGCGGGAGCTGCTCCCGGCGCTCGCCGCCTACGAACGCGACATGATCGATTACGGCTTCAGGGCGGTCGGCGTGTCGTTGGAGATGATGCGGCGGGTCCATGCCGACGACGCGGTCAGCCGCGCCGTCGCCAAGCTCGTCTTCCGCGCGGTCGACCATATCAAGCCGCTGCAGCCGATCTTCATCGGCAGGGAATAAGCTCGCGTGCCGGTACGCGTAGACGCTGTCAGCCGTCCTTGCAAGGAGCGTGCGACGAAGCAACCCAGAAGCCCGCGGCTCCTGGATTGTTGAGCTTCGCTCGCGCTGAGAGGCTGCGATTGTCGTTGCGCCGCGCTTCGGCGTCACGTTGTCGACCGCCTCGCTTGACGCCGCGCCGCCGCGCCCCGACATTGATCGAGGAGCTTTAGGACCCGCCATGAAAGTCACGCTCGTCCAGATGAATTCGATCAATGACAAGGCCGCCAACATCGCCGCCGCCAAAGCCTTGATCGAGCGCGCCGTGACGGAAGAATCTCCGGATTGGATTTTGCTCCCCGAGCAATTCGATTGGGCCGGCGGAAGCAAGACCGACAAGCTCGCCAACGCCGAGATTCTACCAGGCGGGCCGGCTTATTCCATGGCGCAGGAGCTGGCGCGCAAGCACAAAGTTTTCATTCACGCCGGCTCCGTCATGGAAAAAATCGCGGACGAGAATCGCATCCATAATACGACCGTCGTTTTCAACCGCGAGGGCGAGGAGATCGCCCGCTATCGCAAGATCCATCTCTTCGACGTCACCACGCCGAACGGCGTCGCCTATAACGAGAGCGCCACCGTCAAGCCGGGCGAGCCGACGACGGTCACGTACGATTGCGAGGGCGCCACGATCGGCTGCTCGATCTGCTATGACCTGCGCTTTCCCGATCTCTTCCAGGCGCTCGCCGAGAAAGGCGCGCAAATCATCGCGCTGCCGGCGGCGTTCACGCTACAAACCGGCAAGGACCATTGGGAGCCGCTGCTCCGAGCCCGGGCGATCGAAACCCAAACCTATCTCTGCGCCGCAGCCCAGACCGGCAGCTTCACGGTCGGCAACGAGCAGCGCCAGACCTACGGCCACTCGCTTGTCGCCGATCCATGGGGCCACGTCATCGCGATGGCGTCGGACGGGGTCGGGCTGGTCTCGAGCCGGATCGACATCGCGATGGTCGACAAGGTGCGGCAGATGATCCCGGTGGCCTCTCACAAGGTGAGAATAGCGCGGGGGTAGACGTACTTCGTTTCTGTGCCGCCTCGGCGCGCCGCCGCCGGCGGCAGAACAAGCTCCGCGCATTCGCGCGTGAACCGTCGCCTGACGCGCCGGAGATATGCTTCGATCGTCGTCGAAACGTCCGGCCGCGCGCGAGCTTATATAAGCCGTCGAAACCGGAGATCCGTCATGTCGCTCTTGCCGAGCTTCGCCGGCGTCGCCTCGCTCATCGCCGATCCGGCCCGCGCCGCCATGCTGATCGCCCTGATCGACGGCCGCGCATTGCCGGCCGGGGAGCTCGCCTATGCAGCCGGCATCACCGCCCAGACCGCCTCTTCGCACCTCGCCAAGCTGCTCGACGGCGGATTGCTCAGGGTCGAGACCGAAGGCCGCCATCGCTATTACCGGCTCGCTGGCGCGCATGTCGCACAGGCGCTGGAGCATCTCGCCACGATCCGGCCGACCGAGCCGGTCAGGCGCAAGGCGCGGACGCCGCAAGCGCGCGAGTTGCGCTTCGCCCGCTGCTGCTACGATCATCTCGCCGGCCAATTGGGCGTCGCCGCGACATGCGCGTTGCAGGAGAAGGGCTTTATCGTCCCGGCGGAGGATAAGAAATTCGACGTCACCGCCGCTGGCGCGGCTTGGTTCGGCGGCCTCGGCCTCGACGTCAAGGCGTTGCGGCCGACCCGCCGCGGCCTCGCCCGGCAATGCCTCGACTGGACCGAGCGCAGCCATCACCTCGCCGGCCCGCTCGGCGTCGCCTTCTTGAAAACGCTATGCGACGCCGGCTGGCTGCGCCGCTCGCGCGCCTCCCGCATCGTTCAATTGACGCCAAGGGGTCGGTTGGAGCTGAAGGAGCGACTGGGCGTCGAGGTCCAGCCGGCCTCTGAATTGGCGGGTTAAGGCCGGTCGGCCTGGCTAAAGAATATGTCGGAATCGGACGGGCGGCGCTCCCGGCGCCGTCCTATTCTTCCGCCGCGGTCTCCTGAGTTCCGTCAAATGCCGGCGCGGGCCGCAAAAAATTGGGCGACCGCTTGCGATAATTGTGCTTGGCGCGACCGGGCGGCCTCGCCGATAATCAACCATTCGCCTCGGCTCGCCGGGGCGTTTTGACGTTGACGGCGTGATGGGCGCCGGCCCTTCGCGAAGAACGGAAAGGCGCTATGGCCGAAGACGAACTCGATCTTTCGAAGCTCTCCGACGACGAACTCGTCGAGCAGATGCATGACGATCTCTATGACGGTCTCAAAGAGGAGATCGAAGAAGGCGTCAACATCTTGTTGTCGCGCGGCTGGGCCCCTTACGACATTCTCACCAAAGCCCTGGTCGAGGGCATGCGCATCGTCGGCATCGATTTCCGCGACGGCATTCTGTTCGTGCCGGAAGTGTTGATGTCGGCCAACGCGATGAAGGCGGGGATGGCGATCCTGCGCCCGCTCCTCGCCGAAACCGGCGCGCCGAAAATGGGCAAGATGGTGATCGGCACCGTCAAAGGCGACATCCACGATATCGGCAAGAATCTCGTTTGCATGATGATGGAGGGCGCCGGTTTCGAAGTCTTCGATATCGGCATCAACAACAGCGTCGAGAAATATCTCGAGGCGATCGACAAGCACCAGCCCGATATTGTCGGAATGTCGGCGCTGCTGACGACGACCATGCCTTACATGAAAGTCGTCATCGACACGCTGAAGGAGAAGGGCATCCGCAACGACTATATCGTCCTGGTCGGCGGCGCCCCGTTGAACGAGACCTTCGCCGAGGCTGTCGGCGCCGACGCCTATTGCCGCGACGCCGCGGTCGCGGTCGAGACCGCCAAGTCGCTGCTCGCCCGACGGCAAGGCTCGGCGCAAGCGCGGGCGCTGGCGGGCGGGTAGGGTTGTCGGAAAAGCAAAAATCAGCGTCGCTTAAAGTCAAGATGGCGGATCGAACGGCGGCGAGATTCGTCCATCAAAACCGCGGCGATGTCGTTCCCGCGAAAGCGGGAAGCCAGGCTGAGCCAATTCTCAGGCGCAGCGGCTAGAGTCCCGCTTGCGCGGGAGTGACAGCGCGCTAAAGGTCGAGACGAAGGTGAGCGCAGTCGTCCGCAGCGAAGGTACGAAGCCGGCGACTCCCCGCCGGGTGCTGGTCATCGCCTGCGGCGCGCTGGCGCGCGAGATCGTCTCGCTGCAGCGCGGCCCGCTCAGCCATATCGACGTGACCTGCCTGCCGGCCGAATTGCACAACCGGCCTCAGCGCATCCCCGGCGAAATGCGGCGCAAGATCGCCGAAAATCGTGAAAAGTACGACGAGATCCTCTGCCTCTATGGCGATTGCGGCACAGGCGGCGAGCTCGATCGCGTGCTCGCGGAGGAGGGGATCGAGCGCATTCCCGGCGCGCATTGCTATGAGTTCTACGCCGGCTCGGCCGATTTCGCCGCTTTGGCGGAGGAGGAGCCCGGCACGTTCTTTCTGACCGACTTCCTCGTCCGCCATTTCGACCGGCTGGTCATTGAAGGTCTCGGCCTCGACCGCTTCCCGCAATTGCGCGACGACTATTTCGGCCATTACCGCCGCGTCGTCTATCTCGCCCAATTCGACGACGAGGAACTGACCGACAAAGCGAAGGCTGCGGCGGACCGGCTCGGCCTCGCCTTCGAGCGCCGCTTTACCGGGCTGGGCGGACTGAAGCAATTCCTCGAGCGCCATGCGCCGGCCGAGGCTTGAGCGATCATGGCCCAACTTAACATCATCTATTGGCGCGACATTCCGAGCCAGGTCGTGGTCAAAGCAGGCCGCGTCTCGGCCAAGCGCGAACTTTCGGAGCGCTTCATCAAGGCGATCGATTCCGCCGCGATGCGCTCCGGCGCGGTCGGAACCGACGAGTACCTCGCCGCCTGGCGGCGTAGCGAGCCCGTCCCTTGCGGCGACGATCTCGAAGCCGAGGCGGAGCGAGCCGCGGCCAGGGTCGAGGCGGAATACGATAGCGCCCGCCTCGCCAAGCTCGCCGCCAATGACGGTCGCGAGAGCTGAGCGGAGTTTCGCCTCAAATGACCGACGCGCGCCGCAGGCCCCCTCCCGTACCCTCCCCCGCGCTGCGCGCGGGAGAGGGCGGCTTCGACGCCGCGGCCAATCTTCGGCTCCGCAGGCCGGTAAAAGTTGAGGCGCGGCGTTGGCCGCCCCCTCTCCCGCGAAGCGGGGGAGGGTACGGGAGGGGGCTCGCCGCTTGATCAACCGACTGACGCCTGCATAGCCATGCGCGCCGTACCCTTCGCCTTCGAGCCTCGCGGCAAGAGGCCGCCCCGCCGATCAAGCTTTCGGCTGCGCTTCTGGAGCGTGCGCCATGCCGGCTTCCTCCAGCGCGTCTACGACACGATTCAGCGCCTCGTCCTCGCCTTATCGCCGCTGCTTCGCCGCATCGGCTACGCCCGGCTGGAGGCGCCCTTCGCGTTCGCCGAGCGCCAGATCAAAGGCGCGCTGTTCGATTGCCGGATGTGCGGCGACTGCATACTTTCTTCGACCGGCATGTCCTGCCCGATGAACTGCCCGAAGGCCTTGCGCAATGGCCCTTGCGGGGGCGTCCGCGCCGACGGCTGCTGCGAAGTGTATCCCGACATGCCGTGCGTTTGGGTGAAGGCCTATGAAGGCAGCCGCTCGATGCGGGGCGACGCCATTGTCGCCATGCAGCCGCCGCTCGATCATCGCCTCAAAGGCTCCTCCGCCTGGCTCAGAATCGCGCGCCGCGCCGCCGGGGAGCCGGCATGATCGAAGCCGAGCCGCATCCGCACGACATCGGCGTCGATCCCGGCGCGCCGCTTGTCGATCTCCCCGGCCATTCCTCGCGCGGCAGGCTCGAGCGCGTGCTGCGGCGCGGCGAGTTCGCCATCACCGCCGAACTCAACCCGCCCGATTCCGCCAATCCTGACGACGTCTACGAGCGCGCCCAGATTTTCGAGGGCTGGGTCGACGGGATCAACGCCACCGACGGGTCCGGCGCGCATTGCCACATGTCGAGCGTCGCGATCTGCGCGCTGCTGACCCGGGTCGGCTATTCGCCGGTGCTGCAGATTTCCTGCCGCGACTACAACCGCATCGCCATCCAAGGCAACGTGCTCGGCGCCGCCGCACTGCAGGTCGGCAACATCCTCTGCCTCACCGGCGACGGCGTGCAATGCGGCGATCATCCCGAGGCCAAGCCGGTCTTCGATCTCGATTCGATCGCGTTGCTCGGAATCATCAAGCGCATGCGCGACGAGGGCAAGTACCTGTCCGGGCGACCGGTCACGACGCCGCCGCGCGTCTTTATCGGCGCGGCGGAGAATCCCTTCGCGCCGCCTTACGATTTCCGCCCCATCCGTCTCGCCAAGAAAATCGCCGCCGGCGCGCAATTCGTCCAGACGCAATATTGCTTCGATCTCGACCTGATGCAGCGCTTCATGGCGCGGGTGCGCGACCTGGGCCTCGATCGGAAATGTTTCATCCTCGCCGGCGTCGGCCCGCTCGCCTCGGCGAAGACCGCGCGCTGGATGCGCGCTCACGTGCCGGGCGTGCACATCCCGGACGGCGTCGTCAAGCGGCTCGAAGGCGCGAAGAATCAAAAGGCCGAGGGCAAGCGCATCTGCATCGAGATGATCCAGGCTCTGCGCGAATTGAAGGGAATAGCCGGCGTCCACGTCATGGCCTATCGCCAGGAAGAGTACGTCTCCGAGATCGTCCATGAATCCGGCGTCCTGCGCGGGAGAGCGCCCTGGCGGCGAGACTTCATCCCGAAGATGCAGGCCGTGGAGAGCCTCGCGCAATGAGGGCGGCCGCGCAGTCAAATAGCGACGCAGAACGAGCCTCGGCGTCGAAGCCTCCTCTCCCCGCGCCAGCGGGGAGAGGTAAGGTGAGGGGCTTGTCGCCTATCCGCAGCGTCGGAGCGAAACGACCGGCCCCTCTCCGTACCTCTCCCCGCTTAAGCGGGGAGAGGGGGCTTCGACGCCGCGCCTCGCCTTCATTCGCTTCGATTTCGCGCCGCGTCGCCTCCGCGCGACAACACAAGGATCTGCCCCGCCCATGACCGAGACGCGCCTTTCTTCCGATAAACGCGAAGTCGTCATCGGCTTCGAACGCCGCTTCGTCATGATCGGCGAGCGGATCAATCCGACCGGGCGCAAATTGCTGGCGGCGGAAATGGCGGCGGGCGATTACAGCCGCGTCGTCGCCGACGCGCTCGCCCAAGTCGAGGCCGGCGCGCAGATGCTTGACGTCAATGCCGGCGTGCCGCTGGCCGACGAGCCGAAAATTCTCGCCGATTGCGTCAAATTGGTCCAGGAGACGGTGCCCGTGCCGCTGTCGATCGATTCTTCGATCGTCGAAGCGCTCGAAGCGGGCCTCGCCGTCTATAAGGGGCGGCCGCTGGTCAATTCGGTCACCGGCGAGGAGGAGCGGCTCGAGCGCGTCCTGCCGCTGGTCAAGAAATACGACGCCGCCGTCATCGCCATCTCCAACGACGAGACCGGCATTTCCGAGGACCCGGACGTGCGCTACGCCGTCGCCAAGAAGATCGTGGAGCGGGCGCAGGATTACGGGATCAAGCGGGAGGACGTGGTGGTCGATCCGCTCGTCATGCCGGTCGGCGCGATCAACGACGCCGGCCGCAAGCTGACATACCTGTTGCGCCGCCTGCGGGAGGAGCTGAAGGTCAACACCTCCTGCGGCGCGTCCAATTTCTCTTTCGGCTTGCCGAATCGCCGCGGCCTCGGCGCGTCCTTCCTGCCGATGATGATCGGCGCGGGCTTGACCTCCGCCATCATGAATCCGCTGCATGAAGAGGACCGGCAGGCGATCCTCGGAGCGGACGTCGTGATGGGCCACGATCCCCATTGCGCCGCCTGGATCAAAAAATATCGCGAGCCGGCCCCGGAGGGCGAAGCCGCCGCGGGCGAAGGACGCGGCCGCCGCGAAGGGCGCCGCCGCGCCCGGGAGTAGATTTTGAGCGATCATCTCGTCGTCTTCACGCCGTCGGGCAAGCGCGAGCGTCTGCCGGAGGGCGCGAGCGTGCTCGAGGCGGCGCGCCGCCTCGGCGTCGATCTCGATTCGGTCTGCGGCGGCCGCGGCATTTGCGGGCGCTGTCAGATCGAAGTGGCGAGCGGTCATTTCGCCAAGCACGGCGTGACCTCGACGCCGGAGCACGTCACGCCCTGGAATGCCGTCGAGCAGCGCTATGTCGACAAGCGCGGGCCGCTGCGAAACGGCCGCCGGCTCGGCTGCCAAGCGAAAATCTGCGGCGATCTCGTCGTCGACGTGCCGCCGGATTCGCAAGTCCATCGCCAGGTCGTGCGCAAGCGCGCCGAATCGCATCCGATCGAGGTCGATCCGGTCGTGCGATTGTACTATGTCGAGGTGCGCGAGCCCGACATGCACGATCCGTCCAGCGATCTGCGCCGGTTGCAATCGGCGCTGAAGAGCCAGTGGTCGCTCGGCGAGACGGTCGCCGACCTCGCCGTGCTGCGCGGCCTGCAGAAGACGCTGCGCGCAGGCGAATGGAAAGCGACCGTCGCTTTGCGCAATGGCCGCGACATCGTCGCGGTCTATCCCGGCTTTCGCGACCGCGTGCTTGGAATCGCGTTCGACATCGGCTCGACCACCATCGCCGCCCATCTCTGCGATCTTGCGAGCGGCGATGTCGTCGCCTCGGCCGGCGCGATGAATCCGCAGATCCGCTTCGGCGAAGACCTGATGAGCCGCGTCTCCTATGTGATGATGAATCCCGGCGGCGACAAAGAATTGACCGGAAGCGTCCGCGCCGCGCTCGACGGACTGATCGGCGACGTCGTCGGCGAGGCGGGGGCGGAGCGCGAGGAGGTGGTCGAAATCACGCTGGTCGGCAATCCGATCATGCATCATCTCGCGCTCGGCCTCGATCCGACCGAGCTCGGCGGCGCGCCCTTCGCGCTGACCGTCGACGGCGCGCAGGAGGCGCGCGCGGCGGAGCTCGGCCTGAACATCGCGCCCGGGGCCTTCGTCTATTGCCTGCCCTGCATCGCCGGCCATGTCGGCGCCGATGCGGCGGGCATGGTTCTCGCCGAGGGACCGTACCTCCGAGACGATCTCACGTTGCTCGTCGATGTCGGCACCAACGCCGAGATCGTGTTCGGCAATCGCGGCCGCCTGCTCGCCTGCTCCTCGCCGACCGGCCCCGCCTTCGAAGGCGCGCAGATTTCCTGCGGCCAGCGCGCCGCGCCCGGCGCGATCGAGCGCGTGCGCATCGATCGGACGACTTTCGAGCCGCGCTTCAAGGTGATCGGCTGCGATCTCTGGTCGAACGAGCCAGGCTTCGCCGAGGCGACCGCGGCGATCGGCGTCAACGGCGTCTGCGGATCCGGCATCATCGAGGCGATCGCCGAAATGTACCTCGCCGGGATCGTCTCCGAGGACGGGGTGATCGACGGCGCGCTCGCCGAGAAGACCAAGCGCATCGAGCCGGTCGGCCGCACGTTCGGCTATCTCTTGCACGAGGGCGAGCCGCGCTTGATGATCTATCAGAACGACGTGCGCGCCATCCAGCTCGCCAAGGCGGCGCTCTATGCCGGCGCCAAGCTGCTGATCGAGCGTTTCGGCGTCGCCGCGCCCGAGCGGATCGCCCTCGCCGGCGCTTTCGGCAGCCATATCGACCCGACCTACGCGATGGCGCTCGGTCTCATTCCCGATTGCGATCTTGGCAAAGTCGCCAGCGCCGGCAACGCCGCCGGCGCTGGCGCGCGCATCGCCTTGCTCAATGCCGCCGCGCGGCGCGAGATCGAAGACGTCGTGCGCCGCATCGAGAAGATCGAGACCGCGATCGAGCCGCGCTTCCAGGAGCATTTCGTCGCCGCCATGGCGATCCCGAACAAGGTCGATCCGTTTCCGAACTTGAGCAAGGCGGTGCGGCTGCCGGAGCGGGGGGCGGGCGTTGTCGAGCGGGGGCCGAGAAGGAGGCGGAGGGAGGCGACGGCGGCCCTGTCGGAGCCACAGATGAAGACGCCGCCGCCTCCGCCTCCGCCGCGAAGGACGTACTGAGACGCCCCGCAGAAAGCCCTGTCATTCCCGCGCAAGAAAGCGCTGTCATTCCCGCGCAAGCGGGAATCCAGAGGACCGGCGCGTTACAAGGTTGGCTCTGTCTGGATTCCCGCTTTCGCGGGAATGACAAAGATTGCAACTTTGTCCCGAACGGCCTCGACGTCACGCGCAACGGCGCCGCTCGTCAATCCCTCGCCATATTCGCGTAGCGATAGACCTCGGCGAATCCCAGCGATCGGTACAGCGCCCGCGCCGGTTCATTGGCTTCGCGCACCAGCAGATAGGCCTGCGGCGCGCCCTGGCGGCGGCCCCAGTCGATCAGCGCGGCGACCAGGCGGCGGCCCAAGCCGCGGCCGCGCGCTTTCGGCGCAACCACGATGTCGTGAAAGCCGACCATACCGCGCTCGGCCACGGCGAGGCCGAAGGCGAGCGGTTCGCCGTCTTCGATCAATGTTGCGAAGGCGACGGGCAGCGCGATGAGCGGCAGCAGCCGGCGGAGCGCCGCCGCCCCTTTCTCGCCATGGCCATAGGCGGCCATCGCGGCTTCGATCCAGGTCTCGCTCGCCTGCGGCTCGAAGGTCACGGCCGGGTCGGGCGCGCCAAGAGGCTCGGCCGCGAACATGCCGAGCGACGGATCGTCGTCGCGCCAACCGTCGGCGACAAGGCGCTTCTCGACGCTTGCATCGGCGAGCGGCGTGATGCGGAAAACGGGCCTCAACCCCGCTTGGCGGAACAAAGGTTCGATCGCGGCGATCAGCGCCGCAGGCGCAAGCCGCGAGGCGGCGAACGGGCTCGCCGAATTGGCGCGACGCGTGTGGCCGTCGGAGAGGCGGACGACCCAGCCGTCGACGAGCGCGGTCCTCAGAGCCGGCCAGGAATTGAAGCCGCGCTCCTCGATGGCGCGGACGAGGTCGAGGCGCCCCATTCTTCCCTCAAAAGGAAAAGGCCGGCTCCAAGCCGGCCCTTCTCGTGCAACCGATCCAGTTCAGGCTCTACGCCTCGACCTTCTTGGGCTTGAGGATCTGGCGACCGCGATACATGCCGGTTTTGAGATCGACGTGGTGAGGCCGGCGCAATTCGCCCGAATCCTTGTCCTCGACATAGGTCGGCGCCTTGAGCGCGTCCGCCGAGCGCCGCATGTCGCGCCGCGAGGGCGAAGTTTTTCGTCTCGGAACAGCCATTTAAGTCTCCAAAGGGGCTTGGGCGGCAGGCCATCGAGCCGGGCGAGCCCGCCGGAAAGCGGCGCTCTTACACTGAAAGCGCCGCGCTGACTAGCCTTTTGCCTTAATCCGGCAGGGCAATCGGGCGAAGAAACGCGTGACAAGGGGCTAAAGCGCTGAATCTGTCCTGCTCCACTGATTCGAATGGCGGAGCGGGTCGATGGAAGCCTCTGACGCGGCGCTGGCCGCGACGTTTGAGA